>ERZ1036407.1-NODE-1-length-386234-cov-37.464197_pt1 | contig 386234 bp, 341 predicted proteins | sample MGYA00514217_ERZ1036407 | MGnify/ENA primary metagenome ERZ1036407 (study PRJEB33795, sample SAMN09464943) | human gut metagenome | host: Homo sapiens | place: USA: Stanford, California | collected 2016-11 | study: EMG produced TPA metagenomics assembly of the... | reverse complement strand
ACAGGTCATCTACTGAGGCCAGCTCTATTTTTTTCGCGCTGCTTTTCAAGTTTCATCACCTCCTGGGTCAGATTCTTGTAACCCTCGGCCACTTTTCCATTGGGGTCATGGGCAAAAATACTTTTCCCCTCGGCACTGATTTCCTTTGCCCGGACGGAATGGGGAATCTCAGTTCCGAACACTTTGATTTTGCTGCCGTAGGTTTCTCGCAGCAGAGCCGCAATCTCCTTGGCAAAGTTGGTGCGGTTGTCCACCATCGTCAGCAGGATACCGTCGATCTGGAGCTTGGGGTTGATCTGCCGTTTCACCTTACTGACCGTCTGGAGCAGCTGTTCCAGGCCCTTGGCGGGAAGATACTCTGCCTGGACGGGGATTATGACCCTGTTGGCAGCCGCCAACGCATTGACCGTAAGCATCCCCAAGGAGGGCTGACAGTCAATCAGGATATGGGAATACTGTCCCTTGAGCGTGTCCAGGTATTGCCGCAAGATGGTCTCACGGCTCATGGCGTTCACCAGAGATACCTCCATACCAGATAGCTGGATGTCGGCAGGCATCAGATCTACACTCTCTGGGTGGTGCAGGATACCCTCGCCGGGACGAAATGGCTCGTCCATCAGGATACGGCCCATCGCGTCGGACAGCGTAAAGGGCAGCTTGTCTGGCTGGGGATGGCCCAGGCTGATGGTCAGGCTGCCCTGCGGGTCTCCGTCGATCAACAGAACTTTCTTCCCCGCCTGTGCCAGTCCGATACCCAGATTTGCGCAGGTGGTTGTCTTGCCAACGCCGCCTTTCTGGTTGGCGATGGCGATAATTTGTGTGTTCATTTCAGTTTCCTCCTGTGTCTTGAACAGAAGATGGAATGTAAAGAGGGTAAACTACCCCCTTGGGTTTTCTTAAAATCAAGAACATTTCGGCATCCTTTTGATTTAGGATTCATTTATCACGGTTCTGTACCGGACACTCCCATTGCCTGCGACGCTTTTAACGCTCGGACTGTGGCTGAGTGTAAGTTTTCCCCCTGTCCCTGGATCGTGGCCTCAAGTTATCAAGCTCTTTACCGGCGATAGGGAAGTCGCTCGACCCGTAGGTGTCATGGCGTATCACCGGAGTGGCTCTCCGAGGGACGGTTGTACCTGATGTTCTTCTGAATTTTCAAGGTCCATGAGATGTAGCTCTCACTTGTAGGCCACGGCAAAGGCCGTTTGTTGCGCAAAAAATAAAAAAAGGAGCAGAAAATTTTTCTGCTCCCTGTTGTGACAAGGTATAACAACCTTTTATTGTGTGTAGCCACGCTTTTTACTCCAATTTCTAATCAACAGTAAAATCGTGTTGTGCATCTGTTCACTATTGTAATGCGAGGGGAAATACTGCTTGATTTCTTCTTCAACAATCATCGGCTCTCTCTGGTTTGGTTTCTTTTCCGATAAGATACAAACCAAGTAATCTTCTGTAAAATCTGATTCACTGGCCTTTTCTCGGATGGCTTTTGCCTGAGAAATAGATGGGGTTGCTTTTAGTGCTACCATCACCTTATATAATAGCTTCTGTTGCTTCTTGTCCAAGTAGGAAATAGATACTGCTGGATTCAATGCGATTTTTCGATTATCAACCATTTCAAGAATTTCTGGTATCAATTCAGTAAGACGAATATAGCGAGAAATTTGGTTGCGGCTTTGACCGACTTGTTCAGCAATTAACTCTCTGGATTCTTTTCCGACACACTTCCGCCCAAGTTGGGCGGAAGTAAATCCTTTACGCCCTTGGTGGCTCATAGCTACCAACTTCATTTTGTATGCAAAGGCTCTTTCACTTGGGAGAATCGTCTCACGCTGAAGGTTTGCATCTACCATGTTTACAACTGCCTCATCATCCGTCATAGACCGGACTAAAACAGGCATCTCAGAGTAACCCAATACTTCACAAGCCGCTTTGCGTCGATGACCAGAAATTAGTTCATAACAATTCTCACCAATCTGGCGAGCCACCGCTGGATGAATTACACCGTAAATTCCAATGCTCTCAACAAGACGCCGAAATTCCTCATCGTCTCGTACCTGAAAGGGATGATTCTTAAATGGCTTCAGTTGTTCCAAAGGAATGTTTTTTACTGCTTGCCTTTGATCGTCTCGTCCCATAATGGCCTCCTTTACTGAAAGCTGAATTCGTCCAAAATTACGGAACTGGCTACTGTGAAAATAGCAGCGAGCATAGACAAAATGTATTTTTGAAATCAGAATACATTTTTGCGTTCCCGTTTAGATTTGTACAAACAGCCCAAAATAACAACAAAAAAACCCCGCACATTGCCCAATTGGGAATGTACGGGGGTTTTAGCGATTAGATATAAACCTCCACGGTCAAATCATGCCATTTTGACGGTTTTATGCCGTATCCATGGGATTTATAGAAGGTTTGCGCTTCATCAAATCCAATGGTGAATGACAGAACTCTTACTTGCGGGGGTTCTTGATAGCAGCCTGTGCTGCTGCCAGACGTGCAATCGGAACACGGAATGGTGAGCAGGATACATAGTTCAGTCCAATCTTATGGCAGAACTCTACAGATGAAGGATCGCCGCCGTGCTCGCCGCAGATACCGCACTTAAGGTCTGCCTTTGTGGAGCGTCCCTTCTCAACAGCCATCTTAACCAGCTGTCCAACACCTTCCTGATCCAGCCTTGCAAATGGGTCAGACTCGTAAATCTTAGCCTTGTAGTAGGAATCCAGGAACTTGCCGGCATCGTCACGTGAAAAGCCGAAGGTCATCTGTGTAAGGTCATTGGTTCCGAATGAGAAGAAGTCTGCCTCTTCTGCAACCTTGTCAGCAGTCAGGGCTGCTCTCGGAATCTCAATCATGGTACCGATATGGTACTGGATATCGGAGTTCTTCTCCTTCTTAACCAGTTCAGCAATCTCAACCACTACGTCCTTAACGTACTTAAGCTCTTTCTTCTCGCCAACCAATGGAATCATAATCTCAGGAACAATGTCATATCCGCACTCTTCCTTAACCTCGATTGCAGCTTCCATGACAGCCCTTGTCTGCATCTTGGCAATCTCCGGATAGGTAACAGCCAGACGGCATCCGCGGTGGCCCATCATTGGGTTGAACTCATGAAGTTCTGCACACTTGGCTTTAACATCCTCAACCGTCATTCCCATATCATCAGCCAGTGCCTTGATGTCATCCGGATCGGTAGGAACAAACTCATGCAGAGGCGGATCCAGGTAACGAACGGTCATAGGTCTTCCCTCCAGAGCCTTGTACATGGCCTTGAAGTCGCCCTTCTGGAATGGAATCAGCTCATTTAATGCTTCTTCTCTCTGCGCAACTGTCTCGGACAGAATCATCTTACGAATCTTCGGAATTCTCTCTGCGTCAAAGAACATATGCTCTGTACGGCAGAGACCGATGCCCTCAGCACCCAGCTTAACTGCGTTCAGGGTGTCGGCAGGGGTATCAGCGTTGGTGCGTACACGCAGGGTCCTGAACTGGTCAGCCCACTCCATGATGCGCTCAAAGTTACCGCTTACAGTAGCTTCCTGTGTAGCGATGTCGCCCTTGTAGATCTTTCCTGTAGAACCATCCAGGGAAATATAATCTCCCTCATGGAATGTATGTCCGCCAAGTTCAAATACCTTAGCTTCTTCGTCAATCTTAATCTCGCCGCAGCCGGATACACAGCAGGTACCCATGCCGCGTGCAACAACTGCTGCATGGCTGGTCATACCGCCGCGGACAGTCAGGATACCCTGTGCAGCGTGCATACCCTCAATATCCTCTGGGGATGTCTCCAGACGAACCAGGATAACTCTCTCGCCTCTGCCGCCCTTGCCGGCATCCTTAGCCTCGTCAGCTGTAAAGTATACCTTACCAGCTGCAGCGCCAGGAGATGCAGGAAGCGCGCTTCCGATTACTTCGCCGGCCTTCAGTGCTTCCGGTACAAAGGTTGGATGCAGCAGCTGATCTAAAGACTTAGCCTCGATTCTGCATACAGCCTCTTCTGGTGTAATCATGCCCTCATCTACTAAATCGCAGGCAATCTGGATGGCTGCCGGAGCAGTCCTCTTGCCGTTACGTGTCTGTAAGAAGTACAGCTTGCCTTCCTCAATGGTAAACTCCATATCCTGCATATCCCGGAAATGGTTCTCCAGCTTCATAGCCAGATCCATAAATTCCTTATAGCACTCCGGAAGGTCCTCTGCCAGCTTGGAGATTGGCTGTGGTGTACGAACACCTGCAACCACATCCTCGCCCTGTGCGTTAATCAGGTACTCGCCGTAAATTCCCTTTGCGCCGGTGGATGGGTTACGTGTAAACGCAACACCTGTACCGGAGGTCTCGCCCTTATTTCCGAATACCATGGTCTGAACATTAACAGCAGTACCCCAGTCGCCGGGGATATCGTTCATACGGCGGTATACGATGGCACGTGGGTTGTCCCAGGAACGGAACACAGCCTTAACGGCGCCCATCAGCTGCTCGGTAGGATCCTGCGGGAAATCCTCGCCGTTCATAGCTTCCTTGTAAACAGCCTTGAATTTTGCTGCCAGCTCTTTCAAATCATCAGCAGTCAGATCTGTATCAAAATGTACGCCCTTTGCTTCTTTCATCTCGTCGATGATTTTCTCGAAGTAGGACTTTGGAACTTCCATAACAACGTCAGAATACATCTGGATGAATCTGCGGTAGGAATCGTAAGCAAATCTTGGGTTGCCGGTTTTCTTTGCAAATCCCTCAACTGCAACGTCGTTTAATCCCAGGTTCAGGATTGTATCCATCATACCAGGCATGGACGCCCGTGCGCCGGAACGTACGGAAACCAGTAACGGATCCTCTGTATCGCCGAACTTCTTGCCATTGATACCTTCCAGCCAGGTAATTGCCTCAAAAATCTGGTCCTGAATTTCCTGTGAAATCTGCTTGCCACAGTTATAATATTCGGTACAAGCCTCTGTTGTAACAGTAAATCCCTGTGGAATGGGCATTCCCAGGTTTGTCATTTCTGCTAAGTTGCAGCCCTTGCCGCCAAGAAGGTTTCTCATTGCCGCACTGCCTTCGTGGAACTTATAAACCCATTTTGCCATAAGTTAATTCCTCCTCATGTTCTTGTAGACTGGCATTCTACGCTCTGTTTTATGCCTTTCATTTCTGAACGGAACAAATATATATGTCTTGTCCGTCCACCTCGTTCATTATATCACAAAGATTTCGCGAGTAAAGAGTTTTTCCGTGAAAATTTGTTAAATTTTAAGGTAAAATCGCTGTAAGCACTTTCATTTTCTGTCATTTTCACATATGCGTTGTTTAATCGTATATGCGAACTTTCGGTGTTGTATGTACATAACTTTGCGAATAACCCTGAATCCGTCAAAAGCCCCTCCCGGTTCATTTCCGTCTCATTTATGTAAGCTCTTACAATATTCGAGAGCAAATGGCTGGACCGAAACCATATAGCCAAAGCAAGTGTCATGTTAATATTACACCTTAAACCGGTAGCCGATAAACTGTCCCCAATTTAACCGTGTCTAAAGTTTTATACCTCTTTATCCCTTGTTATCTCTAGGAACTTTCCACATCTTACCTTTTCTTTCCCTCTCACTTTTTTCTAGCCGTGTTGCTTTCGGTAGTATTTGTGGTAGTACAGGAGTTTCATACTACCATGAGGAAAAGTAATGTTATCATCCTTCTTGTTCCATAGACATCTCCATCTGTATGAGATATGATGAATATGCTGTCGACTCTTTCCAGCAGGAAGGAGGTGTCTGCATGGAACTCTTAACTACTTTCATATTTTCTGTCATGGCAAGTGTAGCTGGCTACTACATATGCAAATGGTTAGACAGAAAACATAAAGACAGCTAACCTAAAATGAAATCCCGTGTACTGGCATACACGGGATTTCGCTTTGTGTCCACATAGTCTTAACTACTTTCTTAGCTATCTTTATATTACACTAAATTTAGTGTCATGTCAATATTACACCTTAAACCGGTACCCAACCCCCCATATCGTCTCAATATACTGCGGTTTGGCCGTGTTAAACTCTATCTTCTCGCGAATCTTCTTAATATGCACCGTTACAGTGGCAATGTCCCCAATGGACTCCATATCCCATATCTTGCTGAACAGCTCCTCTTTGGTAAACACATGGTTGGGGTTCTGGGCAAGGAAGGTCAGAAGGTCAAATTCCTTTGTGGTAAAGGTTTTCTCCTCCCCGTTGACCCACACGCGCCGGGCTGTCTTATCAATTTTCAGGCCGCGGATTTCAATCAGCTCATTGGCCGGCTGCCCGCTGCCGATAAGGCGCTCATATCTGGCCATGTGCGCCTTCACCCTGGCCACCATCTCGCTTGGGCTGAATGGCTTGGTGATATAATCGTCTGCTCCCAGTCCCAGACCGCGGATTTTGTCAATATCCTCTTTTTTGGCCGAAACCATAATGATGGGCGTGTTCTTAACTTCCCGTACTCTCTTACATATCTCAAATCCATCTGTACCGGGCAGCATCAGATCCAGAATCAAAAGATCATAGTCTTCCTTCAGCGCCTTATCCAGACCGGAACTTCCGTCATTTTCAATCTCTACCTCAAAGCCGGACAGCTCCAGATAATCCTTCTCTAACTCTGCTATGCTCTCCTCATCTTCCACGATTAGAATCTTGCTCATCCTGTAAAACCTCCTGATATTTTCTTAGAACAAAATGTATCTCTGTTCCGATTCCTTCCTTGCTGGTGGCCCATATACGTCCCCCGTGATCCTCCACAATCTTGCGCACGATGGATAAACCTATACCGCTTCCTCCCTGGGCTGAATTGCGGGAGGAATCCGTGCGGTAGAACCGGTCAAAAATATTGGGCAGGTCCTTTGCTGCTATGCCTTTTCCATTATCTTCTATTTCAACCTGGATAAAATCGCCTACGTCCTTTATCCTAATATTGATAATGCCCTTTTTCTTATCCAGATATTTTACGGAATTACTGATGATATTATTGATGACACGCTTCATCTGCTCTGCGTCGGCAATGATGACCACGTCTTCATCCACATAATTGAAATATCCCAGCTCAATCCCCCTGGCTTCCATATCCAGGCCAACCTCCTCCACGCAGTCCCGGAAATACTGGGCCACGTTGATCTTGCTGAAGGTATAGGGAATCTTATTTGTATCAATTTTGGAATAAAAGGTCAGCTCGTCAATCAGCCTGTCCATATCATTAGACTTATTGTATATGGTACGGATGTATTTGTCCAGCTTTTCCGGCGAAGACGCCACACCGTCCAGTATGCCTTCCACATATCCCTTGATAGCCGTAATTGGTGTTTTCAAATCGTGGGAAATATTGCTGATCAGTTCCTTATTATCCTTGTCATACTGTATCTTGTCCTCCGCGTTCTCCTTAAGCCGGATACGCATTTCCTCAAAATCCTGGCACAGCTGGCCTATCTCATCATCCGCGTCCACATCCAGTGTGAATTCCAGGTTTCCGTCGCGAATCTTCTTCGTGGCCTCCTGAAGCTTGTTCAGCGGACTGAGAATGGAACGGTATACCCAGTATGTCAGCACAATGCCTGCAAACACCAGAATGGTGATACCCAGTATCAGCATCTCCCTTATCATGGATTTTACTTCCGGTATCAGGTCATCCACATTGGAAATAATAAAAGCGCTTCCTTCCTGGCCGTCCGGAAAGGTGAAATCCATCTGCTTAATCAGGTGCTGGCTCTCGCCGTCCAGATAAATGCCGCCCTGTAAGTCTCCCTTCATCATATCAAACCTGGGAAGCTGGGCGCATATGGCCTCCCCTGCGGCTTTATTGCTGTCGCCGCAGTACAGAATGGTATCGCCTTTTCGCACAATCAGATATGCATAATGGCTTTTCAGTTCAGCGTTGACCTTATCCAGATATGATAAATCGTTGTAGAGCCCCGGATCGTTGTCCAGTGTATTCCTGATGTCCTCCTGGGAGCGCTTGGTAATACGGTTAAATATCTGCATGGAATTGCCTGAGAACAGATCCACCTGCTCCGTAAGTCCGTACTCCTTGGTGAAGGACCTGGTCTGATAATTGCTGAGTGCAAGAACCAGCAGATAAAACAGCAGCATGGGAACAATGGTTATGGTTAAAAACGCCACCGCAAGACGGGTCCTCAGTTTCATAAGCCCCATCCTCCTTTGTCATGATACGGTCTGACATTATGAGTACTGCATCGTATAAGCTTCCTATACAATGCAGTACTCGCTTCCGTCCGAAAACAAAGACAGTCTGTCATCCGTTATTGCTAGTATATCACAATAACTAATTTTCGTTTATAAAAGGTTTCTAAATTTTATGAACAAAAGTCCTGTTTTTCCTTGTTTCCTCCCGGATTTCTGATATAATGATAATATTGTCCTTATAAAGCAAGGACCAAAAGGACGAATGATTGGGGTTGTATTTTATGATAGGATTTTACAGCTACACGGTTGTATTGACATATTTGGGACTGGCTTCCGCAGCCATGGGCATGATTCTCACCTTCCAGGGGTTTGCAAAATACGCTTTGTTCTGTCTTGCGTTCTCCGGCCTGTGCGACATGTTCGACGGCAAGGTGGCCCGTCTGAAAAAAAACCGCACGGAAGATGAAAAGCGCTTCGGAATCCAGATTGATTCTCTCTGTGATGTGGTCTGTTTTGGGGCTTTTCCCATGATACTGTGCTATTCCATCGGTATGCGGGGACCGGCAGGCATCTCCATACTGGTATTCTATCTGATTGCAGGTGTCATCCGCCTGGCATTTTTTAATGTCATGGAAGAAAAACGGCAGGATGAGACAGATGAAGCCCGCAAGTACTACCAGGGACTTCCCATCACCTCCATAGCCATTATTCTGCCTCTGTTCTGCACCCTGCGCCCTCTGCTGGGCCACAGATTCCTGTCAGAGCTTCACATCTGCATCCTCACCGTGGGTCTGCTGTTCATCATTAATTTCCCGCTGCGCAAACCCGGCTGGAAAATGCTGACCCTTCTGGTCGCCATTGTATCCTGTGCACTGATTAAGATATATTTCTTCTGATAATTAAAGAAAGGTGTGATTCCATGCAATATGCAGACAGAACCGGCCGTTCCCTGGGCGGCAGCACCCTCCAGGACCGTTTCCTGGAGAATCTATATGCCAGCTTTCTGGGACGTATGCTCATAAAACCGCTGGTCCATCCGGCTGTTTCCAAAATCTGCGGCGTTTTTCTGGACTCGCCACTGTCAGCGCCCATCATTCCCGGCTTTATGAAGTCTGCCGGTATCTGCGCCGAGGACTGCGAAACACCGGCCGGCGGAAGATACCGCTCATTTAATGCCTTCTTTACCCGCAGAATGCTGCCGGAGGCAAGGCCCTTCGACGTCAGGGACCATATATTGTGCAGCCCCTGCGACGGGTTTGCAAGCGTTTATCCCATCCATAAGAACATGCGTATCACCATCAAGCACACCCAATATACGCTGGAGCAGCTTTTAAGGGACTCCGGCCTGGCTGCCCGCTACGCCGGCGGCACTGCCCTTCTCTTAAGGCTCACTGTATCAGATTACCACCGCTATGCCTATGTGGACCGCGGACGGCGCTCCTCTTACCGCAGGATTCCCGGCGTGCTCCACACAGTCAATCCGGCAGCCGCCAGCCGCCGTCCTGTCTACAAAGAAAACTCCAGGGAGTATTCCCTGCTGCGCACCGGTTCCTTCGGCACAGTGCTGATGATGGAGATAGGGGCTCTTATGGTGGGAAAAATTGTAAATCACCACAAGGCTTATACCAGCATTGATGTGTTCCGCGGTCAGGAAAAGGGCTACTTTGCCTTTGGCGGTTCCTCCATCCTGCTGCTCTTCCAGCCCGGCACCGTCGTCATTGACAGGGATATCATGCGCAACACTGCCCTGGATGTGGAAACCAGGGTACGGATGGGCGAAGCCATCGGCCAGGCAATGACAGCAAAAGCAATGAATCCAAACGAAATGAATCCAATTAAATGATCCCATTTTAAATGTTCCCATTTTAAATGTTCCCAGCACAAAACCTCCGCAGTTCCTTCCCGGAACCGCGGAGGTTTTTCTTCTGCATTTCCATGCAGTGCCCTTTTATCTTCTAAAACATAAACTTCTCAGCAAAGTAGTCCTTAAGCTCAGCAATCGGAACCCTTACCTGCTCCATGGTATCCCTGTCGCGGACTGTAACTGCATGGTCTTCTTCTGAGTCAAAGTCATAGGTAATACAGAATGGAGTACCGATTTCATCCTGTCTCCTGTATCTCTTACCGATATTGCCCCTGTCGTCAAACTCGCAGTTGAAATATTTGGAAAGCTCGGTGTAAATCTTTTCAGCACCTTCATTCAGTTTCTTGGACAGAGGAAGCACACCCACCTTTACAGGAGCAATGGCCGGATGGAAGTGAAGGACAGTTCTTACATCGCCTTCCCCGATTTCCTCTTCATCATAAGCAGCGCACAGGAATGCCAGCGTCACGCGGTCAGCTCCCAGTGAAGGCTCGATAACATAAGGAATGTATCTCTCCTTTGTCTCATCGTCAAAGTAGGACATATCCTGTCCGGACACCTTCTGGTGCTGGCTTAAGTCATAGTCAGTCCTGTCTGCAATGCCCCAAAGCTCGCCCCAGCCAAAGGGGAACAGATACTCCAGGTCTGTGGTAGCCTTGCTGTAGAAGCTCAGCTCCTCAGGAGAGTGGTCTCTGGCCCTCAGCTCATCATCCTTGATGCCTAATGACCTTAACCAGTTAATGCAGAATTCCTTCCAGTAAGCAAACCACTCCAGGTCTGTGTCAGGCTTGCAGAAGAATTCCAGCTCCATCTGCTCAAACTCCCTGGTACGGAATGTAAAGTTTCCGGGCGTAATCTCGTTGCGGAAGGACTTGCCGATCTGGCCGATGCCGAATGGCACCTTCTTCCTGGAAGTTCTCTGTACATTCTTAAAGTTAACGAAAATACCCTGGGCAGTCTCAGGACGCAGGTAAACCGTGCTCTTGGCATCCTCTGTTACACCCTGGAATGTCTTGAACATCAGGTTAAACTGGCGGATATCCGTGAAGTCATGGGCGCCGCAACTTGGACAGCAGATGTTGTTGTCATCAATGTACTGCTTCATCTGCTCCTGTGACCAGCCGTCAACAGAGCCTTCCATCTGGATTCCGTGGGCGTCGTTATAATCCTCAATCAGTTTGTCTGCGCGGAATCTCTCTTTACACTGCTTACAGTCCATCAGAGGGTCAGAAAATCCTCCCAGATGTCCGCTGGCAATCCATGTCTGGGAATTCATCAAAATAGCACAGTCAACGCCTACGTTGTAGGGGCTCTCCATGATGAACTTCTGCCACCAGGCTTTCTTTACATTATTTTTCAGTTCCACACCCAGGTTGCCATAATCCCAGGTATTGGCCAGGCCGCCGTAAATCTCAGAACCTGGATACACAAAGCCCCTGTTCTTGGCCAATGCCACGATTTTCTCCATTGTCTTTTCCATATCTGCATCCTCTCTTCTTAATAATTATAGATTTAATATAAATTAAATTATAAGAATTACTTTAATATGATGTAACTGGTTCCCTCTCCGGAAGTCTGCACCCGGTTGGAATCCTTCAGGACGCAGCCCTCGCTTACATACTGGATTTTTTTCTCCGCCACAATGACGCCCTGTCCCGCAGCCTTGACCACCATGCTCTGTCCGTCCTTAAGAGCTGTCTCCTGGTCCACCGCCTTCCCCTTCTCATCCTGAAAGGAAACCTCCGCAAGTTCACCGGACATGGCTGCCACTCTGCCTGTATCCAGTTGGGTGAACGGCACATTATAATCTCCAATCTCCTGGGCAAATTCAATGAGACGGCCCGGAGCGTCGTATTCCGTAACCAATGTGGCTGTTCCGTTTCCCATGCTGGCTGAAACAATGGCCACCGGAAGTTTCTCAGAGCCTTCCGCATTCTCATAGGAAGCAGCCTTACCCAGTCCGCTGTTAAAATCAATGATTTTCTGTCCGGCCGAGTTCTTTAGTTCGTCCTCCGTATAACTGCCCTGCTGGTAAGTCTCCACCGAAGCCCACCTGACACTGCCGTCGCCTGCCACGTAGACGCTGTTCTCAGTGGGGGATTGGGCTCCCCCCATGCCTATCCTGGAGCATCCCGTAACCACCGCAGCAGCAGCTGCCAGCAGCAGAATCCCCTTCACAATCTTCTTCATAAATATTCCTTCCTCATACTTCTTTGCCGCCGTACCGGGCATATGGACATATTATATCCTCTGAATGCCATAATTTCAAGCCTTATGACGGATTTTATGCTGTCAGGGTTTCCAAAATTTCCAGGGAACGGAACTCATGGCGCACAAAATACCGTCTGCTTTTTTCCACAACAGACTCAAATTCCTTCAGCACTTCTTCCTTCAGCGCAAATTGATAAAGGGATTCCGACGGTGAGCAGATAACATACTCCCAGGCATAATGACAGGAATCAGAGACCGGAACCGGAGGGTCCTGGGTGTATTCCCCGTTGATTACCATACTCTTAAGCTCGAAAACCCTGCGCACAAGCCGGTTGGGAAGGGCCGGACGCAAAAGAGCTCTGAGGGACTGGTACAGGAGCTTTAACAGTTCCGTGCCGTCCAGATTTTCCTGGGCGAAATAAGCTGCGGTTTCCAGAAAATAGGAACCATAGCAGGCTGCCTCCATGTCAGTGGACAGCCCGTCAAAATAATTGGTAATCTGGGCTGACTGGAGATTGTAGGCATTCCTGCCTTCATAAAGGTTAAAATTACCAAAACAAAAAGGCCTGCTGGCCGCCATCAGAGGATTGCCCGGTTTTCTGGCGCCATGGGAGAAGGCTGTAATCTTCCCCCTCTCCCTTGTGAGCAGCACCAGACGCCGGTCAAAATCCCCGGAGGGAGCCGAAAGGAGAACCATCCCAGTTAATGTTACTGTCTCTCTCATTTCCAGTTTCTTCCTCCTCTCAGCATTTCCATCAGACCCTTGTCAAATCCCTGTGGTTTTTCCACCGCCAGCGTTGTAAAACCAACAGTTATCCACATTAATATGTGAGATTTTTTCTCAAATTTCTTTTTGATTATAGCCGTAGTTCTTCATATACAGCTCGCTGTCCCGCCATTCCTTTCTTACCTTAACCCACAGCTGCAGGTTCACCTGTGTGTCCATCATGCTTTCAATCTCTTTCCTGGCCTCTATGCCGATGCGTTTCAGCATGCTGCCGCCCTTTCCGATAATGATGCCCTTGTGAGATTCTCTCTCACATACAATACTGGCCTCAATATCAATCAGGCCGCCCTTGCGCTCCTTCATCTTCTCAATGGTCACCGCAATGCCATGGGGAATCTCGTCGTCCAGAAGGCGCAGCGCTTTCTCGCGGATAAGCTCAGCAGCAATCTGGCGCATAGGCTGATCCGTCACCGTGTCCTCATCATAGAACTGCGGGCCGTAAGGCAGGTATTTGAAAATCAGCTCAGTCAGCAGATCCGTATTCTTATCCTTCAACGCAGAGAGAGGTACGATTTCCGCAAAATCGCAGACATCCTTGTAGGCCGCAATAAAGGTAAGGATTTCATCCTGGTTCTTTATTGTATCAATCTTGTTGATTACCAGAATGATTGGGGTTTTTACATTCTTAAGCTGCTCCGCTATATGGCGCTCGCCTGCGCCGATGAAGGTGGCAGGCTCCACCAGCCAGAGAATCACATCCACTTCCTTCAGAGTGTGCTCAGCCACGTTCACCATATATTGGCCCAGCTTATTCTTGGCCTTATGGATGCCAGGGGTGTCTAAGAAGATAATCTGTCCCCTGTCATCTGTGTACACGGTCTGTATCCTGTTTCTGGTTGTCTGGGGCTTATCAGAGGTAATTGCAATTTTCTGCCCAATCAAGTGGTTCATCAAAGTGGACTTACCCACATTGGGACGTCCAATCAACGTAACAAAGCCCGATTTCTTCTGTATATTCTCTTCCATTTAATTCTCTCTTCCTTAAAATTAGTGGTAAAGGTTCTTCACCTCACCAAACATGCTCTCCTGGGCGCGAATCTGCTGGTCATTGCCAATCACGCACAGCGCCCTGGTGTCCAGCACAGCCTGTACAATATCAGCCAGCGCCTTTATATCCTCCTGGGTCACATCCAGAATCTGTTCCCGCTCCTTCTGCACCATCTCATCCGTCACACCGGAAAGGTATGCCGACAGATTCCTGGCTCCCCTCAGGGAAGGCGTAAGAGGCGTATCAACATCGCTCATGGTGCCGATGACATATTTTGTCATGTCCCTCTCGTCAATGGAGAAGCTTCTCAGATAATCCGGAATTCCTTCATACACCTGGTTGGTGGCCTCCAGGTTGGGGTCCCTGTAGGATACCAGGCATCCGTCGCCTGTGCGGCTGAAGCTGCTCATGCATCCGTAAGCGCCTCCCTTTACCCTCAGGTTCATCCACAGATATTCATAGTTCATGATGACCTTTAAGACTCTCAGCGCTCCTGTGTATTCCAGTTTTCTTCCTCCGGCTTCCTTTCCCGCAAAGGTGCCGCATCTGGCCACATAGTTAACCTGGGACGCTGTCTTAAAGCCCTCATTGCGGTTGTCGGGCCGGAATACAAATTCATACGTTCTCCCGTCTCCCTTTCCAAGGACTGAACGGAAGGTCTTAAGTTCTGCAGGCAGCCTGCTGTAGCCTTCTGTGTCAGCCGTGTATGCCACCAGCAGATTATCTGATGTAAACAGCCGGGCGCAGACATCCTTAAGCCTGGCAATCAATTGTCCTCTGCCGGAAGCATCCTCCGCGAACCTGCGGCTGACATCCTCCAGAAATTGATAATATCCAACGCCTCCGGTCATATCGTTGAAGGCCGCTGATGCAGAGAAATATGACGAAGCCCTGCCAACCGCCGCTCCATGGGAAGCATCCTCCATCTTCATCCTGGCCCTGGACCTGGTCTCGTCCAAAATTTCACCCAGGCGCTTTTCATCATCCAGTTTGGATCGGGTTAGAATCTCCGCCAGAATGGAGAAAGCAAAGTCCAGTTTATGGTACAGCACCTTTGCGCTGGCAACAAAGGCCCCTGTAAATTGTCCTGGATGCGCTGCATCCGGATAAGACGACACCGCAAAGCTCACGCCGCCGCTGTTGAGGTAAATCTCGCTGGTCAGATCCCCGTAGCTGTAGTGCTCCGTATCCACATATCCCAGCACTGCCTTAAGAAGCCCCACATAAGGCAGATCCTCCACCGGCACCCGGCTGGTGTCAAACAGCACCTTCAGATATCCGATTCCGGAGGTGAACAGGTTGCTGTGGATGACGTTCACTCCGTCCTCCATCTTGACCTCATAAGAAAAACGGCCGCCTTCCCGTTCAATGTCCTCCCGCTGCAGCATGGGAATTTTTTCCAGGTCTTCCTGCTGTGACGGCTCCTCCTGGTACTCCTTTAACTGCCTGGTCCGGGCAGCCAGGGCCTCAAGCTCCTCCCTGCCAAGGGATTCCTTATAGGCCTTCAGCCTTTCAGCCAGATTGCGGTCCTCTTCAGCTGTCTGGTTCACCCTGGGGCGCACCATGATAACCGCCTCATGGGGATTATCCAGCAGATACCGGTGTATCAGCTGTTCAAAATAGCCTTCCTCCACCGCCTTTTTCAGATAGTCAAAGGTTTTCTGGTATTCCAGATGGAGGGTGGGCTTCCCGTCATACAGCCAGCTGTCCAGAGACCAGAGTCCGTACATAAGGCCCTTGGGAGCGGAACCGTAGTCCGCCTCGCGGTAACGGAACTCATAGAGGTTCAGTCCGGCCAACAGGCTCTTCCTGTCAATCCCCTGGTCAGCCAGCCTTCGCAGCGTTCCCTTTACAACTGCAAGGAATTCACCCTTCTGCTCCGGATTGGCATTCTTGGCAATGACGGAAAAATACGGCTGCAGAATCCCGCAGTCATAGCCTCCCAGTATATCCTGACCAATCCCCGCATCAATCAATGCCTGCTTCAAGGGCGCTCCCGGCGCATTAATCAGGGTATATTCCAAAATCTGGAAGGCCACATAAAGTACCGGATCCAAATCCGTACCCACCACGGTATTGATGGAAAGATAGGTCCTGTCCTTTGTCCCTTCCTCCTCTGTGACAGAGTAGGTGATTTCTCTCTGGACCGGCTGTTCAAAGGGCTGCTGCAAAGCTATGGCCGAGTCTGCATGGCAGTCCTCTCTGTCATATTGTCCCAGATATTCCTGGTCCAGCCATGTAAGCTTCTGGGCCATATCCATGTCCCCGTAGAGATAGATATAGCTGTTGGCCGGATGGTAGTAATTGCGGTGGAACGCAATGAATTTTTCATAGGTAAGCTCCGGTATCACGGCAGGATCTCCGCCCGACTCATTGGAATAGGTCGTATCCGGAAAGAGCACATTTCTGGTAAAACGGTCCAGAACACTTTCCGGTGAAGAAAAAGCGCCTTTCATCTCATTATAGACAACGCCGTTGATAGCCAGCTCGTCCTCCGGCGACTCCAGTTCATAGTGCCATCCCTCCTGAAGGAATATCTTTGGCTCCCTGTAAATAGCCGGGTGGAGAACGCCGTCCAGATATACGTCCATCAGATTCTGAAAATCCTTGTCATTGCAGCTGGCAACAGGGTATACGGTCTTATCCGGATACGTCATGGCATTCAGAAACGTGTTCAGCGAACCTTTTACCAGTTCCACAAAGGGGTCCTTGACCGGAAACTTATCCGAGCCTTCCAGTACACTGTGTTCCAGTATATGGGGAAGTCCCGTACTGTCATCGGGCGGTGTACGGAAACCGATATAGAACACCTTGTTCTCATCCTCATTGGACATCAGAAAAATCCTGGCGCCGCTTTTTATGTGTTCCAGCACCATGGCCCTGGAGTCCATTTCCTCCACGTACATCTCTTCTGACACGCGGTAAGCGGCCAGCTCTTTTACCTTTTCCAGATTCCTTCCATCTGCCATTGCTTCAATCTCTCCATTCTATCGTTCATTCAGTCATATGGTGATAATAGCTATTCTGCCATTTTTCCCGCGGCCCATACACCGGCCATCTCATATGTTCCGTCCATACCGTCACATATTCCCCATGAGCCTGTCCTTCAAAATAGAAGCACATTCCCTCACGCACAGATGGATAAACAGAACCGGGTCGGATTCCGCAGATATGCCGTATACGTTGTCAAATCCCCATTTTTCCGCTGTAAGCCTGGCACGGTAAATATGGAAATTACTGGTGAGAACTCCTATTTCCAGCGGCTTGTCCGGTGCAATGGCATAAGGAACCGAGCCTGTTTTTCCGGGCATGGGGATGATTTCCTTCTTGTCCTTCATCCGGTCCTGCTCTATGACAATCTTGCTGTAAGCAATGTTCTCCACCGTGCTGGTGGAATCGGACTCCATAAGCAGCTGCCTGGGACTGACCCCGTTGTACACCAGATAATCATACATGACCTGGGCTTCGCTGTCTGATTCCCCCGGCCCCTTGCCGCCGGAGAGCACCAGAATGGTGTACGGATTCTCCTCCGCATAGACAATGGCCCTGTCCAGACGCTTTTTCAGGGAATTGCTGACCGTGTGTTCCTTGACCCTGGCCCCCAGCACAATCACATAATCCAGATTGGCCTTTCCCGGCGTGGCTGCTCCCAGAAATACCAGGATACAGAGGATTCCCAGCACAGCCACCCCCGCAATACAGGTGGTAACCACCGACACCGGCACCCAGCGGGGGATCCGTTCCATATTTCTGGCATAATACCATTTTCCATATACCAGAAATACAAGCAGGGCCGCAAAAAACAGCCATATGAAGGCAAATGAGGTGCTTATGCCTGCATACACAACTATGATTATAAAATAAACAACGCAAAGCACTGCCAGCCCAATGAGTACTCCATCTAACATCCCAAGGCACCTCCTGTCTGCCGGAGCCAATAAAGCCCAGGCGCAGTTTCTTCCTCCCGAATTCCGGACAATCAAATTTCCAGTCTCTTCCAGTTCTCAGTTCTGTCTAATCCACGGCCTCTTCTTTTCTCCGCAGGATATCAAAAACAGACACATCCCCGGACAGCTTAACCCACAGAATCTGCTTTGGATGGGGAGCGCTCTCCTGCTCATTGCCCTCATGGTCTGTTATGGACTCCACTGTAACTTCCAGGTTCTGTCCGTCGGGCTTCATCACCTCAATGGTCTCCCCCACAGAAAATTTATTTTTCTGTTCAATCCTGCACCGGCCCAGGCTGTCCGTTTCTTCCGCGGTCCCCAGGTAGGTGTAGCTCTTTACATAGGTGCTGCTGTCATATATGTGGTCATCCGCAGTGGGCTTGCCGAAGTAAAAGCCAGTGGTAAACCTGCGGTTGGTGCATTTTCCAATTTCTTCCCTGTACCACGCCAGATTCTTCCTGTACACAGCCGGATCCTTCAGATAATCATCAATTGCCCTGCGGTAGGCCCTGGTGACAGTGGCCACATAGAGAGCTGTTTTCATCCTTCCCTCTATCTTGAAACTGTCGATTCCGGCATCCATCATCTCCGGAATATACTCCACCATGCACAGGTCCTTGGAGTTGAATATATAGGTGCCCCGCTCATTCTCATATACAGGCATATATTCTCCCGGTCTGGTCTCCTCCACAAGGGAATATTTCCAGCGGCAGGGATGGGTACAGGCGCCCTGGTTGGCATCCCTTCCCACAAAATAATTGCTCAGAAGGCATCTGCCGGAATAGGAAATGCACATGGCGCCGTGAATAAAGCTCTCTATCTGCATATCCTGGGGTATGTGGTCCCGGATTTCCCGGATCTCCGCCAAGGACAGCTCCCTTGCAGACACCACCCGCTTTGCCCCCAGTCCATGCCAGAACAGATAGGTCCCGTAATTGGTGTTGTTGGCCTGGGTGCTTATATGGATTTCCATGTCAGGAAGAATTCTTCTGGCAATGGCGAACACACCCGGATCTGATATGATGAGCGCGTCCGGCGCCACATCCCTCATCTCTTCAAAATAAGCCTCCACCCCCGGCAGGTCTCCGTTATGGGCCAATATATTGGCCGTCACGTAGACTTTGACCCCGCGCGCATGGGCAAAGGCAATTCCCTGTTTCATCTCTTCATTGGAAAAATTATGGGCCTTGGCCCGCAGGCCAAAGGCCTCACCTCCGATATATACGGCATCTGCCCCGTAAACAACGGCTGTTTTCAGCACGTCCAGGCTTCCGGCCGGTATCAGTAATTCTGTCTTTCTCATTCCACTCTCTCCGTATATTTGGTGCTGACGGCAACTCCGTCCCCTATGGGGATGATGGCTGTCTCCAGTCCCTTTCTGTGCTTAAGCTCGTAGAGATACCGGCGCATCCTGCTGTGGATGGTCCTGTTCCTGCGCTCCACTGCAAATCTGGATTCCACGATATTTCCGTCCTGAAGTACATTGTCCGATATGAGGACTCCCCCTTCAGGCATCAGCTCCAGAATCATGGGCAGCCAGTGCAGGTACTGGCCTTTTGCGGCATCCATGAACACCAGGTCAAAGGTCTGGCCCTTAAGTCCGGCCAGAAGGTCATCTGCATCCCCTTCCAGAAGGGTGATACGCCCTTCCTCACCTGCCATTTTAAAATGTTCCCGGGCCGCCGGAATCCGTTTTTCATACTTCTCAATGGTGGTGATGCGGCAGTTTTCCGGCATCACACGGCACATGAGAAGAGAAGAGTATCCCACAGCGGTTCCTATCTCCAATATACGGGCCGGTCTCAGGGCTGCCACCAGGGTTCTTAAAAGGGCTGCGGTTTCCCTGCGTATGATGGGCACCCTCTCCCTTTCCGCTTCCTGTTCTATGGAATCCAGCAGGCTGCCCTGGCTGGATTCCAGGGAACGTATATAGTCCGTAATCCTGTCATTTACAATCATTGGGTTCCATCCTCTGCTGCATCCTCAATCCATCCGCCTTCCATCTCCTGGTCCTCGCCTTCATAGGTCTGCTCATTGGCCTGGGCTTCCCGGGAGTCAAGGGCATTCTCCCCTGACCGGGCCCCGGGAGCCGCGTCAGCCGGTATTTCCCCGTCTGTCTCTGCCGCTGCGGCTGCACCGTCCTGGGACGCAGCTGCCGCAGCCGGAGATGTCTCCTGACCCGAAGCACCGCTGTCCCCGTTTTCCTTCTCAGATGTCCTGCCCTGGGACGTCTTGGCTTCAGCTGCCTTAGCGCCGCCGGACTGGGCCGGTTTTGCGCTGTCTTCGGTTTCCGGCTTTTCATTGAGAAGCTGGAGTATTTCCTTGGATGTCATGGACGTATTAAGGGTATAGGTGCCCGGATAGATGGTGTCGTAGTCATAGAACTTGCTCTGGAAAATAAAGGCAAACTCACTTTTAATAAGCCCCTTATGCGCAAGAAACTGCGCAGCGTCAGACACGGATTCCTTTGAATCAATCTGGACTACCATATCCTGTCCGGGGGCCTCGTCCACTGCCTCGGCAAAAAATATCTCATGGCCAAAGGCATAGCCCCTGGCAACCGCCTCATACAGCAGCAGGATAATCAAGGCATATACCATGAGCTTCACGGATATGCCGATTATGGTGGTTGTGATTTTGTTGATTTCCCTTGTTCTATTGCTCATAATCCATTCCTCTTATCCTGCCCGGCGTCTTCATGACCGCGGTATCCCGGACCGGTGTGCTGCCTGGGCGGCAGCACACCGGTCCGTTATCTGTTATACCTCCATGATAATTGGCAGAATCATGGGATTGCGCTTCATGCGCTTCCACAAAAAGTCACTTAAACTGTCTTTAATGATGTTCTTTATCTTACCCCAGTCGCTGACATGGCGGTCCAGGCAGTCCTGCACTGCGTCGTACACAATGGTGTGGGCCTCCTCCAGTAAATCCTCGGATTCCCGCACATACACAAAGCCTCTGGACACAATATCCGGCCCCGCAAGCAGCTGGTTGCTGTGCTTCTCTAACGTCAATACTACTACAATAATACCATTTTGTGCAAGGTTTTGTCTATCCCGTAATACAATATTGCCCACATCGCCCACACCAAGGCCGTCCACGAAGATGCCTCCGCAGGTAACGTGGTCTATCACCTCGCAGCTGTCCTCGTCCAGGGCCACCACGTCGCCGGAGTTGACCATGACAGCATTCTCCTTCTGTACACCCATAAACTGGGCCAGTTCCCTCTGGGCCATACGGTGGCGGTACTCGCCATGGATGGGGATGGAGAACTTTGGATGCACCAGGGAATAAATCAGCTTAAGATCCTCCTGGCAGGCATGTCCTGATACGTGGGTATCCTGGCAGATTACCTCAGCGCCCTTCATGGACAGCTCGTTCACCACATTGGCCACTGCCTTTTCATTTCCGGGAATCGGCGTGGAGCTCAGCACCACCACATCTCCCGGCACAATGGATACCTTCTTATGGATGCTGGCAGCCATCCTGGAAAGGGCGGCCATGGATTCGCCCTGGCTTCCCGTGGTAATGAGCACCGTGGACTCCGGCGGATAGTTCTTCAGGTGTTCAATGTCGATGAGGGTTCCCTCCGGCACATTGATATATCCCAGCTTGCTGGCAATATCCATGATAGTCACCATGCTGCGGCCTTCCACCACCACCTTGCGCCCGTATTTATACGCCGTGTTCACCACCTGCTGAACCCGGTCCACATTGGAGGCAAAGGTGGCCACGATGATGCGCCTGTTCTGGTGCTCCGCGAATATGGCATCAAATGTCTTTCCCACCGTACGCTCAGACATGGTGAATCCGGGACGGATGGCATTGGTACTGTCTGCCATCAGGGCCAGCACGCCCTTCTTGCCCAGCTCCGCAAAGCGCTGCAGGTCAATGGGATCCCCAAACACCGGCGTGTAGTCAATCTTAAAGTCTCCTGTGTGCAGCACGGTTCCCACCGGCGTAAATATAGCCAGGGCGGATGCGTCCTGGATGCTGTGGTTTGTCTTCACGAATTCCACTCTGAAGCATCCCAGGTTCACGGACTGTCCGTGCTTCATCACCTTGCGCTTGGTGTTCTTTAAGAGGCGGTGCTCCTCCAGCTTATGCTCAATCAGGGCAATGGTCAGCTTTGTGCCGTATACAGGCACATTGACCTGCTGCAGGATATAAGGCAGGGCGCCGATATGGTCCTCATGGCCGTGGGTGATGACGAAGCCCTTCACCTTGTCAATGTTCTGCTTTAAGTAGGTCACATCCGGTATAACCAGGTCAATGCCCAGCATGTCGTCCCCCGGGAAGGCCAGTCCGCAGTCCACCACAATGATGCTGTCCTCATACTCAAAGGCGGTGATGTTCATTCCAATCTGCTCAAGACCGCCTAATGGAATGATTTTCAGCTTGCCCTTTCCGTCCTTTTTTCCATCCCGCGCCTTCTGTCTGGCCGGTGCGGGAAGCGCCTTTGATTCACCGGAATTTCTGGAGTTCTTGGACTCCCCGGAATTCCTGGATGCCTTGGACTCTCCGGAATTTCTGGACTCTCCGGTATTCCTGGTCTCCCCTGAACCTCTGGCCGCCTTGGACTCCCCGGAATTCCTGGACGCCTTTGCGCTGCCGGTTCCCTTGGAGGTCCTTGCGCCGGCGCTGTCCTTGGACTCCCTGGCAGCAGTTCCGGTCTGGTTCTCTCCCTTTTGTCCGCTCCTGCTCTTTGCCTGACCCTGTCTGGAACCCGTGTTTTTCTTTTTCTGGGCTTCCCCATTTCCTCCCTGTTCCTTGGAAGCGGTCTTTTTCTGGGCCGGTCTCCTGTTCTGGGACTTCTTCACAGGCTGCTCCTGTGGGGCCGCAGCTCCTGCTGTCTCCTGGATGCCGGTGTCCTGGGCATTGTTTTCCTGTACGGCCTGAATTGTTGCCTGTGCAGCTGCCTCTGGCGCCACCTCTGCCGTATTCTCTTTTTCTTCTAAATTCAAATTGATTCCTCCAATCTTTCTTTCTATCTATTTCTCAAGGTCCACATCTGCATCGCTTAACAGTTCTTCAAACACTTTCATCAGTGCGTCCAGTTCGCTGTCGTCTTCCACAAACTCATACACGGCCTCAGCGTCCTGCTGTCCTGACATATCCTTAAGGATATAGCACTCTCCGTCCTCGCCTTCCGGCGCGTCTGTCACAAGCAGATAACTCCTTGCATTTATCCTTGTTTCTTCCAACACATAAAAATCCACGGATTCTCCGGAATCCGTCACCATGGTAATCATATCTTCTCTCGTCTTTTCTTCCATTTCTTCTCTCCTGGCGCCCGTCTGTCACGCCTGACGCGACCGGCCGCATTGTCCATGTCCCAATTGCATCCTAACTATGCTGCAAGCTGTCCAGATACCCCTGCAGAATCATGGCTGCCGCAATTTGGTCCACGCTTTTCTTTCTGTTTTCCCTGCGAACACCGCTTTCAATCAGAACCCGTTCTGCCGCCACTGTGGTGAGACGCTCATCCCAGAGGATAACCTCAAGACCGGTACGCCTTTCCAGAGCCGCTTTGAACTCCTGGGTCTTTTCCCCGCGCTCGCCCACTGTATTGTTCATATTCTTAGGATAACCAAGAACAATACGTTCAATCTCGTATTCACCAATTAATTGCTCAATCCGCGCAAGGGTCTGACGCATCTTATTCTCGCTGGCCCTGGTGATTGTTTCCACTGTCTGGGCAGTGATACCTAAAGGATCGCAGACTGCCACCCCAACTGTTTTCGAGCCAAAATCCAGACCCATTATCCTCATATTCAATTCCTCCGGTAAACGCAAAAAATCGGAATGCACCATAAAAGCAGCTGGCCTATGGCCAACTGAATGCATCCCACTCATATCCATCCGTACATTACTGTAAAGGCCCGTTTCCGGGCCTTCTGTTATTCACGCCGCATATCCTGCCTACCCGTGGCGGGCCGGATGCCCCTGGAGCGCCTCTGTAGATTGCCCCGGAACCTGTCTGAAACAGTTCTTATTTCAGACGGGCATCAATATACACAGCCATCAGTTCCTCCAGAATCTCATCCCGCTCAACCTTCATGATAAGACTTCTGGCGCCCTTATGGCTGGTAATATAAGTCGGGTCCCCAGACATGATATAACCCACGATCTGGTTCACGGGATTATACCCCTTTTCAGTCAAGGCAATATATACCTGCTCCAGTACGTCGCTTACTTCTATCTTTTTGTCCTGAACAGCTTGAAAATATTGAGTATCTTTTATATTGCCCATGTCATCACGTCCTTTAAGTATTCTTCTCTATTCTACATTATATTTTGCTATTCGGCAATAGATTATTTTCTTAATTTTTTCTAATTATTGTCATGTTTCTGTAAAATGTCGCACAATCTTTCCGTCTTTTCGGAAATATGTTCCTTTTTTCAAGAAAATTCCACCTTTAATATCTCATCACTCAGCAGCCCGGAAACAAAAAGCTCCATAATACGCCCGCCAAACTCTTCCCGGTTCATTCCGTCCTCCAGGGGCAGGGCTGCTTTGACATACTGAGGAGTATGGCCCATCATATACCATTTCCCACCAATCTCAGCTGCCTCCTCAAACAGGACCGATACCCGGCTGCCCGCAAAGCGCTCCCTGTACTCACGCGACATGGTCTTTTCCAGCTCCAGCAGCACGTCGCTGCGCCGGGCCTTTACCTGCTCCGAAACCTGGTCCTCCATGACAGCCGCCCTGGTGCCCTGGCGCTTAGAATATTTAAAGACATGCATCTCATAAAAACGCACTGTCTCCAGAAATCTTCTGGTCTCCTCAAACTCTTCCTCTGTCTCTCCCGGAAACCCTGCAATCACATCCGTTGTAATGGCCGGGTGGTCAAAGATCTCCCTGAGTATGCCGCAGCGCCTGAGATAATCCTCCGTGGTATAATGGCGGTTCATGCGTTTTAATGTGGCATCGCAGCCGCTTTGGAGGGAGAGGTGGAAATGAGGGCAGAATTCCGGCAGTCCGGCCAGCTTTTCGGCAAATTCCCTGGTGATGATTCTCGGCTCCAGGGACCCCAGACGGATGCGCTCCAGTCCCTCCACCCGGTGAATCCGCTCTATCAAATCCCACAGCGGGCCGCTGTCCCAGTCTCCGCCCTTCACCGGGCTTCCTTCCATGTGCTCTGTTCCGTAGGAGCTTAAATGGATTCCAGTAAGGACCACTTCCCTGTACCCCCGGGCCACCAGCCCTTTAACCTCAGCCTCCACATCCTCCGGCTTCCGGCTTCTGACCCTGCCTCTGGCATAGGGGATAATGCAGTAGCTGCAGAACTGGTTGCAGCCGTCCTGGACCTTGATAAATGCCCTGGTATGTTCTCCCAGGCGGCTCACATGAAGCTCCTCATACTCCCGGGCCCGGGCAATATCCAGCACATAGCCGTCTTCATCCCCCTGCCTGTCCTTCATGTATTCTTCCAGAATATCCGCCAGACGCGCCTTATTGTTATTGCCCACAATGATATCCACGCTGTCATCTTCCTTCAGGGCGTCGGATGCCACCTGGACATAACAGCCCGCCGCCACCACCACAGCCTCAGGATTTAACTTCTTTGCGCGGTGGAGCATCTGGCGGGATTTGCGGTCCGCGATATTGGTCACGGAACATGTATTGATAATATAGACGTCCGCCTTCTGGTCAAAGGGCACGATTTCATAACCGCGCTCCTCTAACTGCTGCTGCATGGCTTCTGTCTCATAAGCATTCACTTTGCATCCCAGGTTATGCAGGGCTGCTTTTGGCATTGTAAAACCTCCTGTTTACGGTCTGTTGCGACCCTTTATACATGGCTTGCGCCCTATGGAACTCTAACCAAATTACCATATTGTTACTGCGTTTTTCATGCAATCTCACTATTGACTTTTAGTCCCCCTGTCTGTAGTATTAAAGCAAAGCAGGATTCACTGCAAACATAATCCATACACACTTACCACAAGGAGGGTTTTTCTCATGAAAACAGTTCGTATTTCGTTAAATTCCATTGACAAGGTTAAGTCATTTGTAAATGATTTATCTAAGTTTGATGTTGATTTTGATCTGGTTTCCGGCAGATATGTGATTGATGCAAAGTCTATCATGGGCATCTTCAGCCTGGATTTATCCAAGCCAATCGACCTGAACATCCATGCCGAGAGCGGCGTTGATGACATTCTGGCTATCTTAGCACCATACATCATCGCTTAATCTGCTGATTCTTCATCCGCTGCCCAGGCAGCGTGACAAAGCACATAGGTCATCAGAAACCATCAGAGTCTGCCGAGGCAGACTCTTTTTTGCGTTTGTTTTTGCGTTTGCTTTCTGACTTTCTGATCGGCCCGGCCTGTTTTTGCGTTTGCTTCCAGATCAGACCGGACTGTTTTTCCCTTACCCCTGGCAGAGAATCTGTTCCGTAGTCTCCAGAGCAGTCTCCACCAGCTGGTCGATTTTCTCCTCCAGACGGCGCTCCGAACTGTGAATCACATTGATATTGGGCTTTGTCACCGGATGCTTGGCCACAAAAATGGTGCAGCAGTCCTCGTAAGGCTGTATGGATGTCTCGTAGGTGCCGATTTTCTCAGACACATCCACGATTTCCTGTTTGTCAAATCCAATGACAGGCCTGAACACAGGCATGGTGCACACCTCATTGGTGGCGGCCAGGGACTGTAAGGTCTGGGAGGCCACCTGTCCGATGCTCTCGCCTGTAATGAGGCCGATGGAGCCGGTGCGCTCCGCGATGGTCTGGGCAATCCGCATCATATAGCGGCGCATGATGATGGTCAGCTCCTCATGAGGGCACTTATCATAAATATAGAGCTGGATGTCCGTGAAATTCACCACATGGAGATTGATGGGACCCGCGTATCTGGCCACCAGGTTTGCCAGGTCCACCACCTTCTGCTTTGCCCGTTCGCTGGTATAAGGCGGGGCATGGAAATACACTGCGTCTATCTTCACGCCTCTCTTGGCAATCATGTAGCCTGCCACCGGGCTGTCGATGCCGCCGGACAGCAGCAGCATGGCCCTGCCGTTGGTTCCCACAGGCATGCCTCCGGGTCCGGGTATCATCAGTGAAAACAGGTTGATCCTCTGGCGCACCTCCACATGGAGAATCACATCCGGGTGATGGACGTCCACACGCATCTGGGGGAATGCTTCCAGAATCACCTCTCCCATGTCGCGGTTAATCTGCTCCGAAGTCACAGGATACTGCTTGTCCCCCCTGCGGGCATTTACCTTGAAGGTGATGTTCTTATCCGGATAAACCTGGTCCATGTACTCCACTACATGTTTTTTCAGGTTCTCGTAATCCTTATCCTCAATCTGCACCATGGGGCAGATATCCGCGATGCCGAATACACGCTTCAGCGCCTCCACCGCATCGTCGTAATCATAGTCTGTTTCCGCCTTCACATAGATGCGTCCTGACTCCTTGGTGACGTCAAACTGCCCCTCCACGCTTTTCAGTGCATAGCGGATCTGCTTTATGAGGGCATCCTCAAACATATACCGGTTTTTGCCCTTGGTGCCAATCTCTGCGTATTTAATTAAAAATGACTGGTACTGCATCTTTTACCTCTTTCTGTCGCTTAATCGTCCCCTTCATTGTCCTGCGGGGGCGAATCATTTACACGGTTCAGCCTCTGTGGTACCTTCTCAGCACCGGCAGGAGCTCTTCCAGGACTTCCATGCAATAATCTATCTCTTCTCTTGTGTTGAACACGCCGAAGCTGAATCTCAGCGTGGAATCCAGCAGTTCCTGCCTGACCCCGATGGCCTTTAAGGTTCCGCTGATTGCCGGGTGATTGGAAGAACAGGCGGATCCGGAAGAAACATAGATTCCCTTGTCCTCCAGGGCGTGAAGAAGGACCTCGCTTCTCACCCCCTGAAAGCTTGCGCTGACAATCTGGGGCGCGCTCTCCATTCCCTTGCGGCTGTTGACAGTGACGCCCGGCAGGGACGCCATGCGGTCTGTCATATAGTCTTTCAGGCCGGTAATATACTCCACCTTCTGCTGATGGTCTGTGTAGATTTCCCTGGCCGCCCGGCCCATGCCCGCGATGCCCGGAACATTTTCCGTGCCTGAACGCATGTCCTTTTGCTGGCCTCCTCCGTAGAGAAGGGGACGGATCTTCACCTTCTCGTCAATATAGAGAAACCCCACTCCCTTGGGGCCGTGAATCTTATGGGCACTGACAGATAACAGGTCGATTCCCTGCTTCTTCGGGCGTATGGTAAGCTTGCCGTAAGCCTGAATGGCGTCCACATGGAAAAGGATGGCCGGATTCTTCCCATGGATAAGGGATGCTATCTGCTCCACCGGTTCAATGGCGCCCACCTCGTTGTTCACATACATGATGGATACCAGGATGGTGTCCGGTCGGATGGCTGCTTCCAGTTCCTCCAGGGAAATGTGGCCCTGGCTGTCCACGGACAGATATGTGACCTCAAACCCCTGCTGCTCCAGATAGGCCAGGGGGTTGTAAACCGAGGCATGTTCGATTCTGGTGCTGATGATGTGCTTTCCGGCCCTCTGGTTGGCCATGGCGGTGCCGATGAGAGCCATGTTGTTGGATTCCGTGCCGCCGGAGGTGAACAGGATTTCCTTATCCCTGACCTTTAATGTTTTAGCAATGTCCGCCGCTGCCTGGCGCACATACTGCTCTGCCTCCATTCCCTTTCTGTGCTTGGCGGAGGGATTGCCGTAATCCTCCGTCATGGTCTTTACCACAATATCCCTCACGCTGTCAAACACGCGGGTGGTGGCTGAATTGTCAAAATATGCTTCCATTATACAAACTCCTTTACAGCGCCCCTTCCAGCCGCATCATTAGCACCGACAGCAGGGCCAGCCCCGCTGTCTCCGTCCTCAGTATCCTGCGTCCCAGGCTGATGGGCCGCACGCCTTTTGAAAGGGCCAATTCTATCTCCCGTTCATCAAAACCGCCCTCCGGGCCGATAAACACAGCAATGTCCTGCCCCGGCCCTGCGGCATCCAGCTCTGTCTTTGTGCCGTCCATCCCCGCCTCATGTTCATAAGGAATGAGACGCACGGAAAATCCCTGGCTTTCCACATAGTCAAAGGCTTCCTTTAAGGTCATAATGCCGGATACCCTGGGAACCAGGCTCCGTTTGGACTGCTTGGCGGCGCTTTCCGCAATGGCCTGCCACCGCTTGACCTTGGCCTCTTCCTTTTTGGGGTCCAGTTTAACCACCGTGTTCCTGGTGGACACAGGCACAATGCCTGCCGCCCCCAGCTCCACAGCCTTCTGTATGATGAACTCCATCTTATCAGATTTGGGCAGTCCCTGAAAGAGCCAGATTCTGGAAGGAAGCTCTCTCCCCTCCTCCTCTGTCTCAAGAATCCGTACCGTGACTTCCAGTCCGGCGATTTCCTCCGCCTGACACAGGTAATCCCTGCCGGTGCCGTCGCTGACCAGCATTTCCTCCCCCTGCCTTATGCGCAGGACATTCTTTATGTGGTTCACGTCAGATCCGGTTATCCTTATCAGGCCGTCCTCCACCTGCTCAGGGTTCACAAAAAAATGATGCATGGCTTTCCCTCAGGTCCTTCCTTATTCATCCTATTTCCTTCTGGCGGTCACACTCACCCATTCTCCCTGGTATGTGATTTCCACCACTTCCAGCTCCGGACAGCGCCCAAAGGCCTCCTTCACCGCATCTTCCTTCATATCAATAATGCCGGAGGTGATGAAGATACCGCCTTTTTTCAGATGGGCTGGTATCTCATCCACCAGCAGAATAATAACATCTGCCAGTATGTTGGCCACCGCCACATCGTACTTACCGTATCCCGCCCATTCCTTGACGGAAACATCGTCTATGATATTACCCTGGAGTACATGGAACCTGTCTTCAGGAATGCTGTTGGCTTCCAGGTTCTCCCTTACGGCGTTGATGGCATTTTCATCCAGGTCCGTGCCCCACACCTCTTTTGCCCCCAGTTTCAGGGCTGTGATTCCCAGGATGCCGCTGCCTGTTCCCACATCCAGCACCGTGGTGTCCCGGTTCACGTACTTTTTCAGCTGGCGGATACACAGCTGGGTGGTCTCATGCATGCCTGTTCCAAAGGCCGTTCCCGGGTCAATCTGCACCAGAAGCTTGTCCTTGTGCTCCTCCGGTATGGTTTCCCAGGTAGGCTTAATCAGAATATCGTCCACTGTAAAGGGCTTAAAGTATTGTTTCCAGTTGTTAATCCAGTCCTTGTCCTCTGTCTCCGACGCGGTGATGGTCCTGGCACCCAGATCCGCAAATGGAGACAGCTCGTCCAGCCCCTCTTCCACCCGTCTGAGGTAATCCGCCACATCCGCGTCATCATCCAGGTAAAAACTTATCCTGGCAACCCCTTCGTCCGGAGGAAGCTCAGGAAGAATGTCAATAAACATCCCCTTTGTCTCCTTCTCTGTCAGGGGCACATTGTCTTCGATTTCGATTCCTTCTATACCAATGTCGTCAAACATGCTGCTAATCAGGTCTACAGCCTGTGTCGTTGTAGTTAATGTAAATTTTTTCCATTTCATGTGATTCTCTCCTATTTCCTATGTGCTGTTTACAGGCCGCTTATGTGCCACTTATGTGCCACTTATGTGCCACTTACTATTTTAATGAACAATACCCCAAGCACCGCCAGTACCACGGGACGGACCACTTTCTGGCCGTCGTGGGCCACCATGCCTGCACCGATGTAGTGTCCCGCTATGGAACACACGCCTGCTGTAAGCCCCAGCGGGTAGTAAACATTTCCGGTGGCAATAAAGGTCACCAGGGCCGCTATATTAGAGGAAAGATTGATTACCTTTGTCTGGGCGGAGGCGCTGCGGGCGTCCATCCCGGCAGCCCCTGTGAGAATCAGAATCAGGAAGGTTCCTGTTCCGGGTCCGTAAAAGCCGTCATATCCCCCCACAAAAAAGGCCGCCGCCATGGAGATGGCAAACACCTTATTTCTGGAAATATCTTCCGTCCTGTCCCTGGCTCCCATATCCTTGTTCCTGAGCACGTAAAATGCCACAACGGGCAGCACCACAATCATCATGTGCTTGATGACGGATTCCGGCACCATGAGGGCCAGATGGGCGCCCAGAGCCGAACCCATAAGGGCTGCCGCCGAGGAGCACACCGCCATAAGCACCTTTCCTTTGAGAAAACCGTGCTTTGCCAGCCGGGCCGTGGAAACAGTGGTGCCCATGGCTGAGCTGAGTTTATTGGTACCCAGGGCCACATGGGCGGGCACCCCTGCAATGAGATATGCGGGCAGAGCAATAAGCCCGCCGCCGCCTGCAATGGAATCCACCAGTCCGGCCAGGAACACCAACGGGCACACAATTAGATATTGTAACATGATTGTATCCTCTTTTCTGTAAAACAACCTTTATATTATCACATATTATGTACACTGGCAATAAGCGGCAATTTTTTTTTGCAATAAAAAAGCCCCGCCCTGCATTAACATTATGAACGGATGAAAGAAAGATGCCGGGGCAGGAACGGGCAGCCGCGAAAGCCCCAGGGGACAGGGATTCCGGAACATACAATCATAAACCTAAAGGGCGGCAAAAAGCCGCACGAAATTCCAACATTGCATTACACTCCATCACACACACATACCGGATGGAACGGCTCCCAGGCATTGAACCAAAATACAAAAGAAACGGATTACCATACAGTTACCATATAAATAAGGATACAAAAGAAAAAATTGCTTCTGGTCTTAAAGTTACCATACGACAAAAACAGAAAACCCCGGCGCCTGCTTGCCACAGGCGCCGGGGTTTTCCGGCTTTCACAGGGAATTATGCAGGCTTACAGATCTCTTCCCGCAGCGCTTTTGCCATCTCCTGATATTCCTCCTCCGAGAGAAGCACTTTCTCCACATCATCATGGAACGCCTCCCCCCACTGAAGTCCGCCCTTGTATTTGGGAACCACGTGTACATGTACATGGGGCACGCCGTCCCCAAAGGTGGCATAATTGATTTTATCAGGATGATACAGGTTCCAGACAGCCTGGGCTGTCTTTGCCAGCTCTGCAAAATATCCCCTGTTTTCCTCTTGGGTCAGCTGAAAATACTCTGTCTTGTGGTCCTTAAACATCACAATGCATCTTCCCTTATGCTTCTGGTCGCGGTTCAGGTACACCGTGGAATAGTCCAGTTTACACACCTCAATCATCAGGCTGTTTAATTTCTCTCCGTTTTCACAGTAAAAACAATCGTTCATTTATTTATCCTCCATTTTATTGTGTCAATCCCATACCTGTTTCATAACAAATATCCGCTACTTCACCAGTCCCAGCATGGACGGAATCCACATGGACATGGCCGGCACATAGGTTACCAGCAGAAGCACCACTGCAATGGCCGCAAAAAAGGGAAGCAGTGTCTTAATTACACCCTCAATGGATATTCCCACCACCTTGCACCCCGTAAACAGAATCACCCCAACCGGCGGTGTAATGGTGCCGATACACAGGTTAAATACAATCATGATGCCGAACTGCACCGGATCCATGCCAAAGCTCTGGCAGATGGGCAGGAATATAGGCGTAAAAATCAGCACGGCCGGCGTCGGGTCCATAAAGGTTCCCACCACCAGGAGAATCACGTTCATCAGCAGCAGAATCACATACTTATTGCTGCTGAGGGACAGCATGGCGTTGGCAATGGCAGTGGGAATCATGGTATAGGCCATGACCCATGACATGATGGATGACACGCCAATCATGAAAATAACAATACAGGTGGTCTTGCAGGAACTCAATATAATGGACGGCAGGTCTTTTATTTTCAGGGAGCGGTAGCAAAGGCTTAAAATCAGGGCATAAACCACCGCAATGGCAGAACCTTCCGTGGCAGTAAACACGCCTTTCAGAATACCGCCGATTACAATGATAATTAAGAGCAGGCTGGGCAGGGCATCCCACAGCACCTTGAGCGCTTCTTTGGGCGTCACGGAAAAGGTTGACACGTACCCCCTCTTTTTTGCCATGTATCCCGCAATAAACATCAGGGAAATACCCCAGGCAATGCCCGGTATGTAACCTGCCATGAACAGGGCTGCCACGGATACGCTTCCCGCCACAGTGGCGTACACAATCAGCGTGTTGCTTGGCGGAATCAGCTGTCCGGTGGGGGCTGACGCAATATTGACCGCAGCCACATAATCCTTGTCATATCCTTCTTCCAGTTCAATAGGAGCCATGGTGCCGCCGATGGCTGCGGCTGCGGCTGTTCCGCTTCCGCTGATGGCGCCGAACAGCATATTGGCCACAATATTGGTCTGGGCCAGGGAACCGGGCAGGCGTCCGCTGATAAGCCTTGCACAGTTAACCAGCCGTATGGCGATGCCGCCGTTGTTCATAATGTTGCCGGCCAGGATAAAGAAGGGGATGGCCAGCAGTGAAAATGAGTTCACACCGGTAAACATCTTCTGGGCGCAGGTCACGATGCCCGGACCAAAGGGAAGTATGGTAATCATGGCCAGCGCCGACGACATACCGATACTGATACCGATGGGCACGCCCATTACCAGCATGACAACCACCGAAATAATCATTATAATTCCTGCTATAACAGCAACATCCATTACGCTTCCTCCTTACTGCACGCCGTGTTTTTAAATTCCTTCATAAGGGCCGTGACATTGTAGAAAAAATAAAACACAATGCTGATTCCGCTGAGCGGGATGGCTCCGTAAATAATTCCCATGGATACCTGGAGGGCGGAATCCATCTGGCCCATCTGGCGCACTGCGCCCATGTAGCCTCCGGCTGCCATCACTCCCAGTCCGAACAGGGCAATGATGATTTCCCCTGCAATGTCGCACACGATTCTTCCCCGGGGCGGAAACTTGTCCTTTACAAAGGGAATGTTCATATGCTCCCTTAATCCAAACACATAGGCAGCGCACAAAAGCACCATCCACACAAACATATACCTTGCCAGCACCTCGCTGACAGCACTGGGCTTATTGAAAATATAGCGGGTAATCACCTGATAAGTGACCAGAATGGTCATCACCGACATAAGGGCGATACAGCTCACTTCCAGGACCCGGTCAAACAGTTTCTTCATCTTCTCCATGTCATATCCTCCTGTTATATCCTCATCTATCTGGCCAGCGCCCGAATCCCGTCGTACAGTTCCTTCCCAAAGACAGAACCGCTGGTGGCCTCCTCATGAAGCTTTTTGCAGTTTTCCTGGAACGGTTTGATATCCACATCCACAAAGGTGACTCCATGTTCCCTGGCAGATTCCTTGGCCGTCTCAATCTGTTCATTCCAGAGATTAAACTCATCCTCCACAGAGTCTTCCAGGATCTGCGTCAGAAGCTCCCGATCCTCCGGCTTCATGTGCTCCAGATATGCGCTTTCCGCAATCACCAGGTCGGGTATCATCACATGCTGGGTTTTGGAAAATACAGGAGCAACCTCGTAATGCTTCAGGTCCACATATGTAATCTCATTGTTCTCGCCGCCGTCCAGAACCCCCTGCTGAATGGCCGTGTACACCTCGCCCTGACTCATGGGAGTTCCCACACCTCCCATGTATTTCATCATTGCAACCATGGTAGGTGATTCCATGACACGTATCTTCATGCCGTCCAGGTCTTTCGGCGTCTCAATGGGTTTGCCGGTATACACATTCCTGGATCCAGCGGTGTAAGCCGCCATGACCTCAAAGCCCTCTTCCTTGGTGGACTCAAACAGCGGGTCCAGGATGCCGGAGGTAAATACTTCCTTCTGGTGTTCCTGGGAATCAAATATATAAGGAAGTCCCAGGATTGAAAAATCCTTGTTATAATTCTCCACCATGGCATTATTGACAATGGCCATCTGGATTGCCCCGTTTTGTATCAGCTCCAGGGTGGCTCTCTGGTCCCCCAGCACCTCGTTGGGATAAATCAAAAACTCATATCTCCCACCGGTGGCCTCCTTAAACCTCTCCCCTGCGCGTTCCAGCGCCTGGTAATGAGGATGGGTGGGCGCCTGATTGTAAGCGATTCTTATGATTCCCCCGTCCAGCTGTCCGCTGCTCTTGGAGCATCCGCTACAGGCCAGTCCCATGGCCAGCAAACCCATGGCCAGCAGATATCTCTTTCTCATGAAATATTCCTCCTGTCAGTTGTTTTGATACAACTTGTTGTATGTTTTACTTTTACACTATCCCCTCTTGCCTCAAATAATAGCACATGTTGTATGTTTTTACAAGGGTTTTTTCAGATTTTTTATAGAAAATGTATTGTTTCCTTAATAATGCAAACCGCTTTCATACTACCAGTTGTAGTTTTATTTGCTTTTTTTCGCAATTTGCTATTGACTTTTCTCATTTTCAGGTTTATTATTAGGGCACAATCAAATACAACATGTTGTATTATTATCCCATAACATTTTTACATTCATTACCTACATGTATCTTTTAACCATGTAGACAACAAAACACACAGCAGGAGGATTCATATTATGTTTGAAATCGTGAACAACCGTCAGGTCATTTTTGGAGAAAACAAAATCAGTGAAATTCCCGGACTTTTAAAATGGTACGGGTGCAGAAAGGTATTTTTTGCCGCCTACAGCAGCAGCGCGGACAGTTACATAAGGATAGCCCGGGCATTGACAGAAGCGGGCATTGAGCATGTATGCTATGACAAGGTAGCAGGCGAGCCGGACCTGCACATGATTAACGGAGGCAGGGACATTTTCCTGGACCAGCACTGTGACTGCACCCTGGCTCTTGGAGGCGGCAGCGTCATTGACACGGCCAAGGCCATCGGCATGCTGGCCGTGAATGGCGGCAATGTGGAGGATTACCAGATGAACGGAAAGCAGGTAACCGCTGTTCCTCCCCTGTTCATCGCTGTTCCCACTACCTCCGGCACCGGAGCCGAGGCAACTAAGACAAGCGTTGTGCTCAACAACTACAACGGTCTGAAAAAGAGCCTTTACCACACCACCATGATTGCGGACATTGTAATCCTGGATCCCTCCCTCACCACAGGTCTTCCGGCAAAGATAACGGCCGCAACCGGCATGGATGCCCTGAGCCACGCCATTGAATCCTACGTTTCCCTCAATGCCAGCCCCCTGACCGAGATGTACGGCCTGAAGGCAATTGAGCTTATCAACCAAAGCCTGAAAGATGCATGCCAGAATCCCGGGGACCTGGAAGCAAGGGGCAATATGATGCTGGGCAGCTATCTGGGAGGGCTTGCCATAACTGCCGGAATCGGCATTGCCCATATCATGGCGCAGCCCCTGGGTGCAATGTACAAAATCCCTCACGGCGATGCCTGCTCCATCTTCCTTCCCGGCTCCATGGAACTGAACCTGGATTACGCCGAGTCCAGATACGCCAATGTGGCAAAGGCCCTGGGCGTTTCCAAAGCAGGCTGTACGGACCGCGAAAACGCCCTGAACGCCATCCGCCGCGTCAGGGAAATACGCAGGGAAATCAACGCCCCTGTTTCCCTGGCTCCCTACATCACAGAAACTCCTGATATGGATTTCATCATTGAGACAGTGAAAAAGACCACAGGCCATATTACCTGCAACCCCTGCCCTCTGACGGAGCAGCTCATGAGAGATGCCTTTGAAAAGGCCATGGCTGAATAACCGGCAGACAGCAGGTTACGGCTTACGGCTGGTTACGGCTTATGGCAGGTTCCGGCTTATGGCAGGTTCCGGCTTATGGCAGGTTCCGGCTTGTGATTTCATGGGTTCCGTGATAATATAAAAAATACAACATGAGGTATGTAAAAGAACGGAGGAACCATTGTGAGCCAGAGAATGAGCCAGAAAGAAAGCAAGACTTTTTTATATAAAAAGGTGTATCAGGATTTAAAAGACAGAATACAGAACGGTGAGTATTTAAGGGACGCCCTGCTTCCCTCGGAACGCGAGATTGGAGAGACATACCAGATGGACCGGACAACGGTCCGCAAGGCGCTCCAGCTTTTGGTGGATGACGGGCTGGTTGAAAAGAGGGCCGGTAAGGGGACCGTGGTGGTGTGGAGGCCGGACCAGGAGCAGACTCAGTCTCGTCCCGTGCTGCGCCCGGAGCGGAGGAACGGCCCCATTGCCTTCCTTCTTCCAAGAGGGGATAACAACAGTTCCCGCATTACCCAGCCCTTTTATTCCCAGCTGTTCTACCGTGCGGAAAAGGAATGCCAGAAGCTGGGGTATACCCTGGTTTACTCCACCCTGGACGAGACGGATCATTTCGACGAACTGGTGCAGGCCAATGGATTTTCCGGCATCTTCTTTGTGAGCAACGTGTCCCACCGCCATCTGGACCGGGCCCTGGAGTTAAGGATTCCTTCCATACTGATAAACAGTTACTATGAGCGCATGCCGTCCATTCTGTCCGACAACTTCAGCGGGACCTACACCGCATGCCGGTATCTCATTGAACGGGGACACAAATCCATCGGCATCATCAACGGCAACAGCCGCTACACCACCAACAACGAGCGCTGGCGGGGCTGCGTGACAGCCCTGCGGGAGGCCGGGCTATCCTTAAAAAATGAATTCTGCCTGGGCGGCACTTCCTGGGAATTTGAGGCAGGGCTGGCTGCCGTGGAGCAGATGCTGGCCAAAAATACCGTCTATCCCACTGCCCTGGTGGCCTTTAACGACCGTCTGGCCCTGGGGGCCATCCAGGCCATCCACCAGGCCGGCCTCAGGGTTCCGGATGACATCAGCGTCATCGGATACGACAACTCGGACCAGGCAAAATACTCCATGCCCAAGATTACCACCGTGGAAATCCATGCGCCCCTTATGGCCCAGACAGCGTCCAGAATGCTGTTTCAGCAGATTGACGACTATGAGGTGCTGACCGTCAAGGTACTGACCCCTGTGGAACTGATCGAACAGGACAGTGTCCGGCCCCTGGAATAGCTACCGGATTAAAGCCCCGTCCGCTCCCACCACATAGCCGTCCGGGGTTGTGGTATTCACAAACAGCCGTCCCATGGTACCGTCGGACTGGGTATTGAAATAATAAAGCTGACCGTCTATCATCTGCCAGCCCGTGCGCATCATGCCCAGGGTGCCGTCATCCAGAGGATTCAGATAATACCGGTTTCCGTCGCTGTCCGTGAACCATCCCGTCAGCATATATCCGTTCTGGTCAAAGCGGTACCAGCGGTTATGTATCAGCTGCCAGCCCCCGGACAGCCAGCTGCCGCCGCAGAGCTGGAACCACCAGCCCCCCGGACTGTATCTCCAGCCCTGGCCGTACTGGACCCCGGGCCCTCCATTGTAATACCACCAGTCGTCATCGTCCCAGTCATCCCAGTCATCATCATTGGGATCCCACCAGTATCCGGGATCAAACTGGGCCGTGGACGTGTCCGGCACATTGGTATTAAAGCCGGGGTAAGCCCTGACCGTATTATCTGTGGTAACCTGGGCATTGCCCTGAGGCGCCGACGGGCCGCCGTAATCATAGGACCCTGACGGCGCAGTCCCATAATCATACTCCACACCGGGGCCGCCCCTGCGGTAATGGTCATAATACCAGCTGTCTCCCGGCCCATAGGCCAGGCAGTCCTGTACCGGCAGGAAAGACAGCGCGGCGGCAGCCGCCAGTATAAGCGGCACAGAAATCATCCTTCTCATGTTTTTCTCCTCTTTTTCTTAGGTCTGTATTACATTCCCCATTACATTCTCAAATACATTCTCAAATACCTTCTTACGCATATCTAAAAGTATATCACAACACAATTGACATTTTCAACACATGAGCATACAATAGTTGTATGTGCAATTGTTGTTAATGCATTTATGCGACTGATGTGACAATTCAATGAAGGAGGATTCCGGAATGAAGGAATTTTTATCTTATCTGAAGCCTTACAAAAGGGATGCGGTCCTGGCTGTTTTCTGTATAGAAGCCGAGACCGTGTTTGAGTTAATCATCCCGCTGGTCATGGCTTCCATTGTGGATGTGGGCGTAGCCACCGGGGACCGCCGTTATATCCTGATAAAGGGGCTGCAGATGGTTCTCTTTGCCCTTATCTCCCTTGTGCTGGGCCAGGGCTCCGCCATGTTCTCGGCCCGTTGCGGCCAGGGACTGGGGGCCGAAATCCGCAAGGCGGAGTTTGCAAAGCTGCAGCAGTTTTCCTTTGCCAACACAGACCATTTCAGCAGTTCTTCCCTGGTGACCCGCCTTACCAGCGACGTAACCACTATACAAAACTCTGTTGCCACAGGCATGCGGCCCGCTTTCCGCTCACCGGTCATGATGCTCACCGCCATGGCCGCTTCCTTTTACATCAATCCGCAGCTGGCACTGGTGTTTCTGGTGGCTGCCCCTGTTCTGGGTGTGCTGCTGTTTTTCATCATCAGCCATGTGCGCCCCCTTTACAGTGTGATGCAGGGCGCCATCGACATGGTAAACCGCATCATTCAGGAAAACCTGACCGCCATCCGTGTGGTGAAATCCTATGTCCGGGGCGATTATGAAATCCAGAAATTCGAGGAGGTCAATTACAATCTGCAGTTCACAGCGGAAAAAGCCTTCCGCCTGGCAGTCCTCAACATGCCGGCCATGCAGTTAGTCATGTACTCCACCATCCTGTGCATCCTGTGGTTCGGAGGCAGGCTGGTCACCATAGGCGGCGTGAAGGTGGGCGAGCTCACCGGTTTCCTGAGCTATGTGATGCAGGTTTTAAATTCCCTGATGATGTTCTCCAATGTGTTCCTTATGACCACCAGGGCCCTGGCTTCCTGGAAGCGTATCTCGCAGGTCATGGATGAGGAAATCGACATCAGGGAGGATGCGTCCAGCACCCTGGAAGTAAAGCACGGTGATATCCGGTTTGAGAATGTGTACTTTAAATACAATCAGGAGGCTGCCGAATATGTGCTCTCAGACATTTCCTTCCATATAAAGCCGGGGCAGACCGTGGGCATCATCGGCCAGACAGGCGCTGCCAAGAGTACGCTGGTGCAGCTGATTCCCAGGCTCTATGATGTCACCAAAGGCACTGTTTATATAGACGGCCGCCCGGTCCGGGAATACTCCCTTAAAGGGCTGAGGGATTCCATTGCCATGGTGCTCCAGAAAAACACCCTGTTTTCCGGGACAGTAAAGGATAACCTGCGCTGGGGCAGGGAAACAGCCACGGACCAGGAAATCGAGGAGGCCTGCCGCATTGCCTGCGTGGATGAATTCATCGACCGCCTGGAGCGGGGATATGAAACAGAGCTGGGCCAGGGAGGCGTCAATGTGTCGGGCGGACAGAAGCAGAGACTCTGCATTGCCAGGGCCATCCTAAAGTCTCCCAGGGTGCTGATTCTGGATGATTCCACCAGCGCGGTGGATACGGCTACAGAGGCCAAAATCCGGGACGGACTGGCAAAGAGCATGCCGGATACAACTAAAATCATCATTGCCCAGCGCATATCCTCCGTTGCCCACGCAGACCAAATCATCATACTGGAGGACGGACGGGTGAACGCGGTCGGCAGCCACGAAACCTTGCTGGCTTCCAACCAGATTTATCAGGACATCTATCATTCTCAGCAGGAAGGGGCGAATCTGTAATGGCAAGAATAGCAAATTATAACCGTCCCAAGGATACCGGACGGACCTTAAAGCAGATGTTCGGCTACCTGGGCCGGCACAAGTGGTATATGCTGGTCATCGCCCTCCTGGTGGCCGTCAGCGCCCTGTCCAGCATTTCAGGAACATACATGTTAAAACCAGTCATCAACCGTTTCATTCTCCCGGGCGACATACCGGGGCTTGTGAACATGCTGCTGGTCATGGGAGGGCTGTACCTGTGCGGCGCACTCTCCTGTTATGCCTACAATCAGATGATGGTCCATATTTCCCAGAAGGTGGTGAGCGAAATCCGCTCCGACCTGTTCCGGCACACCCAGCGCCTTCCCCTGACCTACTTTGACGCCCATACCCACGGGGAGCTGATGAGCCGTTTTACCAACGATGTGGATACCATCAGCGAAGCCCTTAACAACAGCTTTGCCATGATGATACAGAGCTTCATAACCATAACAGGGACCATCACCATGCTGCTGGTGCTGGACTGGCGTCTTTCCCTCATTGTCATGGTTTTTCTGCTTCTCATGGTTTTATTCATCCGTTATAATGGAAAAAGGAGCAGGAAGTATTTTATCCAGCAGCAGAAGTATCTGGGAAGCATCAACGGCTTTGTGGAGGAGATGGTGGCCGGACAGAAGGTGGAAAAGGTGTTTAACCATGAGGCGCAGGACTACGAGGAATTCTGCCGCCGCAACGAGGCGTTCCGGACAGCGGCCACCAGGGCCCTGACCTATTCCGGCATGACGGTTCCCACCATTGTGGCCCTGTCTTATGTAAACTATGCCCTGTCAGCCTGTGTGGGCGGCCTGTTCGTCCTGTCAGGGTTAACGGATTTGGGGACCCTGGCGTCCTATCTGGTGTATGTGCGCCAGAGCGCCATGCCCATGAACCAGTTTACCCAGCAGATTAACTTTCTTTTGGCTGCCCTGTCCGGAGCCGAACGTATTTTTGATATGATGAACGAGATCCAGGAACCGGACGAAGGCACTGTGACGCTGTGTAATGTGCGCAGGAACGACCAGGGCGGCTGGGAAGAATGCAGGGAATTCACCCACTGTTTCGCCTGGAAGGTGCCGCACCAAGGTCCGGCTGATATGGCAGAGCCCCATACCGGCTCCCAGTCCGGCTTTCGTCTCATTCCCCTTAAGGGGGATGTGCGTTTCGACCAGGTTGTGTTCGGATACACGCCGGAGAAAACCATTCTGAACGGCATCAGCCTTTATGCGAAACCGGGGCAGAAAATCGCGTTTGTGGGTTCCACCGGCGCCGGAAAGACCACCATTATCAATCTGGTAAACCGTTTCTATGAAATACAGCAGGGAACCATAACCTATGACGGCATTGACATAAGAACCATTAAAAAGGACGATTTGCGCCGTTCCCTTTCCATGGTAATCCAGGATACCCACCTGTTCACCGGAACCATAGCGGACAATATACGTTACGGACGGCTGGATGCCACAGACGAGGACGTGGTAAACGCGGCCAAGGTAGCCAATGCCCACTCCTTTATCCGGCGGCTGCCCCAGGGATATGACACGCCCCTTCACAGCGACGGCGCCAACCTGTCCCAGGGCCAGCGCCAGCTCCTGGCCATTGCAAGGGCAGCCATCTCCCGCCCGCCTGTGCTGATTCTGGATGAAGCCACCAGCTCCATTGACACCCGGACGGAAAAACTCATTGAAAAGGGTATGGATGCGCTGATGGACGGGCGCACTGTCTTCGTCATCGCCCACAGGCTGTCTACGGTCCGCAACTCCAAGGCCATTATGGTGCTGGAAAAGGGAGAAATCATAGAGCGCGGAAGCCACGAAGAACTGATTGACCAGAGAGGACGGTATTATAAACTGTACACAGGCCAGTTTGAACTGGAATAGAGAAAGGAAGCATGAACCATGATGAAACAAGAACAAGTGCGCCGCCTTCTGGTGAGGGCGGAAAGGGCAAGGAAACATCTGATGCAGCCCCATTTCACCCGGATCGGCCTTACCTTCGGCCAGGGCCACGCCCGCATCCTGGATGTACTGCTGGCCCGGGACCATATCACCCAGAAGGAACTGTCGGATCTCTGCCATATGGATGTAACCACCATGTCCCGCTCCCTGGACCGTCTGGAGGAATCCGGCTACCTGGTAAGGGAAAAGGATCCGGGATGCCGCAGATCCTATCTGATATGCCTCACCGGCGATGGTGCCGCAGAGGCCCGCAGGGTACGCAAGGTGCTGGAGATGGTGGATGATGTTATATGGAACGGGCTGGATCAGGATGAGATGGAAGCATTCTGCGGCACTATGGAAAAAATATGCAGAAACCTGGAGGAATGCGATTTTAAATTTGATGAGCAGGAAATGTAAGGGAAAACCGCCCGGTCGGAATAGAACTATTCCGGCAGGGCGGTTTTCCTGTTTATATGTTTATTTTATTCGTACCATTTCATTCGTCTGCCGGATCCATCCGTCTGCCTGTTCCGTCTACTGACGATTCCGTCTACTGCCGGTTCAGATATGTACGGATATTATCCAGCACCTTTTTGCTGAGCAAATCAAAGGCCTGCTTTGTTCTTCCGGCAGAGATATGGGCGCAGAATACGCCCGGATGGCGAATCAGTTCGCCGGTGCTGTCTCCCAGCGCGCCCTCTGTATCACAGATAAAATAATTATTTCCCTGATCCAGCCATGTTTTCAGGGCAGGAAGGTCGAATGCAGGTCCGATGGAGGTATTGAACAGGATTTTTCCCTGTCCCAGCTGTGTGAATTCTTCCTCATGAAGCAGAATCACATTCTTATTCAGACAGGCAAAGACCACCTCGCTGCGGGCCAAAAGTTCCTTTAAAGGCCTGTAAACCAGCCCCTGGTCTTCCCTGTCCTGCTTCCTGGAACGGCTGTAATAGGACACATCCGCTCCCATGAATTTCATGGCATCCGCTATCATTCCTCCCGATACGCCCATTCCGATGATACCCACCTTTAAATCCGTGATTTCAACCGGCATATCCCGAAACATGGGCCGGTCGAAGCCGTGAAGGAAACGCACCAGCTCACAGAGCACGTATTCCACCACTCCCCTGTCTCCGTAATCCCTGATTCCAAGCACTGTAATGCCCCGTTCCCTGGCGCAGGCAATGTCCACATTGGCGCTTTCCTCCGAATAGAGGCTGCAGCACATGCCAATGTAACGGATAGAGGGACAGCTCTCAATTACATAGCGGCTGATTCTGGATGTGTAGCTTACCAGCACTGCGTCCGCATCCCCGATGCGCCGGATGATTTCCTCATCACCGGACGGAACATCTTCATACAATGTTATCTCCCCTGCATACCCGCGCAGCTCCTCCTCTGCCTGTGAAACCAGGTTCACAGGCTCTATTGCCACTAATTTTTTAAACATGTCCATTTCCTCCTAAAATACAATGGGTGATACAATATTCTGCAAAACCGCCACCACGCTCCAGCCGGCAATGGCGCTGGTACTGGAGTAAATATCCACAACAGCCTTCACGCCTTCTATCTGGGATGTAATCTTATGGTCATCCCCAACCATGCCCGGAACGCTGTATATATCCACACGGGTATCCTCCGGCCCCACGGTCGCAAGGGATGAGGCCACAGCCACATTCACCTTGGTGGGAAGGAGTGAAATGGCTTCCTTTGCATTACCGTGGAATACGTGGCTCTCCTGTGCGTCCTCCATCAGGCGCTCTTCAAAAAGCGGGGTTCCCTTCAAGGATGCCGGTCCCTTTTTTGTCCTGATGCCTGCCTCTGCCTGCCCCATAAGGGATATGGTCCGCAGCACATCAAAACCTCCCACTGCACCGGATGCAATGTACACCCTGGTTCCATGGACGGCAGCTGTTTCCTTTACCTGTCCATAAAATTCCTTATCTGCAAACGCTCCGATGGACAGCACAATCATGCTGGCCCCGGACGCCAGGATCTTCACTCCGCAGTCCTTGACCGACTGGACCGAAGCTGCCTCCGCAACATAGTCAGGGGCCAGCGCCAGAAGCTCGTCTATGGTGCTGCATGCCCGGCACCCGCCTTTTTTTGCCAGAAGCTCTGTCTTTTCCCTGGTTCTGCCCAAAACTCCCACCAGCTCATATTCATCCAGCATTCCCTTCAGGCCGGCTTCCACTATAATATCGGCCAGATAGCCATTGCCCAGGATTCCAAGTTTTAATTTTCCCATTGTAACCTCCTAAAACAAGGGCTGAACGCTCAATAAAAGCCTTCAGCCCTCCATGTCTCTTTTTTTATGGCTTAGTTTGTATAGTTGTCAAAATATCCCTGAACCAGGATAACCGGTGTTCCCTTATCGCCGGAACCGCTGGTAAGGTCGCACAGAGAGCCTATAAGGTCGGTAAGCCTTCTGGGTGTGGTTCCCTGGGATGCCATGTCGCCCACCAGATCGGATTTCTTTTCCTTGATTCTCTGGGAAACAGCATTCTTTAAGGCTTCTCCGGACAGATCCTTAAAATCATTGTCAGCCAGATATTTTAATTTTACTTCGTTTGGCGTGCCTTCCAGTCCTTCTGTATTGGCAACAGATACTACCGGGTCAGCCAGCTCCCAGATTTTTCCAACCGGATCCTTGAACGCTCCGTCGCCGTATACCATAACTTCCACATGCTTTCCTGTGCGGTCCAGGACTTTTTTCTGGATATCGTTCACCAAATCCATACAATCCCGCGGGAACAGCTTAATGGTGTCCTCGGTTGACTTGTTGGAGCCCAGAAGGCCGTATTTTTCATTGCAGCCGCTTCCGTCCACCGGGGCATTCAGGATATCATCCATGCCGCATACCACCTCGGCTCCTGCCTCCTTTAAGATGCGCTTGGTGCGCATACGTGAATGGATGTCACAGGTCAGCACCTTCCTGGTATGATTTAAAATTTCTCTGGGATTATTTGCAAATACCACCTGGGCCTCTGCGCCCTGCTCTTCAATCAGCTGGCAGTAATAGGACACATAATCCACACCGGTAAACGGGTGCTTGTTCTCCCCGAACAGTTCCCTGTAGCGCTTCAAATCCAGCACATCGCTGTAAGGGTTGATGCCGGCCTCGTCTACCTGGTCTAAGGATACCAGGGAATTCCCCACCTCGTCGCTGGGATAGCTGAGCATCAGCACCACCTTCTTTGCGCCTCTGGCAATTCCCTTTAAGCAGATGGAAAAACGGTTTCTGGACAGAATCGGGAAAATGACGCCGATGGTCTCTCCGCCCAGCTTTTCCCTCACGTCCTCTGCAATGGCATCAATGGAAGCATAATTACCCTGAGCCCTGGCAACCACAGACTCTGTCACGGAAATAACATCCCTGTCCCTGATCTCAAAGCCCTCGCTTTCCGCTGCGTCCAAAACGCTGTCCACCACGATTTCAGCAAGATTGTCCCCTTCACGGATAATCGGGCAACGGATTCCTCTCGAAATTGTTCCTACTTTTCTTTCCATATGTATCTTCTCCTAATATATTATAATTTTCGTCATACTATTTTATTATAGTATAAAATACGGGATTGTGGAAGTATTTATTTTCGCGGAAACCATACGTGGAAACCATACGCGGGAACCATAAATTTGCGGGGACGCTGCGGGAACCATAAACAGCAGCCCGGTATCACTTTCCTTCGGTGACATAGGCTGCTGCTTTTTCCGGATATTTTTTACATTCCCGGCTCTGGTTTTAAGATATTCGTTTCCCTGATTTTGGTTGGGATGGCTTTGACACAGATTGCTTTGGCTTGTGCGGTTCCGGAAGCTGACTGCAGGTATCCAGGACCAGGGCGGTCAGAAACTCTCTGTCATCCAGCTCCTCCACCAGATACATTCCCGGACGGCCGCCATGAGGCGCCACCGGTTCTGCTTCCGGGAGATGCTTATGTCCTGCTTCTGTCACCTTTATATAAAACTGGTTATTCTCTACCGTTCCAAAGAACGTTCCCCCGCACCACAGGCCATACTCGCCAAATAATTTTTTATAGGAAATGGCACCTGCGCCGCTTAACTGCGCAGCTACATGCTGAACATATTCCAGGCTGGAAGCCATATTGGGTCCTCCTTGTTTGATATGTAATCTGTCAATCCAGGGACCGGAGTACTTCCAGCATCTTTTTTAAGCCTGCCGCGTTTTCCTCCGGCGTCCTGGTGGGGTCCTGCTGGTCATACCGGCTGCACGGGAGTTCACTGCATCTGCCGCAGTGGGGCAGTTTCTTTTCCTCCACGCAGCACCGGTATATACTGCACCGCTCCTCCCCTGTGTATTCCAGCCAGAATGGTTTTCCCTGTATCTTTGGGCACCCCCCGCATTCCTTTTGGTAATAAGGACATTCATTGCAGATACATCCGCAGCATGCCACAATATTCTCCATCATCCTTCCTCCTTGCTATGAGCACTTAGATGCTGTGTTTCAGCACTTTACACACGGCGTACGTCATGTTTTATGAACTCATTTTACCGCAGGAAACAGGACATCTGTTTGTCATGTTTAGAGACTGCTCTGGTATCTATCTGTAAATTTCATAGACACGGCGTCCCAGCTCTGCAAGCTCCCCGCGGAATTCGCAGGGCTCCAGAAGCTCAATCTGGTCTCCCAGACTCAGTATCCAACAGAACAGGTTTTCCTTGTCCGAGTATCCGGCTGTAAACATAAAATCACCGTCCGGCAGTTCCTCCAAAGTCTCCGGGCCAAATTCATCTACAATCCTCCATTTAATGGAAGGCTTGCACCGGGCCTTTACCAGAAAACGGATGGGGAAAGGACGGTCCGCCTCATTTTCATAAGGCGGCAGGATACGTTTATCAAAGACCTCCTGGCAGCATTCCAAATCCACCATACGGTTCAGCTTAAACAGCCGGTAATCCTGGCGCATCAGGCAGAATCCCCACACATACCAGGAGGACCACTGGAATACCAGCAGATACGGCTCTATTGTACGGCTGGTTTCCCCCATGGGCGAATAATAAGTAAAACGTATGTGACGCCGTGTTTCTGCGGCCTCCTGAATCAGGTGTATTTTAGGCGCCAGTGACTGCCGGTACCAGGACGAGAGATTAATGAGAATACTGCTGTCACTGCTTATCAAATCCTGCTTTCCAAAGGCCAGCTTGTCCATCAGCAGACGGTATCTGGCTGACCCTGATACGCTGTCAAGGCTTCTGAGGCCCGCCAGGATTGCATCCATTTCCCCGGACGTAATCAGGGTACGGTCCATGCTGTATCCCTCCATAATGGAAATCCCGCCTCCGGGTCCCCGGCTGGTAACAAGAGGGATTCCGGCCTTGCAGATATCCTCTATATCCCGGTTGATGGTCCTCCGGGACACCTCGAATTTTTCCGCCAGATAGGGGGCGGTTACCTTTTCCCGCTGGAGAAGGATAGACAGGATACCGATGAGACGGTCTATTTTCATGGATGGCAACCCTCGCTTTCATGGTTTTTAAAAACACAGAGGCAGTGTTACCTGCCCCTGTGTTTTTCTTTCTTTTTTTGCTGTTTCAGTTCAAACTGGCGTCTGGCCTCCGCTTCCTTTTTCTCTCTGCTGACCGCCTTCCTGCCTGTCTTTATCTGCTCATGCTGCAATTTCAGGGCCTGCTGGGATTTGGTACCGGTTCCCTTTGCTTCAAGCTGTTTTTTGATCATGCGCTGCATTCGTTTTGGATTAATCTTACTCTCCGTCTTTTTCTCAATATCTACAGGCGGGCTAAACCGGAGTTTATTCCAGTTCTGCAACAGAAATTGACAGACCTCATAATCTTTGGGCTCCGCTCCAAATAAGATCTTACATGCCTCCAACCGGCCATCCGAAATACGTTCATACACTCCAATCCACAGGGTACCATTGAAATAAACTGTCAGTCTGCTTTTTTGCATAAAAAACACTCCTCGCTTTTTACAGCAAAGAACGGACAACCGAGGAGGCAGGTTACTGACAGATTATTACTGCGCCCGGACTACCGGCCGGGACTGTGTTTTTTTCTTTGCGTCATTTAGTTTTCTTTCTTATTTTAACTCACCCTCTTTTGTTTTGCAAGTATAACCGGAAAGCCAGCCGGAAGAACCGACTGGCTTTCTGTAAGATGTCCTGTATTCCTGCTTATATCTGTCATGGCCCAGCCAACTACCTGGTTTTAAACTGCCCCACCAGTTCCTTAAGTATTACTGCCTGCCCTGACAATTCCTCACTGGCGGCCGCGCTTTCTTCCGCTGTTGCAGAATTGGTCTGGACCACGCTGGATATCTGATCCATCCCCTGGGTCACCTGGGAGACGGCCTGGGACTGCTCTGCCGTGGCCTCTGTTATCTTATCCACCGCCTTTACCGTATTTTCAGTGGAAATCACTGCTTTCTGTAAGGATGCTGCTGTCTCGTCTGCGATTTTCATACCCTTTTCCACGGAACGGGCAGAACCTTCGATTAAAACAGATGTACTTTTGGATGCTTCCGCACTTTTGCTTGCCAGATTCCGCACCTCATCCGCCACCACCGCAAAGCCTTTGCCTGCAGTACCGGCCCGCGCAGCTTCAACCGCTGCGTTCAGGGCCAGGATATTAGTCTGGAACGCAATATCCTCAATGGTTTTTATAATCTTTCCGATCTGTGAAGAGCTCTCGCCTATGTCCCTGACCGCATTTACCAATTCAAACATCTGTTCATTGCACTGCTCCACTTCCCTTCCGGTCTCGCTGCTCTGACTGTGGACATCCCCGGCTCTGTCGGCAGTTGCTATGATTTTCCCGGATATATCGTTAATCGTAGCTGCCAGTTCCTCAATGGCGCTGGCCTGTTCCGTCGCTCCCTGGGACAGGGCCTGGGCGCCGGCTGATACCTGCTCTGCCCCGGCTGACACCTGATCCGCTGACTGGTTAATCTGGCGCAGGGTGTCGCTCAGCTGTGCACTCAGTTTTCTGGCAGAATCCAGAAGTCCCCTGTAGCCCCCTACATATGCTTCTTCACATTTAGAATCCACAGTCAGGTTGCCTCTTGACATCTCTGCCAGCATTTCATCCATATCCTGAATCATAAGCCGGAACCCCTGGACAAGGGTTCTGGCCGAATCAGCCAGTATCTGTGTCTCATCCCCGGTATGTATCTCATGAACAGGTGTATCCAAATCCCCCTCCGCCAACAGCCTTAACCGCTGGGCGCAGTCCTTTACCGGCTCTCCGATCTGTCTGGCCAGCCTGTAGGCCATATAAGAGGATATTGCCAGGAATACCACCATGAGTATGATTGTAATTATAATACCGTTAACCGTGGACTGGGTAAAATCCTTTGTGGGCGCATTGATTGCAAGGCTCCAGCCCTCCGTGCCTTCGATCGGTGAGAAGGCCAGGAACTTCCTGCTTCCCCCGTATTCATAACGCCCGAAACCAGATTCTCCCAATGTCATGCGGACTTCCAGGGCAGCCAGGTCCTTCAGCTTTTTATCTGTTTTTGCATCTTCCTGTGTATTTTCCCTGTTTTTTACATTGTCCATATTCTTATGGGCAATTGTGTAGCCGGCATTATTAAGGATATAGGCGCTGCCGTTGGGACTAACCTGAAGAGAGGCCACTATATCATTTAAAAATGTCTCATTCGGTACAAAATACACCACCCCTGCAACCTTTTTTCCAGGTACTCCGCCCTCCCAGATAGGAGCTGATACCATGATGCTCAGCTGGCCCGTTATCTTACTGACTAACGGCTCCGACACCGCAGTCTCCCCCTTCATGGCAGATTTCACATAGGCCCGGTCAGAGTAGTCTTTGCCGTCCAGGATACTGATTCCGTCCAAACCGATTATATTACCTCTTTGAAGTCCGTGGGAAAGGGCCTGGTTCTCAACAACAGCCCGTTTTTCCTCCACTGTGGCTGTCCGGTCAGAAAGTGTTGGGATACAGCCTGTGACATATGCAATGTTTTTATATGCATTCAGTTCCTCTTCAATACGTTCCGCAGCCGTGTCAGCCATCTCGGTCATGGTCTGCCCCAGTGTGTCAATTGTACTGGTGTAGTTAAGCCACGCGCTTATTCCGCCCACTATAACCAAAGAGGTCAGTATGGCAATGAGCATGCATGCAACGATTTTCATACGGATACTTTTCATATTCCCCACTCCTTTAAACTGTCATATTTTCACACCCAAAAAGCTTATAGTAATTTTATCGGCATTTTTATGAAAATAATAAGGTTCATAAATATAACGGATACCGGAGAAATTATGCTACTGCCGGAGTTTAAACTGATTAATGGCGCTTTCAAGGCTCCTGGCATGCTCCCGCAGTTCGTCGGAAGCGGTTGAGGTAGTTTCAGCAGTATTCATATTCGACTGTATTACTTCTGAAATCTGATGAATGCTTTCGGTGAACTGAGACAGGATTTCCTGCTGCCTTGCAGACGCGGCTGCAATTTCATCCACCATGTCCGTTGATTCCATCGCTCCCTTGCCTACCTGTTTCAGAGTGGCCATGGTATTACCTGTTAATGTGACACCCTTTTCAACCAATTTCAACGTATTTTCAATGAGCACAGTTGTATTTTGGGCGGCTTCCGAGCTCTTGGCGGCCAGGTTGCGCACTTCATCCGCAACGACTGCAAAGCCTTTTCCTGCAGCCCCGGCCCTGGCAGCCTCCACGGCAGCGTTAAGAGCCAGAATATTGGTCTGGAACGCGATATCTTCAATGGTCTTTATAATTCCGCTGATTTGATTGGAAGAGCCGGATATTACGCCCATTGCTTCCGAAAGCTCTTCCATTTGCCGGGTTCCTATCATCAGCTGCCGGGCGGCCTCAGTGGAACAGGATTTTGCAGATTCAGCTTTATTTACAATGCGGTCTAAGTGAGAGGAAATTTCTTCTGCATTAGCGGACAGCTCTTCCACTGCCGCAGCCTGCTCGGAGGCGCCCTGTGATACGATGCTGGAACTGGCGGCCACATTGTCAGATCCCAAGGACACTTCGTTTGCTGTCATATGTATCTTTTGAAGAGAATCGTTCAGGGAATCCAGGATTCTGATGAGTGATTTCTGAATAGGAAGGAACTCACCCAGGTATTGGATATCTATGGTCTGGTTCATATCTCCTTCAGCAATCAGTGACAGCTTGTTGGCAATATCCTCTATGTATTTTTTCAACTCAGTCCTGGTACTGTGAATGGAGTTAACAAGCATACCAATTTCAGATGTATCCGGTTCCAGATTAAACGGGTGGGACAGGTTGCCGGATGCGATTTCATACATCTGGTCTTTAATCTCCACAACGGGCTTCAAAAGCCTGCTTTTTAATAACCGGAAGGTTATAATCTGAAGAACGACTATCATAAAAACCACTGCTACAAAACAACAGAATATGATATAACTGACACCGGTAAGCCGGTTCACCTCATTTAAGGTTCTATCGTCCAGGGTTGCAAGAAAATCCGATTTTATCTGGTTAATCTTCGCCACGGAGGATTCATATTCTTTCCCGTACACATAGTCCACGGCAGCAGCTTCATTGCCCGCCATTACATTCTTCATGGCGTTTTCTTCCAGAGGAACAAGGGTGTTGGAAAGATTGGACATCTCGTCAATCATGGACTGCTCTTTTGCAGTGATACCGATTTCCTTCATCTTTTCTACGCCTATATCACGGTTTTTTAGGTGATTGACTTCATTCCAGTAGTTATCATAATGCTCCTGACTACCAGTGGCGGCATAGGCCCTTACTTCATTGGTGAGATAGGATGATCCGTTCATAAAACGATTGGCATTGTAGGTGAGTTCATAGCGGTATTTGTTTGCGGTGTTAAGTTTCGTGGTTATCCGGCTGTAACAGGCAAGGCAGAATACCATAAAGAACAAAGCCAGTATTGTTACGCCGTTTAACAACAGTATCAAGGTAGATTGTTTCATCTTTTTACACATAATGATCCTCCTCGGATTTATAATAGTCTCCCGGAATCTCTGAGCCAGTAAAACCCAGGCTTTCAGGCTCCCTTTTTATCAACATGATCCATCAAGATTCTGAGAGATCATTTATCATGATTCCCGCTTATTTATATATCGGCAAAACATGGTGGTTACATTAGCACTTTTTGTGATTATATTTTTAATATAATTGTAGTTTGCAGCAAGAAGTGTTACAATAAAATAAAAGTGAATGGGGGGCGGCAAAAAAACATTATGAGTAAAGAAATCAAGTATCCTTATATTGTATTTAAATTGGTGGACACGTACTATTGTGTAAGCAGCGAATGCATATCCACGATAGTTCAGCTTCCGCAATATGATAAGATACCTGAGAGTCCGGAAACTGTGACAGGGATGTTTCGTTATCGCAATCAGGTAATTCAGATGTTAGATTTACGCACTACATTTGGATTCAAGTCTTTGGCAGAAGAATGCAGGGATTTTGAGAAGATGATAGATGCCCGTAAGCAGGACCACATTAAATGGGTAAATGAACTGGAGGCGGCTGTCACGGCAGGGACTCCCTTTTTACTTGGAAGAGACCCGCACCAGTGTGCCCTGGGAAGATGGTATGACAGTTTTACATCGGAGAATAATGTGGTCAATTTCCATTTGCGAAAGATTGACGATCCTCATAAGAGGCTGCATATGGCAGCGGATAATATAGAACATTGTGCAGAAACCAGTGAGAACACATGTGAGCTTGATAAGTGCCGGAACCATATCCTTGAGGATGTGAAGCAGAATTATATGCCTGCCATACTGAAGCTGCTGGATGAGACAAAGGATGTCTTCCGTTCTTCGGTGTATAAGGAAATGGTGCTGCTGCTGGACGGGACAAAGTGGGGAATTGTTGTGGATGAAATTATATCTGTGGAGAATCTGACTGTCATAGAGCAAAAGGAAAATCATGTGGTTGGACAGACTTCCTTTATACGCAACGTGCTGGAACGTGAAAAACAGGATGGTTTAATCTTTGAACTGAACATAGACGCACTGACCAATCATATGATGGGGTATAAGAAAGCATTATAGAGAAATCACATATAAGCCCGCCTTTTGGCGGGCTTATTCCTTTACCCCCATACCGAACCGGTACAAGGTATCAGCAGGGGGGTATTATTTATATTATTATTTATGTTATTATTTACGTTCCTATTTTCATACTTTAATATTTATCCCCGCCTGCCGATACAGGAGAGGACGGCCTGCTGACTGATGCATGGGCCTCAGCCTGTGTCCCGAAGCTGCTTCCTCCTGAGGACTTAAGACGGAACTGGCTGACCAGGTTTTTAAGGATCTGGGCCTGGCCTGATAATTCCTCACTGGCAGCAGCGCTTTCCTCTGCCGTTGCGGAATTGGTCTGGATCACGCTGGATATCTGGTCAATGCCCTGGGTCACCTGGGAGATGGATCTGGCCTGTGCCTCTGACGCGCTTGATATCTCATTGATGGTTCCCGTCACATCCTGCACACCGGTCACCACCTCATTTAAGGACATGGCCGTCTCGTCCGCAATCTTCGTTCCATTTTCCACTGCCTTAAGGGAGCTTTCAATCAGTGCCGCCGTATTCTTGGATGCTTCCGCGCTTTTGCTGGCCAGGTTCCTGACCTCATCCGCCACAACCGCAAATCCCTTCCCTGCCTCGCCTGCCCTGGCAGCCTCCACCGCAGCGTTCAGCGCCAGGATGTTGGTCTGGAATGCAATGTCCTCAATGGTCTTAATGATTTTTCCAATCTCGCTGGAACGTTCGCTGATTTCCCCCATGGCAGACAGCATATCCTGCATCCTGCGGTTGCTCTCCGCTGCCTCATTTCCCACTTCATTGACCCGGTTGCTTGCATTCTGTGCATTATCCGCATTCTGCTTTACCTGGGAAGATATCTCGTTGACAGTGGCTGCCAGCTCTTCAATGGAGGAAGCCTGTTCCGTGGCTCCCTGGGACAGGGCCTGGGCTCCGTCGGATACCTGCTCGCTGCCGCTTGCCACCTGGTCAGAGGACTGGCTGATCTGGGCCATGGTATTATTAAGGGAATCCGATATATTGGTTAAGGCTGTTTTTACCTTGGCAAATTCCCCTGCATAATCATAGGTCAGCTGGAACACCAGATTCCCCTCTGCCACCTGGTCCAGAACCTTGGAAATCTCATCAATATAATTCACATAATCCCGCAGCCTGCTCACCGTTGAATTAAAGTTGACTGCAAGGGTTCCCAGTTCGTCCCTGGAGCTGTAACGGATTTCCTCGTCCAGGTTCCCGGCCGCTATGTTCTTTGCCACCTGGTCAATCTCCTTAACCGGGGAAGTGATGCTCCTGACCACATAGACGGAACACAGAACTCCTGCCGCAACAAGCAGGATAATGACTGCTGTCATGATAAACCGCGCCCCGGAATAAAGCTCGTCGCCATCCAGACTGGCCTGGGTCCCGCCCTCCGTATTAAAGTTCACCACCTTAAGCAGGGTGGCCGACGCCTGGTCAAAGAGGGTTTTGGCCTCTCCGTTTACCAAGCTCATGGCTTCCTGGGTCTGATTCTCACGGCTGAGTGTAATCATCCTGTCATGGATGGAAAGATATTCCTGCCAGGCAGCCCTGGCATCCTCCATCATGCTCCTGTCTGTATCATCTGTCGCCAGATTGGACGTATAGTTATTGAATGTTGCATCAATTTCCCCCTTAATACGCTCCATCTCCGTCTCATAGGACGCCATGCTTTTCTGGTCCTGGGCCACGATATGGGCAAATTCATTGATGCGGTAATCCGATGTCAGGGTATTTAACTCTTCCGCTGCTATGGTGGACGGCAGCCAGTTCTCCGCCAGTATGGTACTGCTGCCGTTAATCTTAGACATGAAGCTGAGGGAAGTCATTCCCAACGCTATCAGCCCCACTATCAGCATCCCCACAAGAATAAACAGTTTTGAACGAATCTTTAAATTTTTCATTTGTATTTACCTCCTTACATCATATATCGGCATTATTTGGACTCAAATAATAAAATCTTAACAAAATCTTTACACCAACACGAAAAAAAGGCTGTAAAACCAACCTGTTGATGCTGGTTTTACAGCCTTTTATATACCAGTTCCATTTACCGGCGGCTATTTATATATGTAAATACCCCGATAACCACCGCCCCAATAAGAAAATATTTTACAAATAATATGTTCATACCAACCTTCCCATGAAAACCGGCTTAAGGGCAGCACCCTTTTAGTATTTTTCTCCGCTTTCATATCCGAAACCGGACATATCCGTATGCGCATGTACCGGTGCAGGCGCGGGCTGCGAACCACGCGCTCCGGTTCCGTCTGTCTTTAACCGGAACTGTCCCACCAGGTTCTTAAGGATCTGGGCCTGGCCTGAAAGTTCCTCACTGGCAGCAGCACTCTCCTCGGCTGTGGCTGAATTCGTCTGGACCACACTGGATATCTGGTCAATGCCCTGGGTAACCTGGCCAATGGAAACAGCCTGGTCATCACTGGCGCGGGAAATATTATCTATGGTTACGGTTACGCTCTGGACCCCGTCCACCACCTGGTTCAGGGCATCCGCTGTCTCGTTGGCAATCCTGGTGCCCCGGTCCACTGCGTGAAGGGAACCTTCAATCAAGGCAGATGTATTCTTGGAAGCGTCCGCAGACTTGCCGGCAAGATTGCGCACCTCATCAGCAACCACGGCAAAACCCTTTCCTGCCGCTCCTGCCCTGGCAGCTTCCACTGCTGCGTTTAACGCCAGTATATTGGTCTGGAAGGCAATATCCTCAATGGTTTTGATGATTTTCCCGATTTCGCCCGAACTGCTGCTGATATCTGTCATTGCAGAAAGCATCTCCTGCATGCGCCGGCTGCTTTCCCCTGCCTGGTCCTTGACCTGAGCCGCTTTACAGCTGGCCTCCCTGGCATTTTCCGCATTGGCCTTTACATTGCCGGAAATTTCATTAATGGTAGCTGCCAGCTCCTCCACGGAAGAAGCCTGTTCCGTGGCTCCCTGGGACAGGGCCTGGGCGCCGGATGAGACCTGGTCGGAACCGGCTGAAACCTGGTCTGCGGACTGGTTGATCTGCATGAGTGTGCTGTTGAGATTATCTCTCAGTTTAACAATGGAGGTAAGTATGGAGGTAAAATCTCCCACATATTTTTCCGCAATACGGGTCTGGACGTCGAAATTCCCATTTCCCATCTCTGCAAACAGGTAATCTTCATCATGGATAATGGCTTTCAGGGAATCCACCATGCCCCGGACACTGTCTGAAAGCTGTCCCAGCTCGTCCCTGGATTCATATTTAAGCTGGACATTCAGGTTTCCGGCTTCTATCTCCTCCATTCCCTTTTGTATTTCCCGAATGGGCGGCACAATGGCACGGATCAGCATAAGAGCCAGGATTACCGCAATCACAATGGCTGCCACGGAAAGGAGGATAGCCACGATCAAAAGCATATTCCGGACACGGATGGAGGTATCAAAATCCTTTTGTCCCAGGACGTCCACAGAATCCGCGAAACTTCTGAGGTCTTCAATGGCATCATTGACCTTTGGGTTATATTCGCCTGTTAAGAGCTGCTGGGCCGTTGCATTGGAGGCTGCCGTGTTCTCCAGCGCCAGGGATGATATTTTGTTCCTTAAATCCTGAACCTCGTTCATCTTGGACTCAAACTGGTTAAGAAGGCTTAAGTCTCCCTCATAATTGTTCCGGAACCAATCCAGTTCTGTTTTTACCGTGTTCATGGCCTCTTCTGTTTCTGACACATAGGCATTTGTATTGGTTGCATTGGAGTCCACTGTGGCCAGGGATACGTTCTTAATGGCTGTCTGAAGCTGAATACGGATGTTGGAGGAACGTACGATGGCTTCATGGCTGTTTTCATAAAAGCTTTCATAACTGTTTCCCACGCTGTTCATTCCCAGAATGGTGGCAACCACTGCAATACAGAAACACGCGATGATAATTGCAAATACGGCCGTCAGTTTTTTGGCAATTTTAAAATCTCTCATATTTATTCGTGTCCTTTCCTTTTTCTTCCCTATACTTTATATATCGACACCCTTTTTGTTTCCCTAACATCTTTATTCAGGCAGCATGTTAAAATCTTGTTAAGAATCCTGCCTGCCCGGATGCCATCAGGCTGCTAGGCATATACATCCAGCAGATGCGGGTTTCCCGCTGTGGGTACTGCTGACTCCATCATCTGCTGCAGCGCCTGCCCCTGTTCCCGTGCCGTATCCAAGGTCTTGCCCAGCATTGCCACATTCATATCTGTCATCAGACGCGTACTCTTAATGTCCATACTGGCTGATGCGATTCCTGTCAATAAATCCATCCTCTCATATCTCCTTTCCGATTCCCTATCATTTCTGTTTATTTATAAATCTGTTTACTTAGTTACCGCTTTTACCGCTTTTCCTTCCATACATCCGCCAGCGCCCCGTACCCGTCCGGCCCATCCAATACATAAATCTTCTTTATCATGTCCCTTCCGTTATCCAGACGGCTCATGGCGTTCACGTATATTTCATTGACCTTCCCGGAGGGGACCAGGATGATATCGGAATATAGGGCCTGCGGTATACGGCAGTGGTCCTCCTCTGCCAGTTCCTCATCCTCATAAAAGGGCATGTAAAACACCATCCCCGCGTTCTCCCTGACTTCCATGAAATCATAATCCGGCCGGATTCCACCCTGGCCCGGACAGGCATAAGGGCCGTCGGTAAAGACCATGTCTGGCTTCCTTTCCCGGATGTCATACTGTCTGAATCCAAACGGCTTTACCGACTCTGGTATGAGTGCTGATTCATCATGCATCACGGCTTCTTCCCCTGATGCATCTTCTTCCTTATAAGATGCGGTAAGCACATAACAGTCTGCCTTATCCTTCATGAGATGGTAGAAACGTTCCATCTGCTTCCAGGCCCGGCTTCTGCACACAAGGAAAACGATTTCCAGCCGCACTTCAAACTCAGTCTCCAGGCTGGAACCGATTTCCCCACGCTTGCCTGCCAGCTGCCTGCCCTTGCAGAAACGCTCCTTTAAATCCTCCTCCACCATATACTGCCAGAGCAGTTCGCAGTAATCCTCCAGAAGCCTTACCGTCTGCGTGCCGTCTCCCTCCACCTGTTCTATGGCTGTGCCGATTGCCATGGCCGATGCCTGCATATCCTCAAGGAGCCGGGCAATCTCCTCTGTTTCCCGCTTCTTTGTCCTGGAATCCAGGATTGCTTCCGCCCTTCCCAGGGTAGACAGCATATCCCTCATCTGCTGTTTCATGTTTTCCCGCATGTTTTTTCCCGCCTTTCTCATAATTCCACAATATGTATATCGGCATTTTGCGCCATAATATAACAAAATTTTAATATATTCCAAGCTGTCCTCACTTTTCCCTTATGCTTTTATTTTTTGTGCCGATAAAATAATTATGGTTTTACTATGATTAAAATTTTAAAGAAGGCGGTGTAAGCACAATGGATAATGGTATGGAAAGTATGCTTGATACGTATCTGTATGAAACCAATTCCCTTTTAGACCAGTTAGACGAGATGCTTGTTGCAGACGAAAAAAGCGGGGAGTTTTCATCTGATGATGTAAATGAAATTTTCCGGATTATGCATACCATCAAAGGGTCATCTGCCATGATGGAATTCGGTTCCCTTTCTATAATCGCACATCATATCGAGGATTTATTCTTCTATATCCGTGACAAAGGGATTGAATCCCTGAACCAGGAACATAAAAAAGAGCTGTTCAACCTTATGTTCCGGTCAGAGGACTTTCTGAGAAGTGAAGTGGAAAAGGTGGAGCAGGGCGCTCCCCTGTCAGATAATCTGGATTCCTTTGCCCTGGAAATTAACGGTTTCCTAAAAAAAATCAGCAGCCCGGAAGGCAGCGCCCCAGACCCCTGCGGCTCTAAAAACGGGGCGGACAAAGCAGATAACAGGTCCCTCCCTTCGGACCCTGAGGCAGTGTGCTGTCTCCACATTTTCCTGGAAGAGGGAGTGGGCATGGAAAACCTCCGCGCCTATATGATAGCCAATTCCTTAAAGGAATGTGAACTGGATTTCAACTATTATCCCGCGGACATGGAAAGCAACCCGGATTCCTGCCAGACCATTGTTGAAAACGGATTCTTCCTGACCTTCAGCAACCGGGAGACTGCTTCCCAGGCCGAGGATATCATCAAATCACAGAACCATATCCGGTCCTATGAACTGCTGGATATGTCTGTTTCCCCTGATACGGAACCAAAACAGGACGCGCCGGACCAGGGGCAGGATAATAAAAAGGCGGCGTCCCCGTCCGCTCCCGCCCAGACACCGGGTTCCTTTGCCCAGGGCAGCACACCGCAGCCAAACTACGCGCCTGTGAAGCAGAACCTGATCAGTGTGAACCTGATGAAGCTGGACAGCCTGATGGATATTGTGGGAGAGATTGTCATAACCGAATCCATGGTCACCTCCTCCCCTGAACTGAAGCTTCTTCCCAGGGACAGCTTTGACAACTTCATGAAATCCGGACGGCAGCTGCGCAAGCTTACGGACGATCTGCAGGATATTGCCATGTCCCTGCGCATGGTCCCCATATCAGGCGTGTTCCAGAAAATGAACCGGATTGTCCGGGACATGAACCAGAAGCTGGGCAAGGATGTGCGCCTTAAAATCATCGGCGAGGACACGGAAGTGGATAAAACCATTGTGGACAGTATCCAGGACCCCATCATGCACATTGTCCGCAACAGTATGGACCACGGCATAGAAGAAACAAAAGAAGAGCGTATTGCCGCGGGCAAGGACCCCCAGGGTGAAATCATCCTGTCCGCCTCCCATACCAGCAGCGAGGTGGTCATCTCCGTGTCAGACGACGGATACGGCATGGACCCCCACAAGCTCTTAGCCAAGGCCAAGGAAAAGGGACTGCTGACCAAACCGGAAAGCGAATATACCCGGAAGGAAGCCTTAAGCCTTATTATGGTTCCCGGCTTTTCCACCAACCAGGCTGTGACAGAATACTCGGGCCGCGGCGTGGGCATGGACGTGGTTAAGAAAAATGTGGAATCCGTGGGCGGCACTGTCTCCATTTCCAGCGAGGACGGAGCCGGCACCACAATGACCATGAAGATTCCTCTTACCCTTGCCATTGTGGACGGGATGAAGGTTACGGTAGGAAATTCCATTTTCACCATTCCCATATCCAATATCCGCCAGTCCTTCAAGGTAAAAGACAATCAGATCATCCTTGATGAATACGGCAATGAGATGGTGGAGCGCATGGGCAGCTTTTACCCCATTATCCGGCTCCATAACTTCTACCGTCTGGATACAAAGGTCACTTCCGTGGACGACGGCATCCTTCTCTGGGTGGAGGCCAGCGACCGCTCCTACTGTCTGTTCGTGGATGACCTGATCGGCGAACAGCAGGTGGTTGTCAAACCGCTGCCCACATACTTAAACAGCTTTGAACTTAAAAATTACGGCATAACCGGATGCACCATCCTGGGGGACGGTAATATCAGCATTATACTTGATATACTCAGCCTGCATGCTGCTGCCATTGAAAATATATAACACGCGGAGGGATGAATGATGTCAGAACAAATCGAAATCCAGAATGGACAGGAACCGGAAAACGAGGATATGAACAATTCAGTGGAGCGCTGCCTTACCTTTGAGTCAGGAGGGCTTGTCCTGTTCCTCAGTACAAAATATGTAATTGAAATCATAAACGCCTATGCCATCACCCCCCTTCCGTTGGTCCCGTCCTTCATTAAGGGAATCATTAACCTCAGGGGACAAATCCTTCCGGTGGTGGACATCCGTCTGTGCATGGGCAAGCCGGAGGTGGAATACACCAACAAGACATGTATTGTTGTGCTCAACGTTGATTCCATTTCCCTGGGTATTGTAGTGGATTCGGTCCGCCAGGTCATGGACATCAATTTCCAGGACGTACGGCCCATTCCTGTTAAGCGTCAGCAGAAGTTGCTGGACGGCATGGTAAACATAGAAGACGGCGGTGTGCTGATGTCCTTTGACTGCCACGCCCTTGCCAACTACCAGTATTAACTGCCAGGATATCCCACAGGAGTCACGATATGCTAACTTTAACAGATGAAGATTTTCACAGGCTTTACACCTATATCAAAAAAAATTACGGCATTGACCTTGGAAAAAAGAGGCAGCTCATCGTGAGCCGCCTCTCAAACATGCTTACGGCCAATGGCTACACCAGCTTCAAACCTTATGTGGATGAGATTATTTCCGGTCAGAACCGGGATATGGTAACCAGCATGCTCAATAAGCTGACCACCAATTATACATACTTCATGCGGGAAGAGGCTCATTTTAATTATCTGAAGGATACGGTCCTTCCCAACCTGGCCAGGGCCCATGAGCGGGACCGGGTCCTCTCCATCTGGAGCGCGGGCTGCTCCTCCGGCGAGGAGCCTTACACAATCTCCATGTATCTCAAGGAATTTTTCGGTTCCCAGGCCTCATGCTGGGATACCCGGGTCCTGGCCACCGACATATCCCAGCAGATACTGAACACGGCCCAGAATCCCACCTACCAGGAAGAAAGCCTGGGCCGTGTGCCGGAATCCTGGAAACAGAAGTATTTTGTCAAAACCGGCGGCGGCTCCTACTGCATTGCGCCTGCCATCAAACAGAACGTCATATTCAGGACCTTTAATCTGATGGAGCCCATCCGTTTCAGGAGGCCCTTTGACCTGATTTTCTGCCGGAATGTGATGATATATTTTGACCAGCCCACAAAGGTGGACCTGGTGCGGCGTTTTTATAACGCAACCGTACCGGGCGGTTATCTTTTTATCGGGCACTCAGAAAGCCTTAACAAGACAGAATGCCCTTACCATTACCTGATGCCTGCCATTTACCGCAAGGTACGGTAATGGTTATTTACACTGATTTACCAGAAAGAAGGATATGATATGGAACGTAAAATCCGGCTGATGATCATTGATGATTCAGCAGTATACAGAAACTGGCTGATTACCCAGCTCTCAAAGGATGAACATCTTGAAATCATAGGATATGCAACAGACGCCTTTGATGCGAGAAAGAAAATACCCGCCCTTAAGCCTGACGTCCTGACCTTGGATATTGAAATGCCGGGGATGTCAGGTCTTGATTTTTTAAAAGAACTGCTGCCCAGGCATCCTCTCCCTGTCATATTGGTATCTTCCCTCAACATTAAAGTGTTTGACGCCCTGGCTGCCGGGGCGGTGGACTTTGTGAGGAAACCGGATATGAACAGCCATATGAGTAAGGATGCTTTCCTGTCCATGCTTATTTCCAAACTGATTGTGGCTTCCCAGTCCAAAATCCGGGTCCCCGCATCCCAGGCAGCGCCGGTCACCTCCGCCCGCCGTATATCCGGTAAGGTAATATCTCAGTTTAAACCGGAATCAGATAATGGGACCGTCATAGCCATCGGCGCGTCAACAGGAGGCACCGAGGCAATCCTGGAGGTCTTAAAACAGTTTCCCGTCAACATGCCGGGCATTGTCATAACCCAGCACATGCCCGCCGGATTCACAGCCATGTACGCGGAGCGGCTGAACCGTCTGTGTAAACTTGAGGTCCGGGAAGCCAAGGGCGGGGACAGGCTGCGCCCCGGACTGGCCCTTCTGGCGCCGGGAGGCCAGCAGATGCGCCTGGTACGTATGGGGGCCGGTTATGCGGTCCAGTGCAGCCCCGGCGAAAAAGTGAACGGCCACTGTCCTTCCGTGGACGTGCTGTTTGATTCCGTGGCCCACACGGTCAGGGAAAAGGCCATCGGCATCCTTTTGACCGGCATGGGGGCAGACGGGGCGGCCGGGCTTCTGCGCATGCGCAAAAACGGGGCCTATACCATCGGCCAGGACCGGGAGACCTGTGTCGTATACGGTATGCCCATGGAAGCCTATAAAATCGGGGCTGTCTGTGTCCAGTCCCCCCTGCAGTCCATCCCGCAGGCAGTTGTAAACCGGCTCTCCAAGTCCTGAGACGGACCGGAAAAAGGATATGAAAAAAAAGAATGATGTGAAAAAAAGAAAGCAGCCCCCTTCTTATCCGGCTTTAATCAGAGGGGGCATCCTGATATCCGCCCTGATTATGACGGCCAGCCTTTCCTTTTACATGGGCCCCTCTGTCCTGGAAAAGGCGGACCGTTTATACCGCAGTATGTCCGGCCGGACATCTGAGCCTGCGCCTGATTCCTTTATTTCCGGCGCCGCAGGTCCCATCCAGGAAGCCGGTGCCGGCGGACCGGAACAAGAACCGCAGCAGGACCAGGGACAGCCAGGAGCGGACTCCCCGTCTGTCCCCTACCTGGAAGTGTCACAGGAACTTGGACGCCTGGATGACCTGACCCTTGATAAGGAACCGGAACAGGTTGGGGCCTCCTACGCCGTCATGCTCAACACTGCCATGGGACCCATGCTTTATTACAACCAGGCTGACCAAAGATGGGGCGACTACCTGTACGGAGGACAGGACCCCATGAAGAAATATGGCTGCGGTCCCACTGCCGTTGCCATGATAATCAACAGCTTTTCAACCACCTCCGCCACTCCTGTGTCCGCTGCGGACTGGGCTGCCGCCAATGGCTGCTACGCTCCCCAGGGAGGTTCCTACCATAACCTGATACAGGATTCCCTGTCAGCCCACGGAATCCAGGTAGAGAGCGTAAAACAAAGGACGGCCGGGAATGCGGCATCACTGCTGGATAGCGGACATATCCTGATTGCCCTCATGGGAAAGGGCGCCCTTACGGATAACGGACATTTTATTCTGATTACAGAGTATCTGGACAACGGGAATGTCCATATCGCAGACCCCAACAGTTATGAGAACAGCACAAAAGAATGGGAACTGGGCCAGCTTATGGCGGAGCTGAAACAAAGCCATGACAACGGGGCGCCGCTGTGGGCGGTTGGGCCGGAGAAGGTAGGGGAGGCGGCAGAAGGGGCGGCAGATAATGGATGATTTCATGCGTTTTGGCAATGATATGGAAAACATATAACCGGCGCCTTTCTGGGGTGTGTTTGAAAATTACTTTCCGTTAGCTGTGCGTCCCTCTTTGTTCCATGGATTGGTCAAAGCACTGCAGTTCCTCCTGGGAACAAGTGCCCCTGACCACCTTCACCAGATTCCCGTAATCCGCCTTCATGGCGGCCCGCAGGATGAAGATACGGTCCTTTAAGCGGTTCATGTCATAGAGAGTTCCAAGGAACATGGCCACGTCCGCGGCATCGGCGGCCTTAGCGGCTTTGGCGGCTTTGGCGGCATTAGCTTCCTTAGCCGCCTTGGCTGCATCCCTTTCTTCATCCCATTTAAAGGCGCAAAGCATCATGACCAGGGTTGACATAAGATAACAGTCCGCCTTCAATAGGGCGGTACAGCATTTCACGCATTGATCCAGGTCCCCGTTTTGATAATGGCACATGGCAAGAAGTTCCCAGGTTCCCTGGAGATTGCCGGTGAGAAGCTCCCCCCTGTTAACGCTCCCATGCTTATCCAGGATCTGCAGTGCCCTGTCCAGGTGGTATGCGCCTTTTTTGAAATCCTGCTTTGCCACATAGAATTTACCTGCAACATAATCATAATCACTTTCTTTCGGAATCAGCCGGATTGCCTTGTCATAAATTTCCATCATGGCCTGCTCATCATTCTTTTTATATAAAATCGTCATGAGCTTCCAGAAGGTAACCGCGCTTCTCACGTCGTACTCATCAATATGTGCCGGCATCCGGTCAATGGATTTCCTGTACCACTCCTCTGCCCTCTCGTTATTATCCCTGATTGAATAATAGGCATCTCCCAAATACCCCATCATATCATAATCGTCCGGGTGTTCTTCTAATTCCATAAGAATCAGCCTGGCATTGCGTTCCCCCTTCTGCTTATCCTCACTGGAACTAAGATCATACCCGCTGTGAAAGATGGCCAATTCATTGCTGGCATCCACAGTGCAGTCAACAATACTGCCTCCGCTCAGTTCCAGTTCCTCATGAATCCTTTTTTTATACCGAAGACCTTCCATCCGCTTAAAGATACGGGTCTGCACACCGCCCGCAAAGATTTTCTCATCCCGGCTCACATGCATCCATGATGTAAGCATGACGTAATACCGTGTCCTTGCCAGTTGGTTTAACAGCGGCATCAGCTTTTCAGCCTCTTCCGGAGGAAAATACTCATCTGCATCCAAAAAGGCAATCCACTCCCCGGACGCCTTGCTGATTGCATAATTTTTAGCTGCCGCAAAGTCGTCAATCCACTCAAAATCATACACCTTTGCCCCCATGGCCCGGGCAAGCTCAACGGTCCGGTCCGTGCTGCCCGTGTCCACCACAATCTGCTCATACACAATGTCCTTTCCCCAGGACAATGCCCGCTCAATGTTTGTTTCCTCATTCTTTACAATCATGCATTGTGATAGCCGCACATCTGCGCATCCCATCTTACGTTCCTCCCTCTCTATGAGTTTATTTCTTCAGGACCGGCAGATATGACGCCGGGCCATGCCGAACGGATGTATGACAGCTCCTCCGCTGTAAACCGCCTTTTTATATATACCTCAAGCTCCGGCCATCCCAGTTTAGAGCACGCCTTCAGGACAAACAGCCTGTCTTTCATCGAATCAAGACAGTAGAGCTGTTCCAGTATACCCATGGCTTTTTCAGGAGCCACGGACGGGCGGAAACCATTTCCCCTGAATGCCTCCAACAGAAGGTACAATGCCTCCATGGAATAGGGAGCAGACTTGAGTACGGCGATACACAGACTGACCGCCCGTTCATCCTTTCCGGTCTTCCGGCAGCAAAGAGCCAGGTTTTCATATGTTTCCCGTAAATGGCTCCCTATGAGCATGGCCCGGTTATTGCTTCCATATCTTTGAAGCTTGTCCAGCGCCCGTTCCAGGTACAATACTCCTTCCGCATAATCCCTGTCCGCTGCAAGATATGTCCCAATTAAATAATCAAAGTCTGCTTCCTTGGGAAGAAGTCCCGCAGCCTTCCCATAAATAAGCTTCATCTCATCTATGTCATTCCCATTCTCCTCCATAATCTGCAGAAGATATGTAAAAGTAGCCGCGCTTCTCTGGTCCCTTTCGTCCAGAACGGAAGGCATGGATGCAATGGACTCCCTGTACCAGGACTCCGCCTTATCCAAATCCCCGGCCGCATAATATTCATCTCCCAGATACCCCATCATCTCATAGTCTCCGGGATGGTCCTCCAGCTCCTTAAGGATCAGGTTCAGGTTCCTTCCATTTACCTTTTTCTCTTCCCACGCAGCCCCTCTGTAACCGCTGTGCAGAATGGACAGCTCCTTTGTAGCGTCAGCAATATGCATGGGGGTTCCGTCCATCCGCCCAAGCTGTTCGTGGATCCTCCTCCGGTAGCCCAGATTGGCCCGGTTGCGGAAGATGCGGATCTGGGTTCCTGCGGCGCTGACCCTGCCATCTTCATCCAGCTGCATCCATCCGGCCGCAACTCCCTCTGCCCTTGTAGATCCCAGCCGTCTTAAAATTCCCGGAAGCTTTTCCCCGTCTCCCGGAACAAATGTCTCATCCGCGTCAAGAAATGCAATCCACTCTCCCCCGGCCTTGCTGATTGCATAGTTCTTAGCCGCGGAAAAGTCATCGGTCCAGGTATAATGATAAACCCTGGCGCCCATGGATTCTGCAATCTGAACCGTACGGTCCCTGCTTCCTGTGTCCACCACAATCTGCTCCCAGACAATCCCTTTTCCCCATGAAAGGGCTTTCCTAATATTCTCTTCTTCATCTTTTACAATCATGCACTGGGAAATGCGCACCTCTCCCTGTTTCTCCAAAATAATGCCTCCATGCCTTCTGTCTGTAAAGGAAAAAGCCATTTCTCAGCTTCTTGCTTTTGAAATGGCTTTTTCTTAAGGTAGTCCCGCCTGAAAGGGCGGAACCAGTACCAATTGCTGTTAAAGAATTACTGTAACAGGCTCAATACGCCCTGAGGAGCTGCGTTTGCCTGGGAAAGCATGGACTGGGCAGCCTGCAGGAGGATATTGTTCTTGGTGTAGTTTGTAATCTCATCAGCCATGTCTGTATCGCGGATACGGCTCTCAGCTGCTGTGATGTTCTCAGAAGTAACTTCCAGGTTGCTGATGGTGTGCTCCAGACGGTTCTGGGCAGCACCCAGCTTAGCACGGTAGGAAGATACGGTGTCGATAGCTGATTTGATGGCTGTGATGGCTCTGTTGGCGTAGGTTGTGGTGTTGGTACCAACATACAGGATGTGGCCCGTACCCATGGCACCAGTGGCCATTCCGTTGTAAGTAGCTCTGGTAGCATTAAATATACCGGAAACTGTCATTGACTGTCCGCTGACCAGAATTGTCTCTCCTGCTGTCGGACCAATCTGGAATGTCATCTTATGGCTCTTTCCGCTTCTGTCTGCGGTGATGGAACCTCCAACTGCATCTGTAGCTGCGTCATAACCGTTCTTGCTCTCCAGCGGCTTAATACCGTTGAAGTCCGTGTTGTTGGCAACACGGTCAATCTCTGCCATCAGCTCGTTCATCTCGGACTGGATGTTTCCGCGGGCAACAGAGTTGTATGTACCGTTTGCTGCCTGGGTTGCCAGGGTTGTCATACGCTGAAGCATGGAATGAACCTCTGTCAGGGCGCCTTCTGCTGTCTGAATCAGACCGATGGCATCGTTGGCATTGGCTGCTGCCTGGTTCAAGCCGTTAATCTGGGATCTCATGCTCTCAGAAATAGCAAGTCCTGCAGCGTTATCGCCTGCACGGTTAATCTTGTAACCGGATGACAGTTTCTCCAGGTTCTTGTTCAATGCGCTCTGGTTGGTGCCTAAGTTTCTGTAAGAATTGATTGCCGCTATATTATGCTGAATTACCATAAATATTTCCTCCTTGATTTTAAATATATCCGGCAGGAACCTCCCTGTCCCCGCCCATACGTCCATAAGGGCCCTTTATGAAACGTATCTGCAAAGCTCTGTTTATATTAAGCTGCCTTACATTCTGAATATCGTCAAATTCCAAATATATATAAGGGTTTCTATGATTTTTCTTTCAAAACTTCCTGCTGTAAATCCTGATTAATCCCTATAGCCTGATTTATCCCTGGAGCAGCTGAATTACCAGATCCGGCAGGCTGTTGGCATGGACCATCATGGAATTGGAGGACTGGAGTATGATATTCTCCGTGGTATAGGCTGTAATCTGCTCCGCCATGTCGGTGTCCCGGATACGGCTCTCAGCCACGGTCATGTTTTCCTTTGTCACCCCAAGGTTGCTGCTGGTATGTTCCAGATGGTTTAAGGACGCGCCAAAGGATGCCCTCACATCTGCCACCGCCTCAATGGCGTCCTCAATGGTATCCACTGCCTGGTTGGCATTGTCCACCGTGGTGAAATCCATATCCTTTAAAAGAAGCTCCTTGCTTCCCATGTAATACCGCTCCACATCCAGGGTCTCGGCTTCCGAGTGCCCTATCTGGAGGGTGATTTCGCCTTCCTTTTCCGGGGGTACATATCCGGGAGGCAGGTTTCCGGGATACTCCTTAAACAAAGGAATACCGTCAAAATCCGTGGTCTGGCTGATCCGGTCAATCTCGTCCAGCAGCTGCAGCCGCTCCGACTCGATATTTTCCCTGGCCACGGAGCTATAGGTCCCGTTGGCGGACTGCACGGCCAGTGTCTTCATCCGCTGGAGCATGGAGTGTATTTCCGTCAGGGCGCCTTCCCCTGTATTGGTCATGCTTACGCCGTCATTTACATTGCGCATGGCCTGGTCAAGGCCCCTGATCTGGCTGCGCATCAGTTCAGAAATGGCCAATCCGGCCGCGTCGTCCCCGGCCCGGTTAATCCGGAATCCGGAGGATAGTTTTTCTAAGGATTTATCCAGTTTGCCCTTAATGATTTTCTGATTTCTGGATGAATTCACGGATGCTATGTTGTTCTGTATCTGCACCTGTCCATTCCACCTTTCCGTATCTATTTCGGCATATATCTTAGTATCTATAGAGAATCACCGATATGCTTCATCATTTCCTTTACTTTGTTTATCGGCGTTTCTTCCCGGTTCATAAGAAGAAATTGATGGTTTGGACAAAAAACCATACCGGATGCATCACCGGCTCATTTTCACAGACATTTCCTTAAGCCGCCTTGCAGCCGGTTCAAATCCTGCAAGGGCTGACTGTCTGTAATACTCCGCTGCCTTTTCCCCGTTACCCGATACCTCATACCAAAGCCCCAGATTATAGGCCGCCTTAAAGGAACCCGCGCCAACCACTCCTCCCTGTTCCGGGTGTTCCCCTATCCTCAGGCACTCCAGATAGCTGTGTTCTATTTCAGGCAGCAGATGCCGGTATTGTCCCACATCCGACAGCACCAGCTTCATATAATAAAGCCCGCATAAAAAACAAAAATCAGCCCGTTTTCCCAGTACCGGCTTCTCCCGCCCGATAATCTCCCCTGCCTCATGAAGACAGGCCGGGCCGTCCAGGTCCATCAGGGTATAAAGGTATAAAAGGATGCCCTCGGTCCGGTATCCTGCCTGTCCGGGCACCTTTTCATAAAAGCTGCGAAACCAGTGAAGGCTGTCCTTCAGCCGTTTCATATTCCGCAGGGTGGCTGCCATCTGGAACCTGTAATACGGGTCCTGGGGGTACATACAGGCCGCTTTCTCTAAGTAGGGCAGGTTCCTCTCCCCTTTATCACCGCTGAGATACCCGTCGTGGTCCGCCTCCAGCAGAAGGGGATAACACTCAATCCCTGTGTCCGGCTGTTCATGGATGATTCCCCCATACCTTACGCCCCGGGGAAGAAGCCTTGGAATCAGGGATGTGCTGACACTGATTCCGTCACCGTCATGGTAGGAATCATACCTTGTAATGGCTCCCATCCACGCCTGTCCGTATGCAGCCCACAGCCTGGATATGCGTTCCTCCAGACCTTTCCTGGTATAAGGACGCAGGGTTTCATCCGCGTCCAGGACCAGATTCCAGTCCCCGTCCGAATGATCCAGGGCAAAGTTGCGGGCAGCGGAAAAATCATCGTTCCACTCATATTCCAGGACCAGGGCCCCTGCGTTTCGTGCAATTTCCTTTGTCCTGTCCGCGGAACCGGTGTCGGCTATGATTATATCATCCACAAGATGTTCTGCGCTTTTCAGGCAGCGCTCTAAGGACCGCTCCTCGTTCCTGACAATCATCACCAGGTTTATCTTCATGTAATGCCCTTTCTCTTATCAAGAAGCCTTTTATATACAAAGGATCGTATGGCTGCCTCGGCCCCGTCCGTCAGCCTTAAAAATTTGCAGCCATATCCGTATCTTCCGCCCTCTGCCCGTTTCGCCCACAGGACAGCCACATTGAACCTGCGTTCCAGGGTGCGGAAACAATAGGAGAAGGATATGACATCCCCCTTTTTAAGGGGCTGGACCGTGGTAATATACAGCCCTCCCGCACTGAGGTTGCGGATGGTTCCGTAAAAATGTCTGCCATTGCTCAGCTCAAACTCCACCTCCAGATAAACCTTGGCCCGTATATCCCGCTGACGCTGGACCACATTCTTCACATCCAGGATACGGCAGTCAGCCGTCCACGGTTCCCCTGTTTCCAGATACGCGGGATTCCTCCGTATGGTGACCTCGCACTTGGCCACGATCAGGCCGCACTGGTCATCGTAAAAATCCACTCTGGCCTGAAACCGGGAATCCTGAAACTTATAATCAGAAAAGAACAGTGTTACACTGTCCTTTGCATGAACGACCCTTGCTTCCGACAGGCGCTGTCCCTTTGGGGTGTAAACCATACACCTGCTGCAATCTTTTAATACCATATTCCTGTTACTCCTCCTGCCCTTATACCAGCACTCCCACTTCCCGGTCCGCATTCATCATCATCTGAATCCGCATCATCTGCACCAGGCTGGAAAAACTTTCCTTGTCCATGACTATATTGTCCCCTTCCTGGCGGATGGACAGGTTATCCATCCATGCAGATGAGGCCAGGGGGCTGCTGCCTGTAATATTTCCTCCATACAGGGAACTGAGGGCCAGGCCTCCTCCCCCGCCAAAGGAACTGAGGGCCGGATTTCCTCCCCCGTTAAGGGAACTGAGGGCCAGGCCTCCTCCCCCGCCAAAGGAACTGTTGCCGGACCCCGATGACAGGATACGGCTGCCTGTCCCCATATTCATGGCATAAAGCATGGCAGGGTACTGGCTGCTGTCACTTGAAGCCGTGACGGTCCTGCCCGCCTTCAAACCAGGCTCCCCCATATAAGCCATGACCTTTTTGACATAATTCTGGGTCTCCTTATAGGGAGGGATGCCTCCGTATTTCTGGACGCTTCCCGGTCCTGCGTTGTATGCGGCCAGGGCCAGGCTTACATCCCCGAACCGGTCCAGGTTTTCCTTCAGATACCTGGCCCCGCCCATGATGTTCTGCCTGGCATCATAGGGATCCGACACCCCCAGGCTCCTGGCTGTTCCCGGCATTAACTGCATCACCCCCATGGCTCCTGCATGTGATACGGCCCTGGGGTTAAAATCAGATTCCGCCTTTGCCACTGCCCGTATCAGCTTGGACGGCAGGCTGTATCTGGCCGCCGCCTCCTCAAATATGGCATCCATGTCCTGGGCAGCGCCGGAAATCCCATTCTTCAGCACATTCCGGAAGGCATTGTCCCGGGAAGAAACCCGGCTGTCAGCTCCTTCCCCCTGCTGCCTGACGGCCTGAGCCTGGGCAGCCGATGTGATTAAACCCATTTTATCCTGCTCCTTTCATCCTGGGGCGTGTTCCAATATTCATTCCCGCCCCCTGTACACCTTATCTTGAGGCCTTTCCGTCCTGGCCTATGTTCCATCCGTCCACGGTACGGTTTACAGCCATGCTTCCATCGCCGTCCAGATAGTACCAGCTTCCGTTGTCATTGAACCATCCGGTCTTCATACGCCCGTCCGGTTCCAGATAATACCACTTTCCAGGGCTTGGCTGTATCCAGCCCGTTAGCATATCCCCATTTTCTCCCAAATAATACCAGAAGCCGTCCCCGGGGCTGAGCCAGCCCGTACACATGGCGCCGCCCTGGTCCATGTAATACCATCTGCCGCCTGTTTGGAGCCAGCCCTTTACCCGTCTGCCGCTGCCGTCAAAGTAGTACCATTTGCCGGAAACAAGCTTCCATGTGTCAGTTGCCTTTGAACCGTCCGGCATCACATAATTATCCCCTTTAAAGGAACCGCCGTCCCCAGGTCCCTGGCTGCGCTTTTCTTCCTTCTCGTAATCCTCCCAGTCAAACTCCTGGTCCGTGGAGGTCACATACTGGCCTTCCTTCAGATACTTTTTCTCATCCGAGGTAACAGGCACTGCCTTCACTTCATAATAATAGGTTTTGTCCATGTCCGTCATATAGTCGGCCAGATTGACGCTGTTGCTTTCCACGGTTATCCTTTTAACCACCTTATTATCACCGTACAGGGTCAGGGTATAACCCGGCGCGTATTCCACGGACTTCCACACGGCCTTTTTCTTGGAGGTACTGCTCCAGCCTGCTTTCTGCGTATCGCCCAGCACCGTTACCGGCCGGTAATCTGCCTTCACCTGAAGGCTGGAATCATCCAGGGCCTTGGCTGACACAAAGTCAGCGCCCGTGACCTTGCATTTGGAGCGGTTCAGGGTTGCGGGAAAGTATTTTCCGTCCTCTGCCACCACCGTAACCTCCACCCGGACCTTGCGCCCCGGTTTCCAGTTGTCATAATCCGTGCGGTACTGCACATCCCCAAGGGAGCAGCTTTTGCCGCTGACCGTAACCTCCGGTTCAGGTATCTCCTCCGGCTCCCCGTATACTGTCTTAAAGCTGACGCTCACGCTTTCAATCACACTGGACTGGGCGCCGTATGCATACAGTCCCATCCAAAGCGACATGGCTGCCCCCAGTCCCAGGGCCGCCTTCAGCATTCTGTTTTTCTTCAATTAAAGCCACCTCCTGCTACTGTGTCCATATTCCATCCTGATTCACATAAAATCCGCTGATCCGGGTATCCCTTGCCATCTCGTATGAACCCGGATGAAAATAATACCAGTTCCCGTCTATCTGGCACCAGCCTTCCACCAGCTCCCCATTGGAATCCGCATAAAAGGTCTGGCCGTCCCTTATAATCCATCCGGTGAACATGGCGCCCTGAAGGCTGTTGTCCACCGTGTTCAGATAATACCGTTTTCCGTTGAGTGAAAGCCATCCCGTATAAAGGGAGCCGTCATCATTAAAATAGTAATAGTACGGCCCAATCACCTTCCAGCCCGGCCCGGCCATGGAACCCACGGGTTCCCCGGCTTCTTCCTCCGGCCGGAAATAATACCATTGCTGACCGACTCTGGCCCATCCCACAGCCATCTGCCCGTCGGGCTGGAGATAATAATACCGCCCGTCCACATTCTGCCAGCCGGTAAGCATAAGGCCGTCCATGTTAAAATAGTACCACAGGCCATCAATCAGCTCCCAGCCGCCCCTGCCCAGGCTGCCGTCCGGATAACGGTAATGCCAGCCGTCTTCTTCCTTTACCCAGCCCACCGTATCCGCGGTTCCCCGGATTACGGAGCCGTCCTTTTTCTGCTGCCCCTTGCCATCCGATACATACCGGTCCGTAATCTGCAGCTCCCCGGATTCAACCCATTCGCTTTTTTTCCCGTATTTCACCTGCACATCCGTTGACGGTATGGTCCTTACCTTGAAGGTATAATCCCCTTCCTTTGTCATGTACGGGTAAAAATTGTACCTGTTTGCCGAGGTTTTGGATACCTTGTGGACAGACTTCCCGTCCCGGAACAGCTGAAGCTCATAATATCCGGAGGTATTCTCCGGCTTGTCCCATCTGGCCTCGCCCAGGTTTTTCTCATTCCAGAAGGCATCCCCCGGAGGGTCGTACTCCCCCTTTACCCCGTTTACCCTGAGGGTCACCACCAGGTTGTCCCCGTCCCGCCTTGCGGACACAAAGGTACCCCCGCTGATTTTGACCTCCGATGACTTATAGCTTGCAAGGAAATAATCCTCCCCCACATCCTCTGGTTCCAATGTGACCTTCATCCTTGGCTCGTCCGCCGACTTAAGCTCCTCCCCGGCCTTGTCCACCCATTCCGCCCCGGATACGTGATACTTGCTGTTGCCTCCGGACACCATCACCTTGCCTTTTTCCGGGGTTCCTGTCCCGATGTCTATACCGGGCAGGGTGCTTCCGGCCTCCAGCTTGGAATTCACCCGCACGCTCACTGATTTGATGGGCTTGGTGGCTGCCATGGATGTGATGCAGCTACCCTGTGCCAGACAGCAGGCCAGTATGACGGCTGCTGTCCTCTTAATCCACCTGTTTGGCATCCGCTGTTCCTCCTTATATCCTTTCCTTGCTATCATCCTGTTTTGGGATACCGGACCTTTCCTGTGCCTCCGGAATCCCCTCTGGTACAAATCCCAGGAAATATATGTATATGTCTACCACAGCCTGATATAATTCCTGGGGGATGGCCGCCCCCAGCTTCATCTGGCTTAGGAGCGTGGCAAGGGAATCATCCTCGTATACAGGGACCCCTGCCTCCATGGCGGCTTCCGTGATTTTCTCCGCCATATACCCCATACCGGAAGCCACAATGACAGGCGCCCCGTTTTTCTGGGCGTCATATTTAAGGGCAACGGCTTTCTTTTTCATCAGTTCCTCAAATCCTGACATTGATGGTCCTCTCCTTTTCCCTTATTTCCGGAAATACATCCTCAATCCTCAGGCTGCCTGCTCTTTCCCTTACCAGCATGCGGCCAAGGCCCAGGCCGTTTTTCTTCATGATTCCGGCCACATGTTCCTCTATATCCCCGGACTGGCCTGCAAGAACAGGCGGCACCCCAAGCTGCATGTCCACCACCCTGTCCTTAAATATCATGAGCATCTCAAACCTGCCTAACCCCTGGACGTCAAAGTGGAACAGCATCTTTATCTTACGGCCCTCATCCCCGGTTTCCCCGCCGGCGTCCGGGTCCGCCCAGATTTCAGACATCACATTCTTTCCCTGGTATTGGAAGGGGAACAGGATATGCAGAAGGGGAAGGTATACGCTTTCATTCAAAAGCATGCCGTTCATGATCTGATAAAACTGCTGGATATTCTCCAGTCCCGCCTCCCCGTTGGCTCCCTTTAACAAAAGGGAGGAGAATGCATCTGCAAAACCGCCCTCTTTCGGCTGTCCGTGGGCATCCAGTATGCTGTCCAGGGAAGGCATGGCATTGTCCTTAAAATAAGCTTCCACGCCGCGGCTTCCCGCCACACGGTCAAACAGCTGCTGCAGCCGGTCCATGCTTCCGTTCTCATAGCGCACCGCATGGAAGATGAGATGCATGACAGCGTCCCGCACAGCCCCGTAATCATGGGTCCTGGATACGTAATTGGACAGGAAGGGAATCAGCCTGCTGTTAAGGAAGCTTGTATTGGCCGCCGTGTCCCCATTGGCCGCCCCCCAGTCCATGCCCCCTATAAGCTGCTGGAAATCATCCCTGAAGGGTCTCATCAGGAGATGGCTTATATCATCTGTCAGGGTACGCATCTGCTGAAGGAAATGGCCCCCGGATGAGTAATCGTTATATGTCTTTAAAAAGGCCAGGACCGCTTCCTTCATATTCCCGGAGGCATCCTGATACAGGATGTTCCTCAGGCCGTCAAAAAAAGGACCTGAAAATTTGGCCTGGGAAAGCTGCTGCCCCTTAAGGAAGGAAAGCAGTTCTTCCGGGGAATCCACCCTGACCGAGGAGAGCAGCCTCTCTACCAGCTCCCCAACCTCCGCCTGGTCCCCGAACAGCAGTCCGGCCGTTTCCCTGGAAAAGAGCTGTTCCAAAAGCCTGGGAAGTCCCACGCCCTCCCCCAGTTTTTTGATGAAAGCCCCGTAATTGCTTTCATAGTCAATTATGCTATAGCTTCTTTCCCCTGTGGCATCCCCGCTTTTTCCTTCCTCCTGCCCGTCCGCCCTGACAACACGGGACGGGTCCACCGGATTCTGGATTTTCTGGCTGTTCCCCTGCTCCGCAATCCTCTGGCTGTCTGATATGTTCCGGTTGTCCGGATTCAGGGAAGGACCGGTCACCTGTAAGATATTAGCCATAATACCTCCGTACTGAACTATACTTAGAAAATGAGTCTATATCTTTATATATATCGGCGCAGTCCTCCATAACCATTAGGGTTATTTCTAAAAATTTTATCTCTTTTTTTTCTAAACTGCCTTATCCCCGGTCAAAAAGCGCCGATAAATTACGTATAGCAGCAAAGGGAATCCATCAGAGCACTGAATGAAAGGAGGGTGTCATGAACATCAAATTTTTTACCGGCAGCACGGATTTTCCGGATTACCGGTCCATTACCTCCGCCACCAACACACAAAAGACGTCTGCCGGCAGGGAAGCCGGTGATTACGATAAGATATCACTTAACAAGTCCCCTTATCCTGAGGATGATATGTCCTTTGCCCGTGTACTTGCCAGGGAGGCCGCAGCCAGACTGGAGGCCGGCGTAAGCAGCGAACGGGTACTGAGTTTAAAACAGCAGGTGGAGTCAGGAACCTATCGTCCCGACGCCAGGCGCATAGCCGAGAAATTACTGGGATACCGTTAATGAAGGAGAATGAACCATGGATAGTCAGAACGGCACAAAGGATCTGCTGGAGGAATTTGCCATCTCCATTGAACAGCTAGCCCATACCATTGAGGGCATTGCCAGGATTGAGGAGGAAAAGGCGGAAACCGCTTCCCTGGGATATCATGACAGGATGGACGGAATCCTTAAGCGTGAGCAGGTATATATATTAAAGCTCAGGGGACTGGAGCAGAAGCGTCTGCGGCTGGCTGAAGCCATGGGCTGGAAAGGGCTTACCTTCCGCCAGATTCTCAGTCAGTCCACCCCAGAGCAGGCCGGCCGCCTCTCCCCCCTGTTCACCGGGCTGGACAGCCAGATTAAGCATCTTCGTGAGGTAAAGGATACCGCGGAGCGGATGATCCAGGTCAGGCTCAGGGAATTTAACATGATCCTCTCCAACACAACAGGCGAGGGATACGATGAGAACGGCGTTCCTGTCAAAGGACCTTCTTCTTTTTTTCACGACCGATACGTATAAGCGGGCATATACCGCCACCACAACAATCCGGAGGATGATACCATATGATACGAGCCACATTTTCCGGCTTTTCCACTGCTTTCTCGGCCCTTCAGGCCAGCCAGAAGCGTCTGGACATAGTCGGACAGAATCTTTCCAATATGAACACGCAAGGATATACCCGGCAGCAGCTTGAGACCTCCAGCCTGAATTACAGCAATCCCATTTCCCGTTATATGAACGGTTCCCAGATTGCAGTGGGCTTTGGTGTTAGCATGGATAAAGTCAGCCAGATCCGGGACCCCTATCTGGATGCCCAGTACAGGGCCCAGATTAACAAGTCCGGATACTCCGATACCCTTCAGTCAGCCCTGGACACATTGTCCAAGGCCCTGGACGAGAGCAGCATTGACGGAATCCGCACCGCCTTTGACGACGTCCAGTCCACCCTTACCAGTTTGCAGGATAAGGGCAATGACTCTGTGTATGAAAGCGAACTCCGTTCCCGCATGCAGTCCCTCACCAACCTGCTCAACGACGCGGCCCGCCAGATAGAGGCAGCCGAAAAGGCAGAGCTGAGCAAGCTGGACGGAACAGGCACCAGCGAACAGGGCGCCGTGGATAAAGTCAATGACATCCTGCGCCAGATCGGGAATCTGAACCACCAAATCAAACAGAATCAGGTCCTTGGACAGCAGAGCCTGGAACTGTTGGATGAGCGCAACAGCCTGTTGGATGAGCTGGCCAGCTACATCCCCATCGAGGTGACTTATTTTAAAGATGCGGAGCATGACGGCAAGATGACAGACCCGGTTTCGGGCAATATTGTCGATGCTCCTAAAGAATTATACAACTATGATTCCAAGGGCAATATCATCAGCAGGAAGGAATGGCCCGATGACCTTAAGGTAGAGCTTGTATACAGGGATACCACGGACCCGGAGGGAACCACCCAAAGGCTGACCCTTATCAACGGCACCGAAGGTACCCTGGGCAGCAACTATGGCAAGCTCACTCCCGTGGACAGCGACCCCTCAGACCCCACGGCTGTTTCCATCCAGTTCACCCCTGCCTCTTCCAGCGGCCAGACTGCCAAATCAGCCTCTGCCACCGGTATCCAGCTTGCCTCAGGCTCCATACAGGCCAGCCTGGATATGCTTGGCAAGAAAGGCACCGGGGACCCGGTTGCCCCTGGTTCTTCTGTCCAGGATGACGTAAGGGGCTATCAGTACTATATGAAACGCCTGGATGAGCTGGCCTCCCATTTCGCCAAAATCATGAACGATGCCAATGCGGAAGGCGGCCAGGGAAAGCTGCTCACCAACAGGACCGACCCGGCTGCGGATATCACTGCCCTGACCATCGGCATCAGCAAAGAATGGGTCAATGGAACCGTACAGCTGGGAAAAAAGGACGGCAGTTCCAAGGACACGGTCCTGTCCATGCTGAATAGCATGAAAAAGACCCATGCCGAATTGGGGAATAAGTCCTTTGCAGATTATATGAATAATGTATCCACCATACTGGCCAATGACTCCAGCAGCAACATCAACGCCCTGAAAACCAATGTAACGGTTTTAAACAGCATACAGGATTCCAGGGACTCCATATCAGGAGTCAGCCTGGATGAGGAGGCGTCCAATATGATGACCTATCTTTCAGCTTATAATGCTGCTTCACGTCTCATGACGGCTTTGGACGAAGCACTTAACACCCTGATCAGCGGCACCGGCCTTGTGGGAAGATAAACAGAACCTGATGATGGAGGTATAAAACAATATGCGCGTCACTAACTCATCATACTACCGGAATTTCACCAATTCCATCAATGATGTACACGGCAGGCTGAATAAAAGCATGAATAAGGTATCCAGCGGGAAAGCTTACGAAAAAGCGTCCGACAATCCCCTGGCCTACTATGAGGGCAAGAAAATAGACAACCAGTACCAGGACACCCTGAGCAAGCTGGGGCTTATCACCAATGTGAAGAACCGGCTTTATCAGCAGGAGCTGGGGGCCCGTTCCATTCAGAACAGGCTGTCCGAGGCCAAGAAAAAGATTGAGTATGTACGCTCCGACAGCAATAACAGCGATATGCAGATTGTGCAGACAGTCCGGGACGACCTGCTCCAGAAGCAGCAGTCCATGGTCAATGATTTAAACGCACAGTATCAGAACAATTACATTTTTGGCGGCAGCGACACCACCACCCCGCCCTTTACCTTAAGCGCAGATGGCAGGGAGTTAACTTTTGACCATACGTTTGCAGGGGATGATTCTGCCACCAAAATGGTGATGACCCTGACCCAGCAGGCAGACGGGACCTATCAATATGAATTTAGCGGCACAAAAGGCAATCCGCCCGCTAATATGGACAGTGATGAGACCCTGGACAATATCGTCAAAGCCATGCGCGAGACCGGTTACATGGATGTGGGTTACGGCAATATCTCGGAACCCGATACCCTTTTGGACACCAATACAGGCGGGCTTAACCTTATCACCGGACTTTCTGCCGGCGCTATGAATGCAATGTCGGACAGCCAGGCAAAGGATGAGGTCATAAAAAGGCTGAACAACAGTCCCGTTGCACTGGTGGGCAAGGCTGTCATTGCTTCCGATAACTATATTGGCGGAGGCAGCAGGGAGGATTTCTCATCCGCCCTGGGGACGGTCATGGATACAATGACCGACACGGAGCATTCTGTCAGCACCGTATACAGCGACCTTGGCAATAAGTATTCCCTTCTGGAATCAACTGAGGAAAAGCTGACCACCATCAAGCTTGCCCTGACAGAACAGTATAAAGAGAAACTGGGGGCAGACCCCTATGAAGCTATAACCGAGATGTTTTCTTATCAGCAGTCCTATAACGCGGCGCTTCGGGTGGGTTCTAATATGATGTCTTCGTCCTTATTTGACTTTGTGAAATAATTTACGTAACTGATTTCCTGATTATGTTCCATACCCGGGGAGGAGGTGTCCATGATGGAACAGCTTATAAAAGTCTCTTCCGTTCCCTTCCAGGCCATCCGGTTCACCCAGAACGCGCGCCTGGTTCCGGCGGACAATATGGCATTGGAGCGCCATAAAGCCCTGGTGCGCCATCATGCCTTCCTGTCGCGGTTCCGGGCCGCCTCTGGCTGTGTGGACTATGATTTCCTTAATCAGGTAAACGCTGCCTTTTCAAAAGAAACCAAGGCCAGCCCGCCCCCGGCGTCCTTTTCAGGACTGCCCCCGGCCGGTATGCCTGCTGCGGGCAGGGACGCGTCCAGTTCGGTGTCCCGGTCAGTCCCGGGAAACCAGTCATTTCCGCTCCGCCCGCAGCCTGTTTCCGGGGCAGTCCCTGCCTCCCCTGCTTCTTTTAACTCATCCGTATCCGGCAATACGGACCCGCCGGTCCATGCATCTTCTGTCCAGGTTCCGGCAGAAGCCGCTGCCGCTTACATAGTCCAGCGCGGTTCTTTTGAGCTGCGTGTGGCAAAAGGCGAGCTTTCCTATGTGCCGCCCCTTGTCATGACCATTGTCACACAATACCCTGATATACAGTTTGAGTATACCGGGGGTTTTCATTACATTCCTCCCCGCGAGGATTCTTCTGGAACCAATATGAACGTATCAATATAGGAGTCATGAAACTTATGAAAATACAGACTGATTATTATGGAGAGGTGGAATATGACCAGGAAGACCTGGTTACCATAAGCGGAGGTTTTTTCGGTTTTTCCGAATTGACGTACTATCTTCCCATCTGTCTCAGTGAAGACGAGGGTTCCCTGCTTCTGATGCAGTCCACGGAGCAGCCGGATATTGCCTTTGTGGTCATCAACCCCGCCTTCCTGTCCCCGGACTATTCCCCCATACTCTCCCAGGAAGAGCTCGCCTGTCTGGATGTGTCAGACAGTGGGGAGCTCTCTTACTATGCGCTATGCGTTATCCGGAATAACTACCTTGAGAACACGGTCAATATGAAATGCCCCCTTGCCATTAACCCTGAAACCCGGAAGGGAAAACAGGTCATCCTTGAAAATCCCGACTACGGGTACCGCCATGAGATAAGTTCCTTTCCGGGCATGCTGGAGCCGCCAAATACAGATGACAGGAGTGATGGATATGCTGATACTGCGGAGAAAAAAGAATGAGAGTATCCTCATTGGTGATAACATCCGGGTCACGATTACGGAATGCGCTTCCAACGGAGTGCGCCTTGCCATTGAAGCGCCAAAACAGATTTCCGTTATCCGTGAGGAACTGTTTGAAGCTGAGAAGATGAACAAGGCCTCCCTTGCTCCTGAGAGCAGCTCGGTCCGGTCCCTTCAGGCAGCCCTGCGGAGGCATCTTTTCAATAACGAAGTATGATACCTGACATGCTGCACCGGAGGGGGATTTATGGACACAAATGATAAAACCATGAAAAATGAAATCCATCGCCTGCAGGAGCGCATCCTGCTTCTGGAACAGAATGACAAGCTCACAGGCCTGATGCATAATACGGTCTATCTGAAAAAAATAGATGAACTTCTGGCTGAACATCCTGATTGGGAATTCTCACTGATTTACTTCAGCATCAAGAACCTAAAGCTTATGAATATCCAGCAGGGAACCCACTATGGGGACCGTTTTCTCTGCCATATAGCCGGTTATCTGCGGCTTCCGCAGGAAACGGACGTTCCCATCCTGGTATCGCGCGTGTATGCCGACGCCTTCTCCGTATTTCTTCCAAGTTCAGAAGAAACATCCATGACAACGCAGATTTTCCTGGCATATTCCGATTTTTCCAGGACCATGACGCCGCCCTCCATCGGTATACGTCATGTAAAGGGGACAGAAACAGCTGCCCATTCCCTGTTAAACCAGGCCTATATGGCCGCGTCCTCCATTTATGACATAGATGACAGGCATGTGGTGGTATACGGTGATTCCATGTACAATAATTTCGTGCTGGAACAGATTATTTTATCCGACTTTAAAACCGCCCTGGAACACCATGATTTCCAGCTTTATTTCCAGCCGAAATATAACATTGCCTCCGGCAAGATAATCGGCGCCGAAGCCCTTGTCCGATGGGACCATCCAACAGCCGGATTCATCTCCCCCGGTAAGTTCATACCCATACTGGAACAGTATAACCTGATTCAGGAACTGGACTGCTACATCTGGGAATCCTTGTGCTTCCATCTTCATCAGTGGAACGAAAAAGGATATCCCCCCATCCCTGTCTCGGTAAATGCTTCCAGAATCAGTATCGGCAGCCTGGATGTGGCTGCAATCCTGGAAAGCCTGGTGAAAAAGTACCAACTCTCCCCATCCCAGCTGGAAGTGGAGATAACGGAAAGCGTTTATGCGGAGCATCCGGACTCCATAAAAAATACCATTGACCGATTACATCAGGCCGGGTTTGTTGTCCTTATGGACGACTTTGGAAGCGGATATTCTTCCCTCAGCTTTCTGGCTGACACAAATGTGGACGTAATAAAGCTGGATATGCGTTTTCTGAATTGTGACACACCGAAAAGCAACTATATCCTTTCCTCTGTTATCCGCATCAGCTATTGGCTGAACCTGCGCATCATTGCCGAGGGCGTGGAAAACCAGAAGCAGGCAGACACCCTTCTTAAAATCGGCTGTTTCTACGCCCAGGGATTCCTGTTCTGCAAGCCAATTCCCTCCTGTGAATATGAAAAGCTGCTGCCCGGCAATTATTTGGATGTTACGGACATGGGCGCACAGAAGGGGAATCTCAACGGACTTGTATCCACCCTTGACCTGTTCTCCCAGAATATGATCAACGAACAGGTAACGGAACTGCTGTTAGGCGCTGTTGTGGTATTCTGCCTGAAGGGCTCCAGCCTGAGCATATTAAATGTAAATAAAGCCTTCTGCGCCCTGTTCCGGATCCAGGACGTGCCCTGCCCCGGCGATGACCTGCTTTCCATCCTGAAGCTGAGGCATCCGGATGTTTTTGTTTCCGTATGCCGCCGCACGGCAAGGCTGAACCCGTCCGGCGGCCGGACCACATACATCCAGTCAGGAAAGAATCCACACCTCTATAAGGCGGAGCTTTATTGTCTGTCCGTAAAACCAGACTCAGCCATCCTCTACGCAAAGATTTCCGATGCATCTGAACTGTACCACAGTCTGAATAACGCCCGCCTTTACAAACAGCGGCTGCAGGTTATCATGGATTCCCCCGGACTCCCGTTCTTTGAACTGGACATAAAATCCCACATTGCCGCGTGTTCATCCCTTGCCTGCAGGTTTCTGGGCTTAACAGCCAGGTCACTGCGCGCGCCGGAAGGATTTCTGGAGCAGGAAATCATATGTGAAGATTATAAAGCCGCATTCTGCCGGTTCTTCCTGACGGTTTACATGAAAAAACAGGACAGCTCCTGCAGGCTGGCCATCCGCCTTGCAGACGGTGCCCGTGTCAATGCCCGCCTTTCCGTTTTCACGCTCCGGGACTCCGGTGGGATTCAGACCGCAGTCGGGACATTGGAACTGGAGAAAGACAGGGCTGGGGACCGTTTTCATTCATAGGTATCCTTATCCTTCACACTCCCTGCCAGCAGGCCCGCCATAAGCCGTACGCCCCGCCGGACCCAGTAAACCGGCAGCAGCACCGGCAATTTTTCCAGGAAAGGATATATGGCGCACATATATCGGAATTCAGGGAAAAGCCAGCGAAGCTTCCTCATGAACGTCGCCCTGTAACCCTCCAGACGCTCCATGAATATGGCCTGCCTGTCCCTGCGTCTCTCCTTCCCAATGTCCTGCTTTATCAGGGAAGCCAGGCGCAGGGCCTGGTGGTCTGTCTCCCGGCTGATTGCGCCCCGGCTCAGGATCCGGTTCTCCAGCACATCATAGACCCCCATGTCCTCGGGACGGCTGTCCTCCAGGATATCCTCCTTTGAACCAAACCACATATAGGAAATATGCAGTATTTTTTCAGCCAGTCCGTCAATCTGGAATTCTTTCAGCCGGTTAGCGATATATTCCCGGTTCATTTCCTCCCGCCACGCCTTGTGATATAAATACAGGTCCAGGACTTCCCTGATTAAAAGTTCATCCTCCGTATAGTGGTAAGCTGCCTGGGCCGCCATGAAAATATAGCGGTTTTCAATGGAAATGGTCCTCACATAATTGGAGGAGTTTCTAATGAAGGCAGTCTCCATCATACGCTGCATGCCCTTACCGTAAGGACGTGTGCGGAAGGGCAGTTTATGGTACAGCTCCACGCAGAAGCCGGAAGCGCGGAGCATGCGTTCCCCATATCCCTTGTAAATCCGTTCCGTCTCATATCCCAAATCCACCAGATACCCTTTGGCCAGGGAATAGCTTCCCTCGTCAAGCTTCAGCCTGAGGGGGTTATTGGCCGACATTTCCTGTATCTGGTACAGGAGACGTATCCTGCTTGTGCTCAGGATGATACATGGAACCTCCATCATATCTAAAAGCGTCAGTATCTCCCGCTCCCCATCCTCCGATGTATCGCTGTATGACAGCGACTCCTGATACCGCCCGAAAAACCGTTCCATCCAGCGCTCCGGTACCTTCTCTCCATTTCCAAGTATTCCCAAATATACCACATTGGCAATCTTGTGGTAATCAGCTGTCCGGTACATATGCTCCCAGTCAATCCTGCTGTGTATGGCCTTAAGGTCATCCTGACGCACGATACCGCCTACCAGATTCACAAGAAAACGTCCTTCAAATATTAACCGATCCATATATCTCTCCCATCGCAGTGACATAATCCAAAGAAAGCTGCACATAAAGTATGTACAGCTTTGCTAACACATCCCTTATGCCAGGGTGTTGAACAGCAGGCCAACCGTATAGAAGTTGGTCATGTTGTAGGGCCCGCTTCTGGCAAAATTGGATAAATACCGGAAGTTGGCAGAAGATGTTTCCTGCTCCCTTTTGCTGACAACAGCGGCAAGGTCACTGTCCACAATTCTCTGGACCGGGTCGGACAGGGCTGACTCCGCCCGTCTGGCCGCCTTTTCCGCCATTCCAAACTGCCCGCCCAAAAGGGATTTCGTACCTTCCAAATCCGTTTCCAGGGCATTCTTTAAGGTATCTTTGTCTAATTCCAGTTTACCGTCCTTATTGTAGGTAATCCCCACCGCCTTCAGGGTCTTGGCGTCCGCCATCCCCCGTCCAAAGGATGCCAGGTGCGACGCTGCTCCGGTTCCCCTGTCTCCATTGTCTTTCAAAAGACCGGATACCTCATTGTAGCTTTTCACCAGGTCTTCCACCGCAAAAACCACGGTATCCTCATCAATGCCGGTGTAGACCCTGGCCTCTCCTGTTCCTTTCAGCTCCGCCTCAATCCTGCCGTAATCCAGACTGATTTTGTTGGAATCCGAACGCAGAGTCCGGGCAGTCCCGTTTCCAGTCACCGTGTACACAGCGTCCTGGGCCCTGACAGCAGCATCCTCAATACCGGATGCAGCCCCTGTGGCTCCGCTGACCGTAAAGCCGCCGGCTTCCCCTTCCCTGGCTGATGAAAGCACCAGGGATACCCTTCCGTCCACATTGGACACGGATGCCCTGACGCCTGCGCCGGACTGGGCGTTGATGGTTCCTGCCGCTTCCTGGTACATCTGGTGATAGGTCTTGGCTGTCCCGTTTTCATTGACACTGCCCACGGCCACAGATATGGTACCGCCCTCAGGGCCGGTAATCTCAAATTCCATATCCGCCCCCGGGTCCGCCTGTTCCTGGGCATGGTGTGACGCGCTGGCATTCTGCTGCGTCTGGGCCAGGGACTGGACATTCAGAGTGATATCCGTATCCCCTTTCAGCCGGTAGGACGCAGAAGCCACGGCCACAGAGCTGTCCGTGGTGGTTACCTGATAGTCATTCCATACATTTTTACTGCTGCTCTCCGTAAGCTTTAAAGCCGCTGTCTCCAGTCCGGTAAGCTTTGACTGATAGTCCTTCAGGAAATTCTGGATATCCTCATAGGCAGCCTTGGATGATGACGTGGCTGAGGACACCCGCTTAACGGGACTTACGGCCTGATGACCGGAAGAACGTCCGGTACCTGAGAGCCGGATTAGATTGAGCATATTCTGATACTGATAGCTGCTCCCGGATATGCCGTTAACCGTCATGGCAATTCCTCCTTTCCTTATTTATTAGATGCATAGTAGGACCGCCTGCCGCCAATGTGTTGATTCAGGCGCTGGTCCGCCTCCCGGACCTCTTTTAACAGTGAGGCGGTCTTACTGCGTATCTCAAGAATCTTTCTCTCCTCAAATCCCTTTGGCTCACCTGTCCTTAAGAACTCCTGTGACATCAGCCAGCGGACCTGCCCTGCTTCCTCCGGCCCCTGTTCGGCCATGAGCCATATCTGTTCCCCGGCAGCTTCAATCCTGGCCATCTCGTCGGCCCGCATCTGAAGAATCAATTCAAGGGAAACATGGTCATTTCTTGAAGCTGACTCCAGCAGTTCGCATGTAAGCCGTTTCATTTCCTGCATCCCGTTTAAACGTTTCTGCAACAGGAGCATGATTCGTTCCAAATCCAATGCCATATCCTCTCCTACCCCAGGATTCCCCTGTTCTGGACCACATGTGTATCCTTGACCTTCAAGCTGGCCTGATCAAACGCATCCTTCAGTTCAGAAAGGATGCGGCGGACCCTTCCTATCTCCTCTTTCTCCCGCTCCCGACCGGCCTTAATCCTGCTGATATCATAAATCAGATATTGATAAATACGCCTTAAGTCCCGGCTGATTGGCTGCTGCATGTCCAATATATCAATCAGATACCGGACAATACGTGAGGTACGCAAAAGGGAATCCTCAAACATCCCGTATTCCTTGTCTTCCAGCGCGTATTCTGCCTTTGACAGGCGCCGGATTGCCTCTTCGTACAGCAGCAGCAGTAATTCCGGACCGCTCATGGAGTATATGCTGTTTTCTTTATACTTCTGGTAACCGTTCATTCCATTCCCTTCCTGACAGATACAACATGCCTTCCATCACGCCTGGAACTGGGCCAGATAGCTGGCCTGGCTATTCATCTGGTTAATCAATGTCTCCATGGTGGTAAACTGGCTGATGTAACGGTCCTGTTCACTGGCAAGCCTTGCATTCAGCGTATCCAGGACACTCTGCATTTCTTTCAGATCCTTATAAATCTGGTTATTCATGATAGAAAGCGGTATCTTTTCAGAACCCGCCTCCTCAATCAGACGGCCGTAGGAGTTTCCGTTCCTGTTGGCGTATTTGGTGGCGTATGGCGTCAGGGTATCTTCTATGATGCTGGCAAGCCCTTTCTTTATGTCACCGCCTCCGGTAAATACATTCGATACCTTTTCAGGGTCGCTGGTCATGGCTGCCTTGAACTTTGCCTCGTCAAAGGTAATGGTGCCGCCGTCCAGGTAATCATCGGAAATGGTAATCCCCATCTCCTCCAAATCCTTGTAGTTGGCGCCGTTAGCCATCAGGTTTGTGAGCACGCCCTGCATGTCCAGGCTCAGGGCCCGCATGGTGGCGTCATTGTAGAGCAGCCCCTGCTTGGCCTTTTTCTCCCAATTCTCAATGGACTTTTCCGACATCTCGTCCTTCTGCTCTTCGGTCAGGGGCCCGTAGGCTTTATCCGGCCTGGTTGTAACCTGGGTATTGATTTCCTTAATCATCTCATTGTATTCTTCAATGAATTTTTTGACCGTCTCGGTCACTCCGTCCACATCGGCTTTGGCGTTGAAGGTGACGGCCTTGGACCGGTCGGAATTCCAAACCCCGCTGGCATCCTGGGTCACATTGCCGAATTCCTGGGACACCGTGACCCTCAGTCCCTCAAGGTCAAAGGTATTGGATGAGCTTTCAATCATTGTATTGATTCCGTTGCCGTAGCTGACCAGTACCTGGGCATTTTCTCCTGATGTGTAAGTTCCTCCAGCTCCATCACTTCCAAATATAGTTGCAGCTGCATCCTTTGTGTCAATTACCCGCCCTTTACCTGTTTCGTTTGATACCAATACGAACTGGTTAGTACTGCTAAGGTAGGAAGCCTTGACCCCCACATCTTTATTAGCATTAATTTTATCAATCATATCCTTAAGGCTGGTATCTTTTGTAACATCTATTTTTACGTTGTTGATTACTAATCCGCCGCTCTCCAATTGTTCTAAAAAAGTTTCGCGGGCACTTTTTCCGTCAACAATAGTATTCTTATCATCTGGTATCAGTTTGTCTATATTACTTTCAATACTACCATTTAAATTAAGCTTATTATTTCCTCCATCCTTTATTCCTAAAGTCTTTCTGACTTCTGCGCTGTCGGAGGTAATCGTGAGGGATTGTTTAGTTGAACCCGGGTCAGATGAAGATGGTTCAGGTGTATCGAATTGCAAACTTTTACTACCACCCTCATCATGAATGCTTACCTTAATATTATCTTTTCCAAATGCCATATCTAAACGTTCCTGTACTGTATCACGTAATTTCTCAAAGGCTGTACGTCCATCTACTGCATCTGGTAAATCATCCTCAAAAGCATCGTTACTTTTTACTAATTCCACCCGCTTTGTCTGGCCGCCAAGTGTAATCGTTAGTTCTTTACCGGCAAGATAATCTTTTATAGTTTTATTCTCACTTACATAAACACCTGATTCATCAAAGCCCTTCTGATTAACATTAAAATCATTTAAAGTCCCGTCTGCTTTCCAAAGTTTGATACCTTTCGAAGTATCTTTGTCATCCCCACTTTCATTCTTAGGATTATAGCCCAAAGCACCAAGGGCGCTGGAACTGGTATTAATTACCAATTGCGTTTCTTTTTTTGCATTTAATCTTATACTGTTGTTACCTTCATCATACTTGAATTCTAAAGTCTCGGAAATGGCCCCCCCATCCGATTGGATGCCAGACTGTTTTAATGCTTCATTTAACTGATTTGCCAGATATTCCCCTCCGAAGATTTCTTTTTTAGTACCTGGGTGATCCGGATCATCAACTTCAACCTTATCTATCAAACTTATAGTGTAATCTATATCCACTGTTGTCTTTTTCCCATCCTTCTCTATTGTATACGAAGGGGGAAATGTGAAAATCCCTGTGGATTGGTATTGATCCCCAGTATACGTACCAAATCTCAACTGCCTGCCTTCCAACAGTGAAGTACGAACGGTAGCATTTTTCAAATTGTCTTCCGTAATATTGGTTTTAATCGAAGAGGTCCCCCTTTTATCAGATACCAGACTGGAACTGGTGGCCAGTTGCTTCACCCCCAGTATCGACAGGTACTCCAACATATCAGAAGACCCAGTGGCCGACACAAACTTCGTAACATCCGAATCACCCATTGCCGTAATCTGATTCTTGGCAAACATGCTGGGATACTTAAGATTAGTGCCTGATGCAAAGGAAAAATAATTATCCTGCAAAGCCAGCATCTTATCGCTGACCGCCTGAAATGCCTCCTGCTTCCAGCCAAGGCTTGTCATCTTATTCTTTTGGTTTGTTATCTTAGACTGGGTTCCGGCCGTCATCTGCTCAATAATGGAATCCCGGTCAATTCCGGAACCAAAACCGCCATACCCTCTTAAACTGGTATTTCCAAGGCTGCTTGTTGCTCCTGATACACTTGCCATCTGTATTCTCCTCTCACATCCGCTGCTAAATGATTTTCAATCTCCTGCGTTTCCCCCGGTGCACAGGGAACATGCTGCCGGTAACGCATAGTCCTGCTATCTATAATTTATTTATCGGCGGGTTTTGAAGAAAAATAATAAAAAGTGCCCAAGTTTATCAACCTGCGCACTTTTTTATTTTAAACGCTTCATCCATCACTCTTTACTTGTCATAGGGACCGGAACGGTCGTGTCTTGGGTTTTCTTTTACATCCATGCATGCCTTGATGATTTCCGTGAGGATCCTTACCTTGAATTTGCTTTCATAGAATCCGATGATGGGAGCCGTGGAGCTCTCGTCCACCACAACATACTTTGCAGGGAGCCTGGTGAGGATAAGGGCCATCACATCCGCTTGGCAGCGGCTGCACATGCATACGTCATACTGTTTCAGGTATTGCTTCAGGTTCATCCGCTTAAGGATCTGCTCCATCACATTGACCATATGGTAATGGTCCAGTTTTCCCTGAATCTCTTCCTCCAGCTGGTCTGTGAGCCGGTCCAGAATCTTATTGGAAATATTGTCATTCTGGCTGGTCTCATCTACCACAATCACAGTCTTATCGCCATTGGCCGTAATCCTTGATACGGGTTCTTTTGGATTGGCCGCTTCCTGGGCTGTCTCCTTTGGTGCCCCGCCCTGGACCGTCTCTTTGGGCGACGCTTCCCGGACCGTTTCTTTGGACGCCTCGCCCTGAGCCGTCTCTTTTGGCGCTTCACCCTGAGCCGCCTCTTTTGGCGCCCCACCCTGGACTGCTTCGGTCACCGCGTCCTTTTTCTCCTGTTGGGCCTCCTCCTTTTTTTCATCAACAGCAGCCTCTTGTTCCGGGGCGCTTCCATTGGTAATCAGGTTCAGTACATGGGATGTCTTATTGGTCTTCCTTGGCACGCTCCATCACCTCCTTTATGTGGATGGCCTCCCCAACTTCCTGGATTAAATCCTGGTAATCCTTTACGGCTGACGACCGCGGATTATAGTCAAATATGCTTTCGCCGTGGGCAGGCGCTTCCGCTATGGCCACCCCGGTACGGATTTTGGTCCTGAACACAACTGTATTGATCTGCGACGCCAGCTGCTGAGCCATTTCCATCACATCCCTGGAGAGAAGGGTCCGCTTATTAAAGCGGGTCAGCAGGATTCCCATGACCTTAAGGCCCGGGTTAAAGCTCTCCCTGACAGACTCTATGGTCTCCTTAAGCTGGGCCAGCCCCACAAGGCTTAAGATGTCGGATGCCAGTGGAATGATCAGGTAGTCGGAAACCGCATAGGCGTTCACTGTCAGAAGGTTAAGGGCCGGCGGTGTGTCGATGATGATGTAATCGTATTGCTCCATCACCGGCGCCAGCGTTTCCTTCAGTATGCATTCCCCTGGACCGGAGGACGTCCGCTCCACCCCGCTGCTGAGGGTGATGTCCGCGGTCAGTATATCGCAGTATTCTGTCCGGCAGATGGCTTCCTGTACCGGAAGCGTGCCCTTTAACGCGTCCAGCACCGTGGGCCCATTGGCCGTCTCCACGCCCAGACAGAAGCCCAGATTTCCCTGGGGGTCCAGGTCCACTCCCAATACCCTCAGTCCTTTTGCCGCAATCCCGGCAGCCAATGCAGCGGAAGTGGTGGTTTTCCCCACTCCGCCCTTCTGATTGGAAACAGTTATGATAGTAGCCAAAGCGTTACCTCCGAATTCAATCTTATTTTATATATGATATTGGTTTTACGGCTGCCACAGAGGCAGCTCTTCCCCGGGACTGCAGTCCACTGCCTGTTTCACCGTCTCCGGGTCCAGGGGAAGCAGCCCTTCCGTCACCGGAGAGCCCGCCTCCTGGTCAGCCTGGGCAAGGGCGAGAGTCCATTCCTCCAAATCACACTTAAGCCCATTCACATAATATAAAGGGTCTCCCCAATCATCATACTCCAGTTCAAAATGCCACAGGCTCTCAAACCGAAAGCCGTTGTCCTCCATCTGGAAGCAGTCCCTCTCACCGCTGTCCTTTGCAATGGTAAGCCACACGGACTGGCTGTCCTGGTTATAGGAAAGATAGGATTTCTCCGGGCCCTCCAGGTCCGCCTCCGAGGCAGGGACCAGTTCTTCCTCCGCAGGATCCCAGACAGCGGTCAGTACCACTCGTCCGGGTGACTGCACCTGGTCCGTCACCACCACATCCCGGTATCCGTCGCCGTTTATGTCCCACAGCATGAAACCGGGGCGCAGGGCGTCCTCCCTTTCTTTATATGCCTTATCCTTCATCAGCCTTTCCAGCTGCTTTTTAACAGCCTTCCGGTAGGTGTCAAAGGACTCCAGGATAAGACCGTCCGGTCCCACATAGTGGTCATCCGGTGTGAACATGTTAAAGCATTTGGCCCCGTCTTCCCCCATATAATACTTGTTTTTATCTCGTTTGTCCGTCACCCATCCCGTCTTCATACGGCCTTTGGAATCCACGTAGTATTCCTTTCCCTGGTCCTCAATCCATTCATCCTCTGCCGGACTGCCGGGGGAATAAAAATACATCCAGTATTTCCCATCCTCCGACCGGTCCCAGGTGCCCTCCTGGGCCCCGTGCACGCAAAGGGGAACCGCCAGGACAAGAGCCGCGGTAATGAGGGCTGCGCTGCCTCTAATCAAAATCAACCTTTCCCATCTTCTCAATGGAATCCTCCACACTGTCCACCAGCTCATGGATTGCTTCATACACAGCAGATGATTCGTTGGCCATCCGGCCGATTTCCTCTGCCACCACGCTGAACCCCACTCCGGCCCGGCCCGCGCGCCCGGCTTCAATGGATGCGTTCAGGGACAGCATTTTCTCCATGGTGGCGGTCTGTTCCAGTTCCCTTGTCTTGGTCTTAATCTGTGCCACCGCGTCCTGGACCTTCTGGGATTCCTGGTTAAACACCTGCATTTTTGACTGGTTTATTTTCTGGTAATAGCTGAGGTTAATCCACTGGTTCATGACCGTGGAAAACAACTCCGCTGACGAACGTATCATTTTCTCAGACCGGACAGGCACCTTGTTCAGGGCCTTCAGGTACTCCTCCTCATCAATGCCCAGCTCCCCGGCAATCCTCCGGAATTTTTCAGGGTCCGGCTTCTGGGGAAGGACCTGTCCGCCAATCACAGCGCCCACCTTCTCCCCGTTAATCATGAGATCCGCGGCAAAATCCATAAGCCCGGCATGGCAGAAATAGGACCCCTTTCCCTCCCTGTCGCATTTCTCACAGCGCTTAAGGCCTTCGGCATTTCCCCTTGTATATTTCATGCAGAAATCCGTAAAATTGCTTCCCCTGGAAATATACTCCCCCTGGGAATCCACGGCAATGGCGGCCAGCCCCGTTGCATCGGAAAACAGGTCCTGTATCCGCTGGAACTCATTCAAATCCACGATTTTCCTTATATCCATACTGTTTTCATCTTCTTTCCATCAATATGCGCTGCTTCTCTGTCTGTTCCCCTGTCCGCCCTGCGGGTCAGGACTGCCTTACATGCTGGGCAACCTTCCTGTCATCCGTCCTGATATGCATTAACAGCTTTCCAACCATTTGGTTCAGACTGTTTAACGCGGCAATGGAAGCGCCCTGGGTCTTTATATCCCGGGCAGTCACGGCCAGTTCGCCTTTATACCATTCATGGAACTGCCTGTGGGCAGCATAACCGGGATAGGAGGTCTGTACCTGAAGCTTTTCCTCATCCCCAAAATGCTTGGCCACATAGGACACAAGGAAATCCAGGGTGGATTCCACCTGGCTTCGTCCTTTTCCCTGGGAACAGGCGTCCAGCAGGTCGTTCACTGCCTTGAAAAGCTGCCGGTGCTCACTGTCAATCAGGGCGTTGCCTGTTTCCAGGTCCTTTGTCATCTCATATCTCATGTCCTTTTCCTCCTACGCATTTTTCAGTCCCTGGAATTTTCCCATGTCCTGGCCGTACTTCTTAAGCAGTTCGTCCAGAATGGATACAAGATGGCCGATTTCCGGTTTGGCCAGCTGTTCGTCCGCGCCCAGTTCCCTGCCCTTCCTGCGCATCTGCTCGTCAATCAGGGATGAGAATATGACCACGGGCAGCTTTTTAAGCCTTGGGTCATCCTTAATCAGCTTTGTCAGCCTGTGTCCGTCCATCTCCGGCATCTCGATGTCTGTTATAACCAGGTTCACCTTCTCGTACAGGTCATTGTCATCCCGGATGGATAAAAGGTAATCCCAGGCCTCCTGTCCGTTATTAAAATTCATGATGTTGGTAAATCCGGCCCGCTCCAGGGAATCGTCAATCATACGTCTAAGCAGGATGGAGTCCTCCGCAATCAGGATAGGGGATTCACACAGGGGCCTGTCGCCCATGGCCTCAATCTCCGAGACCTGGATACTGGTCTCCGGCGCTATTTCCGCAACAATTTTCTCAAAATCCAGGATGGTGACCAGCTGGCCCTCACACTGGGCAATGCCGGTAGCAACGCTTTCATCCCCATTAGCAATGGTCTTATCCGGCTTCTGTATGTCCTTCCAGGAAATGCGGCTGATTCCCTCGATTCCCTGTACCCGGAAGGCCACTGTCATTTTGTTGAAATTAGTCACGATAAATAAATCCCTGGCCCCGTTTTCCGGCCGTGTCCCGGACAGATAGTACGCAAGGTTGATGACGGTTATCAGGGATTCCCTGGGCTTGAAGATTCCCTCCACAGCCGGGTGGGCGTGAGGCATGGGCTTTACCTTCTCACTCATGATGATTTCCCTTACCTTTGCAACGTTAATTCCATAGAACTCCCCCAGGACAGTGAATTTCATGATTTCAATTTCATTTGTCCCGGATTCCAGCAGGATGCCTTCCTTCTCTTTCTGCATAACAAAAACTCCTTTCTATAAATGCTTTTCAGGTTTCCCAAATGTCCGGATTATGACATCCCCGCTTTCCAGCTGCAGCAGCATGGTCCTGGCATATGTACCGCCTGTGTCCTCAGCCACAATCCTCATGTTTTCATCTGTCAGGATTTTCTTTACCATGGCGGCGTTCCTCTGGCCGATATTGCCGAAATCCGCGTTTCCGCTGATTTCAAACATCTTTGCGCCGCCTGCGATTTTAACCGTTGTCCTGGCTTTAACCATTCCAAAGGCCATAAGCTTCCTGATTGTCTCACGGATACCAGAATCCGCGTATTTATAAATATTGGGGTCGGAAACCCCGTTATGGGCCGGCAGCATGATATGGAGCAGGGCGCCCAGCCGCAAAAACGGGTCATAGAATGATATGCCGATGCAGGAGCCCAGGGCATATGTGATGATCCTGCCCTCATCCCTGGTGAACTTCATGTCCCCGATTCCCACCTTAAGTTCCTTTTCTGCCATCTCTAAACACCCAGCTTCCCTAATATATCATTCAGTGAACGGATATCAGGAAGCATCAGCAGCCAGTCTGAAAGCCGTTTTCCTTCCATGACAAAATCTGCATTGAAATACATCAGCTTATCGGTCTCATAACCGTATTCGGCAATGGGCACTGTCAGTATGCCGCCCAGCATGTTTACCGTGGAGCTGGGAACGGACAGATGGATGTTCATGTCCACCAGCTGTGAAAAAGCATTGATATAAGAGCAGATAATGATGTTTCCCACTTCCTCCAGCGCCGAATAGGCCAATGCATCCATTTCCTCAAAGGATGTATAGTTTTTGTCCAGCAGCTTTCCCAAAACCGTGTTGGCAAAATCCATGTTGAAAAGAAACAGCATTAACCCGTCCACATCCCCGTCCATCTTTACCAGTGTGGCCGCCACCACTTCCTCAATGTTGCCGATGCGGTCCACCGCATCCTCATATCCCAGGATACTGACCTGGGGAAGGGTGATGCGTATCTCCTTCTGGAGGAACTTGGAAAGGGCCGTGGCCGCATGGCTGGTGCCGATGCTGCTGATTTCCCTCATTGTGTCCACTTCCTGAAGGTTCAGATCCTCAAAATTCCTGATTTTCATGTGTGCCTCGCTTTCTTCCGTTCAATTTCCCCGCTGTCATTAACCGCGCAGGGTATTAATGGTACCCTCTATCTCATCCGAGGTGGTCACCATGCGCAGGGCATAGGTAAATGCGCGCTGGCACTCAATCAGCCGGACCAGTTCCTTGGCCATGTCCGTGCCGGATACCTCCAGGGCTCCTGATGTGACGGAGGCCTTCTCCAGGAGGATGGGCTGCACGCCCTGGTCTGTGGGCACGTATTCGTTATTCCCCACACTGGTCAGACGGCTTGGATTGGCAAAGGTGTAGAGGCTGACCCTGGGTTTATCTTCCTCGTCTTCCTCATCCTCCTCGTCCTCAATCTCCTCATCCTCCTCGTCCCCCATTTCTGCCTGGATTTTATCCACATCCGTGACCTCCGCCTTAAGAGGCTCCCGGTTCTGGTCCAGTACCAGCTTGCCTGAGTCTGTCATGAGATAGAATCCATCTTCCCGCTCCGCCCGGTGGAAATGTCCGTCCCGCGTATAACTGACAGCCCCTGTGGCCGGGTCCTGCACCATAAAGAACGCATTGGGCTCCAGGATAGCATAATCCATGGGGCTTCCTGTCTGGGTCAGCCCTGACGTGTCAAAGCCGGTATATGTGCTCTGGACCTTCATGCCCGCCCCTGCCTGCAGCTCTGTCACCGCGCCCTCACTGTCATTAAGGTTATAATTGATCAGCTGTGAAAACACGGTGGTCTTGGGCTTAAAGCCATTGGTGTTCACATTGGCCAGGTTATTGGAAATCACGCTGAGCTTTTCCGTGCAGTTCCCGGCCCCCAGCGCCCCTACGTAAAATGACTGGTTCATATGTATCCTCCTTACAATCTTCCTACATCTGTCACGGATTTGCTCATGATCTGGTCATACATCTTAAGCACCTGAGCCGCGCTTTGAAGGGCCCTCTGGGATGTCATCATGGCGGTCATCTCGTCCACCATATCCACGTTGGACTTCTCCACACTCTTCCAGATAAGCTGGGGCCGTTCCTCCTGGGCCGCCGCAGGCGCCTGGGCCGTGGAGAACAGTCCGTTGTCCTCCTTGTGCAGCTGCTCATAGTCCCCGAAGTCCACAATCCTTATAGTGCCCAACTGCCTGAGCTTGGGCTCCTCCTCTGAATCCGCTTCTGAATCTGTCTGTCTTTCATACACCGTAATACTGCCCCTGGCATCCACGCTGAAGTTCTCATCGTCAATCCGTATGGGCTGGCCGTCTTCTGAAAGCACCCGGCCCGCCTCCGGCAGGGTGAGGTATCCTTCCTCATCCACTGCAAAGGACCCGTTCCTGGTATAGCGCTCCCCGTCCGGTGTCTGTATGCAGAAAAAACCGCTGCCCCCAATGGCGAAATCATAGATTCCGTCTGTCTGTTCAAAGCTTCCCTGGTCATAGTCCACATAGGTCCTGGACGCTGTCTTTATCTTGGATGTGACGGAAAGAGGCGTGGGGTTTGCCTTGTTATGCCGTCCGGTCCGGTACAGCATTTCTTCCTGGAATGTGCTGGTGACCATGGTATCCCGCTTATAGCCCGATGTCTGGACATTTACCATGTTATTACTGATGACATTCAGATTCCGGCTCTGGGTCAGCATTCCGGATGTAAGATTGTAAAATCCCTGGTACATATGGCGTTTCCTCCTGTTCCTATTCGTAAATATAGGTATTCATGTAAGTCTTGAGTTTCCGGATGGCGCTGCTGTGGATCTGGGAAATACGCGGTTCACTGACATTGAGCACCTGGGCTATCTGTGTCATGTTTAAATCCTCCACATAATAGAGGGAAATCACCATCCGCTCCTTTTCCTTCAGTTTGTTCACCGCCTCTGTCAGGGTCCTGACCGCTTCCTCCCTCATATACGCTGTTTCAGGCTGCAGGTCCATGTCGCCGCTGGGTATCTGGACCGACTGCCCTTCCTCCTCCCTGTTCGTCACCATGTCCAGCGAAAGCACGTTTACCATGGTGCTCATCCGCTGAAGCCTCTGGCATTTCCGGATGTCCATTTTCAGATGGCCTGCGATTTCGTCATCCGTGGGCGGACGCCCCAACCGGTCCGAAAGCTCTGTCCTGGCGTCCTCAATGGACCTGTGCTGTTTATGGTAATTCCTTGGCATCCAGTCATTCTTGCGGATGATGTCAATGATCATCCCCCTAATGCGCCTGGAAATAAATGTCTCGAATTTATTATCCCGTTCCGGATCATACCGCTCGATTCCCTTCATGATGGCAATTGCGCCTTCGTTGATGATATCCTCCATCTGCATGAAATCCGCATACAGGTTATGCATCTGGATTGCAACTGCCTTGGCTATGTAGAGATACCGGAGCGTAAGCTCCTGCTTTACTTCCAGCTGCCTGTCCCTGTCATACATGGCCAGCAGCTCTTCATTTGTCTTTTCCTTCAATCCATCCAACTGCCGCATATCAAATCATCCTTCACTGTCAGCCGTCCTGCAGCCCCGGTCCCTCCAACTTCAGGCTGCCGATTGACTGTATCTGGACATTATTTGCCACTTCATTAAATGAAAGCACCCGCACCTTTGGATAAAACTGCTCAATCAGGCGGTAGAAATGCACCCGCATGATCTGGGAAGTCAATATGACCGGATTCTGGGTAAAGCCGCTGAACTTTCTGAGCTGTTCCGCCATCTGCCGTATCAGGCTCTGAAGTATGTCCGGGTTCAGGGCCAGATAATATCCTCCCTCTCCTTTTGTGATGGAGCCCACCATGGTGCGTTCCAGTTCTGAATCAAGGGTAAGCACCTTCATGCTTCCGTCCTCGCAGTACATCCGGGTAATGGTGCGCTTAAGTGCCGTCCTTATACGTTCCACAATCGTATCAATGTCTTTTACAGGCAGTCCTGTTTCAGATACAACCTCTATCATTGTCTCAATGATGGTTTCCAGGTCCTTTACCGGAACCCCCTCTTTTAACAGGCTGGTGAGTATGCGCTGGAACAGGCCGTAAGGGATAAGTCCGGGAAATGCCTCCTCCACCAGTTCCGGGGCGCTCTTCTTCACATTCTCCACCAGATGGATCACTTCCTGTCTGGTAATCAGTTCAAAGGCATGCTGGCGTATGACCTCCGACAGATGGGTGACCATGACCGACAGAGGGTCGATTACCGTGTACCCGTATACCTCGGCCCGTTCCCTGTCCTCCGGCCGGATCCACCGGCTGGGGATTCCATAGGCCGGCTCCACGGTCTCTATGCCGTCCACTTCCTTTTCAGGATGCTCCGGCTCCAGGGCCAGGTAATAGTCCATAAGGATTTCACCCCTGGCCACCTCCTCGCCTTTTATCCTGATGCAGTACTGGTTGGTGCTTAAGGCGGAACTGTCCCTTAAACGGATGGAGGGGATGACAAATCCCATATCCTGGGCATACTGCCTGCGGAATATGACAATCCGGCTGATCAGCCTGCCTCCCACGGATTCGTCCGCCAGAGGAATCAGGCTGTATCCGAATTCCATTTCCACCGGCTCCACGCTCAGAAGGTTATATACGTTATTCACATCCTTGTAATACTCATCCTCTGTCACGGGCCTGGCTGCCGCCGCTTCCTCCAGGGCCGCCTGTTCTCCTTCCGCCTCCTGGTACACGGCCGCGCCTAAAAGGGCCGGCTCAGCCTGGATTTTCCTGGATAGGTAGTATCCGCTGGCTAAAAGCCCCACGGAAACCATTCCCAGCTGGACCACGGGCATGCCCGGAATCATGGTCATGACAGCCATGGCCACGCCGCTGATCATGATGGAATAGGGCTGGGCCATGAACTGCTTGGATATATCCTCGTTCAGGCTTCCCTCGGACACGGCCCTGGTTACGATCATGCCCGTGGCCGTGGATATGAGTAACGCCGGTATCTGGGACACCAGGCCGTCGCCCACTGTTGCGATGGAATAGGTGTTCAGCACATTGCCTATGGAATCCCCGGACTGGACGATTCCGATAATGCTTCCTCCAATCAGGTTCACAGCCGTTGTAATCAGGGACATGACGGCATCACCTTTGACGATTTTGGTGGCGCCGTCCATTGCGCCGTAGAAATCCGCTTCCCGCTGGATCTTCTGCCTGCGCTCCTTGGCCTGCTGCTCGCTTATGAGTCCGGAGCTTAAGTCGGCGTCAATGGCCATCTGCTTGCCCGGCATGGCGTCCAGGTTGAACCTTGCGGCAACCTCAGCCACACGCTCGGCGCCCTTTGTGATAACAATGAACTGCATCAGTACAATGATGAGGAAGATGATGAAACCCACCACCACATTTCCCCTGAGCACAAAGTCTCCAAAGGCCCTGATGACCTGGCCCGATGAACCCATATTGGTCAGGATGTTCCTGGTTGTGGAAACATTGATTCCCAGCCTGAACAGGGTGGTCACCAGCAGCAGGGACGGGAAAATGGAAAACTCCAGGGGTTCCCGTATGGTCATGGTCGTTACCAGGATCATCATGGAAAGGGACATATTCAATATAATCGCCACATCCACCAGACCGGCCGGCAGCGGTATGATTAACAGCAGTATGATAATCAGTACAAAAAGTACCACCGAATAACTCAGTATCTTCTTCATCCGTAACTCCATCCGATTCGTTTATCTGAACATATCTTCCCTGCGCCCGGTCCGGTAGAGATAGAGAAGGATTTCCGCCACTGCCCCGTAAAACTCGGCAGGTATCTCCCGGTCCAGCTCACAGGAGGCGTATAAGGCCCTTGCAAGAGGTTTGTTCTCCGTGATATAAACCCCGTTTTCCTCCCCAACCCTTACAATCCTGAGGGCCAGTTCATCCTGGCCCTTGGCCAGCACCACCGGCGCGCCGTGATGGCTGGGGTCGTATTTGAGGGCCACCGCGTAATGGGTGGGGTTCCTGACAATCACATCTGCCTGGGGAACCTTCTGCATCATCCTGCTGAGGGCCATCTGGCGCTGGATCCTCCGTATCCGTCCCTTAATCTCCGGATTGCCCTCTGTCTGCTTGAATTCATCCTTCACCTCCTGTTTGGTCATCTTAAGGTCCCGCTCATACTCCCAGCGCTGGTAAAGGAAATCAAAGAAGGCCACGATGCCGAAAGCCATGCTGACCTTGACCACCAGGTCAAAGGCCATGTTTAACATATAGGCAGCCGAGACCTGGGGCTGCATGTCAATCATCCTGGCCACCGGCACAAGGTCGCCCTTTATCAGGTTATAGAGCAGGATTAACAGCAGGGTGGTCTTAAACAGGTTCTTCACAAGCTCTATGACATTTTTCAGGGCAAACAGTTTTTTTATGCCTGTAAATGGATTCAGCTTGCCGAATTTTGGTTTTACCACCTGAAAGGACACGTTGAAACGGGTCTGCGTACCATGGGCCAGGATGCCCAAAACCAGGGCGGTCAGAAGCAGGGGCAGCGCACATTTGAGGAAGGTGACCACGGTCACTGAAAACAGCTGGGAAGACAGAAGTTCCTGGGGATCTCTTCCCACGCCTTCCAGTATCCATTCCATGTACGACCTTACATTCTTATAAATGTAGGGCATCATGAGCCGTATCATCCAGAATACGCCTAAGAGGAGGATGACCGTGGTTATATCCTTGCTCTGGAATACATTGCCTTCCTTCCTGGCGTCATTGCGGCGCTTACTGGTTGGTTTTTCTGTCTTTTCCTGTCCGTTGCTCCCGGCCACTGTCCCTCACTCCCTTCCTGAGCCCCGTTCCGCTTTGCGCCCTGTTCCGCTCTGCGCCTTGTTCCGCTCTATGCCCCGTTCCTTTCCTGGCCCCGTTACCTTCATCCGCCCCTTTGCGGGCCTTCTGGGAAACGGTGTTCTCTGGGCCTGTCTCAGGCCATGAGCCTGACCATATGGTCCAGCCACTGGAACATATAATCCAGGACGCCATATAATTTGTCCGACATGGGTGAAAACAGGAACAGGAGCATCAGCATGCCCACGATGATTTTTACCTGGAAGTTGACCACAAACACATTTATCTGCGGTATGATCCGCATGAGGATGCCCACCGCGGTCTCCGCAACCAGTTCCATTCCCACCACAGGCAGGGCAAACTGAAGCCCCATGACAATGCTCTGCCGGAACATGTCCAGGACAGCCATTGCCAGCCCCGGGCTTATACGCACCGCCCCAAAGGGAATGAGACGGGCCGAGCCGTAGAATATCTCAAGAAGCCTGAGATGGCCGTCCATTGCAAAAAACAGCAGCATCAGGAAGGCGTAATACATTCCCGATGTAATTGTCATTTGGGTATTGTACTGGGGGTCATATATCTGGGCCATGTTAAGGCCCATCACATAGTCCATTGCGGACGATGCAAAACGCACCACCATGACCGAAAGCTCCATTGCAAACCCAAGGGTAAAGCCAACAAACAGCTCCAGCAGCAGCATGACGCCGTACTCCAGCATGGTGGCAGGTTCACGGTAAAGGCCGGCACCTCCGGTGGTATAGAGTAACAGGGACAAAAGGAACACAAAGCCCGCCTTTGCAGCGGAGGGCAGGTTGGTCCTTCCGAACATGGGGTTTAAGGCAATGGCCCCGCTCATGCGCATGACAATCAGGGAGAATAAGATGAGCATTCCCTGTTAACCTCCCGCTATCATGGCGCACACCTGCCGGGTAAAGTCCTGAAGCATCACAAGCATGGAGCTGCCCAGGATCCCCATCATGGCCAGGATGGCCAGAAGCTTCGGGACAAAGGTCATGGTCTGCTCATTAATCTGGGTGGCGGCCTGGAATATGGCAATCAGGACGCCCACGGCCATGCTCACCAGCAGGAAGGGCATGGAAAGTCTCAGGGCCAGCTGGAATGCCTGGTACATGATGTCAAGCACCTGTAAATTACTCATAATTACCTCCTGACTCAGGATTCCTAACGGAAACTCCTGACAATGCTGGAAAACAGCAGTTCCCAGCCATTAACAGTCACAAACAGCAGCAGCTTGAAGGGAAGTGAAACCATGGTGGGCGGAAGCATTACCATACCCATGGACATCAGAGTGGTGGCTACCACAATATCAATCAGCAGGAATGGAAGATAGATAAGGAATCCCGCCACAAACCCCCGCTTCAGCTCGCTGGTCATGAAAGCAGGGGTCACCACGGTAAAGGGATAGTCCTCCACACGTTCCTCTGTCCGGGTTCCGGACATTTCCACAAAATGGTCCAGGGTCTCCTTTTCCGTGTTCCTGAGCATGAACTCCTTTATTGGAACCCCCATCCTCTGCACTGCTTCCATCTGGGTTATCTCGCCACGGGTATAGGGTTCATACGCCTCGGCATTGACCCTGCCGATGACCGGACTCATGATATAAAGGGTCAGAAACAGTGAAATCCCTACCAGGACCGTATTGGGAGGGGTCTGCTGGATTCCCATGGCGTTCCTTGTAAATGACAGTATGATGATGGTCCTGGTAAATGAGGTCATCATCACCGCAATGGACGGCAGCAAAGCCACCAGGGTAATCATGAATATCAAATCAAGCGCCGGGACATTGCCTCCGTTCAGGCCGGCAAGAAGATCATTCATCTGTCTCCTCCCTTTCTTCTGGTTCCTTGTATTCCTCTTCCAGCTTTTCCAAAAGCTGGATTCCTGACTGGCTGACGCCGATAAGGTACATGTGGGACTGCAGCTTCACAAGAAGGATTTGTTTATCAGCACTGATCCGGACCTGTTCCAGAATCTTAAGGTTCCGTCCGGATGTGGCTTTCATGTATGTCTTTCCCATGAGCCGGCTGCACCAGTATGCCAGAAACAGGATGCATCCCACGGTAAGCACTGCGCCTGCCAATGAAAAAAAGCTGTCGTTCATCATAAAATCTCCGGGTTCAGGTCCCTGGCCACAATCTCTGTGATACGGATGCCGAAATTATCTTCCACCACCACGATATCCCCCTTTGCGACACACTGACCGTTTACGAACAGGTCGGCCTGCTCGCCTGCCATCTTGTCCAATACCACCAGGGAACCCTGGGTCAGTTCCAATATGTCCTTAACCAGTTTCTTGGTCCTTCCCACTTCCACAGAAAGTTCCAGCGGGACCTTCATCAGCATTTCCTGGTTGGCCCGCTCCTCTGTCCCTTCCTCCACCCCGGTCTCCATCTGCGGGGAGTTAACCGGATGGATCAGGATGTTGTCCCTTGGGGGCTGCTGCTTTTCCTTTGCCTTCATGTCCTTCATGAATTCCATCATCTGGGCCTGGGACTGCTGCATCTGGTTCAGAAGCTGAAGCATGACCGGGTCCGGGGCGGACTGGTATATCACAGGCTGGCCCATGGCCGGGGCATATTGAGGCTGGGCCTGGCTGGGCGTCTGTGGGGGCGCCGGCTGCATCTCCTGCGTGGGTGCCGGCTGCGCCTCCTGCATGGGTGGTGTCTGCATCTGCTGCTCTGGCGCTGCCTGCATCTGCTGCTCTGGCGCTGCCTGCATCTGCTGCTCTGGCGCTGCCTGCATCTCCTGCGCTGGCGCCGGCTGCATCTCCTGCGCCGGTGCCGGCTGCGCCTCCTGCATGGATGGTGTCTGCGCCTGCTGCGGTTCCTCCCGCACTTCCCCGTCCTGCTTTTCTGCTTCCGCCTGCTTTTCTGCCTCGGCCTGCTTTCTCGCATCCTCCTCCATCTGGTACTGTTCCGCTTGCTGGAAACTGATTTCAAAGGGCTCCAGCAGGTGTTTGGCCAGCTTGGACGACATGATATTCAGGAATTCGCTCTCCAGTTTTCCTTCTATCTCCAGGGAAAAACGGACCACCACCATCTTCACGCCGGAGGTGAAATATTTTTCTTTAAAACCATTCTCACTTTCAATCGGAAAAGAAACAGGCGTAGATATGTTTACGGGATTCCCAAGAAATTCCGAGAGCGCGGTGGCCGAAGACCCCATCATCTGGTTCATGACCTCGCAGATTGCGCTCACATTAATTTCATTCATTTCAAATTCTTCATCTGGTATATCGGCCCCCATGAGCATTCCCACGATAATCCGCACGTCGTTGCGACGGAACATCATGATATTGCTGCCCTCAAGGCCCTCCGTATAAGCTATCTCCACGCCTACCGCCGGCTCCAGGCTCTTGAACTCAAATTCATCGCTTGTCAGTACCCGCACCACCGGTGTGGTAATGTTCACCTTTGTGCCCAGCATGGTGGAAACCGCTGTGGCGGACGCACCAAGGCTGATATTCATTATTTCGCCTATGGCGTCCAGTTCCATATCATTAAAGTCGCTAACGCCCATTTTTATCTCCTTCTTGTATCATCAGTCTTAACCTGTGCCTTTACTTTCCAATCTCCAGTGCTTTCTGTACCATCAGCTTCATCGCGTTCAGGGCTGTTACATTTGCTTCGTATGACCTGGTGGCCGACATGCTGTCAACTGTCTCTTTCAGTAAATCCACATTGGGCAGGCTGACATATCCATCCGCGTCCGCGTCCGGATGGCCGGGGTTATATACCCTCTTCATTTCCCTGTCATCTTCAACAATGCCGGATACCCTTACTCCCGCGTTCCTGCTGGCAAAGCCCTTTCCCTGGGAGGCGCTTATCAGGGCTTCCTGAAAGGAGCCGGCGCCGTAGCTTTCAAACATCACGTCCTTCCTCCGGTACGGTCCTCCTGCTTCTGTCCTGGTCGTGTCGATATTGGCTATATTTTCAGCAGCGATATCCATCCTTACACGCTGCGCGCTCATGCCGGAGGCGCAGATATCAAATGAGCTTAAAAATGCCATCTTCCTTCCTCCTTATTTGCCTAAAATTGAATTAACGGTCTGGACAATCCTCTCGGCATTAAAGGGCTTTACAATGAAATCCTTAGCGCCTGATTTAATGGCGTCCACAACCATGCTCTCCTGGCCCATGGCCGTGCACATGACAATCTTGGCGGAGGTATCTGATTCCCTGATTTTCTTAAGGGCCTGAAGTCCGTCCATGTTGGGCATTGTAATATCCATGATGACCAGGTCCGGTTTTTCCTCATCATACTTTTTCACGGCTTCCGCCCCATCCTGGGCTTCCACAAAATTGCTGTAGCCCTTCTGTGTCAATGCATTCTTAATCATCATCCTCATAAATGCAGCGTCATCTACCAACATAATCTTTTCCATTGTGCTTTCCCTCACTTTAAATTTGTATTTTTACTCATCCAGGATTTCCTTATCCCGCTCTTTCTCCGGCCCGGCATAGATTCTGTCTTCTATACGGATTGCCACATTTTTCTTGTAAACTCCCATCTTTCCGGTAAACCAGGGCTGTCTCCCCACAAATACCTTCAGATGGCTGTCCTTGGGTTTATTGAGGCTGATCACATCGCCCACCTGAAGCTGCGCCAAATCCCGAAGGCCCAGCTCCACGGTTCCCAGCTGCCCTGTTATGGGAAGCGGGGAGAAACGGATATGATCCAGGAGCGCTTCCTTGTTGTCCTCATAGGCAAAGCCCCTGGCTATGTGCTTGCGGCTGTCTATCAGATGGAAAATGAACTCAAGCAGGGTTCCCGGTATACAGAGCTTTATCTTTTCAACCGCCAATCCCGCCACATCCACATTCAGGTGCACAATGGCCACTGTTTCATCCAGGCCCACCTCCTGAACCATGCTGGGATTTTCCTCCACCCTCTGGATCTTGAAGCTGACATTGATATAATTGGAAAATCCGTCCTTTAGGGCCAGGACAAAATATTCCACTATACGCCGGTATAAGGCCACCTCCACATCCGAATAGCGGTACTTTTGCTCTACCCTGACAATCTCGTCACCGCCGCCCAGCATATGGTTGATAAGCGTAATCACAAGGCCCGGGGTGACGTGTAGCATAAGCGGGACACTATTCTTGATCTTGTCCTGGATTTCCGCATTAGCCATGGTGATGCTGTCATTCTCATGCAGCGAATTCACAAACTCATAATATCTGCGCTCCTGGACCTCCAGAACCGTAATATCAGTCAGCACCCTGAATATGCCGTTCACCTGGGAAGTCAGTATCCTGGCATAATTCTCAAAGACACTGTTGAGTATTTTCATCTTGTCCTTGGTAAACTTCCTTGGACTGTAAAAATCATATTTGCTGTATTTTGTTTCTTCCGCTTCTGTCTTCTGTTCAACTGCCTGCACCTCTTCTTCAGGCCCGCTGCCCTGCATGGACTTAAGAAGCGCGTCTATCTGACTTTGGGATAATACATCTGCCATTGCTAAAGCCACCTTTACTAAATTTATTCAGCCGCTGTTCCTCCGGTCTCTTTTGCCGTATCCCCGGAAGGAAAACCAGGTTCAGCAGACGCGCTCTCCGGAATGTCCGTCGCAGGAGACATGGTAGTGGACACGCCGTCAGCGCTGGGAGCTGCAGGCGCAAACCCATGACCGGACCCATCCGCATCCTGGCCCTGGCCCGTGACCACGGTCCTGTCCGCATTCACACCGCTGTTGTATTCATCGTAATACCGGTTCATGGAATGAAGGTCCGCGCCCTCGTCAATCATCAGTATCTCCACACGGCGATTCTTGGTCCGGCCCTCCCGTGTGCTATTATCTGCAACCGGGCGGAACTGCCCATAGCTTATGTTCACCAGCTTTTCAGGCTTGATGACGCCCTTTTCCTGTATGAATATGCACACCTCCGCGGCGCGCATGGCAGACAGCATGCGGTCCGTCCTGGGATTGTTGGGCCTGTCCGGGTCCCCCTGGGCCGTATGCGCCATGATGTTGATCTGCGACACCCCGTCCTGGGCAGGGCCTATGACATCACAGAATACATCCAGTGTCGTCTTGCCCTGGTCTGTCAGGATGGAACTGTCACCGTCAAAAAAAGTCTTGTCCTCAAAAACAATGAAGGTATAATCCTCACCTCTGGATACGGTCACGCCGTCAATCCCAATCTCATTCATCCGTTCAGCCAGGGTCAGATAGAGCTTGTCAATGTCAACCGGGGTTTCAGTCTCAGGAACATCCAGCGTTCCCTCCATCTCGCTCTCGGCATTACCAACAGGCGAATTAATGGACACCTGTTCCTGCACTTCCTGGGTGGACCGGGGATATATGCTCCGCACGAATACCTCCCATTTCTGCTCATTCAGGTTGGACATGGCAAACAGCATGATAAAAAAAGTAAGGAGCAGGGTAACCATGTCCCCATATGTATCCATCCAGTTCCCGCCGCCGTCGGTGGGCCGTTTTCTTTTATTCCTCACTGTCGCCACCTCCGCCCTTGGCGCTGCCGGCTTCTGCCTTTGACAGAAGCTTTCTCTGCTGGGACTGCTTGATGGAGGCCAGAAGATGCTCCCTTAAGTACTTGGGATTCTCTCCTGACTGGATTGCAATGATTCCTTCTATGATGGTGGAACAATATAGTTCCTCCTCGTCCTGGCGTATGCGCAGTTTCTTTGCAATGGGATGGAAAATCAGGTTGGAAAGCACGCTTCCGTAGAAGGTGGTAATCAGGGCCACCGACATATCCTGTCCCAAATTTGTGGCGCCTCCCCCGTCATCCAGATTCAGCCCCTTTAACATATTGATCAGTCCTACCAGGGTCCCTATCATGCCGAAGGCGGGGGCATAGGCCGACGCCTTTTCATACAGTCCCGCCACCTCGTCATGGCGGGTCATCATGTTCTCCAGTTCCCGCTCCAGCACAAAACGGACTTTATCCGGGTCATTGGCATCCACAATCATAAGCACGCTCTGCCTGAAAAAAGGATCTTTGATCTCATCCGCCTTTTCTTCCAGGGCCAGAAGTCCGCTCTGACGCGCAATCATGGCCAGATCCACCAGCTGTTCAACAAGTTTCGGAATGTTATATTGTTTCCCCCGGAAAAGGACCATGATATGTTTGGGGATATCCATCAGGATGGACAGGGGATAGCTTGCAACCGTAGCTGCAAGGGTCCCTCCCACAACAATCAGGATACTGGACTTATCCACGAAATTCCCCAATTTGTCGGTTCCGATTCCGTTTACTATCAGGAAAGTGCCAACTACAATTCCAATCAGTGTTGTTATGTCCATGTTACGATGCCTCCTGTGCCCACAGCTTTACTTTGATTTGTCCTCAAAGCTGATACAGTTGTTCAGGAATCCCGCTTCCTGTTTTATGATTGAATCAACCGTATCTTTTACCAGGTAATAATTACCGTTCATCATTTTTATCTTTGTCTCCGGAATCGACTCCATATATTCAATCTGGAATAAATTGAGGTAGAGTATTTCTCCGTTCAGGCGGATGACCTTAATCATATAGCCCCTCTTTCCAAGGCTTTCCCCGGCCCTTTTAAGAACCAGGGAAAGCAGTTGTCTCTTAACGCTTCATATTAACCAGTTCCGATAATATCTCATCACTGACCGTGATGATTTTTGAATTGGCCTGGAACCCCCTCTGGGTTGTGATCATCTCCGAAAACTCCTTTGCCAGGTCTACGTTTGACGCCTCCAGATAGCCGCTCATAAGGGAGGAGGTGGCCCCTCCCGGCACAGTGGCTGAGCAGGCGCCTGAGTTGTCTCCCGTGGAAGCCACATAGTAGCTGCCGCCTGCCTTCATAAGGCCTTCCTGGTTCTGGAACGTGGCCACTGCAACCTTGCCGATGGATACCTGACGGTCCTCAGTTACCGTGGCGCCGCCCTTGGTCACCTCCACCGGGATTGTCACCGTAACCTCGCCCAGGCTGTTGATCTGTATACTGGAGGTCAGCAGTGATTCCGCATCATCATCAAACTCCAGGTCCCATGTGGATGTACCGTCCGCCGCGATTGACAGTTTTGCGGCAGTGGGAACCCGCAGGGATACCAGGTTATCGGTTTCCACATCGGTTGCATCGTCTTTTGTCCGGAAACCGTAGACAAAATTTTTCCCGTCCGTGAGCTGCCCCCGGCTGTCCAGCTGGAACTGACCCACACGGGTATATTCATAGCCGGCTCCCTTGATATTGGCCGTGATTTCAGCTGTGTCAGTTCCTGTCATGGATGTGGTCTTGTCCGGAACCGATGCCGTGATGAAAAACCCCTGGGCATTGAGGCATGCGTTCAGCCCGCCTACCTGGGACGGTGTGCTGGCCGTCATATCCGTGATGATGGAACCCATTAATGTTCCGTATCCGTACTGGGCGCCGTTGGTTCCTGCCGCCGTCCCCAGCACCCCTCCTGTGGAATTGACCGCGCTCTGGTACATGGCCTCCTTAAAGGTAAAGGTCTGGGCCTTGAATCCAAAGGTGTTTACATTTGCTATGTTATTACCTATAACGTCTAATTTGCTCTGATGCGCCCGCAGACCTGCGACCGCTGAGTCCATTGCTCTTAACATGATTGAATCCTTTCCGCTGTCCCTGCCGGTGCGCTTCAGGCATCCGGCCAGGCACTCTCTCAGTCCTGCCTACATCAGGACAGCACTATCAATATTTGTGAAAACCCTGTCTTTCATATCGTCCTGCGTCATGGTGGTGACCACCACGTTATTGGGCACGTTGACAATGAATACGCCCTGGCTGCCAATCACCGCCACATCCCTGGCGCCTTTCCTGCGCGCCTCCTCCACGGCATGCTCAAGCCTGCCCAAAAGCTGGCTGTCCACCGCGATGCCTCTTTCCTCCAAACGTCTGGAAGCATGTTTGGAAAAATTCAGGCTTTCATCCATACGGGCCTTCAGTAGTTCGCCAAAGCTGGCGCTGTTTCCCTTCCCGTCCCGGGCAGACACGGATTTACCGCTTCCGTCCGCCTGGGCAAAACCCGGATTATATATTCCATTTATTCCCATCATCTTATTCCTTCCTGACATGCATACAAATCAGACATACAGGTTCTCATCAAGGAGAGGGTTTTCCGCCTTGCCTTTTTCCGTTACCTTATCGCCTTCTCCTCCCTCATTTTTCCCTTCTTCATCCTCATCTTCCGCATAGGGGTTATCAATGCGGCCGATGCCCAGGACATAGGAAAGAGGATATTCCTCATCGTCGCCTTCCAGCTTAAGCATAGGCACTCCGCCGGTCAGGTTCACTGATTCCACTTTTCCATATTTAACATCCACCGGTACCGGCAGGCCGTTGGGCCCTTCCTTGGTCACCGCCACCGTAAGCTCCTGTCCCACAAGACCTGCCGCGTAAGTCTGGCTGGTAACTGCCGTTGACGTGGTGATGGAATCCGTCATGGCGCCCATGGACTGGACCATGGCCATCTGTGTCATCTGGCCCATCATCTCGCTGTTGGACATGGGATTGGTCATATCCTGATTGGCCAGCTGTGCTGCCAGAAGCTTGATGAAGCTGGTAACCGTCAGCGTGTTCTTTTCCGTGGACCCTGCCGAATAATATTGCTGGGTATAAGGGTCTGTTGTACCGCTTACCGAAACATTATCTGCCATTGTTTTAAATCCTCCTGTTTATATAAGGCCCAGCCGGAGCTGCTGGGCAAAAGAATCCCGCTGCCCCCTCCTTCTGTCGTCCTTTTGTTCACCGGGCTCCCTGCGGCCTTCCCTGCCGCCTTCCCTTGAATCCCCAAACTGCTGCTGGGACTGATAGGTGTAAATCACCGTCTCCCTGCCCGTCTTATCCTCCAGGATGCCTGCTATCTGACCTGCATTCTGGCTGAGGATCTCCAGGGTCTTGGGGTTGTCCGACATCAGGGATACCGATGTGCGTCCGGCTTCATAGATGACTCTCAGCGTTACCTTCCCCAAAGAAGCAGGCTCAAACTCAATGGTCAGCGTACCGTCACGCTCCGGCAGCCTGTCTGCCAGGGTCTTGGCAAAGGCCTCCGGCAGTTCCTCCATGTTTGTCCTTACCGGGCTTTGGGTCCCTGCCTGTGCCGCAATCCCGTAGTCCTTAGGCTGCACGGCCGGGTGTGAATCCACTGCGTGGGCCAAAGGCAGTTCCTCCTCCGGCTGTCCATTGCCGTCCACGGTGTCCCTGGTCTGTGCCTTAACAGGAATCTCAGGGACGGCCTGTTCCGTACCGGCCGCCTGCTGCTCCGGTTTCATAACCCCTTCTGCCGGCCGGACCATTGCAGGTTCCTCCTGATTACGGCTTTTTTCTGCCACAGGTACAGGAAACGCCTCTTCTTTTCCCAATGCCTTGAATAAACCGTCCGTCTGTCCTGCGGGACTTACATCTGCATCCAAAACCGTCTGCGCCATATCCCCAAGGATTCCCGGATCAAAATCCCCCTCCTCCGGCAGCACCTGGCCTGCCTCCTGTCCCAATGCATCTGCCGCGTCCTCCCGGACAGCCGTCGCCTGTACCTGCCCCCAAAGGCCCGAACCCTGTGCGTCTGAAACAGCGGCATCCCACTGCTCCGGCAGCTGACCCGGATCCATGCGGAATTGAAAGGTGAAATCCTTCAGCACATCGCCTGTGTCTGCCTTAACAGCCTCCAGTGGAATCCGCCCGGACACCGGTTCCCCGGCATCATTATCCTTTTTATCCGCCGGGCCTGGCTTATCCCTGGTCTCCTCCTTCTTTGACAGCCGTTCTTCTGTTTCCCGGCGGTCCAGGGCCTGCTGCCTGCCTCTCAGCATCCGCAGGAAATCCGTCCCGCTCCTGTCATCCCCTTTATCCCGGTTAACAGATACGTCCGGACCCGCGGTATCCACGGCCTGCCGCACCATCTGCGTCATATCCATCCTTATCAAACCTGTCCCTCCTTTCTATGTGATATTTATAATCAACAGCCTGACAGCTGCGACTACCTTAACAGCCCTATATACGGCCCTGGTACCGGCTCCTGGTAATGTCCCTGATGATGAATTCTTCCACAAATCCCTCTTCTTCCTTCATCTCAGCCCTCTGGTAAGCCTGCATCCTTTTGTCCTTCAGCTTTTCAAACTTGGAAGTGTCCACCTTGGCGGAAATCACCTCTTTCTTCTTGCTCTCTTCCCGCTTTCTTAAAGAAGACAGCTCTTCCTTTTCCCGGCTGATGATTTCTTCCATCCTGCCAATACACATATCGTAAAGGCGGAAGTTCTCAATGGAAGCGCCCGTGGATTTTGTCTGGTCAAATCCCTCCTGGAATCCGTTTAATTTTTCCTTCAGCCGGACAATCTGCTCCTGTTTCGTCATAACATTCCTGGCAATGACCGCATGCTCCGACCTGAGCTCATCCAGCACCTGGGTCTTATAATCCAGTACGGTATCAAGGCTGTATTTAAACCGCTTCAACGGCCTTCCCTCCTTTAACCTGCAATGTTCTGTATCAGCCTCAGGGTTTCATCGTAAGTAAACGACTCGTCTATACCCTGCTGTAAAAATGAATTCATGCTGTTAATCTTGGCAACCGCCTCGTCCAGGGCCGTGTTGGTCCCCTTCTTATAGGCGCCGATGGAAATAAGGTCCGAATTCTTCTGGTACAGGCCCAGCATATTGCGGAAACGGGAGGCGGCCCTCCTGTGTTCCTCCCCCACCACATCCACCATAAGCCTGGATATGCTGGCCCCGATATCAATGGCAGGGAAATGGTTCTCATTGGCAAGCTGGCGGCTCAGTACAATATGCCCGTCCAGGATACCCCGGACCGTGTCCGCTATGGGTTCATTGGTGTCATCTCCTTCCACCAGTACGGTGTACACACCGGTTATGGAGCCCTTGTTAAAATTGCCGCTCCGCTCTAAAAGCCGGGGGAATTCAGCGTATATGGAAGGCGTGTAGCCCCTGGCTATGGGCGGTTCCCCGATGGCCAGGCCGATTTCCCTCTGGGCCATGGCATACCGGGTAAGGGAGTCCATCATGAGCAGTACATCATTGCCCTGGTCCCTGAAGTATTCCGCTATGGTGGTGGCAACCAGGGGACACTTCATCCTCAGCATGGCCGGCTGGTCCGAGGTGGCCACCACCAAAATGGAGCGGCGCATCCCCTCCTCCCCCAGATCCTTTTCCACAAACTCCAGCACTTCCCTTCCACGCTCCCCCACCAGGGCGATGACATTAATATCCGCCTTCACATTCTTTGCTATCATGCCCATCAGGGTACTCTTGCCCACGCCGGAGCCGGCAAATATCCCGATTCTCTGGCCCTTTCCAATGGTATTCAGCCCGTCAATGGCCTTGACCCCAAATTCCAGGCGCTCCCTGATGGGAGGACGGTTTAAGGGGTTGGTATAGGGACTGCTGACCGTGTAGAAGCGGTTTGCCTTAAACCCCTCCTTGCCGTCTATAGGCTCCCCCAGGGCGTCAATGATCCTGCCTATGAGGAAGTCCCCCACAGGCACCTTCAGACGGCGTTTGGTATTGCGCACAAAGCTTCCTGAGGTGATTCCGCTGGTGGCCTCGTACGTCATGATCTGTATCTTTCCATCCTTAAAGCCCACCACCTCGGCCGGCATCTGGCAGTTCTGCTCTTCGTTATAGATCATCACAATATCGCCGATACTGGACCTGCCGCCGGAAGCCTCCATCAGCATACCCACCACATTTTCAATTTTCCCAATATGGCTGACTGTTTCTGATTTGGCAATCAGCTTGGGGATTTTCTCAAACATAAGCACTCCTAAAACCTGATATTTCCCAGTATCTCCCGAATGTTGTCCATTTGGGTGTCAACGCTGATATCAACAATCTCATCCGGCATCTCAATGATGCAGTTTCCGCTGGACTCCTTGTCCATGACCACGAATTTTATATTGTCCGACAGCTTGGCCAATTCGCTGACCACATCCGCGTCCGCCTCCGCCATCATGTCATAATCCGTCTTTTCCATGTATATCTTGACCCAGGCCGACTTTCTCAGCTTTTCCGTCTCAGCTACAAGCATCCTCTTGATGACTTCCCCGCTGGACCTGAGGCTGATGTGTATGACCTTTTCAGCAATGGCAACCGAACAGTCCTTTAGTTCCTCCAGGTAGTTCCTAAGGCTTTTTTCCTTTGCCTGGCCAATGGATGCCATGGCCTGTTCCATATCACGCCTGAATTCTTCTTCCTGGCGCCTGAAAAAATCAGCCTGTTCCATGGCAGCCTGTTCGGTTCCCGACTTGTATCCCGCTTCAAACCCTTCCCTGCAGCCTTCTTCTATGGCGGTTTTCTTAAGCTGCTCCGCCTGTTTCCCTGCTTCCTTGAGAATATCCCCGGCCATCTGGTTGGCCTTTAACAGAATCTGCCGGGCCTGCTCCCTGGCGTCCTCCACCACATCCGCGGTTCCCGGTTCCGCCGTCCTTTTGGCAGGGGCGGGACTGTTTTTTCCTGTATGGGCATGCTCCTCCTTGTCCCCGCTTTTCTGCATTGGGGGCGCGATATCACTCTGGGCAGGAGGGACAAACTGCACTATCTCTATTCCTGTTCCCGGTTTTATGATGCAGCTAGACGATGATGTTGTCATCATCTCCCCCCTTCTTGATAATCACTTCACCGGCATCCTCCAGATTCCGGATGATATTAACAATACGCTGCTGTGCTTCTTCCACATCCTTCATCCTGACATTGGTGGTAATCTCCAGATCGGCCTGTACGGTTTCCGCCATACGCTTTGACATGTTGGAGAAAAATACCTGTTTCATCTCATCTGATGCACTCTTAAGCGCATACACAATATCCCTTGCGTCGCAGTCACGGACAAAACGCTGTACGGAACGGTCGTCCATATCCATGATATTTTCAAATACAAACATCTTGTCGCGGATGCTCTGGGCCAGCTCAGGATTGGTCTTATCCATCTCGTCAAAGATGCGTTTTTCATTGGTGCGGTCCACATGGTTCATGATATCCGCCACATAATCCACGCCGCCCAGGTTCATATTGTCCTCGCTGGTAATGATGGTGGCGAACTTGCGCTTCATCTCCTCCTCCACAATGGCAATGGCTTCCGGTGATACCCGGTCCATCTTGGCCATGCCTTCCAGGGTCGGTATCCGCTTGGCCTCAGGCAGCTGCTCCAGCACCTGCGCCGCCTGCTCCGGGTCCATATAGGACATGATGAGCGCGATTACCTGAGGACGCTCATGCTGCAGAAGGGACAAAAGGGCTTTGGGATCCCCTTTCATAAAGAAGTTGAAGGGCTTGGACTGAAGGGTTTTGGACACCTTCTCCAAAAGGCTTCTGGCCGTTGTCTCCCCAAAGGCCTTTTCCAGGACATTCCTGGCATAATCAAGCCCGCCGTCCGTCATCATCTTATGGGTAAGGCAGAGCTTATAAAACTCGTCCAGCGCGCCTTCCACCTGGCTGTTGGTGGTCCTTCCCATCTTTGCCACCTCATACGTCAGGTCCTCAATGTCCTGCTCATTCAGATATTTATAAATCTGGGATGCCCGGTCAGCCCCAAGGGATACAACCACAATGGCTGCTTTCTGCTTTGTATCCATGTTTTTAATATCCACAGGCCCCTTGGCTGCTTCAGTCTTATCTTTCTTTTCTTCTGCGGTTTCCGGCAATATCCCCTACCTCCCCTCTGAGCCAGCTCTGTACCAGCTTGGCCGCTATCTGTGGATTCTGATCCACGAATTCCCCTATGTTCTGTTTCAGCTTCAGGCTGTGCTGCATCCTGAGATTGAGGATTTCCTCATTGCGCTCCATCTCAGCGTTCTCCGCCTGCATCTGAAGCCCTGCCTCGGTATTAAGTACATTGACAGGCGGAGCTTCTGTCTCAGGCGCCCTGGCTTCTTCCTCCACAGCGTACATATTGGGTGAGTCCACATACTCGTCCGCCTTCCTGCGCCTGCGCCTCTTCTCCATAAGCAGCAGTAAAAGAAGCAGGAGAATCAGGATTCCGCCCGCTATCATGGCTATCACGATAGGAAGAGGCAGACCGTCATCCTTCGTCTGAGGCTGTTCAGGCGGGGTGATTACCGGCACTGCTTCCTGGGACGGCGCCCTCACAATGGTAATGCTCTGATTGGCCAGGTCCCGGGGGATGCCCGCAGAATCAGCCACCAGGTTAATCAGCTGATTATTGGTCACCGTGGTGGTATCATCTGTGTTGATCACAATACCCACGGTTGCGTTTTCCAGCACGCCCGGGTCCACCTGGCGCTGTTCCTTTACCGAATTGTAAAGCCATTCCCTGGTGGCGCTGCTGTTGCTGTAGCTGTCCGCTATGGCCTGGGTATTATCCTGGTTGGTATAGCGCGGGGTGTCCGCATTGGCGTCAGCTCCCGCCACGCCCCCGGCTCCCTGGTCCGAGGCAGCCGAATTCTCATTGATGGTATCTTCCCTGTTTAGGAGTCCTGTCTTATCCTGCTCATTTATCTTTTCCGGCGTACTGTACTGCGTATTCTCCTGTATCAGCCGCTCCATGTTCAGAGTTCCCTTAACCGATACAGCCACATTGCCCGATCCGTACAGCTTTTCCAGCACGCGGCGCACATTGACGCTGATATTGTTCTCAATGAGGCTGGTAAGGGCTGTCAGGTCCTTGGCGCTGCCAAAGGCGTCCTCGCCCCCGGCGCTGCCCCCCACCTCCATCATTGTGTCCGCGTCAAAAACAGCCACATTAGTAAAATTCAGTCCTCTCACCGATCTGGCTATCAGGTTCTTGATTGCCGCTGCCTTACTGTCATTCAGGCTCTGCCCCGCCTCCATGGTAACAACCACGGATGCAGACGCATCCGTATTGGTGTTATCCTGAAGGGCATACTTCTGCTCCGCCGCTTCTGCGATGGTCACCTTGGCGTCCTGTACGCCTTCAAACAGGCGTATCTGCGCTCCCAGCCTGTCCTGTAAGTCATACAGGGTATATTGTTTCTTATCTGACTCTGTTGTCATAAGCCCCGCGTTGTTGCGGTACATATCATAGGTAAAGCCGCTTTTGGGATACCCCTTGCTGAGAAGCTCGGCCCTGGTCTGGTCCGCCTTTACCGCAGGAACGCGGATTGCCCCATCCTTGTCATTAAAGCGGTAGTCAACCCCTTCTTCCTGCAAAAGGGCCACCACCTCCTGGGCTTCCTCCTGGTTAAGGCCCGTAAACAGGGTACTATAATCCGTGTTCGTCCCCAGTTTCAGAACCAACACCGCAATAATGGCAATTGCAGCAGTCCCTCCTGCAATTGCCATAAGCATTTTTCTTGACTTGTCTGATAGATTCTGCCAGTGTTCTTTTAATTTTTGCATGATAATCCAGCCTTTTGCTTTTGTTTATGTAAAAATCAGACATTCATCTTTATCAGCTCGCTGTAAGATTCCATGGCCTTATTCCGCAGGGAAATCATCACCTCAAGACTCAGCGCCGCCTTAGCCTCCGCTATGGGAAGCGAATGCGCGTCGTCCAGCTGGCCTGTAGCCAGCAGGTATTGTTTCTTTTCCACATCCTTTTGTGTGGTATAAACCTGACCGACCACATTCTTAAGCACATCCTTAAATATAGGCTCCTCTGATGAATAAGCTGCGTTTCCCTTTGCAGAGGACAACTCACGTATGGGTTCCCATTCTTTCATTAATGTTATGAACGATGTTCCTGTTTCCATATTCATTTCCCTTCCCTGTTCCGGAGCCTGTTTGAAAATCCATACCCCTGACCGTTAAAATGTCTTGTGCCGTTAAAATGCCTTCGCAGCATTGCGCAGGCGTGTGATATCATTACTGATGGAACTGACCATATACTGATACTCGTAAGCGGCGCGCACCAATTCCACCTGCTCCTGGTCCATGTCCACGTTATTGCCGTCCAGACGGCTGGACTCGGTCCAGGTCGTCCGCAGCCTGGCCTGCACCCCGTCAATGGCCCTGGATACCGCCAGCGGATTATCCATTTCCTTACCGGCGCCCTGGAGTCTGCGTATCAGCTCATCTTCAAACGTCACCTGCTGCGACTTGAATCCGGGCGTGTCATCATTGGCTATATTATTAAGCGTTATGGTCTGTCTGCCCCACAGATAATCCAGCACCTTTTCCGTAAGCGCGATTCCATTTCCATAAAATCCTGACATCTTTTGTACTCCTTTTTTCATGACAAACAGGCAGGGAAACCTAAACCTCACGATTCCCCTGCCCAGGTTCCATTTGAGTCCAGTTCTTTCTTCCGGCATTTTTTTCCGCAACATCTGCCACTTGAACCATCATCAGAAAGTATCGCTGATTGATAGGTGAAAGCTGCCTGAAAATCATAGCCATCTCTTCAGACCTTGACTTTTCCATATTTTTCATATCACTCCTTTATATGGTAAGAAACAGATGTATTTTTTATTACCTTTGTGATATTACAATATCACTAAATTAATAAAAAATCAATTAGAATATGACATAACTATCAAAAAAATCCTATTTTTCGTCAATATGCGCGAAATTTGTCACCGGAAAAGTACGGTAGGAAATTGTATATTTTTAGAATTATGAGGTATGATGAGAATTTATAAACCTTGTATTTTATTAATCCTGTGATATGATAAAATAAAAAAATCGTATAGATTCTATTACATTGCGGCAGAACAGGCTGTATAATCAGCCAATCGGGATTAAAATACTATAAATGTGTATTTTAAAATCATGTTTGGTATGTTCAAATCTGCTTTTTTGGTTTATCATAGGGATATACTCCCCCTACTTGACAAAAAAATCATCCGCACAAAAGAGAACGGTAGGCGGCCAGGCAGAATCAGCTACATGTAAACAGAAATGAGGTAAACTCGTGCTTCAGCGTTTAAAGCAGGTAAGAAAGGCCCTTGGGTACACACAGACAGAATTCGCTAAATTTTTAGGAATAACACAGACCTCTTATTCCATGATTGAAAACGGCATACGTCCCTTATCCGACAAATATGTCCGCATCATCTGTATCACATTCAATGTATCAGAACAATATCTGGTAAGCGGACAAGGAGAAATGTTTGTATCGTCTCCTCATAAAAAAGAGCTTTTGGATTTGTTTTCCCAACTGCTGCCGGACACACAGGACTATCTCCTAATCATGGCAAAAGAGCTTCTGAAAATGCAGCAGAAACTATTTGAATGTACAAGTCCCCTTGAGGATAACACCGACGGAAAAAATCATAAGATTTGATTCAAATGATACTTGCGTATATTCAGGATAAATATGGTTTTAACATATTACAATATCGTTTCAAAACAATAACTTTCTATACCTTGTCAACATGCTGAGGAGAGCTGTTCCATTCATTCTACACACAGTAAAAGGCCGCAACTTCATAAGCTGCGGCCTGGATACTTCTCATAATTTCTTAAATTGTTTCCCCTTGTAAAATCCTCATCATATGCGCGTGCACCTTTTTTCCGCAGGTACCGTCCAGATTAGCGGCCATTGTCTCCAGTTCCTTCATCTGACGGGACCTTACCGCCTTAAGTTTTCCCTCTGCCAATGCATCCATGAAGCCTCCAAGGGAGAATATACGGCTTTCATAACAGAAAAATCCATACTTCTTTTCTATCTTTTCAAATCCATCCTCCCCTTTGGTCAGTTTTCCGTAATCTTCATCCGACAGGGTTGGGTAAAAGGCGGTGCAGGTATTATCCTCCACATTGATGGCGGCTGTTTTTCCATCACGGCAACGCTGGACCAGAATTGTTTTATCGTCCATTTTCTTGGCAAAGGAACAGGTACCGTGATATTGCGGGCAGTAACCGTTGGCTTCCAGGTCAGCCTGCCCGAAGAATTCCGCCGCCAGAACCGTCATGCCGCCGGCCGCCTTGTCAAACCGAATGATTCCGTTGGAAAACGAGGGGATGATGACCAGGTATTGTCCCATATTGAGCAGGCCGGTGGCGTATGGCAATTCATCATACCGCCATTTTCTGGCGGACAGTCTGCCAGACACGCAGAATCTGCGCGTCTCTCCTGTCCGGATATCCCACCTGACTACGTCACGGGTTTTGACTTCGGCCAGCCATATACAATCCTTGTCAACCGCCATTCCTGAATATCCGGTGTCCTCCTCTCCTGCCGTGAAAAAGGCGTATGTGCTGTCTGCCATGGAAAAGCGGAGGAGCTGATTGGTATAGGGGGCTGAAATCCACAGATATTCGCCGGATTCACATGCGTCGGAAGTGATGCCCAACTCCCTGTTGGCTGCTTTCTGCGCCCACTCCTTTTCCTTTACCTTCTCTAACAGCACATCCATACACTGATCATGGAACTTCCATTGTTTCGTATCACAATGATATTCCATAATAGGATTCCTGTAAGAGGGGACATAGAATATCCGGTTCCCGTAACAAAAAATCCTCTGGAAGCACAGATTCACGTCCTGCTGCTGTTCAAACAGCGGCATCTGCTCCCCTGTTTTCATATCATAAGCCATGGGCATACCAGATGCTGAAGGCGAGAGATACAGGGCATTCCCCCTGGCTGCCATAAATAGATAGGCCGGTTTCCATTTAGGCTGTCCCCTCAGCCGGTCCGCCAGGCCGATTCTTCCGTCCTGTGGCTCCATACATACAAGGGCATTATATTCCGCGCCGGTCATCCAGAGCTTCCCTTCATGGCTGACCGCGTCCGCTATCTTAAACCGCTGCTTTTCCTCCTGCGTAAAACTGCCTGTAATGAAATTATTAAGAATAAAAACAGGCTTTCCCGCAGCCATGAACAGATTCACCACCGAGGTGGCGTCTTCCCCGATATATCCGTCAGCAAGGGCCACGGTATTCGTAATGTCCTGCGTATCATCCCATATGCCAATATGGCTGTCCATAAAATCCGCCGTCAGACTCCGGTACTCTTCTAAAAGGTCCGGGCGGATAGAGCGGATAGTGGCCTCCAGCAGGGGATGGGGACGCCATATCAGGGCAACACGGTTCTGATACTTAAACGTGTCAAACACAAGCTTCAGCTTCTTAAGCATATGTTCCCCGTCACTGAGGAAACGGTTAATGCTGGTGTTAAGCATCAGGGACTTCCTGCCCTCCAGAACCGGCCTCCACGATTGGGGCATCTGTGCCCCTGACCTGCATGTCTGTATCACTTTATCCAGCTTGGGGGAGCCAAGGGGAAGCACCTTGTGGTAATAATGCATCTGCCTCATACTCTCCTTAACAAACTCTGACTGTATGATCATATAGTCCACATTGCGGTAGGCCGGAAGTTCCCATTGGGAGAAAAAGCCGGAGGTTACATAATATGGAACGTAGACCAGCTTCCCCACATATTTCTTAAGCTCTGAAGAATAATACGCCGGGTCAATGCTTGTAACATAATTACAGTCATCATATGGATTATGGATATAGGCCAGATCCGGGCAGGCAGATTCCAGGGAATACTGCCTGTAGTCTGTCACCGGTACCTCCTTCGGGAACCGCTCCCCGTCATAGCACTGACTCCAGCCTCCCCGGGCCTTATCATACTCATAATACGGCAGAGGCATCACCCGGCATTCGCATGCAGGGTCCTCCCGGCAGGCCAGCCATATGCTCTCCATGCTGTCCCACATCTCCGCCTTGTAGGGCATAAATACCACAAGGAAGGTGTCGGGTAGTCCGGTGATAAGCGATGCCGCCTGGTCCAGTATATCATCCAGGCCGGACAGAATGGAGGCCCGGAGCATACCGGAGGCAGCGCAGGTGTGTAAGGACGACAGATTGCTGCGGTAGGCAGCGAATAAGGCAGACATGGCTTCCAGTCCGGAAGTATGCTCCGTTGCCGCGCCCTCTATGGCTTCCGAAGCCTGACGGCAGTCTTCCACATATCCTTCGGCGCTGTATATATCCGCTCCGGCGATTATCTTGTGCATGGACTGCATGGTATCCAGCAGCCTCAGCAGCTTCCTTTTAATCATAACACGCATAAGCCTTTATTCTCCTGTTCTGAATTTCTCTTGAAGCAGACATTCCCTTATCTTTGTAGAGCTTGTTTTCTCCGTATATGGAAAAAACACAATATTGGCGCCGTTTTTTTCCAGGAACTCTTTATCCGCCAGCCAGTATGGATTGCTGTCATGATCATCCCCGGAAAACTGGCAGTCAAAGTGGTACATCTTATATGCATCGCGGATTCCCGCATAATCCACAGGCAGGACGTCTACCTGGTCCGCGTACTGACAGGAGCGGACCACCTCCGCCCGTTCCTCCTCAGGAATGACCGGGTACTTCTTCTTCAGCCGGTATACGCCTTCATCAGGAACAATACCCACAATCAGATACTCACACTGTTCTTTTGCCCTGCGCAGCAGATTCACATGTCCTACATGGAACATATCAAATGCGCCCGCCACATATCCTATGTTATATTGTTTACATGCCTCCGTTTTCTCTTTTGTACTTATAGAAAACGTCCGGTAATTCCTGGGATACGCTTTCCCCGAATCATATATGCTGTAGTCTCTCACATTCATGGAATCCAACTGTCTGGCTACCGCCAGATAGTTCTTGATACAGATGATTACCTTATATTCATCCATCGGTAATTCCTTTAATATATCCGGCGGCTGTATCTCAATTCCCTCTATTTTCTCCCCCCATCTATCACTGTTATTATCAATGATGGCGCACACGGGATATTCTTTTCCATACATCGTCAAAAAGCGTTTTGTAAACGCGCCTGAACCAAACAAAATCAATTTCCTGGTATCCGCGTTCTTGAATATATCTACAAACAGCCGCTGGTACTCTGTTTCGGAATAGTTCATACGCTGGCGGTTTGAATTGACTATGTCAGAATTTCTGCGGTGTCTCTCATAATAGATATGAAGCTCCTCCGTCCTCAACAGACTTCCCAGAAAATCCCATTCTGCTTTCTGCCAACGCTGCAGGTGTTTTATTAATCCATATCTCTCGTATAAACAATTGATTGGAATAATCTTCTGAAATCCAATATTTCCTGCGTAAAAAGTAGAAATCATCCGTTGGATAATGGCATTAGCCGGATAATACTCCGCACAAAATTCCTGATCATAAAAAACAAATTCCCCGTCTACAACAAAGCTGTTGAGGGGCACCAGATCAAGATATCCTCTGCGAAGAACCGCGCCTTCCCCATCTCCTCTGTCAGCTTTTACAATCTCGGATGACTGAAGAATCAGATTGCGGAAATGATCCATTACCTGCAAAAATAACTCCTTATCTGATTGCAGTAACCGTTTCAGGTAAAGCTGCCCCGACTCCGCCTTCATGTAGGGCATCTGGTATACACCATTAACAATCTTTGCCTCTACCACACCCAGGCCATGGGCCTTCAGATCCTCACCATGTTCTGCCAGCTGGTATAGACGCCTTGTTCCTTCTGCGAATGCGGCTTTTTTTTCTACGATTCCTGATTTGTGTATAATGGTAAGGAGGGCGTCATCCTTTCCACGGTCCATAGAACTGGTCACGTGGCTGACATCTGATAAGGCGCCATCCATGGAGCACTCAATCAGATAAGCGTTTGCCATCTGATGGAACATGCCGTTCTCTATCAATCCATCATAAAGAGCCTCTTCTTCCAGAAAAACCGAATCAGGGTAATTATAGGTAGGGAAAATACGATTTGCCAAATCTTCATTTGGCAAAAAATCCCCTGCATAAATATGGGAAGGATTCTCTAAATCAGTAAGTACAGAAAAAAACTGAAATGATTGCCAGCCGGAATCTCTAAGCATACGTGTTAATGCTGCGCGGTCGTACATTCTTCCCTGAAAGGTATCCTGGTTCTTTACATAAACCCTCCTGTAATTCTCTATTCCATCAAAGCTCCGGCCTGTATAGGATTCCCTGTCGCCACAGAAATAGCGCAGTCCCAGGCGGTTATTCATGCCAAGAAGCATGCGGCCGTCCGGCTTTAGCAGGTTCTTCCAGCATACGAGTACGTTTTCTGGTCCTTTCCATTTTTCCAAATCTGCAACCGATATAATATAATCAAAATAGCCGGCGTATTCCTGCTGCCAGTCATCCTGTATTGTCCGGTCCACATCCTCACATATAACCTCTGGCAAATGTTCTGTCAATTCTTCTGCCAACGCGTCGTCTCGTTTTCCAATATACATTGCACGGCCGGACACTTTAAAGTCATACCAGCGCAGCAGTCCTTTTTTTATTTCCCTTATGGTTTTTTCTGCCTGTATATCCATCTGCAATACTCACAATCCCTTTTTATTTTTCAGACAGCAGCGTCCGTATTCTCATATATCCATGACTTGATTTTCTCGTCAATCAGCAGTATGTTTTTGCATCCTCCTGTTTGCAATTTCAATGCAATCTCATAGTGATGCCGGCTATGCACTGCAACGATTACCAGCGCATCCTCCACAATCTGCTTTTGAATCTCTGGAAACACAAAAATGTGTTTACCATCCAATTGCTCTGGATTCTTCTCTGCTTCTGAAACAATAAAGCCCTTCACTTTGTCCGCGGCATTCATCAGCTTTAAACAGGTCCACACCCGTTGTCCAATCCTGCCCGCGCCATATAGATATATCTTCCCAAACTGTGCCACCAGTTGTTGAAAGCACCTCACAGAGAATGAATGGTTAAGTACCGGTATGATGGAAATTCTTGAATCCTCATATCCTTTTGCCGTCATCACAAAAAATGAATCAGGGTTATCGACCATCTGTTTCAATGTCTCTTTTTCCCCTTCATTCCAGACTTGTGATTCAAAACCTTGATTCCTGATATCTTTTAATTCTTCCTGCACCTTCATCAAAAATGTATACTGATAGGGCAATGATAACCTTGTATAGTTCCACATGTAATTCCTGTATTTAATCCATGCGGCAATCTGCTCCAGTTCACGCAGCCACTGGGCCTCATATGCCCCGGATCCGGCCCGATTCCTGATATACCGCTCAATCTCCTTTAATTCATCACACACACAAAAGATTTTCTGAGGATTATGGACGGAAGATCCGGCATTATCAACACGGTAATTCAGAACAGCTTCTTCGATAAAACACAGACGTTTTGCGCCGGCATTCACTTTAAATGCAAAGGCAATATCCTGATAGGACGCCCCTGGTGTCTCCTGGAACCATATATCATTCTCTTCCAGGAATGATTTTCTGTAAAGAGAAGCCCATACGCTGGGATGTACGCCGAATATCCCCGGATTATCTTGTGGCGAAAAAACCGTATGGTAAGGAAATTTTCCCAGCATATCTTCAAACACGGCAGGACATGCAGCGTTCTCACGATATGTATTGTAATTGCCCTTTACAAAATCCACCTGATTCCTCTCAGCAGCGTTATATAAACTGCGGAACATATCAGGCTCCGCAAAGTCATCGCTCTCTACAATGCCAATATATTGCCCCTGCGCAGCCCTGATTCCCATGTTCACAGAATGACCATATCCTGTATTACTTTTGTGGATTGCCTTGAAACGGTGGTCTGACGCTGTAAAATGATCTATAATCTGCCGGGAACTATCCGTGGAGCCGTCATTTACACAGATTATCTCTATGTCCTTAAGGGTTTGCACACTTAAGCTTTGAAGGCACTGTTTCAGGTACTTTGCTGTATTATAGACGGGGACTATGACGGATACTTTCATTTGCTCTCTCCTGTATATTATAAATTCTTACCTTCACTTTTCCATTCTGTTAACATGACTGATTCAATATACTCATGGAATGAATGCTCCCATATCCCATGTTCCGTTAACATAGGCTGTATTTCCTCCATATTTTTCCTGTTTAATCCAATAATCACTCCGGTCTCATTATAGGATGATTTGAATTCACACAATGGAACTACCGGATGATTCTTAAATTGTTTTGGATTATTTTCTTTTTGAGTTACTAAGAACCCCTGATATATAATTCCATTTCTTTCAAAATAGCCGGCATACCGTTCAGCAACTATCCCCGCTCCATAAATGTATATTTTTTGATTTTTTTTACAGTAACTATGGAGTCTGTATATTTTCTTACATTCTTTCAGAAATCCTTTTAAATCATTGATCGCAAAATAATATGCTATTTTGGGACTCAAGCAAGCCAGACTCCATAGCTGAAATGTATTAAGGCTGGACATACCTGTCAGAATCTTTCTATATCTGAAAAAAGTTTGAATATTATAAACATTTCCCCTCCGAAAATTCAAAAAACTCCATGGCTCCAAACATGAATAATAGCCTAATTTATTAATTGCCTCCCATTTATTGGTATAGTATGAAGGTAAGGCGTTCATCGTTGAGGGCCAATATTCACACAAGACTTGGAACGCATCCTGATACCATCCTGTCTTCTTCTTTAACCGCGATCCCCATACTTCCTGATCAGCCGCCAGATAATATGCCTTGAACCTATCCAGTCTGCAAATGGATTCAAAATATAGGCCTATATGAGAATAATTAATACGTTCAGGAATTTCATATTTTTCTTCTATATATGACCATGGCGCATTCTCAAGTAATGTGTGCACATTCACAATTACGGACCCAAAAAGTGTCATGTGCCAGGCACAGTCCTGAAACAACTCATTCCCGTCCGCATACTCGCGTGTTCCAATCCTTCCTTTGTCTATTCCGTTAATTACTATTATGTCATAGTCAGAATCAAGCAACGCAATAATTTGCTTTAATATTTTTTCAGAATGACGCACGGAATCGCCGCAAATCCACAGATAGTCATATATATGATTTTGTGCATATTGTTCATAAATGTACATTACCTTATGATTAGCATGCCAGTCGGATGGTGTATGGATATAATCAATATTCTCGTATACTTTCTTCCATTTCTTTACAACTAATTCTGTGACATTGTCCTCGCTGGAATCGTAGAAGAAGATATTGATTCTTAACTGATAGAATAGAGAGGCGAATTGCTCCAAAAATTCCTTTACCATTGTGCATCTGTTATAAGTAGGTATGCAAAAGGCAAGTTTCGGTAAATTGCTCATCTAAGTTAACTCCTATTATTTAAAACAATCCGAGTATCTCAAATAGTCAAAATATTTCGCTTCAATGAAATAATCAGGTATCAAGGATATATATTTCCTTAGGCTGTTTCCATGTAATACAATTTCGTGGTACTGAATAGTTCTCACTTAAATCGTCTATTATTTTTTTTGCCAGACCTTCATGTTTAACTGCCACTAATATTTGATCAAATTCAATATTAGATATCATAGCAACATCGCTTACTCGGTGATTATCCGTACTCAATTCCTGATACTTTTGATCAACCCATAGTACTAATTTCATGCTCGTCTGCTTTTGTATCTGAAAAAAGTAATCCTTTCCTACGGCCCCCGCGCCATATAAAACAAGCCGCTTGCCTTCCAAACCTTTTATATCAAACATATACAAGGGCATATATACTGAACCTGATAACCCAAGCTTCTTGTTTAAACCATCAACTGTCATTAAAACAATCATTCTATCCAACTGTCTTAAAAGTACTTTACTATTTTTTAGCTTTGTAAAAACAGCTTTTAACTCTTTGAATAACATATTAACGTGGCTAAGATAATCCTCACGCATAGAATAAATCGTGTTTCCACAATGGAGCCGATAATGATAATATGTCTTCTTGCCGATATAGTAAGAATTCGCTTCCAGTATATAAACAATATTTAACAAACAATCTTCTCCTATGCACATTGTTGCAGGTACTCTATTCATAACAATCTTAAGAATATTTGACCTGTAAATTTTTGTCCACAGTGCATATATCATGCCTGTCTTCTGCCTATCATCACTGAACAGAAAATTTGTCACAATATATTCCTTTTCTTCTGCCAATCTATACTCTTTCTCTATTAACGAATCTTCTACAATCCTGCATGTATCTCCCTCTTCTATGTAACCTGAAGTAACCATGTCCACGTCATATTTTAAAGCAATACCCATAAGGTATTCATACATTCCATCTTCTATCCAGTCATCCCCATCAACAAAACCAATATATTCTCCCTTTGCCTCCTTAACCCCCCTTGCTCTCGCCAGTACCCGTCCTTGATTTTTTTGATGAATGACACGAAATCTTTGATCTGCACCGGCATAACAATCACATACATCTGCTGAACCATCTGTAGAGCCATCATCAATCATAATCACTTCTATATTTTTGTATCGTTGTTTCGATATACTACTGAGACATTTATCTATATAATTATAATTATTATATACTGGGACAATTATACTAACCAATGGTTTATTCATATTCTATTTATGTGATGTTTTTATAGAAGCATAACATCATATTCCCTTCAATTGTTCAATCTGTGATACTACTTTTATCGGAATGGCATAATGATACTTGGTGAAAACTCTATTCTATTGTAACCACCCCTGTAATACCATATTCTACCAACATAGCTTTTATTTGACTTCCTATTTCACCTGCAATAGCAACCAACACAATTGCATCCTTTAAAGAACTTTTTATTTCTTTAAATTCTATAATAGAGTGCCCCCATATACTCTTTTTATCTTCCTCTTTTTTTGTTACAATTACTCCATCTACGATAATATTCAATCCATTTAGTTCACGAAATACTTCATCTGCATACTTTCCCGCACCATAGATATATATACTCTTTCCTCTACTCATCTCTGCCACTTGCTTTACACGTATTTCGATTGCTTTCCGGCTCATTTTTCCGCATATTAAATTCCATAAATGCCTATCTAATAAGTCTGTTCCATTGAAACTTATATGCTCCTTCTCAACAATGTTTCTTATAATTATACTCAACTCAGAAAGTATCTCACTCAAAGCAAACTTTCCGTTATCATCTAATTCGATAGCATTAGCTGCATCGTATAACTCTTTGTAACAAACAAACAGGCTCTCCGCTTTTACCTTTTCTGTTTCCGAAGTAGTAATGGAATTACATCTTCTTAATCGATGATAGTATGATTCATTAATACATTTCACTCTTTTAGCTTTTAAAAAACATAAAGGAACATAAAGATTATCTTCAAAAACCAAGTCATCTTTAAAAAAAAGAGTTTCAGCAAATAAAAAGTCTTTATTTATTAAATACCGGGGTACACATCCATAAGCAAACTCATTATTGCTTAATAAATCTGCCAACATTTTTTGTCCACTGCATACCAAATCATACTCGTAATTGTATCGAAACTTCGTTGTCCGATATCTCTGTTCCAACTCTTTACTCTCATAAACGCACTCCATGCCAAACGATACCACATCAACATGATTGCTTTCAGCAATATAATATAACTTTCTTAATGCATCCTTTACAATAGAATCATCTGAATCCACAAACCAGATATATTTTCCTTTTGCTGCATAAATACCATCATTCCGCGAAGCAGACAGCCCTTTGTTTTTATCATGGAAGATTGTACGAATCTTTTGGTTTTTCAATGCATACTCTCGTAGTATCTCTTTTGAAGCATCGGTAGAACAATCTTCTACGCAAATAACTTCAAACACCACTCCCTCTTGAGACAAAATACTATCCAAACAATAAGATAAATATTTTTGTACATTATATACCGGTACCACAACAGAAATTTCTATCGGATAATCTTTCATAATATTTTCGTTTCTCCCTATGTATCCATTCCAAATATTAAAAGGTTTTTCATTCTATTACTGCAAGCTTGCCCGAAACATCCTGAACGCAAAATCAACTGGTCAATTTCAGGTTATTTAGCAACAATTGTGGTTCTGAAATATATGTATCTGATATCCACCTAATCTTATTGCCGGGTACACCGAGTGCAGCCAAGTCCTCTTTTATGGCACATACTTTTGAGGCCCATAATACGGACAACACAACATAATCATAATCACTATGCTTCATAATAACAGGTGATAACACCGGTAAACTTTTCTGAAGATTCTTATAATTTTTATCAACCCAAATTACATTCTGCTTCTGTATATTTACTAAATAATCGTATATATATATTCCCGTCGCTCCGGCACCATATAATATAATTTTTTTATTTTTTTCTATTCCCCCAAACGGAATGAGTATCTTTTCACTTTTTGATTCTTCAAATACATATATTGCCTTCATTAACAATAAATATAGTATAAAATATTGTAATTGTTTTTCTATACATGTCATATTCTTTGCACAGGAAAAACGCATAATCCAGTCAGGATAGTATTTTCTGACCACTTCCAGTACATCCCCTCTAACCGTATGCTTATAAGAATTGTTTCTTACCCGATAATGGTAGAAAGCCTCGTGGGTAATGTAAATTGATTTAGCCTCTATGATACATGGCAGGCTACACATGACATCATCCGTCAGATTTTTGCTTAATTCAGGTAACAGTAAGTACTTCTTTACCAATTCTCTTTCATATATTTTGTTACATAAACTAACAGTAATTCCATATTCGAAAAATGTTCCCCCATATAAAATGTAAGGTTCTATTTTTTCATCAAACTTCGCTCCTGTATATATCCCTTCCTGAAGTTTGGTTTTCCTAATAAATGAGTAATCTCCTGCGGTATCAATCAAGCCCGATTCTATAACTCTTGCCCCATATGTAACAGCCAGTTCCATCAGTCTTTCATACATACCTGGTTCAATCCAGTCATCACCATCCACAAACCCCACATACTTACCCGTTGCAACCATAATTCCCGCTTTTCGAGCACTATCCGCACCGCCATTAATCTTATGTATTACCTTAATTCTGGAATCCAACTTTGCATACTTATCACAAATATCCCCACAAGAGTCGCACGAACCATCATCTACTAATATTATTTCCAGATTTCTATATGTTTGATTGATAATGCTTTGAATACATTGCTCTGCATACAATTCCACATTATAGAAAATAGCAATTACACTAATCTTATACATAATTACCTCCCGACAATTTTGAATAAAGAGCCCCTAAGTGGTTAAAAGGTACTCGTAATGGCTATCGGAGCATTTATTAAACCTCTCTTATAAATATTTTCTAAAATATGATTCTACACTTTTATCAAATGTAAACTGTATCTTTTTATCTGGCAATCCCCCCAGCAATGCTCTAAGTTTTTTTGTGTCAATCTTCTCCTCAGAAAGCATCATTATTATCCGTGCAACATTCTCCATAGACTCTAACGGCCAGTTATATCTGGCAATCTCCTGGGTTCCAAGGCGTATCCCATAACCCTCAAATAATTTCTTACCTTTTTTGTTTAGTGTTATTCCATACTTTATACTGTTATCAAAAATTCGATTCATACTTTCTTTATCTGTTCTGATAAATAACTGATGTGTTCTGGAAAACTTTCCGTTGATTGCCGCAACATCCATTCCTAAGTTTTGCAGATATCTTCCCAATTCATTTGCCAAATCTACAATATGTTTTTGATAGGCATGACCAAAATTAGCAAACTCTACCAATGTAAACAGCAGGCTTACTTTTTGATGCATTTGTGTATGCCTGATATAGATTGGATTTATGCTTGTCTCTAATCTTTTATGTAAGCTGTCATTATTTGTCATAATGATTCCACATGCAGGTCCTGGGAATGTCTTATGCGTACCACCAAACACGACTAAGTTATCTATCATGTCCAACGGATTATCAATCAGACCCGCTCCAATCAACCCCAGAATTTGACTGATATCATACAGTAATACTGTCGAACCAAGATTTATGTTCTCAACATGTAAAGGGCTTATGATATCAGAAGGAGCCAAAAGTATATAATCCACCTTCTCATCTAGTAATATACTATTTAGCGCATCATAATCTAAATCGAAATTCTTATAATCATAGGGAGCTTCAACAATAACCAATCCTAATCTCTCGCAGATTGGTTTTACCGAAGCGTGTCCGCCGCTTGCGCTTCCAAGAATCATAATACGGTCACCAATCTTAGCAAGCGACATCAGCACAATCATTAGACAGTTCATTCCTGTCAACGTTCTGGAATCTGTATATTTTGCGCCAAAAATCGTCTTACATTCCTCGGAAATCATATCGTAAAATGGTAAAAGATAGGTACTTCCGATGAAATTATTATCTTCAAGATAGGAATATGTATTTCCCACAATATAGCGTTCCTGAAATCCCATCGACAACGGTAAATTTCCAAAATCAGAAATAACATTCTCCGCTGCGCATAAGGGTAATGTATTATGATAGTAACTTGTAAAACTCTCCGTAATATTTATTAATTCTTGAAGCTTATCATCATATCTGCGTATTTCTTTCAGCTCCAAATCATCATCAATTTTACAGATATATCGTTTCTGTTCAAAGGAAAATGTGAATCCCCTGCTCAAATCTTCTTTTGTAATAGGAATAAATTTTGTTAAATTTCTTTCTGTTGTATTTAGAGTAACTGCGATTTTTTTCATCAAATCCGATCCTGAATTTGACAAATATCCCTCATCAAAAGCCCTCAGTTCTTCCAAATCATCAAATTCATAGATAATATTATTTTCAACACGTTTTGCATACATAAATAATTCCGACAAATGCTCATCTTGTATATCTGCCCAAAACTTTTTTACAGTCTCCTGCTTATCAAATTCATCCGAAAGTATCTTAACAAAATTTTCTGAAAACCTCTTGCTGAAATAAGCATATCCTACGGTCACCCAAGTGTCCGCCACATTATAAGCTGTATCTATAATTTTGTCATAGGCATCTGTTTTAACTCCTCTTTCTTCTGTCTTTCCTTCTTTATAGATGGTACAGTAATATGCATCAAAGGCATATTTCTGAAAAACATTTTTATTGAAATATAAATCCGCAGATGTAATAATGGTACTTCCCAACTTCTCCTTAGCCGCCCACACACTTGCGTGATTATTCCGGATTCTAAAATCATATGTTTCGATGATATTTACTCCATACTTTTCCTTAAGATAAGCAAATTGTTCCTTCATATATCCCACGACTATGGTAATATCATCTATTCCAACTTCATGAAGTTGACAAATCTGCCGCTCAATCATCACTTCTCCTTTAACCGGCAGTACCCCCTTTGGTCTTTCGAAACACAAAGGAACGAATCTTGAAGAAACACCTGCAGCCAAAATAATCGCATTAGTAATTTTGTGTCCCTGCAAATATGCCCTTCCTTTAGATGTAATGGCTCCTTGATTGATATATCCTTCTTTAACCAACTTGTCAAATTCAGTATCTATTACGGAATATGGCTTATAAAGCTTCTGCGCAATCAGTCTGCTATTCCATGGTTCTCCACTCTCTACATACATCAATAAGTCAAACATTATTTTATTCAAATTCAGTACCTCCATTGACAGGAAATTCTATTTTTGATACAGGATGTACCTTTCTTTTTTCAGGGGATGGCAATGTCATGTAGTCTCCATATAAAAAATGTAAATACTCTTCTTTGTTTTTACTGCTTTTTAAAACTACATTTTCAAAAACTATATCCTCTGTATCAACGTACCATTCCCGCTTGTAACCATATGCTTTATTACATGCCGGAAAGGTGAGGCATTTCACCCAATTTGAGTCTTTACGGTTTCTGTGTCTTATATATCTGTTATAACTGCTCTTAAGTATCTTTTCCGGCACCTTTGCCATAAGCCATAATACAAATCTTTTTATACCCCTTTCACTTACTCTGCCAATTTCAGACCAGAAGAATTTTCTATACATAAAACTTATAAAATTACATATGGTCCTTGCACAGTAATTATCAGGAACATTGTCGCAAACAAATATATCCAAAAAAACGCCCTGTTCATAAGGCATATGCTCTTGATATAACCTGACAAAACTCGAATCCTTTCGACGCAATTTTCCATATCCCCATCTATATCCGGGCGTAGTATCCATATCTTGAAAGTAGTATTTATTCTGTCTTAATTCCTTTTTTACAACTGACCTAAATTTCTCATATTCAGAGCGAACCATAATAACATCCGCATCATCATCCCATGGGATAAACCCACCATGCCGAACTGCCCCTAAAAGAGTTCCACCATCTATACTGTAAATAATATTATATTTTCGACAAATTCTATTAAATTCTATCAATAATTCTAACTCTATGGATTGCAATTGTTTTAACTCTTGTTCTGTTAATATATGTCTTTGTAATTTATCCTTGTTTCTCAAGTGTTATCACCTTATTCTACAGCTAATACTTTTACACATTTTCTATAACCGCGTATTTAAGCAAACGGTTTAAGATAGTTACTTAATATGCTTTTCACACCAGCTTTCTTTAAAGCTACATAATCTTCAATTTCATCCACTGTATATGAAACAATATCTATATTTTTCGATATTAAATATTTAATATACTTTTTATGCCGTATAGCAGACTCTGCATCAAGCATTACTGCTTTTATATTATATTTGCAACAAATACATGCCGCCTTTTTTATCCATGCTCCTTCCTTATTTCTATAATCTGTCAATATACATTCCCAATTATGATTAACTGCATATTTTGTACTGTCTTCATCAAATGTTTCTATAATAATCTGTCGCCTTATATTTATAAAACCTTCTTTTTCTAGCTGTCTAACCAAACGATCAATATTAGTTAACAGCCTGCAAAAGTCGTTCAACGTATTCCACTTAATATCTAGAATGACTTTTTTATTAATGTCATCAGCAACCATTCGCAGCAAAACGTCAAGTGTAAGAACTGTATAATTTATGTATATCGGATATGCCATCTTAAGTCTGCTTCCTAATATCAGCTTCCCATCCTGTTCTCCCCAGACATCACATTCTATCATTTTAAAATCATTTTTCAATGCCTCCATTAATGCCTCTAAGGAATTGGTATATTCAATTTTTTCACCTCTTAGTAATCCTCCACATGCATGGGCAATCAAATGATACTTTTCATAGTCGATTGTTTTTAACTCACTCTTTATCGGCTTCAAATGCTCATACAAACGATTAACCTCATTGACTTTCCAAATCTGTTTTATAATTTCCTCTCCATCCGTATATATTGAACATATAGCCGCTGTATCGATATCGTCTATAACATCGTTTAATAAATATATATGACTTTTGTTGTAAAGCGGCATTATTTTATATTTAGGAATTCCCAAGGCAATTAATTCATTCCATATTTCAGAGTATGAATACCAGGCTCCAATCAAGATATAATCAAACTCTATATCCAGTATCCTATCAGGCGAAATTATAGGAATTCCCTCATAATTCACCCCCCCCCCCCATTTTTCAGGCTTGCCTGTTTTTCTCTCATCATTATCAGAAAATGCTACGATTTTCATAGTCTGGCTATTAATTGCTTCTTTAGCAGACTTATAAATTAATTTTGCTGCTCCAAATATTATTAACTTCATCGTAATCTCTCCATTTCCATAAATCTCCCCATGATATCTGCCAAAGCAATGGAATCCTCCGGTGTAAGTCCATATCCCTGAAAATCACAGACCTCACAAGAACCACAGGAATTCCTACCTCCACACGCCCTGGCTTCTACCTCATTCACCCTATCTACAAACGCACGGATCTCATAACGCAGCCCATCCCCCAGAAACGGTTCCCGGTACCTCTCCACTTCCAGCGGATTTTCATAATGCACTTCCATATTCGTGGTTTTCCACCAGGGCGCTTCTGCTGTTACATATCCTCTGGTTCCGGATACCATCAGCCTTCCTTCTGCTTTTGCCCCCAAGCCGCAGACCGCTGCTGCCAGAGCCTCGGGATACCGGAAGTAAGACTTTGTGAACACGTCCAGCCCGTTGTCCCCTTTTATGGACTGAAACCGTACGTCTTCAAATCCATTTCCCAATAATTTCACGATGGGCAGCAGGCCATAGCTTCCAAGCTCTGTGAAGCTTCCTCCATAAATCCTGTCGGTCAGCTCCCTGCTGTCCCCTGATTCCAGCTTTGTAAAGCAGGCCTCCACATAGCAAATGGTTCCAATGGATCCGCTTCGGGCTATCTCCAGCATCTTCCTGAACCCGGGGCAGTATGCCGTCTTGATCCCCTCGAATAAGATGAGATTCTGCCTTTCTGCCTGCGCGAACAGATTTTTTGCCTGTTCCCCACTTAGAGTAAGAGGCTTTTCACATAACACGTGCTTCCCCTGTTCCAGCGCCGCCTTAATATAGGAACCATGTGTTTCATGGGGGAAGCCACATATACAAGGTCAACCGCCTGAAAGAAACCGGCCAAATCTTCACAAGCCTCGATTCCCCATCTGGCAGCAAACCTTTCTGCGCTTTGCGGATGAGGATTATACGCAGCCTGCACACGGATCCCGTCTACCAAGGCCGCGTCCGGCATAAATCGGCTGGCAATCCTTCCGGTGCCAATCACACCTGCTCTCCATATACCCAACCCTGTCATTCTCCCTCTTCTGCTCCAATCCTTCCTGCAAAATACCTCCCAATCCCCGCAATCATCCGAAGCACTTCCTCTTTTACACTCTCCGGAAAGCTGTTCATAGAGGGAAATGTCTCAAAGTTAAGCACCCCTTCGTATCCCGTCTCCCGAAGCCCAGCAAACAGGCCTTCCCAGTCGAATCCATCCCCTGCTTTCCTTCCATATGTGTAGGGAATCTGATGCAGATCCTCCAGTCCGTCATTTTCATGAAGATGCAGGATCTTAATCCTGCGCCCCAGCCGCCGGACCATCTCGTAGGGAGACTGTTTCACCAGGTTCAAATGTCCTGTATCCAGGCAGAATCCAAACCGCTCCTCCCCTGCTACCTCATTCAGGCTGTCTATATACCACAAAGCTTCCTCCGGCGAGGAGCACACACCCTCCACAATTCTGCCGCCGATGGATTCATAAAGGTTCTCCAGGCATATAGTTACATTATGCTCCCTGGCCGCATGGATAAGCTTCTTAAAAAATGCCAGGTTCTGCCTTCTCTCTTCCTGACAGGTCTGTCTGTACTGCATCTTGAAGGGATGAATGACCACATAGGGAATCCCCAGTAATCCCGCGATTGCCAGGCATTTGGGAATCACTGTTTCTATCATTCGGCTATTCTGTTCCTCCCTTCCCAGCACCCATACAGGGTACGGGGCATGCATCTGGGACCAGGAAAGACCATATCTTTTGGCCCCTTCCTGATAAGAGGTGAAATATTGCCGCAGTTCTTCCATGCCTTGCTCAAAAAAGCGATTCATCTCCCCCTGGTAAAGATCTGAATTCCTCAGGAATACATCCAGATTCAGATCAATACAGTCAAATCCGGCCTTTTTAATCCGTTCGAACCCAGTTTCCAAATCCAATATCTCACTATCCAGGATTCCTTTAGACTGCACTCCTATCTTCAACATATGCCTGCTCCCTGCTTATCAACAAGATTCTGATATCTGAAAAAATATTTATCATCATATCTGCGCCATCTTACGCCCATGGCGTCCAGCTGCTTTTCAATACTTAGGTGGTACATATTGCATATCAGAACAAAGGGATGATGTTCCTTGTCGTCCAAAAGAGCAGATGGCGGGCGGATGCTGATGTTCTCCCGCGTGCCGCCCCACAGCTTTTCATTGTTATCAACGATATAGGATGGCGGATAGGCCTCTCCCCAGACATCCATGTAGTTACGAAACATCCTCCCCGCGCCGAACAAAACCAGGCCGCCAGGCCGCCAGGCTTCCTTGGAATCCACTTCCGGCTGGTCTTTCTTCAACATATTCTTTAAATATTCCTCCAGCTCCAGAATCGCTTCCCATTCTCCGGCAACAGCGGATAACAGGCGGTACCAGCCCGGGCGCAGGCAGGCGGGAGAGACTTCAAAAAGACCGGTAATATCATAGACAACAGGCCCCCTAAAACCCTGCTTGGCCAGAGCCCCTATGATACCGTACCAGTCTGTTGACAGCTCTCCTCTTCCTCTTGTAAATGTATATGGCATCTGGTGCTGGCAGGTTCTTCCATCGTTATCACTGGCATGAAGAAGGCCAATCCGGTGCCCCAAACGCTCAATTATACCGCACAGATTCCTGCCCAGCAGGTTCCCATTTTCTGTGTTGAGGCAGGCCCCAAAGCATTCCATTTTGGCTTCCCGGTTCAGGCTGTCAACTGTCTCTGCCAATAAAGAAGCTTCCGAATACGCGTCTTCAATATATATCTTTAGTCCTGCCGACTTTATCTGTTCCAGGTATTTTCCCAAAACACAGTACAGGCCCGTCCCGTCAGCAACTGTTTCTATTACCACATAAGAGGCATGCAGTACAGATGCCCGTTCTATGGCCGCTAAGAGCTTACCGTCTTCCACGGTCTCAGACGATACGGAAATCCCGGTCATCCGAATGGCAGGCTCCGGTGTCCCCGGCTGCGCACCTTCCATCTCCGGTTCCCGCCCAAACACATATTCCACCAGCCCAAAGCCCGTATTCTCAAGCTGATTGAGATCCATTCCATCCTGATACCGTATTCCTCTTATCATATCCCTGATACCTGTCCTCTCCTCTGCTTCATAAATGCCTCTGTCACCCTGGCCATGGCAGTGCACTCCTCCGGCGTCAGCTTAAAATGGCATAAATCCGGATTGTTAATCTTGGACACAAATTCACTGATTTCATAGCGCAGTCCATCTCCCTGGAAGTTTGGCTCAAACCGTTCTATCACACTGGGATCCTCATAGCGTATCTCAAACCTTCTGGTCAGCCACCACGGGGACTGGGCCAGGATGTATCCCTTTGTGCCGGCCACCACCAGCTGGCCCTCGGATTTGACACCCACGCCGGCCTTGGCAAGCCCCAGGCCGTTTTTGTATCTGAACTGGATCTTGGTATAAAGGTCAATGCCGTTTTCCGCCGGTATACTGTCTATCCTTATATCCTCAAAATCCGTTCCCAGAAGCTTGATCACCGGAAGCAGGGCGTAACCGCCAAATTCCAGGAACGCGCCTCCGTATCTCTCATCCGTCATCTCCCTGGCAAATGTGTCCGCTATCCTGGAAAAGCAGGCTTCCACATCCCGTATCTCTCCAATCTTCCCGCTTTTAGCCACATTAACTAACTGCTGGAAGCCGGGGCAGTAGGCTGCCTTGATGCCTTCCATCAGAACGCAGTGCTTCTCCCTGGCCAGCTGGTATAGCTCCACGGTCTCCGCCTCGGTAAAGGTCATGGGTTTCTCACACAGCACATGGACCCCGTGCTCAAGAGCCCGCTTGGCGTAGTCGTAGTGAGTCTCATGGGGCGATGCGATATACACCGCGTCCACCTTGCCGAGAAATGTTTCATAGTCCTTTGTGTAGCATCTTATCCTGCATTTCCTTGAAAAAGCCTGGGCGCTCTCCTTCTCCGGGTTATATGCGCATATGATGTTGATTCCGCTGACGAACTTGGCTTCGCCCACAAACCTGGGTGCAATGCGCCCCGTGCCGATGATGCCTGTCTTCACAATCCGGAATCGGTTCTTGCGCAGCTGGGTGGACGAAATATCCGGGGTCCGGTCCAGATATACCACATTGCAAAAGACCTTAAGATAATCAAAGGTCCCCACCCAGTCCGAGCCCACCGTGAAAGTGTCCACGCCGTAGCGCTGGATATCTTCAATTTTCTGTCCTTCATGGTCCTCTATGATGATTTCATCCGCAAATCCGGTCTGTCTCACATTGTCAATGCGCTCCAAGATGGGGTCAATCACATTGACCTTACCTCTTATCTCATCAAAATGCTCCGTGGTCACGCCTACAATCAGGTAATCCCCCAACGCCCTGGCGCGCTCCAATAATTTGTAATGCCCTTCATGGAACAGGTCGAACGTGCCATATGTAATCACCTTTTTCATACGTAATCAATCCCTTTCCGCTTACCTATGTACTCATATCGGCGCGTTTCGGCAAAATATAATATTTCATCTGCATAAACCTAAATTAACTCCGTCACCCGCACCCCATCTGGCAGTTCCTTTAAGCAGCAGACATACCCGCTGCCCTGGTTTTGTATGTCCAGCAAGTCAAAAATATTGTGAACCGGCACACAGGCATGGTTCTCCGGCTGTTCAAACCAGTACAGCCTGCATACCGCCATGGAACCGGCCGGCCTGGCGCAGGACTCATCATTTTCAAATATGGTGGCAAGAGCCTTCTTAAGTACCTCCACATCCTCATGGCTCACCCCATTCTTATCCGCATAAAACGGATTGACCGAGCCTTTTACCACATACAGTCCCTGCTCTACAATGCTCTTTGAGCCCATGGTATCGGAGGATTTGCCTTTGGCGCTGCCTTTGTCCTCACCGTTTGTGCTCTTGGTGATATGGATATCCTTAATCACCACCGGCTCCACGGATGTGCCATGGCATACGGTCACGGCTCCATGGACAGAAGCGCTGGCAGCGGCCTTGACCCCGGAAAAAGCGAATATCTGTCCGAACAGCCGCACATCCAGCCAGGTCCCGCAAGCCATGCGCAGACCTTCTTTCTGCGACCTTCCATCCTTAAGGGCATTAAAAATGTCCTTTCTGGCAGCCAGGCGTTCCGCCAGGGAACTGTACCCGTCCACACACAGGCTGTCAGACTGGACAAATACAGGCAGACCCATATGGATGAACCGGTTGCGTATTTTTCGGCGGATACATTCTCCTGTTACTTCCCCGTATCCGTTGTCGTTGGTCCTTGGGCGGTTTCCCTCCAGCGGATCCCCGTTTGGGTTTGCATTGTCCACCCTGAATACCATGATGAAATCCTGTCTGTTCATAAATCTATCCCATTTCCTTCCTGATCGCATAATCATACTGTATAAAATATAGCTGCTGGGAGCTGAACCCTGTCAGGTAAGCACTTCCCAACGGTTCATCGGCATCAGCCTGCCCTGCGGCCATGGCTTCCACTTGTTCCATAAGCCTGCACGCATGCTGTCCCCTCCTCATTCTGTTGGCTTTGTAAAGGTATGGAGTAAGCCGTCTCCGGATTATGCCCCAGTATCTTCCCGGAGACCGGGAAAACATCTGCATGTATCCGCACACGCCTGATATGCACCCTTCTCTGGCCTCCTGGAAATATAGCCTCTCGATGTAATCGGCAATGGCCAGCAGACGGCCCCAAAGATAACTGCGGTCCGTATTTAATTTATCCAGCATGATGCTTTCCCCTGCCGCGTCCCGGTTAAGAAGGGCGCACGTAACCTGTAAGACCATCATCCAATGGCTGCGTTCACGGAACATACAGGGATTTCCCGCCCTGCGGATAAGATTGGCCATAATGTCTGACGGCATGGGCTGAGCAGATAATATAACAGAAACCACACGGTTGACCTGACGGGCAAATACTGTTTTATCCACAACCGTAAGAACGCCCCCATATTCGGTTCCATAAGCGGCAATCACCACGTCCGGCGCCGAGGGTGCGCCTGTAAATGCTCTTTTTCCCGTTGTAAACTGCCAGCAGGCAGTCCGGTGCCATTGTTTAAGCCGCCGGCAGATAACATCTAACGGCATTTCCGCGTAATCGAGAATCGCCAGCCTGCCTTTATAGTTCTGCTTGTTGGGTGCGTCTAACACCAGCATATGGAACATTCTGTGATCCGTAAGGACTTCTGAAAAACACACATCCAGATGTCTCTGGTATGCATCCCATCCGGCAAAAAACCTGTATTCATGTTTCCCCTGAATATCAGGTGTATTTGCAAACAAATCAACGGCCAGGGGATTGCCGTCCGCATCCCAGCACACGCGGATATTACTCCCGAACACACGTCCCTGGCGTTTGATTATCCAGCTTAAGGCGCAGTGAGCCTTAAAACTTGTGACCAGACCGATGGACACCGCATCAATCCCTTCCCGGAACCAGTCTCTGGAATAGACAATGCTCCCATTTTCATTGGAGGAAATAAGCTTAGCCCAGTCTGAACTCCCCCGTATACCGTTAGTATGTTTTCCGGTACAAACCGTATATTCTCCTGTTACATAGCAGATATCCTTCTTTCCCTGCTCCATCACAAATGCAGTGTAGTACGAGATCCAGCTTTGAAACAGTTCCCTGTTTTTCCATGTCTCTGCCGCATACCCATCCTCTGCCTCCTGATCCATCACCCTGAATCTGACCACGCAGGACAAAATATCCCTGCCTGCCACTTTCTTCTCCTCGTCAATGGTACCGTCCTCCTCTGGTATGATGACCTGGGCCGCGATCAAGTCAGAGGCTGTCCGTTTCCGGTTCAGGTATTGCCTTACCGCTTTTAACTGGGGAACCGCGTAAGTGCTTAGGCTCCAGGCAGCAAGCAGCTGCTCATGTGCCCTGCACCGCTTCTGTATATCCAGAATCATCTGTTTGTCCTGTATATAGGAGCCTGCATCCCTCATAAGATACACCAGTTTGTCATTTAGCGGATTAGGCGGCGGCTCCGGACCGGATCGGCTGGCTGATTCCACCGTGGAGGGAACAATTGTATATACCTCATCCTTCCTGATATCCAATACACATGCATCCAGAAAGTTCCCCTGCATATCAATTGTCACGGTTATATGCGCCGTCAGATATGTATGGAACAAAGGCAGAAGCACTGCATCCGCATCCTCCCTCTTTGCACCAGCCCGGGAAGATTGGCTGTCATATACCCCGGCCAGGCTCTGCAATAAATTCATCTGCTAATCCCCTCCTGCCCTGCATGTTCTGGTAATACACTCTTCCTGATCCGGAAAACAGATTACACCCTGATGCATCCTGTAAGGCGCCAGACGGATTACGCCCTTTTCAAAATCCCTGCTGTGGACCATAACTCCAAAGTCCATATCCACAGCGTCATAATATCCTTCCCCATCCCCGAAGAGACATGGTCTGACATATGCGAAGCATTCTGTGATTCCCAGGTGGACCGGCAGCTTCCCTCCCCGTCTGAGCCACCGCAGCATGGATTCATAGTGCTTTGCAACGTTGCGGTCCGAGGCATACCGTTCACTTCCCCAGGCCAGCTCAACCTCAATCTGGTAACATACATCCCGCAGGTAACTGTAATACCCCAAATCCTTCCCTCCTGTCTTATAAACAGGCAGGAGCTTGCTCCTTGACTGGTACCGGATGGGATTCAGGATCCTAATCCGCAGCGGTTTCCACTTTATGGACGGTTTCCAGTAAATGCTTTCTGTCAATCCCATAACAGCTGAACAGGTAGGAACCGGATATGAATGCAAATCCCCGCCAGTTTTGGTCATTGGATTGGTAAACAGCGCATATTCTCCTCTTACCTCGTAGCATATTCTTGGCATGCCCCGTCCCTGGGAAGGGATTATTTTTTTATCGCTCAAAAAATCACCTCGTCAGCCATGGTGTGTTCATCACCATGGTTTTATCTATCATATATACTAGGATTCATCTGCAGGCAGGGTCCCGGTTATGGTGTGGTTATGGTTCTGGTATGATAAGGCACCGTTCCAGAAAGCAGGAACATAGAAACCGGAACCCTGTGCAATGCGGGACAGCTCATATATCTGGTGTAAGCTGGGTAGTCCTTCAATCCTCATACGCCGTCAAGGCTATGTAAACTTCATTATCCGTGTATTGGTATATCTCTCATATATGCTAACTTCAATCCTCACAGCCGTTAAAGGCTGTGTTTCCGTAATTGCTTACTGTTTTCATGGTTTACCATTTGTCATATATCAGCTTTATCTCTGCATTATATTCTTCTTCCTGCTTTCCATAGGTCTGCCTTTAATAGAACCTATTTATTTTTATCGGCGGTAATGGTTAAAATATAATAGTTTTAATTGTACAAGGTTTATTTTTACTCCCAGCCGGTCCAAGAAGGTATGTTCCAAACAATCGGATTAAAAAAACTGACCCACGGAATCTATGTTCCGCGAGTCAGTCTTCGCAACTATATATACAACTAAAACCACCACCCTGCCGTCTCTGAAGGGTTTCATCCTGCGTGTCACACCAATAATGCAGTCATAACCGAATGTTCCATATCGTCAATATTATAAACATGCTCCATCACTTCAAAGGTTTCCCGCAGATTCCCTCTGGCACTTTTCCAGCCAATGCCATCTGTAAACCACACAAAGGAAAATCCTTCGATTGTGTCCGCCTCCTGGGAAAGCATTTTATAGCTTCTGGCGGTTTCATTCAGCTTCGAGCCCCCGCTGCTGTAAAAATTCGTTTCAACCGCATAAATCATGGACTCTGTTTTTACCACGAAGTCAAACCGCTTTGCAGCCTTGCCCTCGTTGGATAAAGCGGACAAATCAATATCCCATTTATTCTCAATATCCTTCAGGTACATTTCTTTAAAATAATTCTCATCCTTCGTAAATCCTGCGGCAATGATATATTGCTCCACCAGATCTTCCATCTGGTGCCCGCCCCGGTTCTTACGGCCATTGGAGTCAAGTCCTGTCTCAATCCCCAGCGCATAGTCAACCAGATTGTTTACCAGATGCTTCTGCAGCAGGTCAAACAATCCTGTTTTTCTCATGAATATCTTATATTGCTCCATATCATAATTCATTGTTTTAAAATTATACTTAAATGCGCCGTTCTCATCCTGGGCATAGATTTCGTTGCTCCGCACAGCCAGAAGCAGTGGAATACAGGACAGGGTTTCCGGATATTTTGTTATTATTTTTTCAAAATCATCTTCTATATTCACAGAACCTATCAGTGAATTTAGTATGTTTAACTCGATTTTTATATCCTCCACATTGCGGACTACCTTGTCAAAATCTATGTAATACCGGTACCCTGAAATACTTGCCCGGAATTTACTAAGCCATGCGTCAAAATCTCTTTTTACCACTCCAGCGCCTCCTGTATCTGATCCAAACGTCTTTTCGCTATATCCAGATATTCTTCGTTATTGTCAATTCCGATAAACTGCCTTCCGTACTTTCCGGACACCACCCCGGTTGTTCCGGAACCGCAAAACGGATCCAGTACCACGTCCCCCTTTTTTGTGGACGCCAAAATAATCCGTTCCAGTAAATACTCCGGTTTTTGCGTGGGATGCCTGCCGGCCCACTTTTCCGACGGCCTGGTGAGGCTTCCCTCCCACACATCCTTCATCTGTTTCCCGCCGTTCATTTGCTTCATCTGCTCATAGTTAAACATGTGCCTGGCCTTCTTTTCATCCTTCCTGGCCCACAGAATCGTCTCTGTGGAATGGGTGAAGCAGCGGCAGGCCAAATTGGGCGGCGGGTTTGTTTTCTTCCAGGTAATATTATTGATTATCTTATACCGCTCCTGCTGAAGCGCCATTCCGATTGAATAAATATTGTGCAGGGTACCGGATATCCATATGGTTCCGCCGGGCTTCAGCACCCTTCTGCACATGCGGATCCACCTGCGGTTGAAAGCATGGTTTTCCTTAAAATCCCCGCCCTCATCCCAGGACGCCTTATTGACTGATACCATTCTCCCCCCTTGGCAGGTTATGCCGTTATTGCTCAGAAAATATGGCGGATCTGCAAATATCATATCAACACTTTCCGGCTTCATTTTCCGCAGCAGCTCAAGACAGTCTCCCAGATAAAGCCTTTTTGTATCAGTCCCATAATATGCCTGGATTTTTCCCCGCATCAGCTCTTCCATAAGATATACCTCTAATAATTCGTAATGATGATCTCCTGACCCACCCGGTTCTTTGCGTCAGAATTTATCATACGCTTTACATCCACCACCACTTTGTTGAAATCTGCATATAACTGATTGATAAAATCTGTGTTGTGATTGGTCAGCATACAGTAGCATCCCCGTTCTGTAAGCTCTCTGAACACGTCAGCCAGACGTCTGTGGCTTTCAATGTCAAAGCCCTCCTTTGTGTAAGACTCAAAAGACGTTGGATTCAAAGGGGCGTAGGGACTGTCTATAAAAACAAAATCACCCTTCTCTGCCAAATCACAGGCATTCTGAAAATCGCCTTTCATAATCTTCACCTTCTGAAGGCTTTGTGATACAGCCATGATACTTTCTTTGCTGCATGATTCCCTCACACTGTTATTATACGGTACATTAAACAGGCCTCTTCCGTTTACCCTGTAAAGACCGTTAAAGCAGTGTTTGTTGAGGAACACGAATAAAACAGCTAATTCCATATCGTATTCCGCCCGCATCATTTTATCATTATAGTTTTCCCGGACTTTATAATAATACTCTTTTCCTCCATCTGCTATTCTTTTATCATACTCTGAAATAGCATCGGCAAATTCTTCTGGTGAAATTTTTATCTGCAGGTAGGCATTGATCAATGATTCATTTATATCATTAATAATGGATTTTTCCGGCTGCAAATCAAAATATACTGCACCGCCGCCCACAAATGGTTCCATATATCCATTAAAATGTTTTGGCAGTCTCGCTTTTATCTGTTCAAGTAATTGTCTTTTGCCGCCCGCCCATTTCACAAATGGCTGTGCACTGATTTCCGTCATCGTGTTTCCTTTCACCCATAAAATCATAACATTTATGATTCATTATAAGTGAAAGTTAAATAAAACACAACCTGCAACTGCCTTCTTTCGGAAAACAAAAATACCCGGGCAAAAATGCACCGGAGAATATTTCCCTGAATTTAGCAAATACTATTTTATGTCAGATTAAATCCAACCGATTGAAGGATAAAAGGAGAAAGAGATTATGAACAAAAATATGCGTACATGGGTCATCGGAATCTGCGTGGCCCTGGTCATCATCGTGGCCGTGGCGGCTGCGTTTGCCAACAGCCGCAGCGGCTCTGATGCCGGACAGACCTCTGAAAGCCAGACAGAAAGCGCCTCTGCGTCCGCGGCGTCACAGACGGAAACAGAAACAGGTTCCGGGGAACAGGCATCCTCAAATTCCGGCAATGCTGCCGACCACAGCGGACATAACGGACATATGAACGCTTCCGGAGACGACCTGAGCCGTTACCTGACCGAACAGGATTCTATCATGATGAATATGATGGAGGATATGGTCATCCGCGAAAAATCAGGAAATGCTTCCCTGGACTTTTTAAGGGGCATGATTCCCCACCACGAGGCAGCTATCAAGATGTCTGAGAGCTATCTGAACTACCAGGGAAAAAGCGATGAGCTAAAAACCATTGCCCAGGATATCATAACCGCCCAGAAGGATGAACTAAAACAGATGAACGAGCTGGTTAAAACGTATGAAACGGACGAAAAAAAGGATCAGACAAAGGAGGACGCTTATCTGGAGCAGTACAGCAAAATGTTTGCCGATGACTCCATGTCCCACCACATGGATACCTCAGATGTTGACAGTCTGGACCAGGCCTTTGCAGAGGGCATGATTATGCATCATCAGATGGCTGTGGATATGGCCAGGGATATCCTGGAGTATACAGACTATGAAGAGATACGCACCATGGCCCAGAATATTATAGATGTGCAGGAGAAGGAAATTGCCCAGATGGAAAAGATCCTGAACGATCAGCAGGAATCCCAGCCGGAATAAACAGGAATAAAACATCGTAAACAGGATTCTCCAATTGACACCCGCCCTCCCCCATGCTATAATCTCCCCATAAAAATCCCACCCATCCGCAGTCCGGACACAGGCTGGATTTTTGCCGCCGGGTAAAAATATCAGCGTCAGGCTTTCTATCGTCAGGCCCAGGAGCAATACGAATCAGGAATCCCATTCCTCATCCGCTCCAGAAGATAGAAGGTACTGGCGCTTTTTGTGTTTCGGAGGATGCCGGAAGGTATGGGAACCGTTCAGGAGGTCACCATGCAGAACAACTATGCAGAACAAACATCGTGCTTAAAAGAATTTGCCAGATACACCTCGTTAAACGTACTGGGAATGATTGGTCTTTCCTGCTATATACTGGCAGACACCTTCTTTGTCGCCAAAGGTCTGGGAACCAGCGGTCTTGCAGCCCTGAACCTGGCCATCCCCGTCTACAGCTTTATCCACGGTACCGGACTCATGTTCGGAATCGGCGGCGCCACCAAATTCTCCATCAGCCGCAAATCAGGGCTTTCGGATCTGATTTTTACAAACACCCTGTTTTTCGCCGGAATTACGGCCCTTTTGTTCTTCCTGGCCGGACTTTTCCTGTCCCCGCAGATTACAGCGCTTCTGGGCGCTGACAGCCAGGTGGCCGCAATGACCCAGACCTACCTGAAAATGATACTGCTCTTTGCACCGGCCTTTATTCTCAATGATATCCTGGTCTGTTTCGTGAGGAATGACGGAAATCCCAGGCTTTCCATGCTAGCCATGCTGGGAGGAAGCATGGCCAATATCCTGTTGGACTATGTCTTTATTTTTCCTCTGGGCATGGGCATATTCGGCGCTGTACTGGCTACCGGGCTGGCGCCCCTTATCAGTATAGCCATCATGTCCGGCCACTGGATGGGTAAGAACAAGGGATTCCATCTCGCCAAAACAGAAATCCTGGGACAGACAGCCCTCCTTATCCTGTCCCTGGGATTCCCCTCCCTGATCACGGAAGTATCCTCTGGTATTGTCATCATCGTGTTCAATGTGATTATCCTTGGACTAAAGGGAAATGTGGGGGTGGCTGCCTACGGCGTCATAGCCAACCTGTCCCTGGTGGTCATATCCATTTTCACCGGCATTGCCCAGGGAATGCAGCCGTTAATCAGCAGCGCTTACGGCCGGGGTGATTCCGCCAGAATCAGGGGGATACTGCGGTACGGACTGGCCGCCGCGGTTTTCATCTCCCTGACACTGTATGCCGGAATTTGTTGGGGAGCAGCTCCCATAACAGCCGTATTCAACAGCGAGAACAACCTTAAGCTGCAGGAAATAGCGGAGTATGGGCTAAGGCTGTATTTTACAGGCATACCGGCTGCGGGGCTCAATATCATCCTGTCCATCTTTTTCACCTCCACGGAGCAGGCTGTGCCGGCCCACATCATTTCCCTGTTAAGGGGCCTGGTGCTCATCATTCCCATAGCGTTTTTCCTGTCCGGCCTTTGGGGAATGACCGGTGTCTGGCTGGCCTTTCCTGCGACGGAGCTGGTTTGTGCGCTGACAGGCGCTGCCATCTGTAAGCGCTTCTACTCCCAATCCTTCTCCGCTTCCAGGTAATAATGCAGCAGCCTGGGCTCCGACAGCGTGTTGGCCGTCAGCCTGTCCCTGCGTGGCTTCTCATCCTCCGCAAATAAAAACAGTCCCCTAAGGCCGGACTGATTTAAGAATTTTCCCTCTGCCTGAAGCTCCAGGCCGTCCACAGACACCTTATCCTTGGAAGCCAGCTGGAATCCCCAGTCACCGAAAGAGGGCACCTGTACATGGTAGGGATATACATATGGAAATTCCTGGCCCACAGTTTTATTGATGCACCAATAGGCATCTGCTGCATAGTAAGGACTGGTGGACTGGACCGACATAACCCCATGTTCCGTGAGATTATTGCTGCACAGCCGGTAGAACAGGTCCGTGTACAGCTTGTTCAGCGATTCGCTGTTGGGATCAGGGAGATCTGTGATGATTACATCGAATTCCCCATCATATCCCTCCCCGCCCTCATTGCGGTAATTGTTTTCCAGATACCCGTAGGCGTCCTCACTGCGGATTTCCAGCTTGGGACTGTCAAGAGAACCCTGGTTCAGGGCAGCTATGTCCTGATTGGTTCTGCACAAGTCCACAACCCTGGCATCCAGGTCCACCAGTACGATCTTCTCCACCTCCGGATATTTTAATATCTCCCTTACAGCCAGGCCGTCCCCTCCTCCCAGCACCAGGACATTCCTGCGGCTTTTGGCCGCTGACATGGGTATATGCACCAGGGCCTCATGGTACCTGTACTCGTCCTTGGAGGAAAACTGGATATTTCCATTGATAAACAGGCGGATATCGTCCTTATGTTTGGTGACCACCAGCTTCTGGTACGGTGTCTGTTCCCGCAGGATTACCTTGTCCCTGTAAAGCCCCTGTTCAATTCCTGATGCCACATTTTCCGAAAACAGCATTCCCAGCACCATGAATGCACACGCCAGTCCGCTCACCAGTCTCCACATGGAAAACATTCTGATATATCCGCGGTAGGATACAAGAATAAACAGGGATATGCCCAGGTTCAGACTGCCCACCAGAAAGGCAGTGGAAAAATATCCCAGCTGAGGCAGCAGGAGCAGCGGAAACGCAATGGATCCTGCCAGCCCTCCGATATAATCAAAGCTGAAAATACTGGAAAGGGTAATGCGCAGATTGCCCGCATTTTCCTCAATGATTCTTGTGAGAAGGGGGATCTCCAGCCCTACCAGCATTCCAATCAGTATGATTTCCAGGTACATCACAAGCTGGTAGGACTGCACATAGATGTTTGCCAAAAACAAAAGCAGGGAGCTGGTCCCTCCCAGTATGCCCACGCCGATTTCCACAAAGACAAACCAGTCAAACAGCTCTGTCCTCACATATTTGGAAAGGTAGGACCCCATTCCCATGGCGCACATATAAAGGCCGATGGTGATGGAAAACTGGGCTATGCTGTCCCCCAGCAGATAGGAGCTGACGGAGCTGATTAAAAGTTCGTATATGATGGAGCAGCCGGATATGATGAAGGTGGTGAACATCAGCCGGCGGTAAGAAAATGTCCCTTCCTTCATCACATAATCACTCCGCTTATAATGATGGACAGCCCAATAAACATTCCTGCAACCATAATGCCGGCAGCCGGGTTCCCGCCGCTGATTTCCTTATTGAGATCATATTTCCGGTTAATCAGGTTCAGCGCCAGGTAGCCCAGAACGCAGAACACCAGCCCCACCACATAGTAATATATGGTTGAGGCAATACCGGTCAGCAGTGATTCGTGAACCGCTGTGCCGGAAGGGGACATAACAGCTGCCCGGATAATGATTCCGATTCCAACGGAGATACCCGCCATAACGCTTCCCACCGCCACATTCCCCTTCTTGATTTCCGCCGGGAACTCACAGGGAATCACCAAATCCACCACAAATGTACCAAAGAGCATAAGGGCCGTGCCCAAAACGCAATAAACCATAATTGTAATAAATTCTGCCATAATCTTCTCCTTTTTGATTTGGTTTTGTCCGAATACATACTGCCGGTTTACTTTCTTGCCTTTTTCGCCTTTTTCGCCTATTTGCCGGAGCTGATTCCGCCTCCGGATGAGCGCCTGGAATTGATGCTGCTCTGGCGGACGCTGTCTGAATAGCTTTTGTAAGGATCGACGGGATTGGTGTCAACGGTTTCGCCGCTGTAGTTTTCGTATCCGCTGGTCCGCTGTCTGTATCTGTCCCTGTCGCCGAAAAATCCCCTGGAATAATAGAATCCGCGGTAATAAGAATGGGTATGGCCGGTCGCATGGTAAGGCGTGTTGGTGCTCTGATATACATAGGCGCGGGAACTGATCTGCACCATGGTGGTCTGGTCCGTGCTGGTGTATACCAGACAATATTCACTCTTTGTCAGGATAGCCACCGAATCATCTTCCCCATTCTTCTGCACATCCTCGGTCCCGCCGTCAATGGCCTGGATAATTGCCTTAGCCGCGTCATCCACGGACAGGTCAGTGGAGTACACATCCGCCCTCTCCTTCTCGTTCAAATCAGATGTAATTGACGTCTGATAGGAGAAATTAATATTACCTTCCAGATATTTATGTATGGTCTTCTTATTTGACTGTATGTACGTATAGGATAACACTCCAAGAACCGCCAGTATCACTGCCGCCACAGCCAGGTTCTTCATATTGACAAAACCAAGGGTCCTGTTGCTCTCCGCCTGTCCGGAACAACCGCTGTCCAGGAGTACGATTTCATCCATATCCAGATAACAGCCTTTGGAATACTCTGTTTCATCCTCCCATTGCTCCACCGCAATGATGAGCTCTTCGGTACCGTCCTCGTACTCCGTATAACGGACCGTGTCTCCCGGTGATGCATCCACCTGGCCAAAGCAGGACGTGACAACTGCCTGCCCTGCATCCGCCTGGCGGTAACCATCCCGGAATATATTCATCTCATCAAACTCACTGCCATAGGGACACTGGGTATAAATGGCGTATTCTTCATAAATATTGTCAATGCTGAGCCATTTTATCCCCCTGGTCCGGGTTTCCAACAGGCAGTATTCCCACCAGCGGGAACCGTCTGAACGGTTGTGGAACTCAATTCCCCCTGTGACCCGGTATTCCGCCCCTTCTATGGACAGATTCTGGTCCTTATTCAACTGTAATGTTTTACCCATGGACGTCCTCCTTTGCCCTGTTTAACGCCCTCTTAATCAGCCTTGTTTCTGCCTGCTCTGCCTTTAAGGACTCTGTGAGAAGGCGGCATATCTCTCCCGGTATATCCTCCTGGCAGGAAAATATATCCACTGCCGCATACCCATACTCAGGCCAGGTGTGGATTGAAATGTGGGAGGTGGTTATGACTGCCACCGCGCTGATGCCCATGGGCGAGAATTTATGGTAGCATTCCTCCACAATTCCTGCGCCTATGCATTGGCAGACCATGTGAATCACATTTTTTATGGAATCCACATCATCAATACAGGACGTCCGGCATCCATAGAGGTCCACAATCAGCTGCCTGGCCTCTGCAATATCTGTTTCCTTTCCTGTCATGGCAATTTCCCTTCATCGTTTAAGTGATTCTGCGGCTCTGCTGCCATGGAAATACGGCAGCAGCAGCCTCTTTCTGATTATATCAGACTGACTATATGGATACAATTGCCAAATTCTTACGATAATACAAACCGATAATACAAACCCATAATACAAAACGCGCATGCCGGTCCCCATCACAATGGATATCGGAACGGCACGGCACATTCAAACTGCGGTAAGGCCATGTCAGCTTATATAAAGTATGGGCACATTTCCCAGTACACGTCCTATCTCCTGCCGCAGATACAGCTGTGCCTCTTCCCTGGATTCGGCCCGGTAGCAGTACCTCCCCCGTCCCCTGCCCGTCATCTGCTCCCTGTCATACAGGTCCGGCGCATTGGGAAATGCTTCGCTGTTAATGGCCCGGTGGACATAGGAATAGGTCATCAAAATAATCTCCAGAAACATCTGGCTTTTCATTTTATCTGAAAGTCCGTCCCTCAGTTCTTCCAAGAGGCCGGTATACATTTCCTTCCAGCCCTCCACTAATATGACGGGAGCTATCAGGAGTCCGCAGGGATATCCCGCCTCACACATCTGATTTACAGCCTCGATTCTCTGTCTTAAGCCGGATGTGCCCAGCTCTATCTTCCGGATAATGGGCTGAGGATTGACGCTCATGCGGAAAATCACCTTGCCTCTGTGGTCCAGGTCCAGCAGAGGTTCCACCATATGAAATTTGGTGGGAAATGTAAGTTTTCCCTCCCCCTCCTCTGCAAAACGCGGAATTGTATAAAGAAGATTTCCCGTAATTGTGTTCTCCAGCACCAGATCACTGTTGCTTCCAATCTCAAAGGTAAGGGGGGTGCCGCTGTTCTTTCCCTTTTTGATGATGCGGTCCAGCATCTGCTCCCGGTTCACAAACAGTCTGAGATAAGCGCATTTATTATAGTTGCAAACCAGATAGCAGTACAGGCACATGGCCGTACAGCCGGATGAGGTGTATGGGACCAGATAATCGGATACCTTGTGGTTTTCCACGTATTTGTGGGTCTTTCGTATGCCTGCTATCAGATTGCGTTTCATGTGTCCGAACTGGTCATTGGGTTTTTCCTGCATCTCCCGGATGGAATTATGGCTCTCAATGGGAATCCACGGCAGGTCCCTGTATTCCTCCCTGAGCTGCCGGCCCAGAGGGTAGTCAAAGATAGCCGGTTCATAATAAACTGCGTCAAATTTCATGGATGCGCCTTCCTCCTGATAAATTCATAGACAATATGGGAATTGGGTTCAATTTCTTATTTTTACTGTTTAACATTCCCCAAATCTGTGAAGTTATCAATGGAAAAGCCGCTGTCCCTTTAATGGGCGGCAGCGGCTTTGTTTGAACAGCATCACCGGACGCTTCTGTTTTTCTCCTTCTCCCAATCACATAACAATCATATTTTCTCCCATAACCACTCTACAATCCCCCGCTGCGCTCTCTCACCATAAAAGAACACCTCATATTCATTCCCCTTCTCACTCAACCGTTTCTCTGCCTCAATTCCAAATTCCCGGCCCTTGTCCGTCAGTCGTTTGCGGGGTATTCCATTTACGTAATATTCCTCAAAATTCCCATCCTCCATCAATTTCTGTTCAACGGATTTTATGGTCAGCCGCTTCATTGTATCCTCATCCCGCAGGCTGTTAATCTGCGATACAAAATCACTCAGACTGGACTGTTCTGAGTATCGGACTCTGGCGGCCAGTTCCCCGGTCATGACAAAATCCGTTTTGCCTTTACCTGTTTTTTTCTTTCTGTCCGTGTTTAGCTCTGACGGTGCTTCCCTGGTTCTTTCATCCTCCCGGCTGTCATTTCCTTGGCTGTCATTTCCTTGGCTGCCATTTCCCAGGCTGCCATTTTCCTGCCTGTCATTTTCCCGGCCTCCGTATTCCCAGGCGGTCAGGGCTGTCTCCAGGGACCAGTCGTCGAACGCATCGCTGTCGCTGGTAAAATACAAATCATCACCCTCAAAAGACATCTCAGCAGGCCTGTCATTCATTTCCGCCTGCACGCAGGCCAGAAAACGTTCCCCGTATTTCTCATACTTAAACTCTCCCACACCTGAAACATTCAGCATCTCCCCTTTCGTAACCGGCTTCACGATGCACATATGCGTCAGCGTCTTATCTGAAAAAACCATATAAGGGGGCACCTTTTCTTCCTTTGCAATCTCCGTCCTGACAGCGCGCAGCTTCTCAAACAGCGTTTCGTCTGCTTCCGTAAACTCTGCTCCGCCCGGTCCGGACAGGCCTGCTGCCAGTCCCTTCCTGCCTTTTCTTCCCTTTCCGGCACTTGCGCCGGACGCTTTGGCAGGATGCTCCGCTTCCCTGGCCATCTTCATGGCCACCTGCTCTCCCTCTTCCAGGATTCCCTTTGACTTTCCTGTCAATTTTACAATGGCATACTCATCGTTGGTCACTGCCAGATATCCGTTCAGCATCAGATGGTTCATCACCTGCCGCAGCTTGTAGGCCGGTACCTTTGCCAGTTCCCCATAATGCGGGTTCTCATCCAATCTGTAATTGCGTATCTTCGCTGTATTGGCACCGTGGACCGTATCAATCATCACATTGGTTCCGTACCTCTGCCGGCTGCTCTCCACACATCCAATGAGTATACGGGAAATATCCGTCACATCCACTGTCTCAAACTGGCTCAGGCAGTTGGAGCAATTGCCGCAGTAATTGCTTCCGTACTCCCCAAAATATCTCAGTATGTAATCTCTCAGACATTCATTTGTAAAGCAGTAAAATGTCATCTTGCGCAGGCGTTCCCTGTCTCGCTCCATGACGATTTCCCGGGTTATGGGATCCAATGCCTCGTTGTCCTGGTTATGGTCAATAAAGAACTGGTTGGTCACCACATCCTGGCCGCCGTACAAAAGGATGCACTCTGAGGGTTCACCATCCCTTCCTGCCCTGCCGGCCTCCTGGTAATAGGATTCCATATTCTTCGGCATGTTATAATGCACCACAAACCTGACATTGGACTTGTCAATCCCCATTCCGAAGGCATTGGTGGCAACCATAATCTGGGCCCTGTCATATATAAAATCCTCCTGGTTATGCCTGCGCTCGCTGTCGCTTAAGCCAGCATGATACCGGGTGACGGAGAAACCTTCCCGGATCAGCTGGCCGCAAACCTCCTCCACCACTTTCCTGGTCAGGCAATAGATGATACCGCTTTCCCCCTTATGGCGTTCCAGGTAATTTACCATGGTGGCATATTTATCCTTGGGAGACTGTACGCCGAAGTAGAGATTGGGCCGGTTAAAACCAGTGGTCATGACCTGGGGATTTCTGAGCATAAGTATGTCGATGATATCATCCCGCACTTCCGCTGTGGCGGTGGCTGTAAATGCACTTACAACGGGCCGCTCCGGAAGCTGGTTAATAAAATCCACTATTTTCAGATAACTGGGCCTGAAATCCTGGCCCCACTGTGATACACAATGGGCCTCGTCCACAGCTACCATGGATATCTTCACCTGGCTGCTCAGCGCAAACCGCAGAAAGTCCTCAGACATCAGGCGCTCCGGCGCAACATAGATAATCGGATATCTGCCGGCTCTGGCCAGGTCCAATACCTTATAATACTGGGCCGCTGTCAGGGAACTGTTAATGTAGGCAGCCAAAATACCCACCTGGTTTAAGTTGCTTACCTGGTCCTTCATCAGGGAAATAAGCGGGGAAATGACCAGGGTGATTCCGTCCATCATAAGGGCAGGGATTTGATAACACAGGGATTTCCCGGCCCCGGTGGGCATGACTCCCAGCACGTCCCTTCCTTCCAGAATGCTCTGGATCAGCACATCCTGCCCATCCCTGAATGTGTCATAACCAAAATAATGTTTTAATATTTCATATTGTGTCATCATCAAACTCCTCTGTATTGCTCCGGCATAAAAGAACCCAATCGTCCCTGTTCCCGGCGTTTAGCGCCAGACTTATCTTCAGCTGTGCTTCAAAACCATGGAAAAATGGCGAATACGCCCCGCAGCGGACCTGCTGCCTAAAGCAGACTAAACCGATTAAACATATAGATGTAATTCATTATAACAAATCCGAAATGATAAAACAATGGTGATTTATGTGTCCAATGGTGGTTTCTCCGGCCTATTCTTTGGCTTATTCTTTGGCCCTTTCTCCGGCCCTTTCTCCGGCCATTCTCCGGTCTATTCTTTAGTCTATTCTCTGGCTTATGTTCTGTCAAAAAAACAGCCGGACATCTCTGTCCGGCCGCATCGCATATTCCATCATCCTATCACAGGCGGTGTCCTCTCCTTTTTTATCAAATTTATGGAATCCCGGAATCCGCCGCAGTCTCCGGTAATCCCTGCCCCATGGCCTCCCTATGGCCTCCGCCATGGTTTCAGCCATGGTTTCAGCCAGGGTGTGGAGGAAACCAGCCGTTTCAGCAGCCCGGGTATCTCCACGCTGTCCTCTGCCAGCAAATCCCCGTCCCCAAACTCATCCGCGCCTCCATATCCGTACCTGCATCCGATAAACGCTGTCTCATTGGCCTTTGCCGCCTCCCTGTCATAGAAACGATCCCCCACCATACAGCACCAGTCCGCACCGGCCCGCTCCATCAGCACACCCAGGCTGTCCGCCTTGTCCTGTCTGGAGGTCAGGCCCTGTATATAGTTAAAATACTCCCTTATGGACAGTACACCCAGTACATCCTCCAGTTCATCTTCCTTTGCATTGGAACAGACCGCCAGTACGTACCCCTGTTCCTTTAGCTCCCCAAGCATTTCCGGGACTCCGGGATAGGTCTGCGCCCTCTCACGCATAAGAGGTGTCCAGTGCCTCTCCACCGCCCGGTAAAAGCGTCTAAAGGTTTCCTCGCTGTCATCCCCCAGAAAGAACAGGCTGTCATCCCTAAAGGGAGCACCGAACCTGGAGCGTATCACGCTCTCTGCAACAGGCCCGGCCCCCAGCTCCTTAAGGGCTTCCTGATAGGCTGCCACTGCGTATGTATGAGTCATGTTCAGTGTCCCGTCCAAATCGAACGCCACCAGCTTTGTCATTTTCCATCCCTCCTAGAAAATTCCAATCCAACACCCCGCAATGCAGATTACAAAAATGCCCAGAATGATGGCAATGGTTTTAACGTTCCGGTTAAACAGCCATACACAAAGGAATGTGGCTCCCAGAGGAAGCAGTCCCGGGAAAATCTGGTCAAAGATGGACTGCAAAGTAGTCTCTGTTCCTGAAAACTGAAAGGTCAGGGATGTCTTAAGCGTCACCATGGTTCCAATCATGGCTCCTATGACCGTAAGTCCCAGTATGGATGCCCCGTAGGACATTTTTTCGATAAGATGGTTCTCCGCAGAGTTCTCCAGGAACCTGGTTCCCATCTTGTAACCGGCATTTCCGGTAATATATTTGGTAAGAAAATGGATTGCCGTGTACAGGAAGAAATACAGAAGGGCTCCCAGTATGCTGCCCTGCTGGGCAAAGGCAATGCCGATTCCGGCCGTGATGACGCGGAATGTACCCCAGAAGAAGGAATCGCCAATACCGGATAACGGGCCCATAAGCCCCACCTTCAGGTTATTGATGGATTCCTTATTAAAATTGTCTGCTTTGGCGCATTCCTGTTCCATTGCAACAGAAAGGTCAATGACAAAGGGAGAGACATGGGGCGTGATATTAAATGTCTCTGTATGCCGGTGCAGCGCTTCAAAATAATCATCGTCTTTTGGGTAAATCTTTCTCAGAGGCTTTTCAATGGAATACATAAATCCATAGGCCATCATTTTATCAAAGGACCAGGAGGACTGCATGGTAAAGCTTCTCCAGAACACACTGCGCAAATCCTTCTTTGTTATAAGGGAAGTTTCCTTTGTCTCCTGCATCTAAAAATCCTCCTCTTCTTCAAATTTCATATTTCCCACGGCAATAAGCGCCATGCACAGTCCGGCCACCGCGACTCCAATCACATCCATATTGATATACATGACTGCTATGAATCCCAGGAACAGGTAGGGCATCAGTTTTTTGTTGCCCATCATTTTAATCAGAAGCGCAAGTCCCACACAGGACAGCACGCCGGCCGCCACGTCAAATCCGTCCAGCACGACCTGGGGGATCAGCTTGATAACCGCATTGATGCTGCCTGCGCCAAAATACATGGCAAAGAACACCAGGAGCATGGATGGAACACCCACCATCAGCGGCAGTGTGATGAGATGCCACATGTTTGCCCTTCTTAAATTTCTCTGGGCCAGGGCCTTCTCGATCTGTTTACCTCCCCAACTGGCGCCTATGGCGTAACAGCCGTTTCTCCACATCTGCAGGAATATGGACAGAGGCAATGCCAGTGCAACGGCTGTCCCCACTCCCTCCCCGCTTTGGATGGCAATGGCTGTTCCCAGCACGCTGGAGGCATACACCTCCGGCGGTGTAGCGCTCCCTACCATAATAGAGCCCATAAACATCAGTTCCAGCGTGGCGCCTATCATGATTCCGGCCTGGAAATCCCCCAGAATCAACCCCACAATGGGCGCGGTAAATAACGGCCTCCCCATCATGGACGCCCCAAATGTATATTCGTCAATGGCAGCCAGAAAGGCCACAATTGACACCAGTATTGCCTGAAGCATAATCCTTCTCCCTTCTCTATCCTCTGACTGATTCGTCTTATTATATCAATGTCATTGCATCCGTCTCTTTATCTGTAGGTACTGCCCGGCATTCAACCACTGCACCGGCCTGAACCATGGCGCGGATATTCCGGACATCATGGTCGTCAACAGCCAGGGAATTGGTGATGATCCTGCGGCTCTCTGTCTTTTTCATATTGCCAAGATTGATGTGGTCCACACCCTTCACATTCTCCACCAGTTTCAGCGCGTCATCCGTATTGCCCACTATAACAAACACCTTGTACTTGTCCGTCTTTGTCCCGTTTAAAAGGGCAATGGCATCCGCCACGGACTTTATGGAAAATTTGATTCCTGCCGGCGCGGCCAGCTTAAGGGTAGTGGCCCGTATCTTATCTGCCGCAGCCTCATCATTTACGACCAGAATGCAGTCAGCTCCCAATGAATTGGTCCAGGCAAAGGCCACCTGTCCATGTACCAGTCTCTCGTCCACTCTTGTAATCTTAATCATACGAAATCCTCCTCACTCTCTTCAAAAGCCTGCTTCATCAGACCGTTGATAAACACACACCCTTCCCTGGCTGCCTGTATCCCCTGTGTAATCAGCTCCTGGGTATCCATGACGCTCTCCAGCATAGGCACCATGGCCAGCAGCATGGGCGCATTAACACCGGCCAGTACGTAAACCCCCGGATGGGAGATATGCCCTGAGAAAGCATTGGCCACGCTGCCGCCCAGCACATCTGTGAGGACAATCAGCTCGTCCCCGTCCTCCAGCTCATCCACCACAGCCGCCGCTTCCCTGTCCATATCAAAATCCGGTGTGGTATACGCGCTCAGGACACCTACCTTTTCATTTCCTCCCAGGACAAAATCCATGGTCTGCTTCAGTCCTCCGGCAAATTCACCGTGAGTCGCAATCAATATCTTTCTCATGGGGCAATCTCCTTTTCTATTCCTTAATACTCCACCGTCCTGTAGTATCTGCGTATATCCAGGCTGTGGTCCTTCACATGTTCAAAATGAGCGCTGACACGCTCTAACTGGGTGGACATGACCATGGGAGAGACATACTTCCTCATATCGGCGTCAATCCCCTCCAGAGGATAATCCCTGGTATCCCATACCTGCACCACATCGGAATACTTCCTGACAAAGTTCTCCACTCTGTCAACCAGGGGGCGCGTCTCGTCCTCTCCTTTAAAGAGCATAAAGCTCATGTTCTTATCCGTCATCTCCACAGTGCCGTGGAAAAATTCTGCCGCATGAATGGATTTGGTAGGAATCCAGAGCATTTCCTCCAACACGCACATGGCAAAGCAATATGTCTCCCCCCAGGTATTGCCGGCTCCCACACACATATGAAAGCCTGTATCCTTATGCTTTTCTGCAAAAGCAAGTGCTCGTTCGTCGTTCTGCTCCCGCACCTTTAACAGTACCTCCGGCATCTTCCGAAGTGTTTCAACAAACCGTTCGTACTGAGGAAACTCTCCGTTTTTCATCATCAGTCTGGCTCCCAGGGCAAAAAACTGTATATGCAGCTCCTCCACCAGATTGTCATTGCAGGCAGCATTCTCAACCACATAATCCGAGACAGCAGCCAGAGGAGCTGTCCTGTCCCCCACAAAAGAAATCACTGTGGCTCCCATGCTTCTGGCATACTCTGCCGCCGCAATGGTTTCCTTGGTGGTTCCTGATAAGGAGGCCGTGATAAAGAGAGAATCTTTGGTCAGTGATCTGGGCTTTGCGGCCAGCAGCTCGGCGGCAATTTCATGATACCATACCAGAGCGGAGTTTGTCTTTAGCATGTATGCCAGCGGACTGATGATGGCATAGGTGCCTCCCGTTCCAACCAGATAGATGTTTTTATATCCCAAATCACTCACCTTATCCGCAATCCTATTAATCTCACCGATCTGGGCCACTGCTCCATTTAAAGTTTTTAAGAAATCCTCATTCTGAAAACCGTACATCATAATCCTCCTCTTGATTAGACAAATTGAATTTTATGTATTTAACCGGATAGTGTTTGTACAAACCATCTTGTGTTTTTAATATACCAACATCATCCACCTTTGTCAATACCATTTTTCGTACCAATTATATTTTATTTTATACAACATCACATTTTCCTGTTTCTTTTTTTCCAAAATATGATATAATGATGCAAGGGAATTAAATCGTGCCTGTCCGGAATGCGGACGGTTTCAGCCATGGCAAAGGACGGTTTCAGACCCGATAAAGAATAAATGGATACCCGGCATGGAGGAAGCGGATGCAGAGGAAACAGATACAGGGAGAACAGAGGCAGGATAAACAGATACAAGGTGAACAAATACAGGATAAACAGATACAGGATAAACAAATACAGGATAAACAGATACAGGGAAAACAGAGGCAGAGCACACAGACACAGAGACTGACAAAATCAGAGGCATTTACCCAGACGCTGAAATGCAATATACAGGAGGGGACCTATCCCTATGGCACCGCCCTGCCCGCTGAGCGCGAGCTGGCCGAGAACTTTGGACTTAACCGTTCAACCGTAAGGGCTGCCATCCAGACCCTGGTGGAGGAAGGCTTGTTAAAAAAGGTCCAGGGCAAGGGAACGTTTGTGATGCGCCATGCCAGGGATAACGCATACACCCATTTCCGGGGCATGAGCGAGCTGCTTAAAAATCATGGATATGTTCCTTCCTCCAGGATTTTATATACCGGTCCCACACCAGCCGGTTACAAGCTCTCCCATCTGCTGCAGGTGGGCGAAGATACGGTGTTGTACCGCATCATGCGTCTGCGTCTTGGCAACGGACTGCCTGTATCCATTGAAAATACCTTTGTTCCCTATGAACTGATTCCTGATATAGAGGATATTGATTTCCAGATATACTCTCTGTATGATGCATTTGCCATGAATTCTCTTCGTATTGCCGGCATACAGCAGGTTTTCTCCACCACCCGTGTGCGCAACTCCGAAGCCAAATATCTGAACGCGGAAAACGGGAGCCCGGTGGTATCCATTGCCATCACCTCCGCCAGCGAGGAAAACGGAATCATTGAGTACACCAACGCCCTGGTGCTCCCGGAATTCTGTAAGTTCTACTCCGACGGCGTTATCCAGGACAGCAAACTCAATGTTTATGCGCAATCCATATAGACCACCGATAGGTTTTAAGATACCAGAATAATCTTTATTCCATCGTGACACCTATTACCAGAAAGGGTAACCAGTATGCCAAAAGTTTTCAATCTTCTAAGTTACGACATTGCAGAATATATAGAAAAATACATCCACGAACATGGTCTGCAGCCAGGAGACCGCCTGCCCACGGAACGGGAACTGGCGGCCCAGTTAGATATAACCCGTGTCAGCGTGCGCCAGGGATACAAACGTCTGTTAGACCAGGGCGTCATCCGGTCTGAAAACGGCTATTATGTGAATCCGCCCAGAACAGACCGTTCCCTGACCGCCTATTGTTTTCCCTATGCGGATTCTTATTTGCATCCGGACACATTTTCCGTAAAATCAACTGAATATATGCCGGAGGCCATCCGCAATATATGCAATAACATGCTGAATGCCGACCACAGTTCCCATCTCAACATGAACCGTTTTATCGAATATCTGTCCGATATTCCCGTGGGAATCACTTATACGGCCCAGACCAGCTCGTCCATGCCGTCCTTCCCAGGACTATTCTATCTGCGCTCCATGCCGGAGGGACTGAAACAGACCCAGTATATGCGGGTCCATCAGCCCAGCCGTGAAGAATATGAACTGCTGGAGCTGAGCGAACACGACAGTATGCTGATGCTGGTAAATGGTTTCCAGTACGAAGGCACCCCCATTGCTGTCAGCGTTGCTCTCTGTGTAGGGACCAGGATGAATTTAATTGCCCCCATAACCATATGATTCCCTATGGCCAAAAGGACTTCCCTCACCAGGCCCGTCCCCAGGCCGATCCGTATGATATCCATAAGGAGTTGACCGCTATGAAAATCCTACCTGCATGCGCCGCCGACACAGCAAAAATATACCGCATCATGACCGAAGCCCGCTCCCTGGCGCCGGACCCCGGCTGGTACTGTACCGACTCAGAGGAATATATACGGTCCCACATCCTAAATCCTGATGAGGGAATCGTCTTTAAGGCAGTGGAACATGATTGTCTGGCTGCTTTTTTCATCATTCATTTTCCGGGCAACACCCCTGACAGCCTGGGGCACTACATGAACCTGGATCCCGAGGCCCTTGACAGGGTGGCCCACATGGACTCCCTGGCAGTCCGGCCCGGCTTCAGAGGGAGAGGTCTTCAATATCAGCTCATGGCCCACGCAGAGCAGTATCTGATGACTACTTCCTATTGCCGCCTGATGGGTACGGTCCATCCTGATAACCGGTACAGCCTGGACAATTTTCTCAAGCTGGGATACCGGATTGTGACCACCACCAAAAAGTACGGCGGGCTTCCCCGCCATGTCCTGTATAAATCCATAAGCAATCCCCCTTCTTTTGCGGGTTCCGGGAATAATACCGCCTCTGTTTCTATATATTTAAAGTAATTACTTCTGAAACAGGACCTATCCTTTATGAAAAACAAACTCAGAAGACTTCCCATGAAGAAGCTGTTACAGACCACCCTGCTGTTTGCCCTGGCCTTTTGTGCCGGACGGCTGGCTGCCCAGGTAGTGGAATACAACCGTCCTCCCGAAGCAGTGACCACCTCAGCAGACGGCAACTGGGGACTTAGTTTCCCGGGCGAGGGCCAGATGCCTGTGGGAAATGCCACCGCAGACTATCTGAAGCAGTTCAATGCCTACTATGCCCAGAATACCCAGGATAAGGTCATCTACCTGACCTTTGACGCGGGTTATGAAAACGGAAACACAGCCGCTATCCTGGACGCCCTGAAAAAACACAATGTACACGCCACCTTTTTCCTGGTTGGAAATTATTTACAGACCAGTCCGGACCTGGTAAAGCGAATGGTTGCCGAAGGCCACAATGTTGGAAACCATACCTTCCACCATCCGGATATGTCGAAAATCTCCACCAAGGAAGCCTTTGAAAAGGAACTGAATGACCTGGAAACCCTGTACCAGCAGACCACGGGACAGCCAATGAAAAAGTATTACCGTCCCCCCCAGGGCAAATACAGTGAAAGCAACCTGAAAATGGCCAATGACATGGGCTATAAGACTTTTTTCTGGAGTCTGGCCTATGTGGACTGGTATGAAGATAAGCAGCCAACCAAAGAGGAAGCCTTTAAAAAGCTGCTGACCCGCATTCATCCCGGCGCCATTGTCCTGCTTCACAGCACCTCCAAAACAAATGGGCAGATTCTGGATGAACTTCTGACCAAGTGGGAGGAAATGGGATATCATTTTGGAACCCTGGATGATTTGGTGGCGGCAGACCAGGCATAGAGAATGGCTGTATCGTACTCTAAGTTCCGCAAATATTATGAAAAAAAATATCATTTAAAAATGCCGGAAGAACGCACTGTTTATAAGGTGCATCTTCCGGCATATCATATTTCATGTCAGGTTGATTATATGTGTGTGTTAAAATCTACAGCAGCTTTTCCTTCCACTCCGCCTCCTTAAATCCGGTGAGCACAAAGCCATCCCCCACCACCAGCGGTCTTTTCACCAGCATCCCGTCCGTGGCCAGAAGCGCCAGCTGCTCGTCCTCACTCATGGACGGCAGTTTATCTTTCAGAGACATTTCCTTGTAGATATTTCCGCTGGTATTAAAGAAACGCTTTAGAGAAAGCCCGCTCATCCCGTACCATTCCTTTAATTCCTCCAGGGTGGGATTCTCCTCCCTGACAGGCCTTTCCACATAGGAAATCCCATTGGCATCCAGCCACTTTAAAGCCTTCTGGCAGGTAGAGCATTTTTTGTAGCATAATACGGTAAGATTCATTTTCATTCCTCCATCTGTTCTATTTCCTTATTCTGCGGCAAACCTGAGGGTCCTGGCTGAACCGTCAAAACAGGATGTATCTTCATTATAAGTAACCATATCCTCCGTCGAATATGTAAGCAGGGCAGATTGAGTTCCCCCCATCCATCCCCCGATTTCTTCCTCATGGCCTGCCATATGTTCTGGCCGGGCAGCGTCAAACTCCACAACCCGGACATCGCCGGGTCCTGCCGTCACTTTTCCATCTGACTTTATGGATGGCTTCATCTCCCCGCTGCCGCCTGCCAGCACCGCTGCACCGCTGCCCTCTGCCGTCATCTCCCCTTCTGATTCTTCCACTTTGATTCTGCATGAATAAATGCCGATTCCACATTGGCCCAAAGCTGAAACCGTACCGGTTCCACCGGCAATATCCACCTCCGGACACGATATTCCCGCATACGTTCCCTTTATATCCAGCTGTCCGCCCTCCAGGCGCAGGGCTGCCTGGCTGTTTTCCGTCCGGTTCCCCAATATGCCTGCTGTTCTGGCTTCAATGTCCAGGCTTCCCTTTCCCCGAATGACCAGAGTACCTGAATATATGCGTATACCTGCACCTTCTGACCGGATCCAGCTGCCGCTGCCCTCCTTTAACTCGATGGTTAAATCCCCTGTTATATCAATTGCCGGGTGAGAGGACTCCGTGCTTTCCATGACTGTGTTTTCTATAACCGCATTATCCAATGTCAGCGTATAGCTGTCCCTGGAATTTCTCAGTCTCCATCCTTTTCCCTCCACCATCTTTCCCCTTCCCGGAAGTTCCACCTTTCCTTCATTTCCCAGGTAAAGAGCCGTCAGCGGCACCTGCTCCCTGGACTGGGTCAGCCCATATCTGGATGCCAGATATATGCCTGCGCTGGATATGGCAGTGCAGAATACGATGATAAGAATAATGAACAGAACAGCGCGTACTGTCCTGCCCACAAATCCCTTTGAAATCTTATCCATATAGATGTTTCCTCCTGTTACAGTTTCGTTTATTTTATCATAAAGTAATCCATTTTTCCATTACTTGTGATATCATAGGAGAAAAGTGTGGTTACTGATTGGAACAGCTCAACCATGCAATAAGGAGGTTCTGTCTATGATAAATATTCTCTGCTTCGGCGACTCCAACACATTCGGGACCAATCCCAAAGGAGGACGCCATTCCTGGAATACCCGCTGGCCCGGACGGCTTCAGGTTCTGCTGGGGCCTGAGTATTATGTGATTGAGGAAGGCATGGGCGGACGCACCACGGTATGGGATGACCCGCTGGAGCCCGGACGATGCGGCATCCAGGCCCTTCCCATGGCACTCCAGAGCCACAAACCGCTGGACCTGGTCATTCTGTTCCTGGGCACCAATGACTGCAAGGCCCACTTTCATGCCTCGCCCAGGGTTATAACAAAGGGAATGGAAAACCTGTGTCACACGGTTCAGGGATTTGATTACGGGGAAGGATATAAGAAGCCAAAGATTCTGGTGATATCCCCTATCCATATAGGAAATGACATGGAACACTGTCCCTATGTCAGTTTTGATGAAACCGCACCCGGTAAATCAATGGCCCTTGCGCCCCTTTATCAGGAGCTGGCAAAAGCTGAGGGCTGTCTTTTCCTGGATGCCGCGTCCCTGGCCGGTCCCAGCAGCATTGACCAGCTCCACATGGACGCAAAGAACCATGGGGCATTGGCTGAGGGAATCGCTGAGGTGGTGAAGGGGTATTTTGAACCCTAGGGGTGAAAAAAGCCGGAAAACGAATTTCGCTTTCCGGCTTTTCTTGTTTCCATGCACACATTTCCTCTGATGGAGCAGCGCAAATCACACTGGGTATCCGCTCTCCATCCCCTTAATCCTCCGGTACAGCTCCCTGTTCACCGGCACATCCAGGCCGGCCGCCTCTGCCCGGCGAATCACGGTGCCCGCAAAAAATTCCACTTCCGAGGGCCTGCGGGCTAATCCATCCTGCCGCATGGAGGGCATGCCATCAGGGTTCAGACTGTCAATCAGGTCAACATAGGCGTCCAAATCCTCCATGGTCACCCGGATTCCCTCTCTTCCGGCCAGCTCCACTACTTCAGCCATGGCTGCCTTCATCATCTGTCTGGCCGGTCCCGGCCTTTGTACGGTTCCATAAGTCCCTTCCTCCACCATGACAGCCTGGTTCACCCCCACATTCAGCATCCATTTGCACCAGAGCCTGCGCAGGATATCCGGCTCTCTGGTATAGGGAAGTCCTGTCCGCTCAAACAGCTCTGTGACCGCCTCCAGCATTGCCTCTTTCTGCGGTTCATGTTGGGGAATCCCTATACATATCTGCCCCATATGGGAATAGGTCAGCTCATTTCCCATCTTCACTGCATCCATTCCCTGGGCCACGCAGTACAGCATGTGCTCCATTCCCAGTATGTTTCCTATGACGGCTTCACTGGTAATTCCATTGAGTACGGAAAGAATCACGGTATCCTTTCCCACCTGATTCCTGACCATGGGGACAGACGCCTCAAGCGCAGTGGCTTTCACGGCAAATATGAGAAGCTGGGCCGGTCCTCTGGGGTCTGCTTCATCTCCCGGACAGACCGCGAATTTCCATCCTCTTCCGTTACAATATACCGTGGTATCCCGGTAACGTTCCACCCGGTCCCTGTCTGCCAGGAATGTCACCTGCTCCAGCCCCAGGGTCCTTGCAAAGAAATCCCCGTACAATACACCCAACGCACCCATTCCCACTATGGATACTCTCGTAATCCTGTCCATGTCTTACCTCCGCGCTGATTAATAGAATCTGGCAATCTCCCGTACCGTACAGCGCTTTGGCATCTGAGGGTCGGCCGCGCCATATCCAAGGGCAATGACCGCCGCCACATCCTGGTCCTCCCCAATGGAGAGCAGTTCCCTCAGCTTACCAGCATCCCTGATTCCCATGACCAGGGTGTCCAGGCCCAAATCCTTTGCCTTCAGCAGAAGGTTCTGGTTATGCATCCCCAAATCGTAGCAGCCCCATCCGTTTCCCAGCTCATTGGAAGGGGTTCCGTCATTTTCATATCCTGAGCGGTTCTTTACAAAGGCGGCCACAATCAGTACAGGCGCATCCTTGCTGTTTGTCTGGTTAAAGGCCGGAAGGCAGGTTTCCTTTACCTTTTTGAGCATGTCATCTGACATAACCACATAGTATCTGGCTGTCTGGGAATTCTTCCAGGACGGCGCAAGGGTGGCTGCCTTAAGGATCTCCTCCACCTGTTCACGGCTCACTTTCCTGTCCGGCTGGTACTTTCTCATACTTCTTCTTTCCCTCAATACTGCATCTAATTCCATATGAATCTTCCTCCTGTCCATTGGTTGATATCCGAAAACTGCTTTTAAAGGCTGGTTTTAATTCCGGAACGTGCCGCAAACTCAGAAGCCTCTGTAATCCTCCTGTAAAACTGCGGATAGAACTCTTCCCCGCTGTTATAAGGAGTTATGTAAAACTGATTCAGCACATACATAACCACCGTTCTCCTGATGTCCAGGCTCCCATTTTCTTCCAGTCCATGTTCCAGATCCTTGAGAAAATAATGCCAGTCATTTACAAATTTCTCATACAGCTTTACATCCGGGGTATCAATCCACTTGCGGACCTTTACCTTGCTTCTGTTATCCTTCGGACACTCATGGACCTGAAGGAAGTAGCTGAAGGACCGGTTCTCATACAGTCTTCCCAGCGGGAAGAGACGGCAGAACCCAGGCCTGTAAGAATGGATACCGCACCTGCCCTCTCCGTTCAGGAAGGAACAGGCCTCATCCCGGCCTGTCATCCGGATGTTGGGCAGGATAATACCGTCCACCATATTCACCTCAAGGGGCCCAGACAGAAGCTGTTCCGGGGTCATCCCAAGGTTCCCCGTAAGGCGGAACATATCCAGAGGGTCCAGTATGATGGATGACCCCATACCGCGGCAGCAGGCAGAACAGCCTTCACATCCGCCGCTGTCAGCCCTCACCATATCATTGATACCATATAATTTCCCGTCGGATATATCCTCCAGACTGACTTCTCGTTCCATAGCTCCCAGTACTCCCTTTCCAGCAGTTTCCATAAATAGTTCTAACAGACAGTATACCACCCTTTCCCGGTTTCACGCAACCATGCTTTTATGGGGCAAAACCATCTGAAAAGCCGTCCTGTTTCACCCTACCCTCTGTTTTTAAGCACCATAACAGCTATGGCCAGACCTGCTATCACAGCCATCCATCCGCCTGTCACCCACAAGGGCAGCTGTATACCCAGTGCCTTATTCAAGGGAATTAGTACCAGAGAGGTAAGCCCGATCTGGTTCAGAAAGCAGACTCTTTCATACAGCTTCCCCCTGTCCCTCTCCTTTTTCATAAACGGCTTTCCGCTGTCCGGCAGAATCCGGTTCAAATCAGGCACCTGCCAGCGCGCCTTTCCCGCTGCGACAGCTCCCAGGAGCAGAGCCGGAAACGGTGAAATGGTTATGACAAGGCGCCAGATCTGAATGAATTTCTCCGGCAGTCTTATTCCCAAAACCTGGTTAATCGGAAACATAATCATGGATACAATGCACAGAAAACAAAATAAGTATGCCATATCCCTTGCCTTGCACAGCCTGTCAATCCTGTCCTTTTTCATGATATCCTTTCCTTTCTTTTTCCATTCCAGTTTCATTTCCAGCAGCTGCGGGTCCAGTGTGTCAAACCTCCACCCTGAATCCCTGACCTCCAGACACACTTGTCTGACGCGCTCCAGCTCCTTAACTTCCTTTTGTATCTGTCCTGCCCGCGCTTCCATGAGAACCGCTGCCCTCTGAGGATGGTCTGCCAGCTGGTGAATCTGGGCCACTGAAAATCCCATGATGCGGAAAATTCGTATCTTTCTCAGATGTTCCACATCATCCTCACTGTACTCCCTGTAATTATTGGAACTCCGGCCCGGAGCTAAAAGACCTTCTTTCTCGTAAAACCTGATATTGGCTTTTGTGATTCCAGTCAGGGTCTCTACCTCTTTGATTGTCATATACACGCCTCCTTACAGGTTTATTGTAGGGGTTGAATAAGGTTGAATGTCAAGCCATTCCTGTTATTTTATGTACTTTTTCCTTTATGTCAAAAGAAAAGACAGAGGAACCATGCGCCTGACCGCCCATGTCTCCTCTGCCATATGTATTGTTCTGTATCTAATCCATTTAATCCCCGGCCTGTTCCTCCCCCCAGGGACGGTCCGGCAGGCTGTAGCGGTAGCATCTGCTGAATACACCGATTTCTTCCAGAGTAGATACCATGCGGTACACGGTTGCCATACCAATGGCCGCATCGCGCTTTGCCGCCTCGTAATATATTTCTTTACAGCAGTTCCACTTTCCGCTCAGTATGACATCCAGAAGGATCATACGCTGTTTGGTCATGCGTTTCCCCTGGCTCCTCAGCTCCTGGATAACCCGCTCCTTCTGCCACGTACGGGACTCCTCTCTCTGTTTCCACGGCATATCGCTCAGCTCCTTTACTTTGCTGTCAGGCATTGGCTTCTGCCCTTCAGACATTGCTTCTGTCCTGTTTATTAAGTAAGTTAAAACTAACCGCATTCTCTAAAATATGCAGCCAGGTGTTCCTGTTTCCTGTTCCCCACAGGAATTAGATAGCCCTAACCGCATATATAGATTAGCATTAGCTAACTTTCTTGTCAAGAATTTTTTTATTTTACCATCATTTTACCATCGCTTTTCCATCAGCCCTTATCCTTCAGATTGAGCCCCGCCAGCGCCTTGGCAAATGCATTGTTGACAGGCTCCTCTGCTTCCTTTTTCTGCTGGTTCAGGTATCGGGCCACGTCCTTTTTGGTCACTCCGGCGCCTTCCTTTTTCCTGCGCTCCTCAAAGGCCTTCAGCTTCTCCTTATGACCGCACCTGCACACAAATATCTGTGCATCCCCCTTGCCCTTAAGCTCCATCTTTTTATGGCAGACAGGGCATCTGGCATTGGAGGTGCGTGAAATGACCTCCCGGTGGCCGCATTCCCGGTCCTGGCACACCAGCATCTCCGTATTCTTTCCCTTTACAGCCAGCATCCGCTTTCCGCACACCGGGCACTTTGTGTTGGTCAGGTTGTCATGGCGGAACGAACCCTCACCTGTCTTAATCTGGCGGATCAGTTCCTGGGAATATCCCCTGATGTCCTTCATGAACGCGCCTCTTTTCAGGCTTCCCTTTGCAATGCCCGACAGCTTCATCTCCCAGTCCGCTGTCAGCTCCGGCTTCTTCAGGTCCTCAGGCACCAGCTCCAGGAGCTGCCTGGCCTTGGACGTGAGGCAGATATCCTTGCCCCGCTTTTCAAGCAGAAAGCTGGAAAACAGTTTTTCTATTATATCCGCCCTGGTGGCAACGGTTCCCAGACCGCCGGTCTCCCCCAGGGTCTTTGCCATGGCCTTATCCTTTGTTTCCATGTACGCCACAGGATTTTCCATGGCGGAGAGCAGAGTTGCCTCATTAAACGGAGCAGGCGGTTTTGTCTTACCCTCTGTCATCTTAAGGGACAGGCCATTTAACACATCCCCCTTTTTCAGATCCGGCAGCTGCTGGTCCTTTACCTCCGGCTCATCCTCCTCTTCCCCGTCATCCACAGCCGTGTCGTAAGCAGCCTTCCAGCCCTGGCTCTTTACTATCCTTCCCTTTGCAATAAACCGCTGGCCCCGGATATTTGCTTCCAGGCTGGTCTCGTCATATTCAAAGGGCGGATACAAAACAGCCAGGAACCTGCGCACCACCAAATCATAAATCCGGCGTTCATCAATGGTCATATGATCCATCTGCACATACTGTTCCGTGGGAATGATGGCATGATGGTCGGAAACTTTGCTGTTGTCCACAAAAAATGGTTTCGCCGGCAGGGGCTGGTTCACCAGCCTTCCGGCCAGTGTCTTATAGGGTCCGACGGAACACGCCTTCAGACGCTCCTTAAGGGTGGGGACAATATCTGCGCTCAGATACCTGGAATCGGTTCTGGGATAGGTCAGGACTTTATGGTTCTCATAGAGGCGCTGCATAATGTTCAGCGTATCCTTGGCAGAATAATTAAACCGCTTATTGGCATCCCGCTGCAGCTCCGTCAGGTCATAGAGAAGGGGCGGCTGCGTCTTTTTAGGCGTCCGCTTTACCTCAGCCACAACAGCCGTCTCCCCCTTAAGCTCCTGAGCCAGTCCCTCCATCCGGCCGCGGTCAAAGGAACGGTGGCTGCCTGTCCCTGCATCCTGCCATGTAAGGACCAGGCCGTCTTTTCTGGCCTGAAGCCCAAAGTATGGCTGGGGTACAAATGCGCGTATCTGCGCCTCCCGTTTTGCTATCATGGCCAGAGTCGGGGTCTGGACACGGCCGCAGGAAAGCTGGGCATTGTATTTGCAGGTCAGGGCCCTGGTGGCGTTGATGCCCACCAGCCAGTCCGCCTCTGCCCTGCACATGGCTGCGTCATACAGGTTATTGTATTCCCTTCCGTCCTTCAGGTTCGCAAATCCCTCCCTGATAGCCTTATCCGTCACGGATGATATCCACAGGCGCCGGATAGGTTTATTGCACCCTGTCTTTTTCAGAATCAGCCGGGCCACCAGCTCTCCTTCCCTTCCTGCATCCGTGGCAATGATAATGTCCCCCACATCCCCCCGGTAAATCTGGGTTTTCACAGCCTGGTACTGCTTTGAGGTCTGCTTGATAACCTCAAGCTTAAATACCTCAGGCATCATGGGAAGGTCCTCCATCTTCCACTCCTTATACTTCTTATCGTAATCCTCCGGGTCAGCCAGGGTCACCAGATGGCCCAGCCCCCAGGTAACCACGTAACGATCCCCCTCAATGGCACCGTTAATATTTTTCCCGCACTTAAGAACCCGGGCAATGTCCCGGGCAACAGAAGGCTTTTCTGCTATTACAAGTGATTTCATTGATATACTCCTTATCTCAGTTTTAAACCGCAGGCCCCTGACGTCCCTGTCAGGAACGTTTCCTGGCCGACACAATCAGCATCATGGGTCTTCGCATTTCATCCAGCATACCGGGAATATGAAGCATACTCTCCGGCGGCTGCGGCTCCACCACCTGGCTGAGTTCAAAACCATGGGTCAGAAGGGTATTGAGGTAAGTGGTCAGGGTTCTGTGGTACTTAACCACTTCTTCTCCCAGGAACACAGCCTTGCGCTTCCCCTCATAGTAATAATTATCCACAGGAAAATGGAGGATGTTTCCATTTTCATCGTAGTACCAATCCTGGCTTCCGTAGGCAGTAAATACGGGATGCTCCACGGAAAACACGAAATATCCACCGGGAGCCAGCGAATCCCTCACTTTATCCACCACCTGGCTGAAGCTTTCCACATAGTGAAATGCCAGGGAGCTGAGCACCACGTCAAAGGATTCATCCGGGAAATCAATGTCCTCCATGGCACACTCCACATACCGTACCCTGGAATCCTCGGTCTTTTCCCTGGCCACCTCCAGCATCTTACCGGAAATATCCACACCCACAGCAGAAACCGCCCCGTGTTCCATGGCATAGATACAGTGCCAGCCATAACCGCAGCCCAGATCCAGAAGGCGCTGTCCCTGAAAATCAGGCAGCAGCGCCTTAAGCGTCTCCCACTCTCCTGCTCCGGGCAGTCCTTTTTTAGAACGCTCCATCTGGCTGTACTTTTCAAAAAATATATCATTGTCATATTTATTTTCTTTCATTATTATATTCCTTTCCACGTATTGCTGCCTTCATTCTAGCACATTCCCCCTGGCCTGTCACCGCTGTTTTCATTTCTTCATATAGTATATTGTACCGATTAACACTCTACCTTTAAGGAGGATTGACAATGAAACATTTACGGGGCGCAGCAGGTATCATCCTGTCCCTTATCTTTGCCGTGTGCTTCATGTGCTCTCCCGCATTTGCGGCTTCCCGCCTGTACCAGGGCATGGATGTCAGCAGCTGGCAGGGCGATATTGATTTCCAGGCTGTCCGGGCTGCCGGTATCCAGGTGGTCTATCTACGGACCGGTGTGGGATTGGAATATGTGGATCCCTATTTCCAGACCAACTATGAGAAAGCCCTGGATGCAGGCCTGAACATCGGATACTATCACTATGTAACTGCCGCCGACACCTCCCAGGCCAGGCAGCAGGCAGAATTTTTCTATTCCCTGATACAGGACAAGCAGATTGACTGCTGCCCGGCCATGGATTTTGAATCGTTCCCAGGTCTGAGCACCCAGGAAATCAATGCCATCGGACTGTCTTTCATGGAAACCCTGGGCAGCCTCCTGGGATATGAGCCAGCCCTATATACAGACTCCTACAACGCCGCCTACCTGTGGAGCAGTGACTTTTCCTCCTACCCCCTGTGGGTGGCTGACTACGATGTAAACCAGCCGGAGAGCACGGGCCCATGGGATTCCTGGGACGGTTTCCAGTACTCGGACAGGGGACGGGTACCGGGAGTAAACGGCGATGTGGACATGGATTTCTTTAAAGATTCTATGTTTATTATCTCCCGGACACCCCAGCCTGAACCAAATCCCGGCGATATAGGAGTCCTTCTCACCTACAAGGTGCAGGGCGGCGATACCCTATGGAGCATCTCCAAACGATTCGGCACCACCGTGGACCGGCTGGCTGAATTAAACCATATCTCCAATCCGAATATAATTTACAGGGGACAGATTCTGGAGATTCCGGATATTCCCGGCGCCATCATATACCAGGTGAAAAACGGCGACACCCTCTGGGCCATTGCAGACCGTTTTGGCACCAGCGTATCCGATCTGGTATTTACCAACGCAATAACAAACCCCAACCTGATTTACGTGGGGCAGGTTCTTGTCATACCATAATGGAGAAAAACAGGGATATCCTGAAAGCCTGTCCGGCTCCGGGATATCCCCTCCTTATGATTCTTCTGCTACCGGCCGGACCGCAGCTGGCTGGTCAGCAAATTTCCAACCGTATCCGCAAGCTGCCCCATCTCCTTGATCCTGACAAAACCGCTTCCGTAAATCTTCCTGGCGCCTTCCAGGTCGCTGTCCAGGCCGTAGAATACAGCCATGACCCTGATTCCCTGCTTTTTAAGCTGCCGCACCTCCATGGCCGCGTCCTCAATGCCTGCATCCCCCGAATACTCCTTCCCCCGCACAGCTCCCGAAACAGGAGCCATCCTTTGTTCGTCATTGGGGCTGGCATCTGTCAGCACAATGAGCAGGCGTTTCTCGCAGGAGGACTGTCCCGCCAGATGGCCCGCTGCCCTGAGGGCCAGACCATCCCGGTTCCATCCGGCTGCCACATAGTCAAGGATTCCTCTGTTTTTCTCCTTCTCCTCATATCCGCGAAACAGACGCATCACCGTGTAATTCTGAATGGTGGAAAAGGAATACACCTGGACCGGTATCCCGCAGCGGGTAAGGCTTTCGGCAATCACATATCCCTGCGCCGCTATAACGGCTTCATGTCCCATCCGTGACGCAGACGCGTCCAGCATCAAATCCACGGAAACATTCTGCCGTTCTTCCTCTGAATTCTTCAAAAACACACGGTCGTCTTCCAGGTACACAGCCCGCCAGACTGCCTCCCCCATCATTTTTCCCTGCCGGCTTTTTTCGGGTACAGGCTGCAAATCCACCAGAAGGGTATTCTGAATCCGTTCCATCAGGCGCCGTATGCTGTTCTCATACTCCGGCCTGTTGGCTTCAAACTGTTCCCTGTTCTTTTTTCTCTGCTGCCGCGCCTCCCACAGCTGTCTGGCCGATTCCCCGCGGTCCGGGACCTGCATAAATTTCTCTCCCCTTGTAAAATGGAGGCGGCATGTGCTGTGGCATCCCGTGCAGAGCATATGGCAGATAGCCTGATTCTGCTGCTCTGCGTACATGGAAATACCATAGCAGGCATCTATATAGGAGCGGACCGCCTCCTCCCTCCGTTTCGAGGATGCCTCCAGCCAGAAGCAAAAGCCTTTGGCTGCATCAGAAGGCTTTTTATGGGCCTTTCCGGATTTATCACATTGGTCATCACCGGATTCAGTGGAATCCTGTCCATGCTCATTCAGTGTATTCCTGACAATCACGCCGTGGGCAGGCCGGACAAAGCGGAAGGGCCTAATCATGCTTTTAATCCGTTTTCTGTTTTCTTTTCTCTTTTGTTCTGAACGGCAGTCAAACCGGAAATATTCCCACAGTATGCCGGAAACGCGCTCCATAATTTCATCGGTGTCGGCAGACCCGTCAAAAAACAGGCCGGACAAAATCCCCCGCTCCCAGGGCGTCACCCCGGGCTTCTCTCCCAGAACCATCCTGCCCCAGCCCGTCTGAAGGGACTGGACCAGCTTTTCCTGAGCCGACCATTTGGATTCCTCCAATACCTGGGCCCAGTATTCCCTGCGCAGCTCCTCCACCCCAGGCCGCCCTTCCCGCTCCTTCTCATAGGCGCCGCACTCCAGACCAAGCCAGAATATGGTATCATAGATATCCTGGAGCGCCGTACCCTGAAATGCCCCGAACATTTCCGACACTTTCCCGCCGTCATACCATCTGTGGACATAACCGATAATACTGTTGAGATAAAGGTCTGCCCTTCCGTACCGGTCAAAGGCCATGAATTCCGGCCGGAAGGAGTGGTCCTTTGCCGCAGTCCATATCATGTTGAGGGCCCGCCGCTCCTCCCCGTCATATTCCTGCATTTTAATATCAGTCTGCAAACAGCTTCTCCCTTTCCAGTTTTTTAGGAATCCTTGCCCTGATTAAATCCCGGACCAGGGTCTGTTCATAGGGGTCAAAGGACTTGTTGGTAAGTCCCATATCCAGGGCGGCTCCCGCATCCAGCCCCCGCTCCATGAGGCGGACAGCATCTAACAGTCCCCTGAGGTCCAGGGGGCGGGTGGAGAGCTGGGCGCTTTGGCATTTTCTCTCTATATCCAGGAACAGCTGGACAAACTGCCTGGCATATGTCCTCTTAAGGCCGGGATACTCCCGATCTATGAGCTTCTCCAGGTTTTCCCCGGTTATAGCCGGCATCTGCAGACAGGAAAATCTGGAGGTCAGGGCCTCATTTAACTCCCTGGTGCCTGCATACCCGTAGTTCATGGTGGCGATGAACCGGGTTCCCTCGTCCATACGCACCACATCGTAGCCCGGCACATCTATGGTCCGCCTGAAATCCAGAATTCCATGGAGCACGGCCAGTGCCTCATTTCTGGCCATGTTGATTTCATCCAGTACGCCAAAACCCCCGCTGATTCCGCAGCGGTACACCGGTCCCGGACGGAACACAACGGCTCCGTTTTCAAATGTATCTGTTCCTATCAGGCCGGACGCATCCATGTTAACGTGAAGGGAAATGTCCCAAACCGGCCTGCCAAACGCTGCCGCCAGATTCTGGGCCAGTATGTTCTTTCCCGTTGCCTTCGGCCCTGTGAGAAGCAGGTTCTGGCCGCACAAAAGAGCTGCAACGGCCTGCTCCCATACGTCCTTTCCATAATACAGGTACCTGGGCACGGGTATCCTGCCCCGGTCCTCCTCCCTGACAGGATGGGAAGCCCTGAATTCCATGATTCCTTCAATTAAGCTGCTGTTTATCTTTTCCTCTTTTAAGAATTCAATCACCGTCATGCCCTCTTCCTCTTTTTTACAGTCTGATTGTAGCACAGAATCCTTTGATGGTGCAGATTTTCTGCGGGTTTGAGAAAATATTTTTTTTGCAGGGTTTGTAAAAATGTTTTTATACTTGCTTCTCCCGGTCACGGATGCTATATTAGAACTACCAGACAATAGCAGACTCACCAACCAGGTACATTAGGAATACATTCCGTTATACCCTTTGTCTGTTTCCCACCACTTCATTGGTGTTATTTTAACATCTGAACATCTTACCATTTATTTTTATATTCAAACGCTTATCCTAATTATTTTATTTTCATTATTCACACAACCTATACATGGCTATTGTCCGGCATATAAAAAGGGATTATAATAGGAATAGCTTCCTTAATGTTTACCGGAAAAGGAGGCTCATGCAGCAACACACGTTACCCCCTAACCATCAAATACAGGATACCCCCAATCAGCTGGAGGATAAAGTCCTAAAAACAGCTGCCATGTTTTTTGGTCAGGATCTTCTTCCATACCTGGGTGTCAGGGGGCGGATTACCGGCCTTGTTCCCACAGAACAGATTCACCTTGAACTTCGCAGGATGGAAGAAGATTTTAACTATATGATGGAAGACGGCTCCCTGCGGCATCTGGAGTTTGAAAGTGACAGCATTACTTCCAGGGATCTGCGGCGTTTCAGGGAATACGAAGCTTACTTAAGCCTGATATATAACTGCCCTGTTATTACCACAGTTCTATGTACTTCCCATGTCAGGCGAATTAAACAGGAACTCGTCACCGGCATCAATGTATACCGCATCCAGGTAATCCGTATCAAGGACCGGAACGCGGATAAAATTTTCAGGAAAGCGGAAAAGAAAATGAAAAAGGGGAAAAATCTGACCAGCTCTGACTTATTTCCCATCCTGCTGACCCCTTTGATGTCCGGAAGTATGGAAGAATGCATGCGCATTTGCAGAGGAATTGATATTCTTCAATCAGACCATGTAGCTGTATCAAAGGAAAACCTTCGCCGCATGGAAGCCATGTTTTATGCCCTGGCCATCAAATTTCTCGACAAAACAGAATTAAGGAAAGTAAAGGAGAAGATTAATATGACCCTGCTCGGACAGATGCTTATGGAGGATGGAATTGAAAAGGGAGAAATGACCAAGCTCGTATCTCTGGTCATGAAGAAAATGAAAAAAGGACTTTCCCCGGAGGAGACAGCAGAGTTGCTGGAGGAAAGCCCGGATTGCATCAGCCGGATTTACGCCGCAGTGCAGGCCAATCCCGGTCTGGATGAAAATGGAATTTTTGAATTTATGAAGAAAAAGGATAGAGAGAAGGACTAATATCCTCCAATAATCATTCCCGCACATAAAGCCCGGGTATTTTATCTCTTATAATAATCCGGGCTTTTTATTTCTCTTTTCACTTCACCGTCATCACAAACCGTTCCCTGTCATCCTTCACGTTATACCGGTACCGGTCCTCTTCCGCCTGGGCATACCGCACCTCACAGCATCTGAGTCCCAGCCGCCTGGCCGTATCATTGGTATAGATGTCCATGGTGATTTCCACCGGATATCCCATGTCATAGCTGAACCGCACATCACGGAATTCATTGTTGATACACGTCTCAATCATCTCCCCGGCAAATGCCTCCTTATCTCCTATGTACAGCTTATTCGCAACAATGGTTATGTGTTCTGTCCTCTTTCCATCCCGGGAGGAGGATATGGTATTCCTCACAGACACGCCCCTTCCCCACTGCAGATATATACAAAGAGCCATCAGAATCAGTGATGCATGCATCCGTCTTTTTCTCATTCCGTCTTTTCCCCCACCTGTATTATTATACATATTGTACTTTAATACAGCTTATATTTCAATACATCCGGAGATATACTTATCTGGAGCTTATACAGAAAGGCGGGGACGGAATGCATATTGAGATTGATTTGGAGCGTCTGCTAAAGGAAAAACATAAAAGTAAAAACTTTGTGTGTGAAGAATGCGGCCTGCAGCGGACTCAGTTCAATAATTACTGCAAGAACAAGGTTTCCCGCGTTGACCTTACCATTCTTGCCAAAATGTGCGCTTGTCTGGACTGCACGCCCAATGATATTTTGAAAATAGTAAAAGAGACGGCAAAAGATGAATAGAACACATGACGCCATGTGAAGCTGTTCATCTTTTTTTGCGCCTGTATTTCCAAAAAACAAAATGACGCGGCTAAATTCAATCCATTCTGGTGTCATATCTTGCAAGATTTTCCCTTCCCATTGTGTTAAAATAGCAGAAAAGCAGTTTAAAAGGAGCAGCAAAATGATACAGGAGCAGGAACAGCGCCGGGTCTATTATGATAAAGACCTTAAAATAGAAGCCTACAATCTGAGCGGGGTTGTACAGAAATTCCCCAATCATTTCCATGAATATTACGTCATAGGCTTTGTGGAGGGCGGAAAAAGACATCTCTGGAGCCGTAACAAAGAGTATGATGTCAGCGCCGGGGATTTAATTCTCTTTAATCCCAGGGACAACCATTACTGCGCGCCCATAGACGGGGAACCGTTGGACTACCGTGCGGTCAACATCGATCCCTCTGTCATGGAGCAGGCGGTAAGTGAAATCACGGGCCGGGAATTTATGCCCCGCTTTACCCAGAATGTGGTGTACCGCAGCGACATAACCCAGTCCGTATCTGCCCTGTACGGAGCCATATTACGGCGGGCCACAAGGCTTGAAAAAGAAGAAGCCCTGTTCTTTCTTCTGGAGCAGGTGCTCCAGGAATATGCCGCCCCATTTAAGGAAGAGGATATATCCAGGCCCGATGACCGGATCCAAAACCTGTGCACCTACATGGAGGACCATTTTTCAGAAAATATAAGCCTGGATGAGCTGCTGTCCATGACCACCTTTGGAAAATCCTATCTGCTGCGCTCTTTTACAAAGCAGGTGGGCGTTTCTCCCTACCGCTACCTCCAGACGATCCGCCTGGACAAGGCCAAAAAATTCCTTGAACAGGGCATGCCTCCTGTGGAAGCAGCGGCCATGGCCGGATTTTCAGACCAGAGCCATTTCACCAACTTCTTTAAGGAGTTTATCGGGCTCACACCCAGACAGTATCAGAAAATATTCGTATCAGAACCTGATGAAGAGCAAAAGGAGCATTATCATGAATCATAACCGTACCGCCGCAGGCCATCTGGCCGCATTTGTCACCATCCTCATATGGGGAACCACCTTCATATCCACCAAAGTCCTGCTTCGGACATTCAGCCCTGTGGAAATCCTGTTCATCCGGTTTGTCATGGGATACCTGGCGCTGTGGCTGGCCTGCCCCCGTTCCCTGCGCCTTACATCCGCCCGGCAGGAGGGACTCTATGCAGCGGCGGGGTTCTGCGGTGTTACCATGTACTATCTCCTGGAAAACATCGCCCTTACCTATACTCTGGCATCCAACGTGGGGGTCATCATCTCCATTGCCCCTTTCTTTACCGCCATCTTGGGCTGGATGTTCCTGGGAGGAGAGAGACCACGCTTCCGGTTCTTTGCCGGATTTCTGCTGGCCATGGCAGGCATCAGCCTGATTAGCTTTGGCAATGAGGCCGCTTTATCCCTTAACCCCACAGGAGATTTACTGGCCGTGGCTGCCGCAGTCATATGGGCCGTGTATTCCACCCTCACAAAAAAAATCAGCGCATTGGGCCACGGCACTGTCCAGAGTACCAGAAGGACCTTTTTTTACGGAATTCTATTTATGGTGCCGGCTCTGACCTTCATGGACTTTTACGTGACACCGGCTCAGTTTACTGACATGAAAAATATCCTGAATCTTTTATTCCTGGGGCTGGGTGCATCTGCACTGTGTTTCGTGACATGGAACACAGGCGTAAAGATACTGGGCCCCGTAAAGACCAGCGTATACATCTATATGGTGCCGGTCATCACCACCCTGACTTCGGCCCTTATATTAAAAGAACCGGTAACAATACCGGCTGCATTGGGAATTATCATGACACTGGCCGGATTATTTTTATCCGAACAGAAAACCACGAAAAAAGGAGAACCAAAGATATGGACCACCAAAATGAAAAATGTGTAATGGTAATCGACGAGGAGCTGCCCACCGGCATCATAGCCAATACCGCCGGGATCATGGGAATCACCCTGGGAAAAAAACTTCCTGAAACAGTTGGGCCGGATGTATCCGACCGGAACGGAAGGTCCCATCTGGGCATTATCGCGATTCCGGTTCCCATCCTGAAGGCAAGTAAGGAAAAATTAAAAGAGCTGAGGCTTAAGCTTTACGAACCCAGCTTTTCAGAGCTGACAGTAGTGGATTTTTCCAATGTGGCGCAGAGCTGCAATGACTACGACGAATTCACATCAAAAGCCGCCCAGACAGACGGCGACAGCTTCCAGTACTTTGGGGTGGGCATCTGCGGCGCCAAAAAATTGGTTAATAAACTGACCGGAAACCTGCCGCTGTTGCGATAGGAAGGAGATGCAAAGGATACATGGGGAGGGGAAAGGTGCATCCGTCCGTAAGCGGAATGATGACGGGGAGACGGACGCGGGCTGCGGAAACATTCGCCTGCCGCCCTGGGTCCCCGGTTCTCACGGACGCGGCTCCCCCGCAAGTCCGCGTCCCTCTTCCCGCACCCTCTGGATATGGATGGCCAGAAAGGCTGCCTCCTGAGAGGCCACGGTTATACCCAGCCGCTTTTCCATGTTCCTGCACACATCTACTGCCGCCTGGTACGGCCCAGGAAAGGACTCTTTTGCATATGACTCCATGTCCAGGCTCACCGGCTCACCCTTTCGGATGCGGGCAATCATATACCGCAGATGGCTCACCAGACGGTTGTACCCCAGGGAGTCCGCCGCCAGCTTTATGCCCATTTTCTCTTCTATGCCGCGGATACTGTCCTGTACCAGCCTGGCCATATCCATGGAATGGGCCACGTTCTCCTCAGATGACCCGGCGTGAATGTGAAGGGTAATATAGCCCACCTCGTCTTCGGAGATGGAGATGCCTGTCATTTCCCGTATGATTTCCCTGCCTTCCATGGCTGCCTGGTATTCCCGGTCAAACAGGGCTTTGATATCCTGGTTAAAGGGATTTGGAAGCTCCCTTCCTTCCCTGGCCCGGCCTGCGGCCAGGGCGATATGGTCCGCCATGGGTATCAGTATGTCTGAACTGATGTCCCCCAGCGTTTTCCTGGCCGACTCAATTATATTTCCTGCCGCCTCGATGAAAACCGGGTCAATGCTGTTCACCTGCTGCAGCGCCGTGGACTTTCCGGTCACAAGCTCATACCGCTTTGCCTCTTTCACCTGCTCCAACCGCTCCCCGGTCCGGTGGCCGAAGCCTATTCCGTTTCCCAGCAGAATCAGTTCCCTGCCGGTATCTCCATCTAAAACCAGTATTCCGTTGTTGTTTAATACTTTGATGATGCGGTACATAAAACCCTCCCCGTCCTCAGTGCTGCCGGACTTTGCCGCGCGCCGCGCTGCTGTCCTTTCCTATACGGACATTATACCTAATATCCCAAAAAACATCTACATTGGGATGGGATTTTTCCGCCCCGGCATATCATATCTATCTCTTATGGGAATCCCTTTTTCGGATTTACGCCTTTAATACCAGCCGATTTCATCCAGCGCCCGTACCTCCCCTGTCTTAACCATATGAATCTCACGGCCTTCTGTCAGACCGGTAAATACAGCCATGCACGCCTCGGACGCAGCGTTGGCCTTTATATATTCCAGGTCGAATTCCATCAGTTTCTGGCCTTTCTTTACCTTCTGTCCATCCGTCACAAAGGTCTCAAACCCCTTTCCGTCAAGCTTCACCGTATCCACGCCGATATGCAGCAGATACTCCATTCCGTCCCCGGTCTTCAGGCCGATGGCATGCTTGGATGGAAATACAAACAGCACCTCGCCATCCTCCGGCGCCAGTACCTGCCCGTCTTCTGGTGTCACCATATAGCCGTCGCCCATGGCCTTGCTGGAAAATGCCTGGTCCGGCGCTTCTGTGATGGAGGCCGCTTTGCCGTTAAAGGGCGAACAGATAATGTGTTTTTCCTGGCCGGATTCAGTATCTTCCTCTAAAGCCTCATCCGGTGCGTCTGCAAGATACTGCTCCAGATTGGATTTTATCACAGTCACGTTAGGTCCGTAAATCACCTGGATTCCCTGACCCTTTTTAATGACGCCCACTGCTCCGGTGGCCTTTAACAGCTTCTCATCCACCAGAGACGGGGTCTCCACGGAACATCTGAGACGGGTGGCGCAGCAGTCCACGGAGGTAATATTTCTCTTTCCGCCCAGTCCTCTGGCAATATCCATGCTGAGGGTGTCTCTGTCTGCGCTGCCTCCACTTCCCGTGCCGGACAGCCCGGCCGCGCCGGCCGCGGCCGCTGACTTCCTGGCGTTCACATCTGCTTTTGTGTAAAGCTTTGTCTCCCCGTCCTCATCCTCCCTGCCCGGAGTCTTTAAGTCAAACTTCTTAATCAGAAAACTAAAGATAAAATAGTACAGCAGGAAATATATGATACCTACCGGAATAATTCTCATCCAGCTGGTCTTTGCATTTCCCTGAAGAATGCCGAATATGAGCAAATCCAGAAACCCGCCTGAAAAGGTAAGCCCCACCGCTATATTCAGTATATGGGCAATCATATAGGCGCTGCCTGCCAGAACCACCTGTACGGCAAAGAGCATGGGCGCCACAAACAGGAAGGAAAACTCAATGGGCTCTGTAATACCGGTCAGCATGCTGGCCAGGGCTGCCGACAGGAGAAGTCCTCCTGCGGCCTTTCTCTTTTCCGGTTTTGCCGAACGGTACATGGCCAGGGCAGCTCCCGGAAGGCCGAATATCATAAAGATAAACTCACCGGAAAAATACCTGGTGGCATCTGCGCTGAAATGAATCACATCCGGCGAAGCCAGCTGTGCGAAGAAAATGTTCTGGCCGCCCTGAATCAGATTTCCGTCCACCATCATGGTGCCGCCCACAGCGGTCTGCCAGAACGGCATATAAAATACATGGTGAAGTCCAAAGGGAATAAGCGCCCTCTTTATAATACCGAAAATCAATGTGCCCGCATATCCGGTCCCTGTCACCAGACCGCCCAGGGCAAATATGGCGTTCTGCACAGCCGGCCATATAAAATACATCACCATGCCCACCCCCACATAGGCCACCGTGGATATGATGGGCACAAAACGGGATCCGCCGAAAAATGAAATGGCATTGGGCAGCACAATCTTGTGGTAGCGGTTGTGGAGCGCCGCCACTCCCAGACCTACGATGATGCCCCCGAACACACCCATCTGCAAGGTCTGGATGCCGCACACAGAGGCAATGGTTCCGTCCAGGACTCCGGGGGCAATGGTGCCGTCCGGAAGGATTTTTCCCGTGATGGTCAGCACTGCGTTAATGGATACATGCATGACAAAAAATGCAATCATGGCGGAAAGGGCCGCCACCTCTTTCTCAGCCTTGGCCATGCCGATAGCTACTCCCACTGCAAATATAATGGGGAGATTGTCAAATATTACATTTCCGGCCTTGGCCATGATGACCAGCAGGGCGTTTAACATGGTTTTGTCGCCCAGTATCTGTTCCAGCCCATATGTCTGAATGGTGGTGGCATTGGTAAAGGAACTGCCGATACCTAACAGCAGTCCCGCCACCGGCAGCACTGCAATGGGAAGCATGAAGCTGCGTCCCACTCTCTGAAGAACACCAAAAATTCTGTCTTTCATTTTCCTTCTCTCCTGTCTTTTTCGTCCAACCGCGCACCCTGGCTGTCCGGACACAAAAAAAGGCATTAACTGTTAAGAACACTGTCTCCAATGTCCTCTTTCAGTTAATGCCTGCATCACCAGTAACACGCTCTTTATTCTGTTGCGCATTTAGTATAAACAAAAGATGGGTTTCATGTCAATCTGAATTGTGCACTAATTTTATTTTCCTTTTTGTGCAAATATGCCAATTTACCTTTTCTATTCCAGCGTCAGTCCAAAGTCCAGCTCATAGTAATTCCCCTCGCTGTCCCGGTAGGCATAAGCCTTTCCATTTTCATCCTTCATGGACTCCGGCATGTATTTGTCCTTGTGGTACCCAGGCACGTCGTTGCGGGATATGCATATGCCGTCCCGGTCCACCCGGATAACGCTGTCGTTCCTTGGAAGGGTAATGGGCATCCTGCCCGTGGGCGCACACCTTCCCATGATGACGTCCAAAACCGCATCCGTATAGGTGTCAAATCCTGCCAGAAGGGCATCTGAACAGGGTTCCACGTTCCCCACCTCCCAGGCCAGGGTGAAATTAATATTGGAAATCACCTTTCCCCCTCTGCTGTGAAGGGACTCGTATATTCCGCGGATTCTCCCTGCCCCCGACAGGGTGGTCTCCTGGTGGAAGGAATCAGCCGGGCGGCCCTGGGTGTCCACATCCCGCACCTGCTTGTTCTCACAGATATCCAGTTCCAGATACCCCTTGGTGGAATGGAAGTATTCTCCTGAGCTTGGCCGGATAAACAGAATAGCGAAATCAGCTTCCCTGTAATCCTCTGTCAGCTCCGCCTGAAACCTTCCCGCAAAGGACGTTCTGACTGCGTCCGTTTCCCTGGCGGCAGCCTCCCCCTGGCAGCCAAAGCATTCCACATATACCTTCCTGCCTGCTGTCTTTTCCCTATCCAGGGGAATCAGGCCCTCTTTGTTTTTTAAGAGCACCACGGACTGCTGATGCACCCGGTAAGCGTCCTCCCAGTGTTTCTTTGTGGCTACCACCTGCTTTGCTGTCTCAGGGTCACGGTATGGGTTGTCGAACATGCCCAGTTCAAACTTTTCCTTCAGGGTCCTGGTCACCGCCCTTGTCAGAGCCTCATCGGTCAGCACCAGATCACCGGCCCGGTACCCCTGGGGCACCGGATGGCCCTGGGCCGTGTAATATCCGTTCCTGCCCCGCTCATATGCTTCCCTGGCGGCAAATACATCCAAGGATCCACTGATGATATCCACTCCGGTATTGACAGCCAGCGCGATTCTGGAAGGCACATCCAGCTCCTCCACCCCCCAGGCCATCTTGTTGGAGATGCCGGAGTCGCTGTTCACATATCCCTCAAATCCCATCTGCTCCCGCAAAAGCCCCTGTATGAAGGCCCTGTTAAACGCAAAACCTACCGGCTTCATCTCCATGACATCTCCGCCCGGACCATACTGGGGCCTGCTCTTGGCAGCCGACGGTTTGGCGTAATATGGCATAATGGAGGAAGCCTTTTTCTCTATGGCTGTGCGGAAGGCGGGCAGATGGTATGTGCGCAGGCTGTCCTCTGTCCGGTACACATTCCACTGTCCCTGGACATAATGGGGGTCGAATCCGTTTTCCCTGGCTCCGCCTCCCGGGAAATGCTTGATGGTGACAGCGACTCCGTCTCTTGTCACGCCCCGGCTGCTCCCCTGTATGCCGGGAATCAGACGCTCCATGATGGTGCACACAAGCCCCGGATCCTCACCAAAGGTTCCATAGGACCTCTGCCATCTGGGGTCTGTCATGACATCGGCCATATACATATACCCCTTTTTCATTCCCACTGCATCCCATTCCCGCCGGATACACTCTGCAAAGCTGTCTATGAGTTCCGGTCCGCTGCCCCTGACAGCTGCCGCGATTCCCAAGGTCCCGGGCCAGGCGGCAAACACGCCCGCCGCATCGTTCATGCCGAACACAATTTCCCCGTGCTCATTCCTGGAATTGGAAAGGACCATCACAGGCAGGGCATGGCCGGTTCCCTCTGCCACCATGTTAAGCTGGTTAATCCAGTCCGCCAGCTCTCCCGGCCCCGGATTCTGACGCAGGATGAAATGACGTATACCCATTTCTTTTAATGTGTATGTGGTTCCGTAAGTCTTTTCCACATTAAAGATAGACTCGTCCTGCTCCACAATTTCCTCGTTGAGAAGACCGCTTTCATCTACCTTTGTCCTGTCCTCCTGGTAAATTCCCATTTTCCAGGAATTGACAAACAGCATGCCGATTTTTTCGTCAGCAGATAACTCTGCCGCCAGGGAAGCCGCCCTCACAGCGGGAGTGTTGCGCCAATCCTTATAGGGAGCCAGCCTCCCATCCCCTGTCAGGTCCCTGAAATACAGCCCGTCTTTTTCAATTACCGGCCTTACGGTAACTCCGATGACAGGACCGTTTTCATTTTTATAAAAACGAATGTTAGCTGATGCCTTGTTCATATTGTTCCGTTCCTTCCTGCGTTTACGCTCTTTCTCAGTTTTATTACACTGCTCCTGCAGCTGCTTCCTCAGCGCCGTCCGGGCGGGTTCCCTTTCCGGCCAGTACTTCCTTCCTGTTTTCCAGCTCTTCCTGGATTTCAGCCATTTTCACCTTATCCAGATTGTACCAGCGCATGGCTATGATTGTGGCGATATGGCCCAGGATAGGCACGATGCAGAAACATACCATGATGGCCATGTTAAAGGTGGAGTTTACAGGTTCATTGGGCTTTATCACCACATTTCCCACCCCTGCCAACGTCAGGGCAAATCCCTGAATCATGGCGGAAAAGGAGGATATGATTTTATCAATAAAGGAGAACATGGTCCCCATCATTCCGGGTACAAAACGGCCGCTGCGGTACATTTCATAATCCGTACAATCGGCAATCATGGGGATGATACCTGAGTTTCCCATACTGGCCAGGCATTTCTGCACCAGGAACATTCCCAGGAATATGGCCGGTACTTTGGGGTCAGGTCCAACCACAAACATGATGGCCAGCATAATCATGGATCCCCATGTTCCCACAAGGAAGGTGCGCTTAAGGCCAAACCTTCTGGACACAAACACACCGCCGATGGAAATGGCTACTAACGGCGCGATGAGGATACTTGAAAATACACCCTGAAGACTGGAATTCAGCAGCATATTGGCAAACAGATATGTCATGGTGCCGCTCATGAGCAGCTGCCCCAGTTTATCCGTTGCAGCAGAGATAATCAGCATCTGAATGGGACGGTTGTGCATGACGATATCCTTGTAATCCCTGAACTTTACCTTTGGCTGGGAACCTGCCTGGCCAAAGAATTCAGGCCGGTCCTTTGCGCTGATTCCGATGATGGCAAGGATGGTAAACACAAAGGATATCACCGCAAGAATGACAGCCGCCTCCTTCCACATGGCAGGATTTATCATACCCAGGCCCTTTCCGTTCTCACCCGCAAATTCCCCAACCGAATATTTTTCAGCCAGTATGGTGGTGATGAGCATGGGCACAAGAGCGCTGGCCATCTGGGTCAGAACACTGTCAAACCCGGCAAATATGGGACGCTGTTTGGGATTATTGGTAAGCACAGCCTGGCCTGCCTTGGTAACAACGGTCTGACAGGTATAGCCGATAATATAGATAACATAAAATACCGTGGTAAACATATATTTCCTGGAAATTCCCCAACCGGACGGCGTATTGAAAATCACAATCAGGCTGCACCAGATAATGATATTGCCCACAAGCATGTAAGGCCTGAACTTGCCGAAGCGGCCGTTGGTCCGGTCCACTAAAAATCCCACCAGCGGGTCCGTAACAGCGTCAAAAATACGGGTTCCCGTGGCAATCAGGCCCACAATGGCCGCAGCCAGCCCAAGGACATTCTGGGTAAAGTACGAATACTGCATCATCAGGAACATGGCGATATTGGTGGCGCAGTTATTCAGTGAAAAGAATCCAATCTGCCATAATTTCGCGTTGTTATACTGTTTTACAACACTTTTATTCTTCTCCTTATATATAGTCTCCCTATGTTCACACATTTTCATTTTTTGTTTGCCGGCTTTATGTTTGTAACAATATTCTAACACACTTGATTTTAAAGAGTTAGGATTATATAATATTATTTAGTAATATTTTGTCATAGTTATTTGGCCGATTCGTACAATATTTTATTATTTTTTTGTGCAAATCCTATAGAATATATCATTCAGGGAGAAATATGATGGAAGAACATGAAAAAGCGCTCATATCCAGACAATTTATAGAGGTCATGCTGAAGGTCCCCGTCATCCTGTGTCCCGGGCGAATAGAAGCCATCGAAACCGGCATCAAAGAATACTTTCCGGATTTCATCAAAAACAGCTTCCCCTTTTTCATAACCCGTTCCATGGCGGAGTCCTTACAGACGGGAACCCTGTATCACATAACGGATTTTATAAATCTTCATTTTAACCTGTTCCTGTATGGCGGGGGGACTCAGCTTCTCATCGCCGGTCCCTATCTCTCCCATCCGGCAGATACTGCCTTTTGCGAGCAAATTCTCCAGGATAACGGGAAAAATCTGTCCCTGCTTGTTCCCTTCAGCCAGTTCTGCCTTAGCCTGCCCGTAGTAGGCAGCTCTCAGATGCTGGAAGTGATGCGGACCGCCATGAGGGTCATTACCGGCACGGACCGGGAAATTCCCTATCTCCACTATGAGCCGCAGAGACATTATACCCAGGAGATATCAAACCTGTCGGCTGAGGGTGTGGACGAGGCATCCATGGAGCTTCTGGAACACCGGTACTATTATGAAAAGCTGCTCTTGCAGGAGGTCGCCCAGGGCAGCCAGGATCTGGCCCTTAAATATTACAGGCAGTTCTCACAGGAGAGCCGGTCCATTGTCCGTACAGAGGACCCGCTGCGCACGGCAAAGAACCTGGGGTTTTCCCTGAATACCATGCTCCGCAAAAGCGCTGAGACCACCGGCATCCATCCTATGTATCTGGACATTATCTCATCCAACTTTGCCATGCTCATTGAAAATGCCAACAGCATACGGGAAGCAGAGGAATGTAAATCCCAGATGATAAGCGCCTACTGCCGGTTTGTCCGTAAAAACCGTCTGGACCAGTACTCTCCCCTGGTCCGCAAGGCCGTCACCTATATCCGCATCCACCTGGCTGACCAGCTCACCCTTGCAGGGATTGCAAAGGGCATCCGTGTAAGCCCCTCCTATCTCTCCCGCCTGTTTAACCGGGAGACGGGGGACTCTGTGTCCAACTTTATCACAAAAGCCAGGGTGGAAAAGGCTGCCGGACTTCTCTCATTTTCCGGCATGTCTATCCAGAACATTGCGTTTTATGTGGGGTTTGGGGATTTGAATTACTTCAGCAGATGCTTTAAGAAATATAAAAAGATGACGCCCACTGAGTACAGGGCGTCATCCTCCATCGGGGTGTAGGGCCGGCTATTCTTCCGCCTGCACCTCCATGTTTCCCACATATTTTCGCTCCATCTGATGTCTGGCTTTGCGGTTCTCCACGCTGTCAAACACGATGGAAAAATCATAATCCTCAGGGTACAGCTCACTGGCTCTCACCTTTAGTTTCAGACGTTTCTGGTTTACCAGGCGTTTTTCACGCTTTACCTGGACAAGGACATTTCCGGTCTGATCCGCCGGCCTCACAACAATGCCAATCTCCCCCTTTGGAAGGACCTCTACACTGTCGCCTCTGGTATACCCCTCCTCCGGGCCTGCGGCAGCCGGTTTTCTCTTTATGGGGACAATGCAGGGAACCAAAATCCGCTCCAGCCCTCCCGGCCATTGTCTTCCCGGTGATTTTTCCTGCGGTTTTTCCTGAGACCTTTCCTGCGGTTTTTCACTGGTCTTATACAGTGTTTTCTCCCTGGTCTTTTCCAGCGGCTTCTTTAGCTCTCCCCCGTCTCCGTAAGCCTCAGAGGCGGCTGTCCGAATCATATCCTCCGGCATGCCCAGCCTCTTTGCAATATAGAGGGCGCAGCTGTCCCCGGTCTTTCCCATCTCCAGTCTGTATAGGGGACGGAGGTTTTCCCGGTCAAAGGCCATTCTGGCGCTGATAAGTTCTGCATGGCGGCCCGCATATGTCTTAACCTCCGGATAATGGGTGGTGACCAGGTAAAGGCATCCCCGAAGCCTCAGCTGCTCCAGTATGGCAATGGCAATCCCCATTCCCTCAGCCGGATCCGTGCCTGATCCCAGTTCATCCAGAATCACCAGACTCTCCCCGGTGGCCCGCTTTAATATCTCCAGCACATTGGTGATATGGGCTGAAAATGTAGACAGGTTATCCAGAATATCCTGACCGTCCCCAATATCGCATAATACCAGGTTGCGCATGGCGATGTCCGCCTCCCGGCAGGGCAGGTGCAGGCCGGAGCAGGCCATGAGCACAAACAGTCCCACGGTTTTGATGGCAACGGTTTTCCCTCCTGTATTAGGGCCTGTGATAACCATTCCCCGTGTTTCTCCCCCCAGCTTAAAATCCAGGGGCACATTGGAATCCCCCGGCAGCAGGGGATGCCTGGCTTCCTTCAGGCATATGATACCCTGGGTATTGACGGCCGGTTCCCTGGCGTCCATCTGCGCGCTGAGCTTTCCCTTGGCAAACACAAAATCCAGTTTTGCCAGCAGAGCCAGGTTCTCCTTAAACCCGTCCTCCTCCATGGCAATCCTGTCCATAAGCGTGTACAGGATACGCCTCTCCTCGCAGTCCTCCTCAATCCTGAGTCCCTCTATCTCATCCTGCATCCTGGCAATGGTTTCCGGCTCTATAAATACAGTAGAGCCGCTGGAGGACCGGTCTATGGTACTGCCCGGTATTTTAGATTTATACTCCTTTTTAACCGGCAGGCACAGCCGTCCGTTCCTGGTGACCAGAAAGGATTCCGCCATAAACTTTTTCTGTGATTTTAAAAGGGCTTCCGCCTTATCCTTGATTTTTTCTTCCAGAAGCTGCAGGTCCCGGCGGATATCCCGGAGTGTATTGGACGCGCGGTCGTCCACCCTGCCATGGCGGATAGCTCCCTCGATTTCCTCCTTCAGCTCCGTCATAAGCCTGAGGTTTTCCCCATAGCAGGACAGCGGAATGCCATAGGACATTCCCTTGTCCAGATATGACCTGACCCGCCTGACCGCAGCCAGGAACATGCCGATTTCCTCCATCTCCTCCGGCGTAAGCAGCTCGCCGCGGACAGACCGGGCCACAAACTCCGCCGTATGTTCCATGGCCGGCATAGGAGGCGTGCCCGCCAGCTCTAGCATCTGCCTGGCCTGGGTGGTGTCTCTCATGCTTCTTCGCAGTTCCCCCTCTTCCATGCAGGGCACAAGCCCTCTGGCCATCTCCCTGGCCTCTGCTGAATTGGCAAGGTCTGCCAGCTGTTCTCTTATGATATCAAATGCAACTGTCTTATATGCTTCAAATGTTCCGTTCATTGTTCTGTCTGTTTCCTCTCTGTTTCCTTGTTCATCCATGTTCCCTGTGGGGAATATCTGACAATATCGAATGGGTTTCAAACATAAAAATGGAAGACAAAAAAACCTACGGACATCCACTACAGGCAATGTCGCATAGGTTCCAAACGATACCATATGATTCATCTGTCATGGATTCCGGAGTACACAAAACCAAGCCCGCCGGGCGGACAATCATTTCATGTACACAATGGGTTTATTTATCTTCCACAAACAGACACAATTAACAAAAAGACACCTCGCTTAAATATTACTGCATTTGATAATAGCAGATTTGAAGGCTCCAGTCAACATTTTTATTTCAAATTGTGCTATACTAAATTGTGGCTGAATTGTGCCGTACGAAAAGGACAACAACAATCCGGAGGAATGACTGACATGCCTTTTGTTTCACTTATCATACCTGTCTACAATGCGGAAAAATATCTGCGGCGCTGTCTGAACAGCGCCATGGAACAGACCTTCCAGGACATGGAAATAATCGTAGTTAATGACGGAAGCCAGGATACCAGCCTGGAAATCTGCCGGGAATATGAAAAAATGGACCGCCGCTTCCGCGTCATCAACAAAGAAAATACCGGGGTATCGGACAGCCGCAACCAGGCCATAGAGACAGCCAGAGGCGAATACCTGCAGTTCATGGACAGTGACGACTGGCTGACCCCGGATGCCACGGAAAGCTTTGTCCATGCGGCCAGGAAATTCGACTGCGACCTGGTGGTTTCAGACTTTTACCGTGTTGACGGGGCTGTGTTTACGGAAAAGCAGCACATACGTGAACGGGGTCTTCTTACCAGGGCCCAGTATGCGGAATATATGATGCGGGAACCGGCTGACTTTTATTACGGTGTACTGTGGAATAAACTGTACCGCCGCAGCATTGTGCAGGAGCACCAGCTAAAGATGGATGAGGATCTGCGCTGGTGCGAGGACTTTTTATTTAACCTGAACTTCATCCGGTACGCCGGGCGGTTCACGGCCATCCAGACTCCTGTTTACTACTATATGAAACGGAAGGGCAGCCTGGTGAGCACGGACTGGAAAAAGGCCAATGCGGTAAAGCTGAAGCTGCGTCTCCTTAAGGATTATAAAGAATTGTACCAGAGCATGGACCTTTATGAAGAAAACAAGCTGAAAATCAACGCCTTTGCCGTATCCATTGCCAAAGACGGAGGAATCGGAGCCCCCATGAGCCGGCTCAGGAAAAAACTGAGCGAGGAGGATTACATTGAGGATGAGCTTCCGGCAGGCTACACCCGGGTGTGCCACACGCTGGGTCCCATTTACGATGAGACATCCCGCATACTGATACTTGGAAGCTTCCCCTCGGTAAAATCCAGGGAACAGAATTTTTACTACGGCCATCCCCAGAACCGCTTCTGGAAACTGATGGCCCGCCTGTTTGAAGAACCCGTGCCGGAGACCACGGAGGATAAAAAGGGACTGCTGATGCGCCATCATATCGCGCTCTGGGACGTGGTGGCTGCCTGTGACATCAAGGGCTCCAGCGACCGGAGCATCCGCAATGTGATACCCACGGACTTAAACCGGATTCTCCGCACAGCCCGCATCGAAACAATCCTTGCCAACGGCGACACGGCCTTTCAGCTGTACCGCAAATACTGCCGGGAAACAACTGGAAGGGAAGCCGTCAAATGTCCATCCACCAGCCCTGCCAATGCATTTTTCACCCTGGACCGCCTGGCCGAGGCGTGGGGCCGGGAGCTGTTCTGACAAAGCAGGTGCAAAACCCGGATCCAAATTCCCCCAAAACGTCCCAAATCCTCAGATTTTTCTTGCCAAAGGCATATAAAACAAGTATGATGGAAATACACCTGAACATAATTATTCAATTATAATTATATATTGAAGGAGGCTGTACATGTTAGATAAAAAGGTAGCAGAACTGATCAACACCCAGGTAAACAAAGAATTTTACTCCGCTTATCTGTATCTGGATTTTGCCAACTACTACAAGGACGCGGAGCTGAACGGCTTTTCCAACTGGTACCAGGTCCAGGCCCAGGAGGAACGGGACCACGCCATGCTGTTCATCCAGTACCTGCAGAACAACGGAGAGAAAATAACTCTGGAGGCCATCGCCAAGCCGGACAAGGTGTTTGAGGACTTCAGGGGACCTCTCACTGCCGGGCTGGAACATGAAAACTATGTGACCGGGCTTATCCATGATATTTATGACGCCGCGTACTCTGTCAAGGATTTCCGCACCATGCAGTTTTTGGACTGGTTCGTAAAGGAGCAGGGCGAGGAGGAGAAGAACGCCAGCGAACTGGTAAAACGCTTCGACCTGTTCGGCCATGATCCCAAGGGACTCTATATGCTGGATTCCGAATTGGCGGCAAGGGTTTACGCCGCTCCCTCACTGGTGCTGTGATGGGGAAGGATAAGTACATATGTCCCTGCTTTAAGGTGACAAAGGACGATATCAAGAAAGCAATTGAAGAAGGTGCTGATTCCTTTAAGAAAGTAAAAAAAGCCACGCATCTGGCCGCAGGATGCGGCCACTGTAAATGCAGGGCTAAGAAGTATACGAAAAAGCGGCTGGGTAAGATCAAATAACATTCAGTTAAAAGCGTGTCCTCACACCGGAATATCTCATGGTGGGACACGCTTTTTTACGTATCAGACCCTCTCAGATGCGGGCCGAAATCATCCTGAAAAAGTGGACATTCCCAAAGCATTTCCCCATTTCATGTAATTCAACAACAGACGGCATCTCCTGCGGGTTCCATATCTCAATCACAAATGTGGCGAATCCGCACGGTTTCACATAGATGAGTTCCTCAAGCGAGGACGGCTGGTGGCAGCAGGGCATCCGGATTCCCAGGTATTTAAATGCACTGCCGTCATATGCGGTGTCCATGGCCTTCTGCCAAAACTCCCTATCCACTTCACGTCCGCACCAGGGACAAAATATGTGCTCTAATTCTCCTGCGCAGTCAATGAACTGCACGCTTTTATAGTTGGTAAATGTAATTCTGCCGTTGGATGTCATCTTAAGCATTCCGGCAGCACATTTTATCTGATCATCCGTATATTTAGGATAATAGTATCTTGGAAATATTTTATATATGATATCTGACATCACGTTACCTCCTGCCAGGACCTGCCGCAATCTTACATGTCAATCTTCCGGTCCTTATAATAATACATCCGGTCCCGTTCCCCTATCTCCCTAAGTACGCGGCATGGGTTTCCCACTGCCACCACATTGGCGGGGATATCCCTGGTGACCACGCTTCCCGCTCCTACGACAGAATTATCTCCAATGGTAACGCCCGGCACCACCACGGCTCCCGCCCCTATCCACACATTCTCACCGATATGCACCGGCATGTTGAACTGGATTCCTTTCCTGCGAAGCCCCGGTTCCACCGGATGGCCTGCCGTGGCAATGGTAACATTGGGCCCAATCATACAATGGGAGCCAATGTAAATCTCCCCGTCATCCACCAATGTCAGGTTAAAGTTGGCATAGACAAAGTCCCCCATATATACGTGTCTGCCTCCCCAGTTACTGTGAAGAGGCGGTTCAATATAGCAGTCCCGGCCAATGGATCCAAACATCTGCTCCAGAAGGCCGGTGCGCCTGGCGCTTTCCCTTGGCCTGGTTGCGTTGTAATCATAAAGCAGCTCCATACATTCCATCTGTTCCTTCAGAATATCTTCGTCGCCCGGAAAATACAGGCGTCCCTCCTCCATGCGTTTTGCTGCGCTGTCACCGTCTCTTACCCCGTCTGTTCTCCCGTCCTGATTCCTTTGTTGGTTTCTCTCCGTCTCCATCCAAACGCGCCTCCCTTTCCGCCTATTTCCCAGCTATGGGAATCATTGTACTATATTACCGCTGGAATGAAAAGCAAAAAAGTGCTCTGCTTCACGTCCGCCCCACATTCCTTGCGGCAGCTGCGCGTGGGGCCCGCCGGGTGGCGGAAGGGGAATTTTAACATATCTTTCGTTCCACAGCCAGTCCCCCCTGGGATGCGCCGGACAGGGCCACTTCCCCGTCTTCCAGACGGTTTAGTTTTCTGAATACCGCTGCCATACAAAGCACTGCCGCCCCAAAGGAGATTACATCCGCCGCCGGGCCGGAGTACAGGGCGCCTGTCACCCCAAAAAATCGCGGCAGCACCAGGGTCAGAGGCACGCTTAACACAAAGTCCCTGAGGAGGGACAGCAGCATGGAGAGGGCGGGCTTTCCCATGGACTGGAGGAAAATGCTGCATGATTTCTGGATGCAGCAGAGCACAATCCCCCCCAGGAAAACGCGGAAAGCCAGCACTGCGAATTCATTGTACAAACCGTCCTCGCTGCCGAATACGCTGATAATCTGCACCGGAAATACCTCAAAACATATCAGGGACACCAGGCCCACACTGAACTCAGCTGCCATCATGGTTCTGAAAATCAGCTTCACCCTGCGCCATAATCCTGCTCCGTAGTTATAACCCACAATGGGCTGGGCTCCGGCCGCAATCCCCACCACAACAGAAATCACGATCTGGAATACCTTCATAACAATCCCCACCACGGTCATTGGAATATCCGCCCCATATTTTGACCCGGCCCCGTAAATTACCAGCACATTGTTCATAACCGCCATGATGACCACAATAGACACCTGGGTCAGGAAACTGCTGATTCCCAAAGGCAGGACATGCTTCAGTATCTCTGCGTCCGGCTTAAAGCTTACGCGCTTCAGGCGGAAGGATTTGGGCCTAAACAGATAATAAACTGCCAACAGGGCGGATACAATCTGGCCGGTGATGGTAGCCAGGGCAGCTCCCTTCATTCCCCATCCCAGCACAAAAATGGCCACAGGGTCCAGAACCACGTTGAGCGCGCAGCCTATAAGGGTGGAAAACATGGCAAACTGCGGGCTGCCGTCTGCGCGGATAACAGAATTCATGGCATTGGCAAACATGAAAAAGGGAATTCCCGGAATGAGATATAAGAAATATTCCCTGGCATATCCTATGTTGTTCTCTGTTGCGCCGAACCCCCACAAGATACTGTCTCTGAAAAAGGCGTACAGCAGGGTGAGAACGATTCCGGAAGCAGTGATAAAGACCACTGCAATGCCCACGCTCCTGTGTGCATGTTCCCCGTCCCTGCGTCCCTGGCAGATACTCAGATAGGCGGCGCATCCGTCGCCCACCAAAAGAGACAGGGACAGGGCGATGACGGTCACAGGGAATACCACGTTGGTGGCGCCGTTTCCCAAAAAACCAATGCCCCGTCCAATAAATATCTGGTCTACAATATTATAGAGGGCGGACACCAGCAGCGACATGATGCAGGGTATGGAAAATCTCAGCATCAGCTTTCCGATGGATTCTTCCGCCATATATTGGTTTGTATTTTGATTCATAATAACCTCCGTTTTTTTATTTGCGCAAATAAAAAAGCCGCAACCTTCCGTGAATGGCCTTCACGGAAAAAGTTACAGCCATATTGCAGCTATTACTATACCATTTTTTTCAGAACACGGTAATACTCAAATATACACAAACTTTAGAGACATATAAATTGTGCAATTTTTATACACCGTGGGATTTTTATACACGCTTCACTTCATTAGATACAATTCACTTTTCTATCGGAAAATACCGGATGAACCGGTAATGACTCCGTTCCATTCCCTCTCTCTCATAAAAGCGGTGGGCGCCCAGCCTTGTCCGGTTGGTGCTGACCTCAAAACGGACGCAGCCGGCTTCCCGGGCAATGTGGTACGCCTCCTGAAAAAGCCCATGGCCAATCCCCTGGGAGCGCATGCCGTTTCTCACTGCCAGCTCTACGATTTCCCCAATTTTGCCGCATCTGCACAGCATGGTGCCTATGCGCAGATTTAAGACTCCCACCACCTCTTTATCCATCTCCGCCACCAGGCAGTGCATTTTGTCATCTTTCATATAATCCCTGTATGCCTCATGGAATCCCTCCTTGTCCAGGCTCATTCCCTCCAGCTCACAAAGCAGTTCATATATAGCATTCTCATCCTTTTGCGTTGCATAACGTATCACAGATATACCACATCCTTTCTGTGAACCATTATACCACAAAATGAGTCATTCCGGTACCGGTTTACACAGTGCGCCTGCTGGGGTTTGAACCCAGGACCTGCCGGTTAAAAGCCGGTTGCTCTTCCATCTGAGCTACAGACACATTCTTTCCTTTTTTCTCTTTTCTCAACCAGCCGTCCTTTCATCACCGCACTCAGCCACCAGTATGTCATTCACCGATTCTCCCAGAAGCAGACTCAGCGCAAACATATTGTCCAGGCTGGGCAGTGTGTCTCCCCGCAGCCACTTGTATATGGCGTTGGTGGTGGAAAATCCGAAATAGTCCCTGAGGTACGGGACGCTCAGTCCCTTTGACTTTCTCAATCTATTAATCCTCCGGCCTGTTTCCACCGGATTTATGACTGGATAATTCATCTTCGTTCTCCTTTTTTGCAGAGGGCGGCCGACGGGATTTGAACCCGCATAATCCGGAACCACAATCCGGTGCATTTCCATATCTGCCACAGCTGCCATTTTCCTTATATGAAACTAAAAAACCGCCTGCCCATACGGACAAGCGGCTAAAGGAATTCAGAAGATGATTCATCTAAATGAACGGTTCCTGAATATGCGCATACCATAAGGGCATCCAAACAAAACGCTGTTTGTGAGCGTCTTTCTGTACGTGATGTTTATGGCTTTTCTGCGCGTCTAAACGGAACATGTCATTTCCTCCCTTTCTCATTTTATGCCTTGATTCTAACATGGATTTTACCGGATGTCTATATACCTGTGGTATACAGACAGGCTTGCAGACGGGCTTACGGCAGGTTATTCCGGCAGATACATTTCGTCCTCCATCCGGCAGAAGCCGTACCGCTCATACAGCGGCCGTCCCATGCCGGTGGCCTCCAGTGCAATGAAACGGATGCCGCGTCCCCGGGCTTCCTGTACCAGCAAATCCAGTGTTCCCATGGCAATGCCTTTTCTCCTGTACTCCGGGTCCGTATACATGTTCATGATATAGGCCTTCATTCCCGTTGGATTATGGTATGTGGGCATGACCTGATAGAAGCTGATTCCTCCGGTTCCAATAATCCGGTCCCCGTCGTATACAAGATAGGCCACATGGCTTCCATCCTCCAGACTTTTTTCATAATAAGTCCGGGATTCCTGTTCCGTCTGTCCCATATCCGCCGAACCATCCAGTTTGTTTGCCGCCCTCAGGACCTGGATTCTCGTCTTAACCAGGTCCTCCAGCTTTTCCATTCCCACCTTTTCAAAACGCATCCTACTCCGCCTTCCTTTGATTTCTTCCTGTTTTTTGATTTAAAGCTCCTAAATCGTCATAGAAGCATTTATAAGTATCTATATGAAGTGCCTGCTTTTAACTAAGGAAATTATACTACAATCCGGCGAAGTCAACAAGAACAAGGTAAACCTTGGAGCCGGAGCAGCCACACAGTCTGTCTCTGATATTGCGGATATAGTAATACGTCCTTATTGTAATTGTGGCAATTTATGTTTTCTTTGAAATTGTAATCATCAATTATAGACCCATAATTCTCTCCCAAAGTTTAGAAGCATCATTTCCGTCCTCTCATACAATGATTGTAATTTGTATTATGTCCACAGCAATGCTGCAGTTTCATTATTATTTACGTGACAAAAAAGTTAGTCTGTGGACAATAGATATAGATTCTGTTTTGATGATTGCAGTAACAGTAATAGGACGGCTTATATCGGGAATTCATTGGTTTACAGACATCGCGGCAGGCATTTTACTCTCATCAGCGTTAGTTGCTCTCTATTATTCCACCCTAAAATATATAGAGGAAAAGAAAGGCTGAGAATAAATAAGCCCGTATACTGCCGCACGACACAGAACCGATATACAGGCTCTGTCTGCTTCCCAGGGTGCCATTCTGTCCTGTCTCACTGACAGCAGGTTGTATCTTCACGGTATTCCTGAGCCTGGCCGGACTGGCGGACCGTTCTCCCCTGCTCCGTCTGATACATCCACCGGACCAGGCGGCCGGACCTGCCCGTCCTTACCTTACCATTACTTTCCCGGGCTTTGCCAACTCCTTTGGAGACAGCGGCAGGATGCTCATACCGGTCATAGGAGCCACGGGCCATATCACCCTGCGTGGTGTTCTGGTGGATATTATGGTTTTGGGGATATCATATGAAGAAGCCTTACCGGTCCCAGAAGGCCTGACACATAATTCCGGCTGTCCCGGTCCATGTTGTCCTCGTTCCAGTACCGGTTCCATCCCAGGGCCATTCCTTCGTCCACCAGCATGTGGCGCCGTTCATTGGAGGCCAGGTTGGATACCAATATGGTAATCTCATTTTCCCCGGGCCTGAGCAGGGAAGTGATATCCGCCCTATAGGGACGCCATAGCCTTGTATCTGCCAGCCTGCCGTTGATCCAGATTTGGGCACAGTGGTTTACCCCGCCAAGCTCCAGCATGTACGTGCCCTCCAGTTGCTCCACGGACCATGTGTTTGTATACCTGCACCTTCCGGAGAACCACGGAAGTCCCAGCATACGCCAGTCCGAAAGATTGACAGCTACTGCCTTCATGGTTACGCGGATTGGCTGTTTCAGACCGTCGCTGCATCCGCCTGCCGTTATCTGTATGGTGAGTATGTGAATGCGCTCATTGTCCGGGAGTATGTGTACGCCATTTTCCCAATGCACCTCTTTGCCGTCCAGCATACAGACCGCTGCTCCGGCTGTAACAGGCTCATATATAACTGACGCTCCGGCAGGTATTGTGACTGTATACCAGAGCTTTCTGGGATAGATCAGGGTCTGCCCAAATAACGGAAGGTCCCCCCACGGCTTCAAAGGCGGTTTTCCCCTCTCCCAGGCTTTCAGCCACACATGCTCCAGCCCCGTATAATTGAAATTCAGGACCTTGCGGACATCAAAGCCGGCTGCCGTAAACCGCCCGTCCGAATCCGGCTGTTCCCACCCTTTAATCAGACTGTCATTTACAATCCAGGTGCTGTCGCTTTTCACCACTTCCACGTTTGTTCCCTGAACGATGGTTCCTTCCATAAGAAGGGAAATGAACCGGTCTGGAGGCAGCTCCTCTGCGGAGCAGACATATACATCATGAAGCGGGTTGCGGTTTGTTACATGGAATGCCAGAATATTCTCCCCCTGGGTCAGCTGGCCCTTATCACCAAATACCACCGGCTCTCCGTTGCTGACTCCTTTGTAAACCATTGTCCCGTTGATAAAGCACTCAAAGGAATCCACCGCTGCCGCGCAGAACTCCGCCTTTTCAGGTACATGTTCCAGGAATACCGTCTTTCTGAAATACAGATCCGATGCATCCAGCTGGTCATTCCAGCTTCGTCTGCGTGTAATCCACCGTCCGTTCCAAAGGCTCATATGGCGGCCGCAGCTCCCCTCCTCCCCGGATTGGTTGCAGATCCGGATGGTCTCTGTTCCGGAGGTTACATCAGAGGTGAATTCTGCGATTGGGATTTCCAAAACCGTACTCTCTTCATTGTATGCCTTATCTCCATGATTCGGGCCGGACGGGGAAAGGGGAAGAAAATCCCATTTTCCTGTAATCCACTCTTCCTCCCACCGGATATCCCCCGTAAGGGCCGGTTTTGCCTGTCTGATTGTATCTTCCTCCAAACCAAACAGTACGTAGACAGCTTCTCCCGGTTCCAAATCCATGTATATCAGGACACCGCTGCCGGACGGACGGCCTCCGTACATTTGGGCGGCGCCCGCCTGAGTGTATACAGCCTGCATCATATCCCCTTTTTCAATATCCAAAAGGACCGGTGTAGAAGCATGGCTGAAAGACAGCACCAGGTTTCGCCTCTCATCGCTGCTGTTGGCCACCAGATAATAGTCAACATTCCCTGCCGTTCTATGATTCAAAAAGATGTCTCCGGGATTTCCGTAAATCACGGATGCGGACGGCGCAGCCAGTGCAGCTGCTGCTTCCGGAATACGGCTGATGCTGTGTACATTTTTCCTGAGGACCGTGTCCCAGTATCCGTTTACGCTGCATCCGTTCGCCCTATCCCCGCCAGACCAGTTCCTGTCAGACCTGTTTTCGCCGGACCTGTCCCCGCCAGCCCTGTCCCCGCCAGCCTTGTCCCCGCCAGCCCTGTCCCCGCCGGACCGGTATTCGTCAGCCAGACCGGTCCTGTAAAACAGGACGCTGCCTCCGGCCTTTGTCCATGCTTCCAGCTTTTCCACGGTTTCTTCCATCAGGCTTCCCCCTTCCGGAAGGAGGAGCACTTTAAAACGCTGCTGCCCCAGGCACAGCTTTCCGTCACATATATGAGCATTTAAAATGGATTCCTCGTCCACCATATCCGTGTCCAGCTGGTGCTCAATCATACAGTTGAGGGCCTGGTGGAATCCGTTGTTTATGGCCTGGCCTGCGGGATTTTCCTCTCCGTTCTCCATATTTTCATCCATGTCCCCTATGGGATACAGGATGGCATAATCTACCACAGGATTTCCCTGGCTGTTCATGAAGGATAGACGCCTTATGTAGTCGGCAAATATCTTAAAATAGTCCCAGTAAGGATTCTGATAGAAAAAACTGGTGGGCCAGTCACTCTGGGAACCCTGATGCTCACACTCGTAGTAGAATCCATGGAGGATGAACATTCCGGTTCCCATGGCGGCCAGAGTATTGATTCCCTTTTTAAATTCCTCCATGGTGCAGTTCCATCCCGCGCCTCCCAGGGCTTCCGACATAGCCCTCTCTTTTCCATATATTCTGGCCACGGACACAGAATACTTGGGCTCGCAGTATGTAATCCTTCTGGGATACCGGTACCGGTAATCGTGACAGTCAGATCCCGGCACCATGAGATGGCGCATGGTCTTAAAATAATCGCCCTGCCTTCTGGGATGTTCCCACAAAAACTCCTCTGTGTGGCCTGTCAGCTTAAGACCGTATTTCCCGCACCAGTCTGATATCTGCCTGAAAAACGCTTCCTCATACATGGCGGTTACGAGGGAGAAATAATCCTTTCGCACCTGTTTATCCCGCTCAGACGCGCCGTCCACAAGAGAGGGAAGCTCGTCCAGGATGTCATAACCGTATGTCTCCCGGAACCGTCCTGGCAGCCGGTCCGTCCAGGGCAGAGGATTTCCCGTCATGTAGATTTCGTCAAAAAAAATACCCGGTATCAGTTTCCCAAAATCCTCCCCCCACCGCTTTCTGTATTCCTCATGGGTCAGTTTTATGAAGGAGGCAATGGTTTCGGGATTCAGATAGTCCACGGCCTTTTCAAATACTTTTTCATAAAACTCATAGATAAAACCATCTCTTTTCACCACGCGGTACGGCATTGATGACGGATTGGCGCCGCTTTGTCCCTTATCCTCCGGGTTGGCGGCATCCGGGTTGGCGGCGCCCTGATTTCCGCCGCCCTGATTTCCGCCGCCCTGACTTCCGCCGCCCTCATTTCCGGCACCTTCATTTCCGCAGTCCCTATTCCCGGCATCTTTTTTCACCGCCCAGAGTCCCTTTGCCATGTTGTCCCTTCCCCGGGACAGTATCCTGGAAGGCTTTTGGAATCCATATTCAAAGGTACTACCTGCGGTGCCGCTGGGCCAGGCATACTCGTCGTAGAGCCAGGGAGCAAATCCCTGTTTCCTGGACTCCTCCACACAGACCCCGACAGCGTCCCACCACTCATCCTCCAGATAAGGAGTCTTAAGGTAGGCCCTGGGGTGCATGAAGCCCCCGTACACGCCTTTTTCCACCATCTGGCCAATCTGCCAGGCCAGACGTTCCTTTTTCAGTTCCCCGTTTAAGAACCAGAAGGCCAGCACGCTGTATTCCCTTCCCGGGTCCTTAAAATCACGAATCAAATCCATACCCTTCCTCCTATCCCTTCACCGCACCGGCGGCAATGGACTTAACAAAATTCTTTTGCATACACAGGTAAACCACCACAATCACAAGGGCGCTGATGGACAGGGCTGCAAACACAGGAGTATAACCCACTGTCTCCGTTTTCTTATTGAACAGGGCCACACCCACAGAAAGCGTATATTTGCTCTCGTCCGTAATGGAGGTCAGGGCCCACAGGTATTCATTCCACACCTGCATGGCTGAGAGAATGGCCATGGTGGCCAGGATGGGCTTTGCCAGGGGCAGCATGATTTTGCGGAACACCTGCATGTTGCTGCATCCGTCCAGCTTCCCCGCCTCCATTAACTCATCAGGCAGATCCTCAAAATAGTTCCGGCAGATAATCAGTCCCATGGGAGCAAACCCCTGGAAATAAGGGAATACCAGGGCCGGAAGGGTATTGACCAGATGCATCCGGTTCACCATGGTAAACATGGGGAGCAGTATAATAGCCGTGGGTATCAGCAGATTGAAGATGATCATGTAATAAAAGAAGGTCTTGCCCGGAAATTTAAGCTTTGCAAAGGCATATCCGGCGCAGGTGACAAACACCAGGTTCACGGCAGTGGTTACCAGGGTAACCACCACGCTGTTCAAGAAATACCGGGACATACCGGCATCGTTCCAGGCCGTGGCATAGTTTTGGAAATTGAGCCTGGCCGGCAGGGTCCAGATACTCTCCAGAAACTCAGTCTCTGTCTTAAGGGACTGGATGACCACCCACAAAAGGGGATATACGGATATAAAAAATGCCAGCAGCATAAAAAGAAACAGAAATAATTTATATACATTTTTCTTATTCATCATGAAGCCCTCCCTGCCCTTTTCTTCTGGACAATGGTTTTAACCGCCATAATCGCCACCATAATAAGCATCAGTATGACGGAGGCAGCCGTACCAGCACCGAAGTCCCTGTTTGTAAATGCCTTTGTGTAAATATAGGATGTCATGACGTCGGAGGCGCCTCCCGGTCCGCCCTGGGTCATGACCCATATCAGGTCAAAGAGCCTGAGTCCGTTGGTTACGGTCAGCATGGCCAGTACCGCGAAGGTGGGCTTTAAATAGGGGATGATAATGTAAAACAGCTTCTGCCGGAAATTAGCGCCGTCAATCTGGGCCGCCTCCAGGAAATCCTCAGGCATTTTTGTGATATTGGCATACATAATCAGCATATTAAATGGCTGGGATCGCCATATCCAGGTAACCGCAATGGCCCAGAGGGCTGTCTCAGGACGGCTGAGCCAGGCCTTTGCATACTTTCCCAGTCCTGCCATCTTAAGGAACTGGTCCACCGGTCCGATGGTTGGGTCATAGATGATTCTCCATATACATCCCACCACCACCATGGATATCAGATAGGGGATAAACAGACCCGCATTGAAGATTTTCTTGCCCGGTACGCCCACATACAGGATATAGGCAAACACAAACCCGATGGGAATGGCAAGAAAGCTGACCATGATAAGGTAAAATGTGTTCCACAGGGAACGGACAAACTTGGGGTCCGCCAGTACCTTGGCATAATTCTTAAGCCCCACAAAATGTTCCAGGGCTCCCAGACCATTGTACTTGTAAAAACTGGTCTGCAGCGCGTTGACAAAGGGTATGTAAAGGAAAATGACCATGACAATGATGGTGGGGGCAATCAGGGCCAGCGCTGTCATCATTTCCTTTCTTTCTTTTAATGTTTGGGATGATTTCATTGTTATATCTCCTCCTATTGGGACGGGCATTGCCAGATACGGCGCAGGAACCTGTGCCTGTTCCTGCGCCGCCTTGCCTTACAGCCTGATATCCGGGCTATGTCTGGTGAAACTGCCTGTGATGATGCTGCCTGCGGTTATGCTGCCTGTGATGATGATGCCTGCGGTTATATCGCCTGCAGTTATACCCTGTGTCAGTTCAGGTTAGACAGATAGGTCTCCTCATAGAGCTGGTTCAGCTGATCCGTCACATAATCTATGTCATAGGTGCCTAATAGGTAATTGGGCTCCAAATCCGTCAGGAACGTGTTCTGGATTTCCGTGGTTATGTTCACAGGCACATAGATGTCGGGGATGAAACCGTTTTTGCCTGCATCAATATATCCCTGCATGGCCTCGTTGTCGCTTGTCAGCTCAAAATTGGTAAGTCCGGGGTTGATGAACTTTGCGTAATCTTCCGAAAACGCAGTCTTGGATGTCATGAACTTCACGAACTCGATGGCCTCCTCCTGGTGCTTAGAGGAATTGGTCACTGCCCAGATACTGCTGGATCCGCCCAGACATCTGGCAGGCTTTCCCTCCACGCCCGGCAGGGCATAGGAAGCCAGTTCCACTCCCTCAGGCACATTTTCCGTCAGGTAGGAAAGGTAGTTCGGCTGCAGCATAACCTGCACCAGTTCCTTCTGCACAAAGAGCTGCTGCATGGTCTCCCTGTTGCCGGTAAGGCCTGACTCCGGGAACCATCCCTGGTCCCACATATATTTGAACTTTTCAAGGCCCTTTTTCACGCTCTCAGAAGAAAAGGTCATGGAACCGTCCTCAAAGGCGTTGGGATTGGCGTCCAGCTCCTCACGGCAGTACTGGTCCCAGAAGATTCTCGGCCACCAGTCCATGTTCTGCTGCTGCATGGATACAGGAATCTTGCCTGCTGCCTTTATGGCCTCGCAGTTTTTCTCAAACTCTTCCCATGTGGACGGCACATTCAGTCCCAATTCCTTATACACGTTCTTATCGTAGATAACAGCCACCGTCGTCATGGTAAAGGGCACGCCGTACAGCTTGTCCGCATAGTCGGAACCAATTGCCTTAAGGGTAGCCTTACAGTTGCTTAAAAGAGTGGGGTTGATCGTCTCTCCCCAGTTTGCGTCCTTCTCATAATTCTGTCCCTTTTCCACTGCGTCAGTCAGGTCCACCAGCAGGCCGCTCTGCACCTGGTCCCCGATGAACTGGGAGTTGGTCATGACCACATCCGGCAGTTCGTTTGCCACATTCAGCGCCGTAAATTTAGAATAGTAGGAGTCCGATGGAACATACTCATACTCAATGTTTACTTCCGGGTTGAGTTTTTCATATACGGAAATCATTTCCTCCACCATTCCGCCGTAATTGTCCAGTACCTTTATAGTAACCTTTCCGCTGCCGTCCCCTGCTGCCGCTGTATTTCCCTCACCGGATGCTCCTGCATTTGAAGAAGCGCATCCTGTCATGGCTGACGCAGACATGGCCGCACAGGTTAAAAGCGCAATCATTTTCTTATTCATCATAATCCTCCTATACACTATGTATTCTCTCTGTTTATCCTGCTTTTCTACCATTTCACATATGCTGCAAGCTTGCATGTTCAATTTGTACAGCCCAATCATACAATACCGCAGGGTTTTTAGTCAATTTGCAATCAATGCCGGAGGAATACTTTCGTGTTTTTCTGAGTTGTACTTTCATTCCGGGATGGTACTTTCTTGTTATTAGGCGGTTTTTTCCTTTTTTTACGTGCAAAAAGGAAGAACAGAAAACATCTGTCTGCTTTCTGCTCTTCCCGGATTACTTTCCGCTATTTACGTTTTCCCGATAATGGTCCGGACCCTATTCCATATAATCTAAGGGGTCCACCGTCTTATCCTGATGCTTCAGCTCAAAGAATACATTGACGCCTTCCACGGAATAATATTTTGTAGGCTCTGACACGTAGCCCAGGGTCTGTCCCTTTTTCAGGTACTCGCCCTCTGCCGCGCAGACTTCCTTTAACTGGCCGCAGGTGGCTGTGTACTCATTGCCAAGGTCCATGACAACGTAATTTCCGATTTCCTCATTGGAGCCCACTTCCAGTATCCTGGCATTGGCCGGGGCACCCACCGGAGTACTCACATCAGACTGGATTACAAGGCCGGGATTGCATTTGTACTGGTCCAGGGTAGGGAAATAAATGGTCTGGTCCATGCTGTAGTCCAGAAGCACATTTCCCTTTACAGGCCATTCCATTTTGCTGGTATCTGTAAAATTCAGCACCAGCGCATCGGCTGCATCCTTTCCCGCTCCAGCTTCCGCCGCCAGATCATTTCCCTGGTTGGCGTTCTGGGCCACGGCTGCCTTGGTAGGAGCCGGTTCGCTCTTTTGTGTCTCTTTTGCCGCATCAGAGGCACCTGCCACCTGCGGCATTTCCGGTGCGGTCTCCTGGGCAATCATTTCTGGCTGGGGCACTTCAAGGTATGGATTCGTCTCATTACCTTTTCCTCTTTGTACGGTAATCACTCCTGCTGCGGCTACTATAGTCAGCAGGCCTAACACTAGCATGACAAGAAACAGCTTATCCTTGAACATCTGGTTTACTTTCTCTTTCACGTTTATCACCTCGGTACTATTCTTACCAAACCAAGGCTACTTATTCAGAAATGAAAGCAATATTTTTATAAAAATATCCAAGGATATCTTCGGCCTTCCATCCCTCCTTTGCTTTCTCGTTGGCAGTGGCCTGACTCAGCCCGTAGCCGTGCCCGATACCCTTCACCACTGCCCTGATTCCGTCCTCATAGGGCTCCAGCACAAAGCAGGAGGATGCCAGGCCCAGGGCATACTGTACTTCCTCGCCTGTATAGCCCGCGCTGCCAATCTGCACGGTATCCACATACCCGGCGTCATCCCTGGACACAATCTGTATGGTGTCCGGCACCTGGGAAGCCTCAATGGTCCTGGAGCCGGATTCCCCGGCCGGTATGCTGTTGATATCCGACACAAACGACTCCCTGGAAAAGGAAAGCATCTGCATGTATCCCTCTGCCTCCACGTCCCCGGGACAGTCCACGGTCTGGAGATAGGGATGAGTAAAATCCCCCTGCCTGGTCATGCCCGCTGTGGCCCTGCAATACATGGGGTCAATGCATTTTCCCTCGTAGGTCATGACAATGCCGGAGGTGGCCTTGACTGCGTCCTCCAGTTTTTTGTAATATTCCGGGAACCGGCTGGAGCCCCACAGCTTTTTTAACTGGTCCGCCTCCAGATAATCCATATCCAGGGCGGATTCCGCTATCTCCTCCCCATTCCCGGCGCCCTCCATCTGCCTGCATATGTATGTCCTGGCAATAATGGCCTGGGCTTTCAGTGCTTCCGGCTCGTACTCCACCGGTATCTGCCTGGCAATAACTCCGGGCAGGTATTCCTCCATATCCATATAGTAGGAGCCGCTGGTCCGGTCCAAAAGAATCCGCCGTCTGCCGGATATTTCCTTCTGCTGCTCATAGCGCAGCTCCTCTCCCCGGATTGTGCCTGTCCATGCAAGGGTTCCTACATAAGGCACCATGAGCCCGGTAAGGGCCGCCCATATGATGCGTTTATTCACAAAATCCAATCCCCTCCTTCCTGTATGCTGACATGGGAAGCTTACCTGTGTCACGGCACTCCCCTATTATTAATATATGAACAGAAGGACATACCTATGTGCCATGCCTTTTACAGCACAAAAAATATCGCCGCACCGTGCTCGCGCCGGCAGGCGATATTTAGGTTATTATATAATATTCAGGAGATTTTTATTGGACTCCTGCATGCAGGCGGATGCGCAAATGCAGCCCTTCAGCCGGCGCCGGTGCAAAACGGCTGCAAGGCCTACTCTCCTGCTTCTGTGTAATGATGTACATAGTACATGGCCCCATTGACTGCATTTGTGACCGCATTGGACGTGATGGTTGCCCCGCTGATGGCGTCTATCTGCGAATCCCCGGGATTCCCGGAATCCGTCACGGTCAAAGCCTCTCCGCCCTTTCCTTCAAACTGTTCCTTAAAGACATCCTCACTGGCTCTCATGCCCAGTCCGGGCGTATCCTCCAGCACCAGAAACTCCAGGCCGCGGATGGTGCCATCGCTCTCAAACGCCACGGAGACAGCTACATTTCCCATATAGCTGTCCTTTGAATGGGCATTCACCACCCAGCCCCTCAATGCGTCGTCCCTGTCCTTTGCAGCTGCCGCCGCGTCCACGCCCACATCGCCGAAGGCTGAGGAAGCCAGCTCCTTATTGCAGTCCTGTATAAGCTCAAAATCCATGACCTCGAAGCTGTCTGCCTCCGGAAATGACTTTCTGAATCCCTCCTGCAGCTCATTGGCCCGTTCCTCATCCGTGGTATTCAGCTCCTTTTCCACACGCTTTAGCTCATCAATGGTCACCACCCACCGCAAATCATTATAGCCGTAAAAACCGCCCAGCAGGTCAATAGCCGCCTCCCCCTTGAAGTTACTCCCCAAATGGTTGTCGGATTCAAGATAGAGTCTGGCCGTCCACTGTCCGCCCGGCAGGTTGGTCCTCCCGCTCTCATCCTTCAGATTCGTGCCGCCGGACAAAATATCCACTGTAAAATGAATACCCGTGGGATGATCCGGCTCCCCGGTCTCAAAGGTATTTGGACCGGTTTTGATGAAAGTCTCCGTGTATTCGTACACAGGATCATTTTCCAGCTTCCAGCGGTACTTGGTGAGATCCATTTCCTGGGTTACGTCCTCTGTCCGGCGCTCCACATTCCAGCTGCCCTCAGAGGGGTTATATTCGCAGGTCTGGATCAGCTTTCCGGACACAGTGTAGGGAATCACCGCCCTGTCCATGGCCAGAACAAAATCATAGACCTCCTCATAGACATGTCCGTCCTCATCCTTCATGCCTCCCTCCAGCCACTCCGCTTCAAATCTGCTGTGGGGAATCTCCAAAAATGCCTCTTCAGGTTCAAACACCCGCTCAGGAGCCTTCACACGGCTCCCGGAACATCCGGTGGACACCAGCACACCGGCAATCAGCACACATATCAAAATGACTTTTTTCATAACCCTCCTGCGCTCCATGCTTATTTGATGATTTCATTTTACCATAGTCTGTCCCCTTCCGGGTAACGTGTTCCAAAATCTGTTCTGCCAAGCTTTCCCCATTCCCCGGTTCTCCGCTAATAGGCATACGGCTCAGGAAGCATCCGCTAACATACAGGAGCCTAATAAGAATCTTGTTATAAGTTCTCCCCAGGAGAAAAAAGACTATCTGTTAAAACGAAGCAACACCGCTGAGAAAGCCTTACAGAATGAGGCTTCCAGCGGTGTTTGCTTCCTTTTCACTGTCAAAGATGGGATTCCATAATATTTTCCCAGACTTACCCGATATATGCCTGAATCAGTCTGAACGTATTCTCAGCACCGTCCCTGTGGCTTCTCTCATATCCATGGGATGCGTAGACGCCCGGCCCAATCAGAGCATGGCGCACGTCATAGCCTGCTTTCAGGGTAGTTTCAACATCAGAGCCGTAATGTGGATACACGTCCACGGCATAGCCGATTCCATGCTCCTTGGCCAGCTCCACCAGACGGCACAGGATATCGTAGTTATAGGGTCCGCCGCTGTCCTTTGCACAGATGGATACCTCACGCTCCGTACACTGAAGGCCCTCTCCCACACAGCCCATGTCCACGGACCAGGCTTCGGTTACGCCCTCCGGAACAGAGGCAGAACCGCCGTGCCCCACTTCCTCATAGATGGTAAAGTGGGCATACACCCGGCGCTCAGGGGTCACGGACTCATCCTTAAGATACTTGGCATAACCCATCAAAATAGCTGCGGACAGTTTATCATCCAGGAAACGGCTCTTGATGTATCCGGATGGGGTAATCCTTGTCCTGGGTTCAAAGCACACATAGTCGCCGGGCATGATGCCAAGTTTCACTGCATCCTCCCTGCACGTAACGTCCTCGTCCACCAGCACTTCCACCGTATCCCATGTGCGCTCGGTCTTTTCATAGCTGCCGTTCACATGTACGGAGGCATCCACCAGCTGACAGGTTCCCTCATAGATTCCGTCCGCCTTGGTAATAATACGCACATTCTCAGCCTCGGCATTGGCCGGCTTCATGCCTCCTATATTAGTCAGCTTCAGCCTGCCATTTTCCTTAATCTGGGCAACCATGCCTCCCAGGGTGTCGCAGTGGGCCTCCAGCAGGATTCCGTCTTCCTTATTCCTGCCGCCAAAATCAGCGATGACGCCTCCCTTAACCGTGCGCCGGGCCTGCACCCCCAATGCCTCTAATTCCTTTAACAGGTACTCCGTCACTTCCCTGCCGTATCCGGAAGGACTGTCAATGGCTAACAGGTTCTTGGCCTGCTCCATTATATAATCCACATACTTCCTACAGTCAGACATATCCGTTCTCCTTTGTTGTTGGTATTTCTTACTCAGAGTCATTCTACCAGAAAAAGGACGGTAATTCAAGCGGGGTGCCTGGTTCTGCTGCAAATCTGCTACAGTCCATATATAGCAGAGTACTTCTCCTTCAAATACCTGACATAATATTCCGGCTTAAAATCCTCCCCTGTCACATCCTTCAGTATCTGACGGCTGTCTTTTAACTTACCATACTGATGAATGTGTTCCCTGAGGTAATCCCGTATCACATCCACCCTGCCATCCTTAAGCAGGCCGTCAAAATCCATAATTTCCTTCATATGATAATATAACTGGGCTCCAAAAGCGCTGCCCAGGGCATAGGACGGGAAATATCCAAAGGATCCCTGGGACCAGTGGATGTCCTGGAGCACTCCCTCCGCCGGGTTCTCTGGCCGCACGCCCAGATACTCCTCATATTTGTCGGCCCAGAGCTGGGGCAGCTTCTCCACGTCCAAATCTTCCTCTATCAGCATCTTCTCAATCTCATATCGAATCAGCACATGGAGACTGTAGCTCAGTTCATCGGCCTCTGTGCGGATTAGGCCCGGAGTCACTTTGTTGACCGCCTCCACAAACTGGTCCAGGTCCACCTTGCCCAACTGTTCCGGAAACATGGCCTGCACCCTGTCATATATGGGAACCCAGAAGGAACGGCTGCGCCCGATAATATTCTCAAAAAACCGTGACTGGGACTCATGCATCCCCATGCTGGCCCCCTGGCCCACAGGTGTGAGTGTCAGGTCATCCCCTATGCCCAGCTCATAGATGGCATGACCGGCCTCATGGATCACAGAAAACAAGGAGCTGTCCACACAGTCCGTGTAATGGGTGGTGATACGCACATCCTTGTTGTGAAGGTTGGTGGTAAAAGGATGGGCGCTGACCGCCATAACGCCCCGGTCAAAATCAAATCCCACATATTCCGCCAGGAACCGCCCCAGCTCCTCCTGCTTTTCCTCCGGGTAATCGCCCTTTAGAAAGGAATCCTCAATCTTCTTTCCCTCTTCCATCACCTTCTTAAGAAACGGCACCAGCTCTTTTTTCAGCACACTGAAAAACCGATCCAGGTTCTCCATGGAAAAACCCTTTTCATAGTCATCTAACATCACATCGTACAGCTTCTTTCCTTCCTTTGCCCTGTAACCCGCAAACTTTTTCTGGAATCCGATGACCTTTTCAAGGGTTGGGGCAAACGCTTCAAAATCCTGGTCCTTTTTTGCCCTGGCCCAAACGCTGGTAGCCCTGGCTGTGAGACGGGCGAATTCCTGGTATTCATCCTGGGGAATGGGGCAGATCTGTTCCCTCTCTTCCAGCAGCTCCCTTACATTGGCAGCCTCTGCCGTGGTCAGGCTTTTGTCACCCCGGCATTTCTCCAGCAGTTTTTTCATCTCATCGCAGGTCACTGCCTGAAAATATTCCCCTGACAGAACCCCGATCACCTTGGAGGTAAGCTCTCCCGCTTCCCTGGGGGCCAGTGTCTCATTATCCCACTCAAACAGTGTCATGGCTGTCTTGATGGCCATGGCCTTATCCATATATGTCTGTAACTCATCGTACGCTTTGCTCATTGTTTCGCTCCTCTCGCATTTTGTATTCTCCGGATGATTCATTTGACTCGTTCGCCCAGTACAGGTGTAAAGCACTCTAAACAAGTTTCTCCTGTATTTTTATTATTACTCACAGCAGAAAAAAATTACCATTGACCTGTCATGAATCTATTTAATTATAGTGCGGTTCCGGTTGGTATTCAATGGGAAAAGTCATGCGGGACTGCTACAAAGCGATTCCATTCCACAATAATATCTGGTTAACGGACAGGAATACCACCCATAAAACCGCTACCCATCCAATTACTGTAGTCACCTTACTATTTTTATGTTTCCCCAATACACTCTCTTTACTGCTCAAAAGCATCAACATCACGGTTACCAGAGGCGCTCCGATAATGGTAGCTCCCTGAGCCATGATTGTCAGCTGAATGGGATTGGAGCCAAATATCAGTCCCACGCAGGCTCCCAGGGCAATGATGATGCTTGAGAACATCTTTACCCAGAAATCATTGATGGTTTTTCCTAATTTCAGTGAGTCTGCAAGGAACGTTCCTCCAATAACCGCATTGGCTATCACAGAAGAGAATACGGCCGCAAAAAATCCAAGCAGAAAGAGCCCGTTTGCAAATTCTCCCAGTAAAGGTTTCAACAGTGCCGCGATGGATAGAACACTGGTAATCTCCGCTCCTTTTGGCAGGATGGTGGCTGCGGTTATCAGTATGATAGCTGTAATACATGACAAAATGATAATTCCGGCCGTGGAATCCCGTCCTGCCTTATCATAATTATCCATGGTCCACCCCTTCCCCTGAACCAGATAACTTTGGCAGGCAGCTCCCGCTATACTGAAGGTAGTTGCAGACATTGACACGATAATCTGCCATCCGCTTACCTTGCCCGGAATAAATCCCAAGGCCAATTCACCATAATGAATCCGGCCAAAAAAGAATACAATATTACCGGCAAAGCAAACAAGCATGATGAGTACCAACACTGTCATTATCTTTTCCAGGAGCTGATAAAAACTGCTGGATCTCCAAATCAAAACCATGATTATCAAAAAGCTGACAATAATCCACACTTTTATCCCCATAAACGGAAACAATGCGTTTAACGCAACCCCTGTGTTAATGTTATTCCCGGCTTGAAATCCTGTACAAATCAAGGAACAGCACAGTCCAAACAAAACTGCCATGCCTCTTGAATAATTGTCCTCAATATGTCCCAGCATACTCTTCTCGCCCACACAACCGATTTTAGCCGCTATCTTTGTAAAAGTTATCATAAATACAGCCGCCAGCGCCAATACCCACAGATATGAATATCCGGCCGATGCCCCTGCTTTGGATGCTGTTATGATGCTTCCCGCGCCAAATACCGTTGCTGCTATGATGAGTCCCGGACCCAGGGATGATATCAGCTGCCTCATCCAGCCCCCTTCTCGGTCCGTTTTCTTATCTCTGTTCCCCATACCATATTCTCCCTTCTGCCTGCTTATATATCAAGGCCCCATCTATCCAAATTGCCTGCAACAAATATATCATCATTCCATTGGGGATACATCCTGTATACCCGGTTGATTTCCTCTATCTGTTCCTGAGATATGGTCTCCTTTGGATCCAGACACAATGTGTTTTTAAAAATCCCTTGTCTCCTAAGTATCTCATGGAGTCCGGGGATACATCCTCCAAATTCATGAGCCGCATCAAAAAATGCTCCGTTGATATCCGTTAGCTCCGCTGCCTGCGTTAATAAATCTGCGGGGATGCAGTCCTGTGCCTGTATATGCTTAACCTTTTCAAACAGCTCAACTGCTTTTTTCGTCCATACACACCAGTGTCCCAGCAATCCTCCCCTAAAACCAATGTTCCGTTCAACTCCATCCACGGTAAAGCGGTAGGGCGTTAAGAGGTCCACAAGCAGATTATCGTCATTGCCGGTGTAAAGCGCGATTTTCTCTTCCCGTCCTGAGAAAGCAACGGCGCGCATCACATCAACCGTAGAATACCGGTTAAAGGAAGCACACTTTATGGCTACTACATTGGGAATCCTGCAAATGTTTTCCCAATACCTGTATGTAAACCGCCTGCCCCCCACTGCTGTTTGAAGATAAAAACCAATGACGGGCATGATTTCAGCCACAGCCTTTGTGCGTTCCAGAAGTTCCTCCTCTGTCAAATGCCCTAAGCCGCCAGGGCTTAAGAGTACTGCATCGTAACCCATCTTTTTTGCCAGAACAGCCTCGCTCACAGCCTGGTCTGTCTCACCGCATACCCCGCTTATTTTTACAATGGTCTTTTTATGCTTCTCTTCAAAACGTTCTATTTCCTCTGAGACAAGCTGGAGTATACGCTCCAGGAGCCGGTGCTCCGGATTTCTGATTGCAAACTGGGTGCTATGTACTGCTGTTGCGATGCCGCCCACTCCTGCGTCCAGATAATACCGAATCAGAATCTTCTGGGTTTTTTCATCCATGCTGCGGTCCTCCTTCAAGGCCAGCGGCGTGGCTGGTATGAATGTTCCTTTTGAAAGAATCTTTAATGCTTCTTCATGTCTGTTCAATTTAATAGCGCCCCCCTCTCTCCTCAAAATGCGTGGGCAGTCCAAGGTTTCTGCCTCCATCCGCCACCCATTCTGCCTGCCAGCGTATCAACGTGTCTGCCGGAACAGCAGGATATCCAAATTGTTCCATTGCCTGCGATGCGTTGTTCAGATAAGCGTCATTACCTTCTTCCCCCTCAAATATTGGTTCCCTGCCCAAAAATCCACCTATTTTCTCAGCCGCTTTTCTTACGGAAATCACCTCTGGACCCGTGACATTCATTATCTTTGGGGGATTGGATGCATGAAGAAGGCCTCTCACCCCAATCTCAGCAGCACTACCCTGCCAGATGCAATTAAAGCAAGGGGTAGTTACAGAAATGGGAGTTTGGTTCATAATCTTATCAGCAATATCAGCCAGTACCCCATATCTTAAATCCACCGCAAAATTTAATCTGTACATAAATACCTTGGTGCCGTAACGGCTGGAGTAATATTCAAAAGTACGCTCTCTTGCAAGACAGCTCTGGGCATATTCCCCCACCGGAGCCACCTTATCCTTTTCCGTACATCCGCCGGATGCCAATGGCACCATAGGATAAATATTGCCGGATGAAAATACCACAATTCTTGATTTTTTATATTTCTCCCCTACAAATGCAGGCAATACGGAATTAACTCCCCAGGTCATCCATTCCTGTCCGTCCGTACCGAATTTTCTCCCTGCCATGTAAATAACATTCGGGACTTCCGGAAGATTTTCTAATTGTTTCAAATCCTGTAAATCCGCCTGAATCATTTCCACATGATTTTCTTCCAGATATTTTCTTACCTCAGGATCATGGAAACGTGATACGGCGATCACCTTCTTATGAATGCCTGCCCTCTCCATGGCCTTGCTGGCCAAAACACAGATTGTGTGTCCCATTTTCCCGCCAGCTCCCAAAACCAAAATATCGCCATCAATCCGTTTCATATCCTCCACCATTGCCAGTGTTGGTTCTGTCAATACATCATTCAGCTTTTTCTCTGTCCACATACGCTTGCTCCTTTCCATCCGGATATTCCTATACCCGCTTCTGTCACAATGACAGCATCCTTTTGCCTGTATTTTGCTTATATTTAATACAGGTGCTATGCCATACCCCTTCAAACCTTAGTTTACATTTTTTCGCCCCCTCCTTTTATATATAACTAGTTAGTTAGTTTTTGTATAAAAACATAAGCCGAAACCGGCTCAGTCTTTTTTTACATAAGAAACAACCATCTTGGTTACCTGCTTGATTCGTCTTTCAATCTCATCATCCTTATCCAAATCTTTTTTTAAAATCTGTTTTAAGGTCCAGCGGTTGGAAAAATAGTTAAAGCTGCATGCAATCAATGTCTGGAATATATCTTCTTCACATACCTGTTCCGAAATTTCCCCTGCTTTTTTCCCCTCCTCCATTATCTTTCCCAATTCCAATCGGATGGGGTTTTTTACATCCCCCAGCTCCTTTTCCTGGAAATAATATCCGTAATTCAGGTTTTCCCACATGACCATCCTGACATAGGAAGGATTATCGCGAAGGAAATAAAAATAAGTCCTCACCAGATCCGTTATCTCAGATATACAGTTCTTCTGATTACATATGACCAAATCTTCACTGTCTCCCAACCTGTCGTAAACATTTTTAAGAACTGTTTTATACAGTTCCTCTTTATTTCCAAAATACTGGTAAATCATACCTTTATTAATCTTTGCCTTGGCAGCAATCTCGTCTACCCGCGCTCCATATATTCCCTTTTCGGAAAATTCCTCTTCTGCTGCCTTTAATATGGCCTGCTTTGTCTGGGTGGATTTTATCTCCTGTTTCGTCATGACTTCCTCTTTTCCAAAAACTAACTGGTTGGTTATATTATATAAAAGAATGGCAGCAATGTCAATACATTGATTCAAACATATTACGCAACTTCCCCCGCTTCCCATCCCCCACAAAAAAATGAGCCGCCCACAATCCCTCGGCAGCTCATCCTTTCTTTTCTTTCTAACAATTCCCTCACTGCGCCTGAGCAGCCTCAGTTCCGCCTTCCACCGGAACCAGGCCCGTAGCCACATATTTCTTCTTATATACAACAGTAGCCACGCCATTGATGACTCCGACCACCATAATCGCGATGATGTAAATAAAAATCCTTGTATATCCGGCGTTGCCGCAGGTGTCCAGCCAATGGCCGTACATGGCTGCCTGGAACAGATCCGGGCAGAATCCGATGGCGCAGACAACGCCGGCAGTGGACGCCGCATAGCGCCTGGGTATTTTCACCTCAGACGGCACCGCAAACATGGCGCCTCTTGCAATATGTACCATAAAACCAATCACCAATGTCATAACAGTCAGAAGGACTGACGGCACCCCTGCGGGCATGAACATGAAGATCAGGGTGATGACGGCGCCGCAGGCCAGAACAGTGGCTATAACCGATGACACGGAATGAATGCGATCCCCCATATACCCGCCCAGAGGCGCTCCCACAATACGGATTCCATACGTCCTGATGATGGCGATGGCCCCGGATCCCACCACGGTTGCCCCCAGCACATTTGTGAAATACGGGGTAAAGTATGACAGGGTCTGGTATGTGGAATATGTGGCAAATACCGCTATGCCCGCAAACCATGTGCGGGGATCCTTAAACACTCCCGCCCATTCCTTCATGGACAGCTTGGTCTCCTGGCCGCTATCCCCGCCGTCCTGGCCTTTCCCTGCCTTTTCTGGGTCAGGCAGCAGGAACACCAGGGCAATGGTTGCAATAAGACCCACTGCCCCGTAGCTTATGATGACCGCCTTTAATCCTGCCACGCCTCCCATGGCTCCCACCGCCACCTTGGCATAGAGTCCCAGGGCAATAAAATTGATAATAACGCTTGCCAGGCCGCAGGCTGACTCCGTAAATCCGAATATGGTGCCCTGGCTTTCCTCATCCCCCACCAGACGCACCAGCTTTGTATGTGCCGGAAAATAGAGGATTAATCCCGCAACAGCCAGGCCCGCCCAGATAAAGATGGCAAAGGTGTAGCTCATATTCATGGCCAGGAGAAAATTCAGGGCGCAGGTGATGAACATTCCCAGAAGATAGACCTTCTTTGTGTTAAATTTATCGCTTAACGCACCTCCAAAGGGCGCCAGCAGATTTCCGATTCCGAAAATGGCAATCAGGAAGCCCAGCTGCGTATTGGTGGCGTGAAGAGCGCCTGCAAGATCATCATAAAATACATACTGTACAAAAGGTGTGGCATACACAACCGCAAATGCCAGGCCCATAAAAAATACGATTAAAAGCTGTTTACCGGTGATTGAGACCTTTGAATTAGACATAATAACCCCTCCTGTTTATTTACCTGATTGGGCTGCCAGGCAGGCCAATGCAATGGAATTCAGTTTGATTTCTGCTGTGTCGGAACGCGACCCCAGGATAACGGGGTTGGAAGCTCCCAGCACGATACCGCCCCATGGGCTGCGGCAGAGATGTATCCATGACTTGCCCATGATATTGCCCGCCTCTATGTTGGGGAATATGACCAGATCCACATCCCCTGTAATCCTGCTGTTGATTTTCTTGTGGGCCGCTGCCTTTGGGTCAAATGCAACGTCAAATGCAATGGGACCTTCTATGATACATGGAAGAAATCCCTCTTCGTTTTTAACCGCCTCTACCAGACCGGCCGCATCCGTGGTGGAAACCACCTTGGGGTCCACCATCTCGTTGGCCGTGAGCACCGCCACCTTGGGATTCTGTATTCCCATATTTCGGACCGCGTACAGAAGGTTCTTAAGTATATCCTTCTTCTGCTCCAGGTTCGGGGCCACATTGATGCCGCTGTCGGAGCAGAACAGCAGCTTGTGATAGCCCGGCGCCTCGTAGACAGCCATCATGGACAGCAGCCGTCCGGTACGAAGCCCCCATTCCCTGTTGAGGATTCCCCTCATATAGACGCTGGTATTGACAAGCCCCTTCATCAGTACCTGGGCGCTGCCGTCGTGCACGGCCCTGACCGCCCGCTCCACTGCCTCCTCCTCCGTGCCGGCCTGAAGGATTTCCAGAGGCTTAAGCCCTATGCAGCCGCAGAGTTCCTCTATCCTTTCCCTGTCTCCTGTCAGCACGGGTTTTATAAATCCCTGGTCCGCTGCTGCTTTTACCGACAAAAGCACTTCCTGGTCAGCCGCCTGGGCCACGCTTACCACCAAAGGCTCTGATGACCTGACCCGCTCCTGTAATTCTGCAAAATTCTTAATCATGGTTTATTTCTCCTCAATATATATTATCTTAATTGGCCGGCCTTAATCGTCAGCTTAATTTATGGCTGTGAATCAATCTATGGCACAGGCTCTTTTTTTCTTCCGCGCCAACCTTCAGCACGTAGATGCCGAACATGGCCAGGACAATGGATAAAACAGGGTTTACATAATTCAACACTGCATATTTCCAGTACTGGGACACGCCCACCCCAAGGGTGGAGAGGATAAATACGCCGCTGGTGGACCAGGGAATAAATACCTGGGTCAATGTGCCGCCTTCTTCCAGCAGCCGCGAGAGCATTTCCGGCCGCAGTCCCCTTTCCCTGAACGCTTCCTTATACAAACTGCCGTTTACCACAATAGAGAGGAATACCTCCCCCATGGTAAGGGTGCCGAAGGTTGTGCTGGCTATAACCACCGGCACCATCATCCTGTCGCTCCTGACCCGTTTAATAATAACCTTCACGATTTGGGGAAGATACCCCACATGCTCCATAACACCCCCGAATGATATGGCGATACAGGACAGGGAAAATGTATACATCATACTCTGTATTCCGCCCCTCAGCAGCAGCTTATCCACCAGCTCCACACCGGTGGATTCCGCATAGCCGTAATTGAGTCCGGCCACCACCTCCCTCATGGGACAGCTCTGATAGAACACTGCCACCAATACAGCCAGGACCGTGCCGATGGCCATACTGGGAACTGCGGGATATTTCATCAGGTTCAGAATCAGAAGCACCGCCATAGGCATCAGCACCAGGGGGCTTATGTGAAACCGGCCGCCGATGGTATCCAGAAACAGGTTTACAGTATCCATGCTGAAATTCCCTCCGTGATAGGATAATCCCAATACTGTAAATACTGCCAGAGTAATGATATAGGAAGGAAAGGTAGTCTTCCACATAGCCCCAATATGGGCATACAGCGTGGTTCCCGCTGCTGCGGGGGCCAGGTTGGTGCTGTCTGATATGGATGACATCTTATCCCCGAAAAATGCCCCTGATATAACCATGCCCGCGGTGAGAGGCGCAGGTATCCCCATACCTGCCCCAATTCCCATCATAGCCAGCCCCATGGTGCCCACGGTTCCCCAGGACGTGCCGATGGATATGGACGTAAGACTGCACAGAAGCAGGCCTATGGGAAGGAAATAATCAGGGATAATATATTGCAGTCCGTAGTAAATAAGGGCCGGCACGGTTCCTGAAAATATCAGCGAACTGATTATGATACCGATAAATATAAATATGATCATGGCTGCCAGGGCCTGGCCCAGGGATTTCTTCATACAGTCCACCAGGTCCATGAAGCTGTAGCCCAAAGGTACCGAAGCAATGCACACCACAGCCAGGGCGCAAAGCAGCACAATATGTATGTCATAATCAAGCAGCACAACCCCCAGCAGTAAAACCGCAATGGCTGCCCCAAACACCAGGAAGGACATGACGGCCCCCGGCTGTCTCTTTTCTTTGTGGTCCTCGCTCAATGAATCCACCCTCTTCCTCTCATATGGCCAAATCACTCATATTCCCTGGGTTCTTCTTCCCCCTTAAGTACCCTCAGCGCCCCAAGGGCCAGGGCTGTCATCTCGAATTCCCCTGCCACCACTTCCACCGGCGCAAGGAATCCCGCCATACGCCTGATTTCATCTGTCACATACCGGGAATGGGCTATGCCTCCTGTCAGTACGATGCAGTCCACCTTTCCTTCAAAGACAGCCGCATACGAACATATCTCCTTTGCCACCATGTACACAAACGCTTCATAGACCAGCTTTGCCGTCTCGTCCCCAAGTCCCATCCGGCTTTCCACCTCACCGGCATCTTTTGTGCCCAGGTAGTCATACATGCCGCCGGTACTGCTGATTTTGGCCACCATCTCTTCACGGGTGTATTTTCCGGAATAGCACAGCTCCACCAGGGGGTAGGTAGGAAGTCCGCCGCTCCGCTCCGGAGAAAAGGGACCGTTGGTCCTGCCTCCGCTTCCGTCTATCATCTGGCCGTTTTTGTGGGCCACCACGGAGTTTCCGGAACCCAGATGAGCTATGATCAGACTGCTCTCCTCATACTTCTTTCCGATACGCTCCGCTGCCCATCTGGCCACAGCTTTATGGTTCAGCGCATGAAACCAGCTGGGACGCTCCAGGTCGGAAATACCTGATATCCTGGCCTTCGGCATCAGCTCATCCACAGAAACAGGGTCCACCACAAAAGACGGCACCCCAATCTGGTCTCCGATGCTTCTGGCCAGGGCTGCTCCCAGGTTAGAAGGATGCTCTCCGTGGACCGCATGTTCCAAATCCTCCAGCATCCTCTCATTCACCCGGTAGGTGCCGCCCGGTATGGGGTTCATAAGCCCTCCCCGCCCAGCCACTCCGGACAGCTCGTGTATATCCACGCCTTCTTCCTCAAGCGTTTTAAGGATCAGCCCCTTCCTGTAACCGAACTGGTCAAATACATGGCTGAACCCGCTTAACTCCTCCTGGGTGTGAATAATGTTCTTTTTGAGCACCTGTTCCTCATCCTCAAATACAGCGATTTTTGTGGATGTCCCTCCAGGATTGATGATTAATAGTTTCATTGAAAATTACCCCTCTTTCCGTCTGGTGGTTTAAATGTTGTTCTATTGTACGGAACACCGTTCTGTAAAAGAGGTAAAAAAGAAAGGAAACTGAATCCGTTCCTTTCCCCTTCCTGTATCAAATCACATACAGCAATGGTTATAGACAGCATAATAGCATAGCTTTCATGTGATGTCAAATATTTTTTGTGCAATTTATCGTTTCCCCTCTGCCGCGCCTGGCAGGCAGACGTAAATATCCCTAAAAATTCCCAGATATATCCCTGGCGGTATTGCAGACAGCCTCAATCCTGTCCTCTAAATCCGAGGAGTTCATACGGCTGGTGGGGCCGGAAAGACTGATGGCCGCAACAGCCTTTTTATTGCGGTCAAGGATAGGGGCTCCTATGCAGGTAAGGCCCATCTCCTGCTCCTCATGGTCCATGGCGTAACCCCTGCGCCGCACCTTGTCGATTTCCTCCTTCAAATCCTCATAGGAAAGAATGGTGTTCACCGTATATCGGGTCAGCTCCCGTTCCTCATAGGGTGCCCAGTCTATATTATCGCCAAAGGCCAGAAGGCATTTTCCAACCGCAGAGCAATGGCACTCGCTGAGGGAGCCCACCGGCGGGTTCACGGTCAAAAGCTGCTGGTCGCTCATCTCCTTCAGTATAATGACACTGTGGTATACATCGCCGGGATTATGCTCTAATATGGACACGTTCACCACCTCGTGGTATTTCTGGTGCAGCCTGCGGGCATAAGGCCGTATAACCTCCTGGATTCCCATTTTATTCTCCACGCTCTTTCCCAGCACAAACAGCTGGCTTCCCAGCCAGTACTTCTCTGTCTCCGGGTTCCTGCTCACAAATCCTCTGGCTTCCAGCGTGGATAAGGTGCGGAACACCGTACTCTTGTAAACCCCCATATCAGAAGCAATCTGGGTTATACCCACTTCCCTGCCCTGCTTATTTAAATAAATTAACAGTTCCAATGCCCGGTCCAATGCCTGGATCGTATCAGCCATCCTTTGTTTCCTCCTATATTCCAGTTACATTCCGTATCCTGTATGTATCCAAACCATCTGATAATAATTAAAAACCATTTTTTTAACGATGTCAAGGATAAACGCTTTTTGTGCACTATTCATATATTTGGTCTTTTATTTTTGTCTAAATAGCAAATAGTCTCCTACTTGACAATTAAAATGCAGCAGATGTATAATTCCATTTAACGGAACAACGTTCTATACAGCAGAACACAAAATATTAACAGGAGGATTAATTATGAAGGTCACGGTAAATAAAGACCGCTGCAAGGAATGTGGATTATGCATCCACCACTGTCCGAGAAAGGCTATCAGCAAATGTGATGTCCTGAATGCCAACGGTTACTATCCGGTCCAGGTGGACGACGAGGCGTGTATTGCCTGCGGAATGTGCTACATCACATGTCCGGACGGCGTATTCCACGTATCAGGAAATACAGAAGGGGAGGTTAAATGATTCATGGCAGAGATGATGAAAGGCAATGAAGCCATTGCAGAGGCAGCCGTCAGGGCTGGAGTTAAATTCTATGCAGGTTATCCCATTACACCGTCCAGCGAGATTATGGAATATTTATCCTGGCGTCTCCCGGAAGTGGGCGGCAGTTTCGTACAGGCGGAAAGCGAGCTGGCAGGCATCAACATGGTAATCGGCGCAGCCGCGTCCGGAGTCAGGGCCCTGACCGCTTCCTCCGGCCCAGGCATATCCCTGAAACAGGAAGGCGTATCCACCCTGTCCGACGAGGGCCTGTCCGCGGTGGTCATAACCCAGGTCAGATACGGCAACGGGCTGGGCACCCTGCTGTCCGCCCAGTGTGATTATAACCGTGAGACAAGAGGCGGCGGCCACGGCGATTACCGCTGTCTGGTATTTGCCCCTGCTTCGGTCCAGGAATTCTTGGACCTGATGCGCCCGGCTTATGAGCTGGCAGAAAAGTACCGCGTGGTATCCGTCATGATGGGCGAAGCCACCCTGGGCCAGATGATGGAGCCGGTAACCCTTCCCGATTTCGTGGAGGCAGAGCGCACCCCATGGGCGTTAAACGGCCATTATACATACAAAAAAATCGGTATCTTTGAACGGGACTCCATGAAGGAAGCCGTGGAACTGGTAGACAAATATAACACTATCAGGGAAAATGAGCAGCGGTGGGAAGATGAGGGACTGGAGGATGCGGACTATGTATTCGTGTCATACGGGGTTCCGGGCCGCAGCACCCTTGGCGCTGTCCGCGAGCTGAGGGCCCAGGGAGAAAAAGTGGGAATCATCCGCCCCATCACGGTCTGGCCGTTCCCGGAAAAAGCATTTTACAAAATCAATCCCAACGTAAAGGGAATCATCACCGTGGAGGCCAATGCTACGGGCCAGCTGGTGGATGACGCTGCCCTCTACACGAAAAAGGCGTTAAAGGAGCGCAATGTGCCGGCCTACGCCCTTACCTATGTGTTTGGCACGCCAACCATCCGCAATATCAAAAAAGACTATTTTGAAGTAAAATCAGGCAGCAAAAAGGAGGTATATTAAAATGTCAGCTTCCAATAAAGAAAGAAAAGTCCCTGTTCTGGTGGATAAGCCAATGGACTTCTGTCCGGGATGCGGCCACGGAATCATAAGCCGCCTCATCATGGAGTGTCTGGATGAACTGGAGCAGAGTGATAACATCATCTTCCCCATTGGAGTGGGATGTTCCTCCAATCTGGGGGCAGGCCTGGAATGCGACCGCCTCCACTGTTCCCATGGACGGGCAGGCGCAGTGGCCACCGGCATGAAGCGGGTCAATCCGGATGTCCTCATCGTATCCTACCAGGGCGACGGCGACGCCTACAACATAGGAATCGCGGAAACCTTCAACGCGGCATACCGCAATGAAAACATAACTGTTATCGTTGTGAACAACACCAACTTCGGCATGACCGGCGGTCAGATGAGCCTTACCACCATGGAAGGCCAGAAGACCTCCACCAGCGTGCACGGACGTGACTGCAGCGTCACCGGTTATCCCCTGCGTTTTCCTGAGATGGTGGCCAGGGAATTCCCCGGCGCTGCCTACGCGGCCAGAGGCACAGTGACCAGTCCTTCCAAAATCAACCAGCTGAAGGGTTATATCAAAAACGGCCTCCAGGCGCAGATGAACCATGAGGGATACTCTGTCATCGAAGTGCTCTCCCCCTGTCCGGTAAACTGGGGACTTACCCCGGTAAAGGCCATGGAGCGCATTGAAAGCGAACTGGTCCCCTACTATCCATTAGGTGAATTCAAGAAAAGAGAGGTGCGTTAATCATGAAGGAAATCGTATTTGCAGGTTCCGGCGGACAGGGTGTATTGACAGCCGGGCTAATCATCTCTGATATTGCCGCCACAGAGGGTATCAATGTGACCTGGGTCCCCTCCTACGGCTCCGCCATGCGCGGCGGCACTGCCAACTGCACAGTGAAATACTGTGAGAATACCATTTATAACCCATCCCAGGAACAGCCCGACCTGCTTCTGGCCATGAACAGCCCATCCTTTCACAAATTCCTCCCCCTGGTAGCGCCCGGCGGGGTGGTGGTAATCGGTGACCTGGTGGAGATACCGGAGGATGCCCGGAAGGACGTGACCTATGTGCGTGTGCCGGCCACCAGGATTTCCACTGAACTAAACAATCCCAAGGGCGCCAATATTGTCATGACAGGCGCCATCGTAAAGCTCATGGGCGACTTTACCAAGGAAGCAGCCATCGCAGCCATGATCCATATGTTTGAGAAAAAGGGAAAATCCCGTTTTAATGAAGCCAATGAAAAGGCATTCAACGCCGGGTATGACGCGGTGGAAACACTGGCTTTGGATTCCTGCGTAAGATAAATGATTTTGAGGCATCCGGGAGGAATACCAACGGTATCCCTCCCGAATGCCCCTCTATTCATACAAATAGTGATATGTAATACGGCCTTTGCAATCCCTGTTCCATCAGACCGCCATTTCTGATGGGGCAGGGTTTTGCAATTGGCAAAGCCTACAAAAAAACACCAGCCGGCCGGATCTGCTTCCGGCCTGGCTGGCTATCTTCTTCTATCTTACTTTATGAACAGCTGTGTCCAATAATCGGTTCCGCTGGCATCCTGATAATGTCCTACCCCAATAGAAGTAAAATCACGATTCAGGATATTGGCCCTGTGGCCTGAGCTGTTCATCCAGCTCTGCATCACTGCCTCAGGCGAGTTCTGTCCGTAAGCAATATTCTCACCCACACTCCGGTAGCTGATTCCCGCCTGTGTCAGGACTGTACTGAAATTGCTGCCATCAGGCCTGGTATGTGAAAATGTGCCCTTGATTTCCTGTGCTCTCTTGTTGGCTGCCTCTGCCACGCCGTCATGAACAGACAGCGGACTAAGACCTGCCTTGGCCCTCTCTGCATTTACCAGTTCAACCACTGCGTCCGCAAATGCGTCCTGGCTGCCGCCGTTATCCGGGTCACCGGGAACCGTATCCCCCGGAGCCTCGGGAGCCGTACCTGGGTTATCCGGCTCACCCGGCAGTGAATTGTCCGGCAGTGAGCTGTCCGGGCTGTCGGGCAGTGAGTTGTCCGGAAGTGAGCTGTCCGGAAGCTCAGGTCCCGGCAGTTCCGGTGTGGGGAAGATGAAGTCGGGCGGTGTAACCTGGGGCAGACTGTTGTCCGGCAGCACAGGTCCTGCCCCCCATCCGTTATTCTGGTTCCCGTTGTTATTCTGGCCCCAGCCGCCATTCTGGCCCCAGTTCCCATTCTGGCCTATATTACCAGGAAGACAGTTCTGTCCTCCCACTCCAATCACGTATGCGCTTCCATTAGCAAAAGGAATCTGATATGTAGATACGGCTGCCAGTGATGTCACCGGTATGGCTGCGGATACAAGCATGGCTGCGGCTGCGGACAATGTGTACATGGATATCTTTCTCATGGTTACCTCCTTATGTGTTACATAATTATTACATTTCTGTTACAAAACTATAATAGCACATAATATTTGGAAAACCATTAGGGAAAGATTGGAAATAATGTATGCCGCGGCCCCTCTCGGGCGCCAGCTCTCTGCTATCCCTTTATGCCAGTGGATGCAATACCTTCCACGTAATATTTCTGAAGAAATACGAACATCAGCAGCATGGGAATTGCCGATATGGTCAGGGATGCCATGATAGCGCCATAGTGTATTGGCTTTGATCCAAAGAACGTCTGGATGGCCAGCTGGATTGTCCTCATGTCCTCCCCTGTGACCACCAGCATGGGCCACATGAAATCATTCCAGTGGGCCACAAAGTCCAGGATGAAAATGGTGGCATACACCGTGCCTGAGATAGGCATTACAATGGTAAAAAATGTCTTGACGGGGCCGCAGCCGTCGATGGCTGCCGCTTCCAGCAGATCATCGGGAATGTCTAAGAAGAACTGGCGGAACATGTAGATGGAGAAGCATTTCCCCACAAAGGGAACAATCAGCCCGGCCCAGGTATTCACCCACCCAAGGCTGGCAACCTCCTTGTAAAGGGGCAGCATGATGGCCTCCATGGGAAGCACCATAAGGCTGATGACCACTGTCAGCAGCAGCTCCTTTCCGGGGAAATCGAATTTTGCCAGGGCATATCCGCAGATGGAATTGACCGCCAGGTCCAGGATTACAATTACAAACACATAGAACAGGCTGTTGAGGATGAATTTCATCATATTTACCCTGGTAAACACCTCAACATAGTTCCCAAGAGTGGCCGCTGTGGGCCAGAACGTCCTGATAGTGCTCATGTCGGAGAATATCTGCGCCTCCGGTTTCAGGGACGCGGCAATCATCCACAGGAGCGGCGATACAAAAATCAGGGCGACAATTGCATTTCCGCCATAGAACAAAACGCGTTTCAGGATATCTTTTTCCTTTAATCCCATGATTCTCCCTCCTCCTTAATCTGCCTTGATGACCCGCTTCAGCATCAGCGACATGGTAACCACTATGACAAAGAATACGGTTGCCACGCTGCAGGCGTACCCGAAATTTCTGCTCTGGAAGCCCTGTTCATAGATATAATACACAAGGGTCCTGGTGGAGTTCTGGGGACCGCCCTGGGTCATGACATAGGGCTGTGTGAACAGCTTCATGGCCTGGATCATTGTAATCATGACAACGTATTTAATCACATTCTTAAGTCCCGGCAGGGTCACATACAGAAACTTCTGAAAGGCTCCCGCACCGTCAATGGACGCCGCTTCATACTGGTCTCCCGGTATGGCCTGAAGTCCTGCCAGGAAAATCATCATCTGATACCCTGCCGCCTGCCAGGCCGACATAAAGATAATGGAATTCATGGACGTCTTGGGATCTGTCAGGAAACCGCAGGGGGCAAAACCCAGCTTTGTGAGAAACGCGTTCAGAAGGCCTGTGCTGGGGTTGGGATTGTACAGCACGCTCCAGAGGATGGCAACCACCACCATGGATGTAATGTTGGGGCTGAAATAGGCTGCCCGGAATATGGATACTCCCTTTCTTCTGGATGAAATCAGCATGGCTAAAAGCAGGGCCAGAATGCACTGGAAGGGAACCACCACCACCGTAAAGTAAATGGTATTAACCAGGGATTTCTTAAAGTCCCTGTCCCCAAACAGCTCCACGAAATTATCCAGTCCGCAGAATTTAATCTTATCCGGCCTGAGGATATTGTAATCAGTAAATGCATAGCGGACCGTGGAAACAGCAGGCAGTATGAGGAACGCTGCCAGCAGCACCACTGCCGGAAGGATGAACAGGAAGGCCGCCCGTCTTTCATGGACCTTATTCTTTGTACCATACTTCATGATATACCTCCTTTCCCTTTTAAAGGGAAGGGGGACCATTGTCCCCCTCACCATTACTCCGCGTAGTTCTTCTGGTAGTTGGAATCAAAATCAGCTGCCAGCTGGTCTAAGGACTCTTTTACATCCGCGCCTGTGAACATATTCATCATGGCCTCTGAAAATCCGGGCGACAGCACGGTATAGCCGGGTGTTCTTGGTCTTGGATGGCCTGTATTCAGTGACTGCTCCTTAAAGAGGGAGCGGGGATATTCATTGTACTCTGTCAGCGTGTCATAGCTGGATGCCCTGGTGGGAAGTTTTGCTATGGCCTGGGCGTAAGAGGTCACATTTTCCTTATTCATCAGATAGGAGATAACAGCGCCTGCTGCTTCCTCGTCCGCATTCCTGGTGATGCAGGCAGCCCAGTCCCCTGTGGGAGATGTGTTGATGCCGCCATTGTCAGCCACCGGAAAGTATGTAACGCCCCAGTTCAGATCCGGGAAGGACTGCTCCAGAGTGGCCACTTCCCAGGAACCGCCCAGCATGGTGGCGCATTTTCCATTGTGGAACTCCTGCTTCATGGGGTCAATATTGGCATAACCATTCTGAATCAGGCTGTTGAGGAAATTGGCTGCTTCAATTCCTTTTTCACTGTTCACATAGCCGTCTGCCTTGGAACCGTCTTCACTTACAAAGTCAGTGCCGTTGGAAATCCAGAACTGCTCCAGCACATAGGGAAGTCCCTCGCCCTTATCCATGATGATGTTGGTTCCGGCCACATCGCTGGTGGTCAGCTTCCCGGCAATGTCAGCAAACTCAGACCAGGTCAGGGCGTCCTCCATCTTATCCGGCATGGTGATGCCGGCCGCGTCAGTCATATCCTTATTGTAGTACAATGCCACGGAACTCTCTGTTGCTCCCAGGGCGTACAGCTTGCCGTCATAGGTTCCCTGCACCTTGATGGATTCCACGAAATCACTTAAATCCTCCTCTGTAAAATAGGAGTCAATGGGTACGATGATTCCGTCCGCCGCGTAATTGGATATGTTGGGACCGTCCACAAACAGAATGTCAGGCAGATCATTGCTTGTCACGGCCGCATTGATTTTATCCTCGTAAGCATAGGAATCCGCCCGCACGATAGCTTCCCTCTTAAGCTCGATTTCTCCCTTGTGTTCTTCATTGAAGGCATTGATTTTCTCAACCCACCATTCTTCAATAGCCGGTTCATCCGTGGGACTCCAGATAGTCACCAGTTTTGCCCCGTCGCTGCCTGTCTTTCCTCCCCCTGATTTGGAACTGCTGCCGCAGCCGCTCAGTGCACATGCCGCCAATACAGCTGCCAGTGTCATACATGCCAATCTCTTATTCTTCATAATCCTTCTCCCTCTCTTCATGATTTATGGTTCCAGATGGACTCCATGGTCCATACCTCCAAACGCTTCAGACTTCCGGCAGCAAAATCCGCCTCCAGATGCCCCCTGGTGCTTTCCTGGTAAAACAGCTTGGTGCCTGCGGCCTCGCCGTGGTTTAAGTAAACCTCTGCCACCCTGCGGTCCATAAAAATCTCCACATAGCGGACCGTGCTGACATCAGACGGAAAACGGACCTCACTCACTTCCTTCCTGGTGGATACCAGGCTTGTCACACCATTTTTCCGTTCCAGATACAGGGCGTCATCTCCTTCCCTGGCAAGGGTCACAAGGAAATCCCGGTCGTCTCCAAGCTTGATTTTCACAAAAAATGAGTTGCCCGGAATAATCACAGGCGGGACTTCCTGTCCTGACACTGCGAAAATACGCTCCTTCAGCAGTCCGTAACATTCCTTTACCGGCTCCGTGAACAGCCTTCCTTGTTCCATGTGCAGTTCCCTTGGAAGGGAAAAACTGCCGCAGGCGCCTGTGGGCTTAACCCGGTGTTCACCGTAAAAATCAGATATCCATCCTATGGCAATCCTTCTGCCGCCGTGTTCAAAGCTCTGCACCGCATAGAAGTTGCTTCCAAAATCATACCACTGCTGATGTTCTGTCTTAAACCTGCCCCCGTCAAAGGTCCCGGTATAACACCGTGTCATCTGATACCGGCCGGCCTCATCGCGGTGGCACATCCATGCACCTGCAGCCACATATTTCCCATCCAGTTCAAAAAAGTCCGGACACTCAAAGGTCCTGATTCCCGGTTCGTGCTCCTGCAGAAGAGGACCTTTAAAGCTCCACGCTCCATTCTCCCGGACATACAGCAGGATAGACGGCACACCGTCCAGGCTGGATCCCAATACCATATAGTCCATGCCTTCTATCCGCTGTACCTTGGGGTCCCTGAAATCAAAGGACGCTCCCTCCGGTCTTTCAGTAATACACGGGCGCTCCTTCTCCACATGGATGCCGTCCCAGCAAACAGCCTCTGTCTGCCATTCCCTGGTGTCCTCACCGTCCTCCTGGGGACCGTGGTGGCGGGTCAGATACAGATGCATCTGTTCTCCCTCCACCTGGGCGCTTCCCGAAAAGGCTCCTCCTTTGTGTTCTTTATCCCTCCACAAATCCGGCTGCGGTTCCAGAACATAGGGCATATGTGTCCAGTGAATTAAATCCCGGCTCACCGCATGGCCCCAGTACATATCATTCCATTCCTGTCCAAAGGGATTGGACTGGTAAAACAGATGGTAATATCCCTTAAACCAGCAGAGTCCATTTGGATCATTTACCCAGTTCATAAAGGGATTGAAATGATACTGTTCCCTTACAGAAGTATCATACCATTTTCCCAATTCCATTTCATCACCGCTGTCCGGATCCAGGAATCTTATTCCCCGGTCCATCAAATCCGGTCCCCCGCTCAGATACATCTGGGTGAAAGAGACCCCTTTACGGCTGATGCGGTATATCCCCTTCTCAGGAAGGGCCAGCTGTACCAGACGGTACCAGTCGTCATTCATGTGAACCTGCTGTTCCTTTCCTCCGGGTCCTTCCAGACAAATCCAGCCATCCCTGTCATCTGTTTTTTCAGCAAATATACAGACGTACTCATATTCCCCGTTGTCAAATTCCAACATCCACATCACCTCCTTTTATCCTGTCTGTGTCTATTTTTCCTATATGGAACCCGTTCCATATCCACACTATAGTACTATTAGATTGATATGTCAATATGCTTTTGTAAAAAAGCACAAAAATAGTGCACATTATACAGCTTTTCGCCTCGTATATTGTGCACTATTTTCATTCTATTTCCAATTTTTGTATCTATTGTGTTCAGCTCTTCTCCGCGTTCCACATGGAACACATTATACCGTTCCACCTTTTTGTATGGAAACAGGCAGAATTTGTTCCATTTTTACCTTCTTACCATCTAACAGGTCCATCATGGTATCCACACAGGCTGTTGCCAGTCCCGGTATATCCTGCGCTATGCTGGTAAGCTTGGGCGTGAACAGCCGGGTCATATCAACTGCGTCATAGCCAACAATATGGAGTTCCTCCGGAACCTTCACACCTCTTTGGTTTGCTATGTTAAGGCAGTAAAGGGCTCCTATATCCGTAGTGAACACCCCATCAATATCCCGGTAAATATCCATGTACTGTTCCATGATACGGCAATAGTAATCATATTCCATCATATTCCAGGCCATTTCAATGGTTTTGACAGATGCCCCATTTTCCTCCATAACCCGATTAAATTCCTGGTGCCTGTCATTGGAGGGCGTATGGACGCGGAAGGAACCGCCAAAGTTCAGCACATTCCTGCAGCCTGCATCCAATAGAAGCCGGGCCGCCATTCTGCCTCCTGCCTTGTGATCCGAATGTATTATGGGAATGTCCGGTCCCAGGTTCCGGTCCATGGCGACCACCGGCTTATTCAGATTCAGGTACGCGTAATCCTGGAGGGAATGGGCACCGGTGATGATGCCGTCCATTACGTTCTGGCGCAGCATGTCAATAAAGTCCTGCTCACGGTTGCTTATCTCAATGGTATTGCAGATCATGGCCTTGTAACCGTTCTTATAGAGCTGGATCTCCATATGCTTCAGCAGCTTGCTGAAAAATGGATTTTCCATATCAGGCACCACAATTCCAATGATTCCCGTCCTGTTCCGGAACAGGTTCCTGGCCAGCTCATTTGGCTGATAGTCCAGTTCCGCAGCCATTGCAAGGATTTTTGCCTTTGTATCCTCTGCCACATAGCCAGTTCCGTTAAGCGCGCGGGAAACAGTCCCCACCCCTACACCTGCTTTTTTTGCCACATCCCTGATACTTGCCATTTGCCCAGACAACCTCCATCGCATAAAACTTCATTACATTGCACTAATAACATTGCACTAATTACATAGTACTAATATCTTAGCAGGAGGAAGGTAAAAACGCAAGCGGGTCCCGGAAAGGTTTCGGCAGGTTCTGGCGGGTTTTGGCGGCTTTTGGCGGACATCTGTTTTAATATTTCGTCAATATTCACAATTTTTTCTGACTAATTCAGTCAAACACGATATTCTTTTAAAAGAATATTGATTTATATATTATATATGATAGACTAAATACCGTTATAAGACAAATATTTAACAGCTGATATTATCAGATGAATTTGTTACAATTTTATATTTCACAGACTTGGAACGAGAGTTTGGCAGCCTTTTACAAAGAGCTGCGGCTCTCGTTTTTTTATTTGTGCAGGCAGCAGAGCATTAAATCTCCAGGAGTTTGGCAACCTTTCACAAAGTGTTGAAGCTTTCATGAAAGCGTTTTTAAATATCAAAGAAAATCAGGAGGGAAAACAACAATGTCACAAAAGAACACAGCAACCAGCACTTCAAAATTCCAGCTTGACGGAAGGCCCGGTATGAAGGAGGCAGTGCCTTTAGGCCTGCAGCATGTACTGGCCATGTTTGTAGGGAACATCGTTCCTATGATTTTAGTCGCCTCAGTAGCCAACCTGTCTGTTCAGGACGCCAACATGCTGCTCCAGTGCTGCATGCTGGGAGCTGCCATCTCAACCGCAATCCAGCTCTATCCCATACGAATCGGCAGCATACAGATTGGCTCCGGCCTTCCCTGCATGATGGGACTTACATACGTATTCCTGCCGGCCTGTCTTTCCATTGCCGGCAGCAAAGGAATTCCCTATATCTTCGGCGCCCAGATTGCGGCGGGTGTCATTGCCATCAGCTACGGAACACTCCTTAAGAAAATGTCATCCTTTTTCCCTCCGGTGGTGACGGGAACCATTGTCATGACTGTGGGCGTTTCCATCTTTAACCTTGCCATCGGCAATATTGCGGGCGGTACATCATCACCTGATTTCGGTGCCCCCATCAACTGGGCAGTGGGCGTATTCGTGGTTCTGGTCGTACTGGGATTCAATGTGTTCGGCAAAGGCCTTCCCAAGGTTGCAGCCATCCTTATCGGTATGACGGCAGGCTACATTTTATCGGTCATTCTGGGACTGGTAAGTTTTTCAGGCATTGGAGAGGCTGCCTGGTTTGCTGTTCCAAAGCCATTTGCATTTGGCGTAAAATTTGATTTAGGATATATTCTGATGTTTGTACTGCTTTACTTCATTGTTGCCGTACAGATGATAGGCGATTTCAACGTATCATGCATGGGCGGACTGGACCGTGAACCCACCCCGGATGAAATCGGAGGAGGAGCCACTGCAAACGGAATCACATCCATTATATCAGCCGTGCTTAACAGCTTCCCCACCGCCACCTACAGCCAAAACTCCGGTATCGTGGCTCTGACCAAAGTGTGCTCCCGTTTTGTAATTCTGGTTGGCTGCGGAATCCTTTTCCTGGCCGGTCTCTGTCCCAAGGTAGGAGCCGTGCTGTCCACCATCCCCAACTGTGTGATTGGCGGCGGTACCGTGGTTGTATTTGCAATGATTGCCACCTCAGGCATGAAGCTTCTTGCCAAGGCCGGGTACTCCAACCGGAACTGCCTGATTATAGGCGTATCCCTGGCATTCGGCCTGGGCACCCAGTTCTGCAAAGGCGCCAGCGCCCAGTTCCCTGCCGGAATCGCTGCAATGCTGGAGGAGAACAGTGTTATTCTCACATCTTTGCTTGCGATTATTCTCAATCTGGTGTTTCCAAAGGATCCGGTTGTGGCGGCAGAGAAGGATGGCAAGGCACAATAACTGTTTTTATATAGAAAATAGCACTGGAAAACTCCCAGTGCTATTTTTATATAACTGTTATTCCCTTTTCTGGTGGTTCTCATATTGCTCTGTGCCCAACATACATCTGCCTAATTCTCCATCACCTCCTGATACGTGGCATGGTTCTCCAGCGCCTCAGTCATGGCCGCCATCCGTGATAAATCACCCATTAGAATCACACCGCTCATCCGGTTATTCAGGAAATAGTATTTCCGGTACTGTTCCTTACCCATATCCCTGAATTCCACTGTCTTATAATAGATGTTCGGGTTTCTTCCGTTGTCTCCCGCGGCAAACAGGGCGGTATTCATGCCGTGGAAGGTCAGGGCCGCAGGTACAGGCGTGTATTCCAGACTGTCCCCGGCCGCGTTGGCGCCCGCAGTCTTGCCCTGTTCCACAGCCTCGGGCCAGATGCCGTAATTCCCATCATGGTACTGTGCACAGTCGCCGCAGGCATAGATGCCGGAAACCGAGGTCTCCATGCGCTCGTTGACAACCACTCCCTTCTTTGTCTCCAATCCCATCTTCTTTGCCAGCTCTATGTTGGCGCGGATGCCTGCGGACACAATCACCATCCCGGCTTCCACCACTTCCCCTGTTTTCAGACGGACACCGCTCACATGGCCGTCCCCCTCGATGGCTTCCACATTGACGCCGGTGCGGATCACCACCCCGGCTTTGGATGCTATTATCTTCAACTGCTCCCCGGAGCTCTCATCCAGCTGACGTCCCATCAGGGATGGAGTCATTTCAAGCACCGTCACCTCAAGACCGGCCTTCTTAAGCTCCCACGCTGCTTCCAGTCCCAGAACGCCGCCTCCGATGACCACGGCTTTCCCCGTGCTCTTCATCAGATCCTCCACCCTTCTGACATCAGAAAGCCGTCTGATTGCCGCCACCTCCGGTAACCAGCTTCCTTCCATCGGCGGAATAAAGCATTCACTTCCCAGCGCGTATATCAGCTTCGTGAAACGCAGCTTTGTTCCGTCGTCAAGAAGCGCTTCCCTGGCATCCGTATCCACGCTCTCCACCCGTTTTCCCAGCATCTGGTGCACCTGATTTTCCTCATACCACGGGGCATCCACCATAGCTATCTGCTCCGGCTCCAGGCCTGCGACCAGGGATTTGGTCAGCATGGGACGGTTGTAGGACGGATAGGGCTCCTCAGATACCATAATAATCCGTCCTGTGGCATCCCTCTCCCGGATGGCTTTGGCAGCATTAAATCCAGCTGCGCCGTTACCGAGAATCAGATAGTCGTTTGCCGTGTTATTGGTAAAATCATTTACCGCATCCTCCACCGGCACAAAGTTCTCCCGGCCCACGCCGCAGACAGGACAAATCTCGATGGAGGAATCAAAAATCTCCCCGCAAACCAGACATTTAACCAGCCTCCTGACACCCTTTGCCGCCGCTGTCCCCGGCTTCTTGGACTGCACCAGACACCCGAACTGATATCCGAACTCATAGGCACCCACCAAATCTGCATCCGAGGGTTTAAACCTCACCTTAAATCCGTCTACCACCTTCATTTTCAACTGTTTCAGGCGCTCCGTGATATGGGGTACGCCCTCGCCGCTCCAGCCGTAACTGCCGAACGCTCCCGCATATTTTCCGCCGTGGGTCACGCTGAACATGCCCAGCGTCAAATCCCATATAGGACGCAGCGCCTCGGCAATGATAGTGGGCGTGCCAAACAGCATTCCGTCTGCAAACTGCAACTCCTCCTGCACCTTCGCCGCGTCGGCCGTCACCATATCGTAGCTGCGCACGTCAATATCACCGCTGTCGGCAATTCCCTGCGCAATCTTCTCCGCCAGCATTCCCGTATACCCGTAGGCGCTTACGTAGGGGATGATAACAGTCTTCTTTTTGTTCGGATTCACCACTGTGGACCATTCCCGGTAAAGGGCCATCACCTGCTTAATTCTGTCCCCCACCAGCACCGGGCCGTGGCCCGTGCACACCATGCTGATATCCAGAGACTCCACCCGGTCCAGGGCCTTCAGCATAAACGGTTTATACGGTCCGATAATACAGTCAAAATAGTAGCGCAGCGCCTTTAAATAATCGTCCTCATTCTCAATCTTATCCGACACCACCTCTTTCAGGCAGTAGTGGGAGCCAAAGGAATCACAGGTCACCAGAATCTGCTCCTCCTCGATAAATGTGTACATGGTATCCGGCCAGTGCAGATTGGGAACCAGCATAAAATGCAGTGTCCGCTTGCCAATGGTCATCCGCTGGTCGTCCTTCACCGCAATGCTGACAAAGTCCCGGTTCACGATTTCTTTTAAGAAACTAATGGCACAGGGAGTGGCCAGTATCTTCATCTGGGGACTGTAATCCAGCAGCCGTTCCACACTCCCCGCATGGTCCGGCTCCGTGTGGCTGGTCACCAGATAATCAATCTTCGTGACATCTATGACCTCTTTTAATTTTTCCAGATAATCGTCAAAAAACCTGGCCTTTGCCGTCTCAAACAACACCACCTTATCCCCTGTTTTCATCACATAGGAATTATAGGTGGTGCCAAACTCCGTATACATCACAATGTCAAACACACGCAGCTTGTCGTCAATAATACCCGTCCAGCAGAACCCGTCTCTCAATTTAATCGCTTCCATGGTCAGCACCTCTCCTTTACATACATTTATTATAGGGCATATGTTATTTTATGATTCCACTTTAACGCAAATCCCACCCTGTGTCTATTGCATTTGCCACATATTGGCAAACAATTGTCAATCTTTTTCCGGAATCTGACCAGCTATTTTTTGAGAGTTCTGCCTCTCACAATATCATGAAATCATTTTAATTTCGTGTCATAAATGATGCTTCTGATTTTGAACTCAAAAGGCGCCCCAGCCAAGCCGGAGCGCCCTTACATGCGTCATTATTTGGTTATAAATACTTTATCCTCTGTTCCAGCCCTTTCTTTATCAGCTCCATATCCGATGCAACATAAAAACAGCCAATGCCATTTTCTTTCCCGCGTTCTATTTCCTCCTCTGTAAAGGTTTTATCCAGTGCAGTCTTTCCCGCCCCAATAATTTTCTGATAGATATTCATTTTTAACCTTTGGACATCTATATTATGAATATCTCCCGGAACACCACAGGCATATGTTAAATCCATTGTCCCAACCGACAGAAAATCCAGCTCCGGTATTTTTAATATCTCATCCAAATCCGCAATAGCCGTTGCCGTCTCAATGATCGCGCCGATGATTGTACTCCTGTTCTGCGCTCTAGGGAATTCAGAAACCCCCGTCCCGCTCAGTCCGTAATGATTATTTCTGGATTCCGTACTCACTCCCCGCTCTCCCACAGGCGGATACTTGACAGCTTTTACCAACTCTCTTACCTGGGACGAGTCAACTGTATCCGCCAAAAGGATTCCGCCCGCTCCGCCGTCCATAAGCCGTCCAATCTTTTCCCTGTCAATTTGCGACACCCGTATGAGGCAGGGACATCCATAGCAGCCGGCGGCCCTGATTATGTGAAGCATGGTTTCCTCATTAAACACATAGTGTTCCTGATCGATCACAAGCAGATCCACACCTTCCCCAGCCATCACCTCCGCAATGGACGGGTCCGGTATTCTTAAGAACGCACAGGCAATCCTTTGATGTTTCATCATTTTCTCTTTCACATCTGTCATTATTTTCATTGACCGTTCCATCCCTTCAGAACAACACAGGCCGGGGCCGGCACATTCTGTCTGCTGCAAACCTTCCCCAGATGCCCCGATTCCTTATTCCGTTCAACGACACAAAGCTCATTCGAATCCTTGTTGGCCACAACGATGGCCTCTTCTCTGATTCCAAAGCAGATATGTCTGGGCCCCTTTCCGCCGCAGTCAAAGTATCCCAAAACTTCCAGTCTGCCTGTTTCTTTTGAAATGGTAAATGCGCTGATTGTATCATGCCCTCTGTTGGATGAATACAAAAATCTGCCGTCACCGGAAATAATCAATTCAGCGCAGTAGCTGATACCATGATACTCTTTGGGCAGTACAGAGATAGTCTGCGTCTGCTGGAAGGTTCTGTCTGAAGAGTTATAGTCATAAACATAAATATGATTCCCAATTTCAGTCAGCAGATACGCCACCGGCAATGATGGATGAAAGACCAGATGCCGTGGGCCTTCTCCCGGCTTCACATCCAAAGAGGGCTGTTTACTGTTAGGGCTTAAAATTCCGCTCCCCCTGTCAAAATCATAATTCATGACTTTATCGGTTCCTAAATCCGGCACCAAAACTCCCTTTCCATCCGGAGTATACCTGGACGAATGTGCATGAGCGCTTTCCTGACGGCGGGGCACCACGCTATGACCCTGATGGAATATCTGTTGTGTGGGAACCATTCTCCCATCTGACTCATACCGGGCAACCAGCACACTGCCGCTTAAGTATCCCGCCCCTATCACATAATTTCCAACAGGGTCGGTGCAGATATGGGCGCATTTTGCTCCCTTTGCATTTACCGCATCCGCCAGTGATAAGCTTCCGTCCTCATGGATGCGGTAAGAACGAATGACCTGATAATCTTTTCTTTCATTTTCCGCAAACAGCAGATTATCTTTTATGGCCAGGAATGCCGGATCAATCTCATCCCCGCCGAAAACCCCCAGGGGATGAAGTTTGTTGGTTTCCTCGTCCATGCGGTATATGTATATCCCTTTACTTCCCGTCACTTCCAGATCACTGTGCATTCCTCCGGTGTACGTACCTGTGTATAAGTAATACGTCATATTTTCTTCCTTATTTTCAATATTCATCGGCCCATTTCCATTCGCTTTTTTTCTTTATGTAACCCCATGTATAAGCGTCTGTTCCTGCCTCGCCTATACTTTCCGGGAATCCCGGTATGGTCAGCCCGCCATCCACCAGCAGAGTTGCTCCGGTAATGTAGGATGCTTTTTCTGATGCCAAAAATGCCACTGCCTCAGCAATATCCTTGGCATTTCCTTTTCTTCCCAGCGGAATTCTCTCCGCAAACGCCTCCTTTGCGTCTGCCACTTCAGCAGGCATTCCGGATTCCAGCAATTCCTCCCTTGTACGAACCGCAATTGCTCCAGGCTCCACAGAATTGACCCGGATGCCAAAAGGGGCCAGGTCCAGGCAAAAACATTTAGTCATCTGATTGATTCCCGCTTTAAATCCGCTGTATAGGCCCGCATTTGGCATAGCCCTTTCTGCGCGCATGGATGATATCATAATAATATTACCGCGGACCTCATGCTTTGCCATATATCTTGCGGCCTCTCTGGTACATAAAATAGCGGCTCGCAGATCGGCTCGCATAAGCATATCCATTTCGCCGGTATCAATATCCAGGATACTGCCTCCCAATCCAGGACGGATCGCATTGTTGACCAGCAAATCCACACCTCCCAGTTTATCTATGGATTCATGGACAAAACATTCCGCAGCCCCTTCCTCTTCAAATACGGCCCGCATAACATGACATTCTCTTCCAAAACGTTCCCTGATCTGCCTGGCTGTTTCCTCGGCACAGTCCGGCCTGTTTGCGTAACTGATTGCCAAATCATATCCCTCTTCGGCCAGCTTCACAGAAATCCCTGCCCCAATCCCTCTTCCGCCTCCGCTGACAATAGCTCTTTTCTTTTCCATATCCTAACCCTCCCTGAATCTGTATTTTTTAATCAATCCACGTATTTCTTCCTGGTTCATCAAGGCCTGTATCAACAGTACGGCCAGTAATACAATTCCAATAATAGCCCTTTCCCAATAGGCATTTAAAAAATTCTGCAATTTGAAAATATTAGACAAGATCGCCACTACCATAGCCCCGAACATACAGCCGGAAAAGGTTCCTTTTCCTCCGCTCATGGATATCCCTCCGATGACCACAGAGGCAATGGCCAGCATATCATATCCGTCGCCAGCCCCGGCAGTCGCAGCGCCTGTCCTGGCCGCCACATTAATTCCTGCCAGACAGGCCAATACACTGCAGATGATATGTGCCGTTATCCTGGACTTAAACACGCTGAGCCCCATCATCCGGGCTGCATCCTCATTACCGCCCACCGCGTAAACGCTCCTTATAATAGGAATCCGCCGGATGGAAAAAGCGCATATTCCAAATATGGCCATTAAAAACACAAAACCCAGCGGAAGCAAATTAAACAGCATTCCATGTCCCAGATATTTCATAATAAGACTGTCCGTACTTATTTTCAGCGTGATTCCATTGGTTAAAACCAGAATAAGCCCCTTTATCATAAGCTGCATGGAATAGGTTGCTATCATTGGCGGGAATTTTACTTTTGCAATGAGATATCCGTTTATCGTGCCCACGGCAACACCAAAGAGTACAGCTGCGGCCAATGCCAGCGCAAAGGAATAGGGCAGCAGCCAGACTGTTATATAACCTGACATGGCCACCGTGGCCGCAACGCTCAAATCAATGGATCCGCTGATTATAACAAACGCCATCCCATAGGCAAGCAGCGCGTTCGTTACAGTCTGGCGCAGTATGTTTTGCATGTTTGAATGACTAAGAAACAATCCGGGATTAAAGACAATCCCCACGCAAAATACCAGTACCAGCGCCAGCACTCCTGAAGATACATGAAAACCGGCCTGTGTGCATCTTTTTTTACTTAGATTCATCCCTTTATGCCTCCTTCATTTTCTTCAGATTTTGAAATACCACTGCTGCAATAATAATGGCTGCTGTTATAATATAAGACCATTGTTCGGAAATGTTATTCATATTAATCATAATGGTAATAATCTGTAAAATAAATACACCAAAAACCGTGCCCACAAAATTCGGCCTTCCGCCTGTTATCGAAGTCCCGCCTATTACTGTTGCCGCAATTGCGTCCATCTCCATCAAAATCCCCAAAGCCATAGGATCTGCGCTGGACACGCTTCCCGCGTCAAATATGCCTGCCATTGCGGTCAGCAGATTGCAGATCACATAAGCTGTCACGGTATAAAAAACAACACGTATCCCTGATTTTTTTGCCGCGTCCAGATTATCGCCGCACGCTTCTATGTAAATACCAAAAGGAGTTTTCCTGACCACCAATACTGCTGCCGCCAGTGGAATCAGAACCAAAAACAGCTGTATCGGAACCACACCGCCAAAGAACTTCATATAGCAAACCTCTTTCAGCCATGGGCTGCGAATCCTCACTGTGGCTCCATTGGTCAGAACCTTGGCCAGGGCACGCAGAATATACATCATCGCCATTGTGGCTATCATTGGCTGGATTCGAAACCTTGCCACATTTACGCCATTGATCATTCCAATTACAAAAGCAGAGAAAAGAACAACGATAAATGAAACTGCCAATGACTCCGTACTGCGCAGAACCAATGAAAACAGCACAGCATTCCACGCAAATCCGCTTCCCAGTGATATGTCAATACCGCCGACAGCTATGACAAACGTTGTGCCGATGGCAACCAATACCAGAGATGTGCTTTGAGTCAGTATGCTTCTCACCGTATACCAGCTGGCAAAATTCCTGGTAAAAAAACAGTTCAGCAGAAACAAGAAGACAAATACCAATGGGGTTGACAATGTGTTTTTATATTGTTTCAGCCTATTCATGATCCGTCTCTCCTTCCTGCGTCCGGCTGTCCGCGATTAAGTCCATAATATGTTTCTGGGTAATATCCCCACCGGTTAGCTCCCCTACGGTTTTCCCTTCCTTAATCACTGTTACCCTGTCACAGATGCTTACCACTTCAGATAAATCAGAGGAGATAAAAATAACTCCAATTCCCTTTAAGGCAATCTCGCGGATCAATGACATAATTTCCTGTTTTGCACCCACATCAATGCCTCTGGTAGGTTCGTCCAGTATCACCAGCTTAGGCCCTGTGGCCAGGCCTCTGGCCAGCAGCACTTTTTGCTGATTCCCTCCTGATAAATATTTAATTCCCTGTTCATGGGAAGGAGTCTTAATTTTAAATCTTTCAATGTAATGATTTACCAGATTTCTGCACTTTTTTTCATTAATGAACCCATACCGCGCTATTTTATCTGTGCTGCATAATATCATATTGTTTCTAACCGACATGTTGGGAACTATACCATCTACCCTTCGGTTCTCAGTACAAAACACTATTTTTTTACGCCTTGCCTGCACCGGTCCGGATATGGATGAGGGTTTTCCTTCCAGATACATGACTCCTCTGTCCATCTTTCTGCATCCTGCTATTATCTGTGCCGTTTCCGAGCGCCCGGATCCCAGCAAACCGGCAACTCCAAGTATCTCTCCCGGATAAACCTTCAGGTTAACATCCCACACCCTGGGAAGGCTTCTGGCGTGCTCAAGCTCTGCAAGAGGTATATCTTCTGATGAATACTTCTTGTCGGATGGTATTCTTATACTGCCTTCCACCTCCCGCCCCACCATCAATGTCACCAGTTTGTTCTGGTTTATGCTGCCAATCTCATAGGTCCCCACGCATTCCCCATCTTTTAATATGGTTACGGAATCACAAATCTGGAATATTTCCTCTAAACGATGGGTTATAAAAAGAAATGATACGCCCTGGTCCTTTAGTTTTCTTATGATGGAAAATAATATCTCCACCTCTTTTTTGTCCAGGGACGAGGTAGGCTCATCCAGTATCATAAGCTTGCAGTCTTTTCGCAATGCGATGGCAATGGAAATCATCTGCTGCGCGGCTGCCCCCAATTTGGAAAGTTCCATATGGGGATCCATAGATAATCCCAGCCTGTCCAGCAATCTGGCCGCCTCCCCATCAACCGCTTTCCAGTCAATGGCAATCCCTTTCATGGGGTAATCTTCCAAAACCAGATTTTCCGCCACAGACAGATGGGGAATTAAATTTAATTCCTGAAATACAGCCCTGATACCTGCATTTTGCGAATCGTATGTGCTATGAAACCCAACAGGCTTTCCTTCAAATAGAATTTGACCGCTGTCGCTAGTATATACTCCGGTCAGGATTTTGATTAAAGTTGACTTTCCCGCCCCATTTTCACCGCTTAAAGCCCGGACCTCCCCTTTCTTTACGGTAAACGATATCTTATTTAATGCCTTTACTCCGGGGAAGCTTTTGCTCACCCCCTGTATATCTAAAATATTTTCCTCTTTTATCCCCATATTGTCTCCTTCGCAGTATCTTCGGATTGGAATATATTAGAAAATAATCTTTCCGCTGTCCAGTTCATCCTGTGCGTTCCCCGGATCGCACATCCGCAGCTTCAATCCCGTAATCTTTGGATAATCCTCACCCTCCAGATATTTTGTATAATTGTCATAAAGTCCATAGACAATGGCTTCCGGATCAATAATCAGGCAGCTGCTTAATTCACCATCCAGTATAGACTCACACATTTCCATGGAAAGATCGATGCCGCAGGTCATTACATCTTTCCCCGGCTCCAGGCCAAACTCTTTTACCGCTGCAATAGCGCCCAGGATCATCTCGTCATTATGGGCATATATTACATCCACTCCACCCTGAGTGGCCTGAAGCACATTGAGCGTCATTTGCTGGGCGTCAATTCTGCTGCAATTAGCACACTGTGTAGATACAAATTCATGATCCGGTCTCTCAGCCTCAATTGTCTCCACAAATCCCTGCCCCCTGTCCAGGGACCATGACTGGGACATGGAACCAGTCAGATGAAGAATCCGCATGGTACCTTCTTTTTTATAGTTCTGACTGACCCAGCGTGCCACCTCGGCTCCCTGATCATAACATTCACCGATTCCAAGGAACAGATAGTCCGTTCCCGGCTCATACCCGTCCGCTTTCGCATTAAATACAACCATATCAATGCCAGCCGCCTTCACCTTATCCATAACCGTACTGCATGCAGATGAATCCACCGGGTTAAAGAAAATCACATCCATTCCCTGTGCAATCAGATCCTCCACATCAGCTACCTGCTTTTCTACATTGTTGTCTGCATTAAGAAGGGTTACCTGGTATCCATAATCTTTGCCAATCTTTTCAAATGCCTCTGCCTGGGAAACATTAAATCCAGCGCTGACCTCAGCGTATGAAATCCCCACCTTCCTGCCCGTGTCAGCCTGTGTATCTGATTCCGGTTTTGTCTCCATATCCTTGTTTTCTCCTGCAACAGACACAGACGTCTGTTCCTCCGGTGCTTTTTCTGTTTCTAAAGAACAGCCTGCCAATCCCATTGCTAAAATCCCCGCCAACAATACTACTGTAAATTTCTTCATTCCTCTTCTCCTTTTTCGTCTGTTTTTACTGCCAAGATACCATCTCTTCGTTACCAATACGTTTTTTCGTGCAGAATCCATACACGTCCTCATCCGATTCCACCGTCATATCTGTCAGCCCAGGTAATGTAATTCCTCCGTCAACTGTCAGATTAGCGCCCGTTATATAAGAGGCCTCCTCCGACGCCAGCCACAATACGGCATTGCCAATCTCCTCTGCCATCCCCTGTCTCCTCAAAGGAATTTGCTGCCTTGCAAATGTTTCTCTGTGTTTCACCTCTGATTCTTTGACCCTGTTCTCTTTGACAGCGTCTTCCGAAAGCGTATCAATACATCCAGGCAGAACACAGTTAATGCGGATCCCGTACGGCGCCGCGTCCAGGGCTGCGTTTGCGCTGCTTCGCAGAATAGCCGCCTTTATTCCTCCATATAGTGAAAATTTCTGATGTGAGCTGACAGCGCTCTCCGAATCAATATTCACAATCGACCCTTTGCAGTTATTCTTGATCCAATACCGAATGGCATCCCTCATAATCAGCATATATCCCCTGTAATTTACGGACAGAACTTCATCAATATGTTCCGCCGTATATTCATACTGATACATCCTGGGAGGCATGATTGCGGCATTATTTACAACCAAATCCAGTCTGCCCATTTGTCCGGCCGCAGTCCACACCACACGTTCCACCTCCGCGGCATTGCGGAAATCAGCCTCTTGTATAAAGCACATCCTCCCCAGCTTCTCCACTTCCCGTTGTACCGTCTCTGCTTTCAGACGGCTGAAATAGTATGTAAAAGAAATATCATATCCTGCCCGGGCAAGCCTTAAAACAATCCCCCTCCCAATTCCCCGTTCTCCGCCAGTGACCAAAGCAGCTTTTCCTGTTTCATCATAATGAACCATTCACTGTTTCCTCCTCCATTCTTTCATGAAATACTTTTATCATTGTATTAATTGAGAAACGCCAGAGAAGACGCTTCCTGAACCGTCACAGTATCACATACCCCTCCTATTTCTCCTAAAGCACTGTTGTATTCAAGAGATACCACCTCTCCGTCTCCTTGATTGCAGACAACTATGTAACGATTATCCGGTGTAAATTCAAAAGCCCTGGGGCAATGGCCGCCGCTGGAAAAGCTTACCGGATTGGAGAGTGTACCTGTCCCGGAATCAATATCCAGGCGTATAATCCTGTCATATCCCTGCTCTGTAAAATACCCCCGCAAACTCGCAAACAAAAACCTTCCGTCCGCGGATACCTTAATTTCAGCGCCTTGAATCTCCGGTCCCTCATAAGTATCCCAAAAGCTTCGCGGTATAAGCTCTATCTTCTGCCGGCGCACAGACATAGGATCCGGCCCGTGAAACTCATAAAAATAAACCGCACATTCTAATTCCGCAAACAGGTAAAACCAATCGTGAACCGGATGAAACACGCCGTGCCTGGGTCCGTCCCCGGGATCGGCCTGATTCGTCCGCACCCTTTCCATGCTGCCATCTTCCTCATTCCATCTGATAATATGCAGCCGATCCGCCCCCAGATCAGGCACTGCAAAATACGTGCCGCTTTTATCAAACACAATCTGGTGGGGATTTGGCTGGGTTTGGCGCATTCTGGCACCCGCGCCTTCCGGCATCTTCAAGGTATTACTGAGCCCTTTCATATCTCCGCATTCATCCAGTGCACAGGCAATCACATCCGCGCTCTTCCAGCACGGTACAAGAACATATCCTCCACCTGGGGACAGTGCAATATGTACGCCTCCAGCTGAACCATATTTCATCTTGGAGCAAAGACACAGTCTCTCCGATTCCTCATCCAGCCTATAATGCGCTATCTGCACTTCATCCAGGCGCTCACTGACCGCATACGCATGTCCATTTTTCAAACCGCTTATTACATATGTCGCATTCAGGCCGTCATAGGAAGAATGACACATCTTTAACTCCCCATTGCCATCCATACGTAAAAGGTGCAGTCCCATATCCCCTTTATACGTTCTATAGTCCAGTGTCCCCACCGCTATATATCGATCCATTTTTAAAACCCCCTTGCCAAAAATCCCGCGCTATGGTATAAATAAAAAGGTACACAAATAAAGCCTATGCCAATAGGGAATTATTTGTACCAGCCATTTATCTACTTGCACTAGATAAATGGCATTTTTGTTTTCTAACTGTTCATAATGATATGGAAAGGAATGATTTTCCTTGTACAGAGAATGGATGGATTCTTTAATCTCTCCAGCAGCATCTCCATGGCCGCTTTTCCCATCTCCCAGGGATTACGCTCCAAATAGCTGTAATTCAGCCCAAACATATCGAACTGTTCCAGCTTATCAAAAGCCATGCAGAAAATATCCTGTCCCAAAACAAGCTTTTCCTCCAGCACTGCTTTGAAAAATCCCTCTGTGGTAAAATTATTGCATGTAAAAATTGCCTGCGGCATCTTCCCATTCTTCAAATATTCTTTTGCTGTCCTGTATGCCCCCTCTCTGGTAAAGTCTCCTTCAAGAATAAAATTATCCCTGCGCTCAATTCCGTTTACCTCCAGGGCCTTACAATATCCACGAAACCGATCCCTGACGGTTTTGATCCTTCTGTCTCCCGTCAATATGCCAATCTCCCGGTGTCCGGCCTGTATCATCGCATCAACTGCCTTAAATGCTCCTGCAAAATTATCGAAAAATACCCCATCCCGTTCATCCAGTTCTGCCGTTGCGTCCATGAATACGATTGGTATTTTTGTATTGTTCATTGCCTCACCAAATCTCTGGGAGCTTTGAAAATTATCAAAGTCAAGAGTAGGCGCAATTATAATACCCTGGACCTGCATCTCCTTCAGGCGTTTTAATGCCCGGATCTCTTTTTCAGGATTCCTGTCTGAATTATAGAATACCACATCAATATCATACTGATCCGCGACAGAGGCAATCCCTTCAAAGGCACTAAGAAAATAGGGATTTGTCATCTCTGATACCACCACTCCAATTGTATGTATCCTCCGAATTCCCGCTTTTCTGGTGTTCTCCGGAATCTGGTAGTCAATATCCTTCAAAACAGACAGGACTTTTTCCCGCTTTTCTTTGCTTACATATCCGGATTCATTTATCACTCTTGAAACAGTAGCTTTTGATACATTAGCTCTTTTTGCAATTTCATCAACGGTCATGTTCCACCTCATATGTAACATTTGATTATATTTCATCATTTATTTCATGATATCACAGTTGTACTCATATGTAAATCGTGTTATTTTTACAAATTTTTATTTAATTTTTATACATTATATCCAAATTTATTTCAATACAATTAAGTTTTTTATGTTTTTAGCATTTCTGGTTCCAATTAGTTTCATATTGTATTTCACATTTTGTTTCATATCTTGTTTTCATATATTGTTCCACACAACTTTAACTCATGATAAAAAACAGTAGTTGGGTATCACACATACCCTGGTGTCGTATTGACGTCAAAAGGCGCCCCAGCCAAGCCGGAGCGCCCTTACATGCGTCACTATTCAATTAAAAATACTTCTTGCTTCCCCAAAGATTACTCTTCTTCAAATCCAGATACTCATTATAAGCCTTTTCCAGTATCTGCTTCTCATTGGAAAACTTCAGCAGATGGTATGCCTCGTAGAACTTATAATACCCGGAATCCAGAAAGTACTCTTCCCGCTGTGGTTTGCTGTAATAGCTGTCGGCCATCATCAGATACCAGTGTACGTCCTTTTCCACCACATCCTGGGGCGTGTTAAAGGAGTATTGGCTCTTGCCGATATACTTGATAATGGATGCACTGACACCGGTCTCCTCCTTCACTTCACGGAGGGCCGTTTCTTTATACTCTTCGCCAGCTTCTACTGTTCCCTTAGGCAAAACCCATCCCTCATACTTGTTCTTGTAATTCTTATAAAGGACGAGGATTTTCCCTCGAAATATAACCACACCGCCGCAGCTCGTTGCTTCAATCATTGCAATTCCTCCTGGTGTTGGTGTGAACCTGATCTGCGTCTGTACCGGACGAGTCCTTTACAGGGCCCGCGTGCGTCCCGCTAATTAATGTATGCAGCACTGCATCTGTTGTCCCGGTTACGCAATCATAACTGGTCTTAGTATACAACTTTTGGAAAGGATATGCAAGGCTTATCTGCTATTTCAGGGCTGGCAGGTATTGGGAGACAGGGTTTGGCAAACGCCGGACAGCCATGCTGATACCGGTATCCGGCCAGGCTTTAATCCAGGCCGTTCATCCCCTTAAATACTTTCTCCGCGGTTATGGGAAGCTCCCGTATTCTCACGCCCACTGCATTGTAAACCGCATTGGCAATGGCCGGGGACGGGGTGTTGATAACCACCTCGCCGATGGATTTAGCGCCGAATGGGCCGGTGGGCTCGAAGCTGCTCTCAAACTCCACCTGCACCCTGCCCACATCCAGGCGGCTGGGCACCTTGTACTGCATAAAGGAATTCTCATGGACCTTTCCGTCCTTTGAATAGCTTACATCCTCATACAGGGCCATGCCGATTCCCTGGACCAGTCCGCCCTCTGTCTGAACCCTTGCCAGGTTTTCATTGAGAGGTGTTCCGCAGTCCACAGCGGCAGCAAATTTGATTAATTCCACCTGGCCTGTCTCCAGATCCACCTCCACCTCGGCGGCTCCTGCCATAAAGGGCGGCGGGGATATGGGCGAGGAATGGGACTGGGTCACCTGAAGGGCATCCTCATTGGCACACTGGACCCTGTTTGCCAGGTCCTTTATGGTGATTTCCTTCCTGGTGCCGTCCGCCTCGCAGGCCAGCTTATATACCCGCTTTCCGTCAAACTCCAGCTCCTCCGCTCCGGTTTCCAGGTATTTGGCTGCCTTGTGGAGAATTTTTTCCTTCAGGGCTTCACATGTCTTTACCACTGCTGTTCCGGTCAGATAGGCAGTGCTGGAAGCATAGGAGCCGGAATCATAGGGGGATATGTCCGTATCAGCCCCAAATACCACGATATCGTCCAGCTCGCAGCCCAGACACTCGGCAGCCACCTGGGCCAGCGTGGTGTCGCAGCCTGTTCCCATGTCGGCGGCACCGATTATCAGGTTGTAAAAGCCGTCGTCGTTTATCTTAATGGTAGCGCCTGCCACATCCACTCCGGATATGGAGGAACCCTGCATGGCCATGGCAAGTCCCACACCGCGCACCTTGGAACCGCTTACCTGGCGTCTGGGGTATTTTCCGTCCCATCCTATCATGTCCTTAACCCTGGCCACACAGCGGTCCAGAGCGCAGCTGTCCGCTGTCTCACCGTAATAGGCCGGCATCACGTCTCCTTCTTTGACCATATTAAGTTCCCTGAATTTCACCGGGTCCATGCCCAGCTCTGCCGCCAGCTCGCTGACCGCTGATTCCACGGCAAAGATTCCCTGGGTTGCCCCGTATCCGCGGTACGCCCCGGCCGACATCCGGTTGGTGTAGACCACGTCATAACTGAACCGGAACGCCTCAGGCGTGTGGTACAGCGGAATGGATTTATGGCCGGACAGCCCCACTGTGGTGGGTCCATGTTCCCCGTATGCCCCTGTATTTGACAATGTATATACATCCATGGCTTTCAGTATACCGTTGTCATCGCATCCCAGCTTCACCCGTACCTCCATCTCATGGCGGGGTGAGGACGCAATCTGGGACTCATAACGGCTGTAAATGATTTTGGCAGGCTTTCCTGTTTTCCAGGTCACGATGGCAGGGTACACCTCTGCCACAACCGTCTGTTTTGCCCCGAAGCCCCCTCCGATTCTGGGCTTGATGACGCGAATCCTGGATTTGGGTATATCCAGGGCATGAGCCAGGATTCTTCTGGTATGGAACGGAATCTGGGTGGATGCCACCACATTCAGCCTTCCATACACATCCAGATGGGTGTAGGCCCGGAAGGTTTCCATCATGGCCTGCTGGTTGGCCTTGGTGTGGTATACCCGCTCTATCACATGGGTACAGCCTGCAAATGCCTGTTCCAGATCCCCATGGCTCTCAATGCCTGAGGCGCAGAGATTGCGTCTGTTGTCAGCGCCCACATCGCAGAGACTCTTCCAGTCCTCCTCCGGGTGCACCAGTATCTTTGCGTCCTTGGCATCGTGCATGTCCAGCACAGGCTCCAGGACTTCATATTTTACACGGATGAGACGCATGGCATGGTCCACCACAGCCTCATCCCTGCCTGCCACGATTGCCACCGCGTCTCCGGCAAACCGCAGCCTGCGGTCCAGTATAAGCCGGTCATAGGGACTTGGCTCCGGATAGGTCTGCCCCGCCATGGTAAAACGGCTCTGGGGCACATCCTTCCATGTGAGAATGCACTCAATACCCGGTATCTTGGCGGCAACGCCGCAGTCTATCTCCTTAACCATGGCATGGGCGTAAGGGCTTCTGAGCACCTTTACCACCAGGCAGTCCTTTAATGCCAGGTCGTCCGTAAACACCGGCTTGCCTGTCACCAGGGCCCTGGCATCCTTCTTGATGAAGGGAGCGCCTACCACACGGTAATTTCTTCCGGCATATGCACCTCCTTCGCTGCCGCATGTGCCGCATATGCTGCCGCATGTACCGCATGTGCTGCCGCATGTACCATCCGTACCGGCGCATGTGCCGCATGTCCTGTCAGATGTCTTATTTTCTGTATATCCCATCCGCTCACACCTCCTGTTTCGATTCCAGATATTTCTTAACTGCCCGCAGCTGGGACATATATCCGCTGCAGCGGCACAGGTTGCCGGCCAGATACTCCTTGATGGCCTCCTCATCCGGGTTTTTAAGCTCCCGCTCCATGGCCAGCACATTCATGATGAAACCGGGGCTGCAGAATCCGCACTGCTCCCCGCCTTCCGCTGCCAGAAACATGCCGAATTCCTCTGCTTCCTTCTGAAGCCCTTCCAGAGTGGTGACATGGCGCCCGTCTGCCCTGACAGCCAGGATGGAACATGACAGCACAGGCTTTCCGTCCAGCCATACGGTGCACAGGCCGCAGTTGGCTGTCTCGCAGCCGCGTTTCACGCTGTAGCAGCCCAGGCTTCTCACTACATCCAGAAGAAGGTCATCCGGCTCAGCCTCTGCCTGCACATTTTTTCCATTTAACCGAAACTCTATATTCATCCTTTGCTTACGCTCCTTCCTGTCAGTCTCTCCATAAGGCGTCTTGTATACACAGCAGCCAGCTGGCGGCGGTACTGTCCGCTTGCCCTCGTATTGCTGCCATAGGTAAAGGAATCAGCCGCCTCCCCGGCAAGCTGCGCCAGACTGTCGTACCCGTCGTCCTTGATTTTCACGACCTGGGCCCGTCCCGGCCTGGCTCCCACCGCCACATACCAGTCATTGCCCCACCGGGATACACAGCAGGCTATGACCGGGAAATCCGTTTCCGAATTCCTCTGGGTGGTATAGGCTGCTTTTCTTCCGTCTTTTTTTATAATGATGCGCACCAGAATATCCCTGTCATCCCGGCGCACAGGCCGTTTGGCAAATTCCTCCAGAGGCACTATGCCTCCGTGATAAAGCTCCACATATGTATCCAGGGCCATCAGGCAGGTCAGGATGTCGGAAAATCCAAAGCGGCTGTAAATGCTGCCTCCCACCGTAGCCAGGTTGCGCATCTGAACGCCCACGATATGGCGTGTACATTCCTTAAAAACGCCTCCGAAATACTGGTCAAGCCCCTGGTCTGTCTCCAACTGGCGCAGGGTGCACATGGCGCCAATCCTGAATTCTTCCTTGGTTTCCTCGATTTTATCAAGTCCCAGGCCGGACAGGTCCACGATGGTACGTTTGGTCACACTGGTCATCTTAAGCCACACCATGCCTCCCACAACCAGGCTGCTGCGCTTCTGGCATAGTTCATACGCCTCGGACAGACTGTCCACTTTTACATAATCCTCTGCTCGGAACACGTAGATTCTCCTCTCTTGTCAAATGCGTGAATACACGCCCTAAAATAAAGCAAACAGGGAGATTATATCATGAAATCTCCCTGTTTTCTACATATACCGTTATTCTTTAAAATAATAAATGCATGAACAATGCGCTGATTGGTATGGCTACAATGGTCCGCTCAAAGAAGCAGACAATCAGTTCCTTCAGAGATACAGGTATCTTTGTTGACATCATGACCACGATGGTCTCAGAAAAGAAGATAATCTGCACCATGGACACGGTGACTACCATGTACCTGGCCCCCACGGCCAGGGTGCCGACCTTATCGGCAATCATCAGCACGGGTAAAAACATTTCCGCGATTCCAACCGGAAGGGAAGGCGCAATCTCAGCCGCATTGGGAACCTGTAACAGGACAAGCAGGGGTTCAAATAATTTGCCAATCCAGTTAAATACCGGGGTATAGGTGGCGATGAGCATTGCTATGATTCCCACGGCCGTCAGAAGTGATATTACCTTTGGCAGCACATAACAGCTGTCTAAAAGGCTGGACCGGATTTCTTTCAGAAGATTGGGCGCAGTGGCCGCTTTCTTGACCGCCCTGGAGGCTCCTGTCTTAAGCACTGCCCTGGCAGGTACACGCTCCGCCAAAATTTCTTCCTTTGTCTGCTGCCGTCCGTCTGCAAACACAGACGCCTTGCGGGACAGCGGGGGAATTCTGGCCATAAAGAAGCTGACTATAAGAGTCACCAGCAGCGCTATAAAATAAATAGGCAGAAAATATTCCGAAAGGTCTGCTGTCTCTATCACCTTATAGGCAAATCCCACGCTGACCGCGCTGAATCCCGTGGCGATGAGAGCCGCTTCCTTTTTCGTATAAATCCCCTTCTGGTACAGCTTGCTGGTAATCAGAACCCCCACAGAGGCAGAACTGACAAAGGACGCAATGGCATTGACAGCACTTCTTCCAGGAATCTTAAACACAGGCCGCATAAGCGGTTCCATCAGGCTTCCGATAAAATCCACGATTCCGTAATTCAGTAAAAACGGCATGAACACAGCACTGACCGGAATAATCCAGGCCACGTCCGTGGCAATGGAATATACGGTTTCTCCTATGTCGGGACTGACGATGGCAGCCGGTCCCTCAAAAGAGGGAAAGGTGTAGTGCAGCATCAGAATCAGGGCGAATATACTGCCCAGCAGGTAAAACAGCGGATGCAGCACCGAATCCTCCTGATAATACCTGTAAACAGCTGAATCCTTGTTTTTGCAGAAATATTTTCCGTATACGCTGGCCAGGCCGTTTCCCATGATGATAATTCCTCCCATCCAGAGTCCCGCAAGTCCCAGGCCGGCTTTGATATTCTTATATATGATGCCGAAGGTGACATCCGTGCTTCCCCTTACAGTGACCGGGACAAAAAAGATGATGACTGCAATCAGAGTGAAAATGACTGCCTTTATTATCCCGCTTCTCCACTGTTCCCTGGTAAGCACCAGTGCATCTAATACCGAGTTGTCATTTAGGTTCCCGTTCACATTATTGTCATTTTCCATGCCTTATCCTCCATTGCAGCTGCCGCTATTTTGCCTTTTTCTTCACTGCCAGGATGGACAGATATTCAAATACAATGTTGGCTGCCAGATAAGCGGTTATCTCACCGTGGTCATATGCGGGCAATACCTCCACCAGGTCAAATCCCACAAAATTCAGGTCCTTGATTTTTCTTACCAGATCCAGGGCTTCCAGGGAAGTAAAGCCTCCCACCTCCGGGGTGCCTGTTCCGGGCGCATAAGCGGGATCTACAAAATCAATGTCAAAGGTCAGGAAGCAGGGCTTATCCCCCACACGCTCCAAAATCGTCTTAATCAGAGTCTCTAAGCCCATCTCCCTTACCTTGTGGGCCGGAATCAGCTTCATCCCCAGCTCTGCCGCCATCTTATGCTCATCCGGGTCATACAGGGAGCCGCGCATTCCCACCTGAATGGAATGGGACGCATCTATCAGATTTTCTTCCAAAGCCCTGCGGAACGGCGTGCCATGGTTATATTTCTGGCCAAATACCTCATCACATAAATCGGAATGGGAATCAAAGTGCACCAGAGCAACCGGACCGTATTTTTTCGCAACCGCGCGAAGCTCTGCCAGTGTGATGGAATGGTCGCCGCCCAGTACGATGGGACATGCATTTTCCTTAAGGATATTGGCAACCCCTTCTTCAATTGCCTGGTAGGTGGGATGTATGTAGCCAGGAGTCACATTGAAATCGCCTATGTCCCCGCCCTTTAACCCGTCCATAATGTTTACCTGCATGATTACATTGTTAGGCTTCATCATGGCTGAGATATTCCTGATTGCATTGGGGCCAAAGCGTGAGCCGGAACGGAAGGAGCTGGCGGTGTCAAAGGGAGCCCCTGCAATAGCGAAATCCAGACCTTCTGCCGAGTCCACCTTCTGCATTCTCATAAATGTTCCCATATTACAAAATCTTGGTGATGATAAGGCACTTGCCGGTTGTTTAATATCTGTCATTATATAACCCTCCATATTATTTAACTGTATTTAATTTGATTCGTGCGCATTTTTAGTTTTATTGGACTTATTGTCGGCAATTTTCCGTTAACAACAGCATACCATCTGGAAGGCCTTCTGTGTTATATTAATACTTGATATGTTATATGGAAAATCATATAATTAGGTAGGGACTATATAAAAGCTGCATATATGACAGAGGGGTTATCTATGGATATCAAATATTTTGAATATGTAATTGAAATCGTGGAATGCGGTTCCATCAACAAGGCGGCCCAGAACCTGCAGATGCTGCAGCCGAACCTTAGCGTATGCATCAAGAATCTGGAACAGGAACTGGGGTTTCCCATCTTCTGCCGGCAGCACAGCGGTATACGCCTCACCAATGAAGGTGAACTGTTTCTTAAATCCGCCAGGAAGATTGCCACGGAACTGGAAACCATCCACAACATTCCGTCCATGTTCAGCCACAAGGACAACCTTTCCATTTCCTGCACCTATTCATTTGACTTCATGAACCATTTTCTTAAATTCAAGAAGAAAAAACCGCCCACAGCCTGCGAGGACTCATTTAAGGAAACCGGCCTGATCCAGACCATCCGCGACGTGGTGGAACAGCGGTACCGCATGTCCCTGTTTTACTGCTTTGACACGGTCAGCGATACCTATTACGCCCTTGCCAAAAAGCATAATCTGAAGCTGATTCCCATTGCCCGCAACCGTCCCCTGATCCTTCTGGCATCAAAAAAGAACCCCCTTTCACGTAAGAAGGAGATTCCTTTTGACAGTATAACCGATTATAAGTTCATCATGTATGAAAATTTCAAGTTTGATGAATGGCTGAAAATTCTGAACTTTAAAAATGACAACAATATCTTATATGTGTTCGACCGGGGCGGCCTCATCGACGCCATCCGCCAGAGCCGGTATGTCACCGTGATGATGAAACGCTTTACCGACACATACAGCGAGGACTGCGTGGAGATTTCCATTGTGGACGCTCCCTTTGGCATGGATGCCTACTGCCTGCATCACGCCTCCTACACCATGAATTCCAGGGAGAAGCAGTTTATACGGGAATTAAAGGAGCTGTTTGCGGATCCTCCGGCAGAACGTCCCATATAGATATTCAACGGCTCATATAGATATCAAAAAGCTGTCTGGCTATGGGGGCGGCCGCCTTCCCGCCGCTGCCGCCTTCCTCCACCAGAACCGTCACCACCAGCCGCGGGGACTCAGCCGGCGCAAAGCCGGTGAACCAGGCGTGGGTTTCCTTTCCTGTCTCAAACTCCGCAGATCCTGTCTTGGCCGCCACCGTATATGCATCCGTACGCACAGCAGACCCTGTTCCCTCTGTGACAACCGCCCTCATAAGCTCCGTAAGTCCTGCTGCCTCCTTTGCGCTCATAAGGCTTCCGTACGCGGCGGGCATGAACTTTTTGATGGTTTCATCCCCTGCGCTGACAACAGAGTCCAGAAAATAGGGCTTCATCAGGGTGCCGCCGTTGGCTATGGCGGCCGTTATCATGGCATTGTGAAGAGGCGTAATCTGGGTCGTCCCCTGTCCGATGGAGGTCTGCAGGATTTCCCAGGTGCCGGCTCCGGGTTTCATGTTGTAGGCGCTCTCCTTATAGGGAATCCCGCTCAGGGGAAGCGGTCCGTTAAAGAGAAGGTCCCCGGCGGTGCTGTTCCATTTTCCCAGGTCCATTGTAAGGCCCAGGCTGGCAAAGGCGCCGTTGCAGGAATTGGCAAAGGCCAGGGTGAAATCCTGATGGCCGTGAGCCGTACCGTGATAGCACTTAATCCGGTATTCCCCGTTCTCGTACACACCGCCGCAGTCAAACTGGTAATTTTTATAATCCGCGGGATGTTCCCGCATATATTCCAGCGCAGTCACTATCTTAAAAGTGGAGCCGGGGGGGTAAAGACCCTGGGTGGCCCTGTTTAAAAGCTGGCCCTCCTTATTATCCTGGGCGGTCAGGGCTTCCCAGTCCTCCGGCAGGCTGTTGGGGTCGTAACCGGGCTTGGATACCATGGCAAGTATCTTGCCGGTATCCGGCTCCATGGCAATGACCACGCCCTTCCTGGCTCCCAGCGCAGCATAGGCAGCCTGCTGGAGTTCCGTATCCAGGGTGGTATATACATCGTCTCCCGGATTCTTATTGCCGGTCAGTTCATTTCCCACCTGCTCCAACAGATTTACATGGGAGGTCAGCAGATAGAAATTGGCCAGGGCCTCGATTCCTGTCTTGCCTTTGGTGGAATAGCCCACCGCATGGTCAAAGATATCCCCAAAAGGATACACCCTTGTCTCGTTTCCCCCGCCGTCCATCTGGGTCTGGGCCAGCACTGTGCCGTCCGATGCCAGAATCCTGCCCCTCACGATGCGGTCCGAAAAGCTGTCCAGTCTTGCGTTGTAGGAGTTGTTGATTACATCCTCGCTCTTTACCTGGAGGAAATATCCCAGATAGGCTGCCAGCCCCAGGAACAGGGCCACCACCACATAGGTAATACCCAGAATGCTGCGGTTGGATTTTGAGCTGGGCTTTGAACCGGGCTTTGGGTTGGGCTTTGGGTTGGGCTTTGAGACGGGCTTTGAATTGGATTTCGGATTGGACTTTGGATTGGATTTTGAGCCGGACTTTGAGTTGGACTTTGGACCGGCATCCGCCTTCTTCATCACGGCATCACCTCCTCTGCGGTTTCTTCCTCATCGTTGCGTTTCAGGATGTAAAGCCCCTGGATAATGCCAAACAGCAGGAAGGTTCCCAGGATGGAGCTTCCTCCGTAGCTGACAAAGGGCAGCGTCACTCCTGTGGACGGTATGAATTTGGTCACCCCGCCAACCGTCAGGAATACCTGCACAATATACTCCACTCCCAGGCCAAATGCAATCAGCTTGTAGAACACGGCCTGCATTCTGGCTGCAATCATCATGAACTGGATGAAACAGCCCAGGCAGATAAGAAGTACGCAGATGGCAAAAATGGCTCCCATCTCCTCCGACACCGCTGAAAAGATAAAATCCTTCTCCACCACCGGTATCTTTCCCGGCATTCCCTGGCAGAGTCCCATGCCAAACCATCCCCCTGTGCCGATGGCAAAAAGGGACTGGGTAATTTGGTATCCCTTGTTCTCTATATCGGCCCACGGATTGCTCCAGGCCGCCACCCTGCGGCGCACATGGTCAAACAGCTGGTAGGCTGCCAGGGCAGCTCCTGTTCCCAGGGCGCTTCCCGTTATCAGATACACCCAGCTTCCTGTGGCAACAAACAGCATCAGCAGGTAAGTGACAAAGAAAATCAGGGCGCTTCCCAGATCCTTGGACAGCACCAGAACCAGAACATGAGCGCCCGCCACGGCCGTTGTCAGGAAAATGGTTTTGAAATCCGTGGACTGATAGAACATGGACGCCACAAAAAACACAAAGGTCAGCTTCACAAATTCCGACGGCTGGATGGATACCCCTGCTATGGTAAGGGACAACTGGGCGCCGAAGCTCTCGTTTCCGGCAGCCCATACCACAAGAAGAATCAGGAGCCCTGCCCCCGCATATACCCACTGAAGCTTATAAAGCTGCCATACCCGCTCCATGATATAGGGCACCAGCCAGGCCAGGGCCGCGGATATGACCACTATGGCAAACTGGCGCAGGGCCTTGTCCAGGCCCTTTGCCATGGACAGCCGGGTAAGCATGATAAAGCCCACGCATAACAGCATACAGGCATTGTTTACCAGCAGTCTGGACACATTCCGGTACAACAGGCGGTACAGGTAAATATAACACAGGAAAAAGACCACCTGCGCCCCGTAAAATGCCAGAAGCATGGCCTGCATCCCCTCGTCCTCTGTCTTCAGGAACATGACCAGGTATGCCAGAAAATGTATGGCGAACATGGCCCGGTTCTGTCTGGCACATACCCTGCGCTTGCGTTCCATATCCGGGAAGGAAAAGAATCGGAAATTCGCATAGGTGTAGACTGCCATCAGCAGTATCATCAGGTATTTGGATATTTCTACAATCAGATTGGTCATAAGCCTCACTCCACTCCGCGCTTAAAGTGTCCCCTGGTAAAGTCTCTGAAGGGGGCTTCCACATCCCTGCCATATACAAAGGAACCGATGAATGCATCCAGTACCTTTTCTGTCTGCTCTGTTCCCTCAACCGTAAACTGAAGGCGAAGGCGATCCGGCATGAGCCGGCCCACCAGCTTTTCGCTGCCCAGCAGGGACAGGGGCGCCGGATTGTAAATGGTATTATAGCAGAAGGAACAGTGATTCTTTACCGGAAGTAAGGCGCCTGTCCTGTCCTTCATCATAAGCGTTCCCCGTTTATGGGTACATCCTTTCACCGTATTGGTAATGCACTGGGCCGATACCATCATAGGCGCGTTCCCATAGATAATAAGCTCGCTGGCCAGCCCCAGGCCGCGGCAGGCCCCAAGAACAGGCTCCATCTCACGGCTGTTCAGCTCCCAGGGCATGGTGAGCAGGGATGTACCCATAGAGGCCAGCACCTCTGCGGACCGGCTGTTCCAGCCATATACCGAGGCGTCCATGCCAAAGGGAAGGGACGTCTTTTGATTTTCCTGTTCCATAAGGTCCTTCAGCCATACGGCCTCCTCCAGCGCTCTGATCAACACGCCGTCAAAGCCTGCCTGGCACAGCAGGCGGCGGTTCGCTCCCAGGTACCTCTGGGCATGGGAACGGAATATCTGCGGAAGGGCCAGCCAGCACTGTTTTCCCCTGTCGTGGCAGCGGTCTGCAATATCCCTCCACTGGTCCGGATTAAAACCGTCCGCATCCAGATAGACCACCGATATCTCACCGCGGGCCAGCACAGGAGAAAGCTGGGCTGTTTCTTCCAGGAAGGCGGTGAGGACAGACTGGGATTCCGGGGCCGCGGTTTTGGCGGGCACAGACCGGGATTTCGGGGCCGCGGTTTTGGCGGGCACAGACCGGAATTCCGGGGCCGCGGTTTTGGCGGGCACAAACCGGAATTGTGCTCCTATGCCCCCTTCACCCGTCAGCACCCTGGCGCCGGTGAGCTTTTTCTCCAGCTCCTGAAAGCCGGTGCGGCGCAGCTCATTGAGGGCCTGGACCGGAAGGAATAAATCTCCTTCTATTTGGGCTGTAAGTATCTCGAAGCTAAAGGGGCTCCCGCCCGTCTTATTCAGCTGTTTTAATACCTTCTCCCGGGTCATGGGCTGATTTTCGGCAGCCTGGGGCGCCTGGCCCAGAACCTGAACCTTTTCCCCGCGGCTCTCCAGCGTCAGGCGGCTGGGTTCTCCCTCTGCCAGCTCCACATGCCCCCGCACCTTCTCCTTCAGTTCGGCCACCACATAGGTCTTATCCAGATATTCAAAGAGTTTCTGGTTTCCCTCTCTGAACTCCGGTTTTTCCCTCAGCGCAACCATGCCGCGTCCATTGTGCCGGGCATAGTAGCCGTCCGTGAATCCGCCTCTGTCAAAGAGATCCAGGAGCATTTTCCTGTCCCCGGGCTCCACGAAATATCCGTCCCTCCCCTGCTCCAAATACCGGTCCACGTATTTGCGGTAAATGCTCACCACACCCGCCGTATATCTGGGGCTCTTCATCCTCCCCTCTATCTTTAGGGAGTACACGCCTGCCTCTATGATATCGGGCAGGATGTCCAGGGTACATAAATCCTTCAGACTCAGCACGTATCTCTCGCTGCTTTTATTGAGAGGGGATGGACCTGTCCGGCCGGAGACAGCCGGCTTTTGGTCCCGGTTCTTTTTTCCGGTCTGTTCTATGATTCGGGACCTGGCTCCTGACTGGCCGGCCTGCTCAGGCGCGCAATGTTTGTCTTTCTGCCGGTTTAAATCTCCAGGTTCATACACTGTATAGGGAAGACGGCAGGGCTGGGCGCAGCGTCCCCTGTTTCCGCTTCTGCCGCCGATAAGGCTGCTCATAAGGCATTGTCCTGAATAGCAGTAGCAGAGGGCTCCGTGTACAAAGCTCTCTATCTCTATGTCTGTCTCATCATGGATCCGCCGTATTTCCTCCAGAGACATTTCCCTGGCGGTGACTACCCGGCTGCATCCCATTTCCTTCATCATCCTTGCCCCGTATACACTGGTCACTGTCATCTGGGTGCTGGAATGAAGCTCCAGCCCCGGAAAATGCCGGCGCATGAAAGCCAGGGCTCCAAGATCCTGGACGATGACACCGTCCAATCCCCTGTCGCAATAGGGACGCATGTAGTTTTCCAGCTCCTCCAGCTCATCTTCCTTGAACAGGGTATTGACTGTCATATACAGACGGCGTCCGTGCAGATGCACATAGTCGATGGCCTCCAAAAGCCCCTTTTCATCCGGGTTATCCGCGTAGGCCCTGGCTCCGAACCGGCTGCCCCCCATATAGACAGCGTCAGCTCCTGCTGCCACTGCTGCCTTCATACTGTCAAATGACCCTGCCGGTGCCAGTATCTCTACCTGTCTCTTCTCCATTTTGTCCAACCTTTCCTGAACTGTTTCCCTGAAATAAAAGATGCCTCACGTATCCCCATGAGACATCCCCCTCGTAATCTTCTTATCTTCTTCCACCTTTATGGGAACCGGCCTTTCTGGCTGCCTGCAGTGCTTTTCTGGCAAGCTCCTCATCCGTCATTCCCCCTGCGGGCGCCGCCGCAATGGGTTCCGCAACAGGCGCAGCAGGCGGTGCCGCGGTTGCCGCTGCCTGAGTGGAAGCTGCCGTCATCCCCCTGCCTGCTTCTGACGCCGGGTTTAACACCCGCAGCGACGGAGCCGGCTGCTTCTGTGCCGTCTGGACTGCCGGCGTGTCCGGCTGCTGCGCGGATGCGTCTGCTTCCGGTGTCTGCGGCACGGCCTCCGGCTGGGATGATTCCCGGACACCGGAACCGGAAACATATTCCGTCCGGGAGGCATTCAGTGTGATGCCCGCCTCCACTTCCACGGTTTCTTTTATCTCCTCCACTGCCTCTGCCTGCACTACGGCATTATTTTCCGTATCAGCGGATGGGGTATTTCTGAGATTCTGAAGGTTTTCCCTGGCTTCCTTTAATTCGCCTTCCAGCTGGGCGGTCCGGCGGTTCAGACGATCCAGCTCCCTCTGGCGCTCCTCCAAGTCCTTAAGCACTGCCTCCAGCTTCATCTGTGTGCTGACCAGCTCATGCTTTAAGCTGTAGGTCTCCTTCTCCATATCGTTCTTCTGACGCTCCATTCCCTCGCCCCATTCCACGGCTTTGAAATAGTCGTCTGCTATATTTAACTCCGTCATGACCATCTGGTAATCCGCGCTCTGTTTAGTGAATCCCGGTACCTTCCTCATGGCGCTGTTTTTCTCGTTTACGTAGCTGGCAGCTTTCTGGAGATAGCTCTCATCCTCGCTGCCGCCCAGTGTGTATACTTTTCCGTCTATTAAAACTTGGGTGTAATTTTTTGTATCCATTCTGCTCCCCTGCTTTCCTGCTTGCTGGTTTGTGGCCTGATGATTTGTGTGGCTGGTTTCCGCGGGCCTGCTGATGCGCCGGCTGGTACGCGGTGGGTCTGCCGGTTTCTCAGTGCTCGGCTGATTCCAGAGTGCGTCTGCCTGGTCCGCTGATGCGTCTGCCTGGTCCGCTGCGCGCGTTCGATTCCGCTGCGCTCCATCTCACTCACGGGCTTCGCCCTATGAAAAAAGACATGGGCAGATTTCCTTATGTGCCGGCACAACGGCAATCTGCCCATGCCTTTTTCCGCACTGCTCATTGCCTACGTGGACATTATACCACACCCCCAGCCTTCTTAACAAGGCGGTTTCTGCATTTCTAGCCCCAGGTGGCGGTAGGCTGTCTCGGTGGCCATGCGGCCCCTTGGGGTGCGGTTGATTAGACCGTTCATAAGGAGGTATGGTTCGTATACCTCCTCCAGGGTTCCTGAGTCTTCTCCCAGTGCCGCTGCCAGAGTATCTAATCCCACGGGGCCGCCGGAGAACTTTTCTATAATCATCAGCAGGATATTCCTGTCGTTCTGGTCCAGTCCCAGCTTGTCTACATCCATGATGTCCAGGGCAAAATCAGTTACCTCCCGGGTAATAACACCGTCATATTTGACCTGGGCAAAATCCCTGACCCGCTTTAACAGCCGGTTGGCCAGCCTTGGGGTTCCCCTGGAACGTCTGGCCAGCTCCATGGCTCCCCCTGCTTCGATTTCAACGCCCAGAACCCTGGCAGAGTGGAGGATAATGATTTTCAGTTCCTCCGGTGTATAGAATTCCAGCCGCTGGATCACACCAAACCGGTCCCTTAGGGGGGCGGTGAGAAGTCCTGCCCTGGTGGTGGCTCCCACCAATGTGAAATGGGGCAGGTCCAGACGTATGGACCTGGCAGTGGAATCCTTTCCCAGCATGATGTCGATGGCAAAATCCTCCATGGCCGGGTACAGCACCTCCTCCACCTGACGGTTCAGACGGTGTATCTCGTCCACAAAAAGCACATCCCCCTCCTGGAGGTTATTCAAAATGGCCGCCATCTCCCCGGGCTTTTCAATGGCCGGGCCGCTGGTGACCTTCATATTGGTTCCCATCTCATTGGCAATGATGCCGGCCAGCGTGGTTTTGCCCAGACCCGGCGGGCCGTAAAACAGCACATGGTCCAGGGGCTCCCCCCTGGTCTTGGCTGCTTCTATATAGATGTTCAGGGTGGATTTAATCTTCTCCTGCCCCACATAATCCCTGAGACATTGGGGTCGGAGCGTGGTCTCTATGCGCTCGTCTTCCGCCGTCACTTCTGTTGTTATAATCCTGCGTTCCATTTACACCTCTGCATATCCCAATTTCACGTTTGCCAGAATCCCTACAGGAAGGACAAATGCTTCAGGGACGCCTTCAGCACATCCTCCGAAGTCATTCCGTCCGTAACCTCCACCTGCTTCACTGCCCTGGACGCCTCCGTGTTGGTGTAGCCAAGAGCTACCAGTGCCTGGACCGCCTCCTTGGCCGCTTCCACCAGGCCCGCCACGGATGCGCCTGTATCCGCAGCACCCATGACGGCCCCGCCGGCCATGTTCCCCAGCACGTCGTCCATGGATATCTTGTCCTTCAAATCCAGAATCAGGCGCTGCGCCGTCTTGTTGCCAATGCCCGGCGCTTTTGCCAGGGCCTTTACATCCTCGCTGACAATAGCAAGGCGCAGGTCGTCGGGACGGAGCACGGAGAGAATTCCCAATGCTCCCTTTGGTCCGATGCCGTTTACCCCCAGCAGCTGCCTGAACATGTCCCTGTCCTGGCTGTGCAGGAAGCCATAGAGCGTCATGGCATCCTCCCTTACCTGAAAATATGTATAAACCGTCACCTCTTTCCCCATTCCCGGAAGCTCCGGGAGCAGGGAGACAGGTACGTGGATGGCCAGGCCCACATGGCCTGCCTCCACCACGATAACGTCTTCCTCAATGGCCATGAGAGGCCCCTTTACGTAAGAAATCATGTATTCTTCCTGTTCTTTCTCTCTCTAATGTCCTGCCCTTCATCATATCATACCCGTGAATTCAATGCAAGTCTGCCGAACAAATATTCTGTTTTGGACCAAACTCCGGGCATCAGACACTTGCGTTCCCGGATTTTTTAGTATACACTAACCCATAGGGGATATCCGGAACTGACCGCAGCTCATATCCGATTCCCTCTAAAAAGGAGTGATTACACATGATAACCATTAAACATCCTGTTGATTTACCTGAGACATATCCTCTGGACCGCATCGGCCCCCTTAAGGACCTGCTTTTTTTCGATATAGAAACCACTGGCTTTTCCGGCGACACATCCCAGCTGTATCTGATCGGCTGCACATACCACGACGGCTTTGGCTGGAAGCTCATACAGTGGTTTGCCGACTCGCGCGAATCCGAACGGGAGCTTCTGACAGCCTTCTTCACCTTCATGGAGCGCTTTAAGATACTGGTACATTTTAACGGAGACGGCTTTGATATCCCCTATCTCCTAAAATGCTGCCGCCGGCTGGACCTGCCCTATAATTTTGACCGCATAAAAAGCGTGGATATCTACAAAAAAATAAAGCCCTACCGCAAGCTGCTGGGCCTTGAGAACATGAAGCAGAAATCCATAGAACAGTTCCTGGGCCTTGCCCGGGAAGACAAATACAATGGAGGGCAGCTCATAGAGGTTTACCGTGAATACCTGATGACCCATGAATCCTTCCTGTACGACCTGCTGATTCTCCACAATGAGGACGATTTAAAGGGCATGCCCTCCATACTGCCTATCCTGTGTTATGCGGATATGATGGAAGCCCCGTTTTCACTGGAATCCCAACAGCTTTTTACCTATGACGACATGGCAGGAAATGCCTTCCCCTTCCTCAGCCTTACCTGGAAAAGCCGCTGCGCCATCCCGGTGCCCCTGGCATACGACAGCTCCCCGGTGAGCCTGGAGCTGAACCGGGACACTCTTATATGCAATATTGCCCTCTACCAGGGAGAGCTCAAGTACTTTTATTCCAACTATAAGGACTATTACTACCTGCCCCTGGAAGACACGGCCATTCATAAAAGCGTAGGCGAATATGTGGACAGGGATGCGCGCACAAAAGCCACGGCCAGGACCTGCTACACAAAAAAGCAGGGGCTCTTCCTCCCCCAGTTCGGCTCTCTCTGGTCCCCGGCTCTCATGCAGGAATATAAAGCATCCCTCACCTACGCGGAATATGAACCGGAAATGCTGACCCCGGACGGCATGGCTGACGCCTATGCCAGGCAGATTCTCTCCTATGTGAGCCAGGCAAAGGAACTTTAATATCCTGCACCACACAAAAAAGCCCTGTCAAAAAGACAGGACTCATTTAAACATCATTACCGCATTTTCCTATTTTCTGGGCAAAGCCGCCCGGTAGGTTTCTCCCACCGTATTGCCGGAATAGGCAGCGTACATATGGGTGGTGGTGGAATCGGAATGGCCCAGCATGGCCTGGACCGCATGGATATCGGCGCCGCCCCGAATCAGATGGGCCGCAAAGGAATGGCGCAGGGTATGAGGGGTTATATCGGCCTGGATACCGGCCTTTTCCCCGTAGTACTTGATAATCTTCCAGAAGCCCTGGCGGCTCATGGCCTTGCCGCTGCAATTGGTGAACAGCCACTGGGATTCCTTACCCTTAAGCAGCTGTGAGCGTCCCTTTTCCAGATACACGCTCAAAGCCTGCTTGGCCGGCTTCCCAAAAGGAACCATGCGCTCCTTCTGTCCATCCCTGCAGGTGATGTAACCCACCTGCATGTTAAGATCCGAAAGCTCCAGCCCGATTAGCTCTGACACCCGTATACCCGTGGCGTACAACAGCTCCAGCATGGCCTTGTCCCGTATTTCCTTGGATGTTGTCATGCCCGGCTGGTCCAGCAGAGCGTTGACCTCATTCACACTCAGTATCACAGGGGCCTTTTTCTCAATCTTGGGCGCTTTCAGGAGCTCCGCCGGGTCCTTGCGGATTCGTCCTTCTTTGAACATGAAATTGAAAAAAGCCTTCATGGATGCCAGCTCCCTGGATATGGTGGTCGTGGCCTTCCCCTCTTTTTCCAAAAAAAGGATATATGAATTCAGACTGGTCTTAGTCACCTTTTCAACTTCTGTTATTCCTTTATCCTCCAGAAAAGACTTAAGCTGCATCAAATCTCTCTGGTAGGAAATTTCCGTGTTCCTGGAGGTCTTTTTCACATCCCTCAGGTAGCTCACAAAGCTTTTTATATCGGACGTCATATCGCTATTTTCCCCTAACCCGTTTCTCACAAAAAGTAGCCCAAAATCGTATGCTGACTATCATTATATCTGCATTTTTCCATAAAATCAAACACATTTTTCCCACTTTGGGCCCCATTTTCAGGTGATTAACATAAAACATACAACATGTTGGAAGGGGGTATTTTTGCATGTCAATATGTTGTAAAGCAATGGTAAAATATTTTTCTCACATAACCCCTGAAAAACATCAGAATCCCTTTTCTTTCAGTGTTTTTACCAGCTCCACATAAAACTCCGTCACATCAAATCCCTTGTAATCCTCACGCTTTAAATCAATCATATCACCGTGGGATATACCTCTGTGCTTACGGTTGGCAATGGTACCTTTAAACTCACCCCACATGGCGGACTCCGGTGTCACCAGCCCGTCATTTTTCCCATCCACAGCCCGGATGATAAGGTAGGGAAACCATAAAAGGGGATCGCTGAGGAAATCCCTCATAACCGATGCGTAACTCTGGTAATAAACCCCCGGCGCATCCGCCACCTCTTCGTTGAAACAGATGCTGGCTCTTGTGCTGAACTGGTGGGTGGCCGTGTAGAAGTCCGGATGCGAGTCACCGAACCTGCCGAACCACAAATCAAACACACCTGCAATGGCGCGGTACAGGCCGTCGGGCAGCCTGCACGCGTAGTCCACGAACCGGCAGCCCCGGTGAGGCGTATTGATGGTGGTCAGGGACGCTACCATGGGTGCCGCTCCCAGCCTGGATATGGCATAGCGGGAGTCCAGGCCGCCCTTGGAGTGGGCAATGATATTCACCTTTTCACATCCCGTCTCCCTGCATATCTCCTGTATCTTTCTGTAAATATCGCCTGCATTGTACGCAACCGTTGCAAACGCCTCCTGGTTGCCGTAGTAGATATCCGCCCCATACCGGGCCAGCTCCCTTGGAATCCTGCCCCAATAGTTAAAATACCGCAGGTCCCTGAACCCCACCCCGTGAACCAGAAGCAGCGGATACCTGGTACTGCATATCTGCGACTGGGCGCGTACCTGGCGTACGGATTCCTTGTAGCAGGCAAAATCATATTCCCCGTGTACAATTCTCATGGCATAGAGCAGAACCCCCAGGTTAAGACCCGGAATCCACATGGCTAAGAGCATCAGGATGCGGTATTTGAGCCGCAGCCGGACAGAGGTGAAAAATATGCGCAGGATTCCGTTCCACAACAGGATAAACAGCATGATTGCGCTGTAGATGCCGTTTATCCATAGAACCCTCTGGTCATGTACGGCCCGGGACGCCTTGGGGTACAGCCATAAAAGGACGGCTGCCTGGGCAGCGAAACCATACAGGGCGCTGTAGCACAGACTCCGGCCGCCTTCCATGATGGTCACCCGCCATGAGGCAAAGAAATCTTTTTTTCTGGGCATGATATTGTAAGCCATCCAGACCAGCCAGGTACAGGCCAGCCCCACAGCCAGAAGCCCTGTCCGCACAGCCGGGCTAACGGCTCCCTCCGGCGGCCAAATCCCTCCTGCCCATACACAGGCTGCCAGGGGTATATTCACTGCATATGGTATGTACAAAGCCAGGAACAGCCGCTTTAAGCAGATTCGTCCCGTTTTTTTCTTCTTCACGTACATCTCTCCTTTTGGATTCCTATAATAACAGCAGAAGCGTACCTGCGGTCAGAAGAACCAGACCTGCAAAGGATTTGCGGTCCAGCCTCTCCCCCAGGAATATTCGGGAAAACAGTATGGTCACCAGAATGCTGAGCTTGTCAATGGGTACAACGACACTGGCAGGCCCCTCCTGCAGGGCCCTGTAATAACACAGCCAGGAGGCCCCTGTGGCAAATCCCGAAATAACGAGGAAACACCAGCTCTTTGGCGCGATTCTACCCAGATGCTTCTGCTTTCCCTGAAGGAATACCAGGAGCCAGGCCATTGCCAGCACCACGCAGGTACGGATGGCTGTTCCCAGGTTGGATTCCACTCCCTGTATTCCAATTTTTCCCAAAATAGCTGTAAGGCTGGCAAATGCAGCCGATAAAAGGGCAGCCCCAAGCCATCTTCTGCTTCCTGTCTTTTCCACTCCTTGCTTCCGCTTCTGAATCATCATCAGGGTGCCTGTCCCAATCAGGACCATGCACAGGATTTTCATACCCCCAAGTCCTTCCCCCAGTATCAGGGCGGCCAGAAACATGGTCAGTATGGTGCTGGATTTATCAATGGGGGCCACCTTGTTCACATCCCCCAGCTGAAGGGCCCTGAAATAAAACAGCCAGGAAGCCCCTGTGGCCACGCCGGACAGTACCAGAAACAGACAGGTTTTGGCGCTTATGGTTCCTATGGAACCAGCTGAACCGGTAAGGAACACCATAATCCACGAAAACACAAGAACCACTGCGGTACGGACCGCGGTGGCCAAATCCGAGTCCGTATCCCTGACGCCGATTTTCGATAAGACGGCAGTCAGGCCGGCGAACACAGCTGAACCGAACGCATACAACAGCCATTCCATATTTGCTTCCCCCATTTATCCTTTGTATCCTGTGCTCCCCTATGGAAAAAGCCCCCACAGGAAGGGTGAAACGAAAACCTCCAGAAACGCCCCTGCGCCGGTGATAATTAACAGCAGAAGTCCGGGCAGGATATGGAGCTTTTTCTGAATCTGGCCTGACCAGCCTGACAGCACGTACCACACCAGGAGATAGACCAGACCATGGGGCAGGACCGTACATAAAAATGCAGCGATTCCCAACAGTCCCTTGCGGATGGTCAGCACAGACAGAACCACTGCCAGGCTCATCCCTGCGTAAAAGGTCAGGAACCCAAACAGCATCTGGCTGCACACAGTAACTCCGGCCAGCCACCCGCCGCAGGTCTCCAGGGCCCTCTGCCTGAATACAGTTATATATTCCTTTACTCCCCTGTTTCCGCTTCCGAAGGAGCCCGCTGCTCCCAGGATACACCCCTGCACCGTGGGACCGCCAAATGCCAGCGCGGCTGCCGTACCGCAAAAAATCCCTGCCGTAAAACAGAACAGCAGCCAGTCCTCATAGGTGAGCGTCCCCAGACGCAGCCTTAACCACCTCATTCCCATGCATTATCCTCCTGTCCCAGTTTACAGGTAAGAAACATATCAGCTGCAGCTTCTCCCCCACTACTGTATGACAGAAATACATGGTTTATGACTTAGCCCTTGACCATGGTGTCCTTCTTATCCTCAGAACGGTATTTTCTGGCATAGGCCATAATGGCGGCAATGGTCTTGCCGTCCGTAATCTTTCCTGTGTATATCATGTCCTCCAGCTCTCCCAGGCTGCATGGAACCACATTGATCACCTCATCCTCGTCCAGATTCTGATGGGAGGGAATCAGGTTGTGGGCCACGAATATGTCAATGGCCTCATCGCAGAAGGCAACGGTTGTGGTAAGGCTCATAAGGTACTCCAGGTTCTCCGGTGATTCCACCCTGTATCCTGTCTCCTCCTCCAGCTCCCGGAACGCGCACTCCACCTTGGGCTCCCCCGGCGCATCCAGCTTGCCTGCGGGAATCTCCAGGGTGTAGCGGTCCAGGGCATTGCGGTACTGGCGCACCATAAGGATTTTTCCATCGTCGGCAACAGGCAGGACAGCCGCCGCACCATCGTGATGGATGAAATCCCACCTGGCCTCATGGCCGTTAGCCAGGACCTTGTCCTCGTATATCTTAAGAATGTTTCCCTCATATTTAAGCTGGCGGTCCAGCCGTATCACCGGTATCTGCGTATTCTTTTCCTTATCTTCCATGTCTGTTCCTTCCTCTCTGTTTTGGTTTGATATTATTGTCCTACTTCATGCTCTGGGTCTTCTCATAGCAGGCGTCCGCCGCCTTGATGAGCGCATTTCTCAGTCCGTGCTCCTCCAGGGCTGATACGCCCGCAATGGTGGTGCCGCCCGGGGAACACACCTCGTCCTTTAACTGGCCCGGATGCTTTCCTGTCTCCAGAATCATTTTTGCGCTGCCCAGGACAGTCTGGGCTGCCATGGCATAGGCAGTCTTTCTGGGAAGGCCGTATTTGACCCCTCCGTCAGCCAGGGCTTCAATAAACATGTACACAAAAGCAGGTGAACTGCCGCTGACGCAGCCAACTGCGTCCATAAGCCGTTCTTCCACCATCTCCACCCGTCCGCAGGAGGAAAATATGTCCCGTACGGTTTCCTTTTCCTCCTCTGTGCAGGAGCCTTCCCCGCAGGAAATGCCGGTCATGCCTTCTCCCAGCATGGCAGGCGTGTTGGGCATGGCTCTTACCACCCGCACATTACCGCCCAGGCGCTCTGTGATATTGGAAATCGTGACGCCGGGAGCCAGGGATATCACCACCTGCTCCGGCGTTACCACATCCCTTATCTCCGAAAACACCGCGTCAAAATACTGGGGCTTAACCGCCAGTATCAGATACTTCACCGCCTTTGCGCATTCCCTGTTGGAACCGGCATGGGGCACCTTTGTCCTGGCTGTCACTGCCTCCATCTTATCCTGATGGGCCGCTGAAAATATCATATCCTCCGGTCTATGGGTCTTGAGAAGCCCGTTTAAAATGGCATTTCCCATGTTTCCCATTCCTATAAAACCAATCTTTACCATCCTCATACCTCCATGTCATGAACATTCAAACCGCAGCAAAGCCCCGGCAGACTGCCTTCTGCAGTGCGCCAGGGCTCCCGGGCATACCTGATGCCTCTTCATTCATCAGTCAATATTCCTCAGTATATCACAAAAATCAAAGGTAGCAAAGTAATCCTCAGGAGTTTCTGCCCTGCGTATCATCTCCACAGTGCCGTCCTCCTTTAACAGAAGCTCTGCTGACTTCAGCTTTCCGTTATAATTATATCCCATGGCGAATCCGTGGGCGCCCGCATCGTGGATAAACAGAAGATCTCCCTTTTTGATTTCCGGAAGCATGCGGTCAATGGCAAACTTATCGTTGTTCTCGCACAGGGAACCTACCACATCGTACATGCGGGTACATGGCTCATCCTCCCGGCCCATGACCGTGATGTGATGGTAAGCGCCGTACATGGCCGGCCGCATCAGGTTCACGGCGCAGGCGTCCACGCCCACATACTCCTTATAAGTGTGCTTCTCATGGATGGCCTTTGTCACCAGGGCGCCGTAAGGCCCCATCATGAAACGTCCCAGCTCCGTGCACAGAGCCACATCATCCATACCGGCGGGAACCAGAATCTCTTCATAGACCCTTCTTACGCCGTCACCGATTGCCAGGATGTCATTGGGTTCCTGGTCCGGACGGTAGGGGATTCCGATGCCGCCGGACAGATTGATGAACGCGATATGGACGCCTGTCTCCTCTTTCAGTTTAACAGCCAGCTCAAACAGAATCTTTGCCAGCATGGGATAATATTCATTGGTCACCGTATTGCTGGCCAGGAACGCATGTATGCCGAAATGCTTTGCGCCCTTTTCCTTCAGAATCTTAAATGCCTGGCCAATCTGCTCTGCGGTCATGCCGTATTTGGAATCGCCGGGATTGTCCATGATATCATTGCTGATTTTAAACAGACCGCCCGGGTTAAAACGGCAGCTGATGGTCTCCGGAATATGTCCCAGGGTTTCCTCCAGGCACTGGATATGAGTGATGTCGTCCAGGTTGATGATGGCTCCCAGCTTTTCCGCATAGGCAAATTCCTCAGGGGGCGTATCGTTGGAGGAAAACATGATGTCAGAACCGGAAAAACCGCATGCCCTGGACATCATAAGCTCTGTCATGGATGAACAGTCCGTGCCGCATCCCATGTCTTTCAGTATATTTAACAGGAAAGGATTGGGCGTGGCCTTGACCGCAAAATATTCCTTATATCCCCTGTTCCAGGAAAACGCCTGCTTAAGCCTGGCGGCATTCTCCCTGATTCCCTTTTCATCGTAAAGATAAAAGGGCGTAGGGTATGTCCTCTCAATCTCCCTTAATTGTTCCAGTGTTACGAATGGCTTCTTATCCATTATCTGTGTGTCTCCTTTCCCTTTTTGCGCAAAAAGCCTGTCAGGAAGTACAATATGTTCAATTGTACTCCCGGGCAGACTTCCTTGTCCAGTGTTTTTTAGTTATGCTCTACTCGATATTAATAACTCTCATAATATTGGTCTGGGTGGCTGCCTCATGGCGTCTTGCGTAGGTTACGACTCCGGCTGTGATGACGGCCAGCTCGCCTTCCTCCACAAGACCTCTGTTCTTAAGCTCCTCCACCGAGTTCTCAATCAGTTCGTCCGTGGACTCTGCGCGGCGGGACCATACCGGTACCACGCCCCACTGAAGCTGCATCTGGCGGACCGTAGCCATGCTGGGGGACATGCCGATGATTCTGGCGCCAGGTCTCCATTTGGAGAGCATCTGGGTGGTAAAGCCTGTAATGCTGGGAGCGATGATGACATCCGCATCCAGGTCATGGGCGGTTGATACAGAGGCAAAGCACACTGCGTTGGAAACATTCTTCATGTTCTGCTCCGTCACCTTCCTCTGGCGGTATCCTGCATAGTCCAGATGCATCTCTGTCTCCAGTGCAATGGAAACCATCATCTTAAGGGCGTCCACAGGATACTTGCCCATGGCTGTCTCGCCGGAAAGCATCACCGCATCCGTGCCGTCATACACTGCATTGGCAACGTCCGTCACCTCGGCCCTGGTTGGCCTTGGGTTGCGGATCATGGAATCCAGCATCTGGGTGGCTGTGATAACAATTTTACATGCCTCGTTGCACTTGCGGATAATTTTCTTCTGGATGTGGGGAACCTTCTCTGCCGGTATCTCCACGCCCATGTCGCCTCTGGCTACCATGATACCGTCCGCTGCCTCGATGATGGCGTCCAGATTCTCGATGCCCTCCGCGTTCTCAATCTTTGCAATAACCTTCATACTGGAACCCTGCTCATCCAGCATGGCCTTGATTTCCTTAATACAGTCAGCTGTACGTACAAAGGATGCCGCGATGAAGTCAAAGCCCTGCCTGATTCCAAAACGGATATCCTCTTTGTCCTTATCCGTCAGGGCCGGAAGCTTAATCTTTACATTGGGCACATTGACGCCCTTCTTCTCTCCCAGCTCTCCTCCGTTAATGACCTCACAGACAATGTCCGTATCCTTCACCTGGCGCACTTCCAGCTCAATCAGTCCGTCGTCAATGAGAATCCGGTTGCCCGCGGCAACATCCTCATTCAGTCCGCTGTAATTGATATAGCCGATGGTATCGTCACCTACCAGCTCCCTGGTGGTCAGGGTATAGGTCTGGCCTTCCTTCAAAGTCACCTTTTTGCCGTCCTTAAGCTGTCCGGTACGGATCTCCGGTCCCTTGGTATCCAAGAGCGCTGCGACCGGAATATCCAGCTCCTTGCGCACTTCCTTTAACAGCTCCAGGCGTCCCTGATGCTCATTGTAGTCCCCGTGTGAAAAGTTAAAACGGGCCACATCCATACCATTCCTGGCAAGCTCCATCATAATGTTTTTGTCGCTGGTATTGGGGCCCATAGTACAGATAATCTTGGTTTTTTTCATGTTTCTTCCTCCATAAAATTGTGAGAGTTAATTGAGAGTTAATAGTGTAACGGCAGATTCAGACGTGAAAGACGGAATCATGATTTGGGGGAATCCGATTTTTTCACGTGCTGGTGTGTATATAAATGATCCATGCAGTACTCATAGCTGCCTTCACATTTTGAACAATAGCGGAACTCCATGCCGGGACTTTCCTCGTCGGTCCTGCCGCAGACCGCGCACTTGTGGTGGGTGCGGTTTACGGGCCGCATGGTTTTTACCTTGAAATCCTGCTTGCGCTTTACTTCCTTTGGGCTGTATTTCTTAAAGTCCTTTGTCATCAGGAAGAAAATGATGAAGTTGGCAAGGGACAGGAAAATGGCGATTCGCTGGGGTAAGCTGCCGTATACGAACCCGAATACCAGGAAAAAGGCGTCAAACAGCGCCAGCCATTTGGCCTTGATGGCAAGTATAAAGTAAATATAAAAGTATTCCTCCGGGAACATCACCGCGTAAGCCAGGAATATGGACATACTCAGGTAAGAGGTGTTAAGGTGCATATCCCATCCCCAGATAAAGTATACAATAAACTCGGCAAGTATGATGCCGATGGCTCCCATAAAAAAGAACACGTTAAAGCGGAACGCTCCCCACACCGCCTCCAGGGAACGGCCCAGTGAATAGTACATGAGCGCCGCAAAAATAATCCAGAAGGGGCTCAGTGTGGGCGGGTACAGCAAAAATGTCACCAGCCTCCAGACCTGTCCGTGAAGAATAGCCTCCGCGTCCAGACTCAGGTACCGGGTAAAGAACATGGGGTCCATGTACATCATGACAAAACCCATAACATACATAATGATAATGTAATACATCAGGTTGTGAATGGCATATCTGCCAAACCGGCGCTCAAGCTTATTAAAAAATCTCATCCTATCATCCTTTTCATTTGCCTGTGTGGTTTCATTTAAAACAGGTCTTTCTTATTAAATATATACGCAACAAACAGTGACAGCAGAAGGGTCAGGCCCAGTACTATGGCAAATCCGTAGGGACTGTCCGCAAAAGGCATGCCATGAGAGTTTACGTTCATGCCGTAGAAGCTGGCAATCATGGTTGGTATGGACAGAACAATGGTAACGGTAGCCAAAAACTTCATGACAATATTCAGGTTGTTGGAGATAACCGATGCAAACGCATCCATGGTGCCGCTCAGGATGCCGCTGTATATGTTGGCCATCTCAATGGCCTGCTTGTTCTCCACGATTACATCCTCCAGCAGGTCCGTGTCCTCCGGGTACTTCTTTATCTTCTCAATGCGCAACAGCTTTTCCAGCACCACCTCGTTGGAACGAAGGGAGGTGGTAAAGTATACCAGTGACTTTTCCAGCTCCAAAAGCTCAATCAGCTCCTCGTTCTTCTGGGACTGGTGGAGCTTGCGCTCAATGACTTCACTCTTTTTATCAATGATTCGGAGGTATTGCAGGAACTGGGTGGCATTTTTATAGAGAATCTGCAGGATAAACCTGGTTTTCATGAAGGTGTGGAAATCCCTCACCCTTCCGTCCATAAAGGAAGTGAGCACAGGGGTCTCCTCCAGGCAGACCGTAATCAGCACATCCTTGGTGGTGATGATAGCCAGAGGGATGGTGACAAACCAGTCCTTGCCGTTGCGCTCCTCTATGGAAGGAATGTCCACCAGAATCAGGGTGTATTCATCCTCCACCTCTATACGGGACCGCTCTTCCTCATCCAGAGGCGCCCGCAAATGGTCCGGGTCAATCTGATAGGTATCTGCGATGTCAATGATTTCTGAGGCTGTAGGGTTTGTTAACGCAATCCAGCAGCCAGGCTGCATCTCTTCCTTTTCGTGCATAGCACCGTCTTCGGTCTTAAAAATCCGTATCATGCGAACTCTCCCCCATTCTGAAATTATACGTTCTCATTATAGTGACTGCCCCCGCTTTTGTCAAATGAAATAGCCTTCCATTTTATATTATACCGAATATTTTTCAGGGAGAATACATAAATTTTACCTGAACAGTAAAAAGGGAACCTTAGAAACATGCACAATTTTCGCCATTTCTTCACGATTTTTTAACGCCTGTCCCCAATTGTATTTATACTTATTTTATGTTAAACTCTACTATGAATGTCCAGCGTCTCAGCGCCGGAATTTGTTGCATAAGTCACAGTATTCCCCATAAAACTGTATTATGATACATGTAAAACAGCTTTACGGTCCCCCAGTACTGCCGGACATGGTTTTCCCCCATGGCGCGGCGGAACAGCCGTCAAGTTACAAAGGAGGTCAGGGTAAAACCCCGCATATATGAAATTACATACAAATACCCTTACGCTTGGAATCGACATTGGTTCCACAACCGTCAAAGTTGCACTGTTAAATCAGGCTTCCCATATAGTATTCTCCGATTATGAACGCCATTATGCCAATATACAGGAAACTCTGGCGGGACTTTTAAAAAAGGCCCGTGAGATAACCGGCCCCATTCAGGTAATCCCTGTTATAACCGGTTCCGGAGGGCTCACCCTCTCCTCCCATCTGGAGGTTCCTTTTGTCCAGGAGGTAGTGGCCGTGGCCTCTGCGCTTCAGGACTTCGCGCCTCAGACCGATGTGGCCATCGAGCTGGGCGGTGAGGACGCAAAAATTATTTATTTCACCGGAGGCATCGACCAGAGAATGAACGGAATCTGTGCGGGAGGCACCGGTTCTTTTATTGACCAGATGGCGGCCCTGCTCCAGACGGACGCTTCCGGCCTCAATGATTATGCAGAACATTATAAGGCCATATACCCCATTGCGGCCCGCTGCGGTGTGTTTGCAAAATCCGACATACAGCCCCTGATTAATGAGGGCGCCACCAGGGAAGACCTGGCTGCCTCCATTTTCCAGGCCGTGGTCAACCAGACCATCAGCGGTCTGGCCTGCGGCAAGCCTATCCGGGGAAATGTGGCGTTCTTAGGCGGTCCCCTCCATTTCCTGCCTCAGCTTCGGGAAAGCTTCATCCGCACCCTGCGCCTGACGCCGGAGCAGGTTATTGCGCCGGATCACTCCCACCTCTTTGCGGCCGTGGGAGCAGCCATGAATCCCCAGGATAACCAGGAGCCCCTTCCTCTGGAGACACTGATTCAGAGACTGTCCTCAGGCATTAAGATGGATTTTGAGGTAAAGCGCATGGATCCCCTCTTTAAGGACCAGGAAGACTATGACCGGTTCTGTGCCCGCCATGCCAGCAACCATGTAAAGAGCGGGGACCTGTCCTCCTATGAGGGGTGCTGCTACCTGGGCATTGACGCCGGTTCCACCACCACCAAGGCTGCCCTGGTAGGGGAGGACGGCACACTGCTGTACCGTTTCTATGACAATAACAACGGAAGCCCTCTGGCCACTGCCATCCGGGCTATCCGGGAGATAAAGGAACAGCTGCCTGAAACCGCCCGTATCGCCTACTCCTGTTCCACCGGTTACGGCGAAGCCCTGTTAAAGGCAGCCCTGATGCTGGATGAGGGAGAGGTGGAGACCATATCCCACTACTATGCGGCTGCTTTCTTTGAGCCGGATGTGGACTGTATCCTGGACATCGGCGGACAGGATATGAAGTGCATCAAGATTAAGGACGGCACAGTGGACAGCGTACAGCTCAACGAGGCATGCTCCTCCGGCTGCGGTTCCTTTATCGAGACATTTGCCAGGAGCCTGAACTACAGTGTGGAGGATTTTGCCAGGGAAGCCCTGTTTGCCAAAAATCCCACGGACCTGGGCACCCGCTGCACGGTATTCATGAATTCCAATGTAAAGCAGGCCCAGAAGGAAGGAGCCACCGTTGCCGACATTTCCGCGGGTCTGGCTTATTCCGTTATCAAGAACGCATTATTTAAGGTAATTAAGATAACAAATGCTTCCGACCTCGGAGAACACGTGGTGGTCCAGGGAGGCACTTTCTACAACGACGCCGTGCTCAGAAGCTTTGAAAAAATATCAGGATGCCCGGCAGTACGCCCGGACATCGCAGGCATCATGGGCGCCTTTGGCGCTGCCCTCATTGCCAGGGAACGCTATCACATGGCCAGTGAACCGGAGACATCCATGCTCTCCCTTGAAAAGATCATCGGCCTTAAGTACAGCACCTCCATGACCCGCTGCAAGGGCTGCAACAACCACTGTGTGCTGACCATCAACCAGTTCGGAAGCGGACGCCGCTTTATCTCAGGCAACCGCTGCGAGAGGGGTCTTGGCCTTGAAAAGGCCAAGAAAGAGATTCCCAACCTGTTTGATTACAAGTACCGCCGGATGTTTGACTACGAATCCCTGCCCATGGACCAGGCGGACCGCGGTACGGTAGGCATTCCCAGGGTGCTCAACATGTATGAAAACTTCCCCTTCTGGGCTGTGTTCTTTAAGAAGCTGCGCTACCATGTGGTGCTGTCTCCCCAGTCCACCAGGCAGCTCTATGAGCTGGGAATCGAATCCATCCCCAGCGAATCCGAGTGTTATCCTGCCAAGCTGGTACACGGACATGTGACCTGGCTCATCAAGCAGGGCGTAAAGTTCATCTTCTACCCCTGTATCCCCTATGAGCGCAATGAGAGCCCGGACGCAGGCAACCACTACAACTGCCCCATGGTCACCTCCTATGCGGAAAACATTAAAAATAACGTGGAGGCGCTGGCCGAGGAAAACGTGCGTTTTATGAATCCCTTTATGGCGTTTACCAACGAGGAGATTCTCACCGATACCCTTGTAAAGGAATTTTCAAGGACATTCCAGATTCCGGCTGCCGAAGTCAGGATGGCTGCCCATGCCGCCTGGCAGGAGCTGACTGCCTCCCGCGATGATTTGATGAAAAAAGGCGAGGAGACTCTGGCCTGGCTGAAGGAACACGGAAAGAGGGGCATAGTCCTGGCCGGCAGGCCCTATCATGTGGATCCTGAGATTCACCACGGCATACCGGAACTGATTACCTCTTACGGATTTGCCGTCCTCACCGAGGACTCCATATCCCATCTGGGCAGGGTGGAACGGCCTCTGGTGGTGACGGACCAGTGGATGTACCACTCCCGCCTTTACGCGGCTGCCAGCTTTGTAAAGACCCAGGATAATCTGGATCTGATTCAGCTCAATTCCTTTGGCTGCGGGCTGGATGCAGTGACCACGGACCAGGTTGCCGATATCCTGACCCATTCCGGCAAGATTTATACGGTGTTAAAGATTGACGAGGTCAATAACCTGGGAGCTGCCAGAATACGTATCCGCTCCCTCATTGCAGCCTTAAAGGTAAGGGACCAGAGACATTTTGAGCGCAGGGTGGTGTCCAGCGCCTATCACCGGGTGGTGTTTACCAAGGAGATGAAGAAGGATTACACCCTTCTCTGCCCCCAGATGTCGCCCATTCATTTTGACCTTCTGGAGCCGGCTATCCGCTCCTTTGGATATAAGATTGAGGTATTGCAGAACCACAACCGAAACGCAGTGGACGTGGGACTCCAATATGTAAATAACGACGCCTGCTACCCGTCCCTCATAGTCATCGGACAAATCATGGACGCCCTGCTGTCAGGCAAATATGACCTGGACCACACGGCTGTCCTCATGAGCCAGACCGGCGGCGGCTGCCGCGCATCCAACTACATCGGCTTCATCCGCAGGGCCCTGGAAAAGGCGGGAATGCCCCAGATACCGGTTATCTCCGTCAACGCCAACGGCATGGAGACAAATCCCGGCTTCACCTTCACCGTGCCTCTGCTGACAAAAGCCATGCAGGCCATTGTGTACGGGGATATCTTCATGCGGGTGCTTTATGCCACCCGGCCCTATGAGGCAGAGCCAGGCAGTGCCAATGCCCTTCACATGAAATGGAAGGCCCGCTGCATTGCCTCCCTGTCCAAGAAAAATGCCGCCATGATAGAATTCGGACGCAATATAAAAGGGATTATCCGCGATTTTGACGCTCTCCCAAGGCTGGATGTAAAGAAGCCAAAGGTGGGCATTGTAGGGGAAATCCTTGTGAAATTCTCTCCTTTGGCCAACAACCACATTGTGGAGCTGCTGGAATCCGAGGGCGCCGAGGCAGTGATGCCGGATCTGATGGATTTCCTGCTGTATTCCTTCTACAACAGCAACTTTAAGGCCGAGCACCTGGGCTCCAAAAAATCCACTGCCAGACTGTGCAACGCAGGCATTGCCCTGTTGGAGTATTTCCGCAGGACAGCCCGGAAGGAACTGACGGCCAGCATGCATTTTACGCCCCCGTCAGCCATCAACGAGCTGGCCCAGATGGCCAAAGGCTTCGTATCCCTGGGCAACCAGACAGGGGAGGGATGGTTCCTGACCGGCGAAATGCTGGAGCTGATTCACAGCGGCGTGAACAACATCATCTGTACCCAGCCCTTTGGATGCCTGCCCAACCACATCGTCGGCAAGGGCGTCATTAAGGAACTGCGCCGGAATTACCCCCAGTCCAATATCATTGCCGTGGACTACGACCCCGGCGCCAGCGAAGTGAACCAGTTAAACAGAATCAAGCTCATGCTGGCCACAGCCCAGAAGAACCTGAAAACAGAGATATCCCGGGAGGACCGCGGAAACGGAAGGCGCCCCGTGGCAGCCTACAGCCCCTGCCTGGGAACCATGTCGCATACATAAAACGGTGTACGGAAACTACAAGCTGTATCCCGCCGTATGCGGAACAATGTATATAATCAAACTATAATAAAACCCCTCCGTCCAATAAGGTTATCAACTGATTGATACTTATTGGCGGAGGGGTTTTGTTTATTGCTTTTTAATATATCATGCGTCTTACTCCGGAAACAGAGGCACAATCCGTTTTGCAGTCACCTGCACCAGTCCCATGTCCGACATCTTGGCATCAGGTATAACCGGAAGGGCAAGGGTCACAATGCGGAGCAAAGGATTTTCCATATTAGTAAGGCCCAGGGCCCTGTTGGCATCCTTCATCACGGCGCTGTCCTCTGCCAGCTCCTCTGCGGGCTTAAGGGACATAAGGCCTGCCAGCGGCAAAGCCAACGTGTGAAGAATCTTTCCCTCCTTCACGGCACACATACCGCCGCCTGTGCGCGCCAGCTCCTCTGCCGCTATAAGGGCTTCCTCCGGGTTGTCGTACACAATGGTAAGATTGTGGCTGTCATGGGATACCGTGGACGCCAGGGCACCTGTCTTTGTGCCAAAGCCCCTGACCAGACCCAGGGCTATGTTGTCATTGCCCTCGTAGCGGTTAACCACTGCCACAAATTTCAGGTCCTGGTCCCCGCTTATATCTATTCTGCCGTCCTTTACCCAAACCTCCTCGCACACGATATCCGTGGTGGAGAGATTCATGTCATAGTATTTCATCAGATTGACCTTTACTTTTCCCTGGGATACAGGCGGATGGATGGTAAAGTCCTCCGCGGCCAGCTTCCTTACGTGGACTGAGTTGGCTGACTCCAGAGGATAGGATTTGTCCTCAATTTCCGCCAGCAGCCTGCCCTCCTGGGCCACCAGCTTACCTGCGTAGAACACATGGCTGGGCCTCAGTTCCCTCAAATCATCTACCAGAAGCATATCGGCCGCATATCCCGGCGCCACAGCGCCCAGGTTCTGCAATCCCGCCTCCCTGGCGGAATTCAGGGTGGCGCTCTTGATGGCTGCCACCGGCTCCATGCCGTATCTGATGGCTGCCCTGACCACATCATTGATGTGGCCGTTGTGAAGGATATCATCGGCCTCTCTGTCATCGGTGCAGAGACAGAAGTTGTCAAAGAAACGGAAATCCTTAACCCCGCTCCATATGGCCTCCACATTCTTGGTGATGGAGCTGTCCCTGGCATCCACCCGCATACCGCTTCTCATCTTCTCCAGGGCTTCCTCCGCTGTCCTGGATTCGTGGCAGGTATTAGGACCGCCGCACAGATAGGCGGACAGCATCCTTCCCTCCACAAAGGGGGCGTGGCCCTGGAGGTACAAGCCGTGCTCCTGGGCTGTTCTGATAATATCCATCATGCGGTCGCCGCCATGAATCACATCCAGATAATCCATGACTTCCGCCAGCCCCACAACCCGCTCCAGCTTAGCCAGCTCCTCTATCTGGGCCGGCCCAAACTCGGCGCCTGCATGCTCCAGTCCGGGCACAGCCGGCACGCAGCTGGGTATGTCAATCAGCTGGCGCATGGGAAGCCCCTCAGAAGCCTCATGCATATACCGCACTCCCTCAATGCCCCATACATTTCCAATCTCATGGGGATCTGTGATGACCGTGGTGGTTCCCTTGGGAATCACTGCCTTTGCAAAATTCCTGGGTGTCATCATGGAACTCTCAATATGCTCATGGGCGTCTATCAGACCCGGAATCAGGTATTTTCCCTGTCCGTCCACCACTTCTTTCGCAAACTGCTCCTCCCGGCCCGGCTCCTTATACTCCACATGGCTAATGAAGCCGTCATAAACATAAACGCTGGCCGGGTAAATTTCCCCGGTAATCACATTGACCAGCTGTACATTCTTTATGGCCAAATCACTTTTTATCTCTCCCAGAGCCGCCCTGAGAAGTGCTCTTTTATCTCTTGGCTGTATCTTCATCTCTATCCTTCCCTTCTTTCAACTATCATTTTGTCTGCAATTCTACTATTTAAACACAAAATACATGACCAGCGGAACAGCCAGCACGTACATGACTGGATGCAGCTCCCTAAACTTACCCGTGGCAGTCTTGATGATGATATATGCCAGAATGCCTGCCGCGATTCCCGCCGCAATGCTTCCGCAGAAAATAACAAACATAATCATGACAAACGGGCCGAAGGCTTCCGTGAAATCGCTGAAATCAATGTTCCGGATGCCTGATACCATCAAAAATCCCACAAAGATAAGGGCTGGTCCAGTGGCTGCGTCCGGTATCATCAGAATCAGGGGCGAAAAGAACACCATGACAGCAAAGAGAACGGCTACCACAATACTGGTCAGGCCGGTTCTGCCGCCCGCCTCCACGCCTGATGTGGATTCCACAAAGGTGGTGATGGTGGTATTGCCGGTACAGGCTCCCACACAAGTGCCGATGGCATCTACCAGGAAGGGTTTCTGGATTCCCGGCATGTTTCCGTCCTCATCCAGCATGCCGGCCTTGCCGGCCACTCCCAGCACAGTTCCCAGCGTGGAGAAAAAGTCCCCGCAAAAGGCAATGAACACATAGATGATGGCCTGGAAGGACAACAGTCCTTTGAAATCAAAGCAGAATACAATATTTCCCCAGGATGAAACATCCGGTATCTTGGCAAAGGTATCCGGCAGGGTGGTCACACCCAGAGGAATTCCCATCACAGTGACAGCAACAATTCCGATGAGGATGGCCCCGTTTACCCTGTATGCCGTCAGAACGGCAATGATAACCAGACCCAGCAGGGCGATAAATACAGCCGGTTCCTTGAAATTCCCCATTCCGATTCCATTTGTAAAGGTTCCGATGCCCGAATTCTTAAAACCCAGGTAGGCAATGTAGAAACCGATTGCCGACCCAATGGCCACCTTTATGTTTTTGGGTATGGCCTTGACAATCAAATCCCTTACCCCGAATATGGTTAAAACCACAAAAATCAGGCCGGATATCAGGGTTATGGCCATGATGGCGCCAAAGGACAGGGTGTTGGACTGGAGCAGGGCGCCGAACATGAAATTAGTTCCCATACCCGTTGCCAGCGCAAAGGGCAGGTTGGCGTAAAAGCCCATAAGCAGGGTAATAAGCGCGCTGATGACAGCACATGTAACCGCAATTGCCTCCTTGGTGATAACCAGCCCGTTTATATCTGTAAAGGATACCGCATCCCCGAAACCAATGATGGCGCCGGGCTGCACCACCAGCACATAGGCCATGGTCATGAACGTGGTAATACCTGCCAGGACCTCTATCTTGACACTGGTTCCCCTTTCTTTTAACTTAAAAAATTCTTCTAATTTTTCCATAGCAATCTCCTTTGCCAGTCAATCTTATCTGAAACGCCTGCCGTCTCAAGCAGAAGCCCCAGCAGAACCTTGGCCCCGCGGGCGCAGTCCTCCCTGGAAGTAAACTCCTCCTTCCTGTGGGACACTCCTCCCTCTGACGGCACGAAAATCATGGCAGTGGGGCACACATCCTTAAAATTCATACAGTCATGGCCTGCCCCGCTCATCAGTTCCATAAAAGAATACCCCTCTGACCGGCAGATATTCTTTATGGCTTCCCGGAGAGGTTCATGGCAGCGGCATGGTGGAAGCGCCTGGTCAGGCCTTAGGCTCACCTCCACGCCGTGGAGTGAGGACAGCTCTGCCCCGTACCGCTCCATCTCCTCCGCGATTTCCCTCAGGTCCTCCTGGCGGATGGAACGCAGATCCAGTGAAAACACCACACGCTCACAGATTACATTCCGCGCTCCCGGATATGCTGTAATGGAGCCCACAGTGGCCACACATGACTCCCGTGCCCCTGCCAGCTCCGTTACCCTGTCAATCCACCGGCACATGGCTAAAACCGGATCCTTTCTGGCCTTCATGGGCGTGGCGCCTGCGTGTCCGCTTTCTCCCCGTATCTCCACCGTATACCGCACCAGCCCGGCTATGCCGCTTACAACGCCGATGGACGCCCCACGGTCCTCCAGCACCTTTCCCTGCTCGATGTGAAGCTCCAGATACGTCCCCACGTCCTCCATCTTACAGGAAGCCAGCCGGCCGGGCCTGCACCCGTAATCAGCCATGGCCTGTTCCAGAGAGATTCCATCCTTATCCACGGACGTAAGTCCCTCAGTGTCCAGTATGCCGCAGATAGATTTACTGCCCACCATCCCATATCCAAAGCGGCTTCCCTCCTCGTCCTTAAAGGCTGCCAGGCGTATGGTCCGCTCTGTGATGGTTCCCTGCTCCCGGATCCTGCGCACTGCCTCCAGGGCCGAGAGGATTCCAAGAGTCCCGTCAAACTGCCCGCCGCCCGGTACGGTGTCGTAATGGGATCCGCACATGACGCATGGCTTTTCAGGCCGGCTGCCGCAGAGCTCCCCGATCAGATTGCCGGCCGCGTCCTCCCTTACGGCAAGTCCGGCGTCTCTCATCCTGGCTTCCAGCCAGTCCTGTGCCTGCCGGTCCTGGGGCGTAAAGGCCAGACGGGTAATGCCACCGTCCGGGCTGCGCCCAATCCTTCCCAACTCCTGGATATCCCACCACAACCTGTCCTGGTTAATATCCATACTCACACCTCCTCTGCTGCGCAGTATGGGCCGTACCGGAATCTGTTTAAAAATTCAGTTTCTAGTATTCCACGATTTCGCCATACAATGCTATAATATCACTATTACTCATATTGTTATCTTTGTCAATACAGTTTTTCTGGATTCCCGGACAGGGTCCGGCACCATTTTATTCAAATTCGCTGTTTGCGGGGAAGAAAAAGCAGCTCAAATTTGGTATACTCTATCCCAGAGGTGATAGTATGAATCAAAATCAAACAGGGAACTTTATAGCTGAACTGAGAAAAAACAAACATATGACCCAGGCAGGCGCTCTGTCATAAACCGGATGGAGGAGCTGTCAGCGTATCAAGACGGGGAAGGCTGATACGCTGAGGCTGACACACATTTTAAGGAGGACGAACTTGACAACCAGAGGACATTCCAGAAAGAAAAGAAAACAAACAGGCATGAAATGGCTTTATATAACGGCGGCAGGACTGGTATGTGCCGTAATCCTTGCCGCCATCCTATTTAAAATAAGGGCCGGCAGCATGGATTCCCGGCATCCGGCCGGGACAGACGCCTCACAGGAGACTGGGGCTGCCGGAGACAGGGCAGGTGACGGGACAGGTGATTCCCCAAATCCTGAGAACCAACCGGATCCTGTAAGTCTATCGGATAAAACCAATGCAGACAACACAGATAACGCAGACATCCGGGCCGTCATCAGCCAGATGTCCCTGGAGCAGAAGACGGCCCAGCTCTTTATCATTACCCCGGAAGCCCTTACCGGCTTTAAGACCGTAACCCAGGCAGGGGATGCCACATACAAGGCATTGCAGGAATACCCGGTGGGCGGGCTTATCTATTTTCCCCAAAATCTGCAAAACCCAGGCCAGCTTAAAACCATGACAGCCAAAACCCAGGAATTTGCGTCCGGCCTGAACCAGCCCCCACTGTTCCTCTCCATTGACGAGGAAGGCGGTAAGGTGGCACGTATCGCAAACCACCAGGGCTTTGATCTGCCCAAGGTGGATACCATGGCTGAAATAGGAAAGACCGGGGATACTTCCAGGGCATACGAGGCAGGTTCTGTTATCGGAGGATATCTGGAAGAATTTGGAATTAATTTGGACTTTGCGCCGGATGCAGACGTACTGACCAACCCGGACAATACCGTTGTGCTGGACCGCTCCTTTGGTTCGGATCCGGTTCTGGTAACACAGATGGTGAAGGCCTACATGAAGGGGCTGGAAGAACACCATGTCTATGGGACTCCCAAACACTTTCCGGGCCACGGGGCCACAGAGGGGGACAGCCATAAGGGATTTGCTTATACCTATAAGACATGGGACGAACTGGAGCAGGCAGAGCTGGTTCCCTTTGCCGGCCTGATTCAGGACAACACGCCCTTCATTATGGCGGGCCACATCTCTCTGCCTCAGATTACAGGAGACGACACCCCATCCTCCCTGTCCTCCCAAGTGCTCACAGATTACCTGCGGGAGACTATGGGGTATAATGGAATCATCATCACCGACGCCCTTAACATGGGAGCCATACAGGACAATTATCCCCCGGACCGGGCCGCTGTCATGGCCCTGCAGGCAGGCGCTGACCTGTTGCTCATGCCCGCTGACTTTAAGGAAGCTTATAACGGGGTACTGGATGCAGTAAAAACAGGAGAATTGACAGAGGAGCGCATCGACCAGTCCCTGACCCGCATTCTGGGCCTAAAACTGACCCTTCCCCGTCACAAACGCTGAAAATCACACTTGAACATTTCCTCCCATCTATACAAGGGGACAGGTATAAATAGAACAAGTATATATAGAACAAGTATAATAGAACAAGTATAATAGAACAAGCCGCCCTGCCTTCGCAAAGCGGCTTATCCTGCCTTCTTCTACAGATCGTTCTATTCCAAAACGTTCCTTATCCAATCAGTTCCCTGATATAAGCGGCCAGCTTCTCATCTTTACATTTTCCAAAGAACAGTTCTCCGAACTTTTCTCCTGAAAACGCGCCTTTCACCAGTTCCTGGTCCAGTCCCTTAAAGATTTCCACCAGATCCTCCCTGAAGGAAGCCTTTCTCACATCATCCAGAATCCGCTTGTTTCTCTGCTCCGGAACAGCCCTCTCCCTGGGATATCCCTGGCCGGAAGGCTCGCAGAACAGCTTCTCAAATATATATTCCAGGTTCAGATCGCCGCCCCAGCCAAATCCCTTGGCAAATGGAATGGCAATGGCGTTCCCGTCGTTAATCTGGGCAAATGTATAGGCGTCCAGCGCATCCTCCACATGGCCGCATATCACGCCCGGGAATGAGTTGCAGGCCAGCATGGCTCCCTCGCCCGTGCCGCAGCCTGTAATCACATAATCCGCCGCCTTTGCGTTCAGCAGGGCTGCTGCCAGAATTCCCACCTGTACATAGGTAAGCTGCGCCTCATCCTCTGCTGTGTACATGCCGTAGTTGTCCACCTCAAAGCCGTACTGGTCAGCCACTTTCTTTAAAGAATTGTAGATCATGCCATTCTTGGCGCCCTGGCTGTTCTCATTAATCAGTGCTATCCTCATGTCTCCACCTCTCAACTTTATTCTTTTGGTTTTTCCTGATATTGTAAGCATATCTCCCAAAAGATTTTCTGTCAATAGATATATAACCAGGCATCATTGCTTCTTCTGTTCCCGCGCCATTTTCTCCATGCGCCACAGGGTCGTCCTGCTGACCCCCAGCTCCTTCGCTATATCCTGTTTTTTCTTCCTGGGCTTCAAATTGGCATACACAATCCCGGTTTCCGGCTGGTCCGTTTCCTTGTCCGGTGTCTGAGTGCCGGGCAGAGGGCCTTCCTTTTTCCTGAATATCTTCAGCATCTGGATTTCCCTTAGCCCGATTTCCGTGGTGTCGCTCAGCACAATCAGGCGCTCGCAGATATTGCGCAGCTCCCTGACATTGCCGGGCCAGCCGTAATGGGTCATCAAATCCACTGCCTCCTTTGACAGTCTGGGGATGGGCTTTCCCATCTCACAGGCAAAGCGGGTCAGGTAGAAATCCACCATTTCCCGGATATCGTCTCCCCTTTCCCTGAGCGGCGGTATAGTGATGTCCAACAGATTAAGACGGTAATACAGGTCGGCGCGGAACTGCCCTTCCCGGATTTTTTCCTCAATATTTATATTGGTAGCAGAAATAACGCGCACATCCACCGGCTGTACCCGGTTGCTGCCGATGCGGCGGATTTCCCGCTCCTGAAGCACCCTCAGAAGCTTTGCCTGGAGCGATATGGGAATCTCCCCGATTTCATCCAGGAAAATGGTCCCCTTATGGGCCAGTTCAAACAGGCCCGTCTTGCCGTTTTTAGACGCCCCGGAAAATGCTCCCGGCTCATATCCAAAGAGCTCGCTCTCCAGAAGGTTTTCCGGCAGGGCCGCACAGTTTAACGCCACAAAGGGCTCTGCGCTGCGCCTGCTCTCCCGGTGGATGCTGTGGGCAAAAAGCTCTTTTCCGGTTCCTGTCTCTCCCACAATCAGCACATTGGAATCCACCCGGCTGTAACGCTTTGCCATGAGAATATTCTCCCGTATGGCAGGGCTGCTTCCAATGATGTCGTCAAAGGAATACTTTGCCGTAAGCCCCTGCTTTGCAAGGCTCTGCCGGATTTTAGTCTCTGCCTCAATAATCTGCTCGGTGTAGCGGGCAACAATGATGGCGCCCTTTCCCATCTTGTCCACCAGCACGGGCCTGTATTCCGTATACAGTTTCCTGTCCTTCCACTGGATAACCTCCTCCCGTTCCCGTCCTGTCTCCACCACATCCTTCCATTTAAGGGCAGGGCAGACCTCCTCCACGGGACGGCCCGTGTAGTCAGCCTGGGAGGAGAGCTGAAAGGTACGGTACGCCTGGTTATTCAATGCCTGAATCAGTCCGCTGCCGCTGACGGCAATCAGGGCATCGGAACTGGTGTTGAGGATGGTGCTGGTCATCTTGGACCTGGCCCGCTCCATATTGATGGTCCTGGCCGCATCCATGGCCTGCTTCAGAGCCTGCTCTATGGCAATATCCTTTGTGTGGATGTGGACCCGGTTCAATGCCTCTTTATCGCACAGTCCGCACATGGTACCGGCTCCCACAAACACATCGGCGCCATTGGCCCTGGCACTGTGGATGGCTTCCAGGGTGGAGGCCTCGTCATGGACCGTATAATACGCAATCTCCGCCTGGCACAGCTTCTCCAGCTCGGACACAGCGCTCTCATCCATATACCGCACACAGAGGGCTATCTTCTTGGGATGAAACTCCTGTCTGGCGCAAATCAGAGCTTTCAGTATATCAAAGCTGGAGAGCTGTATCTCCACCACATGCTTTTCCGGAAACAGATACCTGAGGCGGTCATAAGTCATGCCCCTGGCCACTAATATGTCGGCGTCCCCGTACCGCGACAGGGATTCCGGTGTGCCGAATACGTGAAGCAGCTCCACCCTCACATCGTCCTGAGGCTCCAGACGGCTCACCGCCGCCTCGAACCTGCTTTTCATATTCATATATGGAATAAACATCCGCACTGTTACCATGAATTCACGCCCTCTTTCCCTCTGTATCTGCCCCATATGCGCCAATACGGAAATACGCCGGGAGGAATCAAAGCATTCTCATGCCCTCTTCTGCCGCCCGGCGTCTGTCATGGGCCTGCGCTGCAGGCTGTCTGATTTTCCTACTATTTATTTACCACATTCTGTGGTGCTCCGTCTACAAAATGTTTCAGATTATCCACTGCAATGTCCATAAGTCTCTGTCTGGATTCCCTGGGAGCCCAGGCAATATGAGGTGTAATAATCATATTCTTGGCGCCCAGAAGAGGATTGTCCTCGCGGATAGGCTCTGTGGATACCACGTCCACTGCTGCCCCGCTGACTTTTCCACTGTCCAGCGCTTCCCTTAAGTCTTTTTCCACAATCAGGGGACCTCTGGAGGTATTGATGATTTTTACTCCATCCTTCATCTTTGCAATGGAATCCCTGTTGATAATTCCCTCTGTGGATGGGAACAGCGGGCAGTGCAGGCTGATGACATCGGCCTGAGCCAGAAGCTGGTCCAGGGAAGCATATTTGCAGTTATCTGTCTCCAAAGCCTTGTTGGGATACTCGTCATATGCCAATACCTTCATGCCCAGAGCCTCCGCAATTTTGGCCGTGCCCTGTCCAATCCTTCCAAAGCCGATGACGCCGAATGTCTTTCCGGCCAGCTCCACCAGGGGATGCTTCCAGAAGCACCAGTCAGCATTGTGGGTCCACTCCCCTGCCTTTACACAGTCAGAATGCTCCCCGATGTGGTGGCACAGCTCCAGCAAAAGGGCAATTGCATACTGGGCCACTGCGTCCGTACCATAGGTTGGGATGTTGGACACGATCACGCCTGCTGCCTTGGCTGCCGCTGTATCAATCACATTGTAGCCAGTGGCCAGCACTCCGATGAACTTTAAATTCGGGCACTGTCCGATGGTCTGCGCGCTGATCGGGGTTTTATTGGTATAAACCGCCTCCGCGTCCCCAATCCGCTCTGCAATCTTGTCAGCAGGAGTCCTGTCATATACGGTTAACTCCCCTAATCTTTCAAGTCCCTCCCAGCTTAAATCACCTGGATTTTCTGTATATCCGTCTAACACTACGATTTTCATGACTTATTCCTCCTTTTTCCAATTATTCAATTCTATCCTATCTTATGCGCCGCTGTCAAGCACACCTCCGGCACAATGATACTGCAGACGCTGTTTAATCCTCTACCAGCGCCCAGGCCCTGTTGATGACTCTCTTGGTGTTGGCCAGTATGATATCTCCGTCCTCGTCTGCCCACGGCTTTACCTCCAGGGACAATACATAGGGATTTTCCTTATTAAAGAAGCCCTCTTCCTTCAGGACAGTGAAGAAATCCACAAGCTGCTCTGTGTCGTTGGCGCTGTCAGGGAACCCGAACCTTGGGTGCTGGTCGCCGTACGCCTCAAAACCTTCCTTCACCACCGCATTACCGATGTGCAGGTGGGTGATATAGGGACGCAGCGTCTGAATCACGAACCTGGAAGTCTCATAGGTGGTGGGGAAATGGGAAAGGTCCACCAGCAGGCCGAAATTGTTGTGGGTGGTGCGCATATCCGCAGCAAACCTGGCCGCATAAGGAGCCGGCCCGATGAGGGCTGCCTTATCCATATCAAAGTCAAACACTTCCAGCTCCACCATCATTCCCTTGGTTGCAGCATAGCTGCACACAGCCCTGGTAGTCTTAAGCAGCTGGGCATATGCCTGGTCCTTTGTCTCCGGTTCCCATTTTCCTGCCAGGAAGGCAATTCCCTTTGCACCCATGTACCGGGCCTCATCAACGGAATCCATCAGGACGGCCTCGGCCTTCTTCCTGCCTTCCTCGTCCAGATCATTGGGGTTAAGCTTTGGTCCCAGCAGGCGGGGCTGTGCGCCGTAGCACACCTTCATATGGCTCTGGGCCAGCATATCCCTTACCTTGTCCTTTGTCTCCTGGTCCTCGATATGGGTTATCTCCAGGGCATTAAAGTATTCGTCGCAGCAGATGGTCTTAACGGAATCCAGTATGGGGTAATTCACCGGAGGATGGGTCATCCACTGTATTGTTCCTACCTGAAAATATTTCTGAATTGGGTCTTTCATAATTAAATACCTCCTTATTTCTGTTTGCAAATCTTGTTTGATTCAATTGCATTTGCTCAATATGTATTTATATATATCAAATGCAGGTACCTGTCACACCAGCTCCCATGCCAGGTTCAACGTACGTTTTGCATTTGCTATAATCACTTCGGGGGATTCATCCTTCCAGGGCTTCACCTCAAAGCTTACAATAGGCCGTTTCTTCTCACCCAGAAATCCGATTTCCATAAGCGTCCTCAGATAATGGGCCAGCTCCTCCACATCATTTTCACTGTCCGGGAATCCGAATCTGGGATGGTTGTCCCCGTATGCCTCACAGTCCGGGCTTTTAATTACCGTGTTTCCCATATGGGCATGAATGATGTAATCCTTAACCGGAAGGATGCTTTCTTCGATGGTCTCATGAATCATGGGAATATGGCTCAAATCCACCAGCAGGCCGAAATTCCCATAGTCCCTCCGGATTTCCCCTGCATAGCGGGCTGCCAGGGCTGCCGGACCGATGAGAGCCCTCTTGTCAATATCATAGTCAAAGACCTCGCAGCAGATGGGCATATTTCCCTTCTCCCCTGCATACCCGCACAGCTGCCTGGTAGATTTAAGAAGCTGTTCAAAGGCCTGTTCCTTTCGTTCCTCGTCATACCGGCCGGACAGGAAGGAAAAACCCGCGCAGCCCATCTCATAGGCTTCATCAATTCCTTCCTTCAGTGTGTCCACTGCCATGGCCCTTCTGGTTTCATCCAGGTCGTTGATGTTGAGTCCCGCAGACAAGGTCCTGGACTGGCCGCCGTAAGCAGACACCATATGGGCCGCGCGGATCATCTCCGCCGCCTTTTTCCGGACCTGCCCGTCCTTCATTTTGGCCACCTCCACGGCTTCAAAATAATCATCCCCGCAGATCCGCTCCAGGCATTCCAGAACAGGTCCCCCGCCTCCTCCCAGCTGCGGGTAGGATACGTGGAGAATGATTCCCACCTTCATAAACCTTCTCATGGATTGTTCCATAGGCGCGCCTTCCCTCCTGACTTTTTATACTGATTTTTAACTTTTTTGTACCGGTTCTCTGCACTGATTTTCCTGTATTACTTTTTCTGTACCTGCTTGCGCTTCATCACTTTTTCACATTTTTCCGCAATGGATTCCGGGCCATAGCCGTATTTCACCAAAAGCTGTTCGTAATCCCCGGATTCCGCAAAGTCAGTGGCACCGATGCGGGTCATGGGTACCGGCATATGCTCTGCCAGGACTTCCGCCACAGCGCTTCCCAGTCCGCCGCAGACAGAGTGTTCCTCCACGGTCACGATGGCGCCCGTCTCCCTGGCGCATTCTATAATCAGTTCCTCATCAATAGGTTTGATGGTATGCATATCCACCACTCTTGCCTGGATTCCCTTTGCTTCCAGAAGCTCTGCCGCTGCCAGGGCCTTGTGAAGCACGGTTCCCGTGGTGATAATGGTCACATCCCCGCCTTCCCTGACCGTAATGCCCCTGCCGATCTCAAATTTCATATCCTCAGGATAAAACACAGGAGCTGCCGCGCGGCTGAGCCTCAAATAGACAGGGCCCTGATGTTCTGCAATGGCAAATACCGCCTTTTTTGTCTCCACTGCGTCCGCCACTGTAATCACCGTCATATTGGGGATGGCTCTCACAAATGCCAGGTCGGTAATGGCCTGGTGGCTGGCTCCGTCATAGGAGTCCGAAAGCCCGCAGTAGGTTCCGCAGAGCTTCACGTTCAGCTTGTCATAGGCAATCAGGCTCTGTATAGGATCTGCCCCTCTGGTGGTCAGGAACACTGCGAATGTATTTACATAAGGAATCAGTCCCTCCCTGGCAAATCCGGCTGACATGGATACCATATCCAGCTCGCTGATGCCCACATTAAAGTAACGTTCCGGAAATGCCTTTCCAAAAATTCCGCTTTTTGTGGAGGAAGCCACATCCGCCTCCAGGCCCACGATCTTCTCATTCTGTTCTCCTAATTCCTTAAGCGCTGCGCCGTAAGCGTCACGGATTGCTATGTTTTCTCCCATTATCTGGCACCTCCTAATTCTGCTTTCGCTTGTGCGTATTCATTATCATTGATGGCCTTGCCGTGCCAGGTGTTCTTTCCTTCCATAAAGGAAACCCCCTTGCCCTTCACGGTGGCGGCAAGAATCAGGGAAGGACAGCCTTTGGTTTTCTTAGCCTCCTCCACGGCCCGGCAGAAATCCTCCACATCATGGCCGTTGCATGGTATCACATTCCACCCAAAAGCCTTCCATTTTGCCCCGATGTCTCCCATGGGCATGATTTCCTCCAGGGTGCCGTCCAGCTGTACTCCGTTGTTGTCCAGAATGCCGATGAGGTGGTCAGCCCCGAATTTGGAGGCGGACATGGCAGCCTCCCAGATACAGCCCTCCTCAATCTCACCGTCGCCCATGACCACATAGGTATAGGCATCCAGTCCCTTAATCCTGTCTGCCATGGCCATGCCCAGGCCGGCGGAAAGTCCCAGCCCCAGAGGACCTGTGGACAGCTCCACACCCGGAGTTTTATGTACGCAGGGATGGCCCTGAAGCATGCTGTCCATCTGGCGCAGGGTCTTTAACTCCTCCTTGGGGAAAAAGCCTTTCTCCGCCAGCACCAGGTACAGCATGGGTGCCGCGTGGCCTTTTGACAGAATCAGGTGGTCCCTTCCCTCCATCTCAGGATTTTCAGGATTCACATTCATGATTTCAAAATAAAGGGACGTCAGAATCTCCGTGCATGACAGGGAACCGCCGGGATGGCCGGTCTGGATGCTGTGAAGCAGGTCAATCAGATCGTTCCGGAATTTGCTGCATTGTCTCTGTAACTCCTCTTTTCTCTCATTCGTCATCTCTATATCTCCTCCAATTTTTTCTTGATTTCTTCCATACACAGCCTGGGACTGGTAAGGACAGGGCAGCCTGTAATGGAAGCTGTCTCGTCCTCCAGATGGGCCATGGACGCCTGGGCAAGGACAATGCAGTCATAGCCCTTCAGTTCCCCGGCCTTTTCCCTGAGAATCATGTCATGCTTCTTCATGTCCATGGCTTTCATGGCAAAGAATGCATCCATGCACACGCAGGTGGATATGTCTGCTTCCCTTCCCGCCTTATCCGCCTCAGCCTTAATCTTTGAGACAGTGGGCCCCACCGTGCTCTCTGCCGTGGCCATGACCATGATGCGCTTTCCGTAGAGAACGCTCCTTCTGGCCATGGCATCGTCGATGGCAATGACGGGAACCTGGATAAAAGGCCGGATCCGTTCCACCGCCGGGGTCAGGGTGGAGCAGGTGGTGACAATGATATCTGCTCCTGTCAGCTCCTGGGCCTTCATATCGCAGAACAGACGGTTTCGGTTCTGTATGGTAAACTCCCCAATTTCGTTGGGATTATTGGCCAGAAAATCGTCCCACAGGTTGTGTATCTTCACTTCATATCCCAGATAGTTTCTCAGGCTGTCATCAAAGCCCGATGCCACGCTCTTTACCGTATGAATCAACGCAATGCTTTTCATTGTTTCCTCCCATTTTCTTCCATGTGTGTTATTCACCTGTTTTCTGCATCAGACAGTCCGTCCGTAAACCCGGTCCGCGATGGGCCGCAAATGCCGGATGGCGCCCGCTGCCGCCTCCTCCATGGAAGGAATCTGGAAGATTTCGGTACAGAAATTGCCGTCATATCCGCATTCTTTAAAGGTGGTGAGAATCTTCTCAAAGTCCAGACCGCAGTGGCCCGGATACCGTCTGTTGTTATCTGCCAGGTGTACGTGGATATTGTAGGAGCTGTACCTGCGAATGGCCTCATAGATGTTCTTCTCCTCCAGATTCAGATGGAAAATATCCATCATCAGCCGGAAATTGGGGCGGTCCACACGGTCCACCATGGCAGCTCCCTCTGCCAGGGTATTGATGAAATTCGTCTGCATAATGGTCACTGTCTCCAGGGCAATGTTCACGTTCCTGGGTGCCCCGTAGTCAGCCAGCTCCCGGAAGGCCTCCACTGCCAGGTTTTCGGTTTCTTCTCTGGAAAGTTCCCCGCAGTACTGGCCTCTCACACGTCCGATGTTGATATTGGCTCCCAGAAAGCCTGCAAAATCAATGATTTCCCTGCTCCTGCGGATAGCCTCCTTCCGGATCTCCTCCCTGGGGTTTGTATAGCTTAATCCCAGCTGCCCGAAGATTTCCCCTGTACATACCAGTATAACAGACAATCCGTTCTTTTCAGCTGTTTCTTTCACTTCATTCCAGTCCAGTTTTCCCGGATTCAGGGTCATCAGCTCCACCCCGTCGTATCCCAGCCTTCCCAGGTCCCCGAAGCTTTTCTCCAGGCTTCCCTGGTATGCTGTCACTGAATCAGCGATTGCCACATCTGGTGTGGCCACCTGATAACATAGTTTCATCTCCAAACCTCCTTCAGTGCTTTGCCTTATTAATAAGCAAAAACCGTGCCAAATTCAAAACACGTTGAAACCGTTAAAATCCGTTCCATTTGTCCCAAATGTTTGAAACGTTCCTTACTGATTTGTTGCATTTGTTTCTTAATGTTTCAATCCGTTTTTTATGTTTCAAATTTTTCCGGCATCAGTGTTTCATTTTGTTGCGTTCCCTGTTTTCCCTGCCTGTTTCAGGGTACAAAAAGGGAGAGGATGCGGCTCCGGTTCCCATATGTCCCGTTCCGGTCCTCTCCCGTGTTGATTGGTTTTCTAATGCATCAGCCGTGTTTCAGCCGTGTTTACTGGATTCCGTTGGCAGCCATGAAGTCCTTTTCATAGGCTGTCACATATTCCGTTGCTGCGGCAGCATCCATATAGTTGCCAATCAGTTTGTTCTTTTCCAGATAATCATTCTTCCATGTATCGGTCTCAGCAACCTTGCCCAACTGTTCACTCCAGTAAGCGGCCGCTGCATCGCTCATGGCTGCAGGGGCTGCCACGCCGCGCCACACAGGGACTTCCACATTTTCATAGTCTCCGATTTCACTCAGTGTAGGGGCATCTGCCAGGTTGCCGGTGTAGCGTTCTGTGGACAGGGCCAGCACAGGAATCAGGGAACCGGCTGTCACATACTCAGAAGCAGCCGCAGGCTTGGAGATAACAAATTCCACATGGCCTCCCAGGGCTGCGGTGATGGCGTCGCCGGTGGAGTCATAGGTGATATAGGACATCACGTCCTTGCTGATTCCGATTTCCTCCAGCATAGCATCATAGGTGGCGATATCATCTCCCTTGGATCCGCCGATGACGATCTTTGTACCATTTTTGGCTGCCTCGATTGCCTCCTTGAAATCAGCATACCTGGTCTGCTCCCCCTTGAAAATAAGCTGTTTATCAACCGCCATAATGGCCAGGATACGGAAATTGGACGAGCGGTTCTTTGTATTCTGGACCATGGGCATTAAATCGCCGCTGTTAAAGGTGAGAAGAGTATAGTCAGCCTTGCTCCCCTTGGTGGTAGCCACCTCGTTTCTGCCGATCTCACCGCTTCCGTCCGTCTTATTGGTAACAATGATGGGCTGTCCGTTGACCAGGTTTTCCTTGGTCATGATATCGGATATCATTCTTGTGTAGATGTCGCTGCCGCCTCCGGGACTGGATGTAACGGTCCAGTTAACGGTTTCCTTTGGTGTGAATGTGCCGTCGCTGCTGACGGCCTTGCTTGTACATCCGGTTACTGCTGATACCATCATAAGTGCTGCCATTGCCATTACAATACTTCTTTTCTTCATTATTAAATACCTCCTCAAACCATGTTCTTAAATATATGAACAAACCTGCAAGTTACCTTTGTTATGCTACTTTGGGAATATTACGTTTGCTGTACCATCTGCCGAATCATTACAGCCCTATTTGGATGCCCTTGCCTATTTGGATGCCCTTGCCTTTTTAAGGACGGCCTTTACCACAGGTGTACAGATAAATGCCAGGAAAATCAGCATCAGCACGCAGGTAATGGGTCTTGTAAAGAAAATGCCCAGGCTTCCCCCCGATATGATAAACGCCTTTCGCATATTGGACTCCAGCAGCTTAGCCAGCACAAAGGACAAAAGCATGGGAGCCGTGGGATAGTCGTTCTTGACCAGCAGATATCCCAGTATGCCTGACAGAAACATAATCAGCACGCCATACATGGAATAGCTGGAGCTGTAGGATCCCACCACGCACACAATGGTGATAATGGGAATCATGTACTTTACAGGCACGGACAATATCTGAATCAGGAACGGAATGACACCGATTGCCACAACCAGCGCAAATATGTTGGAGAGGAACAGGGATGCAATCAGTCCCCATGTAAATTCCGGTTCATTGGTAAACAGAAGCGGTCCCGGATTGAGCCCCCACATCATCAGGCCTCCCAAAAGCACTGCGCCAGTGCCGCTTCCCGGTATGCCCAGGGCCAGAAGCGGGGCAAATGCACCGGCCGCGGCCGCATTGTTTGCAGCCTCGCTGGCCGCAATGCCCTCTATGGCGCCGGTTCCCAGTTCTTCCTCGTTCTTGAATTTCTTCTGGGCCGCGTATCCCATGAAAGCGCCGGTGGTTGCCCCTGCTCCCGGAAGCACGCCCACAAAGGTTCCCATGACGCCGGAGCGCAGGGCAGGCGGAAGCAGACGCTTGAAATCATGCTTTGTCAGGATACTTCCGCGGATGGTAAGCTTCATGTGGGGCTCTGATTTCACCTCATTGCTGCGCTCCATCACCAGTTTAATGACCTGTGAAAATCCCACTGTGCCGATAATGAAGGGCGTAAAGGGAATGCCTCCCAGCAGGTACATACTGCCAAAATCATATCTGGGAGAGCCTGAGAGAGTGTCCATGCCAATGCTTGCCAGCAGAATGCCCAGCATGGTGATCACCACGCCCTTGATGGGATTCTCACCCACCAGCCAGCTGATGGACGTCATGGCGATAAGAAGCAGAGCCGTCATCTCGGACGGGCCGAACTTAAGGCCGATATCCGCCAGGGCAGGTCCTGTAAAGGTCAGGATGATGATGCCGATGGTTCCTCCGATAAAGGAGGCCATATTGGCTGTAAACAGCGCCTGTCCGGGACGCTTCTTTTTGGATGCCATTGGGTAGCCGTCCATGGCCGTGCAGATGGCCGGTGAGTCTCCCGGAATATTTAACAGGATTGCGCTGAAGGCGCCGCCGTACATATTGGAGTAATACAAAGCTCCCAGCATAATGATGGCGGTGGTGGGATTAAACTTGTAGGTCAGCGGAAGCAGCAGGGCCACACCGGCCAGACTTCCGATACCGGGCATTGCCCCCACCACAAGGCCCAGAACCGCTCCCAAAAGGGCGGCTCCCACATTGCTGAAGGTGAACAGCGTGGAGAAGCCATGCATTAACAGTTGTATATTTTCCATTTTGTTTACCCCCTTCTACAAGAATGCTTCAAAAAGCCCCATTGGAAAATGGACTCCCAGCCACACACGGAACACGCCGATGGAAATGGCCATACAGACAGCAAGGACAATGAGCGTTTCCTTCCATCCGGTCTTCTCAAACACCTTCAGCCACAGTATCACGAACAAATAGCAGCTGGGCAGCAGGCCTATAATAAAGGAACCCGCTATGATTCCAGCTCCCCCTGCTATGACCATCATCTCATCCCGCTCATACCTGGCAGCCTTCTCTTCCTTCAGGGACTGAAAGAAAGAAGCAATACTTGCCAGGAACATAACGATAGCCATGATGGCCGGGAAGAAACCAGGCTGAGGGCCGTCCACATCCTCCCAGAACCCCAGCTGCGTAAAACCAACCACTGCAAATACCACTGCAAATACTGCTAACACCAAGGGTACAATCTGCTTTGTACCTATTTTTTTCATGTAAACCCCTCCCTTTTATCAGCAGCCTTTCAGATGGGCAGCCATCTTGGCAGCCATCTTGACCGCATTCTCAAATGCCGAAGTCTTGACAATTCCCTTTCCGGCAATATCGTAAGCCGTGCCATGGGCGCATGTGACGATTGGCGCCGGAAGTCCTCCCGCAATGGTGATGCCCTGGTCAAATCCCTTCAGCTTAAGGGCGATCTGGCCCTGGTCGTGATACATGGTCACCACTCCGTCGAAATCCCCGTTAAAGGCCTTGATGAACAGAATGTCAGAGGGGAACGGTCCGTTGGCGTCAATCCCCATCTCCCTTGCCTTTTCAATGGCCGGCGCGATTACATCAATCTCTTCCCGGCCGCACTTTCCGCCCTCGCCGCAGTGAGGATTCAGGGCTGCCAGGGCAAGCCTGGGCTTCTCAATACCGGAATTCTTAAGGGAAACATTGGCCAGTCTTATAGCTCTCATGATGGTATCCACGGTCAGGCTGTCGCTGACCTTGCTAATGGGAATATGGCTGGTTGTCCTTGTGGTCCACAGATCTCCCAGCACATTGATTTCCCCAAACGGCTCCGTGTGTCCAAAGAGATGGGCCATGTAATGGTGCTCGCTCTCAAAAGGACACCCGGCCTGAATCATTGCCTGCTTATTTAAGGGGGCAAAGCAGAATCCGTCAATCCTGCCGGCCTGGTAAAGCTCAATGGCTGTTTTCAGCATGTTCAGGCAGGCGCGTCCGCTTTCAATGCTGATGTTGGCAAACGGAACCTGCTCAGGGTCCACATCCCTTTGATCCAGGACAGGCATTCCCTTGGTCCAGTCTGCTTCCTCCACCTTGTCAATGACCTGTACCGGGATTTCCAGACCGCATATCCTGGCACCTCTCTCAAACACCCTGACGTCCCCTATTACTATGGGACGGCAGTATTCATCGTAAAATCTGGAAGCTGCCAGCTTGACAATAATTTCCGGCCCCACGCCGGCTGCATCTCCTAATAAGATTCCTAAAATCGGTTTACCGCTCATAAAAAAATCATCCTTCCTTCTATTTTGGTTTTTATTTCTGCTCTTGACTTATGCCTGTATTAAAAGCAAAAAGCGTGCCAAACTTTTCAGGAAGAACGATTTTTTCTGTTTTACCTCCGGGAACCCTTTATTTACGTTATGCATTTTGCATATATCACCATCATTTATCCCCCAATGTATTCATACTTTTCACGGCATAAATGTTTCATTATCCCTATCATGTTTTATTTTTGTTTCAAAATGTATTTTTGTTTCATAACGTTTCTCCGTTTCAACGCAACCCCTGTGCCTGGTGTTTCTTGTCAGCCCTCTAACCCTCAATGCCGTATTTTTTCATTTTTCTCCACAGAGTACTCTTATCAATTCCCAGATACGCGGCTGTCCTGCCCCTGTGATAACCGCACAGCTCCAGGGCGTCCTTCACGGCCTGCCTCTGGGCTTCCTCCAGACGCGGCCCGCGGCCCGCGGCCTCCGCCGGCACATGACTGCCAGACGCCGGAAAATCCGCGCTGCCGGAACCGCTGTCTGCATGCCGGCTGTCTGCATACCGGCTGTCTGCATACTGGCTGTCTGCATACTGGCTGTCTGCCCCCTCCCCGTACTCCCACTCTCCTGGAAGGGCCTGGAGTACGTCCTCTGCCCCTGCCCTTGTTTTCTCGCAGAGAATACAGATACGCTCACAGAAATTGCGCATTTCCCTCACATTTCCCGGCCAGTTGTAACGCATCAGAAGTTCCCTGCCCTCCTGGGTTATTGCCTCCAGCCTGCTTCCTGTGCGCTCATGTTCAAACCGCACCATCCGGTCCGCCAGATAAAGGATGTCCTGCTTCCGTTTTCTGAGAGGCGGAAGATTGAGTTCAAGCACATCCAGGCGATACAGCAGATCCTCCCTGAAATTCCCCCGGGCCACCTCCTTCTTTAAATCCCTGTTGGTGGCGCAGATAACGCGGACATCAATGGGAATCACGGTGTCATTGCCCAGCCGGATGATCTCCCGTTCCTGTATGACCCTTAGGAGGCGGCTCTGCAGCTTTGGTGATATATCGCCTATCTCATCCAAAAAAATGGTCCCCTTATGGGCAATCTCAAAAAATCCCATTTTCCCGCCCCTGGACGCTCCGGTAAAAGCCCCTTCCACATAGCCAAAGAGCTCGCTCTCCAGCAGGTTCTCCGGCAATGCCGCGCAGTTAATCGCCACGAAAGGCCCCTTCCTTCTGCGGCTGGAGTTGTGAATGCTCTGGGCAAACAGTTCCTTTCCCGTCCCCGTCTCCCCATGAATCAGTATATTGGAATCCGAATAGCTGAATTTCACGGCCTGGCTGATGACCGCCTCCATGCAGCTGTCCTTGTAAAGTATGTGGGAAAAGTCGTACCTGGCCGTAAAGCCGTCCGAATGCATACGCTTGCGCAGTTTGCCCTCCTCTGCCTGTATCTGTTCTGTTCCCTGGAAGGTGAGCACGCAGCCGAATTCCTCCGAGTCACCGGCCACAGGCACACAATTGACCAGCACCTGCTTTCCTCCGAACCTGCACACCTCCGACAGGATCTTTTGTTTGTCCCTGATCACACTGTCAAAATCAATATCCGGAAAGAAGTCCTTTATATGCTCTCCCGCCAGCGAAGTCTTTCTGTCCTTCATATACGTATGGCAGCATGTATTGGCCAGGGTTATGATTCCCTTCCTGTTGACGGAAATAATCCCCTGGAAGGAGTAGTTCATGATATTTGCTATCTCATCCCTTTTCTGCCTCTCATACCGGGTGAGATGGGCCACAGCTATGGCCTCTGAAATGGCATGGTTTACCGCCTCGATTCCCGAATGAATCATGGCGGCCGGCATACCCAGACGCTCCGCAATCTGGACCGTGGAATATCCCCCCACAATGGCCTGGTTCCCGTCCTTCATAGCCTGGTGCACCGCCATCTCCAGCTTTGTCTCATCGTCCTCCGCATAGCAGCCCAGCCCCAGGTTCGGATACAGGTGGCACATCTGCTCCGCCCCATACACCATATTGAAGGCGCCCACCACGGCAATCCTTTCAATATTCCCCTTCTGCATACATTCATTGACTGCCTTCATCACATCGTATCCCGTGGATTTAAGCTCTGCACACGGAATGTTTTTGCGCTTTAAGGTATGGGCCGTAAAGCCCCTGGCTATTACCACGTCCGCCTCCACCTGTTCCAGTCTGTTATTGTAGAAATCCTGGACAACCTCATACTGAATGGCTTCTGATTCAGGCCGTTCCCGGAACACCTGCTCAATAACAGGAAGAATGTCCGGATATGGTGCAAAAAATACAATTTTAATCACACTCTTCCACCTCCCATTGTCCATATTATCCTATACATTGTATTTTTGCAATCATTAAATTGCATTTTATTGCCAAATAGCAATCTTTATGCAATTTTATATATTCCAATTTTTTATTTGTTTTTCCTTTTTTATTATGCAAATAACACATATTTTCTCATGCAACTTTAGCTGTTTTAAATAAAATTTGAATCTGTTTCACCCTCAAATAGTTTTTTGGCACGACAATTGCTTTGTAATCAGTCAGCAGCATTGCAATGGCATGTAAAATCAACCAGCGGCTGACGCATCTCACATGGCCGGTGAGCATGGAAGCCCACGTAAAGGAGAAGAGATTTATGAGGATATTAGCGACAATGAAGCGTTTTCCGGCAGGAGTGATGGTAATTCCCCTGCTCCTTGGATGTGCAATGAATACCTTTTTCCCCAACGCCCTCACCATCGGAGGTTTTACCTCAGGCCTGTTCAAGAACGGGGTCCCCACCCTGATTGGCCTGTTTCTGTTCTGCAGCGGCGCCACCATTGATGTAAAGATGGCCGGCAGCACGGTATGGAAAGGCGTTGTCCTCACCGCCCTTAAGTTCTTTATCGGTTTCGGCCTGGGGCTTCTGCTCAATGCACTGTTCGGCGAAGCAGGGTTCCTGGGACTGGCGCCCCTGGCTGTCATCGGAGCCGTAACCAATTCCAACGGCGTCATCTATGCCACCCTGGCAGGCGAATTTGGTGATGAAACAGATGTGGGAGCCACCTCCATCCTTGCCCTCAATGACGGGCCCTTTTTTACCATGATTGCATTGGGCGCCTCCGGCATGGGCAACTTCCCCATAACAGATATCATTGCCAGCATCATCCCCATGGTTATCGGGTTCATCATCGGCAATCTGGACCATGAGTGGAGAAAAATTCTGGCCACCGGCATGATTCTTCTCCCGCCCTTTAACGGCTTTGCCCTGGGTGCCGGCATGAACTTCAACAATATCCTGAGAGCGGGTATTTCCGGTATTGTGCTGGGCCTTCTTACCGTGCTGGCCACCGGACTTCTCACCTTTTTCCTCTACAGCGCCCTCCGCAGAAAGGCGGATCCCATGGGCGCTGCCATCGGAACCACGGCCGGGGTGGCCACCACCACGCCCACTGCCGTAGCCATGGCCGATCCTTCTTTCCAGCCTCAGGTGGAAACAGCCACTGCCCAGACAGCTGCCGCCGTGGTAATCACAGCCGTGCTTTGCCCGCTGCTGGTATCCTGGCTGTCCAAGGTATCCCGCAAATGGAATGAAGCTCACGGCATAGCTGCAGACATTCCTGTCCCTGAACAGGAGGGCTGCGAAACCCAGCCAGCGGCAACTGCTGATTTAGACTAAACCGGACAAATGATATTGACAGACGGAGGAAACAGACAGACATGAAGCGAACCATATTAAATGCAGGAATGATTTTGTGCGGGGAACAGCTTACTCCCTTGGAGAACGGCTCCCTTATCATCGAAGACGGGATAATCCGGGAAATCCTGCCCCGGAAAGCCAGGGAGGCCTTGTCCTTGGAAGATGTAAAAGAAATCAGCCTTCCGCACATGACCCTGATGCCGGGTATGATAGAATGCCACAACCACCTGTGCATTGATGCAGCCCTTCCGGAACATCTGGAGCTGCTGGCCTGGAGCAACGAATGCCAGCTGACCCTGCTGGCATTAAAGGGACTTAAGGAAGACCTGATGAGCGGTGTAACCACAGCCCGGTGCATGGGGGATAAATTCTATATAGACGTGACCCTGAAGAAACTGATTGAGGACAAAAAGGTGGATGGCCCCCGTCTCCTGGCAGCAGGCATCGGCATGAAGGGCAGCCACGGAGCAGGCCACATCGGAATGCCCCACTGCGGAGCCGGAGAAATCCGCCATACCTGCCGTGAGAACCTGAAAAAAGGCGCAGACCTGCTGAAACTCTTCATAACCCCCGGTGTTCCGGAGCCCGCCAGCACCTTTGTGCCCAGCTTCCTCAGCCTGGAAGAAATCTCCACCGCGGTCAGCGAAGGCGCCCGCCTGGGCATCCCCACTGCTGCCCACTGTATCGGCGGCCAGGGCCTGAAGGACTGCATTGACGGCGGGGTGGATGTGATTGAGCACATGTATATGGCTGCGGAACAGGACGTGGAGCGTCTGGCCGCTTCCCGCTGTGTGGTGGATCTGACCTCCGGCATTTTCTTAGACCCCAGCCGGGAGGAATTCCTCTCGCCCGCCAATGCCCTGAAGGTAAGGCTGAACCGCAGCCGGGTCCGCGAAAATGTGGCCCGCATCATCAAGGCCCGTCTCCCCTTTGTCCTGGGAACAGACGCTTATCACGGCTTTCTGTACCGGGAGGTGGGATATGCCGTGGAGCTGGGAGCCGATCCCGTAACCGCCATCCAGGGCGTCACCTCCCGCGCGGCCAGGGTCTGCCGCCTGGAAGACAGAATCGGAAAGCTGGAAAACGGTATGGAAGCAGATATCATTGCCGTGGAGGGAAACCCGCTGGAGGATGTATCCCGACTTTCACAGGTAGGGCTGGTGATGAAGGGCGGAGTGGTGTACAGACAGCCTTAGAGACGGCTCGGATATACAGAATGTATTGAATGCAGTTTTAGATGTACAGTATTGAATATGCAGTACTGAATGTACCGTATTGAATGCACAGTATTGGATACACAATTTCAAAAGCGCAGTTTCAAGTGATACTTTGCTGTCACAAAAACTGCGCTTTCCGTCATAATACACTTCACTATAAGACGGGATGAAAAAGGACCGCCGCCCGGATATACGGCTCAGGGAGTTCCCCTATAGCGCTTCAGATACTCTCCGGCCGTGTCCCGGCTCAGAGAGAACATCCGCACCAGTTTGTCCAATATCTGTCCTTCTGTTTTCCCTTCCTCCAGATTATCCAAGACAAAGGCTCTTATACCTTCCTCAAGTCCAGCCTCCCTTCCTTCTTCCCTTCCTTCCGCCTTAGCATCCTGAAGCTGATACATCCGTTCTTCCCATTCCTGCATATATCTCACTCCAATCTCTTCACTGACTTTAACCTGGCTGACCCGACGGTGCAGTTCCTTAATCCTCGGACTGCTGCTTCCGACCGCCTCTGTTTCAGAGGTATGTTCTATGTAATGAAGCAGCTCTATCAGCTCCCCGCTTACTCCCTCCGGCACAGTTCCATGGGTATTGAGAAATATTCTGACCGCCCCGTCTTCCAGAAAAAGGCCGCTTTCCTCCTGACACACCATCCGGAATGTGTATCTGTACCTTCCATATCCCCATAAGTCAAAGGGCATAATAGTAATAAGGCAGGAGGACTGCATACGGTTAAAATCAATTTCACCGGGCGCCAGCAGGGAACTGTCAATCAACGCCTGATAAAACCGGCTTCTCTTAATCAAATTACCGGTATTCTTTTTCTGTACTTCCGCATTGTAAACACGGTTCTCCTCATCCACGGAATACACATCCAGCCGGATGGAACGCAGCCAGGGCACGGTCCGCATTTCCCTCTCTGCCTGAGGCTGCCCCGCCAGACGAATCTCTTCGCCAAGTATGATGGAAAGGACCAGTTCCATGGTCCCGCGGTCCTCCATAACACATGCAAATAAAAAACGGTCCAGCAGGGTCAGCTCTGCCAGCGGTTTCATGACAGGCCCGCCAGGGTCATTCATTTTCTTCATCCTATTCTCCTTTTATTATACAAAAGCTTTGCCTCCGTTGCAAGAATATACACGAATCACATATCCTGAATCACAAATCCATAGAACCACCGCCTGACATTTTAAAAACATGCAACCACACAACACAGGGATACAGGGGAGAAACTCCCTTACGATTATCTCGGACAGAACGCCCACAAGATTTATATATGTAAAATAGCACTTACCGCCGGTCAAGTCAATAGCATGTGTATAATTTACACGGGCATAAATAACATTAATAATATAAAAATGCTGCCCGAAATGAATCCATATGATAATGAATTCATCCCGGACAGCAGCACAAAGCCATGCCTGCTTCACCAATTTCACGCCATTTATTTCTTCCCGGCCTATTTCCGGCCCAGGCTCATTCCGGCCTTCAGCATCCTGAATGTACGGTCCGCGGCACTGATATACAGCTCTTCAGCCCGCTTAAGGGCCTCCTCGATATCCATGGCGCCATTTATCGTAGTCATAATACTGTCAATGCCGTAATCAAATATCGTCTCAGCCTTATCGCCCATACCTCCCACAATAGCTGCCACCGGGATGCCTCTCTCCCTGCAGCGCTTTCCGATTCCGCTGGGCACCTTTCCAAAAGCAGACTGCCAGTCCATTCTTCCTTCTCCGGTAATTACCAGGTCCACCCCCTCCAGGAGGCTGTCAAAATGAACCAAATCCAGCACAGTGTCAATACCTGATTTAAGATTGGCCTTCAGGAACACGCAGAATGCAGCCCCTAATCCACCGGCAGCTCCTGCTCCGGGAATCTTATCCACATCCACGCCCAGCTTTTCCTTCAACAGGGCCGCATAACGAATCATTCCGCCCTCTAACACGTCCAGAATTTCCGGTGTACCGCCCTTCTGCTTTCCAAATGTATAGGTAGCTCCATCCGGTCCTGTAAGGGGATTGGTCACATCACACATGACAGTAAACCGGGACTGGGACACCGCAGGGTGAATCCGGCTCACGTCAATATCAGCCACCCTGGTTAAATCCCGGCCTCTGCCCTCCAGCTCATTTCCCTGGTCATCCAGGAACCTTACACCCAGAGCACGCATGGCCCCCATACCTCCGTCATTGGTAGCACTGCCGCCAATGGCTATTGAAATCTTCCGGTATCCCCGGTCCAGGGCATCCTTTATCAATTCTCCGGTGCCATAGGTGGTGGTGTTCAGGGGATTGCGCCTGTCTGCAGGCACCATGGGAAGCCCGGAAGCAGCTGCCATCTCGATGATGGCGGAGTCCCCTTCAAATTCCCCGTAAAAAGACTGTGCCTCCTCCATCAGAGGTCCATGGACCGTCAGCCTGCGGTATGTACCGTTTAATGCTGAAATTACAGCGTCAATGGTTCCCTCTCCGCCGTCAGCCACAGGAACCCCCGCTGTCTCGCAGCCCGGAAATGTGCGCCCTGCCGCTGCCTCCAGAAGCTGTGTGATGCGCTCTGACGACAGGGTCCCCTTAAATGAATCTGATGCAAATAAAAACTTCATGGTTCCGCCTCCCAAATGTGATTGATTTTCTTAAGTCTATTGTACTGTTTCCAGGCCCCTGCGTCAATGTTCCAAAAAACACATATTCTGTATATTATTTATTCCTCAGCACAACAAACCTCACGGCAGTCCGCGGCCCGTTCTGCGGCCCGCACTTCCGCCTAATCCTGCATCATTTCCTTCACATCCCGAAAAAACACCATAGCCATGTAAAACACTGCCGACTGGCTCAGTACACGCACATCATATCCCGTCAGCTCCTCCAGCTTCCTTAGCTTATAAGTCAATGTATTCTTGTGGATGTGCATGGCATCCGAGGCAGCCTTCAATGAACCTTCCGCACTGAAATATGCCTCCAGCAATCCCATCCACTGACACAGCTCCTCATAACCGCAGTTCTTAAAGACCTTGCGCAGATACTCTGCCTTCACACTTTCAGCCACATCCTCCGTAAACAGCTCCAGGGTAACGCTGTCATACGTCATGACGTCCCGTTTGGACATGCTGGCCGAGCGCCATGCCTTGTTGGCCTGTCCATATGCCACATGGATGTCCCTGGCCCTGCCGCCGATTCCCATGACCAGCCCTATACCGAATTTCTTTTTCACGCAGGAGCGGATGCGGCCGGCCAGCTGTTCCATATGGCGGTCGGACGCACCCTGAACCAGAAAAATCTGCCGGCCTGCATTACGAAACACCAGACATCCCGCGCCTGCTAAAGAAGCAGCTTCCCCTTCTGCCTGTTCCAGCAGTTTCTGGCCTGAAGCAGTGGATGCATATTCCTGGAAGTTCCTGACGCCGGACACCATGACCCTTCTGGGAACCGAAATGTCGATTCCCAGCGCAAAACCTCTCTCCTCCAGTATTCTGGGCTGAAGGAGTCCGCTTCCAAGGACCCAGTCCTCCAGAAACCGGTTCAGCACCCGCTGTCCCATACGGCGTTCATCCTGTTCCGCATTTTCGCGAATCAGTATTTCCACCATCTTCTTCACAATCTGGCCATAGCCAGCCACATCTTCATACCGTCCCGTAATACCGATTACGCCGGCAATGCTTCCAGCCTGGTACACAGGCAGGTTCAGCCCCGGGCGTGAGGTAAGCGTGGCTTCCTCATCCCTCACATACAGCTCATCCAGATGCTCCCTGATGATTTTCCTGGCCCCCTCATGCAGCGTACCGATACGCTCCGGGTCCGTACTGGCTATGACATAGCCTTCCGGGTCCATCATATTGATATGCTGGCCCACAATGGCCCCCACTTCCTCCACAATGGCCTGGGCTCCCTGCCGCGAAAGCCTCAGCGCCTGACCTGTCAGTTCCATCCATTCCACCTGCCTCTATTCAGCCTGCGCCTCTATCCTGCCTGCGCCTCTATCCCGCCCGCACCTCTATCCTGCCTGCGCCGCAGCCGGCTATATGCCAAAAGGGGGCTGAGGCGCCGGGGACACCCCCAGAGCCGCAGCTCCCCCATATTCATTCCTGTTCCCTCTTGCTTCTGTTTATTACATTTTCCCGGATTTACTGGTAAATGGGGTATCTCTCACAGAGCTTTGTCACTTCGCTCCTGATATAATCCGCTTTATTCTCAAAATCCGTGGCAGCCAGCCAAATGCACCGGGCAATCTTGGGCATATCCTCTTCCTTAAGGCCCCTGGTGGTAATGGCCGGTGTCCCGATGCGCACGCCTGAAGTGACAAAGGGGCTTCTGGGGTCATTGGGAACCGTATTCTTGTTCAGGGTGATATAAACCTCATCACAGCGGTTCTGCAGTTCCTTGCCCGACACCTCCATGCCGCGCAGGTCAACCAGCATCAGATGGTTGTCCGTGCCGTCTGTAAGGAGCTTGAATCCCTCATTTTTAAGGGCCTGGGCAAGAGCCTTTGCATTGGCTGCCACCTGGTGCTGGTATGCCTTGAATTCAGGCTTTAATGCCTCTCCGAAGCACACTGCCTTTCCCGCAATCACATGCTCCAGCGGACCGCCCTGGGTTCCCGGGAAAATGGCCTTATTGAAATTAAATTTCTCAGCCGCCTCCTTATTTGCCAGAATCATACCGCCCCTTGGGCCTCTCAATGTCTTGTGGGTGGTGGTAGTCACCACATCTGCATAAGGAATGGGACTGGGGTGTTCGCCCGCTGCCACCAGGCCGGCGATATGGGCCATATCAACCATGAGATAAGCGCCAACTTCGTCAGCAATTTCACGAAACCGCTTGAAATCAATGGTCCGGGCATAGGCGCTGGCCCCTGCTATGATAAGCTTTGGCCTGGCTTCCTTTGCAATCCGCTCCAGCTCATCGTAGTCGATGAACCCCTGGTCGTTGACTCCGTAAGGTACGATATTAAAGTAAAGGCCGGAAAAATTCACAGGGCTTCCGTGGGTCAGATGGCCGCCATGGTCCAGGTTCATGCCCATGACCGTGTCCCCTGCTTTCAGCATGGCAACAAACACCGCCATATTGGCCTGGGCTCCTGAATGAGGCTGCACATTGGCATAATCACAGCCAAACAGCTTCTTAGCACGCTCAATGGCAAGGGTTTCCACCACATCCACGCACTGGCATCCTCCGTAATAACGTTTTCCCGAATATCCTTCCGCATACTTATTGGTGAGAACTGTCCCCATAGCCATCATGACAGGCTCAGACACGATATTCTCTGATGCGATTAGTTCCAGGTTGCGTCTCTGGCGCGCGCATTCCGCCTGAATGGCCTCGCCCACTTCCTTGTCATATCCGGTAATAAAATCCATTACTTCATTAACCATTATCTTACCTCTTCCTTTCACAATGACAGCCTTTTTCTGCTGATTATAACCTATATAATAGTAAATTGCAAGACATATGGCAGAGCTGCTTTCTCTTTATCTGTTAATTTTTTATCACTGTTTTTCTTAAGAATTTCATAATAATTGTAGTACTTTCTTTAAACTTTAGACACAATTCGGACACAATTATAGGATATTATCAAACTCGTTCCATAAAAATTTGTGTTTAGAAAGTCTCACTGGGAGGCTTTCAGAGGAGGAAAACTATTATGAAGAAGACAATCGCAAAATCAATGACAGCTATTATGGCAGCAGCTATGATCGCAGGAAGCCTGACCGCTTGCGGCGGCAGCGACAACAAGGCTGAGTCCACTACTGCCGTAGAGACCACAGTAGAGGCTTCTGAGTCTGTTGAGGAGACCACTGCTGAGGCTGCTGACGCTGAGGAGACCACCGAGGCTGCTGATGCTGAGGAGTCCACCGAGGCTGCTGACGCTGAGGAGTCCACTGAGGCTGCTGACGCTGAGGAGTCTACCGAGGCTGCTGACGCTGAGGAGTCTACCGAGGCTTCCAAGGAAGAGGCTGCCAGCGAGGCTAATGCTGAGGTTGCAGAGGAGACAACTGAGGCTGCTCAGAACTAATCTTCTTTGCCAAAAAGGGTGCTGTCCGCTGCGGCAGCACCCTCTTTTTATTCCGGAGCAATGAAGCTTCTGTAAAAACTTTCTAACGAAACTTCCGACTTCCGATTTCTAATGAAACTTCCAATTCTTTACCACAATCTGCAGATTCCTGTTTCCGTTATACTCATTTATACCCGGATAGTAGATAATATCCATAACACGGCAATCACCCTTTTCCTCCATGAACAAATCCCCATCCGTAAAAATCACGCCGTCCATGGCTGTTCCCCTGTCATTTACAAGGCTTATGCGCACCACGTTCCTGTTGCGCCCCATAACTCTGGCGCTGCGTATAAACAGTCCCTTCTGGGCAAACTGGGGCTTTTCATTTCCCTGCCCATATGGTTCCAGCAGCTCCAATTCCTCTATGAACGGCTCTGTTATGTATTCAAATGGCATGGCCACATCGATCCACACCTTGGGTATGAAATCCTCTTCGGTCAGCCGCTCCCGTGCATTTTCATTGAGACGGCGCCGGAATTCGTCCACATCCTTTTCCTCCAGAGAAAATCCTGCCGCCATGGGATGGCCCCCAAACTTCAGCAGAAGGTCCTGCACCTCCACCAGGGACTGGAACATATGATATGCCTCGATGGAACGTCCCGACCCCTTGACGCAGCCCTCAGCCCGGGTAAGCACATAGGAGGGCTTATTGTACCGCTCCCTGAGACGTCCCGCCACAATACCGGCCAGGGATTCGTGGCAGTCCGGCAGAAACACCACCAGCACCTTATCCTCCCGGTACAGCTCATCCACCATGGCTGCCGCCTGTTCAATCCCCTCCTGGGTCATGTCCTTGCGCTGGTCATTGAGAGCCTTTAATTCCTCTGCCATCCGGTCTGCCTCACCCTCATCCTCACACAGAAGGAGCCCAAGGGCTATCTTGGCTGTCTGGAGCCGTCCGCTGGCATTGAGGCAAGGCCCAATAACAAAGCCGATATGATAGGCTGTGATGGATCCGGCCTGAAGATTATTTTTCTCTATCAGTTTCCGAAGTCCCAGATTAGACGTATGTCCCAGTCTGGAAAGCCCTTCCTTTACAAGGATGCGGTTCTCTCCCTGAAGCTTCATCACATCCCCCACCGTTGCAATGGCTGCGATTTCCAGCAGGCTGAGCCATTCCTCCCGTGGAACCTTATGGACCTCATAGAGCACCTGCACCAGCTTATAGGCCACCATACCTCCGCATATATCAGGAAATGGATACAGGCTGTCCCTGCGCTTGGGATTGACCACAGCATCCGCAGGCGGCAGTATCTCCCTGTCCTCCGGCGTCTCCCCGGCCTCAGTCAGTATGTCGTGATGGTCCGTCACGACCACGGTCATGCCCAGCTCCTTTGCCCTTGCTATCTGGCTGATGGCGGCAATACCGTTGTCGCAGGTAAGGATGGTGTCAATGCCGTCCTCTGCCGCTGCCTCTATAATCAACTCATTGATGCCATATCCGTCCTTAATACGGTCCGGAATCTCATAATCCACCTCAGCGCCAATCCTCTTTAACGCGCGGTAGAGCAGATACGTGGAGCACACACCGTCTATATCGTAGTCCCCCACAATCCGTATGCGCCTGCCTTCAGCCGCCTTCTCTCCCAGTATCTCCACTGCCCGGTCCATGTCCGGCAGAAGGTGCGGATTGTGAAGCTGCTCCACAGAGCCATAGAGATACCGTCCTATATCTTCCATATCCTTCAGACCGCGGTTTCGTATGATTCTGGCCGTAACCGGGCTGATATGGTATTGTTCTGCAATTTTATCAAAGTCTGCCTTCTTGGCGTATAACATCCATCTTGCTTCTGTCATTCTCTTGTCCTGTCCTTGTCTATTCTTCCTGTTCCCCTGTGACCGAGGAATAAATAATGCCTGCCGCCATCCCTGCAAATGCCGGCACAATCCACCCCAGTCCCGCCCCGTATCCAGGCAGGAACGTAGTTGCCTGTGTGAGGAAGGGAATCACAAATTTGCTCTGTTCCAGGGCATATACCACGCTGACTGCGCCTGTAAACAGGATGGACGCAGGATACATGGCCGGCCACCTGTTTGTCAGCGGCCCTAAAAACGCCAGCACAATCAGCACAATGGCGATCGGATATATGGCATTTAAAACCGGCACTGACACGGCCAGTATCTTATTAAGGCCTGCGCTGGATATAATCAGACTGATCAGGGCAAACAAAAACACCCAGGCCCTGTAGCCGATTACAGGTATGATGGAATTAAAATACTGGCTGCAGCAGCTGAGAAGCCCAACGCATGTATTAAAACAGGCAATAAGAAAAATAAGCCCCAATATCATCATACCGGCATTTCCAAAGAGATTTCCTGCAACATAGGTAAGAATCCTTGCCCCATTATCCATGCCGCCGGCCGCAGCCCCCGCAGGCGCGCCGATGTGGGCCAGAGCCGCATAAATAAGGGCCAGCAGGATACCTGCTATGATTCCCGCCTTGATGGTTTCCCTGACAACCGCGCCCTCCTGGTCCACTCCCTTGGCCTGTATATTGATAGCAATAATAATTCCAAAATTCAGGGCCGCAATGGTATCCATGGTCTGATATCCTTCCAGGAAACCTGCCACAGCCGGACCTGACTTATAGGCAGCCGCCGGATCTCCGTAATGCCCCATGGGCCATACCAGGCATCCGATAAAAATAACACTGATAAGTACCAGCAAGGTGGGGCACAGTATCTTCCCCAGCCTGTCCGTCAGCTTATCCGGCCTGAATGCCACTGCCATGGCAGCGGTAAAAAACACCACCGAATACCCGAACTGCGCCATGGTCTGGACCGTAAAGCCAGTCCCGCGAACCGTACTGTTAAAAGAAACGCCCAACTGCTTAAGAACCGGAAACACTGTCATCTCAAAGGAAGTGCTGGATGTCCTGGGAATGGCCAGGCACGGACCTATGGAGAGATAGATAAGAAGGGTAAACAGAAATGCAAAGGCCGGGTGCACCCTGCCTGCCAGCTTGCCGATGCCGCCTGAGAGGGCAACCGCAGCCACTCCCAGAACCGGAAGTCCCACCGCACTGAGAAGAAAACCTGACATAGCCTTCCAGGTCATGACTCCTGCCTGAGCGCCAAGAAAAGGCGGGAAAATCAAGTTTCCCGCACCAAAAAACATGGAAAATAATGTAAATCCAACAAGCAGAAGATTCTGCTTCGACAATTTCTGCTTCATATTTTTATCCCCGCTTAATACAAAATAAGAGATAAGAATCAAACTTTCCCCGCTCTTTCTTACCTCTGCTCGTAACATAATACCACAAATTACGACATCTTTCAAGAAGGTTGCATATTTGTTCAGCTATGGAAGAGCTATGGGGCCGGCACTGTGCGGCCAGCCATACCAATTCATTTGCTTCCAATTATTTTAAATTATTTTTCAAAAAACCATTGACATTTCTACCCAGACAAGCTATAATAGCTCTTGCGCTGTTAGAGATACAAATCAAACAGCAGCATGCGTCAGTAGCTCAGCTGGATAGAGCATACGGCTACGGACCGTAGTGTCGGGAGTTCGAATCTTCTCTGGCGCATGAAGAAAACCTCGCAGGTGTAAGCCTTGCGGGGTTTTTTGTTTTTAGCGGAAACAAAAAGGACAACCATTACTGATTGTCCTCCATCACCTCTCTCACTTTTTCCAGCATCACCGGCGTCAGCTTAAGAATCCGCTGCTTTTTAGACACCTTCTCCACAGCCTCCTCAAAGCTCATGCCATTACCAGCCGTCATGGCATCCTTCACCAGAATATAGTAAAGCATAACTGCCTTTTTATCTTCCCTTGGGAGCCTTTCCTTAAGCTGCTGCTCCACAGCCGCCTTCTGGGCTGTTCCTCCCGGAAAAATGCGGTGCAGATATTCCCTCTCCTCCTGCTCCCGCTCCTCCTTGCTCTTAATCTCAAATCCCAATATATTCATATTCCCCTCCTGCACGCCAGACCGGGGTTGAAAATCGCATTTCTTCGGCTGTGCGTCCCTCCGGCGGATTCCTCAGGGCAGACAGCAGGATTAAATTTCCAAACAGGCTCCGGCATCAATCACTAAATATAGTACAAGTATAAAATCCAGAGGGAAGTACGTCAAGAAGTTTCTCAGCGTTATCCGTTACTTGTCATCCGCCGCTTGTCATTCTCTGCCTGTCATTCTCCGCCCGTCATTCTCTGTCTGTCATTCTCTGCCCGTCATTCTCTGCCTGTCATTCTCTGCCCGTCATCCATCCCGCCCCGCTTCTGCATCATCAAAACGGCCTTATCCACTGCGCCGTCCTGAAATGCCACCACAGTGGTGCACACTGCATCCCCGGTGATATTGACAGCCGTCCTGCTCATATCCAATATACGGTCAATTCCCATAATCAGGGCTATGGCCTCCACAGGCAGGCCCACTGATGCAAATACCATGGAAAGGGTAATCAGCCCCACTCCCGGCACACCGGCTGTTCCCACGGAAGCCAGGGTGGCAGTCAGTATCACGGTCAGATAATCTGCTACGGACAGGCGGATTCCAAATGCCTGGGACGCGAACACCACAGCCACGCCCTGCATAATGGCTGTGCCGTCCATGTTGATCGTGGCCCCCAGGGGTATGGTAAAGGAAGAAATACGCCGGGACACCCCCATCTTCCTGTGCAGGGTATCAATGGACATGGGAATGGTGGCATTGGAGGTTGCGGTGGAAAATGCAAAGCCCATCACAGGCAGGAATTTTTTCAGGAACCTGACAGGGCTCAGCCCTGTAAAACCCTTAAGTATGGCCATGTAGACCACCAGCCCCTGTATGGCCAGCGCGGCCATAACTCCTGCCATATACTTAAGAAGGGGCAGGAACGCGTCAAAACCAATGCCGGAAAATGTCCTGGCTGTCAGGCAGAACACGCCGTAGGGAGCCAGCTTCATGACCATAACCGTCATCTGCATCATCACATCATTAAACTGGCTGAATAAATTCCCCACGGTCTGAACCGCTTCCCCCAGGCCGGCCAGAATGATTCCCACAATCAGCGCAAAGAGAATAATGGACAGCATATCCCCGTCTGCCAGCGCCCTCACCGGATTCACCGGAATGATGGCCAGAAGCGTGTCTGCCAGTCCCTCTTTCTCACCGATTTCAACCCGGGCTGTTTCTAAGGAAGAAAGGTCCAGTCCTGCTCCTGGGTTAATGACATGGGCAGTCAGTATGGCTGCGGTGATGGCCAGTGCAGTGGTTGCCAGATAAAAGCCCAGCGTCTTTATTCCTATTTTCCCCAGTTTCTTCGTATCCCCCATGGACATACTGCCGCACACCAGGGAACAGAATACCAAAGGCACCACTAACATCTGCATCAGCCGCAGGAATCCGTTTCCAATCAGATAAAATAAACCGTCTATCAGCAGTTTATCCCGGATATCTCCCTCAGGAACAGCATAATGAAGAAGGATACCCGCAGCAGCCCCCAGCGCAAGCCCTATAAAGATAGCGGTGGTAAGCCCCGGCCGTTTCCTATTTTCCATAGCCGATACCGTCCTTTCCCTCAGCCCGCCTGCGGCTCCCGGCCCGCCGTTCCTTCATGTACGCCTCCAGCATCACCTTCCAATGGGGCAGGAGACGCATATTAGATATGCGCAGCATCATATTGTCCAGCACGCTGTAGGAAGGCCTCATGGAGCTTAAGGTGTCCTCAGAGGCATTCACAGGTTCCACCGGGACCTGATAGCCCGCCAGCCTGACAGCCTCCTTTGCCAGCTCATACCGGCTGCAGCAGCCCTGGCCCGTTACATGGTACAATCCGTCCTCACCGTGCTCCATCAGCTCTATTACCTTGGCGGCCAGTCCGTCAGCCCCTGTGGGAGATGCCATCTGGTCTGAGGCGGCCCTGATGGTCTTACCCTGGCCCGCCATCTCCAGAATACGCTCCAGGTAAGGGCTGCCGTCCCCGAATATCCAGGAACTGCGCACAATAATATGGCGGTTGCAGAACTCCCTTACAAAGTTTTCTCCTGCCATCTTGGACTTGCCGTACACCGTCCTAGGTGAGACCGGGTCAAATTCCGTGTAAGGAATCAGGCTCCTGCCGTCAAACACATCGTCTGTGGACATCTGGACCAGCCTGGACTTCCCCATTCTGGCGGCAACGCTCAGATTCCTGGCCCCCAGGGCATTTACCCGGTATGCCTCCTCCGGACAGTCCTCGCAGGCAGCCGCATCGGTGAGCCCTGCGCAGTTTACAATATAATGGGGCCGGTTGATATGGGCGTATTCCATCACAGCCTCCGAATCCGTGATATCCACCGAATCCGCATCCGTTAAAAGCAGCTCCACCGGCCTGGACGCCAGAATATCTGTCATCTTCCTGCCAACCCGTCCTCCAGCCCCGCATATCCATATTTTCAGCATCCTGCTCCATCCTTCCATATATAAATGAATTACTCTGCTCTTTCCATAAATACATCAGGTAGTATCTGCAATTGCACGTTCTTCATACACCCTCCAAAACAGAAGGCAGAAATGAAACACAGAAAGGAAACACAGAAATGAAATCCTGCACAGGAGAATTTTCCTTACAAACAAAAAAGCCCGGACAGTAAACGCCCGGACCTCTTCGCAGCCCAAATCAAAAAACCATATAAAAGGCCGGTATGAGCGGCCAATATTAAAATAACTTCTTAAGCACTGTCTTTTTCATCTCCATACGCACCGTGCGTTTTGGATCCACCACCTGGCAGAACTGGAGATTGCCCATGGCGGAGAGAAGCATACCGGCATCCTCCAGGCTCATGCCCAGTTCCCTCATGAGAATATCCGTCATGGCCTTAACCGCCGTATATACGGCCGTCTCCACGTTCTCATGGGACGCAATGGTATAGCAGGCTTCGCCGTCCTCCAGCATGGGATTATCTATGGAAATGCCCTTTAAAACCTCCAGGGTCACGGTCACCTCTGCCGGAATCTCCAGCCCGGTCACCATAATTTCCCCATCCCCCATGCAGGCATGGACATCTCCCATGGCCAGAAGAGCTCCCTCATGGAACACCGGCAGGTACAGGGTGGCGCCGGCCTTTATTTTGGTGTTGTCCATGTTTCCTCCATGGCTTCCCGGCTCCCCGCAGGGAATCTCCCCTTTCTCAGGAGCCACGCCTATCACTCCAATCATGGGAGCACATGGTATGCCGATGTCCTGGTTAAACCAGGCCACGCCGTCCCTGACGGGAATCCGCTTCACCGTTCCCCGGGATACGCAGTCCCCCAGGACCCCGTTGTCAGGTATGGCGGCCATGGTGCCCCAGGATGCCACCCGGATATCTTCAATCTTTACCTTCAGCACATCCCCGGGCATGGCGCCTTCCACATAGATCGGCCCGGTGGCAGGATTGATGCAGTCCCAGTTCAGGCTGTCCAGGACGTCTCCCTCCTCTGTGAACTGATTGTCAAAACAATCCTTTGTGACAAAGGTGACTGTCTCATGACTGCCCGCCCTGCATACCGGAACAGCTGAGGAGGACATGGCGAATATGGTTTTTCCCTCAACCCGCTTCCCCTCTGTCCTTCTTGTCTCTTCCTGCTTAACCTCCATCTGACCCTCTCCTCTCATTATGTGTCTCAAATTCCCCTTCAATCTCCTCCAGTATCCTGGCATAGCGGCAGAAATCCTGTTCCAGCCGCTCCCGGTTTCTGGGTTGTTTCTTATAGCATACCCGGTGTTCCATGCTGGCCCAGAAATCCATGGCCATGGTCCGAAGCTGCACCTCCACCGGAAAATATTCCATGGTGTCCAGAAAATACACCGGTATGCCCAGCACAATGTGATAGCTCCTGTATCCGTTGGGCTTGGCATTGCGGATATAATCCTTTTCCTTGATTATCACCAGGTCCGACTGTTTTTTCAGCGCCGCCGTCAGATTATAGATATCCTCCACAAAGTAACAGATAATCCGCAGTCCCGCTATGTCCTGCAGATGGTTCCTGGCATTGGTCACTCCCGCCGTAAATCCCAGCCGGACCAGTTTTGATTCCATGCTCTTCTTTTCCTTTATGCGGCCCTGGATATTATGGATGGGACCGGCGTCAGACCTGTCCCCGTAAAGACTGTGGTTGAGGATTTCCAGCCGGGTACTAAGTACCCGGCTGGCATCCTCGTAGGGCTTTATCAGTTCATAATACTGCTCATTTGTCATCACACGGACCCCCGCATTCTGTCTCAGTCAGACTGCCGCTTTGGGCAGCTTCCACTTCTATCCAGCATACAGATAAATTGTGAGCATTCTGTGATGGTTTTCTATAGAAATTATAAACTCCCTGCTTTTCTCTCCAAGGCCCTTCCGCACAGATCCGAAAACAGATGATTCATGGCCGGGGCTGACTCCAGAAGACTTTCGGGATGCCACTGTACGCCTACAATCAGCCCCTCCTGGTCCTCGATGGCCTCAATGATCCCGTCATTTGCATATGCCGAGGCCCTGAGCCCCTTTCCCAGCTCCTTCACTGACTGGTGGTGCATGGAATTGGTCATGCAGACGCCGCTGCCTAAAAGTTTTGACAGCCTGGTTCCCTCCTCCACCCGTATCTGGTGGGTAAGGTAGTCCCGCCTTCCAAGCTGCAGATGCCTGATGCAGTCAGGCCCCTTAAGGGAAAGGTCCTGATACAGGGAGCCCCCCATGAGCACGTTGAGCAGCTGGTTTCCTTTGCAGATGCCCAGCATGGGCTTTTTGTGCTCCAGGGCATAACGGCCCGCCCTCATCAGGGCTTCGTCAATTTCAGGCTTGTATACCTGGATAGCGGGATGCGGATCCTCCCCATAGTAGGAAGGAGTCATATCCTCCCCGCCGGGGAACAGGATTCCGTCGCAGATTCCCATGATTTCCTCTGTCTGCTCCATAACGGCAGATGCCGGTAAAATAACAGGGACACCCCCGTTTTTCATGACCGCATTCACATAATAGCTGTTCTGATATGCCCTTTCCATGCTGTCAAACATGCCTGGCTGGGTCATATATGTATTTCCCATAATGCCGATAACCGGACGTTCCATTTTCTCCACCTCCCTACAGTATATCCTGGCGCAGGATATGGCGGATGCGTTCTCCATCCAGCCCCTTGATTACCTGGGCTGCCAGCTCCGTAGCCGCCTCCAGGTCATCCTTTGCACAGAAATTATAATGGGAATGCACGTACCTGGAAGGCACGCCCAGCACAAGGACCGGAACCGCCTTTCCGATAAGGCTGATTCTGCCCGCATTGGTGCTGCCTCCCCGCCTTACCGCCTCCTGGTAGCGGATACCGAATTTGCCGGCCAGCTCCATGGCGTATTCCATGAACACCGGATTGGATATATAGCTCTTGTCCATGCGGCGGATCTGAACGCCGTTTTTCATTCTTCCCTGGGCCTGGGTGGCGGAAAAGAAAAAGTCATCCGAAGGGGAACCCTCAAACAGGATAGCCAGGTCCGGCTTCACCACCTGGGTGGTTACGGTGGCCCCTCTCATTCCCACTTCCTCCTGGGCCGCAAAAGCGCCCACCACATCCACGGCCAGCTCATTCCTGCTGTCATATACCTTATCCATGGTATCCACGATGCAGGCGCAGCCGGCCCGGTTGTCAAATGCCTTGCCGAAGCAGAGCCCGTGTTCCTCATCATAGGAAAAGGACACCTCCGGGACCATGGGATCTCCGATGGATACGCCAAAGTCCTCCTCCACTTCCCTGCGGCTTGTGGCGCCGATGTCCACATACAGGTTTTCAATGCACAGATCCAGGGAAGCCCTCTCCTTATCATTCATGAAATGCACGGGCTTTGACATGATGATGCCCCTGATTTTCCTGCCGGCCCTTGTTTTTATGATGACCGTGTGGGCGGGAAGGTTGGTCAGGTGAAAGCCCCCCAGCATGAGGATTCCCAGACAGCCGTTGTCATGGATGCACTGCACCATAAAACCGCACTCGTCCAGATGGGCGTCCAGCTGCACCACCGGTTTATCCCCGGCCCTGCCCGGCATGCGCACATACAGGTTGTTCATGGCGTCATTTTCCACCTGGTACTTACCGCAGTAACCGGCCACGGTGCGCACCACCTCTTCCTCAAACCCGCTGGGGCCAAATGCATCTGATATCTTTCCAAACATCTCTATATCCATTGCTGTTATCTCCTTATTCAAACGCGCTCTAATACACCACAAAGCAATGGGCCGTCACCACATCCATCCATCTGGCTGTCTCCAGCCTGTTGGTGAATGTGTCCACTGCCCTCATTCCCGGGTAAAAGGACATCTGGTATGCCTTCTTCCAGTCTTTATAGGTCACTTCATATGTAAATGTTTCCGGAAGCTCCACTCTGCACCGGGAGAGGTTCCCGGCCAGCGCCTTCTTCACTCCCTGGCGGATGGTTTCCTCCACCTGCCCCGGCGCCTTGCAGTAAGTGGATGCCCCCAGACCGGTCTTTGTCACGGCCGTGGTAATATCCGGCACCATTTCCCTGGCCAGGCCGCAGATGGTGCTGTCCCCGGACAGGAACAGCACCGGAACCTTGTGTGAAGCAGCTGTGTAGCTGTTCAGCATGAATTCGCTCATACAACTGCCGTTTAAACGGATGTACAGGCTGTTGCCCGTGGAGGTGTGGCTGATGGCAAATCCGGGATTTCCTGCCGGGGCATGGTATCCTATGTACATGACCCCGTCAAAGGAGTCGTCCAGGCCGGACATCATGTTATAGGGGTGACCGCTCTTGCCACGAATCAGGGTCACGTAGTCCGGCATGCAGAGAGGGTCAATGTTCGTTGCGTCCCCGTGGCCGTCCTTTACCACTATCTCGTCGGCCCCCGCCTCATGGGCAGCCTCACAGGCAGCCACCACTTCCTTTGTCATCTGCTTTGCAAATTCACCGTATGCAGCTTCATTCTTATGGGTCTCATACGCCAGGGCCACCCCTGCGCACCCTTCTATATCTGCACTGATAAAGAGTTTCATCCCTTGTTCTCCTTGATTTTGTCATCATAGAGATGGCAGTATACATAATGGTCGTCGGATACCTGGTAACGCTCCGGCGCCTTTTGCTTGCAAATGTCCATGCACCTGGGGCATCTGGTATGGAATTTACAGCCGCTCGGCGGATTTAATGCCGACGGGATGCTTCCCTCCAGTATGATGCGGTCCTTCTTTGCCGTTGGATCCGGTACCGGTACGGCTGACAGAAGGGCCTGGGTGTAAGGATGAAGGGGATTGCTGTACAGCTTGCGCTTGTCCCCCACCTCCACAAAGTTACCCAGATACATGACGCCCACCCGGTCGCTGATGTGCTCCACCACGCTCAGGTCATGGGCCACGAATATATAGGTCAGGTTAAACTCCTTCTGAAGCTGGTGCAGCAGGTTTAACACCTGGGCCTGGATGGACACGTCCAGGGCCGACACGGGCTCGTCCGCTATGATCAGCTCCGGCTCAACTGCCAGGGCCCTGGCGATTCCGATACGCTGGCGCTGGCCGCCGGAAAATTCGTGGGGATAACGGTTGGCATGGTAGTCATCCAGTCCAACCTTTCTCAGAAGCTCCATGACGCGGTCTTCCAGTTCCTTCTTGCTCTTTGTCAGGCCGTGTATGATTAACGGCTCCGCGATGATGTCAAATATTGACATCCTGGGATTCAGGGACGCATATGGGTCCTGGAACACCATCTGCACCTTTTTGCGCACGGAGCGCATCTGCTTTCTGCCATAGGAGGAGATATCTTCCCCGGACAGGACGATCTTACCTGCCGTGGGAGTCTCCAGCTTGCAGATTCCTCTTCCCAACGTGGACTTGCCGCAGCCGGACTCGCCTACGATGCCGAACACCTCGCCCTTTCGCACCTCGAAGGAAACGCCGTCCACCGCCTTGACGAATTCACGCCCTTTGCCAAAATCCCCCTTCACAGGATAATACACTTTCATACCTTCAACATTCAGCAGGATATCTGCCATCACGCGTCACCGCCTTTCTTTTCACAGAGCCAGCAGCGGCTCATATGGCCTTCTCCCACGTCGTAGAAGCCGGGTTCTTCCTCCCTGCACTTATCAAAGGCGCAGGAACATCTGGGAGCGAATTTACATCCCTGGGGCATGTACTTTGGATTGGGGACATTGCCCGGAATGGATTCCAGCTCCTCGGCGCACTCTCCCAGCTTGGGAATAGATGCCAGAAGGCCCCTGGTATACGGATGGGACGGACTGGCAAAAATGGACCTTACGTCGCCCTTCTCCACCACACGGCCGCTGTACATAACCACCACGTCGTCGCAAACCTCTGCCACCACACCAAGGTCATGGGTAATAAACAGGATGGAGGTTCCTGTTTTCTGCTTCAGATTCTCCATCAAGTCCAGAATCTGGGCCTGGATGGTAACGTCCAGCGCCGTGGTAGGCTCATCCGCTATGAGGATTTTCGGCTTGCACACCAGCGCCATGGCTATCATAACTCTCTGGCGCTGGCCGCCGGAGAGCTGGAAGGGATATTCCTTCATCATGCGCTCCACCCTGGGAACGCCTGTCAGCTTCAGCATCTCCACTGCCTTGTCCCAGGCTTCCTGCTTGCTTATGTTATTGTGCATCAGGATACATTCCGTTATCTGGTCCCCAATCTTCATGACAGGGTTCAGGCTGGTCATTGGTTCCTGGAAAATCATGGAAATCTTTTCCCCGCGCATCTTCCTGCGCTCCTCATCATCCAGCTTTGTCAAATCGCGGCCTTCAAACAGGATTTCTCCTTCCGCCACCTTTCCCGTGGTTCCCATCAGAAGTCCCATGACGGACAGGGCGGTCACGCTCTTGCCGCTGCCTGATTCTCCCACGATTCCAAGGGTTGTGCCCTCTCTCAGTTCAATATCCACGCCATCTACTGATTTAATCACACCGCTGTCCGTGTAGAAGTAGGTGTGCAGATTCTTAATCTCTAAAATATTATTATTCGTATTCTCCATAAGTCCCACTCCTAATCAGTCAGTTTTGGATCCAGCGCGTCTCTCAGGCCGTCGCCCAGCAGATTGAAGCAGAGCACGGTAAAGAAGATTGCAAGACCCGGAAACAGGGTGATATGCCAGCTTGTCAGCATGTAGTTACGTCCATTGCTCAGAAGCAGTCCCCACTCAGGTGTGGGAGGCTGGGCGCCCATGCCTAAGAAGCTAAGGCTGGAAGCAGTGATGATGGAGGTTCCGATGGACATGGTGTACTGTACGATGATATTGGGAATGGCGCTGGGCAGGATATGCTTGAACAGGATGCGCATGTCGCCGGCTCCGATATTGCGGGCGGCCTGTACAAACACGCTGTTCTTTGTCTCCAGTGTATTGCCTCTCACCAGACGAGCAAACTTGGGGATATTGAATACCGCAACCGCGATTACCACGTTATACAGTCCGCTTCCCAGGATGGCCACAATGGCAATTGCCAGGATAAGTCCCGGGAAGGCCAGCAGCACGTCGCAGATACGCATGATGATGGAATCAACGATGCCGCCGTAGTATCCGGCCAAAAGTCCCATAATGGTTCCCACAAGCATTCCCACGGTCACTGCAAACAGACCCACGCTGAGGGAAATCCTGGTTCCGCAGATTACCCTGGAAAACAAATCCCTTCCGAACTCATCGGTGCCGAAAAGATGGGCGGCCGTAGGCGGCTGCATAATGGCAGAGTAATCATATTCATTGATGCCGTAAGGGGCAATCTTATAGCTGATAAATGCCAGCACCACAAGAAACACCAGAAATACCATGGCAACCATGGCTGTTTTCTGTTTTTTAAACTTTCTTACAAACTCTGAAAACGGGGTATTGATGTCCGTCTTTTCAGTTAACACTTTATTCTTAGCCATCTTTTGTCGCCCCCTTTTAGCTCAATTGGATTTCCGGATTCAGCACTGCGTACAGTACGTCCACAACCAGGTTAATCAGTACGAAATGCAGGGAAAATATAAGAATCAGCGACTGGATTGCGGGATAATCCCTGTAGTTCACGGATTCAATCAGAAGGGAACCAAGTCCCGGAAACGCGAACACAGTTTCCGTCACAACGGAACCGCCCAGAAGAAAACCGAACTGAAGTCCCACAACCGTCACAACGGATATCATACAGTTACGGAACACATGCTTCCAGATAACCGTCTTTTCCCGCAGGCCTTTGGCCCTGGCCGTACGCACGTAATCCTCCTTCAGCACCTCGATGACAGAGGAACGGGTAAAGCGGGCAATAATGGCCGCAATGCTGACTCCCAGCGTGATGGACGGCAGAATCAGGTTCTTGAAGGAGCCGGCCCCGGTGGTGGGCAGCAGCCTGTACTTGACCGCAAAAACCATGATAAGCATGAACCCAATCCAGAAGGAGGGCATGGATATACCTGAGACAGCCACGGTCATTCCTGTATAGTCCTGCCACTTGCTTCTGTTCCTTCCTGACCATACGCCGATAAGGACGCCTGCAATCACGCTCCAGGTCAGGCTTAAAAGGGTGAGCTGCACCGTATTCATGTAGCGCCCCTGGACCTCAGTCAGCACCGGGCGCTTGGTTCTCAGCGATGTGCCCAAATCCCCCTTCACAAGTCCTGTCACGTAGCTGATATACTGCTGGGGAAGGGGCTTGTTAAGGCCCAGCTGCTCCCTTACCAGTTCCACGTCCTCTTTGGTTGCCTGCGGTCCTGCCACCTGCCTGGCCGGATCTCCGGGAATCAGGCGCACAAAGAAGAATACAAACGTAACTACGATAATCAGGGTTGGTATAACTCCAACAACTCTTTTACATATGTATCTCAGCATATAAACTCTCACCTCTCATATCATTATTGGGTATACACCCTGTATTTTATCTTAAAAAGGTCTGGCAGAGAATCCCCCTCCGCCAGACCCTTAAGCCTTTTATTTCGTCATCTTACCATTTCTGATATTAAGGCAGTTATCTGGGAACATCTTTACATTTACCATCTTATTGGAAGTTGCCCAGGAGTTGAAGTCAGTTGCCAGACATACCAGAGGACTCTCTTCCCAAATCAGGTCCTGAGCCTTGGCATATGCTTCTGCTCTCTTATCACGGTCAGCTGTGTTCAAGCCGTCCTTCAGATATCCGTCTAATTCCTCGTTCTCGAAATAGCAGATATTGTAGCTCATAGGAGGCTCAGACTCTTTTGCCAGCAGAGGACGGATTCCCCAGTCCGCGTCGCCGGTAGAGGATGACCAGCCGATGATGTACATATCAACTTCTGCCTCTGCGCCGGGAGCGTCCGTATCCTGGACCTTCTCGTTTACAATTGCGCTCTCCAGGCTGATAAGCTCAACATCAATACCCACCTCGGCAAGCTGCTGCTTTAAGAACTCGCCCTGCTTCATGTTTGCAGAAGTGTTGGCAAATATCAGGGTTGTCTTAAAGCCGTCCGGATAGCCTGCCTCTGCAAGCAGTGATTTTGCCTTCTCGATGTCGTATGGATAAGGATCATTTCCCTTGTAGTACTGAAGCTTGGGAGCAATGACAGAGGTTCCCGGCTCAGAGTTGCCATTCTTGACAACTGCCACATATGCCTCTTTATTGATAGCATAGTTAATGGCCTGACGGACTTTCTTGTCATTGAACGGTTTCTTCTGGTTGTTCATCATCAGGTAACGGACTACCTGGTCCTGTCCCACGATTACGTTGGGATCGGATTTAAGTCCTGCCAGGTTTTCATCTGGTACAGGCCAGATAAGCTGGGCATCGCCGGACTGAATCATGGCAACCCTGGTGGCGGACTCAGGTACAGGCTTTAAGGTGATGCTCTTGAAGCCGGCGTCCTTGTCAGCCAGTGGCGTGCCGCCGCAGATATCCGCGTCATATCCCCACCAGTCCTTGTTCAGTTCAACCGTAAGGTGGTCGCCCTGAATCCACTCTTTAAATGTATACTGTCCTGTTCCGATTGGGGCCTCTGCGCATGCCGTGGAGCCCTGCTCGATTACCTTGGGGCTCATGACCACGCAGGCCGGGTGGGCCAGTGTCTCGATGAACGCGCCAAAGGGTGAGGACAGTTTTACTACGATTGTATAATCATCCTGAACCGTAGTGGTATCCAGTATATTACATAACAATGTGGTTCTCTTAAGTCCTAAGGACTTGTCCGCCCAGCGGTCAAAGTTGGCTTTGGCAGCCTCTGCGTTCCATGGGGTTCCGTCAGAGAATGTAATTCCCTCTCTCAGCTTGATGGTGAACTCCGTGGCGCTGTCATTGGCCGTATACTCCGTTGCCAGCATGGGAATGATTTTCATTTCGTCGTCAAACCCAAACAATCCGTCCATGATAAGACGCTGAACGCCTCCTGAGAGGGTGTCGCTGGTATCTAACGGATCCAGTGTGGTAAAGTCCACATTGACTGCTCCTATAATATCCGTATCCTGGGAAACGGACTCTCCCTCCGCAACAGCTGCCGCTGCTGTCGTTTCTTCTGTAGCTGCCGCCCCGCCTGCAGCTGCCGTGGTCGTATCAGTGGTGCCTGATGATGAACCGCATGCCGTCAATCCCAGCATGGCAGCAGCCAGTGCCAGGGCGCACAGCTTCTTTCCGCTTTTCTTCATAGAATATCCTCCTTTTTATGATGATACAAAAAAAGCCTGGAAACCTACAGCTCTCACGCTCATTTCGTAAGCATCCTTGCTTACAATAATTTTACACGTTTCTGTGCTGCCTTGTCAAATAAATCATTCTTTTTTCCGTAAAGCATTCGTTACAATTTAAAATTTAAAGTCATTAGGTTGTTATATCCCAAACTTTTTGTTATAATTAACCCAATACAGTACAGGAGGAGAAACCATGGACAGAAGCCAGCCAAAATACCATGTGCTCATCGTCAGCATCAATTCCAGCATACGCCTTGAATTCCAGAGCTATCTCCACAAGATATTGGGAGCCCATATTGCCTTTGATACAATTGGGCTGGACCAGGTCCAGCGGCCGGAGCAAATCAAGGGATACCAGTGCATCCTGTTTTCCAGCCCCCTGGTCCAGTCAGAATTTCCCATATCCATCCCAAAGGAGGTCATGCAGATTATCTGTACCAGGACCTTCAACCATGCCTGTCTGGACCAAATCATCCGCATACCGCCCGGTGAGCGTGTCTACATAGTAAATGATACCTATGACTCCATTGTCACTATCATGGACCAGCTCAAGGAGGCGGGGGTGGTGCAGTACCGGTTTGAGCCCTTTTATCCCGGATGCATCCAGGCCGACGAGTCCATCCACTATGCCATCACCGTGGGCGAGCCCCAGCTGGTTCCCAGCCATATCACCAATGTCATTGATATCGGCAACCGCATCATCGACATCTCCACCGTCAATGAGCTGTGCGAGTACTTTCATCTTCCCGCCAGCCTGTCCAACCAGATTACCAAATCCTATGTGAACAGCATCATGCAGATTGCCAAGCTGACCAGCGCCTATTACCAGGACTACATCTATTCCCGGCAGCTTCTCCAGACCGTTATCAGCAATCTTCCCATAGGCCTGTGCCTTCTGTCGGTCCGCGGGGAAATCAATATGGTCAACCGCAGATTCTCCATGGACCTGGAGCTGCCGGAGACAGGCACCACGGGCCGGAATCTGTCACAGTTTCTGCCCCAGCCCTGCAAAGGCATGGATTTCTGTCACAGTGCGGATTACAAGGTGATGAACCGCAGCGGAAAGCATCTCCTGCTCAGCTCCCTTGAACTGCTGCTGCCCAACCATGAACCCCTTTACCTGCTCAACAGCACGCCGTGTCCTGTGCTGGCCGACGGGACCGGGGATTACCCGCCTCCCCCTGACCCTGTATTCTCCGACTCCAGATATGCGGACAGCATGTTCACCAGCTTTACCACTGCCTCGGAGCCTATGAAGAGTATCCTGGAATATGCCAGAAGGCTCTCTCTATATGACTTCCCCGTGCTGATTCAGGGCGAGAGCGGAACCCAGAAAAAACTCCTGGCCAGAGCCATACATAAGACATCCTCCAGGAGGCAGCATCCCTTTGTCTGTCTGAATATGCCCATGGGGCTTAATGCGGCCGCAAGGATAAACGGAGCCTTCGGCCCAAATGGAGTCACCGGCCCGGACAGCGCTCCCGGCCCAGGCGTATTATCCGATTTGGACAGCACCTCCTGCCTGTCAGGAGCAGCCCTGGCTGTCTCCGATCCCCTCTCCCAGATGTTAGGACTGTTCAAAGAGGCCAACCACGGAACCCTGCTCATTGACAGCGCCGAGTACCTGTCTCCTGAGATTCAGGGACTCCTGATTCACATTCTTCAGGACAACCGGACCGGAAATGTCTTCGGAACCCGCTTCTCCCCCTTTGATGTGCGCATCATCGCCACGTCCGGACAGGACCTGTACGGGATGGTAAAGCAGGGCACCTTCCGGGAAGAGCTGTTTTTCCTTCTGAATGCGGCCTCCATCGACACCCTGCCCCTCAGGAAACGCAGGGAGGACATCCCTCTGCTCATGGACCAGTTCTTCCGGGAGCTGTTCCACAACAAAAGCCTTATGGCCAGGGATATCCTGTCCTCCAGTCTCTTTGACTTCATGATGGACTACGATTACCCCGGCAACGTCCAGGAGCTCTACAACCTGACCCGCTATTTCTTCTCCCACTACGCCGCCCATCCCCTGATACTGGCACAGCTTCCCTCCTATATCAGGAACCAGATGCGAAAGTCCGACCAGGACCACAGCCCGGTCCGCCTCAGGGTGCTGGCTGCCATAGCTGCCTCCCCCCGCATCGGCCGGGGATCCATAAAAAATGCCCTGGCAGAGGCCGGCGTGGAATTAAGCGACGGCCGCCTGCGGGGGCTGCTGAAAGAATTATCCGAAGAAGGACTTATCCGCATCAACCGCACCAGGGGAGGCTGCGAGATAACGGAGCAGGGGCTTATGTCCCTTCGCCATTAATGTTTAAGAATCTGCGGAAGGAACTCCGACAGGCTGTAATACACCTCCCCTGCCAGTCCCCCGGTACGTCCGGCTGCTGTCATGGAATTCAGTATGGCTTCATTGACAGCTTCCGCGGCTGCCTTGAAGGCCACGTTAATCAGGTCCTCCCTGATACAGGTGCTTGTCATGATTTCCGGGCTGTCCTTTCCCTGCAGGCGGCCTGCGGTGGTGAACCCAATCATGACCTCACCGCTGCCGTGTCCGGTGTAGGCGCCTGTCCTGGCAATGCCCACACCGGCCCGGCGGATGATGCGCTTTAGCTGACGGTCACTGACAGGAAGGTCCGTGGCGATAATGGTCATAATGGACCCCTGGTCCTGTTCTGCTGTGGCCATCTTCCTGCGCCTTTCCTTTTCCTCCAGAATCCGTTGGCCGGCCCGGATGCCGTCTATGACCAGGTCCTCTGTCGCCCCGAAATTGGACTGCACCAGAACCCCCAGCGTGTAATTTACCCCGCCGATTCTCATAACTCTGGAAGCGGAGCCGATTCCCCCCTTCAGGCCGTAGCACACAGTTCCCGTGCCTGCGCCTACATCACCCTCCTCAAAATCCTCACCAGCACCGGAAAATGCCTCCATCACATCCTCCATGGACACAGCCCTGTGCTGGATACGGTTAATTCTGCAGTCATTGCACTCACCCACAACCGGGCTTACGGATGTGACCTCCACCTGGTCCTTTTCGCACTGCCTGATGGTATACTCCACCAGGGCGTCGGCTGCCAGCCCCACGTTCAGGGTATTGGTCAGGGCAATGGGCGTCTCCAGGGTTCCCAGTTCCTCCACCTGGACCAGGCCGCAGGTCTTGCCGAATCCATTGTGCACATATCCCGCAGCGATGAACTTGCGTTCAAATACATTTCCCGGTCCCGGCACAATGACCGTGACGCCGGTTTTGTTGTCCCCATTTCTCACTGTCTTATGGCCTACCAGCACGCCCGGCACGTCTGTAATCTTATTTTTAGGTCCGGTTTTCATGACGCCCGGCACAATGCCAAAATCCCTGATTCTTTTTCTCTCCATCTTCTTTCCTCCTCCCACAGCCTCCGGCCTCCATGTGGATTATAGTATTGGATTATAGTATTATGTGCAATACATTATTTATAGAAGAAAAGCCCGCAGAAACGCCTTGTAACTTGCGTCTCTGCGGACTTTCCCATGTACTGGGCCGGCGGGATTCGAACCCTCGAGTGCAGGAGTCAAAGTCCTGTGCCTTACCGCTTGGCGACGGCCCAACAAGCCATATAGTAATCCGGCATGCCAAATTATAATACCATAGAATTTACCGGTTTGCAAGTTTTTGAAACCCACTTTTACAGAATTCCTGTGTTCCGGACCCTTACACCTGCCCCGCCATCTGCCTGCGGATATGTTTCCACCATACCCATGCCAGCAATGCCGCCATTGTCTCCGAAATCGGAAAGGACCACCACAGCGCATCCAGCCCAAACATTGCTGCCAGTATGCAGGCGGCCGGCAGCAGTACAATCAGCTGCCGGAAAAAGGAGATAACCAGGCTTTCCATCCCTCTTCCCAGCGCCTGGAATACGGCGCTGTAAATAACGGAAACAGAGGCGGACAGGTAGCCGAAGCTAATCACCCTCAGCGCCGTCACTCCAATGGACATCATGTGCTCAGAGGCATTAAACATTGCCATTATCTCCACCGCAAAAACCTGGGACAGTACAAAGCCTGCCGCCATGATGGCTGTGGCATATCCCAGGCTGTAATGGATGGCCTTTCGTATGCGCTCAGGTCTTCCCGCCCCCAGATTGTATCCGATAATAGGTATCATGCCGTTATTGAGGCCGAATACGGGCATGAAGATAAAACTCTGGATTTTAAAGTAGACTCCCATCACTGCCGCGGCTGTGGCCGTGTAGGAAATCAGTATCTGGTTCAGTCCAAAGGTCATAACAGACGCGATGGACTGCATTACAATGGCCGGGATTCCCACCCTGTATATCTGCTTTATGATTCCCATATCCGGCCTGAACCCCCGGAAAACAAACTGCACCTCATGGTTGACCCGCTTGTTAAAATAGACGTTCATCCCCATGCCGGCCAGCTGCCCTGTCACAGTGGCTATGGCTGCCCCGCTGATACCCATTCTGGGAAATCCCAATAATCCGAAAATCAGAATAGGGTCGAGAATTATATTAATAACAGCTCCCGCCCCCTGTGTAATCATGGTATAAATTGTTTTTCCGGTTCCCTGCAATATCCGTTCCAGCACAACCTGCTCCAGCACGCCCACTGAAAAAATCAGGCAAATGGACAGGTACTGTACGCCCAGCTCTATGATTTCTTCTGAATCTGTCTGTAATTTGAAAAACGTCCTGGTGAAAAATAACCCAAACACCAGGAAGAACAGATAGGTAACCAGCATAATGAAAATCCCGTTTACAGCTGTCTTATTGACGCCTTCCCGGTTTTGTTCCCCCAGATACCGGGACAGCAGGGAATTCACACCCACCCCCGTCCCCACTGCCACTCCAATCAGCAGATTCTGCACCGAATATGCCAGCGAAACCGCGGTCAGCGCCTGTTCGCTGATTCTGGCAACGAACAGGCTGTCCACTATATTGTACATGGCCTGGATAATCATGGATATCATAATCGGCAGCGCCATGGTCACCAGCAGACGGTTGACCGGCATGACCCCCATCTTATTCTCCCCGTCTGTCCGGGTCTGTTTTTCTATTTGCCTCATGTTCTCCTCGTTTAAGCGATTGATGAATCCGCCAAATCAGAATCTGTCAAACCGGAATCCGCCAATCCATTTCCCCTCAGTTTTACTATGGTTCCATAGACCGTGCCCGACATGGCCACCGCGTTTGCCTCATCCGTGTCAATATGGGCAGCCGTGGAATAGTGTTCGCTGACCCGAACCACCATGTCCTTAAAAATCAACGACCGGTCATTGATATTTACCTCAAAAGCAACTGTTTCACGGTCAGTCACACCCAGCCTTTTGGCATCCTCCGGCGTGGTGTGTATGTGGCGTTTTGCCGCAATAACCCCTTCCTTCAGAATAACCGTTCCCCTGGGGCCTTCCAGTACGCAGCTGCCGCTTCCCTCCACATCGCCGGATTCCCGTATGGGCGCGCTGACCCCTATGGTCCTGGCATCTGTCAGTGAAATTTCCACCTGGGTGCGCTCTCTCACAGGTCCCAGCACAGACATGGAGAACTTACCCTTAGGTCCAATGACGCTCACCCGTTCCTCGCATGCAAATTGTCCTGGCTGGCTTAACATTTTCTTCACTGTCAGTTCATAGCCTTCCCCAAAAAGTATCTCTAAATGCTCTTTTGATAAATGAATGTGTCTTGCTGATATTTCAATCAATATATTCTGCCCCACAATTATATCCTCCTGACATACTAAATGCTCACTTTTTGAAGCGGATCCGTAAGCGCCTTCATGGGTGGCAGTATTGTTTCATATTGTCTCATGTCTTCTGACATCATATTCCGGAAATGAATCTGGTCATCCTCCGCAAACGGAAGGTGACAAAAAATAATCTCTTTTGTCCGTATGGACTGTGTAAACACCCTGCGCCCCCTGGGAAGATGCAGAAAAAGCGGATTGGCAATCACAGCGTCAAATTCCATTGCTCCTGCCATTTGTTTAAAAAACACGCTGTCATAATCCGAGTCTCCCAGGATCAATACCTTTTTTCCGTCAGCCTCCAGCACATAGCAAAGGTGGCTGACCTTCTCATACTCCCTGCCCGCATGCCTTGAGGGAAAGGCTGTCAGGCTTCCCGTCTCCCACAGACGTATGCTCCGGCACTGGCCCATCGGCAGCTCAATGGCCTCTGTGCTGCATACGCCTGCCTTAAGTTTTGAGGATACGCCATACTGTGTATCCTCCGGCATCACCAGCATCTCAGGTGCTGCCTCCTGCAAATACCGGTTTACCAGGTCCAAATCAAAATGATCCTCATGAAAATGGGTAAAAGCCACCCATCTGATTCCGTCAAAGGGAGGAATCCTTTTCATGATCTGCTCCCGTATACAGGGAGGCACAGGACTGAACATCCCGTTCTCCTGGCTGTGCAGACCGTCCAGCAGCAGCTTCCGCCCCCCGGACTCCAATAACAAGCCCGCATTGGCCACCAGGGTAATATGGATCGTTCCCATCAGGCGAGACTGCGCATCTGGTACCTTCGGTCTGTTTCATGACCCGCCCTCACAAACGTCATGTTTTCAGCCCCTAACGCCCTGGTTATCTCATTCTTTTTCCCGGAAAGCCATTCCTGGTCAAGATTCCGGTAGGATGCATGGTCCTTCCAGAAATAAAGAGACGTCACACGGCCGGGATTGGTTTCGCTCACCCAAATCTGCCACCCGCAAAAGCCATCCAGCCCAGCCAGCTCTTTTGCCATGATTTCATATTCTAATTCCACATAACGTTTTACCAGTTCCGGCCTGATTTGGAATACCAGTTCCTCGATAAAAAGGCCGGGTTCGTTTACTCTCAGTTCCATGTGCGCGCCTCCTTTTCCTGATTACCTGTTTTTTACCGGCGGCATATGAATAGCTTTTCCCAGGAGATTGGATACCGCCTCGTCAAAGGCCTCTGAGAGCGTGGGGTGCCCGTGCATGACACCGGCTGCCTCCTCCACTGTAAACATTCCGTTCATTGCAATAGCTGCCTCCGCAATCAGATCGCTTGCATTGGGGCCGATGATATGTACCCCTAACAGCCTGGATTTGTCTTTTGCGGCAATCACCTTCACCATGCCCTCGGCATCCCCCATGGTGAGGGCCTTTCCGTTGCCGGAGAACTGGTATTTGCTGGTAATATATTCGATTCCCTGCTCCTTTGCCTGTTCTTCCGATAACCCGATGCTGGACACATCCGGAAAGGTAAAAATGGAATTGGGAATCAGGCTGTAATCCACCTCGGTCTTCTCTCCTGCCATGCGCTCAACAGCTGTCTTGCCCTCCTCCGATGCCACATGGGCCAGCATGACGCGTCCTGTCACGTCTCCGATTGCATAGATTCCCGGCACATTGGTCTCATAATTTTCGTCTACCTTTATTCCTTTGCGGTCATACCGCACTCCCGCGCCATCCAGGTTCAGGCCATCCGCGTCCATTTCACGTCCGGTTGACACAAGAACCTGCCCGCAGGAAAGAACCTGCTTTTTGCCGCCTGCATCCACCTGCACAGACAGATTGTTTCCTTTTTTCTCAATCTTCTCAACCTTAGATCCTGTCATGATTGAAATACCGCGCTTTTCCAGCAGACTCTTTAATCTGGATGTGATTTCCACGTCCACATTCGGAATGATGTGGGGCATAAACTCCACCACGGTTACCTTTGCGCCAAAGGACTGGTAAATGCCGGCAAATTCAATGCCAATCACTCCTCCGCCGATGATCACGATTTCCTCCGGCACCGTCTTCATATCCAGAGCCTCTTTGCTGGTAATAACGCCCTCCAGGTCCATCCCCTCAATGGGAAGCCTGGATGATTTGGAACCGGATGCAATGAGAATCCGCTTTGTCTCCAGCCGCTTTACAGTGCCGTCCTTGCCGGTCACTTCCACCAGACCGGCTTTTATGATTTTAGCGCAGCCCTTCTCAATGGCCACCTTATTGGACTTCAGCAGATATTCCACTCCGCCGGTCAGCGTCTTTACAATCTTGTTCTTGCGGGCCTGTACCTGCTCCATATCCAGCCTGTATCCGTCAATCTCAATTCCAAATTCCCTGCTGTGGTCCATATAGCCCATTACCTGGGCATTTTTATAAAGCGCCTTTGTGGGAATACAGCCATAATTCAGACAGGTCCCGCCGCATGCGTCCTTTTCTGCAATCACTACCTTCATTCCCAGCTGCGCAGCCCTGATTGCGGCCACATATCCGCCCGGTCCTGCGCCGATTACCACCAAATCCGTACCTGCCATAGTTCCTCCCATCTGACACTCACACCGTATCAGTACTTATATCCCGACAAATCCGTCTCATTTGTAACACCGTAACGAATTTTCTGACGGGTAAATATGAAATTGCTTTCATGGATTCCCAGTGTCAGAAAATCTGCGTGGGGATGATCCATGTGCCCGAATTCCGATGCATAGCCCGGCGATTTTTGGCCGCCTGCAAATACCATGGAATAATTGATAAAGTATTCATCCAGCATTCCCTGCTGCAGCAAATGGGTGCAGTAGGACGGCGCCTCGATACAGAGCTTTTCCAGCCCCCATTTCTTAAGGGCATACATGAGCACCTTTGTATCGGGATTCTCTCCCTGGCCCGTCACTATAACCGGGAACGCGTTAAAATCTGTGTAAAGCTCACCCAAATCCGCATGATCCACATCCTCAATTGTCTTAAAGGGCCCAATTACAGGATGCTTCAGCGGGGAATTGGCCATTATGTATTCGGCGCCCCCGGGGGACGTGGCTATCACCAGCTTATACTCTTCCTTTGGGTCTACATCAAAAATATAATGGTCAAAGGGAATATCCGTACCGTCTAACGATACAATCACGCCGCAGGGCTGGTACTTTTTCCCAAGCACTTCCCTGCGCTGCCTGGTCAGACGCTCCTCATATACGTGGCAGGTGATGCCCGGTTCACTGAGCAGGGTGCGGGCGCCTATGATGATACCGTCCGCATAGGCCCGCAGTACATTCAGCACCCAGAAATCCCCCAGGGAGCCGTTCGGGTCCAGAAAGTTATTTTTTGCTATGAGCGGTCCGGAGGGATTATCCCCATAGGCCATTTTGCCGTCCGAAGAAAGCACGATGGAGGAAAATGTATAGGGCCTGTCTGAAGGTGCTTTTGGAAAATAAATATCCGTGTAGTACTGAGCCACATCCGGCATCACCGCTGTCTCGGCAGATTCTTTCCTTATCTGTTCCAAAATCTCATCACTTTTTTTGACAATTTGAATCTTTAAATTCTGTTTTGGTATTTCAAAGAACACTAATTCGTTCATTCATTTCCTCCTATAGCCCCAGATTTCCAATCTTTCTGCCCCACTGCGTGTTGCCCAGCCCCACTTCGTTTATCAGCTTTTCAGCCGCCTTCTGGGTGGCATATAATACTTTTTCTTCGTCAATCATGGTCATGCGCTTGTGCTCCATTACAAACACGCCGTCCACCATGACAGACTCAATATTTGCGTGACTGGAAGAATATACAATTGCGCTGACCGGGTCATGTACCGGTATGGAACGGCCGTGGAAGGGGTCGTAAATTACCAGGTCCGCCTTCATTCCCGCCGCGATTGCCCCCAGATCCCCTTCCCGCATAACTGCCTTTGCGCCTCCCAGGGTTGCCAGTTCCAGAACCCTGGAGGCCGGCATGGCGGCCGCGTCTCTCAAATGTACCTTTTGGAGCAGGGCGGTTGTCTTTAACACCTCCATCATATCCTGGGTATCGTTGCTGGCTGAGCCGTCGCAGGCAAGGCTGACTGTCAGCCCTTCCTTTACCATCCTCTCAACCGGAGCCACGCCGGAGGCAAGAATCATGTTGGACACCGGATTGTGGCTGACCTTCACATCATACTGTTTGAAGATGTCAAAGTCCTCCTCTTCCATGCAGACACAGTGCACCGCAATAAAATCAGGTCCGATAAATCCCAGGCGTTCCAGATGGGGTATGGTCCTTCCTCCCCTTGCTTCCCTGCAGTACCTATCGTCATCCTCTGATTCCAGCACATGCATGGTAAGGGGAATATGCATCTCATCGGCCATTTTGCGCATCTCCCGGTAGCCGTCGTCCGTGTTGTCCCAGATAATGCCCGGCGCCAGGGCAACGCTCATTCTGCTGTGCCCTTCATACTTTTTGTACAGACGCCTTACATCGTCAAACATATCCTGTTCCGTATCGTGATGGGCCACCTTAAATTCCGGCGGGAAATTTGCGGTATTGGTAAAGCCCCGGCCGTATATGCCGCGTATTCCGATATCCTCCATGGCCTGGGTCACATAATCGCTGAGACCCGGGCTGGTATGGCAGTACATATAGTCCAATAGGGTGGTGGTGCCTGACTGAATGGCTTCCATACATCCTGTCAGGGCAGCGTAGTAACACATTTCCCCGTCAAACCGGTGCAGGGCCGTACGCACGGAGCTGTCCAGCCAGTCAAACAAAAGTTTATCCCTGCCCAGGCCCTTTAACATGGTCTGGAACAAATGGGAGTGGGTGCTTATCATGCCCGGAAATACGAACTTTCCCTTTGCGTCAACCACCCTGGAGGCTTCGTAACAGGATGCCAGTTCCCCGCCTCCAACTGCTGTAATCTTGTCTTTATCAATCACAATGCATCCATTGCTGATTATGTTTCTGTCATGATCCATTGTTATGATATATGCATTTTTAATTAAAACGTCTGCTTTTTTCATATGGCTTTCCTCCTGTTGGCGCGCAGATAGCGGGAATGAATATTTAAGGACTTTTTAAACCCATTTAAAATCCTGCAGGCTGGCTGTCACTTCTTTCAGGAATCTTGCCGCCGGCGCTCCGTTGACAATGCGGTGGTCATGGGTAAGGCTGAAGTTCATGACGGATGCGGGATAGAAGCCTCCGTCCTTTACCATCAGCTTCTCGATAATGGCTCCAACGCCTAAAATTGCTGATTCCGGAACATTTAATACAGGGGTAAAATAGGTGATTCCAAACATGCCCAGGTTGGTGATGGTAATGGTCGCGCCGCCCAGCTGGTCGGATGTAAGCTTATTGTCCTTAGCCCGCTGGGTAAGGTCTGATAATTCCAGGCAGATTGTGCGCAGATCCTTCATATTTGCATCGCGAATCACAGGCACAATCAGACCGCCCGGGATATCCACCGCAACACCGATGTGAATACGGCTGCTGATTTTAATATGGTTCTCGTCCGCCATGGTGCTTCTCAGAGCCTTGTGGTTCTCCAATGCCATGGCCACTGCTTTTATCAGCATGGCGGTATAGCTCAGCTTCACCCCTGCATTGGTATATTTTCCCTTTAACTGTTTGTATACCCTGACCAGTTCCGTTATTTCCGCCTCTGTGGCTATGGTGGCCTGGGCGGTTGTCTGCAGACTGTTCTGCATGGCTTTTGCGATAGCGGTCTCCATGGTGCTCATCTTGACAATGACATCCTCGCCTTCACAGGGCCGTGTGTCAAAGACTGCCTTAGGCGCTGCGGCCGGGGCAGATGCGATTGACGGACCGGATGCGGTTGACGGACCGGATGCCGGGGCGGATGCGGATGCCGGGACGGATGCAGATGCCAGGCCGGATGCAGATGCCGGGGCGGATGCAGATGCCGGGACGGACGCAGATGCCGGAGCAGCGGATACAGAGGCGGCGCCTGCCGGGTCCTTCCTGGGAATTCCATGTTTCTTCAAATCTGAAATTGTGATTGCGCCTAACAGGCCGGTTCCCTGGATGTGGGAATATTCAAGCCCCTGCTCCTCTGCTACCTTTTTGGCCCGCGGCGTGATTTTAATATCGGCCGGGGCGGCCTTTTCCGGGACAGGGGATGCTGCCGCCGCCTGCTCTGCGCTGTCCGCAAAAGCGCCCCCTTCACTCTGGCTTCCCCCGCACTCCGCCGATATATCCTCGTCCGCCGTGTCCGCCAGAACCGCTATGGCCTCCCCGCAGGCAGCCTCCTCCCCTTCGGGAAGCAGGATTTTGCGGAGAATCCCGTCTTTGGGTGCTTCGCACGTATTGGTGATTTTATCTGTTGTTATTTCTGCCAGGGCGCTGCCTTTTGTGACAGAAGCCCCTTCTTCCACCAGCCAGGAGCCCAGGACTCCTGTCTCCATTGACAATCCGAATTTGGGCATAATTACTTTTGTAACCATATGTATTTCCTCTCAATCTCCACTTGTGGCTATATTTAATATTCCATCAATTCCCGGCAGGTTTTTACCAGATCATCCAGCTGCGGCAGTACGTAATCCTCCAGCACCGGCGCGTACGGTACCGGAGAATCCAGGGAGGTAACCCGTTTAATGGGCGCGCATAAATACTCAAACACATCCTCGCTTATCATGGCGGAAAGTTCGGCTCCCCAGCCCCCGCATTTGGGACCTTCCTGCGCCAGAATGATGCGGCCTGTTTTTGCCACGGATTTCTGGATCGTGTCCTTGTCATAAGGATAAATGGTTCTCGGGTCAATGATTTCCACGCTGACCCCTTCTTTTGCCATGATGTCCGCCGCCTTATGGGCTTTGTCAAGCATGATTTGGGTTGCTACGATTGTGATGTCGCTTCCCTCTCTCTCCACCTCAGCCTCGTACAGAGGAATCTCATACATCTCTTGAGGCACCTCTCCCTTTACATTATAAAGGGTCTTATGCTCTAAAAAGAGAACCGGGTTATCACTTTTAATTGCGGAGATCAGCATTCCCTTTGCCTCATAAGGGGTGGTGGGGCATACGACCACAAGTCCGGGGGTGTTCATGAACCAGGATTCCACACATGCGGAGTGATGGTAAGCACACCGGATTCCTCCGCCCTGTACGGCACGCACCGTTATACCGCAGTGTGCCTTTCCCTGATACATGAAGTTTAACTTTGCGGCGTTGTTTGTCAGCTGGTCAAAGCAAACCCCTAAAAAGTCTGCAAACATGATTTCCGGTACTGGCTTTAACCCGCACACAGCTGCCCCGCAGGATAAACCCAGAATTGCGGACTCCGATAATGCCGTATCCTTGATGCGGTTCGGCCATTTCTCCCAGATTCCCTTTGTGATTCCGAAATCTCCGCCCATCTTTGCCACATCTTCGCCTAATATGAATACTCTTTCATCTGCTCCCATCATCTGATGCAGCGCTTCATTGATTGCCATTCCATAAGAAAGTTTTCTGCCCATTATCTTAATTCCACCTCTCTATCAGCATATGTATATGTTGTTGCAGTCTCAATTCCCGGATACTCACTCTCCAGAGAGAATTTAAGCATCTCCTGCACATGTTTTTCTTCTTCCTCTTCAACCGCCTGGAGCACAGCCGGCTCAACCTGCTCCCTCTCAAGGAGGATTGCCTTGGTAAGCTTCAGGGGATCCCTGTCATTGACCCAGTAAGATACCTCGTCCTCCGGGCGGTAAGCGGCGGGATCGCCTGCGAAATGTCCCTGCCAGCGGTATGTCATAAATTCCAGTACAGTGGGGCCCTCGCCCTTTCTGGCGCGGTCCGCGGCCTTTTCCACTGCCTCGATGACTGCCTCGATGTCATTTCCGTCCAGGCGGAAGCTGGGCACTTCGTATCCCTCGCCCCATGTTTTTAACTCCTTCTGGGGATGGGCTTCCTCGTAGCGTGTGGATATGGCGTATCCGTTGTTTACCAGACAGTAGATAATGGGAAGCTTCCAGGTGGCCGCCATATTCATGCTCTCATGGCAGGTTCCCTCTCCCAGTGTTCCGTCTCCGAGGAATACTGCCGTCACGTCATCCGTCCCATTGTACACAGAGGCAAATGCGGTTCCCAGACAGGTCACCATGGTGGAGCCCTGGATTCCGTTAAATCCCATGTTCCTGCACTCCAGGTCATTGACATGCATGGAGCCGCCCCGCCCGTGGTTGATTCCTGTCTCCTTTGCAAATATCTCAGCCATCACTAATTTGGGGTCTGTTCCGCACAGAGCAATGGCTCCGTGTCCCCTGTGATCCGGGAACTTATAATCTGTCTTTTTCAGGGCGTCCACCACACCTGCCTGACACGCTTCCTGGCCAATGGACAGATGTACGAATCCGGGAATCGTTCCGTTTGCTGCATACTCCTCAATTACCTCCTCAAATCTGCGGATCATTACCATGTCCCGGTATACCTTCAGAAGCCGTTCTTTACTTAGTGCCATTTTATTTCCTCCTAATCCTCTTCTTCGCCATTGCGTATTTAAATTAATATAAAAATGACTTTTCCAATACCTTGTAATTTATTTCTCCCCCGCAGAATGCCTTTCCCGTATTAATATTGTGAATCTGCACCCTTCCCAGGGAATGTACATCGTGATCAACATAGAAGAAGTCTCTTCCCGCTTTCTCAAACACATCCTCAAATAATTGCCCGTAGCAGGGAGACGAAGTCTTGCCCACCAGCCCCGGAATCACCTTTTCAATGGCCTCGTCTGATGCATCCACCCAGATTTCCACGCTGCTGCCGTAGATAAGGGCGTCATTGATACGGCCCATTGACTTCATTTCATCCTTAACAATGGGGGCTATGGGAGCGGTTCCCCGGATCATCACAATCTGTCCCGCGTCAAATCCCTTCTCAAACATCTTGTGGCAGGTCTGTTCCAGCATCCTGCCCGACACCTGGATGGAGGCAACCACGCAGGTACTGTCGGAAATAAGGATATACGTATCCTCCGGCTTAACCTTACAGGCCTTTGCCACCTCCATGGCCATCTGGTCCGTTGGATACTTCACATCCTGCAGGCACAGCACTGCCTCGTTATTTTCTTCCCTGTAATCGGTCATCTCGAAATACCAGTCTGAGTCCACATGGGCGATGGACCTGGCAGGGCCGGAACCAATGGTTGCGAATTCCCCGTCACCCAGTTTCCAACCTGCTATCTGGGATGCCATGCAGGCAATGAGAGGCTTGTTGACCAGCACTTCCACCGAAGCAAAGGTATAATCCTCGTTAAGCCTGAATTCCCCAAGGGTAACCGTGCTCATATCTCCCATGGAGGCCCTTGTGAACAGAACCCCTGCCTTCCAGCTTCCCTCACAGTTAATTCCCATGTCAATGAGGGTTACCCCGCAGTCCATTTTGATCACCTTACACCCAAGGGCGTCCGCGTCCTCTATAATCTCCCGTACTACTTTCATTGCTTTTGCGTTAATATTCAGCATGTATGATCCTCCGTGTTTTATTTCATCCTGCTTATAGTTCAACCTGCTTATAACTCAACCTGCTTATGATTTCTTTCCAAACACATCAATGGCCGCTCCCATAATCGAGGCCGCTGCATCCGATGCCAGGAATGTCACCACTTCCGCCACATCCTCCACCTGGAGCATGGAATCCAAATCAATGGTCACTGCCTGGTCGCTGTCCATCCGTTCCCTTGTATGCTCCGTATTGGTCATTCCCAGGTATATGGCATTCACATTGATTCCGTATTGCTTGACTTCCTCGGACAGCGTATGGGTGAAGCTTACGATTCCGCCTTTTGACGCTGCGTACGCGCCAAATCCGGGAAAGAAGTGTTTGGCGGCCGAGGAACTGATGTTGATGATTTTTCCGTACCGGTTCCGTATCATGGCCGGCAGGACTGCCTTTGTGCAGAAAAAGGTTCCGTTGAGATTAATGGAAATCTGGCTCAGCCATTCCTCGTTTGATGTCTCAACCACGGGAACCGACTTGTGATAGGCCGCATTATTGACAAGCACATCCACATTTCCCGCTTCCTGTTCAATTTCCCTGAAGCATTGCTCCACCTGTTCGGGCACCGCGATGTCGCAGACTTTCACAAGGGCCCGGCCGCCCTCTTTCCTGATTTCCTCTGCAACCGCCTGCAGCTTGCCTCCGGTCCTTCCTATCAGGACTGCGACAGCGCCCTCTTTGGCAAATGCCTTTGCAAAACCCGCGCCCAGCCCCTGGCCCGCGCCTGTGATTGCCGCTACTTTATCTTCAAATCTCATAAGGTGATTCCATCCCTTCTTTCAACTGTCTCATTTTCCCGGGCCAGGAGTTCAAGCACTGTATCCGGTTTTAACGGCAGACGGTGCACCTCACATCCGATTGCATTGGCCACAGCATTTGCAATTGCCCCTGCTGAGGGTACCACCGAACACTCCCCGATGCTCTTTGCCCCATATGGCCCGGTGGGTTCTGTCTCCTCCACCAGTCCCACCTTGATAGGCGGCATCTCACCGGCATTCATAATATGGTATTGCTTAAAGGTAGTGTTTTTTACCTTTCCCCCGCTGTCAATTATGATTCCCTCTGAGAGTGCGTATCCAAGTCCCATCTGCACCGCGCCTTCGATCTGGCCTTCCACAGACATGGGATTGAGCGCCTTCCCCACATCGTGCACCGCCGTATATTCCAGAACCTTTACCCCGCCGGTCCGGGTATCCACCGATACCTTTACAAAATGTGCGCCGTAAGACATGGCCAGGGCATAGGAGGCAAATGTGTCCGCACAGCATATATCCCTCTGGTTCACTTTCCTTGCGTGCGTGATGACTTCCTCCAGGGAGGCCTTCTTTTCAGGATTGTTCCTCACACAAACCCCGTTGTCCTTCAGTTCCAGGTTCTGCTGTTCCTCTTCCAGCAGCTGGGCCGCCTCTTTCAGCAATTCCTGCCTGATTTTCCCTGCCGCCTTCACAGCGGCATTGCAGCTCACATACGTACCTCTGCTGGAATAATTTCCCAAATCATACATGGTGGCATCTGTATCCGCCTGTATACACTCTATCCGGTCCATGCTGATTCCCAGCTCCTGGGCCACTGCCTGGGCCTGGGTTGTCACGGAGCCGTTGCCCATGTCGCTGACCCCGGTAAACATGACAACCGAACCATCTTCATTCATTTTAAGTATCACGCCGGTTGTGTCCGGACACACGCCGTACACTCCGTTTCCGTGGGTGGCCGCTGCCATTCCCACTCCAATCCGGTACCTGCCCTTTGCCGCCCCGGATTCTTCCTGCTCCTTCACCGCCTCCTCCCAGCCAAACAGCTCCATCCCCTTTTTCACACAGTCAATGGGTCTTGCATTTCCATGCCTCTGCCCGTTCCTCTGGTCAAACCCATCCGGTTCAACCAGGTTTTTTAACTGCATGTCAATGATGCTTATATGTAAGTCTCTGGCAATCTTATTCATCTGGCACTGCTGGGCAAAGAACTCCTGGGGGGAGCCAAAGCCCCTCATGGCGCCTGCAATGGGAGTGTTGGTATAAACCGGAGTGGCCCTGAACCGGATATTGGGCGTCTTGTGGTTTTTAAAAAACTTACCGCTCATGGCCCACACAATGCTCATGGTCCCGCCCGCATATGCCCCGGCATTGATTATGACCTGCATATCCTGGGATATAATGGTCCCGTCCTTTTTAACACCGGTCTTAATCTTTATTTCCATTCCGTGTCTGGTCCTGGACGACACAATATCCTCCCGCCTGTTGTAAACCAGCTTTACCGGCCGCCCTGTTTTCATGGCCAGCAGGGCTGTCACAGGCTCTGTTATTGTATCTATTTTTCCTCCGAACCCGCCGCCCATGCCGGGATTCACCACGCGCACCCTGCTCATGGGAAGTCCGAAAATCCTGCTGAGGTTCTTCCTGTATCCGAACACATCCTGGCTGGGCGTATAGACCGTCAGCTTACCGCTGCTGTCATAAACCGCAATGGACGCATGTGTCTCAATGGCGCTGTGGTGGATGGCCGGTGTGGAATAGGTATCTTCATATATATAATCCGCTGCCTTAAAGCCCGCTTCCACATCGCCGGCCCCCATATCCACCGGAAAAATAATATTGCTTTCACCGTGAATGGGATACGCGCCTTCCTTCAGGGCCTCTCCGGGGTCAGTATAAAAGGGAAGTTCCTCATATTCCACCTGGATTAGCTTCACTGCCTGCTCGGCAATCTTTACCGTATCCGCTGCCACGGCCGCCACCTTATCTCCCACATACCGAACCGTATCATCAAATACCCGTTCCGTTTTGTGACCGTCAATCTCTTCCCCGCAGCTGTTATACTTTGTGTCCGGGGCGTTTAAATAGCACACCACTCCGCGGACGCCCTCCAGTGCCTCTGCCCTGCTTGTATCAATCTTCTTTATCCTGGCATGGGGCACAGGGCTGAACAATATTTTAGCGTGGAGCATTCCGGGGAACTCCAGGTCAGCCGTATATTTAAACTGCCCGGTTACCTTCATGGCCGCGTCGCGGACCGGTATGCTCTGTCCTATGATTCCCATTCAGCTCTCCTCCTTCTTTCCCCCGGCCTTTGCCTCCATCATCCGCCTTGCGGCCAGTCTGATTGCCTCCACAATCTTAACGTATCCCGTGCATCTGCACAGGTTATTGGAGATGCCGTTGTTCCTGATTTCCTCCTCTGTCGGATTCTCAATCCGGTCCAGAAGCGCTTTGGCTGACATCACCATTCCCGGCGTGCAGTATCCGCACTGTACTGCCCCGGCATCAATAAACGCCTGCTGAATGGGGTGCAGCTCCGTGCCGTTTGAAAGGCCTTCTATTGTCTCAATCTTCTTTCCTTCCAGGTTCCGCGCAAGCACCAGACAGGAATTCACCGCTTCTCCGTCAATGATAACTTTGCAAGCCCCGCAGTCTCCGGTGCTGCATCCGCACTTTGCGCCTGTCAATCCCAAAACCTCCCGCAGTACGAATAGCAGGGTCCAGTTTTTTTCTATGCTGACTTGTGTTTTCTTTCCGTTTATATACAGACTTACCTGTTCCATTGTCTCACTCCCATGTGTTTATATTCTGTCATCTCCCATAATGCAGCCGACCACTTCTTCCTTTGTTATGGTTCCGAAATATGGTCTTATATCTAATTCTTCAAAAACGCGGCTGACGGCGTCCCTCTCATAAACCACTCCGTTCAACAGCTGTTCTATATCTTTCATCTCCATACATCCCAGAAAGTCACCCTCAAACCGGATTTGTTCAATCCGCGAATTCTTTAAAGATGCCTTAACCGTTATGCTGCCTCCCCTAAACCGTTTTCCGTGTGTCAGGTCTGCCGGCGGGTTCTTTCCATACGTCCAGAGGAAGGATTCATATTTGTCACGGGCCAGGCACATAATCTCCCTGCGCTCGTTTCGGGATATTTCATATTCCTTTCCCCCTGATTCCCCAAAAAGGGCCTGCAGCAGTCTATCCCTGAATTCCAGAACATCCATGTCATAGGAAAGATGTTCCGCTATGGTGGTTACCCTTGAACGCACCGACTTAATACCCTTTGATACCAGCTTATCCTGCTTTACCCGCAATGCCCTGCTCAGTATTTCTAAATCCGAACTAAATAACAGTGTTCCGTGAAACAGTACCCGGTTCTTATAGATTCTTACCGCGCTTCCTGATATCTTGGCATCTCCCAGAACCAGGTCATTGCGCCCGTTAATCCCGGCCTGGATTCCCATTCCCCGAAGCGCTTCCACAACCGGTTTTAAAAAAGCAGAGTAGTCTGTGTTTGTAAAATCCCCATGCTCCATGATAAAGCTGAAACACAAGTTTCCCAAGTCATGGTAGACAGCGCCGCCCCCGCTGGTTCTTCTCACCACATCAATTTTGTTGGCTTTGACGAACTCCTCACATATCTCTTCATGGGTATTCTGAAAAGCGCCTACCACAATGGTGGGACGGTTCCTCCACAGCATGAGTACGGGCTCTCTGATGTCCTCTTTCTTTAAAAAATATTCCTCAAAAGCCAGATTTTCCGAACCCATAATACTGTTCGTCTCCACGTATATCATAGAAAGGCCCTCTCATTTCCCGCTGTTTTCCTAAAAAATATCCACATGGTGCAAGGCGCTCCATGTGGATATCCTCTTAAAATAATAAGTATGCTCTTTTTACTGCACGGCCGGTATTTCCCCTTCAATCTTTACGTCGGTCACTTCATCCTCTGCTGCCTTTGGAAGAATCATGTTTAATACAAGGGCAACCAGGGCCGTACCGGGAATGCCGGTAAAAATGGTTGTAACGGTTGACGGCAGAAATGCCAGGTTAGCCACTCCGAAATTGCCGCCGATGCCAATAGCCAGCGCAATGGCCAGGATGGTTGTGTTTCTCTCTGTAAAATCGCCCATGCTGATAACCCGGAGCCCGGACGCCGATATCTGACCGCACATTACAAGGACAGCTCCTGCCATAACACAGTTGGGAATCAGCGCAAGCAGCTGGGCCAGCTTTGGAAATACCGCAAAAGCAAGGAAAATAATTCCTCCCAAACCAGTGACAAAGCGGCTTCCCACGCCGGTCATTGCAACAATGCCCACATTCGCGCTTCCCGTAATAACCGGAGCACCGTTAAAGGCAGATGCAAACATTCCCGTGATACCGCCTCCGCGGATGGTCCTGGATAATTCCTCCGAAGTGGGAAGCCGGTTGGATACCGCCGTCACAAGCCCCGTGGTGTCCCCCACCATTTCCATCAGGGTGCCGATGTGAACCGCACAGATTGTCAGGATTGCTCCCACATTGAAGTTCACTCCCCATGCAAAGGGTTTAACCATGGAAAACCAGGAAGCCTCTCCGATACTTGAAAAATCCACCATGCCAAGGGCCGCGGCAACAACGTATCCTATTACCATGCCGATTAATATACAACATTGTTTGATAAGGCCTTTTCCGAAAAAGTTCAGAAGAACAATCACCACAACAACCATTACAGCAACCGCCAATTCAGTCATCGCGGTTTCGCTTTCCACATTAAAGTTTCCGAATGCCGTTGCGCCGATACAGATACCCACGGTCAGCACAACTGCCCCTGTGACGGTAGGGCTGAAATACTTATGTAAGTACCTGATTGCAATGGGACCCAGAATAAACAATACACCGCTTCCAACCAGGGCCGCCCCAAAGGCGCCGCCGATTCCGATATTGGGGTTATTGGCCGCCACCACCATTGGTGTAATCAGCGTAAAGCTGCCTCCTGATACAATGGGGAGTCTGGCTCCAATATGCTTTCCGATTCCAAAGGACTGGATAATGGTAGCTATACCGGTGATAAATAACGCACACTGAATTAATAAAGCAGTTTCTTTGACACTGAGCCCAAATCCCATCGCAAGCAGCATACCTACCGCAATCTGTCCTGTAAATGCCGATAGTACATGCTGGAATGCCAATGGAAACGCTACTGCCAATCGGGGTTTGTCTTCGATACCATAACTCATCATTCTCATAACTAACTCCTGTTTCTGATACTCCCGCCATTTCTGCCTAATGTATGAAGTTCTCCTTTTATTTTTTATATTCAAAACTTTTACCTGACGAATCGGCGCCATGTTTTGTCAGGAATTGGCAGGGCTTCCACAAAATACCTGTCTGTTTATTTGAAAAAGACAAACACAAGGGCAAATAAACATTATGCTGTATCCTTATGGAAACCGGTAGTTTGAATCCGTTCCGGCTTAGTTATCCAAATTGAGTCGTTTTGTCAAATCAGCCATCTTTGCACCCAGTGCCCTGGCTCTCTTTAATCCTTCCGGGTCGTCCATTTCCCCTGACCCGTCCCCCGGATTCCAGAGACTGGCACCTGCGTAAGTTCCCGCTCCCCCGTTGCAGACAACCATACCCTGTGTATGGTAAAATCCAAGGATTGCGTTCAGTGCCCCTTCCTGTCCTCCGTTTCTTGTTCCTCCTACTGCAATCGCAGCGCCCACCTTCCGGTTAAAAAATGTGGGATCCTTTTTTATAATATTCCAGGTGGGGCGGAACCGGTTGAAAAAGGCCGCCAGCTGTGCCGTAATATTCATCTCATAGACCGGTGATGCTATTATCATCCCGTCAGCCTGATATACCTTTTCATAGAGAGGGGTCATATCGTCCTCATATACTGTACACCGGACCGCGTCCTCTCTCAGACACTTATTGCAGTGAATGCAGAAGTTCAGCTTCCTTGCCCGCAGTTCAATGAGCTCCACTTCCACGTCCCCTGTTTCCAGTGCGCCGTCCAGCGCTTCCCGCAATGCGGCATAGGATGATTTCCTTCTTGGGCTTCCACATATTCCGATAATTTTTACCATGCCGTGTACTCCTTCCGGGGCAGAACATCATTTTATTTTATACTCTATTTTTACATGTATCTTTTTTAACGCGCAAAATTCTCTTGTGCAATATACACAATTTTATTATGTGTTTTTGTTTATTATTATGCGTTTTTCTTAATTATATCAAAAAAAAACGGATTGTCAACGAATCCAAACCAGTTTCCGGATGAAACTGGTTACATCAGACTTTCTATGCCGTGGGCGGAATCTATAGCTTGTCTCTATACTCTTTTACATTATTTCTGGTGGTTTCCCTCAGCTTTAATTCCACCGGAAACAACACGCTTTTACTCTCTGCATTGCCCCTCAGTTTTTCCAGCAGCAGCCTGGCAGCACTTTCCCCAAGCTGGTAATTGGGTGCAACCACGGTTGACAGCGAGGGCAGCACAAAACTGGCCACCGGATTGTCGTCGAATCCCATTATCTCCATATCCTCCGGCACACGTATGCCGTGAAGCACCAGATATCTCATTGCCGCAATTGCCATCATATCGTTAAAGGCAAAAATAGCGGTGGGCCTCTCCTCCAGCCGCATCAAATGCCCGCACGCGTCATATGCATCCTGCAAATCTGCATAATGGGCTTTCACCATGCACAGACGGCAGTCCTTTTTTTCCATGAAAAAGTCATATACCGCCTTGCGGCGCCTCTCCGTCACCAAATAAGTGTCAGAAGTACTGATTACCCCGAATACGCGGTTGCCTTCCCGGTACAGATATTCTAACGCCATCTGGACCCCTTTGTAATCATCACTGTAAACGTATGTCACATCCTTGGGGGATTCCGACTGCTCCATATTTTCAATCAATACATAGGGCACCTGAATCTTGGCCATGCGCAGCTCCTCGCTGTTAATAAAACCAGAGCCGGATATAATCATTCCGTCAACACTTCTCTGGTCCACCCTGCGCCAGAAATCCTCTATGCTGTCTGTTGAAAATACAAGAACCTTATAATCCGCCTCCCTCAATACAGCCTGGCTTCCTTCCACCAGCTGGTTGAAAAATTCATTGCAAAGGGTCGGGATTACACATAGGATAGTCTTTGTATAACCGGTTGAAAGGCTTTTGGCGGAGGGGTTGGGTATGTAGTCCACCCGCTTCATGACCTCTATGATATGATTGCGTGTTTCCTCCGACACCTTCTCCGGCTGATTAATGCATCTGGAAACCGTTGCAACCGAAACCCCCGCCAGGTACGCAATTTGTCTGATATTCAAAATATAACCTCCTTTTTATGCATTATCTATACAGTATTATACTATATAAAGGAGTAAAACAGATAAAAAAACGGAGAAACCTGTTTTACAGGATTCCCCGTTTTTTATCTGTGAAAGTATCCGATATATCATCCCAGCCGTTCAAATCCCGGAACCTTAAGTACATCCGCCATTGTCTTTCCCGGCTTCAACTGTTCCTCTACCCTGAGTCCGGTATTGGTGAATATAGTGCGTTCCCCGCTTCTTGGCGCCCCTGTCTTCATGATTGGCAGGCCTAATGCAATTGCCAATTCAGCGTTTGGGTCGTCAATGACTCCTCCCGCCCTTCCGGACGCCACAACCAGCAAATCATGTTGTTTCATGAAACGGACCGTTTCAATTGCCTCTGTCAGTGTACCAATCTGGTTGGGCTTTAATATCATTCCCTGTATCGCGTCCATGTCGATTGCTTTCTTGGCCCTGTCAATGCTGGAGCATATAAAATCATCTCCGATCAATACAGCCGGTATCTCTTTCCTGGCTTTTTTGAATCCCTCAAAGTCCTCTTCCTGCAGAGCATCCTCAATAAACCCGATTGGATATTTATGCGCGATCCTGGAAAGCAGTGAGATCATTTCGTCCCTGTCTATATACGTTCCCTTATACAGATATGCGTCCCTTGCCTCGTCATAGATTTCACTGGCAGCGCAATCCATGGAGAATATAATTTTATCTTCATACCCCAATGATGAGGCTGCTTCCATAAGCATATCAAACAATACAAACGGGTCATCCGACGGGGCGCCATATCCGCTGTAATTGCCCATCACAGGCGGTTTTCCATTGTTGTATTTCTTAATGATATCACCCATCTTCTGGAATATCTCCACCCCAATTCTGGATCCCTCATAGAATGTACTTACATTTTTAGGAATCACAATAAACTCCTGAAATGCAAGGGTATAATTCCCATATGTACCGCCGTTAATCATATTATATGCCGGCGCAAATACCCTCTCCGGCTCTTCCTCTGCCAGGTACCTCCATAATGGCTTTCCCACGCTGGCCGCCGCTGCTCTGGCGGCCGCACAGGAAACAGAATAGATTGCATTTCCTCCCAGGTTCGTCTTATATCTGGTCCCATCCAGCTCTATCATCCTATGGTCAACTGCCTGCTGGTCTGTCACATCCATACCAACCAAAGCCGGACCAATGATTTCCTCAATATTTTTTACTGCTTTAAAAACGCTGAGGCCGCCAAATAACTCTTTATCGTTATCCCTTAATACATACGATTCATTCTTCCCGACAGACGTGCCAGTGGATGCTCCCGCCCTTCCCATCTTACCATTTTCCGTATATATCTCAGTCTCTACCACAGGCCTTCCCTTAGAGTCCAGTACCTGTCTTGCCTTTACTTCCTTTATTCTGCTTCCATTCATCCTATTTTCCTCCCTTATTCCGCTTCCGGTACATACATCACGTTAAAATCGCACAGATTGGTCCCTGTATTTCCTGTAAGTATGGAATCCTGGGTACACTCCAGCGCCCCGCCGCAATCGTGGGTTCTGAATACGTCAAAAATATTAATACCCTTTTCAGAAAGCATCCGCGATGTCTGTGAATCCGTCAGTGCTCCCGCATACCTGGTTGTCCCATCTGTGCCCTCTGTATCCACCGATGCAAGGGCTGCGCCCGCAGTGTATCTGGCACCATGGGCAAATCCCAATGCAAGCTCATGGGAAGGACCTCCCGTTCCCCTGCATCCGTCCTCCACTTTCGTCGTGGTCTCCCCTGAACAGAATACAAAGCAGGGCGCCTTAATCGGTCTGTGATTAGCCTGTATCTCCCTTGCCATGGAGGCAAAGAAGTATCCCGCCTCCCGGCTTTCACCTTCGATAAAGGTGGAAAATACCATGGAGTTGATTCCCATTTCCCCGGCAGCTTCCACTGCAGCTTCACATGAATCCGGTACATTGTTAAGGCAGAAGTGCGTCACACCCTCTCCAAATGCTTTTGGGGTCTCATGCTCCGGATTATCTTCATACAGATATTTTAAAATAGACTCTGGCAGCTTGTCCTCCAGCTGATAATTCCTGATGCAGTCCCGCGCATCCTGTATCGTAGTCTTATCCGGAGCCACCGGTGTGCCGAAAAACTGGAACGGTGCCTTGAAATCTACAGTAGGCTTTACCCCCACACCGTCTCCCACAATTATATTTACAATCTCAGCGCCATTTTTAAGTACCTGCTCCGCAAGGCGCCCGCCGTTGGTTCTGGAAATATGGCGTCTGACCGCATTGATTTCCTCAATCTTCGCGCCGGAGCGCAGCAGCATATCCTGGGCCTGTATCTCCTCCTGCAATGTGATGCCCTCTTTGGGGCATGTCAGTAAAGCGGAACTGCCTCCGCTGATGACAGAGATGAACAGGTCACCCGGCTTTCCCTTATCAATCATTTGTATTATATCTTCAGCGGCCCGGTACCCCTCTTCATTTGGAAGGGGGTGTCCTCCCACATAGACCCTGGTATTGATATAGGTATCGTTATCCTCTGCTATCTTCACGGATATAACACCTTCTGTCAGCTTCTCCTTCAATACATCACATACGGCCATGGCCATGGCATTACACGCTTTTCCCGCACCAAAGAGATAGATATTGCCCAGTTTATCCATATCCCAGCGCTTTGTACCAATGGTCAGACGATTACCGTCCACAGACATAAGTTCCTTAATCAGATGGTATGCGTCCACCTTTGCCCACATGCGCTCCAGCAGTTCTGTAATCTTTTTCCTGGATTCCCTGTCTCCATGATTTAAGAGACTCTCTGTATTCTTAATTTTCCCCATTTTGCTGTCCTCCCCTTTTATTAAATAACAGATAATTGACGATTAACAGAACCGGCATGACATATGCCTGGAAACAGTAGGGCGCATATTGGAAACAGGATACCCCCAAAAGATCCAGAGCAATGACAGCGTTCATGTTCCATGGAATCAACGGCCCTAAAGGGGTAACAGAGCAGGCCAGATTTCTGGTTAAATCTAAATCGCTTACATTCATTTTCTTGTAGAGCGGTTTCATGAGGTTTCCCGCAAAAAGATAGGCAAAAGAACCGGAACACCCCACTGCATCTCCTAAGAAACCTGTAATAATGGTTGTTATGAGAAGCTGGAAACCTGTCTTTACTTTATTAACAATCGGAGCTACCACAGCATCCAGAACACCGGCCTGGGTCAATATACCGATAAGGCCGAATGTGATGAGATACAGGGAAGCACTGGAAAACAGGCTGGTTACTCCGCCTCTTGACAGCAATGTATCCACAAGTTCCATCCCGGTATCGCTCTTTACACCTGACCAGAAGCATGTCAGCACATAAGCCAATGATTTTCCCTGGTAAATGACAGCTACGCCAATACCGGTGGCAGCACTTATCAGGATTGAGATGATCGCCGACTTCTTAAGCAGGAGCAGTATGATTACGATAAGCGCCGGCAGGAAGGCAATCAATCCCACATTATAGTTATCACCTAATGTTTTGATTATCATTAGCGTGGTCTCATTTTGGACCTCTCCGCCTGCGTATACAAATCCTAAAATGGTATATAATACAGCGCTTATGATGAAGGCCGGAAACTGTATTTTTGCCAGATGCCTGACATGGTCCATCAATTTAACCCCTGTGACCGCGGATGCCAAATTAGGGCTGTCCGACATCGGAGAAAAGCCGTCCCCCAGGAACGCGGCACTGACCACTGCTCCGGCTGTCATGGCCGGGGGAACTCCTAACCCCAGTCCCACGGCAGACATCGCAATACCAATGGTACCTAATGTCCCCCAAGAAGTACCGCACGCCATTGCGTACAGCGCTCCGACAATAAACGTAACCAGAAGAAAAATTTTGGGTGTTATCATCCGAAGTCCCACATCTACAATCGCAGACACTGTTCCTGCGGCAATCCATGCGCCAATCATACCTCCCACAGACAACAGGATAAATACAGATGTAATAATCTTCCCGCAGTAAGACACTGCCGCCTTTTCAAGTTCCTCGTATGTAAATCCCAGGGACATACAGGCCGGAATAACAAACAGCCACGATAAAAAGAAGGTGGCGGCCATGGATACCCCCCATTTCATATAAGGGACAATAACCACAACACAAACAGCGGCCATGATCAGTAACGCAAACAAAAAGCTTGGTTTCTTTCGTTCATTTGAACTCATAGATTATCTCCTTTCTTTTTGCTTTCAATCAACAGCGCGCTTTGTGATTAAAAGTATTAAAAGCCAATAAAATAATTTTGGCTTAATATCTCTTCAATTTTTGAAACTACCTCTATTCCCTCATCCTTATTTTTTGCAGCTATGCTTGAAATAATATAGTCAATGAGAAAATGGACTGCCACGTAGGAATCCTTAAAGGAGGGGCCTACGGCGGAACATGGAATGATAATATCTCCATATGGTTTGACAGGTCTTATATCCTTGCCTGTAATGATTATAACTTTAGCTCCCCTTCTTCTCATGAAATGGGCTATATTTACCGTTTCCTTATAAAATCTCGGAAAGGAGAATACAGTGCACACATCCCCCTCTTCCACATCTGTTATTTCCTCAGGATATGTGCTGGCAATCCCCTGAATCAGCCGGACCTTCTTCTTTATCTGAGACAGCACCACAGCCAGGTAAAAAGCAGGAGAAAAGCATGTCCTAAGTCCCAACACATAATTATGATTTGCACTGCTAATCCAGTCTACCGCCAAATCCAGCTTTTCTGTGTCCTGAAGCCTTAATGTGGCCTCGATATTATTCACGGCAATGTCCCTGCACCGAAGAAGCAAATCATTGGGAGTCCCTCCCTGTTCAGATAACTCGCCGAACCTGGAAGGAAGGCTTACCTTTACTTTTATCAAATCCTGTATGTTTTTCTTCAGATCCGTATAATCCTTATACCCCATCGTCCTGGAGAAACGGATTAAGGACGTGGTGCTGAGTCCGATTCTATGTGCTATTTCATTTAATGTTTCAAATGGTACAAGAGCATAATTCTCCAGCAGAAAATCAGCAATTATTTTCTGTGATTTAGTAAGATTTTCATATCTTTTGTTGATTTCATCAATAATATTTTTCATCTCTCATCTCCTGATTTTGAGTATATCATAGTACATTTTTTCTTCAATACCGCACATATTTTCTGGTTAGTTTATCTAATTTCCCTCATATTTTTTAACTCCAAAGCGGCTCCCCCTCGTATTTTTCAACAATTTATCAATTCATTTTAAAAACCGTACACAGCTGACAGAAAAATTTGACATAAAAATGTATATTTATATACATTTTTAAAAAATAAAATATCCCGGCATCACACCGGGATATCAGACAAAAAAAATCCCCTCTCCGTACCCGGAAAGGGGAAAAGGGTGAGTAGAGGGATTCGAACCCTCGGCCTCCAGAGCCACAATCTGGCGCGATAACCAACTTCGCCATACCCACCATATTAAGTTATGAAACATCAGAGCTTACGCTCAATGAGCCTGAAGGGATTCGAACCCCCGACCCACGGCTTAGAAGGCCGTTGCTCTATCCAACTGAGCTACAGACTCACAACTTCTGACAGCCTTGATGTAACTCTGCACTTTCATGCCGACTGCTGTCAACGAGCTATAGTTTATCATATGTCTCTGGAGATTGCAAGCACTTTTTTTAAATTTCTTGTCCTTTTTTGCACTTTTTTTGCAGCCTTTTCCAAATTCCTTATTCCGGAGCCTGAAAAAGGCTGCGCAAAGGCTGTGACAAAGCCATCGTCTGCCGCAGAATCTGCCGTTGAATGTACCGTTGAATGTACCGTTGAATCTGCCGTTGAATCTACCGCAGCTGCCGGTAAAACCGGAGCCGTTTATTGTCCCCGTCCATACGGCACATGGTGCCAAAGGGCAGGGTACCCATGGGCTTGTCGTGGCCAGACCTGATATGATACATCACAGGCAAATCAAAGGTTCCAAAGCGGTCATGAAGGAATTCCTCTATCTGATAGGTGCCGTCATATCGGTCATTTGTACAGTCCGTAAAATCTCCCAGGAGAATTCCCGCAGCGTGTTCAAACATCCCCGCATACTCCATCTGGGTAATATACATGTCAAGGGAGGCAATGCCTTCCTCCACATCCTCCAGAAACAGAATCTTATCCCTGGTGTCCAGCTGATAGAAGGTGCCGCAGGCCCTGGCCAGCACGGATATATTTCCGCCTGCCAGAATGCCCTCCGCCTCCCCTCCCCGGATGGTCTTAAAGCCCTCCTCACCGGGCGGGTTACGAAACTCCAGCTCCTCCTCCATATTGAGGGCCGCAAACAGACCGGACCTGGTGTATGCGTCAAAGTCCTTCAGCATGTTGGAGCACACCATGGGACCATGGAAGGTAACCAGATTCCCAAACATCTGGAATGCTGAGTGAAGGTTTGTTATGTCGCTGTATCCAACAAAAATCTTGGGATTTTGCTTCACCAGGTCAAAATCCAGGTATTTCATGATTTGGGAACTGCCATATCCTCCCCGCACGCAAAAAACCGCTTTCACCTGCGGATCCGCAAACATGCGGTTTATGTCCTCTCCCCGGGCACCGGCATCCCCCGCCAGATAATTATGTAAATTATACATATTCTCAAGACATGTACCCAGCTTTACCCGGTATCCCATGCCCTCCAGCAGCTTTACGCAGCCGTCCCTCTCCTCTTCCTTTACAGGAAACGCAGGAGACACCAGCCCCACCGTGTCCCCTTCCCTAAGTCTCTCCGGAAATACCATCTGTCTCAATCCGTCCTTTCATCCTTAATCCGGAATATACCGGAAAACAGTTTTCCGGCGCGCTCCGGCCAAAAAGCTGCCCACTCCTGATTCCCAGGCGTGGGCACCTCTTACTCTGCTTACTTACTCTGCTTACTTACCTTGCTTACTTACTTCCCTTACTCACTTTGGCCTGGCTCTCTCACCATGCCTACTGCTTATCAGCATATTTAAATATCGTATGTCCAATATAGGTCTTAATAACGCCCTCGCATCCAGGCTTCACCAGAAGCTGTGCATTGCGGTAGTACAGAGGCAGTATGGGCATCTCCTCCATCAGAAGCTTCTCGCCTGCCTCAAACAGCTCCATGCGCTTCTTGTTGTCCGTAAGGCTCCTGGCCTCTTTCATCATGCTGTCGTATTCCTTGGCCTGGTCGTTGAGCCAGCGGCACTGGGTTTCATTTCTCTGGAGAAGGAAGCAGTCCAGATTGGTGCTGGGGTCAGGATAATCGCCGGTCCAGCCGTCATAACAGATATCGAAATTGCCGGCCGTCTGCTCATCCCAGTATACCTTTGGCTCAAAGGTAACAATCTCCACATTCACTCCCAGATTTTCCTTCCACATAGCCTGCATGGCCTGGGCCACGTCCTTTTTCTCCTGGTCGTTCTGGGTAATCAGAGTCAGAGTGGGGTATCCCTCTCCGCCCGGATATCCGGCTTCTTCCATAAGCGCCTTTGCAGCCTCCACATCCTCTGTGAACAGGTTGCCCACCGTGGTGCGGTAATCTTCGCTGGAGCCCTCATAGGGAATGCCGTGAGGCACAAAAGCATAAGATGATTCCGGCCTGGAGGCAACGATGGACTGGTTGATGACATCCCTGTTAAGAGACATTGCCAGCGCCTTCCTTACCCGCGCGTCCGACAGGTAGTCTTTCTCGCAGTTAAAGTCATAGTAGCAGGTTCCTATCAGATCATAGGACTTAAGCTCGTCGCTTCCGCCGTACTGTGACTGCGCCTGGGTCTGGATGATGGTATTGTCCACTACATCCACCTCTCCTGCATTGTAAGCGGACAGCGCTGCCTCTGCGGATTCAATAAACACAATATTCACGCCGTCCAGCTTCACTGTATCTGCGTCAATGTATTCCGGATTCTTCTCCAGCACATAGCTGGCCTGGGGATTGATTTCCTTCAGCCGGAACGCTCCGTTGCTTACATAGGTGTCCGCTGACTTGGTCCAGGCCTCCGGCCCTTCCACCGCATCCTTCTTCACCGGGAAATAAGCGGTGACAGCTGTAAGGTCGATGAAGTAGGCGGTGGGATTCTCCAAAGTGACCTTCAGTGTCTTGTCGTCCTCAGCCTTGACGCCCACATCCTCGGCAGATGCCTTTCCCTCATTATATGCCTCGCCGTTCTTCAGATAGAACAGATACCAGGCGCCGGGAGAGGCCGTATCCTGGGCCAGGGTACGCTTCCAGGCGTACTCAAAGTCACCGGCCGTCAGAGGGGAGCCGTCTGACCATTTAAGGCCGTCCCTCAGGGTAAAGGTGTATTCCAGTCCGTCCTCGCTCACCTCGTACTTTTCAGCACATCCATTGATCAGGCCGCCGTCCGGGCCAATCTGCATCAGGCCGGTAAACAGGTTCTGAAGAACAATGGATGATGTGGCATAATTGTTCATGGTGGGGTCCAGTGTCTCAGGCTCCTTCTGCATGGCGTAGGTCATAACCTTTCCGCCCTCGCTGCCGGCTCCGTCTTCCTTCCCGGCCGAAGCCTGGGTGGTCTGCCCCGAAGCACCATTCTCGGCCGGTTTCTCAGAACTCTGTCCGCCGCACCCTGCCAGCATGGCAGCAGCCATGACAAGACTCAGTAATACTTTTACATTCTTTCTCATTTCACTCCTCCTTCTTATGAGCACCCAGCAGGCGTTTTCCGGCCCCTAAGCGCGATATATGCCACCGGCGCCCAGTCAAATGAATACCTGACCGCCGGAACCGTCACATGATTCTGTACCCGTGATTCTGGATCTGTGATTCTGGCCCCGTGATTCTGCTCTTGTGAATCCGGCCCCATCCGGTTAATCAAAGAGATGGCAGGCTACCTTATGCTTGTCATTGACCGTCTTTAACTCCGGCTTAACCTGGCCGCAGATATCCTTTGCGTAGCGGCACCTGCTTCGGAAGGGACAGCCGGGAGCCGGATTAATGGGCGAGGGAACATCCCCTTCCAGGATGATTCTCTGGTTTTCCTTAGCCAGCTTTGGGTCCGCCACAGGCACTGCGGAAATCAGGGACTGGGTATAGGGGTGGAGCATGTTGTCATACAGCTCATCCACCTGGGCGTACTCAATCAGATTGCCCAGGTACATAACCCCCACCTCCGACGAGATATGGCGCACCATGGACAAATCATGGGAAATGAACAGGTAGGTAAAATGAAACTTATCCTGCAGCTCCTCCAGTATATTGATAACCTGGGCCTGGATGGATACATCCAGGGCCGATATAGGCTCATCGCAGACAATAAATTCCGGCTCCGCAGCCAAAGCCCTGGCTATGCCGATTCTCTGCCTCTGTCCGCCTGAAAACTCATGAGGATACCGGTTAATATGGTCCGGTTTCAGGCCGACCATCTCGATCAGCTCCCTGACACGGTCATTCTTATCCTTCCCCGTGTGCAGCTTCATGGCCCATATGGGCTCGGCTATAATGTCGCCTATGTTCTTCCTTGGGTCCAGGGAGGTATAAGGGTCCTGGAATATCATCTGCATTTTCTTCCTGTAGGGAACCATCTGGCTGTCGCTCAGTCCGGTGATGTCCGTTCCCTGATACAGAATCCGGCCCGCAGTTGCCTGGTACAGCTTAAGAATGGTGCGGCCCACCGTGGTTTTGCCGCAGCCTGATTCCCCCACCAATCCCATGGTGCGGCCCTTCTCAATGGAAAAAGTTACGCCGTCCACTGCCTTTAACACCTTTGGCTTGGAAAAAAGACCGCTTTTCAGCATAAAATGCATCTTCAAATCATTTACTTCAATACAGTTATTAGTATCTGTACATTGAGCCATCACAGCTTCACCTCCCCCATCCGGGCTTTCACCGATTCATTGTGAAGCCAGCAGGCGCTGATATGTCCGTTTCCCAGGTCGCAAAAGGGCGGCTGATGGGCGGCGCAGAGCTTCATGGCCCGGGAACACCGGGCCGCAAAGGGACATCCCTTTGGAGGATTCAAAAGGTCAGGCGGCGTGCCGAAGATTGGCACCAGCTTTTCCTTTGTCCTCTTTGGTATGGAGGCCAGAAGTCCTGCCGTGTAGGGATGGCCGGTCCGGTAGAAGATATCCTCGATCTTCCCCTCCTCCATGATTAATCCCCCATACATGACAATAACCCTGGTGCACAGGCTGGATATAACCCCCAGGTCATGTGTAATCAATATGACGGAGGTGTTAAACTCATTCTTCATATGGGCCATCAGCTCCAGAATCTGGGCCTGTATGGTCACATCCAGTGCAGTGGTGGGCTCGTCTGCTATTAGAAGCTCCGGCTTACAGCACATGGCTATGGCTATCATAACCCTCTGGCGCATACCGCCTGAGAGCTCATGGGGATACTGTTTCAGCCTGCGCTCCGGGCTGGGAAGGCCCACTGCCTCCAGCATAACCAGAGCCTTTTTCTCTGCTTCCTTCCTGGAAAGCTTCTGGTGGCGCATCAGGGGACCGCGAATCTGTTCCCCTACTGTAAACAGGGGATTCAGACTGGTCATGGGATCCTGGAATATCATGCCAATCCGGTTACCCTGTATCTTCCTCATTTCCCTGGGAGACTTTTTAAGCAAATCCTCACCGTCAAAGAGCAGGGCGTCCGCCTGCCGGGAAGCATTGTCCTCCAGCAGCCCCATAATCGACAGCATGGTCACACTTTTTCCGCAGCCGGATTCCCCCACGATTCCCAGGCTCTCTCCCTTCCCCACATGGAAGGTGATGCCCCTTACGGACTGCACGCTGCCTGCGTCTGTGGCAAAACTGGTGCGCAGGTTCTCTACCTCTAATATTGTATCTTCCATCATGTTCATCCACCTACTTCTTAAGTCTTGGGTCCAGAGCATCCCGCAGCCCGTCACCGATAAAATTCAGGGCAAATATGGTGATGCTGATTGCCAGCGCCGGAAACAGCATCTGGTAAGGATATGAAAACAGATATTCTATGGCGTCATTGGCCAGGGTTCCCCAACTGGCCTTGGGCACCTGGATACCGATGCCTAAAAAGCTTAAAAACGCCTCCTGGAATATGGCTGAAGGAATCAGAAACGTAACCGTCACGATAATGGAACCCATGCTGTTGGGTATCAGATGGTGTATCAGAATCTGCCATTTGCTCAGTCCGCAGACCTTGGCTGCCAGGGCAAAATCCTGTTCCCTCAGGGTCAGTATCTGGGCACGGACCATTCTAGCCGTGGTAATCCAGTAAGTGAGGCACATGGCAATCAGGATACTCTGTATGGTGTTTCCCAGAAACATCATAATCAAAATCATATAAATCAGGCTGGGAATACCGGTCAGGATATCCACCACACGCATCATGATAATATCCGTGGTTCCTCCCACATAGCCTGATATGCCCCCGTAGAGCACGCCTATGACCATGTTGATGGCCGCTGCCGCAAATCCGATGGACAGGCTGATACGGGCCCCGTACATGGTCCTGACAAAAATATCACGTCCCATCTTGTCTGTCCCGAACAAGTGGGCGCTGTTTGGCCACTGAAGGGCATTTCCAAAGTCTGTCTGGTCATATGTATAAGGGGAAAACATAGGTACAAATATGGCTGCCAATGTCATAAGCACCACAATGGCAATGCCCAGCATGGCCAGCTTATCCTTCTTAAGCCGTATCCAGCAGTTCCTCCAGTAGGAGATGCTGGGACGGTTAATGGATTCCATTTCCCGGTCTGTGTCGGAAAGTCCCGCCAGGAGTTCCTCGGGAATCACATCCGACATGGTAAATTCAACTCTCTCTTCCATCCTCTTCACCTACTCCGTTATCTTTACTCTTGGGTCAATCACTGCGTACATGATGTCAACAATCAGATTACAGCCAATAATCATCACGCCTAAGAACACGGTAAGTCCCAGTGTAACAGAATAGTCCCTGTCCGTGATGGCGGATATGAAATAGCGTCCCAGTCCCGGGATGCTGAACAGCTTCTCAATGATGAACGTACCGGTGAGCAGCGTGGCCACCAGCGGGCCCACATAAGTCACCACCGGAAGAATAGAGTTCTTAAGAGCATACTTGCTGATGACCTCCCATTCCGGCACGCCCTTGGAGCGCTCTGTCCTTATGTAATCCTGGCGCATGGTTTCCAGCATGCTGGAACGCATGAGGCGGGTGATATAGGCCACCTGGGAAAATGCCATACAGAACACCGGCAGCACATAGTGCTTCCACGAAGTCAGGCCATAAGAGGGAAATATCTTCCACTTCTCACAGAATACATACATCATTAGCACACAGAGCACAAAGCTGGGCACTGACACGCCGATGGTGGCCAGCACCATGGATGCGCCGTCCGCCAGCTTTCCCCGCTTCACGGCTGCCACGATTCCCAGGGGGATTCCCGCCGCAAGGGCCACCGCGATTCCCAGCGCCCCCACCTTTGCCGATACCGGAAAGCCGTTGGCTATGAGTTCATTGACCGTGGTATCCTGTTTTTTAAAGGAAGTCCCCATATCCCCATGAAGGAGATTGCCGAGATATCTGACATACTGGGCCGGAAGCGGGTCATTGAGACCATATTTTTCGGAAATCTGCTCCAGGATTTTTTCCGGCACGTTCCTCTGCTCAGACGGACTGAAAGGACCTCCCGGAATGACATGCATCAGAAAGAATGTAATGGTAATAAGAATAAATAGAGATAACACGCCTGCTACCAACCGCTTGATTATGTACTTTGCCATTGCCATACCACCTTTATCTTAGATAAGCTGAAATCGGGCTGAACCGCCCTGTGTATAAAAAAAAGGCGACTTAAAGAACAGTAAGTTCACTGCACCTTCGCCCGACGTACTTAATTAAAAATTATACCTACTGGCCGGTTAAAAGTCAATAAAAAGGACACAGTTTCACATTGCATTTTCTGGCAGAAATACCTATAATTAAATTTGCGGCTGCCGGCCTGCGGGACCGGATGAGGTTTTACCCCTGTTTTCAGCCGCAAGACGGAAAGAAGGTATGAATCACATGGAAATCCCTGTTCTGAATGAAATAATGAGAGATACGGTGGTGGAGGTGGATCTGGACCGCATCGCTTTTAATGTAAGGCAGATTAAGGCTATGGCCGGTCCCGGCACCCAGGTGGCGGCAGTGGTGAAGGCGGACGGCTACGGCCACGGCGCCCTGGGCATTGCGCCTGCCATCATGGAAAACGGAGCCAGCCTGCTGGCAGTGGCCACCCTGTCCGAGGCAGTGGAGTTAAAACAGGCCTATCCAGGCTATCCCGTGTTAATCATGGGACTGACACCGGACCGTCTGCTGCCCTATGTGCTGGAATACGGCATCATCCAGACCATTGATACCCTGGCCCAGGCCAGGCTCCTTAACCGCCTGGCTTCGGAAAAAAAGCAGCAGGCTGTCATACATATCAAATACGACACCGGTTTTCACCGCATCGGATTCCCGGACTGTCCGGAAAGCCTGGATGAAATCCGGCAAATCTGCTCCATGCCCTGGCTGAAACCGGAGGGCATCTACTCCCATCTGGCCCTGAAGGACGACCAGTCCAACCAGGTCCAGTTCCGGTGTTTCATGGATGCTGTCAATGAACTGGAGGGCCAAGGCTGCCATTTCCGCTATAAACATATTGCGGACAGCATTGCCGCTGTTGATTTTCCGGAATACAGGCTGGACATGATACGGGCCGGAGCCATTGTATACGGGTTAAAGGGCTTTCACAAGGGACAGCTTGACATCCGCCAGGCCCTGACCTTTAAAACCCGTATCAGCCACATCACCCCTGTTCTGAAGGGCCAGGGGGTAAGCTACGATTACCTGTGGACCGCGCCGCAGGACACCAGGGTGGCTGCCCTGCCCTTTGGCTACGCGGACGGCTATCCCCGGAACCTGCGGGGCAAGGCCATGGTCACCCTCAGGGGAAAACAGGTCCCGGTGATCGGAGTCATATGCATGGACCAGTGCATGATTGACCTGACCGATGTGCCGGAGGCACAGATAGGGGACCAGGTCATTATATACGGGGACGGCAGCGGAAACACGCTGGACATCGACGCGGTCAGCCGTCTGGCAGGCACCAATAAAAACGAAATCGTGGCCCGGCTCACCAGACGGCCCCCCAGGATCTATGTGAGGGGAAATGATTCCGGGACCGGATACAGCTCTGCAGAAAGGATGACACCATGAATATAAAACAACGGACAGAAGAATTATACCCCCAGCTGGTACGGATCCGCAGGGAACTGCACCAGCATCCCGAACCGGGTTTTAAGGAGCACTGGACCAGCGCCTATATATGCGGCCTTCTGGATGAGTGGGGCATTTCCTACGAATTCCCTGTGGCGGGCACGGGAATCGTGGCCATGATCCAGGGAGAGAAGCCCGGCTCCGGCAATACGGTGGCGCTTCGGGCCGACATGGACGCCCTGCCTCTGACAGAGGATATTTCCCGCCCCTTCTGCTCCCTGCATCCCGGCCATATGCATGCCTGCGGCCATGACGCCCATGTGGCCATTGCCCTTGGCACGGCCCGCATATTGATGGAATCCCGGAGTGAATGGTCCGGGTGTGTGAAGTTCTTTTTCCAGCCCGCGGAGGAGACCACGGGAGGCGCCCTTCCCATGGTGAAGGCAGGCTGCATGGAATCCCCCCATGTAGACTACGTAACCGGTCTCCATGTAATGCCTACCCACGAAACAGGAGAAATTGAAATCCGCTACGGGGATTTAAATGCCTCCTCCGATGAGATTCACATAAAAGTCCATGGAAAGAGCTGCCACGGCGCCTATCCTGATACGGGAGTGGATGCCATTGTCATGGCTGCTGCTGTCATAAACAGCCTGCAGACCCTGGTAAGCCGCTGCATCTCACCCCTGGACAGCGCAGTCCTCACCCTGGGGACCATACATGGCGGAACCGCGGGCAACATCGTGGCAGCCGAGACAGAGATGACCGGCACCCTGCGCACCACGGACCCTGCCGTGAGAGAGAAAATCATTGACGCCATGACCCGTCAGGTAAGCTGTACCTGCCAGGCCATGGGAGGCAGCGGGGAGGTTGTCATTGTCCCGGGATATGCCGCCCTCATAAACTCAGACGAAATCGTGGATGTGCTGGTGGAGACAGCCGAAGAGGTCCTTGGAAGCCAACACATCCATCCAAAGAAATTCCCCAGCCTGGGGGTGGAAGACTTTTCATTTTTCCTGGAAAAGGCAAAGGGAGTTTTCTATCATCTGGGATGCGCCAACAGGGAAAAAGGCATTACAGCCCCCCTTCACAGCCAGGACTTCGATATCGACGAAGAATGTCTTAAGCTGGGAGTGCAGCTGCAGGCCCAACTGGCCCTGAAACTTTTAAAACGTGATATTGCTTAGAAAAACCAGAATACAGGAGGAATAAAATTATGAAGGTTTATATCAGTGTGGACTTTGAGGGGGTGGCCGGCTCCACTTCCTGGAGCTCCACCAACTTAGGTGATTTGGAACACGGTCCCATGGCCAGGGAAATGACCCTGGAGGCAGCCGCGGCATGCAGGGGAGCCCTGGCAGCCGGAGCAACAGAAATCTACATAAAGGATGCCCATGAATCCGGCAGAAACATGGATATCTCCCTTCTTCCAAAGGAAGCAAAAATCATATTGGGCTGGAAATACTCCCCTGATTCCATGGTCTGCGGTCTGGACCAGAGCTTTGACGCCCTCATGTTCGTGGGATACCACTCTCCTGCCGGTACCAACGGCAGCCCCCTGGCCCACACCATGAACCGCAAGACCAATTACATTAAATTCAACGGCAAACTGGCTTCGGAATTCCTCATGCACGCCTATGTGGGCGCATCCCTGGGCGTTCCCTCGGTATTCATCAGCGGCGACAAAAATCTTTGCAGCCATGTCCATGAATACGATCCCGGCATCACGGCAGTGGCAGTGAAGGAAGGCATGGGCGCAGCCACCGTCAACCTGGCGCCGGAGATGGCCCAGGAGCTTATCGAGGAAGGCGCGAAGAATGCCCTTCTCACAAAGGATGCCTGCCATCTGGAGGTGCCTGAAACCATTGTCATGGAAATCAACTTCAAAGACCATTTCCAGGCCCTGAGGGCTTCCTATTATCCCGGAATGGTGATGACCGATGATTTTACGGTTTCCTATACCGCCCGTTCCATCAATGAATTGATGACAGCCAGGATGTTTGTGCTGTAAGCGGAAAAGGACTGTTCATAGTAATAAGGACACCAGATAGCTTATATTATCTGGTGTCCTGTATTTTTATACACGTATTTTTATACTCTCTGCTGCTTCCGGTTCCTGGCAAACATGACCGCGTACTCCAGTGAATTCTTCAGGCTCAGCTCGCTGGCTGTTCCGGTTCCCGCCTGGTCAAAGGCCGTTCCATGGTCCACAGACACACGGATAATGGGAAGCCCCAGGGTGATGTTGACGCCGGCCACCGCGTCCCAGGCCTGCTTTTCCTGGTCATAGACAAAACCCACCACCTTAAGGGGGATGTGTCCCTGGTCATGATACATGGCCACCACGATGTCATACCAGCCGCCTCTGGCTTTGGAGAACACGGTATCCGGGGGCACAGGGCCCTCTGCCCGGATTCCCTCTGCCCTGGCAGCCTCAATGGCAGGGATGATCTCCTGGATTTCCTCCTGCCCGAACAGACCGTGCTCGCCGCTGTGGGGATTCAGCCCTGCAACTGCAATCCTGGGGTTCTCAATCCCCATCTCCCTGCACGCCTTATCCCCAATGCGGATTACATCCAGCACCCGCTGCTTCTTAACCCGGTCGCAGGCCTCCCGCAGGGACACATGGGTGGATACATGGACCACCCGCATGTTCTCATGGGCCAGCATCATGGTATAGTTTTTGGTTCCGGTCAAATCAGCATAAATCTCCGTGTGGCCGGAATAGTGATGGCCTGCCAGGTTCACGGCCTCCTTATTAAAGGCATTGGTGACCGTGGCATCCACCTGTCCGTCCATGGCAAGTTCAATTACCTTCTCCACATACCGGAACGCGGCGTCCCCGCACATGGCGGACACCTGCCCCCGCACCAGCTCATCCATGGAAACCAGACCCATGTCCAGCACGTCTATGGTCCCGTGGGTAAAGACAGCATCCCTCACATCCTTTACGGCCCGGACCTTCATCTCCTCATGGCCCGCGATTTTCAGCGCGGCTTCCAGGACACAGGCATCTCCCACAACAATGGGCCTGCATGCTTCATATATGGATTGGTCGGCCAGAGCCTTCACGGTAATCTCAGGTCCTATACTGGCCGGATCACCCATAGTAATACCTATTATTTTTCTATCTTCCACGCTTACGCACCTCTACTTTATGCAGATAAGAAACAAATATGGGACAAAGGATAGCTGTCACAATGATGGCAGCGGTAATCTGTGCAGTGGCTGCTTCCGCTACCGCTAAAAGGGTGGCGTCCACAGCTGCAACCGATGCCGGTGTGGCGGCAGCATTGCCGGCTGTGGTTCCAATGGCTCCGCCCACTTCCGGATACTCCATGCGCAGCAGCTTATAAATCAGATAGCCGCCCAAACCGGTAATCAGGGTACAGGCAACGCCCAGAAGGATTCCGGGGCCTCCTGCTTTTAACAGGTTCATGATGTTCAGTCCCGCTCCCAGAGGAAATGCAAAGAAAGGAATCAGCATAGTGGCTCCGGGCTCACAGAACTTGCGGATATCTTCGTCCAGGTTGCCCAGTATGCATCCCACGATAACAGGGACAATACAGCCTATCAGAATAGACATGGGGATCTTGGCAACACCGGCCGCTCCCAGGGCAACCATGGTAAAGAAGGGGCCGTCATTGATGGAAAGAATGGATACCGCGCCTACGTCGGTCGCATCGCCGTACTCTCCGGCCAGGGCAGCGTACAGTCCGCCGTTGGAGTTGGCCAGAGCGCCTACAATGGCCAGGGTGGAAAGTCCCAAAAATCCCTTTTCCCCAAAAAGAGTACCGCAAATCAGTCCGATAATAATGCCGATTCCAACCTTTACCGCCGTGATGACCACGCCTTTATATATCGTAACTCCGGCCTTTTTAAAATTTATGGTAGTGGCGTTGCAGAAAATAAAAACAGCCAGGATGGGCATGGCCCCTGATTTCCACAGATATGTGGTGAAGGTTCCGTCAAACGCACTCCACAAAACATTTCCGAAAAAGGTGTTGACAATTGCTCCCAGAAGCAGCGGCACTACCATCAAACCTCCCGGAATCTTCTTAACTGCCTGTAAAATCTTCATACTTAATGTTCCCCCTGTCCGGCTTTTATAAGCCTGATAATATTGTCTGCCGTATAAGCCAGGTTCTCCTGGCTGCGGTGTCTGCTGACGGAAAAATCCTGAGGAAGCCTGTTAATGGGGAACACCGCTGTCACACCCATATCGTAGGCCTTTCCAATCTCGTCGTCATCTGCTCCGCCTACCACCGCAATCACGGATTTGGCCTGTTTTTTAGCCCTCTCTGCAATTCCAATCACTACCTTGCCCCGCAGGCTCTGGGAATCCAGCTTACCCTCGCCTGTAAGAATGTAGTCCGCGTCGCCTATGATTTCATCAAACCGCACCGTATCCAGCACGGTCTGAATCCCCATCTGAAGTCTGGATCCAAAGAACGCAATCATGCCTGCGCCCATGGCTCCGGCCGCCCCTGTTCCCGGCACCTGGCTAATATCGGTTCCCGTTGCCTGGGCAATGACCCTGCTCAGATTCCTGATTCCCTCATCCAGCTGAAGGACCATGGCCTCATCCGCTCCCTTTTGGGGTCCAAAGATAAAGGACGCTCCCGCAGGTCCGTACATGGGATTGTCGATATCGCACATGGTGACGATCTCCACCTGCTCCAGAAGGCTGTCCCTTCCGGACAGGTCGATTCTGTCAATATCGGCAGTTGTTCCGCCGGTGGGAATAAACTGCCTGCCGTCCCTGTCATAAAACTTAATGCCAACCGCGGCCGCAGCGCCGCAGCCTCCGTCGTTGGTGGATGATCCCCCCAGGCCCACAATGATTTTCTTCACGCCTTTACGGGCTGCGGCCAGAATCAGCTGTCCCACCCCATAGGTGGTGGTAAGCCTTGGATCCTTCCTGTCCTCCACCAGGGGAAGCCCGGCGCAGGAAGCCATCTCGATAACAGCTGTCTGTCCTGCGTCTATCAGTCCGAAATAAGATTCCATGTCCTCAAAATAGGGATTCTTAACCGTGACATACTCCTTAACACCGCCCACTGCGGTGATAAAGGCATCCACGGATCCCTCTCCCCCGTCTGCCACCGGTATGGAAACGGTCAGGCTGTCAGGAAAATGTTTTTTTATCTTCTCATCCATCACTGCGCAAATCTGGCTGGAGCTTAAGGTCCCCTTGAATGAATCAGGTATTAAAATAAACTTCAAATCCGTATCCCCCCTCTTATCCTCTTACGATAACAGACACGCCGTCCGGTATTACCGTTACTTTGTAATCTTCCTTATTCACCATTTCCTTTGCCTTGTTAAGGGCCTCCTCCATAGTGTGGGCCGGAATCATGTGAAGCTCCTCCACCAGTTTATCATCGCAGGAAGATACAAACACAATCCTGGCTTTTAACATGACTCTGGCAAAAATCTGCGACTGCCACTGGTCTATGATGGTTTCCTCCGGTTTCCGGTCCATGAAGGTCTTCATCATACGGTTTAAATCCTTTTCATCCCGGAAGGTCTCATGGAAATATTTGCCGCCGTGGCCGTCCGCTGCCTTGGAAAGCATGATGATAACGCCGCCCTCCTTCACCGTCACCTCTGCTGCCGTCATGCCCTTTACGGACTGGTAAATGTTCTGGTCCAGAGGATAGCCCCCATTTGTAGATATTACAATATCTGCGGGAACAGCATCCACCTGACACTTGGAAGCCAGGAAATCCCTGCCCTCACGATGGGCCAGATCACAGTCCCCTGCCACTGCAAAGATGGGGTCATGGGCGGAATCAATCACCACATTGACGATAAAGTCCAGCCCCGCCACCCTGGCTGCGTACAGCATGTCATTGTGGATAGGGTTGCCCTCGATGATACCGGTCCTTGAATGCAGATCGTCAATAAAAGCTGAGTTGTGGTTATACATAACCGTCTCACGGCTGGCCACGCCCGGAAGCACGCTTTTTCTGCCGCCTGAGAATCCGGCAAAGAAATGAGGCTCAATAAACCCTTCCGCAACCAGCAGGTCCGCTTCCACTGCCAGCCTGTTGATATACATATTTCCGCCTGAAGGCAGCTTGCCCAGATAAACCATGTTGTCCGTGTCGTCACAGTCATGGACTATAATGGTTTCATGTTCCGTAATTTCAGGGCCGAACTTTGACTCCAGTTCCTCCCTGGTCGTCTCCCTGTGAAGTCCTGTGGAAATAAGAATGGTAATATCAGCATCCGGATTGCCCCTGCGGATTTCCTTCAGAATAAGAGGCATGATAATGCGGCTGGGCACAGGCCTTGTGTGGTCAGACGAAATCACCACAACCTTTTTCTTGTCAATGGCCATATCGCACAGCCTGGGAGTCCCGATGGGATGCTCCAGCGCCTCCTGCACCAGCTGGGCTCCCCCCATGGGTGCCTTGTAATCATGGAGTTCTGATACAAGCACACCGGCCAGGTGCTCCTCTTCAATTTCCGCTTTCAGTGTTTCCTTTCCATAAGGCAGTAAAAATTCTCTCATGGGTTATATTCCTCCTCTTTCTTTTATTTTCCTCATGGCAAACGCCGCAGCATCCTCTGTGCCGAAAGCTCCTGCCTTTGTTACCAGTTTAAGTCCCTCATAGGCCCCGCCCTTAACCCTTACCAGCGGGACGCCCACCAGGATTTCAGCCAGTATCTCGGAACCGTCCGCCCCGATGTTCATGAGCATACCCAGGGCCGTATCCCCGCCGGCAAGATATACCCCCGATACCTTAACCGAGTCCAGCACCTCTTTGGCCATCCTGCCTATAAGCGAGCGTACATAATCCCCCACCTCGGTCAAATCCATCCCGCTTTTCTCTCCCACTTCCTGGGAAAGCTCAATCAGTTCCCGGTCATAAGCCGTATCTGTAAGAAGGATGGTATCTCTCCCGCTCTTTAAATATTCCACCGCCATGTCGCGGTATTCCTCAGGCCGGGCTGTTCCCGTCATGAGCTGGGCCACAGGTACCTTGACCATGGCATATCCGGCCCTTTCACAGTAATGCATCTGTTCATTGGCCACCGAACTGATGCTGGCCACCACGCCAAAGGACGGAAGGGTGGGCTTTTCCAGTTCCATCATGTTGTCTGCCATTCCCGCCGTCCCCACATACAGGGTCCGCCGCCCGTCCTGCCTGACTGCCGCAATGATCCGTTTCAGGTCATCATCCGACTCAGCGTCGCATACAAAGATCCGGCCCCCGTCAAGGGAAAAGGACTGGCTTCTTACGTCCGGCAGGTATTTTAACAGCACCGGTTCCTCATAAACCTGCTCCAGCAGCTTTACCAGGTTATCTTCCATTACCGGATTCTTGGGGTCCTTGGATAATTCTGTCTTACAGATTTCCACGCCGTTTAAACACTGCACCCCGTCCATGGTGGTCCTGCCCAAGGCGGGAAGGGCCGGGGCAAACACCACAAGCTCCGGGCAAAAAGCTTCATCCACTGCCTTTATTTCCTGGGCAATATTTCCTCTCATAGTGGAATCCACTTTCTTTATTATGTAGCGGAACTGTCCGAAATCCACCTGTTCTAATGAATGACGCACGATTTCATAGGCATGGCCGGGCAAGGCATTCCTGCTTTCCGTATCAATCACAATTGATTTTTGTGAATCCACCGGTTTTCCCGCAAACAGGACTTCCGTCGGATATCCTCTCCTTTTTAACTGCACTCCCGTATCATTTGCCCCTGTAAAATCATCCGCAATAATCAGATATCTCTCTTCCATTGGCTCCCAACTTTCCTTTATCGTTCACTTTTGAAACATATTAGTTTCCTCTGCCAGTTCCATAGTTTATTGTAATATAGGGGGGCTTTTCAATTCAAGGAAAATGTTGTATAATATGTTTAAAATTGTAACATTCAGAAGCTGTATTTTCCGGAGGAGGCAGAATGGGTGAAAAAGTCAGGATACTTGGAATTGCTCCCTATAAGGGATTGGTAACATTAATGAAACGGTACGCAGGCCAAAGGGATGATATCCAGCTGACAGCCATGCTGGGCAATGTGGAAACAGGACTTTCCCTGGCAAAGGAACATTACAGGAACTATGATATCATAATCTCTAGGGCCAACACCGCCAGCCGCATTGCGAAAGGCGTGCCCATCCCTGTGATTGACATTGGAATTGATTATTATGACGTGCTTCTCTGCCTGAAAACAGCGGAGAATACAAAGACAAAATTTGCGGTCCTGGGATTCCGTTCCCTGACCACCATTGCAAAAAGCATATGCAATGTTCTTAAGATACCTACAGATATATTTTCCATCAACACCACGTCCGAGGCCAGCTCCCTGCTGGACAAACTAAAGGAGCAGGGTTACAAGACCGTCATATGCGATACGGTGCCCTACAATTATGCAAAGCTGATAGGCATAACCCCTATTCTTCTCACCTCCAGCATGGAAAGCCTGAAAGCCGCTGTTGACCAGGCAGTCTATACCTGGCAGACCCACAGGGATTTATACCACTCCCTGTCTCTTATGCACCAGCTCTTAGACAGCAGCGCCAACCGCTTCCTGGTGCTGTCCCGGACAGGCGAATGCATCTACACCACGCTGGAGGATGAGATCGCGGTCCCCATACAGGCAAAGCTCCAGAATGAACTGGAGCAATGCTGCACCGGACGGAAGCGTTCCTTCTTTATTACAGTAAACAACCAGATGTACTCCATCACCTCCCATCTGGTGGATGAGACCCTGAGCTCTTACATCATTTTCCATATCATGCCCTCCGAGATTCCCCTGGCCTACTCAAAATACGGGGTGACCATCATGGACAAGCAGGCCGCGGAGAACAGCTTTATGGACAGCTTTTACAGCAATACGGAGCTGGCCAGAGAAATCCTTACCAATACCGAGGATGCGGCTCCGTCCCCGTCCCCTCTGAGCCTTATGATAACAGGGGAAATCGGCACAGGAAAAGACCGGGTGGCTCATATCTACTATGCAAAGAGCCCCTTGTGTGACAACCCGCTCTACGTCATCAACTGCTCTCTTATCAGCGATAAAAGCTGGGACTTCATCACCAAACATTACAACTCGCCCTTTACGGACAACGGAAATACCATCTACATTTCCAACCTGGACTCATTGCAAAAGCCCAAGCAGAAGCAGCTGCTCTCCATCATACTGGACACCAACATGCATGTGCGCAACCATCTGATATTTTCCTGCACCCAGACCGCGGGAAGCGCCACCCCCCACGTGGTCTTTGAATATACCAATGCCCTGGGGTGCATTCTGGTGCCTATCAAACCACTGAGGGAACAAAAGGAGGACATCATCTCATCTGCCGGTCTCTATATTAATACCCTGAACCAGGAACTGGGGCGGCAGGTGGTGGGGGTTGACGATGAAGCGGCCGCGCTCTTGGAGCAATACGAGTACCCTTACAACAGAACCCAGTTCAAGCGGATATTAAAGGAGGCCGTCATACGGACAGACGGCCCCTACATCTGCGCAAAAACCATACAGGAAGTAATCCAGCGGGAAAATGTATTGTTTTCCGGATTTCCGTTTCCGGCCCATGCATGCTCCTCCCCATTCTGCCTGAATACCAGTCAGTCCCTGGATGAAATGAACCGGGACATCGTGCACTATGTCCTGAATACCTGCAAAGGAAACCAGACGGCCGCTGCAAAAAAGCTGGGCATCAGCAGAACTACACTGTGGCGGTATCTGAACCGGTAAAACTGCACCATTACAGAGCTTCATTTTTATTTTATCTCTGTTATAATAAAACTAAATGAAAAGACAGGAGTAAGAAGCCATGACGGAAAGAGAAAAAATGCTGGCAGGACAGCTGTATGACTGCGGCGATGCGGAATTATTAACACAGTGGCACAGAGCAAAGGATTTGGTAAGAGATTATAACAGCACCGATTCCGCGGATACACTGAAAAAGAACCAGATCTTAAATGAGCTGTTAGGCGGAAGGGGGGAAGCCCTTTGGATCACCGCGCCGTTCTTTGCGGACTACGGCAACAATATTTATTTTGGAAACAACTGTGAAGTCAATATGAACTGCACCTTTTTAGATGATAATGTGATACGTATCGGGAACAATGCACTCATTGCCCCCAATGTGCAGATATATACGGCCTTTCATCCCACAAACGCAATGGACCGGTTTGGAGTACCGCAGCAGGATGGTTCCTTTGCGTTCTGCAGGACACAGACAGCTCCGGTGGTGATCGGGGACAATGTTTGGATTGGCGGAGGCGCCATTATTATGCCGGGTGTCACCATTGGCGACAACGTGGTGATCGGGGCAGGGAGTGTGGTTACAAAAGATATTCCCAGCAATACCGTTGCCTACGGAAATCCCTGCCGGGTCAGAAGGGAAAACAGATAACCTTCTGCATGAAACAACTTCCGGGGGCATTAAACCAACAGGACGCCGGACAGTAAGATTGTCCGGCGCCCTGTTATTTATATTCTGTTTTTTATATTCTGCATTTTATATTCTGCATCTTATGTCATATTTCCATGTCACCTGTCAGCGGTTTGCCCCACTTCAATCACAGGCTCTCCCGGACCGGTAATCCATTCCGCGCCGTCCTCTGTCACCAGCACCTCATCCTCCATCCGAAAGGACAGATAAATGGACTCCACTCCCTTTTCCAGGTCATAGGGATACACTCCGTTTTCCACGGCAAACACCATGCCTGGCTTCAGTTTTTCATTGGCTTCATCGTGTATGGTGGGATACTCCACCACATTGAGGCCGATACAGTGTCCGCTGGAGTGAAGCAGAAATTTCCCAAATCTGGAATCCCGGATGTATCCCTCGCAGATACGGTTGATTTCAGCAACGGAAACCCCCGGCTTCATGGCCTCCTTTGCCGCCGCCACACAGCCGCTGGCTGTCATTGCCATTTCCCGCTCTTCCCGGGGCACGGTTCCAAGATAGAACACCCTGGTAAGGTCGGACGCATACCCGTCAATGTGACCGCTGATATCCACCAGGACATACTCACCCTTCTGAACCACACGGTCTGTGGCATATGTATTGAATGTGCAGTACTTGTCAATACCGCTGGTAACGGTCAGATACGATATTTTATCCACTCCGCCTCTGGCCATGCGCATGGCAATGCCCTTGGATATGTCCTTCTCCGTTGTCTCTCCCGCCACAATAGTCTTTCCTGTTTCCAATATGGCCTGTTCCGTTATCCGGCACACATGGCGGATTCGTTCAATTTCCCATGGTGTTTTCACCATCCTGGCTCTCTGTATGGCCAGGGAGCCATCCGTGAAACGGATGCCCGGCTGGGAATCCACGATTTTCTTCAACAGCTCCATGGACCAGAAGTACTGCATGCCGTCTCCTGCCTCCAGGCCAATGGTCCCTGTATCCGGCTGGATTTCCTTTATGATTCTGTCAATGATGCTGACCGGCTCCTCCCCCTCCAGAGGCCCCAGGTTTCTGCTGGCTGTTCCCCAGCAGTAGATACGGCTGGTCCAGCTGGTATACTGTACCGTGGTCTTCTCCAGTATCCTCAGTATAATAGCCGGATCCCCTTTCCTGGGCACCAGCACATATACCGGCCTGAAAAGGCTGGATGTATACCAGGAGCGGTAGCCAGTGGAATAATATATATTTTCAGGAGTGGAGAGCAGAAGCATGTCTATGTCCTGCTTTTCCATCTCAGCCTGAAGCTTTTCATTGTGGAGCCGGAATTCTTCCGGCGAAAAAGATTTGTATTCCTGAGTCATATTTCCTCCTAACGATTATGCAAAGATTCCTAAAAGTCCGCCTGCCAGGCCAACCACCGCAACCAGGATGATGATATTGACAGACGACCAGCCCTTCTTTACCAGTTTGTATGTGCCAAGGGTCAGCAGCAGCGGAAGCGCTCCCGGGAGAATCACGTCAAACAGCTGTTCCTGGATATTGAACATGACGCCTCCGCCCACAGGGACCATAAGTTTTAATCCCAGGGTCACATAATTGCCTACCAGTCCGCCAAGCACCAGGCACCCCATAATGGATGCGCCCAGTATGAGCTGGTTGATCAGGCCGCTTTCCATAATGGTTACAATGGCATCGCTGCCCTTTTCATATCCCAGCTTGTAGGACTGCCAGTATATGGTCCACATAAACAGGGCTTCCACTATAATGTAGCCAATAACACCCATGATGTTGCCTGTATTGGTAATGCCGATGAATAATGTGAGGAGCAACGGCGTCACCACGCCTCCGTCAATGGTATCTCCGATGCCTGCCAGCGGTCCCATAAGACCGGATTTAATGGACGTGATGGTATCCCCTGTTATCTCCTCAGAGCCCTGGGCCCTCTTTTCCTCCAGAGCAGCGGTCAGGCCGATGATACAGGCCCCCCACTGAGGTTCCGTGTTAAAGAACTGCATATGGTTCTGCATCAGTTCCGCGCGCTTTCCTTGGTTATCCGGGTAGAGCTTATTAATGACAGGAACCATGGCGTGGCAGAAACCGGTTCCCTGCATCCTCTCATAATTGTAGTTAGCCTGGTTGAACATAATCCACCGAAGCCAGGATTTGCGTATTGTCTTCTTGTCCAAAAGCACATACTTGTTCTCATTATTTCCCTCTGCCCCAAACAGGCTGCCGCCCATGGTGCTCAGCTTATGGCCTTTTAACTGCATATAAATCAGGGTGAATACAACGGCTGAAAATCCCAGTGATATCATATCCAGCCCAAAATACTGGACCAGAAGGAACCCGAAGAAAAAGAATACCACGGACTCGCCCTTAAATATGGATTTTAAGGTCAGGGCAATACCTACTGCGGGAAGCATGCCGCCGATGGTGGTAAGGACACCCACTATGTTCTCTCCTAAAAACTGGATGGCAGACTTAAGATAATCTGTCCCAAAATATACCATCAGGAAACAGGGTATAAAGGACATCAGAAACAGCAGCAGCTGGGGCAGCACGATATTGGGTATCCAATAGTACCTGGTGTCCCCCTTTGCCGACATTTTTTCCGCTACCCGGACCCAGGCCGTATTGACCGTCATCTTCACCACCCATATGATGGTTCCCAGCAGTCCCACAGGAACTGCCAGAGCCATGGCTGTCTCCACAGGAAGATTGCCCGTAATGGCAATGGTGGTGCCCACCACGCCGGCCAGACAGATATCACCGGGAAGGGCTCCACCGGCTCCGATGAATCCCAGATAAAGAATGTTAATCTGGGCTCCCACCATGGCGCCCTTTACAGGGTCTCCCAGGATAACGCCGGCCAGGAAGCCGGAAACAAGGGGCCTCATGACGGTCCACCAGTTTACACCCAGAACAAATGCACTATTTCCCCAAAAGTATAACAATGACAATAATGTGGCTGTTAAGATACTCATATGCTACCTCCTCCAAATCAAATTCTGGCCTGCTTCACTAAAACAGGCTTCTGATGTTAACGGCCTTATCATTCGGAACCAGCTGATAAAAGATTTCCACTCCCTCTTCCACAATCCGTTTAAAGCATTCAACCTCCTCACTGCTTGCCGACACATTCCTGTTAAAGGTCTTCCGGCCGTTCTTGGCCCCCATACCGCCCAGAATCACCTTCTTTATTTCAATCCCCTCTTTGAGAAGTGACTCTATGATTTCCGGAACCTTCACAAGTATGAGAAAATTCTCTCCCTTCACCGGCTCCTCCTTCAGGAACTCCCGTGCTTCAGATACCGACTGTATCAGCACCTCCACCCCCATGGGAGCCGCTGCCTTGTAGATGCGCTCCATCAGCCGGTTCTGGGAAAGCTCGTCATCAATAATGAGTATCTTATTGATTGGATACTGCTTAATCCAGGCAGTCACTACCTGTCCATGAATCAGCCTGTCGTCAATTCTTGTCAAAACAATGTTTTTCATATGTTTTTACTCCTTTCCTATCTGTGTCAGCCCGTGCTTGTCAGCTCATCTGCAGCAGAACGTGGCTGTCTACAATCCCTTCCTTGGCCGTTTCCACCAGTCCTGCAAAACTTCTGCTGTTTCCGTCCAGCAGACGGCGGTTGATGGCCTCTATCAGCAAAGGGAGATTGGTACCCGTGATGTGTGTAAAGGAACATTTCTCCTCCAGCTGAATCATGGTGTTAAACGGTGTGCCGTACATCAGATCCGTAAGCACCAGGACTTCCTGGCCTGAATCATTGGAGCGCCGGATGGATTGCTCCACTCCGTTTCTCATCTCCTCCAGATTGCACCCCGGCTCCACACAGTAAGTCTCTATATCAGGCTGGTTGCCCAGGATGAGCCGCGATGTCCTTACCAGGCTTTCGGCCAGTGAACCGTGTGTGAAAACAATAATTTTATACATATTATCTCCCCTCCGTAATGATATTCTGTATGAATTCCGTCATGGCCCAATCCGGGCAATTGTCCATGAGATAGACCATTTTCGACGCAAAAAGCATAAAATCCCAATTGGACATATCCATAATCACTTTATACAGCCTCTTTTGCAGCAAATCCGTCACAAACTGGCACCGGTTAATGCCCGCCTCATTATGGATATAGACAAACTCCACTTCCTTTAATGCAGTAACCTTTAAAAAACCTGTCACCGGAATCTCCGTTGGCTTCCGGTTCCTCACTTCTACGGCGCATCCGATATCGTACAGGTCATTTCTGGTTCTGGTAAGTTCCCGCAAATACAAATCCTCCCTGTGACGGCATGATTTCAGCAGATTTTTGACAGCCGCGCAGTCCTTCTCATCCAGAAGAGGCGAGATAAGCACATAGGGTATCACATGTTCCCTGCTCCCCAGGGGTACCGTAGACAAAATCAAATCATATTGTTTTTGAAACATTTCCAGAAAATGGTTATAATCACAGCTCACCACAGTCCACTGAGGATAATTCTGGGACAATTTATGCTTCAGGATATTGGTGATGCTGTTTGACATGTTGGAAACCAGTATCACATCCATTTTCTCCTCATCGGCCAGCAGCTCGCCCTGTATGTACAGCATCAGATAACAAATCTCATCAAAACTTATCTCCGGCAGCCTGAACTTTTCCGTCAGTATCCTGCATATAATCTGGCATACATTGATGGTACCCTTATAATTTTCAAGCAGTATGTCTATGATTGGATTCCTGGCTGGGGTGCTGGATGCAGCCCGGTTCAGCATCAGCGTAATATGGGATATCACGTTCACATAAAATGTTGATTTTGTTCTCAGATTGATTCCTGTAATCACAGAAAACGCATCAATAAAATCTTCCCCGAAGGCCACTGCGGTTTTCCTGGATTCTTCCTCCGGCAGTTCCTTCTGCATCAGGAAATTCCCAAGATGGGTGGCGGCCAGAACATTATAAATATGTGAAGTTTCGGATACAGACAGCGTATACCGGTAAGAGCTGCTCAGGCGGGAGGCCAGCTCAAACGCAATGGCATCCAGGGGATCCCTCTCCTGTTTCCGGTAATTGCTTTTTAAGACCGGCTCCATGAGAAACCCATTTCTTACCCTGTAAATCATCACTAACAAGTTCACGGAAAATTCCATGTATTCCCGCTCATCAAACCTGTAACCGGCAGACGTCTCAATGTGTTTTATGAGTCCTTCCACAAAATTCAGGTCTTCCTCCGTAAAGATGTCCAGAATCGTCATCAGCGTATCCGACTCAAACATGCCTGCCGCGGCCGGATTGCTTCCGGTATTGGCATTTATATTATTGTCCAGGATATACAGCAGCAGTTCCGCCAGGGCCTTGCGCAGACAGCTCTCTGTTCCCTCTACCGATGTCCCCCCATGTCCCTGGATGATTCTCAATTCATGCTTTCCGGCAAAAGGCACAAGGGCTTTCAGATCCCCGGCTATGCTGCTCTTGCTTACATAATATTTGTAGGCAAGTCCGGACAGCGAGGTGGCCTCATCCGAATAGAGCAGAAGGTTCAGGGCGATATCCATTCTTCTGGACAATTGGTTCCAGGACCTGGATAATGCGCCGGAATCCATAAGTTCCATCATATAAGCTGAATTCATCAGCCTCCCCCGCTCCTCCTCATTGATTTCAAGCCTAATTCCGGTTCCGGGCCGGCTCTCAATGACTCCGTTATAGGACGTCAGAATCTCGTTGACTCCGTGAATCATTCTGCGCAGCGTCTTGTCCGACACATCCATCTTCCCTGCGTAGAAGCCCACGGGCAGATACTCCTCATGTTCCAGTAAAAGTCTCAGAAATGCAATCTGTCTTGAATTCACGTCTTATCCTCTCCATACCTCCCAGGTGCCTTTTGATAACTTGATTATAGCAAGTGCAGCTGAGGATTGTTAGTTTTACGGTTTCCTTAATTTGACCGGAACCATGTGGACAAAACTGTACATACATTTGAACATAATGACGGGCCTGTATCTCATGTTCCGGTGAATATCTGCCTATTGTACCACGACAGCCTTTGTAATATAAGGTGGGGGAAAATCAGCCCGGAACCGGGTGGGGCGGGCAGGATGGGCGGAATGGCTGAGATGGCCGGGCGGAATAGCCGGGATGGTGAGCCGGGATAGCCAGGATGGCCGGGCGGGTGAGCCGGGATAGCCGGGATGGCCGGGATGGCCGGGCGGGTGATCCGGGATGGCCGGGCGGGATAACCCGGATGGTATCAGTTCAGTGGGAAATGGAACCGTGTATAATAGAATGTGCACAAAATGGCGGCACGAAAAAGGAAGCCCTGATACAAAAGGCTTCCCAGACAAAAAAATAGAGCAGGTGATGGGAATCGAACCCACGTATCTAGCTTGGAAGGCTAGTGTTCTACCATTG